>OJAU01000025.1_pt1 | contig 136271 bp, 133 predicted proteins | sample 1589791 | NCBI WGS metagenome assembly OJAU01 (sample SAMN05416849, study PRJEB24817) | seawater metagenome | isolation source: Sea water | place: Canada:Atlantic | collected 2013-07 | reverse complement strand
TCTACACAGAGTAGATCGTCGGCAGCGTCAGATGTGTATAAGAGACAGAACTTCAACAGCACCACAAAGATTGGTGATTAATTCACCCACTACATTTAATTCTTCGTCGCTAATACGATTGTACTCGCTAAACGACTCTAAAACTTCAATGCAGTTTTCTATTTGTGCTGTAGAGTTATTTCGTTGTAAATGTCTAATTACTGGCAACTTCATCTACTAACTCTTTTAATGGATCAAACTTGTTGGTTTGAACCTGGTTAACAAATTTTCCGTCTTTGAAGGTTGCAAAAGTTGGAAGGTTATCCACGGTGGCCATTTGGCGGCTTTCCGGGAATTTTTCTGCATCAACTACAACGAATTTAAAATTCTCAACTTCGTTAGAAAGCTTTTTAAATTTCGGTTTCATTAATCTACAGTTCCCACACCAAGATGCAGCATACTGTACCACCACATTTTGCTCTTCTTCAACCAGTTGTTTTAGACTATCTTCTTTAAGCTCTACTAACATGGTTATTTAGTTTTGTAGGTATGTAGCAACACCATCACGAGTGGCGATCATTCCTTCTTTACCTTCTTCCCAGTTTGCAGGGCATACTTCACCTTTTTCTTGAACGTGAGTATATGCATCAACTAATCTTAGGTATTCATTTACGTTACGACCTAATGGCATATCGTTTACACTTTCGTGGAATATTTTACCTTCTTCATCAATTAGGTAAGTAGCACGGTATGTTACGTTAGAACCTTTAAGGGTAACTAAATCCTGCTCTTCGTCATACGATTCTCCTTCAATATCAAGGATGCCTAATGCACTTGAAAGGTTACGGTTTGTATCTGCCAATAATGGGTAAGTAACGCCTTCAATTCCTCCATTGTCTCTTGGTGTGTTTAACCAAGCAAAGTGAACTTCAGGAGTATCACAAGAAGCACCAATAACCATTGTGTTTTTATCTTCAAATTGTTTTAAAGCCTCTTGAAATTTATGAATTTCAGTAGGGCACACATAGGTGAAATCTTTTGGGTACCAGAATAAGATTACTTTTTTATTATTCTTTTTAGCTTCTTCAAGAACGTTAATTTGAAGGGTGTCTCCCATCTCGTTCATAGCATCTACTGTAATATTTGGAAATTGTTTTCCTACTAATGACATATAATAATTTATTTTAAAGTTATTGTTTTATTTCACCGGCAAAAATAGAAGAAAGAACCATTCTATTTTCTAAACAAAAACGTAAAATTTTATTTCAGTATAAATAAAATAAATAGTAGAGTGCTTAAACTATAAACATTATAAAATATCGGACTGAAATACCTGTGATTATACAGCCTTACCTTCTTTTAGCATTTTTATTTTTATACGGAATGCAGCAAAAAACAGTGTCATAAACGGACTTAACCAGTTGAAAATGGCAAAGAAAAGATAATCTATAACAGGTACACCTAATACACCACTGTGGTAGGCCCCACATGTGTTCCAAGGGATTAAAACAGAAGTTACGGTACCACTGTCCTCTAATGTTCTGGATAAGTTTTCTGGCGCTAAGCCTTTGTCTTTATATGCCTGTGCATACATTTTTCCGGGTACAACGATAGCTAAGTATTGATCACTGGCTGTAAAGTTTAAACCTAAGCACGTAAAAACGGTACTAGCAAATAGCCCAAAGGTAGTATGGAATAAATTTAATAATGCTCTACTTATGGCAGCTAAAGCACCAATCGCTTCCATAATACCGCCAAAAACCATCGCGCAAATGATTAACCAGATAGTGCCTAGCATACCATACATACCTCCTGCTGAGAATAGATCATTTAACACTTCACTGTCTGTAGGAATAGCGATGTCCACAGTTATAGCATCCATTACACCTTTATAACCACTCATAAAAGTTAGGCTTTCAGATCCACCTATGGCGGCAACTACACCAGGTTGAAAAATTAAAGCAAACACGCCTCCTAATAATGTACCTATTAACAAGGCAATTAAGGGGGGTGTTTTTTTAATAATCATTCCAATAACTAGAACTGGTACAAGGAAAAGCCACGGACTGACAGTAAAAGACGCTTCAATAGAAGACAATATTGATTCGGTCTCGGCTACACCTTTCGTATCCAATGTAAATCCTATTACTACAAAAACCAATATGGTAATAATGATTGTAGGTACAGTTGTTATGGTCATATATCGTATGTGCGTAAACAAATCAGTTCCCGCCATAGCTGGTGCTAAATTTGTAGTGTCACTCAAAGGGGAAAGTTTATCACCAAAATAGGCGCCCGAAAGTACTGCCCCCGCAGTCATTCCTAATGAAATACCTAACGCTTCGGCAATTCCAATTAAGGCAATACCTACTGTTGCTGAAGTTGTCCAACTGCTTCCAGTTGCTACCGAAATTATAGCACAAATAATAACACAAGCTGCTAAAAAAATGGTAGGGTTTAACACTTGTAACCCATAATAAATCATGGTAGGTATAATACCGCTTAGTAGCCAAGTACCGGCTAAAGAACCAACCATCAATAATATGAGAATAGCTCCGGAAGTTGATTTTATATTTTTAGCAACTTCCTCTATCATCATTTTATAATCTACTTTATTATAATAGCCCACAATGGCAGCTACAGCAGCGCCCATTAATAAAATAAATTGATTACTTCCGCTTAATGCATCGTCTCCATATACATAAACATTATAGGCCAGCATCCCTATTAAAGCAAAAACGGGAATTAACGCTTCCCAAATATTCAGTTCCTTGTTTTCTATAATAGGCTCATCTTTTGGTTCAATGTCTTGGCTGTCCATTTAGGTATAGTTTAATTTTTGAAATGTAATGTTACGATTTTGTAAAATGGTATGCAAATGAAAAAGCGAACGAAGATTTTATTCTACGCTCGCTTTAAATAAACTTAACATTGAATCTAAATTACAAAACGCCTACTTTAACCATACATTCTCGCATCATTTTGTAGGTACGTTCTATATTGTTGTCCAAACCAATTGAAAAACGTATTAATCCATCGGTAAGTCCCATTTCAGCTTGTTCTTCCTCAGGGATTTCTGAAGACGTTGATGTACCCGGAGCACTGAACAGCGTTTTATAAAACCCTAAACTAACAGCCAAATAACCTAAGTTACGTTCTTGCATAAGCTCCATTAATTCATTGGCTTTATCAATATTTCCCACATCGACGGTTAACATACCTCCATACCCATATTCAGCATTCATCATTTTTTTGAATTTTTCATGACTTGGGTGTGATGTTAATCCTGGATAAACCGTTTTAAGACCGTCAGCTTGAAATTTTTCAGCTAAATACATTGCGTTTTTACTGTGTTGCTTAACCCGAATATGTAGTGTGCGCATATTTTTAAGGATAGACGCTGCTCGCATACTGTCCATCGATGCTCCCATAAGCATACTTGCGCCATCGTTTACACTTCTAAGTTCGTTGATAAACTCTTGAGTGCCACACATAACACCACCCATGGTATCACTACTTCCGTTTATGAATTTGGTCAAACTATGCAATACCACATCAGCCCCAAATTTTGCAGGTGAAACCGAAAGTGGCGAGAAGGTATTGTCTACCAATAATTTTATGTGGTGTTTTTTTGCTAGTTTGGAAAGTTCAGCTATGTCCGCTACTTCCAATAATGGGTTGCTTACGGTTTCGCAGAAAATCACTTTTGTGTTTTCAGTAATGGCAGCTTCAACTTTATCAATATCGGTAATATCCACAAAAGAAGTATTGATGTTTAAGCGGGGAGCGAAGTTTTTTAGGTAAGCGTAGGTCCCTCCGTAAATAGTTCGGCTAGAAACTACGTGGTCTCCGGCGCAGCACAATTGCATAATGGTTGGCACAATAGCACCCATTCCTGTTGCTGCCACATTTGCGGTTTCGGTGCCTTCCATAGCGGCAAGCGCTTCTCCTAAATATAAATTAGAAGGAGAAGAGTGACGCGAATATAAGTAACAACCTTCTGCATTGCCCTCAAAGGTGTCAAACATCGTTTTTGCTGAAAGAAATGTGTACGTTGAAGAATCTGAAATAGAAGGGTTTACACCTCCAAATTCTCCAAAATATTGAAGATCTTGTATGCTGTCCGCGGGGCTAAAATCTTTAGAGTTGGCCATTATAATGTATTTTGAGTTTAATGTTTTATTTCAATTCATTCAAAAGTAATTGTTGTTAGACTATTTATCAATGGTTGGGTAAATATTTAGAATATTAAACTATATAAAGTAATTACAGTAGATTTTATCACTGATATTCACATGAAATTCAATATATTTCAGAAAAATTTTCAGAAATGAATTTAGATACAATAGACAGAGCCTTGTTACAATTGCTTCAAGAAGATGCTAAACAGACCAACAAACAACTTTCTTTACATTTAAATTTATCAGTTACAGCAGTTTATGAGCGGATAAAAAAGCTAGAGCGTGAAGGTATAATCACTAAATATGTTTCTTTGTTAGATAAAGAAAAGGTGCATAGAGGATTTACGGTTTTTTGTCATATAAAACTTGTACAGCACGCCCAAGATTACTTAACTATGTTTGAAGAAGAAGTTACGAGTCTTGATGAGGTTTTAGAGTGCTTTCATGTAAGTGGGGATTATGACTATTTGCTGAAAGTTGTAGTGAAGGACATTAAGCAGTTTCGATCGTTTATGGTTAATAAGCTTACCACTATTAAACATATTGGGAGTACACAAAGCTCGTTTAGCATTAGCGAAGTGAAAAACACAACACAACTAAGTTTACAGTAATAAATTAACAATCCTTTACACTTCAAAATTGCCCATTGTTAAATTACATTGTAACTTTGCGGTTTTAAACCAAAAACACACCTTATGAGCACCTATGATGTTGCCGTTATCGGTTCTGGTCCCGGAGGATATGTTGCTGCAATTCGCTGCGCACAACTAGGGATGAAAACCGCAATCATTGAAAAATATAATACCCTTGGGGGCACTTGCCTTAATGTTGGTTGTATTCCTAGTAAAGCTTTATTAGACTCTTCGCATCATTATGAAGAAGCAATCAAGCATTTTGAAGACCACGGAATTGAAATTCCAGGTGATGTAAAAATTAACTTCAAAAAGATGATTGATCGTAAAGCTTCAGTAGTAGAACAAACTACAAAAGGGATTGATTTTTTGATGAACAAAAACAAAATTGATGTACTGACTGGTGTAGGTTCTTTTAAAGATGAAACGCATATTGTTGTTTCTTCTGAAGATGGTGATAAAACCATCGAAGCTAAGAACACCATTATCGCAACCGGAAGTAAACCGGCAACCCTTCCTTTTATTGAAATTGATAAGGAACGCATTATAACTTCAACTGAAGCATTGACTTTAAAGGAAATCCCTAAGCACATGATCGTGATTGGTGGTGGTGTTATTGGGTTAGAATTGGGTCAAGTATATCGTCGTTTAGGAGCTGAGGTTTCTGTAGTAGAATATATGGACCGTATCATTCCAACGATGGATAAAGCGCAAAGTAAAGAGCTTACCAAAGTGATGAAAAAACAAGGTGTGAAGTTTTATGTATCGCATAAAGTTTCCGCCGTGGAAAGAAAGAAAGATGAAGTTACAATTACGGCGACCGACAAAAAAGATAAAGAAGTAACATTTACAGGTGATTACTGTTTGGTTTCAGTTGGAAGAAGACCGTTTACCGATGGTTTAAAAGCAGACAAAGCAGGTGTGAAAGTAAATGAAAAAGGACAGATTGAAGTAAATGAGCACTTACAAACTAACGTGAAAAATATTTACGCAATTGGTGATGTAGTTAGAGGTGCTATGTTAGCGCATAAAGCGGAAGAAGAAGGCATGTTAGTAGCTGAAACATTAGCCGGACAAAAACCGCATATCGATTATAATCTTATTCCGGGCGTGGTATATACGTGGCCAGAAGTTGCTTCGGTAGGAAAAACAGAAGAGCAGCTAAAAGAAGATAAAGTTGAGTATAAAAGCGGTCAATTCCCGATGCGTGCTCTAGGAAGAAGTCGTGCAAGTGGTGACACTGATGGATTTGTAAAAATCCTAGCCGATAAAGAAACCGATGAGGTGTTGGGAGTACATATGGTAGGGGCAAGAGCTGCAGATTTAATTGCTGAAGCCGTTACAGCAATGGAGTTTAGAGCGAGTGCTGAAGATATAGCTCGTATGAGCCACGCACACCCAACCTATGCTGAAGCTGTTAAAGAAGCTGCATTAGCGGCAACTGAAAACAGACCAATACATTCATAATAATTAAGAAATACTATTAATTAAAAAGCCTGCTTGAACGTTCAAGCAGGCTTTTTTAATGATTAATTCTGATTTTTTAAAAATCGATTACTGAAAAGGTGAATTCAATATCAATATCATCTTTTTGGGTAGTACCATTATCACTATCACCAATATTGATCCTAAAACCAGTTGTCTGTCTTTGGTAATATGTAATACCTGGATCATCATAGCTATTAGTTGAACCATTACAATTTCCACCACAGTCGGTAGTAGCTATATTTATAACATAGTTAACTGTGGGTCTAGGTGTGTTAAAAGTAACTTGGTAGTCGCCTTCATTCAATCTAGAGATAGTCGCTCCATAAATTTTTATAGCAGTTCCATTTCCTTGAATTAAACCGGCAGCAATAGTTTGTGGCCCACTATTGTTTAAATCTCCATTGGCATCGCTATATACGGCACCGTTGGATAGTGTCCTAACCCTAGTTGTTCCATTGACATCTAAGGCAGTTGAGGGATCGGGTGTTGTGGTGTTAACTCCTACTTGCGAATACATCACATTGGAAATTAACAAAAATAAAACGGGGAGTTTTGTGAGTGATTTTAACATAAATGTTAGGTTTTTTCTTACAATTTAAAAAGCAGAAAAAATAAATGAAAGATTTTTAAATAATTTTTAACATCATAAGTATCAATATGTTAAAACCAAAAAAAGGCCAGCAAAATTGCTAGCCTTTGTATAGGGGGGCATTTAAAATTAGTCTGTTACTGTAATTTTCCAATCATTAGCAGCAGGATCTACCATTAAAGTAGTAGAAGAGTTTAAAACCCTAATTGTAACTGTATCTGCAGCACTTACATAACAACTCCAAATTAAATTAGGTTCAATGCTAGTATCCGGAGCACAAGAACAAGAATTTCCTGGTGTAGCACCTGTAACAGAAACTGTTTCTTCTATTGTACTTAATGTGTTTATGTTTAAAAAATCAATATTTACGGTAGCTTTATATCCTTTCATAATTACTTGCCTTGAAGTATCTGGTGTGAAATATAAATCAGTACCGTCATATTCCACAGCACCTTTTTCAGGGGTGGTTAATAAGTTGGCATCTTCAGCAGTAAACTTTAAAGGTGCAGAGCCTTCAGAAGCTGTACCTGCACGTATATGTAGGGTAGCGGTTGGGTTTTGCTCTGTTAAACCTACATTACCAGTACTTCTTACAATTATTCGTTCTCTCTGGCTTGTACTTCCGTCAGGGGTTGTGCTAATCACAAATCGTGAAGGGGCACTTCCAACTTTGGCAACTCCATCCATATAGAACCGAAAACCTCCCGGTTCAACAATTTTATCACCATCATGGGTTTTTACTATAAAAGAGCCTATTTCTCGATTAGCTGGCAACGCAGTTGGGGTGTCTAGCGTTCCCCCTGTATTGTACAATATAAAATTTGGCGGGTTTTCATTGGCGCTGGTAATTTGAAAATCATTATCACCAGGACCTCTAAATTCAAAACGCTCCACCGGGTCATCGGTACCAAAACCAATGCGTCCATCGTCGGTTATAACCATATCTGTACCGGTTAACTTTGCACGGGTAGCATAAATTAAATTGTCACCGCTTGGATTGGTTCCGGCTTTCCATTCCTCGGCACCGATATTGATCCATTTTGTTTGATCATTGTCCCAGTAATAGAAACCTTTGTCGTCTGTGCCAATGGCAGTGTTTAAGAATGCTAACATGCCATCTTGATCTGCTCCAGGGTTTGTGGCTGGAAAGGCGTCAAATCGCGGTACTAAGATACCATCGGTATTGTTAGGTGTAGATTGGCTGGAAGCTTTAATATCCAGCAAGCTGTTTGGTGTAGTTGTTCCTATACCAACCTGTGCATGCAGGTAGGGGGATATGCATAGAGCAAAAATTACCAATTTGATACATGTAATTTTGTTCATAAGTAATAGATTTGGGTTATCTGATGGCAATACTAAGAAAAAATCAAATGCAACTCATTGATTTGTAGGTAAATTCGTATACTTTTCGTTGAAATATCATTTATTTTCGACCAAATACATTATTTATGTGTTTTTAAAGATTTTTTTCAATGTGGATTCAAATTTCAATTTAAATACCTTTGAAAAAAATATCTATTTAATCCGGCAGAGTGCTATATTTCTACACTTCATAACACCTTATTATGCGTATTATAAAAAAAGTACCTATAAAGTCTCTAAGCATATTAAAACCCCGCATACTTACTTGGGCGCAACAGTTTGAAGAAGTAGCTTGGTTAGATAGCAATAACTTTAAAGACAGTCATAGTACATTTAAAGCAGTTTTGGCTGTAGATGCTTTTACGGCTATTCGCACCGATTCTTTTAATGCTTTTGAAAAACTTGAAGAATATCAAACCACAACGAAGGATTGGCTTTTTGGTTATTTAACTTACGATTTAAAAAATGATGTTGAAAACCTTTCCTCATCTAATGTTGATGTATTGGACTTTCCCGATCTTCAGTTTTTTCAACCTAAAAAAATCTTCTTTTTTTCTGAAACTGAAGTAGAGATTCATTATCTAAATATGGTTGATGACGAACTGGAAAGCGACTGGGAAACTATTTTAAACACAGACATTTCTGGAACACCTAAAATAAATAATTCAGTAAAAATAAGCTTACGTACACCTAAAGATGCTTACTTTGAAAAAGTAGGTGCTATGCTTAAACATATTGAACGAGGTGACATCTACGAAGCTAATTTTTGTCAAGAGTTTTATTCAAAAAACACAGCTATAGATCCAGTTAGCACATTTCTTCATTTAAATGAGATATCGCTATCACCTTTTGCTACCTTTTTAAAGTTTACTGATCTGTACGCATTATCAGCTTCACCAGAACGATACTTAAAAAAGACAGATGAGGTTGTTATCTCTCAACCTATAAAAGGAACCGCTAAACGACTATCAAATTCTTCTGAAGACATAAAAATGATAGAACAATTACAGAATGACCCTAAAGAACGGAGCGAAAACATTATGATTACCGATTTGGTGCGCAACGATCTATCCCGAATTGCAAAAAAAGGAACGGTAACTGTTGAAGAGCTCTGTAAGATATATACGTTTGAACAAGTTCATCAAATGATTTCTACCATTCGTTGTGAAGTTAATGACTCTGTTTCGGCTGTTGAAATTATAAAGAATAGTTTCCCTATGGGAAGTATGACAGGCGCCCCTAAAGTTTCGGCCATGAAAATTATTGAGCAATTGGAAGATGCTAAACGTGGTTTATATAGTGGGGCAGTAGGCTATTTTACGTCTAACGGAGATTTTGACTTTAACGTGGTTATTCGTAGTATTTTATACAATGAAGCGAAGAAATACGTTAGTTTTTCAGTAGGAGGTGCTATTACAGCAAAATCTATCCCTGAAAACGAATACGAAGAATGCCTGTTAAAGGCGCGAGCGATGCGGACGGTTTTAGAAGCGTAATAACCTCTACTACTCATAAAGTCTGTTTATGTGTTTTAAACAACATATTTATTATTTATGCGTTAATTAGCACATAAACATATTTTATGCTTTTAAATACGCATATTTTTGTATATTTGGTAAAAAGAAATGATAATGATGTATTCAGTTTTATCTGGAGATATAGTTTCATCAACTAGTTTACACAGTAAAGACCGTAGTTTGGTAGAGAATGAACTTGCCAAACTATTAAATAACTTAGAAAATGAGTTTAATGTGTATGGCCGTATTATAAAAGGAGACTATATAGAATGTGTAGTTCCGAAAGCTGAAGATGGTTTGCGGGTCGCTTTGGCAATTAAAAGTTTTGTAAAATCAATCCCGGTTGAACTGAGTAGTTATAAAAAAGACAAAAACCGTGTTCGGCTCTTTAAAACCCACGGATTGCGATTGGCAATAGGGTATGGACCATTGAGCCGGTATAATCCCAAAGAAGGGATTATTGACGGGGAGGCCATTTATTTGTCTGGTCGTGAAATAAGTGGAATGTCAACACACAACAAGGAACGGGTAGTTATTAAAAACACCTTGTTTTTTGTTTCAGAAAATGAGGGGCTTAATAATCGGTTTAAGCCTATTTTTGAATTATTGGATACTTTGCTAAGTAAAGCAACCGCAAGACAGAGCGAAGTATTGTATTTAAAATTGCTAAACCAGCAAGAAGATAAAATAGCAAAAACGTTGGGCATTGGTCAATCTGCTGTAAATCGCCACTCTACAAGTGTGGGCTGGAATGCTATTGAAACGGCTGTTGTTGATTTTTCAAAAACGCTTTCTAATTAACCACTATGGAATTTACAACTTTATTATTGCTTCAACTTTTAGCACATTTGCTGGCCGACTTTTTTTTCCAGTGGTCCGCCATGGCCGAACAAAAAAACCGACTTGGTTTTAAAAGCGGGCTGTTGGTATGGCACGTTCTAATTGTTTTTGCAGTGTCGTGGCTGTTATCATTTCAGTTAAGCTTTATTTATGGCGCTGTGATAATAACCATTTTACATTATGTTATAGACGGCTTTAAACCTTACATAAGCCGTAACAAAGCGATTGGACAATATGCTTTTTTTATAGATCAGGCTCTTCATATCATTGTACTGTGCTTTGTGTGTTGGGGGTTTGCGAATTATCAAGGAATTGAATTTTTATGGCAACCGCCAATTAGTAACAAAAGCCTCTTTTTAATTGTAAGCTACCTTATCTGTATAAAACCAGCAAACTTCTTTATTCGTGAAGTGTTTAGTGCTACCGAAATTGAAGTGACCAGTGATAATGAATTACCCAATGCAGGAAAGGTAATCGGAATTTTAGAGCGCTTATTAACCTTGACTTTTATAGTAATAGACCAATATGAAGCAGTCGGCTTTCTTATTGCCGCAAAATCCATTTTACGCTATCGGGATGAAGAAACGTTAAAAACCGAATATGTACTAATTGGTACCATGCTCAGTTTTGGTATTGCAGTAGTCTTGGGTATTGTAACAAACGCAATGTAATATGCTTCAAAAATTTAAGGAACATATTGACTCTCACTTTTCATTCCGAAATGATAAAAAACTACTAGTAGCTTGCAGTGGAGGAGTGGATAGCGTTGTGCTCTCTTTTTTACTGAAAAAATCAGGGTTTAACATTGGGTTGGCACATTGTAATTTTTCCCTGCGTGGGAAAGAAAGCGATGCCGATGAAACTTTTGTGATAGATTGGGCCGATAAATTGTCCATTCCCGTTTTTACTGAAACATTTGATACGAAGGAATTTGCAAAAAACCATAAACTTTCTACACAGATGGCAGCTCGAGACTTACGCTATCAATGGTTTGCTGAAATTTTAAAAGATTTTAAGTATGATTATGTGGCAACGGGCCATCATGCGGATGATGATCTGGAAACATTTTTTATTAACCTGAGTCGTGGAAGTGGTTTACAGGGATTAACTGGAATACCAGCAATAAACGAAACAACAGTTAGGCTTTTATTACCCTTTTCTCGAGCTGAAATAGTTGCTTTTGCTGAAGAAAATAAGTTACAATGGCGAGAAGACAGCAGCAATGCATCAACCGATTATCTACGGAATAAACTACGCCATGATGTAATTCCTGATTATAAAAACGCAGCAGAAGGTGTATTACAGAACGTTCAGAAAACACAAAAATACTTAAAAGACAGCCAAGACTTAATTGAAGATTATATGGCTTTGGTCTATAATCTCGCCGTTACTGAAAATTTTGACGGATATACACTTCATATTGAAAAACTGCAAGAACTACCTCATACAGAAGCGGTTTTATATCAACTATTGCATCCTTTTGGTTTTACAGATTGGCAAGTTGTTTCAGAATTGTTAAAAGCACAAAGCGGAAAGCAAGTTTTTTCATCTACACACAGACTCTTAAAAGATAGAAGCGTGTTGTTGTTGACAAAAAACACTTCAGAAAAAGAAAAAGATGAGATACTAGTAAAAAAAAGTACAAAAAAAATTGATTTTCCATTACAAATGGAGTTTAATCCTATCGATAAAATAGGGTATATTGACAACAGTGTGATTTACGTGGATAATGATAAGTTACACTATCCCTTAAAACTTAGGAAGTGGCGTAAAGGCGATACATTTCAGCCCTTCGGAATGAAAGGAAAAAAGAAATTAAGCAAGTTTTTTAAAGATGAAAAGCTATCTTTGGTAGCCAAAGAAAAAATTTGGTTGCTCTGTAGTGATTCAGAAATTATTTGGATTATAGGTTACAGGGTTGATGAACGTTTTAAAGTAACTTCAAAAACAACAGATATATTGAAAATTACGGTTAAAAATTAATACTACAATGAAGAAACTCCTCTTACTTTTTATTTCGGTTATTTGTTTGTCCAATACACTTACTGCACAAGTTTTAGACCCTGTCTCTTGGGAAGTAACAGTCGAACAGGAAAAAGGTGATGTATATAATGTGTTAATGACAGCCACAATTGAAAAAGGGTGGCACTTGTACAGTCAAAAACAATTTGGTGAAGAGTTTGAAGGTCCTATTCCTACTGAGTTTGCTTATAATAACTCACCAGAAACCTTTACTTTGGTAGGCGAAACCCAAGAGCCTGATATCGCACCAATACATGATCCAGTTTTTGATCTTGACGTTATCTTTTTTGAAAATAAAGCAACCTTTATTCAGCCTATTAAAGTTATTAATCCTGAAGGGTTAAAGGTTGATATTGAAATTTACTACTCAGTCTGCGACGATGAAAAGTGTTTACCTCCAGACACCAAAACATTTGAAGTTGATTTAGCATCTGGGAAAGGAAAAAAAGATTTAGCAGAAGTAACGGCAGACGACTTAGAAAAAACTGCTGCATTGACGATTGACATTGGCAATAAAGACCAATATAGAACCGAACAAGAAGAAGGCTCTGAGAAAGGGTTTTTAACAATTTTTTTATTGGGGTTTGTAGGAGGTTTAATTGCTTTGCTAACACCTTGTGTGTTCCCAATGATTCCGTTAACGGTTTCATTTTTTACAAAAGGGGCGAAAGATAAGAAAAAAGGAATGGTCAATGCAATTCTATATGGCTTGTTCATCTTTGCTATATACCTGTTGCTTAGTTTACCTTTTCACTTATTAGACTCATTAGACCCAGAAATACTAAATAATATATCAACTAACACTACATTGAATATTATCTTTTTTGTGATATTCATGGTATTTGCCTTTTCATTTTTTGGTTTTTATGAAATTACCTTACCTAGCTCTTGGAGCTCAAAAATGGATAGTAAAGCTTCAAGTATTGGTGGTGTTATAGGTGTTTTCTTTATGGCATTGACACTTGCTATTGTTTCATTTTCTTGTACGGGACCTATTTTAGGTTCTTTACTGGGAGGCTCATTGACGAGTGACGGTGGTGCTATGCAACTTACCTTTGGTATGGGAGGTTTTGGTTTGGCATTGGCCTTACCATTCGCACTTTTTGCGTTATTTCCAAATTGGCTAAACTCATTGCCAAAAAGTGGTGGATGGCTTAATACGGTTAAAGTGGTATTAGGTTTTATTGAGTTAGGGTTAGCATTCAAATTTCTTTCAAATGCAGACTTAGTAGAGCACTGGGGACTTTTAAAGCGTGAAATATTTATTGGTATATGGATTATATGTGCTTTAGGGATGGCATTGTACTTGTTTGGTTTTATTCGTTTTCCACACGATGGTCCTAAAAAGAAAAGACCACCTATGGGCAATATTTTAGTTGGGGTTTTAACCTTTGCATTTATGCTTTATTTAATCCCGGGCTTAACCAATTCTAGTTATGCAAACCTTAAATTATTAAGTGGTTTTCCACCACCATTGTTTTATAGCGTGTATGATAAAGACACCGATGCACCGTTAGGGCTTGAAGCCTATAAAGATCTAGATAAAGGGCTAGCTGTCGCAAAAGCAGCCGGTAAACCAATTATGATAGATTTTACCGGTTGGGCGTGTGTAAATTGTCGAAAAATGGAAGAGCAGGTTTGGAGTCGTCAAGATATTTTTGAAACTCTCAATGAAGATTATGTTTTAATTTCACTTTATGTTGATGACAGAAAAGAACTGTCTGATGAACAAAAATTTAACTTTTTAAAACCAAGTGGGGGGGTTAAAAAGATTAAAACAATAGGGGATAAGTGGGCAACGTTTCAAACTGTAAACTTTAAAAATAACTCACAGCCGTATTATATTTTGATGGACACTGACTTCAATATGTTAAATAAACCTATTGGGTACACACCCAATGCAGATGAATATTTACATTGGCTTGAAGAAGGGCTTAAAAATTTCTCTAAAGAAAACACTTCAAAATAGGGATAAAAGAAAAGCGTCCCGACCTTTCGGCGGGACGCTAATAACAAACCTAACTTAGTAAATTTTAATATAGTAACGATTTTAATTTTTTATCCCCACAAAAAATTATAATGCAGTTACATATTCACTAATACAATTCCAAATATATTACTTGTTTGTAAGTAAAACCATACGAGCATACACGTATTTTTCAAATGCGACCTTTTCTATCTTAAAAGATTTTATTCCTATTGCTCAAGTGGCATTATTCACTTAGTTTTACAGAAATGAGCCAAAACATAAAAAAAATAGGAGTATTGACAAGCGGTGGTGATGCACCCGGTATGAATGCCGCTATACGTGCTGTAGTACGAGCTTGTGCTTTCCATAAATTAGATTGTGTAGGTGTTTTTAGAGGCTATGAAGGCCTAATAGAAGGAGACTTTAAGCCGCTAGGACCACGCTCTGTAAAAAACATAATTAACAAAGGCGGGACTTTTTTAAAGTCTGCTCGTTCTCAAGAATTTAGATCCAAAGAAGGTAGAAAAAAAGCTTTTGAGCACTTAAAAAAAGAAAATATTGATGCTCTAGTTGTTATAGGAGGAGACGGAACCTTCACTGGAGCTTCTGTTTTTATAGAAGAATTTAACTTTCCAATTGTAGGTTTACCGGGAACGATAGATAATGATATTTATGGTACCGATGTGACTATTGGTTACGATACTGCCTTGAATACAGTAGTTGAAGCCATAGATAAGATTAGAGATACTGCAAATTCACATAATCGTCTTTTCTTGGTAGAAGTAATGGGTAGAAATGCTGGAGGTATTGCTTTAAATGCAGGTATAGGAGCAGGAGCTGAAGAAATATTAATACCTGAAGAAAATTTAGGTCGGGATAGATTAATAGATTCTCTTAAACGGAGTAAAAAAGCAGGTAAAACGTCAAGTATCATTGTTGTTTCTGAAGGTGATCAAATAGGAAAAAACATATTTAAACTTGCTGATTATATTGAAGAAAACTTAAATGAATATGAAGTCCGGGTAACGGTATTGGGTCACATTCAACGTGGGGGAGCACCAAGTTGTTACGACCGTGTATTGGCAAGTAGATTAGGAGTTAGTGCTGTGGATACTTTATTAGATGGTAAAAGCAATATCATGATTGGTATTTCGCATAACCAAATTACCACCGTGCCTTTTTCCGAAGCTATTAAAAGCAGTAATGATCTTGATTTAGAATTGGTTCGAGTGGCTGATATTACTTCGGTTTAATTTTAGTACCTTATTTAGTAAGCGAACCTTTTAAAAGATAATAAAGAATATGACAAAAATTGCAATAAATGGTTTTGGACGAATAGGAAGAATTGCTTTTCGTATCGCCTCACAACGTGATGATATAGAGATAGTAGCAGTAAACGACTTGGTAGATATTGACCACTTAGCTTACTTGTTAGAGTTTGATTCCGTTCACGGAAGGTTTCCTGGAACTATTTCCGTAGAAAATGACAACTTGGTTGTTAATGGAAAGAAAATCCGTGTTACTTCTGAAAAAAATCCTGAAAATCTAAAATGGAATGAAGTTGATGCTGAAATAGTAATTGATTGTACTGGTGTCTTTAAAGAAAAAGACAAGGCTGAAGCTCATTTAAAAGCTGGAGCTAAAAAGGTAGTGGTTTCAGCGCCTTCAAAATCAGTCCCTATGTTTGTAATGGGGGTAAATCATACAGATATTAAACCTGAAGATACCATAGTTTCAAATGCTTCATGTACAACAAATTGTTTGGCACCGATGGCAAAATTGATAAATGATAAATTAGGTATTTTGGAAGGTTTAATGACAACAGTTCATTCTGTAACAGCATCTCAAAATACAGTAGATCAACCTTCAAAAAAGAATTATCGAGTAGGCAGAAGTGCCTTACGAAACATTATACCAACAACTACTGGAGCTGCAGTGGCAGTAACCAAAGTGATACCAGATTTAGAAGGGAAGCTAACAGGAATGGCTTTTCGAGTTCCTACAGCAGATGTTTCAGTCGTCGATTTAACGGTACGCACCAAAAAAAGCGCAACGTATGATGAAGTAAAAGCACTCTTTAAAAAAGCTTCAGAAACCGATTATAAAGGTGTAATAGGTTACACTGAAAAAGAAGTGGTGTCACAAGATTTTGTAAGCGATCCAAGAACTTCCATTTTTGATGCTGAAGCTGGGATTGCTCTTAACGATAACTTCTTTAAGCTTGTAGCTTGGTATGATAATGAATATGCGTATTCGGCAAAGTTAATTGAACTTACCGCTCATATTGCAACTCTTTAAGTATGGTTTTAATAGCTGATGGCGGTTCAACAAAATGCGATTGGATTCTTTTAAATAAGGATGGAGACATCATTAAAAAAACACGCACTCCTGGTTTAAACCCTACTGTTGTTCCTCAAAGTGAAATGGCAGAGCGTATTCAAGATAATGAAACCCTACAAGCTATTTTCAACAATGTGGAAACTGTAGACTTTTACGGTGCTGGTTGTGGTACAAAAACACCAAGATTACTATTGCAAGAAGTATTGGAACAACTGTTTTCAACTGCAAAAGTTACGGTTAAGGAAGATTTGGCCGCTGCTGTATTTGCAGCAACCACTGAATCGGGAATTGTAAGTATTCTTGGTACTGGAAGCAATTGCTGTTATTTTGATGGAAAAGAAATCCACACAGCCGCACCAGCATTGGGGTATTCGTTAATGGATGATGCCAGCGGTAATTATTATGGGAAACAACTGTTACGCGATTATTACTATAAGAAGATGCCGTTGCAAGTTGCTTCGGAGTTTAAAGAAAAATATAATTTGGAGCCCGATACCGTAAAAATTAATTTATATAAAAAATCAAATCCCACCGCATATTTAGCCTCTTTTGCCGAATTTATCTTTCTTTGTAAACACAATGAAGATTATTTCAACAAATTGATACAAACAGGAGTTACATTATTTATAAAAAATCAAGTGCTTATTTATAAAGAAGCAAAACAGGTTCCTATTCACTTTGTAGGTTCCATTGCATATTTTACAAAAGAAATAATTAGCGATTGTTTAAAGGAACATGGTTTACAGGCTGGTAACTTCATTAAACGACCCATTGACGGTTTGATAACCTATTATAAAAACGAGAAGCTGTAAAATGAGTTTACCCAAAATAAACCCTACAAAAACAAAAGCTTGGAACGCACTACAAGCACATTTTTCAGAAATGAAAGCTGAAAAAATGCAAGATTTGTTTGCTACAGATACTGCTCGTTCAAAAAAATTCTCAATTGAATGGAATGATTTTTACTTTGATTATTCTAAAAACCGAATTACAGATAACACAAAAGCTTTGTTGATTGACTTAGCGAAAGAAGTTAAATTAGACGAAGCTATTAAAGCACAGTTTACAGGTGCAAAAATCAATGAAACTGAAGATAGAGCAGTTTTACATACTGCATTGCGTGACTTTACTGAAATGAAACCAGAAGTGAACGATGTACTTCAAAAAATGAAAATTTTTTCTGAAGCTATCATTTCAGGAAGTTGGACAGGCTGTACCGATAAACCAATTACCGATTTAGTAAACATTGGTGTAGGCGGAAGTGATTTAGGTCCTAAAATGGTTACAGAAGCACTACACTTTTATAAAAACCATTTAAACGTTCATTTTATTTCTAATGTTGATGGTGATCATGTTATGGAAACTATACAGGGTTTAAACCCTGAAACCACTTTGTTTATCGTAGTTTCAAAAAGTTTTACAACGCTGGAAACATTGACCAATGCAAATACGATTCGTAATTGGTTTTTAGAGAAACATTCAGAAGCAGATATTGAAAATCACTTTGTAGCGGTTTCAACCAACAAAGAAGCGGTTCTTGATTTTGGGATTGCTTCAAAAAACATATTCCCTATGTGGGATTGGGTTGGCGGACGCTTTTCACTGTGGAGTGCCGTTGGTCTTTCCATTTCTTGTGCCGTTGGTTACGATAACTTTGAAGAATTATTGAAAGGCGCCCACAAAATGGACAACCATTTTCAGTCTTCAGCCTTAGACGAAAACATTCCGGTGATTCTCGCTATGCTTTCTATTTGGTATGCCAATTTTTTTGAAGCTGAAAGTGAAGCGGTTATTCCGTATTCGGAATATTTAAGCAAATTGGTAACGTATCTACAACAAGCCGTAATGGAAAGCAACGGAAAAGGTACCGACCGAAATGGTAAAAAAGTAGATTACACTACAGGAACCATTGTTTGGGGCGATACGGGAACCAATGCACAGCACGCGTTTTTTCAGTTAATTCATCAGGGGAAACGATTAATTCCGGTAGATTTTATTGCTTTTTCAGAATCTTTACACGGAAATAAGGAACACCATACAAAATTGATTTCAAATTGCTTCGCACAATCTGAAGCACTATTGCAAGGCACGTACGGAAAAGAAGCTAAAAGCCCATTTAAACAGTTTGAAGGAAATAAACCATCAAACACCATTCTTATAAAAAAGCTGACACCACATACGTTGGGAAGCCTATTGGCTATGTATGAACATAAGTTATTTGTGCAAGGAGTGATTTGGAATATTTTCAGTTACGACCAATGGGGGGTAGAACTGGGGAAAACCGTTGCTAAAAATGTTATGGAAGCGATTAAAACCAATGATTGCTCATTAATAAATAACCAATCGACAAAGGATTTGCTCAATAAAATTTCTAAATAATTTTATCTGTGATGATAAGGTTCATTGCGAAGTATGGTAAAACCTCTATATAATTGTTCAACAAAAAAGACTCGCACCATTTGATGTGAAAAAGTCATTTTTGATAATGATATTTTGCCGTTAGACCGTTCGTAAATTTCATCGCTAAAACCATAAGGTCCGCCAATTACAAACACGAGGTTTTTTAATCCGCTATTCATTTTTTTCTGAAGAAACTGTGAAAACCCAACGGAGCTAAATTGCTTTCCATTTTCATCTAATAAAATTAAATTATCTGAAGGCTGCAAGCGTTTGAGTATCTCTTGTCCTTCGGCTTGCTTTTGTAACTTTTCAGAAAGATTTTTTGAGTTTTTGATATCTGGGATAATTTCAAAAGAAAAAGAGAGATAGTGTTTTAACCGCTTTGAATAAGCTGCTGTTAACGTTTGTAGATTTTTGTCATCGGTTTTTCCTATTGCCAAAAGGGTGATTTTCATGTGTACCTATGCTTTTTTATAAGTTACCAAGCCGATTTCTTCAGCTTTTCCTCGTAATTGCTCATTTCCCATATCTACTTTGGTAACTCCTTTGGGAAGTTTATAAGCTACATTGGCAAATTCTTTCGATGCTAGTATCTTTACATCTAGGTCGTTACAAATTGATTGAATACGGGCTGTAGTATTTAAAACATCACCAGAAAAAGCAATATCCCGTTTAATCTGTCCAATTTCGCCCACCATAACAGGACCAAAATGATAGCCTACTTTAAATTCGGGTACGATACCATATTTTTTTAAGTACTTATAAGACTTTCTTTTAATAATGCGTTGCATAGAAAAATAGCATTGTATAGCATTTCCACTTCTTAGTCCATGCTTCATTTTCCAAGAAACCACCACTTCATCACCAACATATTGATAAACTTCCCCACGTGTTTGTACAATAGCTGGGGCAATGTGCCTAAAAAAATCTTTCAGAAAATTAAAGTATTTCTCTTCTCCTAAAGTTTCAGCAATACCAGTTGCATTTTTAATATCGGCAAACATGAAAATACGCCGCTCGTGTTTGGGGTGAAAGTAACGGCCCATTAAATAATCTGGAAATACACCAGGACCATACTTGTCGTTAACTATTAAAACAATTAAAGTACTTAATACAATGAATAACCAGACAATAAAGTTTTTTAGAAATAACCAAGTGCTAAAAAACAGTTGTGTGGCTACTATTACATCTGGATGATAAAAAGGAAGACCTAATTTTTCACTGTTAAAATACAATGCGCCAATAGTACTAATCAATAGTGCTCCGGCGACATAGGTTCCGATAATGTATAATAAAGCCTTCCAGAAAGCATGCCTTCTAAGCCATTGTTCCATTAAGTTTACGGTAAAAATACCGCCGATAAGCCCCGCACTTATTGCTACAATTAGGTTGGCCGTGAAAGCAGATTCAAAATCAAAGGCCGAGCTTAAAAGTCCTTCACTTTTTAACGTGAAAAATTCATAAAAAAACAATGCATTCGAAATGAGCACCCAAGCAATGAGTATCGAAAAAGCGCGCTTTGTGTAAAACCATAATTGGCGAGAATTATATCGACTTAACTTAAAGTTCATTAGCAGTTTTTATATTTATCATGCAACCCTTTACCCTCGATGATCATTGGTGTTATTTTTTGTAAACGGCTTTCTTTAGTTGCATCTCTTTTGGCTTCTGAGATATGATTGGCATACTCCCGCTGTTTACCTGGTGTTAACTTTTTAAAAGCTGAAGCCAATGTTTTATTTTCTTTAAAAGCTTTTTCTAGAAGTGGGGGGATTGATACCTCTTTCTTCCGTTTTGGTTTTAGTTCTTTACCAGCGATACAGTTTTCAATAGCTTCTTGTATGTATTTTAAAATTAAATCGGTTTCAATAGGATCACCTTCTTCAAATCGCCATTGCCGTAATGCTTTGGTGACTCCTTCTTGCGCATTTACTAATTTATTTTCTTTATTTTTTAAAAAAACACCTTGATGAAACCAAATGGCGTAATGGTTTTTAAAACCTGCTAACCCCGCTACTATCTTTCCATTAAGCGTATAGGCTGGCGCTCCCCATTTAACTTCTTCGGTAAGCTCTGTTTTCTGAAAAATACTTCGGAGTTTTGATAATTCTTTACTCCATTTCTCGTGCTTTTTAATGTATGCAGTTACTTTTTCTGAGGTGTCCATAATTAATTAGTTGTTTCTTTGCAAATCGAATATACCATTTTTCTGAAGCTATTTTTCTAAAGAAACATTAAAAATTATACATGTTACACATGTTACAATTGAGAATGCAGATTATACAGTTCGGTTTCTTTTTTTCTGAAAAGACAAAGATCTTATTCATTTTTGAAGTGTAAAACAAAACCAGCTACAAATGAAACCTCAAAATATAAAAATGTATAATTTAAATTTTGTCCTTCTATTTTTCTGCCTTTCCTTTTCAGCAATAAGTCAAACTGAAATTTCAGGCATAGTTACACAAAAAAATGGAACACCCATTCCTGGTGCCAATGTCTATCTGGAAGGTACGTATGATGGAACCACAACTGATGGTAATGGAAATTTTTCATTTACAACTTCAGAAACTAACCAACAGACATTGGTAGTCTCTTTTGTTTCTTTTGAAACCTTCAGAATTGCTAAAGACGTTTCTGAATTGGAACAATTAACCATACGTCTTCGTGAAGATGTAAGCTCGTTGGATACAGTTGTCATTTCAGCTGGAACTTTCGAAGCAGGTGATAACAGTAAAGTTTCTGTTTTAAAACCTCTAGATGTCGTTACTACGGCAAGTGCTTTGGGTGATTTTGTTGGTGCATTACAAACCTTACCGGGAACCACAACTGTTTCTGAAGACGGCCGGTTGTTCGTTCGTGGGGGTGATGCTGGAGAGACGCAAATTTTTATCGATGGTATCCGTGTTTTCACTCCTTACACACCAAGTACCAATAATATTCCCACACGGGGCCGGTACAGTCCTTTTTTGTTTGATGGAATTACCTTTTCAACTGGTGGATATTCTGCAGAATACGGGCAAGCACTGTCCTCTGTTTTACTTTTAAACACTATAGATTTTCCAGATCAAGAAAAGACCGAAATAGCTGTTATGAGCGTAGGTGGTGGATTAGGTAACACCCAAATTTGGGGCAATAACTCGTTGAGTGTTAATGCTAGCTACATTAATTTAGCACCTTACAATGAATTGTTTCCTGGCAGAAATAATTGGCAAAAACCTTTTGAAACCTTTGCAGGAGAGTCTGTTTATCGCCACGAATTTGAAAATGGGCTTTTGAAAATTTATGGAGCGTATGATGCTACCAACTTTCAATTAACGCAAGAAGACATTAACGAACCGGAAGGGGTCAATTTTAAATTGAACAACCAAAACCTATATACCAATGCTAGTTACTCAGGTAGGTTAAAAAATAAATGGAAACTGGAAACTGGAGCGAGTTTTACGCTTTCAAAAACAGATATTAAAGTAATTGAAGATAATATAGATGATACGGAGAAGTCTGCCCACCTAAAATTTAAACTACGAAAAAACTTCAGTAACCGATTTAAAATGAGTTACGGCGTAGAACAGTTTTTGACCGATTTTAATGAAGATTTCAATAATGAAACATTTAATGCTGAATATGGTTTTAATAATAATATTTCCGCAGCTTTTACCGAAGCCGATATTATTTTTTCAAAAAAGTTTGCAATAAAATTAGGTTTACGAGGTGAATACAGTCAGCTTTTTGATGCGTTTAACTTTTCACCACGAGCCTCTTTGGCTTATAAAGTGAGTAAAAACAGTCAGTTGTCATTGGCGTATGGTGATTTTTACCAACAGCCGCTTAGTGAGTATTTAAAATTTCAGCAAGACTTACAAGCTCAAAAAGCGCAACACTATATACTAAATTACCAGTACACTGCCAATAACCGAATTTTTAGAGCTGAACTCTATCGAAAAGAGTATGATAACTTAGTTACTTATAATTCAGACTTTCCTTCATTTGACACCAATTTTAATACTAATGGGGATGGTTTTGCACAAGGGGTCGATTTTTTTTGGAGAGATAATGAAAGTCTTAAGAACATGGATTACTGGGTGAGTTATTCGTATTTGGATACCGAGCGGAAATATAAAAACTATCCGGTTGCCGCTACGCCCAATTTTGCTAATACTCATAATCTTTCGGTAGTAGGTAAATACTGGATTGAAGACTGGAAAAGCCAAGTGGGCTTTAGTTATCAATATGGAAGCGGTAGAACTTATACCAACCCAAATGAGAACGGATTTCTTCAAAATAAAACCAAAGATTTTAATAGCCTTAGTTTAAACTGGGCTTATTTGTTGTCGCAACAAAAGATATTGTACTTTTCAGTAAACAATGTATTGGGATTCACTAATGTTAATGGTTATCAATACTCGAACACCCCGAATGCAAATGGCGACTTTTCTAGAAGGACATTACGTCCAGCGACCGATCAGTTTTTCTTTGTAGGGTTCTTCTGGACCATTAGTGATGATGGGGAAGACAATCAGTTAGACAATTTGTAGATGTTAGATTAATCTATGTATATCAAGAACACAGTTCAACCTTAAAAAGAAACAATTCAGTACATCAAATTTTATAAAACCCTTTTCTTAAAGGATATTTGACATATAAATTAAAAACTAAAACACGATGCAAACGATAATCACAACCATAACACTTTTGTTCACCACGCTTATTCTGCAAGCTCAAAACACGGTAGAAGTTAAAATGATCAACTTTGACAATGATAAAGGCACTGCTATGGTAGGACTGTATAATTCCGAAGAAAATTTTTTAGAGAGCGGATTTATGTATAAAAAAAGTAAAATTGAAAATGAAATGGCAACAGTAATTTTTACAAATGTACCCGATGGTGACTATGCCGTTTCATGTTTTCACGACGAAGACGATAACGGAAAACTCAACATGTTTATGGGGATGATGCCAACCGAAGATTACGGAACTTCTAATAATGCCCCGGCAAACTTTGGACCACCCAAATGGATAGATGCAAAGTTTGAGATAAAAGATGGTGAAACCAAGACTTTTGAAATTAACCTATAAATTAAAGCCTAGAAAATATGTTAGGGATTTTACTATCAAAACACAGAAAACCAAAGTTCTTAAAAGCATTGATGTTGGTAAGCATATTCTTATTATTAGGCGGGCTTTTATTACTTATTAACTAACTATTAAAATAATATAGATGAAAAAATTACTATTAGCTACAGTACTGCTGATTTCGGGAATCGGTCTTAGTCAAACAAAATATGAAACAGGTATGCAAAAAGCGTTTGAGCTTTGGCAAGCCGATAAACCTTGGGAGGCTGCCAATTTATTTGAACGTATTACCCAAGCCGAACCAGAAAAATGGCTTCCACCTTACTATGTCGCACAAATTAATATAATCAACGGTTTTGGTGAAAAAGACAAAGCCAAGTTAACAGCACAACAGGAAAAAGCATTGGATTTTATAAATCAGGCTAAGACAAACTCTAAAGAAAATGCTGAAATTTTAGTATTAGAAGCACAATGGTATACAGTCTGGATCGCGTTTGATGGCCAACAATACGGTATGAAGTATTCAGCAAAAGTTCAAAAATTATATCAAGAAGCTTTGCAATTGGCACCAAACAACCCCCGTGTTATATTAAGCAAAGCCGAATGGGATATAGGTAGTGCAACCTATTTTAATCAATCTGTAGAACCCTACTGTAAGGACATTCAACGCGCCATAGATCTTTTTGCTACCTTTAAACCTGAACGGGAGTTTTATCCTACCTATGGAGAAGAAAGAGCTAAAAATATTTTTGAAACAAACTGTAAAGAATAATGATCCGATTTTTTAAAGAACTGGGAAAGGCTTTTTTTGTTGGTCTCTTAATATTTATAATATTGGGGCTTATTCAGTATGCAACTGGGGACAGAATAGATTCTACTGAAGAGCTTTTAACACGTTTCTTTTATAATCAACTATATTCGGTAGTACTTTATATGACGAATGCATATTTAACTATGTATTTGGTTTCTAAATATAAACTCACACTTTATAAATGGAAAAACCTTTGGAAAGCAATACTAGGAGGTGTTGTGATAACTGTGGTAACACTTTTCTTACTTCGATTTTCAGTTAGTGTAATATTTAAAGGTGTTTCGATTTCTGATTTTTTTGCATCACAACGCTTAGAATATTATTTGATTTCCTTTATCATTTCGATAGTAGTACTCGTTATTTTTTACAGTTTCTTTTATTATAAATTCAGTCAAGAGAAAAAAGTAAAAGAGCAAAAAATAATTGCTGGGGCGGCTTCAGCCCAGTTCGATGCATTGAAAAATCAGTTAGATCCTCATTTTCTATTCAATAGTCTTAATGTTTTAACCAGCTTAATTGAAGAAAATCCAGAAGCCGCCACGCGTTTCACCACCTCGCTTTCAAAGGTGTATAGGTATGTTTTAGAGCAGAAGAATAAACAATTGGTAACGATTGAGGAAGAGTTGAAATTTGCTCAATTATACATGAGCTTGCTGAAAATGCGATTTGAAGAAAGTATTGTATTTACGTTTCCGTCAACATTGAGCAATCCAGAGGCGAAAGTAGTACCCTTGTCACTACAATTATTACTTGAAAATGCGGTTAAGCACAATCAAGTAACCCCCTCAAAAAAACTACATATTACTATTACCGAAGATAATGGAAACTTACTCATCACAAATAACTATCAACCTAAACAAGTAGTTAGGGAAAGTAGTGGGGTAGGATTGAAAAACATCAGGCAACGCTATGGTTTACTGACCAATCGGCCTGTTTCAATTAAACAGGACAATAAACAGTTTAGTATATCCATTCCTTTATTAACGCAACAGACAATGACTGTGAACACTCAAGAAACTTATATTTCAGAAAAAAAATATGCCCGTGCAAAAGAGCGCGTACAAAAACTAAAGGGTTTTTACGGAAACTTAGGGATGTACCTTGTTTTTATTCCAGTTTTCATTTGGCTCAATTATAAATCTGGTACCAGTTTCCCATGGGCTATTTTCCCTATTGCCGGATGGGGAACGGGCGTTTTGGCACATGCGGCCGATACCTTTAACTACAACCCGTTCTTCGGGAAAGACTGGGAAAAACGAAAAATCAAGGAGTTGATGGAGGAAGATGATTAATAGATGACAATTCAGTCGGTATATGTTACAATCGAGTAACCTTTCTTTTAAAAATAAAACTGATTGAAATACCTTTATTAAGAATAAAATACAACACATTATGAACACCAATAGGGATACAGATAGAGATAACAAGTATTTACGTGCCAAGGAACGTATGGAAAACATTAAGAAGTTCTATACCAGTTTATTCTTCTACATTGTATTCATCCTTTTTCTTGCAGGGCTTAATTATTACACCAACGAATTACGCTATCCTTGGTTTTTATGGGCAGCATTAGGTTGGGGGATAGGCATTGTGTTTCAAGCTGCAAAAGCTTTTAAGTGGAATTCTTTCTTAGGAAAAGACTGGGAAGAACGCAAAATGAAACAGTTTATGGAAGAGGATGAGAAAAATAGCAAAGACCTTTGGAAATAGCCTTTAATATGAAAAACTATACAGAAACACCATATCAACGAGCTCAGAAAAAAGTAGATAGCATTAAAGTATTTTACAATCACGCTATTGTTTATCTACTAATCAACGGAGCATCTATTTCAATATGGCTATTTATAATCAGAGACTTTTATGAAAAAATAGAGAATCAAGGTTTTAAAAATTGGATAGATGCTAATTTCTTGTTTTTTACAGGGGTATGGACTATTGTTTTGATTTTTCACGGATTAAAAGTATTTAAAGGAGATAAGTTTAAAACGTTTAAAATTTCATTTATCAAAAACTGGGAAGAAAAAAAGATTAAACAGTTTATGGAAGCGGAAGAAAACCTTAAACAACATTAATATGGAACCTAAGGAGAAGATAAAATACGAACGTGCTAAAAAAAGGGTAGAGGATATAAAGGGTTTTTATACACACCTAAGTATTTACCTTGTAATCAATGGACTAATGCTCTTAGCAGCGCTTGGTATATTTGAAGGTACTTTTATACCTATTCAGTTTCCAGGGTGGTCTTATTTTACGACACCATTTTTTTGGGGAATTGCTATTTTTATACATTGGATATATGTATTTAAGTCTCAGTTTAATCCTTTTAAAAATTGGGAAGAAAAAAAGATTAAACAATTTATAGAAGAGGAAGAAAACGAAGCAAAAAGGCAGAACCTATAAAGATTAATCGATCAAAATACTCTACAATGAAACATCTCATAGCTTTCTTATTCATTTTAGTAAGTTCAGTTCCATTAGTGGCTCAAAACTTTACAATAAACAACGTCACCTTGTTCGATGGCGAAAAAGTAATTAAAAACACTTCAGTAGTTATTGAAAACGGAATAATATCACAAATAGGTAAAAACATACAGGTAAGAAACCAACAAATAGATGGGCAAGGAAAATTTTTAATGCCTGCGATGACCAACAGTCATGTGCATGCATTTTCAGCAATGAACTTAATGCAAGCTGCACAAGCAGGCGTACTTAATGTTTTAGATATGCACGGTGTTGAAGAGTACCAACCTCAAATAAAAGCTCTTTCAGATTCAAGAAACTATGCACGTTACTTTTATGCAGGGGCAGCTGCAACAGCTCCAGAAGGTCATGGTACACAATACGGCTTTCCAACCCCTACATTAACAATACCAAAAGAAGCAGAATCTTTTATAGATGATAGGGTCAAGGCTGGTGCAGACTATATAAAAATTATCGTTGAACCCTGGAAACCTACTTTATCGCACGATGTTGTTAAATCACTCATTAAAGAGACGCATTTAAAAGATAAAGTTGCAGTCGTACATATTTCAAAGGTTGACGATGCTGTTAAAGTGATTAAAAACAAAGCGGATGGTTTAGCTCATATATGGTGGGACAAACCTATTACTGAACAGCAATTAAACGAAGTGACTTCCGAAGAAACCTTTTTTGTTATCCCTACGTTGTTGACTTCTCATTTGGTTATAGATCAAATAAAGAAAGCAGCCCCCGATCAAACCTTTTTAAGTAATGAAGAACTTAATATTGAAGTAAAAAGACTATACAATGCCGGAGTACCTATTTTAGCAGGGACTGATCCACCAAACGCTAATATTAACTATGGAACCGATCTTTATAAAGAACTTGTTTTACTTTCAAAATCTGGCCTTTCTAACCTAGATGCTTTAAAAAGTGCTACATCATACCCAGCAACGTTTTTTAAACTTGACAAAATTGGGTTTATAAAGAAAGGCTATAAGGCAGATATGCTACTTCTCGACAAAAATCCAATCACCGATATTCAAAATATAAGCACCATAGAAGCTATTTGGAAAGAAGGGCGCACCGTAAAACGAAATGAATAATAGTGAATACTTCTGTAACACTTTAGTAATTTCAGCAACCAATATATAAACTGTTAAATATGAAAGCACACGAAATAGATTACATCATTTACGGCGAAGAAATGCAGTATGTGGAAATTGAGCTCGATCCTAACGAGGGCGTCGTTGCCGAAGCTGGGAGTTTTATGATGATGGATAACGGCATTAAAATGGAAACCATTTTCGGCGATGGATCTAAAAATGACAAAGGGCTTCTAAACAAAGTTTTCGGAGCCGGAAAACGACTATTGACAGGTGAAAGCCTGTTTATGACGGCCTTTTACAATACCGTTCCTGGTAAAAAACGGGTAAGCTTTGCTTCGCCTTATCCCGGGAAGATAATAGCTATTGATCTTGAAAAATTCAACGGAAAATTTATTTGTCAAAAAGATGCTTTTCTCTGTGCGGCAAAAGGTGTTTCTATTGGTATTGAATTTTCAAAGAAGTTAGGTCGTGGTTTTTTTGGAGGTGAAGGCTTTATAATGCAAAAACTAGAAGGCTTTGGAAAAGCTTTTGTCCACGCTGGCGGAACAACAGCCGTAAAAGAATTAGCACCAGGTGAAAAGCTAAAAGTAGATACTGGTTGTATTATTGGTTTTGACCAAACGATAGATTACGATATTGAATTTGTGGGCGGAATAAAAAATACCATATTCGGCGGAGAAGGATTATTCTTTGCGACCTTAACAGGCCCTGGAACCGTCTATATACAATCCTTACCATTTAGCCGTTTAGCAAACCGAGTTTGGGCAGCAGCTCCCAAAGGCGGTGGAAAAGATAAAGGAGAAGGTAGTATCCTCGGTGGTCTAGGCGATTTATTAGATGGGGATAACCGATTTTAACATTCTTTAGTTATCAACAAAAGAAATATTTTTGAAATAATTTTGTTATATTTAAACAAACTAACCAATTAAACCCTTTGCATATAGATACACTTCTACTTAACCTATTTTAAATTTAGTTTAACTATGGCTAGAGCAATGTTTGATTACACCAAAGCTGTGCTTTCAAAGGTGAGTTTTGATGTGAATTTGTTCTGTAAAGAGTTGAAGAAGGCGATGGACAGGCTGCTTCCTTATGAAATTGAGGAGCTTAAAGCTTGGGTAGATGCTCTTATTAAACAGAATCCCGAATTAAATCAATGTCTAATTTTATTAAACCCATAAAGAAAGTCCGGTAGAAATACCGGACTTTTTTACTTTTTTAAAGGATCAATGATTTTCACATCTTGAAAAGCAATTGCACCTCTTACAACACCTGAAATAACATCGTGCAATGCTTCAATTATTTGCAGTTTTAATTCACTTTTACTGTAAATTAAACTTACTTCCCTTGCTGGTGAAGGCTCATTAAAATAACGAAGGTTTTGTTGTTGTTTTTCTGAAACATCTAGGGTATGCAAATAGGGCAGGAGTGTCATTCCCAATCCTTCATTTGAAAGCTTTATCAACGTTTCAAAACTGCCACTCTCTAATTGAAACTTGTCATTACCGCTTAATTTTGAAGATTTGCAAAGATTGATTACTCCATCCCGAAAGCAGTGTCCGTCTTCCAATAACAGAATATCGTCTAGTTCTAAATCGGTACTGTCTATTTTTTCTTTTTTAGATAACCTATGATTAGAAGGGATATAACCTACAAAAGGTTCATAGTATAAAGCACGCTCTTTTATTCTTTCTATATGTAAAGGGGTTGCAGCAATTGCGGCATCTATGTGACCATCTTGAAGTTTTGTAATGATTTCAGGAGTGGTAAGCTCTTCAATTTTAAGCTGAACTTTAGGGTATTTATTGGTAAATGTTTTTAAAAACATGGGCAACAATGTAGGGGTAATGGTTGGGATAATACCCAACTTAAACTCTCCCCCAATAAACCCTTTTTCTTGGTCCACTACATCTTGCATGCGTTCAGACTCGTTAACAATATTTCTAGCTTGGGTAACGATTTTTTGACCAACTGCAGTTAATTCGATTGGTTTTTTGCTACGGTCAAAAATGAGGATGTCCAGTTCTTCTTCAAGCTTTTGTATTTGCATGCTTAAAGTGGGCTGGGTTACAAATGTTTTTTGAGCTGCTTTTGTAAAGTTTTGATGTTCAGCTACAGCAAGAACATATTTTAATTGGGTAATGGTCATGATTTTTCCTTTACAACAAAGATACGATTGTTATTGATAAAATCTATGATGAATATAGTTTTTTATGATTTTTTCTATACACAAAAGCACAATGATTTATTGTTCATTGCGCTTTTTATAGGTTTAAGGTTTGGAGTAATATTACATCCTAATCTCAAGCTCGACCGGTTTGTCGATTACTTCAAATTTAGCATCACTCCATAAAGGTGGCCCCATACTCATTACATTGTTGCTAACTCCGTATGGTTCTGTTGGCATACCGTTGGGTTCAAAATCCATTTGTTTGTTTTCGTTTTTGTCGTGAAATAATAAGATGGCGTAAGCTCCAGGTTTTACATCTTCAAAGGTTACGGTTGCTTTTCCATCTTTGATTTCGCCTTCTAACCCCACAAGTGGTTGTTTCATAAAAGAGGTTTCGTCATAGAGACCAAAAACTACATTTCCTTCTTCACTTTGAACAGGAACGGTTACGGTAACGGATTCAGTTTCTAAAATTGTTTCTACTTCCGTTTGAGCATTTAAAAATAAAGAAGTAAAGGCTAAACTTAATGTTACGATGATTGTTTTCATAATACAGTATTTAGGTGGTTATTGTTTTCTTACAACAAAGATGAGATGTTTTATTGTTTCAGAATAAAGTAATCTACCCAACTGTATAATGTAGTGACTGAATTGTTACAAAAGCCCTTTAGCCTTAATTTCCAAATACTTATTGATGGTGTTTACTGTTAAATCCTCTGGGTCAGTTAGGACGGTTTGTATGCCGCGTTGTTGTAATTCACGAACCATCAACTTCTTGTCATACTGAAATTGTTGTGCTATGGTTTTGTCTACAATTTCGGGGATGGTTTCAGCATCTGTATCGCTCAACGATTTCAGTTCAGTATTTTCAAAAAAGATGACTACCAACACGTGCTTTTTTGCGATGGCTTGCAAATAGGGAAGCTGTCGTTTTAAAGATGAAATGTGCTCAAAATTTGTGTATAGCAACAACAAACTGCGCTGGGTGATCTTTCTCCGTACCAAGGCTTGTAAAATTCCAAAATCGGAATCTTTAAATTTGGTGTCTACATTATAAAGAGTTTCCAACAGGGTGTTCAAATATGTTTTCTTGGCATTTGCAGGTAAAAAAGCCCCTAGTTTATTCGAAAAGTCTGCCATTCCCACTTTGTCGCCTTTTTTTAATGCGATATTGCTGAAAGCTAACGAGCTGTTTATGGCATAATCAAGCAGTTTCAATTCATTAAATGGCATTTTCATTACCCGGCTGGTATCAATAATCGAATAAATAGGCTGCATTTTTTCGTCTTGATACTGATTCACCATTAAGTGACCGTGTTTTGCAGTCGCTTTCCAGTTTACAGTACGCACATCATCACCTATCACGTATTCTTTTATTTGTTCAAACTCCATGGTATGGCCAATACGACGTATTTTCTTTAAACCAATTTGGCGTAAACGGTTGTCAATGGCCAGAAAGTCGTATTTTTTCATTTGAATGAAAGACGGATACACTTTCACCATTTGTTCATTGTTAAAGGTATAGCGTCGTCTTATAAGCCCAATGACCGAAGTTGCATAACAATTTAAATTCCCGAAGCGATATTCACCTCGTTCCACCGGTCGTACTTGGTATTGCAGAGTATTTCTGTTTTTTCCCGGCAGTATAGTTTTTCTGAAAAAATCTCGTTTTTGAAACTGAATAGGCAATTCATCTACCAGAGCGACTTCAATGGTAAACGTGTAATTGTTTTTAAGCTGAACTTGCACATCGTTCACATCACTATTTGAAAATTTATCGGGTAAAATTCGTTCCCCTTTCAACCCTTTTTTGCTGTATAGCATGGATATTTCAAACAGAATGAAGACCAAGAATGCTAATACTAAAATCCAAATAATACCATACACTTCTGTAAACCAATACGATGCTAAAAACAACACCGAAAGGCTAGCCAACACGTAAAAGAAACGTGGCGTGAGGTATAAGGATTTTATAAATTTAATCACGTTATCTAGGTATTTCTATGGATTGGGCAATCATATCAATCACTGTTTCGGGTGTCATGCCTTCCATTTCACGCTCTGGCGACACAATAACTCGATGGCGAAGCACGGGTGCTAAAGCACGTTTTGCATCCTCAGGGGTTACAAAATCACGTCCGTTGATGGCTGCAAATGCTTTAGAAGCATTCATAATGGCCAACGAAGCCCGAGGTGAGCCACCTAAATATAAATGTGGGTGGTTTCGGGTTTTATCGACAATTTGTGCGATGTAGGTGAAAATTCTGTCTTCAATTAAAATATCCTGTACTTGACTTCTAAAAGTTTTTAGAGCTTCAGGTGTCAACACACCTTCAATCTGATCTTGGGGTACTGCCAGTTTTCTATCGTGATGGGTTTTTAAAATAGTCACTTCGTCTTCCAGTGTTGGATAGCCCACTTTTATTTTAAAAAGAAAGCGATCTAATTGTGCCTCGGGTAAAGCATAGGTGCCTTCTTGTTCTACAGGATTTTGGGTGGCGAGTACCATAAAGGGATAATCCATAACGTATCGCGTGCCGTCCATTGTTATTTGACGTTCTTCCATTACTTCAAACAACGCCGCTTGGGTTTTAGCTGGCGCACGGTTTATCTCGTCAATTAACACAATGTTTGAAAAAACGGGCCCTTTTTTGAACTCAAATTCTGACGATTTCATATTTAAAACCGAAGTTCCCAGGACATCGCTCGGCATCAAGTCTGGTGTAAATTGAATACGGCTAAAATCAGTTTTCAACGTTTTGGCGAACAGTTTTGCTGTGATAGTTTTGGCAATTCCGGGCACGCCTTCAATAAGTACGTGGCCATTTGCCAATAGGCTTACGATAAGCAATTCCACAAAATCCTGCTGGCCAATTATAATTTTACCAAGTTGTTTCTTTATATTTTCAACGGCTTCTTGAAGTTCCTGTAACGGAATTCTATTATTAAAATGAAGTTCGTCGTTATTGTTTTCAGGGTTTTCCATTTGCTTTGGTTTTAAATACTTGTATGTCGTTATATAGTTTTTGTAACTCTTCTTTGCTAGTATCGTGCTGGTTGTTCACTTTATCGATAAAAGTAAACAGTTTTTTAGTGTCTTCAATCGTATTACCTGTTTTACCAGCTACAGCTGTAAAAAAGCGGCTGTTTTGTTGTTCGGTAGGTGTTCTTAGCTGGATACGGATGTATTCAAAAAAGAGAGCAATTTGTTTTTTGGCTACGCTGTGGTAATCTTTTTTGTCCAAGTACATGCCCGAAATAGTCCGGGTATATTCGTAGGTTCTGTTTTTGGGTGGTTCTACAATTGGTATATAGCGTTGTTTGCGTTTTCCTTCAAAAAGGACAAACAACAAAACTCCAATGAGCACCGTGTAATAGGCCCATTTTAGGTATTTATTACCCAATAAAATATGCAAGGGTGAAACGTTTATGTGCTTTCCCGTTTTGTACTCTTTATCCCATAACAATTGTTGGTCTTTAGGAAGATAAGACAGTGCATTTTTTGTGTAGGTTGCGTAGTTTTCAGTCAACAGAAAATAATTGGAAAATGCTTCCGGTTGTAAATGCAGGTAAAAAGAACCTTTCCCAACTGGGGCTTTTATAAAATTAGGTAAGGAATCTTGTATCGTATTTTGGTCGTTAAATGCTTCGGAAAAACCTAAAACCGTTTGATTGAGCGTGTCAATTTTACTGAAGGTTTTTATAGCAAAATTCCGTTTAATGTGATACGGTTTTTGAGTAGCTAATTTTTTGTGGGTCAAGTTTAAAAACGGCTCAGATTTGATGTTGCTTGTCAAATAATTGGTCTGGGTTTCTACTTGTAAAGTGTCCAAAAGGGTATTACCTATCGAATTGGCACTAATAAAAACTGTGTTGCCTTTTTCTGTCCATTGGTATAGTTTATCCAGCTCGGCTTCATCAAAACCAATGGAATTATTTATAAATAGGTAGGTGCCTTGTAAGGTAGTGTCCTGCAGAACTTCGTAAGGTGGACGGTCTATTTCGGTTATGTTTTCGTTGAAATTTTGTTCCAATATACCATACAATACAACGGTGCCGAGTGGAATTTCATCTTGGTTGTTATAACTAGGAAACCAACTTACTGGCGGCGGCTTGGTAGCTTCCATATATACCATCCCAGCCAGCAACAGCAGGAAGACACCCAAAAATATTTTTTGAAGCCTAGTCATGGGTGTTGGGTATTTGTTGTTCTAGTTCCTGAAAGGTTCTTTGTGCTTTTTGGTAATCGGTTTCGGTCACGGCGAAATTTCCGTACCAAATATAATCGTACAGATTTGTAGCTTTTTTGAATGGTAAAATAACGGTGTCTGAAGTTATTTCAGCAATATAATCGGTGTTGGTTTTGTCGAATTCATAGTCTATCAGTTCAGCATCGGTCAATTTTTTCAAAATTAATAGATAATAATAGCGAACTGCTAAACGATATTCTTTATTCTGCAGTGCTTTTTCAATAAGCTCCCGAATGTTTTTGGAACGGATGATTTCTTCTTCTTCAGAAAAAAACACGCTAGGTTTTTCTTTGCTTTTAAGGAAATTCGCACCTGGATTCAGTTTGAAAAATAGCCAGACCACAAAGGCTACAATACCACCAATAATTAGATACGGCAGAATTTTAATTAGAAAAGCAAAAAAACCATTGTATTGCAAGTCGCCCAAGAGCCAATTTAAAAAACTCATCCAAAGGTTGTACAACCATTTTTTAAATTGTTGCCACCAGTTTTCTTCATCGTCCTTTTCAGAGTAATCAAAAGCGGGATTGTTTTTATATCCTTTAATGGTTTCTTCATCAACTTGTAAAGGGGAAACGCTGCTATCGGTATCATAGCGGATTATTTCTTGTTTTTCCACAGTTGTGCTGTCCTGCGGAAATCCTTCAGCAAAACAAAACAGAAAGAAGAATATAAAAAGAAATTTATGCATTAAAATCGTCGCGTTTACCAAGGGTTTCAATGGTTTCCATAGCACCAGTGAAATTTTTGCGTTCGTTTAGGTTAAAATAGACCAAAGCAGTACTGATTATAATCAAGGCATACAAAATGTATTGCCCTATCATCCCAAGCACATTTAGGGCAACATATATCCAATCGAACATATCGGCTGGATTGGCAGTTGCTTCTTGGCTCATAGTAAATATGTTTATAAACGAATAGATAATGCCTGGCAAGCTAAAGATAATGGTGATGATGTAATACAGAATGAAAATAACGAGGTAGGTTGCAAACGTTATCCACCATTCGCCTTTGATAAGCTCAAAACTATAGCTAATAGAATCAGTCGTATTTCTATTTTCAAATACGTGAATGGCATAGGTTGTGGCCAATACCGTACCAAAGTAAATACCAGGTATGACACAGAATATAAAGCCAATTCCGCTTATTAACCCTACTAAAAAACTGATACCCAATAAGCTCCAGAAACTTTGGCGAACACCGGCAGTTACTTCTTCCTTGATGGCGTTACCATCATTTTTTATATATGATTTTATGTAATGTAAAACCGTGCCGTACATCAAGGCATAAAAAGCCACTCCAGAAATAATCATTAAAAAAAAGGCAAGAATAATATTTATGCCAAATACTTCGGAAGAGCTTCCAACAGCCATAAGATCAAAACTGCCTATCGTTACTTGCATATAATATATGTAGGCAAGCAGGACAATAAGTAGGGCAGGGCCGGCTATTTTTAAAATCAAACCTAATAAGGTTTTTCCTTCTAGACGGACAAATTTGAAGGTGTCGGTTAAAATACTGCCCAGCTCACGCTGCTTTTTAAAGTTCACGTAGTTGTTGTTCATGTTTGCGTTTTAATTTAATGGGGTAAATAATGTAATAAAATATGATAAGGCTTAACGAGCCGCCAATAATTAATATGGCGAGCCAGTCGGGCATTTCGGTATGCCGGGTTACAAAGCCTTCTAAAAAACCTGCAATAATAAAGAAGGGGATAGTGCTGATTAATATTTTGAGTCCATCTTTGGCGCCCTTTACAAATGATTGCAATCGAGTATAGGTTCCAGGAAACAATATACTGTTACCCATAACTAAACCTGCACAAGCAGCAACTATAATTACAGATATTTCAATTGTTCCGTGAATCCAAATAGTACGGGCAGACTCCCAAAGCAGTCCTTGGTCGTAAAAAAAGTACTGAAACGAGCCCAGCATAACGGCATTTCTCATTATAATATACAAAGTGCCGAGACTTAAAAAAACACCAAGAGAGAAGGCAAATAATGCTACTCGGATGTTATTGATCGTAATGCCCAAAAACATATCTGTGGATTCCATTTTCTTGTAAACAGCCATAGGGTCACCGTTTTCGATGTTTTCCAAAGTCATATTCACGTATCCATTACCAAGAATAAGCCTTACAAAGTCTGAATCGGTTGCTGCTGAAAATGCCCCGACAACCGCAAAAAGCGCAAAAGTTATAAATGCAATTAATAACTGTTTATGGTATTGTGCAAAAAACAGAGGAAACTCTTTTGTATAGAATGTAATAAAGCGTTTGCGCGATTCCCGCTTGGTTTTATAAATTTTTTGATGTGCCAATACCGATAGGTTATTGAGGTACTGGGCCGTATTGCTATTTGGGTAAAATGTCTGGGCGTAGCTAAGGTGATCAGTAACTTCTACGTACAAAGCACTTAACTCGTCGGGATTAATTTGAATATTATTCCGAAGAACGCTTTCAAATTTTAACCATTTGTCTTTATTTTGCTTTGCAAATGCGGCCTCGCGCATGGGGTTGTAGATTTTCTTTCAAAGAAACAGATTTAATGGATAATTTTCAAGTAGAAACAGCGCAAAATGTAAATATTGTGCAGAATGTAGCAGGAGTGGGCGATCGCATATTGGCATTTTTGATCGATTCGGCTATTATGTTTATTTATATCATTCTAGTTTCTATTTTGTTTAGTTCACTTGATTTTTTTTCAGATTCATTTTTGTTAGTGATGACTGTTATGTTGCCCATACTTTTGTACCATTTGTTGTGGGAACAATTCTGGAACGGACAAAGTCCTGGAAAAGCAGTGATGAAAATACGTGTGGTAAAACTTGACGGCTCAAAGCCCGCCTTTTCAAACTATTTGATACGTTGGTTGTTGCGAATAATCGATATTACTATTTTAAGCGGTGCCGTGGCGTTGGTAGTTATTTTGTTTAATGGAAGAGGACAACGCTTGGGGGATTTGGCTGCTGCCACAACGGTGATTTCTGAAAAGAAAACTATTTCGTTTGCACAAACCGTATTGACCGATTTACCTGATAATTACAACCCTGTGTATCCACAAGTAACTATCTTTACCGACGCTGAAATGCAAACGATTAAAAACATGTTTCAGCAAGCTAAATACAATGGGAACCACAATGTTATTTTAAAACTATCAAAACGGGTTTCAAAAGTGATGGAAGTTCAATTTGAAACAACACCATTTACCTTTATTGATACCGTAATAAAAGATTATAACTACTATACCCAGCAACTATGACACTCACATTTGTAATTGATATTTTAGGTACGGTAGCCTTTACCATTTCTGGGGTTTTGACAGCTATGCGCAAAAAGCTAGATCCTTTTGGTATTCTTATTATAGGTTTTGTTACAGCTGTTGGTGGTGGTACGCTTCGTGACGTATTAATCGACGCTAACATTGCTTGGATGCGAAATTTGACCTATTTGTATGTTATAATTGGTTCGGCAGTTGTTGCGGTAATACTTCGGAAGAAATTGAGCTATGTACGTCGTTCGCTCTTTTTGTTTGATACCATTGGGATTGCTCTTTATACCGTTGTAGGTGTTGAAAAGGGTATTTCAGTAGGATTGCCGCCATTAATCTGTGTCGCTTTGGGTACAATGTCTGCTTGTTTTGGTGGAGTGCTTCGTGATATTTTGTGTAATGAAATTCCTATTATCTTCAGAAAAGAAATATATGCAACAGCTTGTATTTTAGGTGGTATAGCGTATTTTTTATTATTAAAAACACCATTACTAGTAGATTGGGTTGTAGTAATATCTGGTGCAATCGTTATTGTAATTCGCTTATTAGCAGTGACTTTTAACTTGTCGTTCCCCACAATTTATAAAGAAGAAGAGAATATTAAATTATAATACCTTAGCTTCAATATAGACATTTTGCAGCGGCCATTCCCCTTCATCAGCTGGAAGATTTGCGATTTTTTCTACTATATCCATTCCTTTTGTAACCCTGCCAAATACGGTGTAACTTCCGTTTAAGTGCCCAGTGGAGGTTTCGGGGCCTAAAAAGATGAAAAATTCAAAAGGTGCCGACTTTTTATCTGGGTTTTCCCGGTATTCTTTGGCGCCACTTACCGAGCCATAAAAATGATTCCTGCCATTAATTTCAGCAGGGATCAAATAATCATCGCCTAACTTAAACCGTTTTTTATTGGTAGATGGCAAATCACTGTTACCGCCTTGAATAATGAAGTTTGGAACAATACGATGAAAAAATGTTTCATTAAAATAGCCTTGCTTTACCAAATAGATAAAATTGGCACGATGTAAGGGTGTGTCCTCATAAAGGTCGATAATAATATCACCCAATCGTGTTGAAATTTCCACTTTTGTTTCTGGGTTTTCCTTTCCGTACTTCGTTAAAAATTCAACAAGGTTTTTTTCTGTTATTTTTGGATATCCAGCACCTATAACTTCTTCTTTTTCTTCAGCTTTAGAAGAATCGACAGTTAAAGTATCCTTTTCGATGGTTGATTTTTCTTCTGAAGCTGTTTTACTTTCTGAAGTAGTTTTTGCTTTTACATCGGAAGCGTTTTTCTTATCTTCACAGCTTGAAAATATTAAAAATGCAGCTATTAAAGTATAATGTAGGTATTTCATAAATGGATTTTTCAGAGTTTGAAAAAAGGATTGTAAAGGTAAAAAAAATGGATCTTCCTGGCGAAGCAATCCAGTTTAAAATGGCACCTGTTGAACGCCTAAAAGAATTAAAAGAACAAGCCAGGTTAAAACAAAACGCTCGAAAAGCAGGGGTAATGGCTTTATTTTACCCTTCAAAAGCCAATGAAACTCATTTAATCTTAATATTACGAAAAACATATAAAGGGGTGCATTCTGCCCAAGTTGGATTTCCTGGAGGAAAGATAGAACCAGAAGACGATTCGCTAGAGGAAGCTGCATTACGTGAAACAGAAGAAGAAGTGGGTGTCTCGCGAAAAGTAATTACCGTATTAAAAGAACTAACCGAAATTTACATTCCGCCCAGCAACTTTTTTGTCCAACCTTTTTTAGGCGTTACTGGAAATACACCAACATTTATTCCGCAGGATGATGAAGTAGAAGCGTTAATTGAAGTTCCGTTATCACTTTTTATGGATGATAGTACGTTAATCACAAAAAAGATAACCACATCGTACGCAACCAATATTGATGTACCCGCTTTTTTATTAAATGATCACGTGGTTTGGGGAGCTACTGCTATGATGTTAAGCGAAGTACGTGAACTGCTAAAACAAGCGTTATAAGCCGTTAAATTTAGTATCTTTGCATTTCGACTCAATTTTTATGGGTCTACTTAAAATTGGAGATTCTTTGTATGGGGCTTTTTAAAAAAAATCCTTTCGGACATATATTATTCTTAAAAAAATGGCTCATCCGTATCTTGGGTGCTGCAACGCATAGGCGATTTAAAGGTTTTAATAAATTACAGATTGAGGGTAGTGAAATTATAAAAAACTTACCTGACACCAACGTACTTTTTGTGTCTAACCACCAGACTTATTTTGCAGATGTTGTTGCTATGTTTCATGTATTCAATGCCAGTTTGAGCGGTCGTGCTGATAATATTAAAAATATAGGCTACCTCTGGAATCCAAAATTGAACATCTATTTTGTTGCTGCAAAAGAAACCATGCAGTCTGGATTACTCCCCAAAATATTAGCGTATGCAGGCTCTGTAAGTATTGAACGTACTTGGCGTGCAAAGGGAGAAGAAGTGAATAGACAGGTTAAAATGAGTGATGTCAGCAATATAACCAAAGCTTTGGATGATGGTTGGGTTATTACTTTCCCGCAAGGAACTACTAAACCTTGGCGGCCCATACGACGAGGAACAGCTCATATTATAAAAAAGAATAAACCTTTGGTTGTTCCAATTGTAATAGACGGTTTTAGACGGTCTTTCGATAAAAAAGGTATCCGTATAAAAAAACGGGGGATTCTACAGTCTATGGAAATTAAAGAGCCATTAGAGATTGATTATGAAAACGATACCATCCCAGAAATTGTTGAAAAACTGGAATATGCGATTGAACAACACTCTTCCTTTTTAAAAGTTATACCTACTGAAGAAATCGAAAAAGAAGAAGAACTGAATAAAAGACGACAGTGGCGTTATTGATTTCTTTAATCAACCAACCGATAGATATGGTTTTTGGTTGTTCTGTCCCTTATGTTATTTCTTAAAAATGGGGATTAGGTATGAAATAGTATAGCCATAACCTACACCAAATTCACTAAAGTCATACGTTCTATTAAAGCCAGGAATGTAAAGGTTAGCAAAATTATCAGGCTCATCTTCGCCTAATTTACGTTTTAATTGAAGGTTTACCGAAAGAAATAAATTATTTAATATTTCAGTTTTAACACCAACTATTAATTCTACCCAGTGGCCAGTTAAACCTGTGTATTCAACAGGGTCTTCCTTAAAAGTTTGCGGAAATGTTTGGTCTGTTGTATATACTTGATAGGATAATAATTCTTGTTTAAAAGTGGAAAAACCATAGCGTAACCCTCCAAAAATAGCATTTTCCATTCCTAACCAGTTGTTATAGGCATTATAATCGAACCCTAGTTTAGCAAAGCTTCCTGTGGTAATGGAATTTAAATTTTCTTCAAAACGCTCTTTCTTTTCATTACCAATTTCAGCAGCTGCAAAAAACTTATCCGTAACCCGAAAATCTCCCATAATTTCAAAACCGGAATAGCCTTTTTCAAAAGCTGTTCGGGCAAATTTGGACAAATCGGTACCTACACGAATACCATATTTGTTATTGGTTGCTGTAGAGTCTACAACGGATTCTGCCACCTCATTTTCTTGTTGCGCCATAGCGGTAAAAGACGCACAAAAAATACTAATGTAAAATAGTAATATGTGTTTCATTTTCATCTTCTACGGTATTGTTTAATGCGTTTACGTCAATTTGAAAAATCCAGTTGCTATCACCCTCATCTTCCACATCGGCTTGTAAATTATTAAAGTTGGTTTTAAAAGAACAAGCTCGGCTTACGTAAATATCTTCTCGTTCGTATATGAATTCCACTATGTCTGTATTTGGAATTTCAGTTTCACTATCACTGTTAATCGTGAAGCGATATTGGGTTATATCTGCCCCAGCATTTAGTGGTATTGCAATAGAGTCAGTTGTTTCGTTGTCTAGGACTATTTCACTGTTTTCCAGTGTGGTTTCAATTGTCAAACCAGGGGCTTGTTTACGTTCGGTTGGGATAACAGCATTATTGAAGGTAACAATAAGCAGGGGAGTGGTTTGGGTAGTCTCTGGGCAAATATCATCACGCGTACAGCTATGAAAGGCAAAGAGAATAAAGAGAGCGAAACAGATTTTTTTTATCATAGTTGTTTTTCGAAATTCTTCCGAAGAAATTAGCGTTTTTCCAAAAGTACAACATTTTCTACGTGATGCGTTTGTGGGAACATATCCACCGGTTGTACTTTAGTTACTTTATAACGTTCATCTAACAACGCTAAATCCCTAGCTTGTGTTGCGCTGTTACAGCTTACATACACAATTTTATTGGGTGACAGCTTTAAAAGTTGCATCACAACGTCTGTATGCATGCCATCTCGTGGCGGATCGGTAATTACAACGTCTGGTTGCCCATGTGTATTTATAAAGGTTTCGTTAAACACCTTTTTCATATCGCCTACATAGAATTCAACGTTTTCTATATTGTTTAATTGTGCGTTTTCTTTGGCGGCTTCAATAGCGTCGGGCACAGCTTCTACGCCAATCACTTTTCCAGCTTTTTTAGCAACAAACTGAGCAATAGTTCCTGTTCCTGTATATAAGTCGTAAACCAATTCATCGCCTTTTAAATTGGCGAAATTTCGGGTTATTTTGTAAAGTTCGTAGGCTTGTTCAGAGTTGGTTTGGTAAAAGGACTTAGCGTTTATTTTAAACTTCAATCCTTCCATTTCTTCTGTAATATGGTCTTTTCCGTGGTAGCAAATTACATCTTGATCATAAATAGTATCATTTCCTTTGGAATTAATTACATATTGAAGCGATGTAATTTCTGGAAACTCAGCAACGATAGCATCCAAAAGCTTTTCACGATTTCCTTTATCTTCAAAATAAAATTGAACCAATACCATAACATCGCCCGTCGTAGCGGTACGAAGCATTAACGTGCGCAAAAAACCTTCTTGTTGCCTTGGGTTGAAAAAAGATAAATTCAGCTCTTGCGCTTTTTCTTTTACGAAATTTCGAATGGCATTACTTGGGTCACGTTGAAGGTGACATTTTTTTATATCAATAATCTTATCCCACATTCCAGGCTTGTGAAATCCTAAAGCATTTCGGTTTTCAATTACTTCTCCGCTGTCAATTTGCTCTTTTGTAAGCCATTTGCTATCGCTAAAAGAGAATTCCATTTTATTTCGGTAAAAATAAATGTCTTCTGAACCTAAAATAGGGGTGACCTCTGGAAGCTCAACCTTTCCTAACCGCTGCAGATTATTGACTACTTCTTTCTGCTTAAAATACAATTGGTGCTCGTAGCCCATATTCTGCCACTTGCACCCGCCACAGGTGTCAAAATGTTGGCAAACAGGCTCTACCCGCTTGTCTGAATAGGTTGAAAAGGCTACTGCGTTGCCTTCGTAATATGACTTTCGCTTTTTATAGGTTTCAATGGTTGCTACATCGCCGGGAATGGCGTTGTTTATAAAAATAACCCGTCCGTCGGGTGCTTTTGCAACTGCCTTACCTTTTGCACCAGCATCAATTACTTCCAGATCTTCAAATATTTTGCGTTTATTGCGTCTTCCCATAGACCGCAAAAGTACTATTTATAACTTTTTTATAACAACTTGAAGCTTCAAAAAACATAGAATATTTAGTAACTTGCGACTTTATGGATGATTTCTCTCCGCAAAGCAGGAATCAATGTAGTTACACGATAAATAATTAAAGAAAATGGCAGTTTTAGAAAAAAAAGCTACGCAAGATGCAATCGATTTAGAAAATAAGTATGGCGCCCACAATTATCATCCACTACCTGTTGTGTTAAGCAAAGGAGAAGGAGTGTATGTTTGGGATGTAGAAGGAAAAAAATACTACGATTTCCTTTCTGCTTACAGTGCTGTAAATCAAGGACATTGCCACCCAAAAATTGTTGGTGCGATGGATGCACAGGCTAAGACCTTAACACTTACATCCCGTGCTTTTTATAATGATATGTTGGGGAAGTATGAAAAATATGCTTCAGAATATTTCAACTTCGATAAGTTGTTGCCTATGAATACTGGAGCCGAAGCGGTAGAGACAGCTTTAAAGATTTGTAGAAAATGGGCTTATGAAAAGAAAGGGATTTCAGAAAATGAAGCTGAAATCATCGTTTGTACCAATAACTTCCACGGAAGAACAACTACCATTATTTCTTTTTCTAACGACGAAGTGGCTAGAAATCATTTTGGGCCTTATACACAAGGTTTTACAAAGATTGAATATGATAATTTAGAAGCTTTAAAAGACGCGTTAGAAAATAATAAAAACGTTGCTGGGTTTTTAGTGGAGCCTATTCAAGGTGAAGCAGGAGTTTATGTTCCTTCTAAAGGCTATTTAAGAGAAGCAAAAGCATTGTGTGAAGCCAATAACGTCTTGTTTATAGCCGATGAAGTACAAACAGGAATTGCCCGTACCGGAAAATTATTAGCGGTAGATCACGAAAATGTAAAACCAGATATTTTAATTTTAGGAAAAGCCTTAAGTGGTGGTGCGTATCCTGTCTCTGCTGTATTGGCAAATGATGAAGTTATGAACGTAATCCGCCCTGGTAACCACGGCTCTACATTTGGTGGTAATCCAGTTGCAGCAGCTGTTGCTATGGCGGCTTTAGATGTAATAAAAGATGAAAACTTAGCTGAAAACGCTGAAAAATTGGGTCAATTATTCCGAAGTGAATTGAACAAGTATATTGAAAACAGTTCCATTGTTAAGTTGGTACGTGGTAAAGGATTGTTGAATGCTATTGTTATCAATGATACTGAAGACAGTGATACTGCTTGGAATATGTGCTTAAAATTGCGTGATAATGGACTGCTAGCAAAGCCAACCCACGGTAATATCATACGTTTTGCCCCACCATTAGTTATGAACGAAGAGCAATTACTAGATTGTGTTTCTATTATTACTAAAACCTTGAAAGAATTTGAAAAATAAAATCATCTATTTTTAACAGTAAATAAAAACCCCGACTTATTTAAGTCGGGGTTTTTTAATAGAATATTAATTATTTTATTACATTCCGTATTCGCGCATCATTTCTTCTTGCATTTCCTGTATGCCGTCCATACCAATAGTTGCATAGAAATAAATATTTATCAATAAGTAAATGGCACTTAAAATTATACCGATAATTGCCAGTATTTTTCCAGTCTTTACATTTTGATATCCTGAATATATTTCTGGGTTCTCTAAATATAAAGTGGTTGCTTTTTTGGCCATTACAATAGCAATGATACCAAATATAAGCCCTAATACTCCATAGCAACAACATGTTACTATCGATAGGATACCAAAAACCAAAATGAGGGTTGAATTAGGTAATTTTTGTTTTTCCATGAGTGTTATTTTAGTTGGTTACTAACTTTAAAAATAACGTAAATAATTGAAAAACGGAGAGTTTGATTAAATACTTTAAAAATAAGGACTCATTTTTAGAAGATAGCTCACTAAAATAATTGCCACATTTAATAACAGCAGGCCTATTTTAATTTTAAAATCGTATTTAAATTTTACGAAGAGATTGAACACTACAAAAAGAATCAAGAAGATAAGTGTATAAATAGCCGGGTACATATGGAAAGCCGCGGCAAATTCACCTTTAAAAAGCAAGGCTGTGGCACGTTGTGTACCACAGCCTGGACATGCTATTCCGAAGAGTTGCTTGCTAGTGCATTGCAACATATAGTCTTCGATTCCATCAATTGCCATTGAGGATTAGTTTTTATTGTAAACAGGTGTTTTGTAACTAATATATATATTATCAGCTGTTTTTAACTTAACTAAGTAAACTCCATCGCTTAAATTTCCGGTAGGGAACGAGAAGTTTTTCTCAATACCAATATTAGACTTTTGATAAACTAACTTACCAGAGGTATCAAAAACAAGTGCTTGTTCAATATCATAGCCTTCTGGATTGCTTACTTCAAGAACACCCAATCTGTTGTTTTGAAAAAAATCAACATCTTCTTCAATTCTATTTTGAGTTTCAGTTGCTTCTGCAAGATGTTTCTTGGTGGCTTTAAACACTACATAAAATCGGTTATCGTATGTACCAGCTGGTAAATTATAGGTTGCTGACTTACCATTTGTGAACTCTTGATAGGTATTTTCCTCACTATCAAAAATGTACGCATTTTTACCGTTCATTTTAACTTCTTCTACAGCTTCTAACCAAAACTTATAAGGTTGATCAAGTTTAAAAGAAATTGGTATCTGCTTGCTAGCATCAAAAGGTACAGTATTAATTACATACGGTTTTCTGTTGTCGTCTTGACCTACAGGAAAATATGCTTCAGAAGTTGCATCCATAGGGCTTTTCCCATCATAACCACGGTCAAAACCATCAGTTGCTTCATTTGAGAACAATAAAACGGTTTGACGTACGTGTGATTGGTCGAAGTACGTGTTAATGCGCAGTTGTGGAAGTCTTGTGTCTTCTTCAACAACTACCACAGCCCCATTACTGTCTTCTTGATCAAACTTGCCTGTATTCTTAGCTGGTCTTGCAAATTCTGAAATTGAACTACTTTCTTTTATATAACGTCTATATTCGTTTTTTATCTTTATAAAGTCATTTGTACTGCCCTCGACCAAAAAGCCTTGGCCAATAGGAGCGAAACGTCTTTCGTAATATGTCCCCTGTACACCTCCGTCTGGATAGGAGTTACCTGCGGCATCCCAGATGGTAAAAGTAGGCAAATTATAAGTACCTAATTCGGTAGTACCATTGTAATCTGAAGCTCCTGGAACCCACACGCCATATCCTCCAGCGTTTTCAGCATAAAAATGGGAGTTTTTAGTTTTGCTCTCTTCCCAAAATAAAATTCTAGATATTAATGGGTCATTATCGGTATCGTAAAAAAGCCTGTTTAAATCCAAGGCAGATGGATACGGGTTTGCCACCAAGGTTATCTCACCAGGAAATACTTCAACTTCTATCTCACCGGTATTAGGGCGTCCTCTAAAGTCATACTTATAACCAGGGCCTGTATTAATACTTGAATCATTTCCTCCATTAGGATTATTGTCTACCCCTTTCATAATAAAGCCCATACCAGGTGCAATACCATTAGTGGTATTGATACGTACATAATCACCTTCACTTTCCGTTCCTCTTGGATGTGTGTATATCCAACGTCGTGAAATAGTCAAAGGTGGTCCAGAAGGAACGCTACGATCCGAAAAACCATCTGGTCCACTTACTGTACTTGATTGTGTGGACTCTGTTACAGACCCTCCATTGACACCATATATACGGCTTACACCAGCATTTTGGTTGCCGTTTGCAGTGGGTAATCCCACAGGAGACCCCCAGAAATTGTACGTCCATCTATCGGAATTTTCAGCATTTTGATATACCGACAATAAACCATCTCCTTTGTTTATTGCAGTTTCACTACCTTGTATTAACTGTCCGTCACCATTGTACAATGGATCATTGCCACCACGGAGGTAGATACTAGCTTCAGTTGGACCAGTTGCATTTTTTTCAAGTTCTACATCATCTTCTACATATAGAACAACATCGTCCACATAAATGTAAGAGTCTGTACCAGTATTTGGATTAGGTCTTACAAACAAGTCTGGCGCTTGAGCCATTGCGGTAACACCGCTTAAAACTAATAATGAGAGTAGTAGGTATTTCATAATCATTTGGTTTTGTAGCTATATAGATTTGGGATTAATATAACCATATTTTGGGTATAAAAATAAAATAATTTTTTTAATATTGAAGCAATTGGCTCAAAAAACGTAAAATTTTCGTTTTGAAGGGCTTACACTTAATATATCTACGAATATTTATTGATTTTGGTTTTATATGAAAAAAGGAGATCGGGTTTCGGTTGTAGATGATGCCATTTCGGGCGTGATAACTGATATAGAGGGCGATAGCGTTACTGTATTGACAACAGATGATTTTGAAATGCAGTTCCTTAAAAACGAACTGGTTGTAATCACCGGGGCAATTTCTGAAACGGATATCATGCAAGAAGATATTTCAAAAATTCTTTCTGAAAAACAAACTAAAAAGCCAAAACCGTCAAAAAAAGTGAAACCAAAGGATCGAAAACGCCCGCCTATGGTAGTCGATCTTCATATCCATCAATTAGTAAAACATCCGAAAAGGATGAGCAATCATGAAATGTTAGTGTTGCAAACCGATACTGCTAAGCATAAGCTTGATTTTGCGATTGATAAAAAAATACAACGTATTGTTTTTGTTCACGGAGTAGGTGAGGGTGTACTCAAAGCGGAGCTAGAATACCTGTTTAGGCGCTATGATAACGTAAAATATTATGAGGCCGATTATAAAGAATATGGTCGCGGCGCTACCGAAGTGTATGTTTACCAGAATAAAACCCCTTAATTTTCATCGGGTTTATCAGGTGCAACAAAATCGGGTGTTGGGGTAGCTTCCCCAGTAAGTACATCTTCAATTTCACCTAAGGATAGGTTTTCCCTAATGATGGTTTCTTCGCCATTTACCAAAACAATATTGCTAAGCCGTATAACCACATCGCTGTTTATGGAATAACTGTGTACACGAAACTCCTTAACTATAAATTCTTCAGCCACTTGGTTATTTAAATAATCTGGGACACCTTGGTTTTCGCCAGTCCCATTAAGGTCGTCTTGTGGATCAAGATTCATGTTTCTGTCTTCATAAATTGTAGGTATATCATCTCCATCATCATCGGGGTCTAAATAATTTGGGATTTCATCGCCGTCAGTATCCAGTGGGTTTGTCAATGGGTCTCCGTCTCCATCCTCATCTTGCGTGTCCAGTTCAGCAGCGGTGGGAACATTGTCGCCATCATCATCGTCGTCATAACGATCAGGGATGCCATCTCCATCAGTATCGCCAGTTTCATCTTCTAAGCCATCGTTGTCGTCACGAAACACAGTTGTATTTAAAGTGGCTATGCCGGAAGATCCTACATAATCTATATTTACTGTAGGCGCAGTAGGAGGTATGGGGTTGCAAAAATAATCACCAGTTACATTGCTACTGAATCTTCGGTAATTAACAACATTTCCGGTGCCGTCTAAGGTGTAGGTTTCGGTTCCGTCTTCTAAGAACAGCGAATCTGTTGTTGTTAATTGAAGCGATAAGCTTTCTGAAACTTCATTGTTTATTTTATAAAAAACATATTCATTGCCATCACCACAAAGTTGTAGGTCGGCTTCTTCAAAATCAAAAGTGGTAACAATAACATCTCCGTCGTCGCAAGATTGAAAGAGCGTAAATAACAGTATATAAAACAAGAGGTTTTTCATGAATCTTCCTTGAATATCACATTTTTTACAAAGTAACATATTTCTTTGCACTTGAAACTTATTTAAGAACAATATTAATATGTATTTTTGAAAACTTAAAAGCAAAAAACAAATTCTGAATTGTAATTAATTTTTCATTTTAAGTAGTCTATCCTGCTAAAAATGATCAATACCAAATAGCGAGATGAAAAAAGTATATTTTGATAGCGCAGCCACAACCGAACTGCGAAGCGATGTAGTACGATGTATCACCGAAGTGTTAAAAACTGAATACGGAAATCCCTCATCAACACACTCTTATGGAAGGTCAGCTAAATCTTTACTTGAAAATGCCCGAAAAGAAGTTGCTGGGTATTTAAACGTAACTGCTTCTGAAATAATATTTACTTCTGGAGGTACTGAAGCCGATAATTTAATATTGAACAGTTGTGTTCGCGACTTAGGTGTTACCCGAATTATTTCAAGTAAGATTGAGCATCATGCGGTTTTATATACACTGGATGAGTTGAAAAAAAATTACAATATTCAGGTAGATTATGTGAAATTGGATGAATGTGGCCATGTAGATTTTGACCATTTAGAGTCTCTGTTAAAAGAAGGCGACAAAAAAACACTGGTAAGCTTAATGCATGTTAATAATGAAATAGGAAATATTCTGGATATTGAGCGTACAGCAAACCTTTGCAAAGAACATGATGCTCTTTTTCATAGCGATACAGTACAGTCTGTAGGGCACTACGAACTGGATTTTTCTGAAATACCTATCGATTTTGCAGCTGTGGCTGCTCATAAATTTCACGGGCCTAAGGGAGCTGGGTTTGCTTTTATTCGTAAAAATACCGGATTAAAACCCTTGATTTTTGGAGGTGAACAGGAGCGTGGTATGCGTGCCGGTACTGAGTCGGTCTTCGCTATTGCTGGAATGGCCGAAGCACTTAAAATTTCATATCAGAACTTAGAAAAGGAACGAAATTATATTGTTGAGCTAAAAAACTACTTTAAAGAAAAGCTAACTACTGAAATACCCGGAATAAAATTCAATGGAGCTTGCGATGATGATAAAAAAAGTACTTACACGCTTTTAAACGTTTGTTTGCCTATTTCTCAAGAAAAAGCAATGATGTTGTTATTTCAATTAGACCTTAACGGAATTGCCTGTTCTAAAGGCAGTGCTTGCCAGAGCGGAAGCGGTAAAGGCTCTCACGTTTTAACTGAAATTCTTTCCGAAGACGATATGAAAAAACCTTCTATTCGGTTCTCTTTTTCAAGTTTCAATAAAAAAGACGAAGTGGATTACGTAGTCGATGTATTAAAAAAGTTTATTGGGGAATAGTTTATTCTTTAATAATTTTAATAATAGATTTTTGGTCTGTTTCAATTTCACCAAAATAAACCCCTGCAGGCGCATCGATGTTTAACTCTAATTTATTTGTTTGATATTCAGTTTTTTTAAGTATATGCTGTCCAAGACTGTTGTAAATAGAAATATTTATATTTTCGTAATATTCTCCAAATGCAATTGTTAGATTACCAGAGGTTGGGTTTGGATAAGTAATTAGATAAGTTTGAAAACTATTTTCATTGATGCCTAATGAAATGGGGCTAAATTTCGCAATTGAAAAATCAATAAGTCCATTTGATGTTAATGGATAGGTGTCCGAGCTAGGGTCAATATCTACTGTTTCACTAAAGCTTGTGGCTAAATAAATATTATCTTCATTATCGACAGTAATTGCTTCACCATAATCAAATGAGCTTGCACCAGTTCCATGTGCATTAATAAAACTTCCAGTAGCATCTAATATTTGTATGAACATATCTTGACTTCCGTTAGAGTTGATAATATGACTGTTACTTCCAGGATCAAAATCTACTGCACCTGTAAAAACACCTGTGGCAATAACATTGTTATTACTATCCAATGTAATATCATTAGTAAAATCTCCTTCACTTCCTCCAATAGATTTTAACCACCTAAAGTCTCCAAGCTCATTAAGCTTTAAAATAAAACTGTCTGTACTACCATTTGAAACAGCTGTGGGATTACCATTTTCAGAACCAAAATATAAGCTATCATCAAAAGCACCAGCTATATAAATATTACCTGTATTGTCTGTAATTATAGATTTTCCTTGGCTAATAGCACTTGAGCTATTCCCTTTTGCCCAAATAAAATTTCCAGCAGGATCTAATTTTTGAATGAATACATCAGTGTTGTTAGAGGATATTATAAATTCTTCAGAACTTGGATCAAAATCTACATTTTGGCTAAAGTAACCTGTAGTGACTATATTTTCAGAAGAATCAATAGTTAAAGCATTAGCATAATCATCAAGTATTCCACCAAAACATTTAGCCCAAATGTAGTTTCCGTCTACGTCTAATTTTAAAATAAAAATATCTGACCTGCCTAAAGAAGTAAATTCTTGAATACCTGCTCCTGGATCAAAATCAACTGTTCCTTCATAGGCTCCAGTTATATAAATATTACCTGCTCCATCTATTTTGACTTCTTCACTAATCTCTGTACCAGAACCTCCTAAAGTCTTAACCCATAGCAAGTCGCCATTACTATTAAGTTTTATTATAAAAACGTCTAATTCTCCTTGAGAGGTAATTATATCACTACCATTTCCAAAGTCAACGGTTTGCTGAAAAGCTCCCGTTACATAGATATTTTCATTAGTATCTGTAGTAACGCCATAATTATACTCAAAACTATCACCACCAAAAGTTACTGCCCAAATAAAATTGCCATTAGAATCTAACTTTTGGACAAAAATATCACTTGACCCATTCGAAGAATGTTGATCAACGCCAGAGTTGGGATCAAAATCTATAGTGTTATTAAATATTCCTGATGAAATAATGTTTCCAGAATTGTCTGTAGTAATTTTAAATGCTCTATCAACACCTACGCTACCTGTAGATTTTGCCCACTCTAATTCTTGAGCTTGAGCATAAAAGTTAAAAAATATAGAAATCAATAATAGAGTGGTAAAATATAATTTCGGCATAATATAGTTTTAAAGTTGGCTAATTGTTCTTTTACTCTATAGTATGTAATTTTCAAAAAAGTTGCGTGGATATTCACCTTTTTTATTGAAAGTTCTTATAATAAAAAGCTTATTAGAGGAATAACTCATTATAATTTAAGCCTATAGATTGATAGTTTAAACGAAATAAGTGCTAAAGCCATTAATCCAAAACCGATTCCTGTTGAAATTCCTTTTAAAACATCTGATACTTCAATGTATTGTGATAATAGTTGTGAAAGAGCAATAGCAAATAAACCAGTTATTAATAGTAGTAAAGCTTTCTTTTTATTTGGTTTCATCACTTTAATTTACTAAAACTTAGCGGTAAGTCGTACGTTAAAAACACGTGGCGTTAGGTAGTTAGGGATAGCATATTGTACTTTCGTGTACACATCACGCACAAATGTATTGGTGATTGAGTTTTGCACATCAAAAATATTAAAGATTTCGGCGCCAACAGTCAATTCTTTAAAAGGACTTAACCAGCCACTGTCGCGTAACTTATTTTCATTTACAATAACATATGAAACTCCCAAATCTGCACGTTTGTAGTCTGGCAGACGTGTTTGGTAATCATACGGATCTGCATAACTTGGCGAACCTCCAGGTAATCCAGTGTTGTAGACTAAATTTAAGTACATTTTTAAATCAGGAATAATTTTCACGTAATCTTGAAATAGAACTGCGAACTTCAATCGTTGATCAGTTGGTCGAAAGATATACCCGCGATCGTCAATGTTTTCTTCGGTTTTAAGATACCCAAAGCTTACCCAGCTTTCTGTCCCTGGAACAAACTCTCCAGCAAGGCGAGCATCCAATCCATAGGCGTAAGCAACCGCATTGTTGTTGGCACGGTAGCGAATACGAACGTTCTCTAAGGTATATGGGTTTACATCGGTTAAGCTTTTGTAATATAGTTCAGAGTTCAACCGGAATGGGCGCCCCCAAAGGTCAAAACTATAATCATTTCCTAATACGATATGTACGGATTGCTGTGCTTTTACACCAGGTCTAACGGTTCCCGTAGAGTCCCGCAACTCTCTGTAAAAAGGTGGTTGATGGTAAAGCCCTCCAGATAAACGGAAAAGCATATCCATATCCCAATCGGGTTTTAAACTTACTTGTCCACGCGGACTAAATACCGTCTGCGTTGTACTTTCAATACCTTCACCACTTACGGTCCAGTTATGTGCTCGTACACCTGCATTCAGCCATATATCGTTTGAGCCTAATGTTGTCCTGCGACTCCACTGCGCATACCCCGAAACACGGTCTATTTGCACATCGTTTGTTGCTCTAATTGTAGTATAAGGGACAATTGGTGACGTAAAAGGTTCGTAGGGTTGGTTGTTTGTAAAATCTACTATGGGTGGTCTAATGGAAAACCCAGCTGAGTCAATGATTTCATATTCCTGAACTCGGTCACGAATGTCTTCGTGGGTATATTTTACACCGTATTCAATGGTATTGTCATCAATTTTAGCGATTCCTTTGTGTTCCGCATTAAAAATAAGGGCGTCTAAGTCATTACGGGCGTGTGTGAGTTGACCGCCGATACCTTCAGTAAATTCAACTTCACCTAAATCTTCATCTCCAATATTCGTGTTTACTTCACCTAATCGATATTCAGCTAAAATATCATAATATTCTTGTTCGGTGGTTTGATAGGCTGAAGCGATAAACTTCGCTGTATAGTTTTCTGAAGCAACATAGGTTCCCTTAAAAGCACCAAAATATGTATTGTAGCGATCTTGTTCTTGCCCTTCGTAAAAAACCAACAATGCTACGGGATCTGAAATGGTTCCAAAATTAGTTTGGCGTGTTAAGGGCTCGTAATCATAACTGTTCATGGAAATATTTCCGAGGAAACCCAATTCAAACTTATTACTGAATTTATACGTTAAATACGTTTGCGCATCGGCAAAGCGAGGCTTGTAGTTAGTTTCTGTTTGTTTGGCATCAACTAACAAACTATTATCTCGATAGCGAAGACCTACAATTCCGGTCAATCTACCATCGTTTGAAATTCCTCCTGCCGAAACACTAGCACCTAACAAACTTAAATCTGCTGTGGCATCGAAACTTGCTGGTCGTCTGTACGTAATATCAAGAACCGAAGACAATTTATCTCCATACTTTGCTTGAAACCCACCCGCTGAAAAGTCTACATTCGAGGTTAAGTCGCTGTTTACAAAGCTCAATCCTTCTTGTTGACCGCTTCGGATAAGGAATGGACGATACACTTCAATTTCGTTTACATACACCAAGTTTTCGTCATAATTACCACCTCGAACGGCGTATTGCGTACTTAATTCGTTGTTACTGCTAACTCCTGGCAGTGATTTTAATAAGTTTTCGACCCCTGCGTTTGCACCCGGAATTTTACGGATGGCTTCTGGGCTAATTGTGGTAATACCTTCAACTCGTTTACGTTCCCTACCTGAAATAACCACTTGTCCTATTTGCTCAATATTGGTGTTCATTACGGGATTTAACTCGTAATCTTCGTTAGGGCCTAAATTTACCGTCAACTGAATATTTTTATGACTTACGTGCGAAAAAGTAAGTGTCACCTCTTCATTTGCAGGAATTTCAATAAGGTAATATCCGTTAAAGTCTGAAAGGGTTCCCTCATTTCCATAGGAAATGGAAGCGCCTACAACCGGCTGGTCTTCTTCATTGAGTAAAACACCTTTAACAACGGCCTGCTGTGAAAATACAGTCGTAGAAATAAAAAATAGGATGAGTAGTAGGGGTAGCGATTTTGTTTTCAAAAGCAGTACTTATTATTGTTTTCTGAAAAAAGTTGCTTCAAATGTAGTACTATTTCCCACATTATCGGTAACAATTACTTTCAAATTGTTTTCGGTTTCTGAAATGACGTTATCATCAAAGTTATAGGTTAAAACGTCTTTTTTATAATCATATTCTGTCAAAATAAACTTTCCGTTAATAGTTGCTCGATAAGAGCTTATTCCGCTTAGGTCGTCATTGATGGAAATTTGTAATGTTTCATTACTACTTATCCATTTGCCATCATCAAAATTAACAGGCTTGATGGTAGGTCCTGTATTATCTGTAGCAATTACATACGTGCCGAACGTTCGGGTTCTAGCAGAAATTTTATCGCCTTTTCTGTAGGTTGTGTTGTAATAGGGGCGCCCATAATAATTTAAACGACCTATATACAGTTTGTCTTTGTCGGTGTCTTTATAGTTTGAAATATCTGCAGTAACTGTTATGTTTTTATGAATGGGAATATTATCTTCATGAAAGTGCAAGGTGTCCCCTTGAATGTTGATGTCTAAATAAGTGTCTTCATATAAGCTGTTCGCAGGGATATAAACACTGTACTTGCCTTTAGTTATTGAAGTTGCTTGATCTGCATAAATATAATCATCTGTTTTATTGACATCTTTTGGAGAAGTAACTTCTTCTTTTTTACCTTCAATAGGTATCGTGATATTTGTTTCATTCCCTTTAAAATCCGTCACTTTAATGGTGTAATTGAAGTTGAACCCTTCATCTACTTGTATGTACCCGTCTGTGTCCTCATTTTTAATAATGCTTAGCGGGTTGTTAGATTGCCTAAAGAGCTTTTGAACGCGGCTCCTGTTGGTCATCCAATAATCATAATCAATAAATCGATTCAGGTAACGTGTTTCGGCAAATGAAAATTTTTCAAAAAGTATATTCATTTTTTCCTGTCCGTTATAGGCTGTTTTTATTTGGTACACGCCATTTTTATTAGAAGCTCCATCCAGTTGGTCATTGGTGGATACTCCAAACCCTATTTTTCCAAACGCTTTTATTTTTTCAGCTTTATAACTTCCGTCCTTTTGAAGGATCAACCGAAGCTTTACGGGGTTTTGATTGTTATTAATTTGGGCATCTTCACTAATGGGATAGGCTATCACACTACTTATTAAAGGCCGTTTAGAGTCTGGTACATCAATGCCAAAAAGCATCGGGTTCATAGGTCGGGAAGCACCATCCCTAATTTCAAAATGTAGGTGAGGGCCTCCGCTTCCACCACTGTTTCCCGAATAGGCGATTAAATCACCTTTGTTTACTTTAAGGGCAGAAGCATTAGGGAATAGTTCAATCTCGTATGTTTCTTTGTTGTATTGTTTCTCTTTAACATAGTTGGCTATATCTCCAGCGTAATTCTGTAAATGCGCATAGACTGTAGAATAGCCATTGGGATGTTTAATATATAGCGCTTTTCCGTATCCATAATGCGATACTTTTATACGGCTTACATACCCATCGGCGGGAGCATATATTGGTATCCCTTCACGCTGTTGGGTCTTAATGTCCAAACCACTATGAAAATGATTAGAACGCAATTCTCCAAAACTTCCAGAAAGAATCATTGGGATATCCATTGGATTACTAAAATAGTTTTCTGGAATCGATTTTTGTCCATAAGCTGTAATGCCTACCAGTAAAAAGCAGAATATAAATTTCTTCATAGGGTAAAAATAATAATATGCTTATTTAAAAAGGGGAGTAGGGTGATTTTATTGTGCAATTATTCAATAATACAAAAAATTACAGAAAACTGTTGTCTTATTGAAACGCGAATGTTAACTTTGTGTAAGAAGTATTGAAATAAATTTTTAATGAGCAACCTTTCAGAAATTGTTGATTCTCTTGAAAATAGGATTAGTAAGTTATTGCATAGGCACGAAAAACTGAAGCAAAAAAACGCTACTTTAGAAGAAGAACTTGACGGTTTACGTTCACAAAAGGATGAATCTGACAAAGAAATTGAGACCCTGCGTGAGAAATGTAGTTCGTTGAAAATGGCAAATTCAATGCTTGGCAGCGACCAATACAAAAGAGATACAAAGCTCAAGATAAATGCTTTAGTTCGGGAAATTGACCAATGTATTACCCAACTTTCTGAATAAAAGAGAAACTAAATGTCAGACCAACTAAAAATAAAACTTTCTATTGCCGATAGGGTATACCCGTTAACAATAAACCCTTCACAAGAAGAGGGGCTGCGGTTAGCCACTAAGAAAATAGAAGAAATGATCAAAAGGTTTGAAAAAAGCTATGCCGTGAGGGACAAGCAAGATGTATTAGCCATGTGCGCTTTACAGTTTGCCGCTCAGGTAGAGCAAAAACAGATAGATAAAACAAATGACAAGCAGGAAATGGAAGATAAGCTGGAAGCTTTAAACCAATTACTGCAAGAGCACCTGTCATAAACGTTCTTTACATAACAAGGTTACTGCCTGCATTAATATCTTTTTGGTAAACTCAACACTAATTCTTATAAGAAGGGTGAGTTAAAGCTGTTAAAACGAGCCGTCTTTGAGCGGATGTTTGACCAGTTTGTTAGCCCTAAACTTTCTTTTAGGAGTTTATTCAAAACACATTAGTGCAGGCTTTTTTTATATATAAAGTTTATAATTATGGACAATATGGTTACCCTTATAATAGTGGGACTAGTCGCCTTAGCAGTTGGTTATCTAATAGCCAAGCTAATAGAGCGTAATAACTCATCCCATTTAATAAAATCAGCAAAGAAAAACGCAGCTTCTATTTTAAAGGAAGCCAAAACCGAAGCTGAATCAATTAAAAAAGACAAAATATTACAAGCCAAGGAAAAGTTTATCGAGCTTAAATCTGAACACGAAAAAGTGATTAATAAGCGTGAAAGTAAAATGGCTGAAGCCGAAAAACGCACCAAGGATAAAGAATCACAAGTTTCTAGTGAGTTGGCAAAAACTAAAAAACTCAATTCACAAATAGAAGGCAAACAGAAAGAATATGATGAGCGATTAGATTTTCTTGAAAAGAAACAAAGCGAGGTAGAGAAGTTTCGTAAAAGCCAAATAGAACAGTTGGAAGTCATCTCAAGTCTTTCGGCAGAAGAAGCAAAATCACAATTGGTAGAGAGCTTAAAAGATGAGGCCAAAACCGATGCAATGAAATTTGTGCAGTCTTCTATTGAGGAAGCAAAAATGACTGCGCAGCAAGAAGCCAAGAAAATAGTGATCAACACAATACAGCGTATCGGTACTGAAGAAGCTATAGATAACTGCGTATCGGTATTCAACTTGGAAAGTGATGATGTGAAAGGTCGAATCATAGGTCGCGAAGGACGAAATATTAGAGCATTAGAGGCTGCCACAGGTGTTGAAATTATTGTAGATGACACCCCGGAAGCTATTATTCTATCTTGCTTTGATTCAGTACGTAGGGAAGTAGCCCGATTATCATTGCATAAATTAGTTACCGATGGCCGTATTCACCCAGCACGTATTGAAGAAGTAGTAAAAAAGACATCAAAACAAATTGAAGACGAAATACTTGAAGTTGGTAAACGAACCGTAATCGACCTTGGAATTCACGGCCTAAGCCCAGAGTTAATTAAAGCGGTAGGTAGAATGCGATACCGTTCGTCTTACGGTCAAAACTTATTGCATCACTCTCGTGAAGTTGCTAGATTATGTGGTGTGATGGCTTCAGAATTAGGATTGAACCCAAAACTAGCTAAAAGAGCCGGTCTATTACACGATATTGGTAAAGTGCCAGAAACCGAAACAGAAGTGCCTCACGCAATTTTAGGAATGCAATGGGCCGAAAAATACGGCGAAAAAGCAGAGGTGTGCAACGCCATCGGTGCTCACCACGATGAAATTGAAATGACAAGCCTTTTATCACCAATCGTTCAAGTATGTGATGCGATTAGCGGTGCCCGTCCAGGTGCTCGCCGACAAGTGCTAGATTCATATATTCAGCGTCTTAAAGACCTTGAGGATATTGCTTTTGGCTTTAATGGTGTAAATAAAGCATATGCTATTCAAGCGGGTCGTGAGCTTAGGGTTATGGTTGAAAGTGAAAAAGTAAGTGATGATAAAGCAGCACAACTTTCTTTTGAAATTTCACAGAAAATTCAAACTGATATGACGTATCCAGGACAAGTAAAAGTAACCGTGATACGGGAAACAAGAGCTGTAAACGTGGCTAAATAAAATTTAAATTAGATTAAATAAAAAAGGCGTGGTAAAAAACCACGCCTTTTTTATTTCTATAAGAAGTATATTAATCGTTATAGATGTTTTCATATCCTTTTTCTGGAGCTTCAAAAAACTTACCGGTAATAAAACGATAGTTTTTGTTCAACCCTTTAATGGTTTTCATATCATCATTGTCCAACTGCACGCTGGCTGCTTGAAAATTATCCTTTATATGCTCTTTGCTGGCAGATTTTGGTATGGTGGCTATTCCACGTTGGTTGTGCCAATTAATTAACACCTGAGCGGTTGAAGCACCATTTTTTCTTGCAATTTCTTTAATCTCATCAATTTCCATCAAATTTGGCTCGTCTTCACCTTTCATAGCGGCACTACGATCACCAGAACCTAATGGGGAATAAGCGGTCATTAAAACATCTTCACTTTTACAGAAATCTACCAAATCAACTTGTTGTAAATACGGGTGCATTTCCACTTGATTCATTTCAGGCTTTATTTCAGCTTTTGAAATTAAATCCTTTAGCTTTTCTTTACTGAAATTTGAGACCCCAATATGTTTGGTGTGTCCTGTTTTTTTTGCGGTTTCCATTTGCTTCCAAGTTTCAATAATTGGTGCTTCTTCTGGTGACAAAAAATCTGATGTTTTTTCTGGAAAACCAACACCCGGTCTAAAAGCTACGGGCCAATGGACTAAGTAAAGGTCTAAATAATCTAATTTTAGCTTTTTAAGGGAATCTTCAATCGCAGGAATTACTTGCCCTTCTTGGTGGGCATCGTTCCAAAGTTTGGATGTAATAAATACATCTTCCCGCATAATGTTTCCTTCTGCAAAGACCTCAGAAAGTGCTTCGCCTATTTCTTCTTCATTTCCATAAACAGCGGCCGTGTCAATATGCCTATAACCGGCATACAAGGCTTCTTTTACTGCTTTTTTTACATCGTTTCCGGTTGCTTTCCAAGTTCCTAATCCTATGGCGTGCATCGTGTCGCCATTGTCAAATTTCAGTGTTTTCATAATCTAATTTCTTTTTTGTTTAAGATACAAAACACTCGTTTTTATAGAAAGGGGATTTAGGCTTTTAGCGTTTTTTTAACCCTATTTTCGGGGGTGGAACTTGTTAATTACTTCAGTAAGGTGTGTAGTGTCTATGTGTGTATATATTTCAGTAGTGGTAATACTTTCGTGTCCTAGCATTTGTTGTATGGATCGTAAATCGGCTCCGTTTTCTAATAAATGTGTGGCAAATGAATGTCTAAATGTATGCGGACTAACTTTTTTTTGAATTCCTGCTTTTTCGGCTAATTGCTTTACAATGGTAAAAATCATGGCTCGGGTGAGTGGATTTCCCCTTCGGTTTAAAAATAAAGTATCTTTTGCTTTTGGTTGAATGGGTATGTGAATACGCACTTCATTTTTATAGATATTAATGTATTTAACCGTATTTCCGCCAATGGGTACAAAACGTTCTTTATCGCCTTTTCCTGAAACTTTTATAAACCCTTCGTCAAAAAAGAGATCTGATATTTTTAAACCTGTCAGTTCAGAAACCCGCAGACCACAAGCGTATAAAGTTTCAAGTATTGCACGGTTACGCTCGCCTTGGGGATGTCCTAAATCAATAGCTTCAATTAGAAAGTCTATTTCTTCCGTAGAAAGGGTGTCGGGCAGTTTACGGGCAATTTTTGGGCTTTCAACAAGTTCCAATGGGTTGGTCTTACGGTATTCTTCAAAAACTAGGTAATTGAAAAAACCTCTTAATCCTGAAATGACCCGACTTTGTGATTGCGGTTGCATTTCCTTTGCAATGGCATAAATAAATTGCTGTATCGTTTCTTCTGAAATAGATATGGGTGATTCATTGATTTCTGTTTCAGAAAGCCATTTCATCAGCTTTTTAAGATCCAATGAATAGTTTTTGATAGAATTGGCTGAAAGTCCACGTTCTATGCGTAAATAGTCTTTGTAATCGTTTAGAGCCTGCTGCCATTTCATACTACGATATTACTAAATATAGCGGTATTAAAAAATAATAAATGTGGAGATACGTTATTTCTTGTATATTTAGGATACTAACATAAAAAGTAAAACTATGAAAAAATTGATTTTTGCCGTTCTGGCACTAATGACTATTACAGCCACACAAGCACAAGGCCTTGACCTTGGGATAAAAGCAGGGGTGAACTTTGCAACCTTGACCGATGCGAGTGGCTTGGACAACCGAACTGGATTTGTTGCCGGTGCCTTTGTAGGCGGAAAACTGGGTGATAGGTTTGGTATACAGGCAGATTTATTATACTCACAACAAGGAGCTGAATTTGATGCTGGAGAATTTAATTTAGATTATGTTAATGTGCCTATTGTTGCTAAAATTTATTTAACTGATAAATTCAATCTGCAAGCAGGGCCTCAATTTGGGGTTTTGGTTAATGATGAAGCACAAACGGTGATAGGGGAAGTAATAAATGATATTGGCACCAATGAATTTGATATTTCTGGCGTTGTGGGTATCGGCTTTGACGTACCATTGGGATTACGTTTGGAAGGTCGATATAACTTTGGTTTAACCGATGTTCCAGAAGAAAGAGGGGCAGATTTTAATAAAAGCAAAAACAGTGTATTCACATTATCACTGGGTTACAGCTTTCTTTAAGAGCCTTTAATAAAAGCTTATAATATTATTAATACTTTTTTTGTAGTCCTCACTTTAGCTTTGCCCAAAAGTTAAAAACAAGAACTATGAAAAAAGTATTTTTTATTGCTGTACTAGCAGTATTTGGAGTAACAGCAACACAAGCACAAGAAGTAAGATTAGGAGCCAAAGGTGGTGTAAACTTTTCATCTTTATCTGGTGATGGTTTTGATGCCTTTGACGATCCTGAGGGTAGAACCAGTTTTCATATTGGTGCCTTTGCAGAAATTCCATTAAGCGAACGCTTTTCTATTCAACCTGAGGTTTTATATTCAGGACAAGGGTTTGATTTAATAAGTAGAGAAGGAGCAGACGATACAGAAGTGCAATTAGATTACATTAACGTGCCTGTAATGGCAAAAGTGTATTTAATTGAAGGACTGTATGCAGAAGCAGGACCACAAATAGGTTTTAACGTAAAAAATGAAATAGATAGTGATCCAGACGACGTAGGTTCAGGTTCAACAGAACTTGATGGTGATTTGTTTAACGACATTGATTTTTCGGTAGGAGTAGGAGCTGGATATCGATTTAATAACGGACTGTTTTTAAATGCCCGTTATAACTTTGGTTTAACCGATATTGTAAACAATGAAGATATTCCTTTTGATGTAGATGCTAAAAACTCAGTTTTTGCAGTATCTGCAGGTTATTCATTCTAGAAAGTGAAACACTTAATTTTTAAGAAAGCAGGGGTAAAACCCTGCTTTTTTATTTTAAATAATAATAGTTTTATAACATTATGAATGTAATTTTTTTGCGAATGTCATAATATTTTTAGTACATTTATTCTATTAACTAATTAAAATAAACTTTTTATTATGAAAAAACTATTACTATTTGCTGCTTTAGCAGTATTCGGAATGGGTACTTCTTTCGCACAAGGACAATTTAAAATTGGAGCAAATGCTGCAATTCCTGTAGGAGATGCAGGCGATGCATATACCTTTGGTGTAGCTGCAGATTTTGCTTATCTATTTGAAGTAGCTGACATGGTCTGGATAGGCCCACAAGCTAGTTATTTTCATTATTTTGGGGATGATGTAGAAATTGATACAGGAATAGGAACTATTTCTGGTGAAGTAGAGGATGCCGCTTTTATACCAATAGCTGCTTCTGGTAGAGTAGGTTTTGGCGAAGCTTTTTATGTAGGAGCCGATTTGGGATATGGAATAGGAATTTCCCCAGATGGTAATGATGGTGGTTTTTATTATCGTCCTAAAGCGGGATACAATTTTGGAACAGTCGGCATAATAGCATCTTATTCAGGTGTAAGTAGTGATGGATTTACGTTTTCTTCCATTAATTTTGGAGTAGAATTCGGACTTTAAATTATATCAAATAAATATTCTAAAGCAGGAGCATCTAGCTCCTGCTTTTTTATTGTAACTGCCATATTATTAAGATATTAGTTTTTTTAGTACATTTAATTTTTTTAACTAATTAACTTGAAATATAAATTATGAAAAAATTAATATTAATTGCTGCTTTCGCACTATTGGGAATCGGCACTTCTTTTGCGCAAGGACAATTTAAAATTGGCTTTAATGGAGCAATACCTGTAGGGGATGCAGGCGATGTGTATAACTTTGGTATAGCAGCGGATGTAGGCTACCTTTTTGAAGTAGCAGATTTAGTATGGATAGGGCCTCAAACAAGTTATTTTCAGTATTTTGTAGATGATGAAATTAATGGGGCAGAGCTTATAGATGATGCTCAATTCCTTCCTATTTCAGCATCAAGTAGGATAGGTTTAGGGGAAGCATTTTTTCTGGGAGCTGATCTAGGTTATGCAGTAGGGTTAAATGAAGGAAATGATGGCGGTTTTTATTACCGGCCTAAAGCAGGCTATACTTTTGGTGCAGTTGGAATTATGGCCTCTTATTCTGGTGTTACCAATGATGGGGTTGTGTTCTCCTCTATTAATTTTGGAGTAGAAGTTGGATTCTAAAAGTAACAAATAAATAAACTAAAGCAGGAGCTTAAAGCTCCTGCTTTTTTATTTTCTATATTTGAGACATGAAAATAATTATTATCAACGGACCTAACTTAAATCTGCTCGGCAAACGTGAAACCGATGTCTATGGCGATCGATCATTTCAAGATTTTTTTACTGAACTTCAGTTTAAATATAAAAATGTGGAGTTAGAGCAATTTCAATCTAATATTGAAGGCGAATTGATAAATAAACTACAAGAAGTGGGTTACGAATACGATGGGATTATCTTAAATGCAGCCGCTTATACGCATACTTCAGTAGGGATTGGTGATGCTGTGAAGGCAATTGAAACACCGGTTGTAGAGGTGCATATTTCCAATACGTTTTCAAGGGAAGACTTTCGGCATAAATCGTACATTTCACCCAATGCGCAAGGCATTATTTTAGGCTTTGGACTACAAAGTTACGAACTGGCTTTACAAAGTTTTTTGACGGACAACTAATGAAACAATCTTATTTAAATTGGAGTTCCGGTAAAGATGCGGCATTGGCATATTATTTTCTGAAAAACAACCCTGATTATAACGTTTCAAAGCTAGTTACTACAGTCAATAACGATTTTAATCGTGTTTCTATGCATGGCTTGAACGAAGATCTGTTAGATGCTCAAGTAAAAAGTATGGGTTTGCCACTTCAAAAAATATACTTGCCTCAAGAGACTTCGATGCAACTTTATAATGCTAAAATGGAGGAAGCCACCCAAAAACTAATTTCGGAAGGGTTCACCCATGCTGCTTTCGGTGATATTTTTCTAGAAGATTTAAAAAAATATAGAGAAAAGCAGTTGCAAAAAGTAGGTCTGCAAACTATTTTCCCGCTGTGGAAAAAGGATACAAGTTCTTTGATGAAACAGTTTTTAGAGTTAGGTTTCAAAGCCATTACCGTTTCTGTGAATGCAAAACTATTAGATAAATCGTTTGTGGGAAGAGAAGTAAATCAAGCTTTTTTTAACGATTTACCCGATACGATAGATCCGTGCGGTGAAAATGGAGAATTCCACACGTTTGTGTACGATGGGCCAATTTTTAATCATCCAATTTCCTTTGAAATAGGTGAGAAGGTACTAAAAGGCTATAGTCCTTCAAAAGACGACGATGACGATTGTTTTACCGATGATACTAAAACCTGGGATACGCAGTTTTGGTACTGCGATTTACTTCCAAATTAAAAATTAGTATTCATCAATCTATTTCGAAAATCAAAAGGAACTACTTTAAATAATTTTATTATTAATGTTAAAATGCAACTCCTAAAGTTACACCTAATATGAGGCCAAATTGAGTTTGATTATTAAAAATAGCTACACCTGGACCAACATATGGATCTAAAGCTACAATATCGCCAATAAGGAATTGATAGCCAAACAATCCGTCAAGTTCAAAGCCAAATGCTGTTTGCTTGCCAGTATACAGTGAAGAATGATTAGACTCTCCATAAATAACAGCAACTCTAGGTCCAATATGGAATCCTCTCGGTGGCTTAGAATTTGTCCAGCTATTCAAATAAAACCTACTTTGAATGTTTAATGCATAAACATTTATTTCATCTTGAGTTCCAAAACCAACCCCTATTTGAAGGGAATTTTTTTCTTGAATATTGAATTCGTAGCCTAGTTGATAAAAGTTAAAACCTGAAACAAGAGTTGAAATTTCAGTTTTTATAACACCAGACTTAGCTTTATCTTCTTTATTTTGAGCAGTAAGAATGCTGCAGCCCATAATAAGTAGGGCTACAGCAGTAAAGTAATATTTCAAAAGTTTCTTTTTAAAAATTATAAATGAATCACTTCATCATAAGCAGCAGCAGTTGCTTCCATCACCGCTTCACTCATTGTTGGGTGTGGGTGTACTGCTTTTAATACTTCGTGTCCTGTAGTTTCTAGTTTTCTACCTAGGACAGCTTCAGCAATCATATCGGTTACACCGGCACCAATCATATGGCAACCTAACCACTCACCGTATTTAGCATCGTAAATTACTTTTACGAAACCATCTTTTGTTCCGGCAGCGCTTGCTTTACCACTAGCTGAAAATGGGAATTTTCCAATTTTAAGCTTGTAACCGGCTTCTTTAGCTTGTTTCTCTGTCATACCGACACTTGCAATTTCTGGCGTTGCATACGTACAACCTGGGATGTTTCCGTAGTCAATAGCTTCTACGTTCATTCCAGCAATTTTTTCAACACAAGTTATTCCTTCAGCAGAAGCAACGTGAGCTAACGCTTGTCCAGGAACAGCATCACCAATAGCGTAATAGCCAGGAATGTTAGTTTGGTAATAATCGTTTACCATAATCTTACCTTTATCGGTAACAATACCAACATCTTCTAAGCCAATGTTTTCAATATTTGCGGCAATACCAACTGCGGAAAGTACAATATCTGCTTCCAGTGTTTCTTCGCCTTTTTTGGTTTTTACAGTCGCTTTTACCGTTTTACCAGAGGTATCCACTTTTTCTACGGAAGAATTTGTCATTACCTTAATCCCAGCTTTTTTGAAGGACTTTTCAAACTGTTTTGAAACGTCTTCGTCTTCTAACGGAACTAAATTTGGTAAAAATTCTACGATCGTAACTTCGGTACCCATAGCGTTATAAAAATGAGCAAACTCAACACCAATGGCACCACTACCTACAACTATTATTTTCTTAGGTTGCTTGTCTAATGACATTGCTTCGCGGTATCCAATTACTTTTTTACCATCTTGTTTTAAATTAGGTAACTCACGAGAACGCGCTCCGGTTGCAATTATAATATGATCGGCTGTATATTCTTTTCCATCAACATCAACCTTTTTACCGGGTTTCAGTTTTCCGAAACCATCAATAACGTCAATTTTGTTTTTCTTCATCAAGAACTGAACACCTTTACTCATTCCGTTGGCAACGCCACGGCTACGTTCAATTACTTTTCCGAAGTCTTTATCAGCACCTTTTACCGTAAGACCGTAGTCTTCAGCGTGGTTTAAATAATCAAAAACCTGCGCACTTTTCAATAGTGCTTTAGTTGGGATACAACCCCAGTTAAGGCAAACGCCTCCCAGGCTTTCTTTTTCAATGACAGCTGTTTTTAAGCCTAATTGTGAAGCCCTGATTGCAGCAACATAGCCTCCGGGACCACTTCCTAAAACGATTACGTCGTATTTACTCATTTCGTTGTTTTATGTCGTTATTTTGAAGCTACGAATTTACAAAATGTTAGGGGTACGTGCTAAAAAAAGAGGCATCAAATTCCAAATAATCAATTTTTGGAACCTGATGCCGTCTCGATTCTTGGAAGGAATCTTATTTTTCTTCAAAATCCACTGAAAGCGAATTCACGCAAAACCGTTGTCCAGTTTCGGTAGGGCCATCATTAAAAACGTGTCCTAAATGACTTCCACAAGTAGCACAAAGAATTTCGGTGCGAATCATTCCTAAAGAAGTATCGCGGACGTATTCTACAGCACCGTCAATAGCTTCGTCAAACGAAGGCCAGCCACAGCTACTTTCAAATTTGCTGTCACTTTTAAAAAGCGGGGTGTTGCACGCGCCACATTTATAGGTGCCATCTTCAAAGTGAATGTTGTACTTACCAGTGTGTGGACGTTCGGTACCTGCTTCACGAAGAATGCGGTAGCGTTCATCACCTAGTTCTTTACGCCATTCGGCTTCTGTTTTTTGTATGGAATATTTACTATTGCTCATCTTTAGCTGGTATAAAGTCTAATGCGGCTCCATTGATACAGTGTCTTTTTCCTGTGGTTTCCTGGGGGCCATCGTTAAAAACGTGACCTAAGTGACCACCACAAGTTGCGCAATGCTCTTCATTACGACTGTACCCTAATTTATTATCGGTTGAAAACTCAACGTTGCCTTCGATAAACCGATCAAAACTAGGCCATCCAGTGCCGCTTTTAAATTTGTTTTCGCTTTTGTATAATGGTGTTCCGCATCCGGCACAAACGTAAGTTCCTTTTTCTTTATTGCTGTTTAGTTCACTAGAAAAGGGGCGCTCAGTGCCTGCTTCACGTAGTACGTGGTATTCTAAATCGGTAAGTTCTGCTTTCCATTCAGCTTCTGTTTTAGAAACTTCATACTCTTTTTGTTCTTTTTTATCTTGTGCTTTTGAGTTGCAGCTTATTAATACTAAGCTACAAATTAAAAATAAGATCTTTTTCATAGTTTATTTTTCAAGGTTAATGACTTCAATTTCTGAATTGCTCATAATGTCATTCATTGTCAAATTTGCAGTTGCAAATTCGGCTGGTACTATGGCAACTCTGAATATTTGGTCGTTGGTAAATTCAGTTCCTAACGTAGATACATCAAAATTTCCATCGATTACAAATTGAATATCAAAAAAAGTATGGTTAAAACTGTATTCTATAAATTCACCAGTGCCATCATTGAAAAACTGACTTCTTGGTAGTTGTACCCAAATATCAGCAGGTGGGTCTACTATTGGGTCTTGACCTACAAATTGATATGCTAGCACAACATCACTTTCAAAAACCTCTATATTACTAGGAAATTCTATAAATGCTGAAGTTAAAGATTGAGATTGTGAGTCAAATTGAAAATCTACTGTAGTTTCAAAAACCTGTGCTAAGAAAGCATCACCCGGAGGTCCTGGAGGTCCTGGGTCACCTTCACATGATGAAAATAAAAAAGTGGTCGAAAGCGCTAAAAATAATAGTATCTGTTTCATAATTTGTTTGTTTTAATAAATATAATAGCAAAAGCTATTCCAGTTTTTATATAAATTTTAATAAAAACCAATTGTATTATCTTTAACTTTAAATTTGAAACCTAAAAAAACAAACAATGAATTATAAAAAAACACTCTCCTTAGTAGCAGTACTTGTGTTTGCTGTAGCCTGTAGCACAAATCCTTTTACAGGAAAAAAGACCTTGGCTTTAGTCCCTAATTCTCAAATATTACCAATGGCATTTCAGCAATATGATCAATTTTTATCTGAAAATAAAGTAATTAAAGGAACCTCAGATGCCCAGATGGTTGAAAGGGTTGGACAAAAAATTTCAAAAGCTGCAGAACGGTACCTCACAGCCAATGGCTATGCAGGGTATTTAAAAAACTATCGTTGGGAATATTCATTAATTGATGATGAAACAAAAAATGCATGGGCGATGCCTGGCGGTAAAATAGCGTTCTATAAAGGAATTATGCCCATTGCTAAAAATGAAGCTGGTGTGGCTTCTATTATGGGGCATGAGGTAGCACATGCATTAGCTAACCACGGGCAACAGCGTATGAGTGCGGCACAACTACAACAATTAGGGGCTGTAGCTGGAAATTTAGCATTGGCCAAAAACCCAGAAAACCAACAGATATTTAATCAATATTACGGAGTTGGAACACAAGTAGGTGTAATGTTACCTTTTAGCAGAAGTAACGAAGTAGAAGCCGACAGAATAGGATTAACCCTTATGGCAATTGCAGGATACGACCCAATAGTGGCAGCAGATTTATGGCAACGAATGCAACAACAGGGTGGAGGAGCACCTCCAGAGTTTTTGAGTACACACCCTTCTAGTGAGACTCGTATACGAAATATACAAAGTTGGGCTGCTGAAGCAAAAGCCGAAGCCCGAAAGTATGGCGTAACTTCTTTTAAGAAATAAGTTTTTAAAAAGAATAATTTCAAGTAATTTAGTCCCGTTTTGATATAAATCAGAACGGGATTTTGTTTTAAAACACTTCTATGGCTAACCTACCAAAAGGCAGTAAAAAGCTGCTAAACGCTTGGGCTTTTTATGACTGGGCAAACTCTGTATATAGTTTAGTAATTGCATCAGCCATTTTTCCAATATTTTATGGTGCCTTGACACTTGTGAAAGATGAAAAAGGCAAAATACTTGACGATACGGTGACTTTTCTAGGGTTCGACTTTAATAATGACACCCTTATTAGTTATGTAACTGCAGCGGCTTTTTTAATGGTTTCAATATTAAGTCCGCTATTAAGTGGTGTTGCCGATTATGTTGGTAACAAGAAAGTATTTATGAAGTTTTTCTGTTACCTCGGTGCAGTTTCTTGTATTGGTCTGTATTGGTTTTCATTAGACTATTTATGGTTTGGGCTCCTGTGTTATTTTTTAGCATTGATTGGCTTTTGGGCGAGCTTGGTGTTTTATAATTCATATTTACCGGATATAGCTTTTCCCGAACAACAAGATAAAATTAGTGCGAAAGGATACTCATTGGGGTATATAGGCAGCGTTATTTTATTGTGCGTCTGTCTTGCTATGATTTTAATGTATGAAACTTTTGGTTTTGAAGAAGAAGGGTTACCAACACGCTTATCGTTTGTGTTAACAGGAGTCTGGTGGATTGGTTTTAGCCAGTATACCTACTACTATCTTCCGAAGGGAAATAAAAAACAAAAGTTTACAAAACACCTTCTTTTCAACGGATTTAAGGAACTAAAGAAAATTTGGAATAAACTAGGCGAAAACAAAAGCCTAAAAAGATATTTAGCTGCTTTTTTTGTGTACAGCATGGCAGTACAAACTATAATGTTAGTGGCCACTTACTTTGGGATAGAAGAATTGGATTGGGGCGAAACAAACGCCACCACAGGTTTGATAGTAAGTATTTTATTAATACAATTAGTAGCAGTTTTAGGCGCCTTTTTAACGTCTCGAGCTTCAGCTAAATTTGGAAACATAAATACTTTAATTGTTTTAAATATAATCTGGATTTGCATTTGCATCTATGCATATTCTATAACAACACCTGTACAGTTTTATGTTACAGCAGGATTTGTAGGTCTGGTAATGGGTGGAATACAATCGCTTTCACGTTCTACATATTCAAAACTAATTCCGGAAGGAGCAATAGATACCGCTTCCTATTTCAGTTTTTATGATGTAGCCGAAAAAATTGGGATTGTAATTGGGATGTTCAGTTACGGTTTTGTTGCACAAGCAACCGGTAGTATTCGGTATGCAATACTGTTCTTTATCCTGTTTTTTGTCGTAGGACTTGTTTTGTTGTTCCGTGTTCCGAGAAGGGTAGAAGTTTCAGAATAAAAAAAATCCTAAAAAGAAAATTCTCTTTAGGATTAATTCTTTACTCTAAAGGTGGCTTAGATTGATTTAATTGATCCGCTCCCTAACACTTTGGTGTCACTTTTTGATGGATTTCCTTTATAAGAAATATCACCAGAGCCATGAACTCGGGCTTTTATACTCTTTTTTGCTGAAACGGTTGCATCTCCAGAACCGGAAACATATACTTCAGTAGCATTGGCATCAAAACTTCTGCCATCAAAATCACCGCTACCGCTTAATTTCAACTCAAAATTATCGGCGCTTCCAGTTAATTTCATATCACCAGAGCCTGTTACTTTAGCATTTAACGAACTTGACTCCACGTTCAAAATAACATCACCAGAGCCAACTATGCTGGTCTCAAAGTTATTGGCTTTAATTTTTTTAGTAGACGTAATATCACCAGAGCCAACCAATTTCACTTCAGAGAGATCTTGAAAAGGAACAGTTACATCAATTCCTTTTTTTGTGCTAATGGAATGCCCTTTTTTTACTGAAATGATCAAAGTGTTACCTTCGCTGCGAATATCAAGGTGTTCGTGTATGTTCTCATCGGTCGTAACGTTAATGGAACCTTCTGTACCGCTAACAAGGGTTACATCCATAGATCCGGTTACGTGTACGTTGTCATAATCGCCTGTTGAAACGGTTTTAGTGGTTACATTTCCATCTCCTTTTACTTTTGATTTTTTCCAGTTTTGAGCAATTGCTTGTTGCGATGTTACTGACAGTAAGAAGACAATAAGTACGCTTTTTGTTAGTGTTTTCATGTGTTTATTTGGTTTTAGTTTTTATTAAAAGTTACTCCGCCATAATCGGAATTTATATTTACAGTATTTCCAGAATTTTGTTTTCCGTGATATCCGCTATACATTCTATTGGTATAATCTTTTGACGACTTTAAAACAGTAACATCTTCTTCGCCTTTTAAGCTAGCAAATGATAAATCTACGATAAAATCGAAATTATAACTGCTATCAAACCCAAGTTTAATACCTGTGTAATCTGCTTTAATAGTAATATTATTAGCTGTACTAGCCATATTGTCTATTCTTATAGAGCCATAACCGGTGTTCAAGTTTATAGAGCCGGTAACGGTCCCTATTTGGTTGTTAACATAGTCACCTTTGCCTATAACCTCTTGTGCTTTGCCTATAATTACTTTTCCATAATCGCAATTATAGTTAATGCTTTGAGCTTCTAAAATTTCAGATTTTGTATAATCAGCAGTTAACTCCAAACGTTCCGTTTTCTCTAAGGTAAATCCTGAATAATCTGCATTAATACGGCCGCTTTTCATATAACCGATGGTAGACTTGTCAGTATAATCAAAAGTGAGGTAATTATTATCTGCCAATAGTTCCCCAATGATTAATTGACCATAATCACAGTTAATTTTGGCATTCCCTTTAAGTTTATTGATATGGATAGCTCCATAATCATTGTTTAAATCTACCGTGTTTGTAATGGGCAGTTTAATGGAATAATTAACCTCTACCGAAACATTATTTTTATTATTACTTCCCCACCAGCTCCAGCCAGATTTTTTTTCATTAAAAATGGTTTTAGCTGTTACTAAAGAGGCATTTCCACTAAAATCAATATTGATTTCTTTAAGACGTTCTTGCACTTTTTCTTCGTTATCGCCATTGGTTTTAATGGTAACTTCAATAACGGTTCGGTTTTCATTCCAGGTAACGATATCTATATTTCCATAGCTGTTCGTTACATTTAGTCCGGCACCAGAGTTTACATTGAATTCCTTTTTTACGGTTTTCTCTTTGGTGTACTTTCCTTTCATCTTTCCATTGGTGGCCATAGCCAGGGCAGGAAATAGAAAAAGAAACAGTAGTGTTTTAGATAGTAGTTTCATTTTTGTTTGCTTTAAGTGTTTTAATCTCTTCGATTGTTTTAATTACGTTTTCCAAAAGATCGATCCTGTTTTGAAAATTGGTGATCATCGCATAAATTACTCGTTTGTCATTTCCGCTTTCTGCGAGATCGGTTTTTAGTGTGTTATATTCTAGTTCAAGTATTTCTATTTGCTGTAGGGCGTCATCAACCAGTTCTTTAGTTTCAGGACTTTCAAAGCTTTTTAAAGTCTGTAACTCCTTATTGATTGCTGTTGTAAAAAAAGACTGTGTTTTTTGCATTTCTGGCGAAACACTGGCTAAATCGCTAGCTTGTGCTTCGGTATTCTGAAATAAAAACCCAATTGCTAAAATTACAGCTATACTAGCAGCAATACTCAACGGTCTCCACCAGTTTACTTTTTCAACATCTTTCTCTTCTGAAACATTTTTATCCGCTTCAGTTTGAACGTTCAATTTTGCTAAAAACCTTTTTTGATGTCCTTGTGGCGTGTCGTGCACGTCAAAATCTGTTCGGTTTTGCTCAAATAAAGTGTCTATATCATCTTTTTCCATGACGCTACTTTTAATTTTTTTCGTAAACTATCTTTTGCTCGTGAAACCAATGTTCTACAGTTTGCATAAGTGATATCCAGTATTTCACAAATTTCTTCGTAATCATATCCTTCAATTAAATGAAGTGTTAATACTTGTTGGTAACTACTGTGCAAACTACCCATACAACTTAGTATGGCTGCGGCCTTTTCATTGGTATAATCCTCTTCGGTAATTCCAGAAGTTACTTCTACCGTTTCAGCTATTGTTTCATCTGGCACATCGACAAAGCGTTGTTGTTTTTTATATTGCGTAATACTATTGTTTACAACAATCCGTTTTAACCAAGCCCCAAAAGTTGCTGTTCCTTTAAAACTGTCCAATTTGCTGAAAGCAGTTATAAACGATTCCTGCATTATATCTTCAGCTTCTGCTGTATCTTTTACAATTCGCACAGCAACATTGTACATAGCCCTTTGGTAGCGATTATACACTTCCAGTTGTGCTAAATGGTTTCCTTTTTTACACAGCACTAATAACGAGTCAATATGTTGGTCGGTCAATGTCAAAAACAAGCTTGTTTACCTTAAAGATAGTTATAGTTGCAAAATGTTACAGTTGAAGGAAAAAAAGTTTAAAAACGATCAATAATTACGAGCTAAGTAATTGGCATAACTATTGAATATTATATTACGAAGGTCAACAGGCATAACGCTAAGAAGTTGATTTTCAGTAAAAATTGTATAAAGAATTATTTAAAAACAGCTATTGTGCGCCTTATTTTGGTGACACAATGTCTTAAAATACTATATGGCCCATTCAAAAGTAAAAACATTAGACAGTTTGTCATTGCAGGAATTAGAGCAAGATGCGGAGTTAATCCCTTTAATGACGGCTGAAGACGAAGATGCAATGAACAGAGAAGAATTACCGGAAATACTTCCTATTCTTCCGCTTCGAAATACGGTATTATTCCCCGGAGTAGTAGTTCCTATTACTGCTGGACGTGATAAATCGATCAAGTTGATTAACGAAACCAATAAAGGAAGCAAAACCATAGGTGTGGTTTCGCAAAAGGACGAAGAGATAGAAGACCCCAGTTTAAACGAAATCAACACAATTGGTACGGTTGCAAAAATACTTCGTGTTTTAAAAATGCCTGACGGAAATACAACCGTAATCATTCAAGGTAAAAAACGCTTTGAAACAACCGAAGTAATCACTACTGAGCCGTATATGACGGCTACCATTCGGGAAGTGACTGAAGCAAAACCTGCTAAAGAAAGTGAAGAGTTTTCTGCTATTATTGATTCTATTAAAGAAATCGCTCTTGAAATTATAAAAGGAAGCCCAAATATTCCTTCGGAAGCTGCTTTTGCTATTAAAAACATTGAGAGCAATTCGTTTTTAATCAACTTTGTTTCATCAAACTTGAACATTTCAGTAAAAGAAAAGCAGAGTTTGCTTGAAATGAATGACCTGAAAGAGCGTGCTATGGAGACGCTTAAATATATGAATGTTGAGTTGCAGAAATTATCATTGCGTAATGACATTCAGTCTAAAGTGCAAAGTGATATCAATCAGCAACAACGTGAGTATTTTCTTCAGCAACAAATGAAGACCATTCAGGAAGAATTGGGAGGGAATTCCAATGAAGCTGAAATACAAGAAATGCGCGAAAAGGCGAAAGCAAAAAAGTGGGGTGATGAAGTGCAAGAGCATTTTGATAAAGAAATCACCAAATTGCAACGCATGAATCCGCAGGTTGCGGAATACAGTATTCAAAGCAATTACTTAGACCTATTACTTGACTTGCCTTGGAATGAATTCAGCACTGATAAATTTGACCTTAAAAGAGCGAGAAAAATTCTAGATCGTGATCATTATGGTCTAGACGATGTTAAAAAACGGATTATTGAATATCTAGCCGTTTTAAAACTTCGGAATGATATGAAATCTCCGATTCTATGTCTGTATGGACCTCCAGGTGTTGGTAAAACATCGCTGGGTAAATCTATTGCTGAAGCTTTGGGTAGAGAATACGTGAGAATGTCACTAGGTGGTTTACGGGATGAAGCCGAAATACGCGGACACCGTAAAACCTATATTGGTGCTATGCCAGGACGTATTGTTAAGAACATAAAAAAAGCAGGAACAAGTAATCCAGTCTTTGTATTAGATGAAATAGATAAACTTTCTATAGGAAGTCAAGGAGATCCTTCTTCGGCAATGTTGGAAGTATTAGACCCCGAGCAAAACAATGCTTTTTATGATAACTTCTTAGAGTTGGGGTACGATTTGTCTAAAGTGATGTTTATAGCCACTTCAAATAGCTTAAGCACCATTCAACCTGCGCTTCGTGACCGTATGGAAATCATTAATGTTACGGGTTATACGGTGGAAGAAAAAGTTGAAATTGCCAAACGCCACTTATTACCAAAGCAATTAGAAGAACACGGTCTTACAAAAGACGACCTTAAAGTTGGTAAAAAGCAATTAGAGAAAATAGTAGAGGGATATACGCGTGAAAGTGGTGTTCGTAGTTTAGAAAAGCAAATTGCCAAAATGGTTCGTTTTGCAGCTATGAAAATAGCAATGGATGAGGAATATGAGAAGAAAGTAACCAATGAAACTGTGGTTGAAGCATTAGGAAGTCCCAAACTAGAACGTAATAAATATGAAAACAACGACGTAGCCGGAGTGGTTACAGGATTGGCTTGGACGCGTGTTGGAGGAGATATCCTTTTTATAGAATCTACACTTTCTAAAGGTAAAGGACAGTTAAATATGACTGGAAACCTTGGTAAGGTGATGAAAGAATCGGCAACCATTGCGTTGGAATACATAAAATCGAATGCAGAAGAATTAGGCATTTCGCCAGATATATTTGAGAAATACAATGTGCACGTACACGTCCCAGAAGGGGCTACGCCTAAAGACGGACCAAGTGCGGGTATAACGATGTTAACGTCTTTAGTTTCTTTGTTTACGCAACGTAAAGTAAAGAAAAGCATTGCGATGACAGGTGAAATCACGTTACGTGGAAAAGTGCTTCCCGTTGGTGGAATCAAAGAAAAAATATTGGCTGCCAAGCGAGCTCACATTAAAGAAATTTTATTGTGTGAAGACAATAAGCGTGACATCGATGAAATTAAACCTGAATACTTAAAAGGATTGACGTTTCATTATGTAAAAGATATGAGCGATGTACTGGATTTAGCACTTACCAAACAGAAGGTAAAGAACGCTAAAAAGTTGTAGGACTTATTTTATAGTGAAAAGCCCAAAACCAGAAGTTTTGGGCTTTTTTAATTTTTAACTACCTTTTTTGTAAATATCCCTTGGTCGGTTTCGAGTACTACAAATAGCAACCCACTTGACAGGTTTTCAAGGTTAACTTGGCTTGTATTGTCATTACTTTGTAAAAGGACTTTGCCCGATGCACCATATACGCTAATTTTTTTTATTATAGCTGTTTTATTTTCAATATAGAGTGTTTTTTGTACTGGATTAGGATAAATAAATGTTTGTGTATTTTCAAAACCTTGGCTTGCTAATAATTTATTACCATGCATTGCAACATTTCCATCTTCATTGATCAATGTTAGAGTTAAGGTGTTATCGCTCTCTGTTATTTCGTAATCAAAAGTTTTATTTGCTTCTTGCCAATGAAAAAAACCACCATAATATAGCGATTCATACTCATTATTTTCGGTTAAATTACAAGGCTCGTCTATTAAAATAAGAAAACTCTCTACAAATATATCCACTGCTGAAATCGTTATATTGTCGCCTGTTAAGCCCTCACATACAATAGTATCAAATCTATCTGAAAATTTATCCGAATAGAAATTCAAAGGGATATACTCCACTTCATCATTAGAGGGCGGTAGATGGCTTTCCCCGTCGATGATCAATTCGTGTAAATACCAATCATTTTCAAAAAGCTGTGGGTCTTGGGCATAATTAAACGAATATGCCATACTTATTAGTAGGGTTATGAGTATTTTTTTCATGATTATTGTTTTAATAGGTTTTTAGAACCTTGGATATCGCCATCGCAGACAATGCAACAGCATAGGTGCGGTCGGGTAACTGGAAATGTCCAGATTGATACTGATCTCTGTAGTGTCAAAAATATAATTGTTGGAAGTATCACCATGAAAAAATACAAAAAAATATCTTAAAACGTTAAATCGTTGTTCTTTTAGCCAAGGCCTCAAGCCTAAAAAGTAAAGTAAACTTAAATCATTTCGTATTCCCTAAAAATAAATTAATATTGCAGTCGTTAAAAGGTATAGAATTAAGGTAACTACTGTACATGAACCAAAAGGTTTACTTCTTATTATTTACAATCTTACTATCAACTACTGCTGTAGCGCAAGTAGGAGGACGTTCAACGTATCAGTTTTTAAACTTAGTAAATTCCCCACGACAAGCTGCCCTAGGCGGTAAGACGGTCACTAATTACGATTACGATCCCACGCAAGCACTTTTTAACCCTGCAGCCATTAATCCGGAGATGGATAATCAATTTTCGCTTAATTATGCAAATTATATTGGAGATGTAAATTATGGAACTGCAGCCTATGCCTATGCTTGGGACCGCCGTACACAAGTAATTAATGCAGGGGTCACTTATATTAACTACGGAAAATTTGATGGTTATGACGAACAAGGAAATGCAACTAATAGTTTTAGTGGTGGAGAAGTAGCCGTTTCTTTTGGTCACGCTCGTAATATCGCGTTTACCGATTTTTATGTAGGCGCCAATGTGAAGTTTATATCATCAAAACTAGAACAATACAGCTCTTTTGGAGTTGCTACCGATATTGGTGTTATGTATGTTTATGAAGATTGGGATTTACATATTACTGGAGTTGCTAGAAACCTAGGTACGCAAATTACACCATATCATGAAACCTACGAAAAACTACCTTTCGAATTAGTTTTCGGGATATCACAAACCCTTAAAAACATTCCTATTCGTTGGCATTTTACTCTAGAAAATATGCAACGATGGAATATAGCCTTTGCAAATCCAAATCGTGATCAAACAGATTTGGAAGGAAATAGCACAGGTGAAAAAATTAACTTTATTGATAATGCATTCCGCCATATGATTGTAGGGATTGAGTTGTTTCCCGAAGGAGGTTTTAACCTTCGTTTGGGTTATAATTTGCGTAGGGCAGAAGAACTAAGAATTTTAGAACAGCGTGCCTTTGCCGGTTTAAGCGGTGGTTTTTCCATAAAACTGAACAAACTTCGATTAAGTTATTCTTATGCTCAGTATAGTTTGGCCGCTTCAACGAGTACTTTCGGACTCAATATAGACCTACAATAATGCATAAAATTACCATTGCCATAGACGGCTACTCATCTACAGGAAAAAGTACAGTCGCCAAGCAATTGGCAGATTGGTTAGAATATGTGTATATCGATACCGGCGCTATGTATCGCGCCGTAACGCTGTATGCTATGGAAAATAGTTTTATTTCTGAAGAAAAATTTGATAGGGAAGGGCTAATCAAAAAACTATCAGAAATTCATTTGGAATTCAAAAAAAGCAGTCCTACGGCAAAAGCTGAAATATTCCTTAACGGAAAAAATGTAGAAAGCGAAATAAGGACATTAGATGTTTCAGAATTTGTAAGCCCAATCGCCACGGTTTCCGAAGTGAGAAAAAAATTGGTAGAACAACAACAGCGAATGGGTTTTGAGAAAGGCGTTGTAATGGACGGTCGCGATATTGGAACCGTTGTCTTACCAGAAGCTGAGTTGAAAATCTTTATGAACGCTTCCGCAGAAGAACGGGCCAAACGCCGCTATGATGAGCTCTCAGAGCGTGGTGACCAAGTTACGTTTAAAGAAGTTTTAAAAAACGTTCAAGAACGTGACCATATAGACACTACCCGTAAAGATTCCCCTTTACGAAAGGCAGCCGATGCCATTGAAATTGACAACAGTGAGATGAACTTGGAAGATCAATTTCACATCATTTTACAACTTGCCAAAGACCGAATAGCCGGGAGGGTATGATCTTCAGAAGAGATTTCTTCAAAACACTTTGATTATCAAAAGAAAAACAGTAATTTTGCACTCCTTTTAGCGACGAGGCAAGAATAAAAGGAACGACAAAACTAAATTTAAATCCTTCTGTGGGATGGTCGCGGTAACTTCTTGTAACAACACAGAATACAAATTGTTGAAATTCAGAATCTTTTAAAATGGATTTCACAAACATTATATTAAATGGCTGATAAAGCAAACAAAGATGCAGCAAAAGAAAAAGCTGCAGAAAAACAAGAAGATGTAGCTGTTGCAGAACAAAAAGCTACTGAGGAAACTCAAAAACCTCAAGAAGAACTTTCTTTAAAGCAAAGAGATCCTAAACAATTTTTAGAAGAATTCAACTGGCACAACTATGAAGAGGGTATTGACCCAATCGATGACGGTAAGCTAGAAGAGTTTGAAAAATTAGTTACAGAAAACTTTGTTGACACATTAGATGATGAGGTAGTAGAAGGAGAAGTAGTTTATATTACAGATCGTGATGCTATTATCGACATCAATGCGAAAAGTGAAGGTGTTATCTCTTTAAACGAGTTTCGTTACAATCCAGACCTTAAAGTTGGTGACAAAGTAGAAGTATTGATCGATGTACGCGAAGACAGTACAGGACAATTAATTCTTTCTCACCGTAAGGCTAGAACTATTAAAGCTTGGGAGCGGGTTAATGATGCTCACGATGATGCTACTATTGTTAACGGTTATGTTAAGTGCCGTACTAAAGGTGGTATGATTGTAGATGTATTCGGTATTGAAGCTTTCTTGCCAGGTTCGCAAATAGATGTGAAGCCTATCCGTGATTACGATGCATATGTAGGAAAAACAATGGAATTCAAAGTTGTGAAAATCAACCACGAATTTAAAAACGTTGTTGTTTCGCATAAAGCACTTATCGAAGCGGATATCGAAGAACAGAAAAAAGAAATTATCGGGCAGCTTGAAAAAGGACAAGTACTGGAAGGTGTTGTTAAAAACATTACTTCATACGGTGTATTTGTTGACCTTGGAGGTGTTGACGGATTGGTACACATTACAGACCTTTCTTGGTCTCGTATCAACCACCCGAACGAGATTGTTGACCTTGACCAGAAATTAAACGTTGTAATCCTTGACTTTGATGAGGATAAAACACGTATTCAATTAGGTCTTAAGCAATTGAAAGCTCACCCATGGGATGCTCTTGGAGATGACCTTAAAGTAGGTGATAAAGTAAAAGGTAAAGTAGTTGTTATTGCAGACTACGGTGCATTTATTGAAGTTGCTGAAGGTGTTGAAGGATTAATCCACGTTAGCGAAATGTCTTGGTCTACGCACTTACGTAGCGCACAAGATTTCGTAAATGTTGGTGATGAGGTTGAAGCTCAAATCCTAACTATGGACAAAGAAGACCGTAAAATGTCTCTTGGTATTAAGCAATTAACACCAGATCCATGGACTGATATTACTACTAAATACCCTGTAGGTTCTAGACACACAGGTATTGTACGTAACTTTACAAACTTTGGTGTATTTGTTGAATTAGAAGAAGGAATTGATGGACTAATTTACATTAGCGATCTTTCTTGGACTAAGAAAATCAAGCACCCAAGTGAATTTACTGAAATTGGAGCTGAATTAGACGTTGTTGTTCTTGAATTAGATGTTGAAGGACGCAAGTTAAGTTTAGGCCACAAACAAACAGAAGACAACCCTTGGGATAAGTACGAAGGTGAGTTTGCTGTAGGAACTAAGCACACTGCTAAGATTGACGAAATAGTAGACAAAGGAGCAACGATCGAGTTTAACGATGACATCACAGCATTTGTACCAAAACGTCACTTAGAAAAAGAAGATGGAACAGATCTTCAAAAAGGTGAAGAAGCAGAATTCCAAATTATTGAATTCAACAAAGAATTCAAGAAAGTGGTTGTTTCACATATGGTAATCCATAAAGAAGAAGAAGCTAAGATTGTAAAAGCTGCTGCTAAAAAGCAAGCTGCACAAGCCGAAGAGTCTAAGACTACTCTAGGTGATGCCAATCAAAAACTTCAAGACTTGAAAGACAAAATGGACGGTAAATAAGCCTTCATTTCGTTACAAGTTATAAAAGTAAAGCCCTTCAATTTTGAAGGGCTTTTTTTATATAGTTTAATTAAGCAAATTCAGGTTCTAAAAGTTGCACGTTGCTTTTCAAACGTTCAATTACAATATTCATCATCCGTTTGTTGAGTGCAGAAGAGTCTTCAATATAGACTTCATATTCGTGCAGTGTAAATTGGCCAATGACCATTCCTTTTAATGAATTTCGAAACTTCATGTCTTTATGTATGGCGTTATCAATATAATCCATCCGTTTTTCAACCGAAAGATCATAAAATACATTTTTGTGTTTTCGAACGTAATTTCTAAAAGCTGCCAGCAATAAATTTTTCTGAAGCTTCACAACGGGACGCAAGGTATTATTCTGAAAATACTCTGCATCACTCATTTGGTCATTAAATGTTGCCGAAGGAATTTCGGGTCTTAATTGCAATAAAACTTCGTCTCTAGTTTCCATAATAATTGGGTTTTACTAAAATTATACATTTTGAAAGCCTCTTTTTTCTGAAATCGATATAGTTATAAACGGCTTTTCAACAGTATTTTGCCGTTAAAATCATCTTAATCCGTCCCTTTGTTTATGGTCTTTTGGGTACTTTTAAAAGAAAAAGATGGCGACTAAAACTTCAATAAACCCATACTCGGGTGCTGAAATAAAATCCTACAAAACACACACCAAACCCGAAATTCAAGATATTTTAACAAAAGCCGATAAGTGTTTTTATTCGTGGCGGCAAACCTCATTTGCAGAACGAAAAAAACTAATGTTGGCAGCCGCTTCTGAATTAAAAAATAATAAAGAAGAATATGCAAAGGATATGAGCTTGGAAATGGGGAAACCCATAAAACAAGCCATTGCCGAAGTTGAAAAATGTGCGTGGGTTTGCGAATTTTACGCCGAAAATGCAGAAGCACAATTAAAAGATGAAATAATTAAAACCGATGCCCATAAAAGTTATGTGAGTTATGAGCCTATGGGAGTAGTTTTAGCTATCATGCCTTGGAATTACCCGTTTTGGCAAGTATTCCGGTTTGCAGCACCAGCTTTAATGGCTGGTAATATTGGGGTGTTGAAACACGCTTCTAATGTCTTTGGAAGTGCGCTAAATATTGAAAAAGTATTTAAACGAGCTGGATTCCCAGACCACTGTTTTACTACTTTAAAAGTGGGAAGTGATGCTATTGAAGAAATTATAGAAAACCCAATTGTAAAAGCCGTAACCTTGACGGGTAGTGGTCCTGCTGGCTCTGAAGTAGCATCAACGGCTGGAAAAAACATAAAGAAATCGGTTTTAGAGCTCGGTGGAAATAATGCCTTGGTTGTTCTAAAAGATTGCGATATAGATAAAACAATCGATACCTGTGTACAGGCTCGTTTTCAAAACACCGGTCAAAGTTGTATCGCGGGTAAACGGTTATTGGTAGATAAATCTATTTCAGAAGAATTTATTGAAAAGCTAATAATCAAAGTAAGAGAACTAAAAAGTGGAGACCCAATGGACGATGAAACGTATATTGGCACGTTAGCACGAGAAGATTTAGCGAAAGACTTAGAAGAACAGGTCGATAAATCTGTTAAAGCTGGTGCAAAGCTAGAGATAGGAGGGAAGCGACAAAACGCTTATTTTGAACCAACTGTTGTAAGCGGGGTTACGCCTAAAATGGCAATGTTCAAAGAAGAAACTTTTGGTCCGGCATTGTCGGTTACAACTTTCAAATCTGTGGATGAAGCCATAGAACTATCGAACAATTCAAAATTTGGATTAGGGGTTTCTATTTTTTCTGAAGACATCGAAGCTGCTGAAAAAACCGCCTATCGTTTTGATGAAGGCGCTGTTTTTATTAACGAACTAGTAAAAAGCGATCCGCGTTTACCCTTTGGAGGAGTTAAAAGCAGTGGTTATGGTCGCGAATTAAGCGAACACGGAATTAAGGAGTTTGTAAACAGGAAAACTGTTTATATTAAAAAATAAAATAAAAAAAGCTCGCAGTGATTTTGCGAGCTTTTTTTAAAAATAATCTATAATTAATCATCAGAAAGAAATTCTTCTTTCGTTTTAATAGTTAGCTTTTCAAGTTCATTTCTTTCTAAAAACTTCAGGAATTTTTTACCTTCTTTGTCTTTAATAGTTGCGTAGCGTTCTTTAGCTTCAGCAAAATCTTCAGAAATTAATTGTAAATTTTGTTTTTGAGACGCTGTTACTCGACTAAAAGAACTTGCAATATTCGAGTATAAATCGGCCATACGCTCTCTTAACTCTGGTTCAGCTGCAGCAACGTAATTATCACCGGTTGTAATAACTAAATCTTTCCGAAGGTTTTCCAATGCATCGTATAGTTTTTGAGCTTCCTTTTTGCCTTTTGGATGCTCTTCAATTATAGAGTTAGCTTTGTCTTGCAGTTCGCCCAATTCATAAACCATATACGCTAAATCTTCAACCATATTGAATAATTGTTTGGTCAATTTTTCTTGTTCTTTACGCTCAGCTAATGTAGTTAAGGACTTTTCATCATACTTTACATCAATTTCAGTTTCATACGTATTTTTACCTTTTGTCAATACTACTTTGTATGTTCCTGCAGGTACTCGAGGAGCCGTAAAACCTCCGTATGATAGTGTTTTACCAGCTGCCATTTTTGGGGTGGCGCTCGTATAGTTCCAGTTTACAATATTAATTCCTTTTGATTTTCCAGGGGATAGCGGGGCTATTTTGTTTCCCTCCATATCTTGAATTTCCATTTCCATTTTTCCGAAGGTATGCCGCTTTTTTAAATAGTATACTATTCTAGCCGACGTTGGTTTATTACCACCTACAAATTGTGTTTCCGTACCAAAACTTCCGCTAAAACCACTTTCTTCTGGCATATTAAAAGCTTCTGTGTCGAAAAAGTGAACATCTTTTTCTAAAATCGATGCGTTAAGTTGACGTAACGGACTTATGTCGTCTATAATGATTACGCCGCGTCCATGTGTGCCCATTACAATATCATTGGTTTGCTTTTGCATATCGATAAAATGAACAGCAACCGGTGGCATGTTATTTGTAAAATGTGACCAGTTTTTTCCGCCATCAATGGTAACATACAATCCCATTTCGGTTCCTAAAAACAATAAATCTTCATTTTCATAATCCTCTTGAATATTTCGGACAAAAGCATTTTCTTGAATGTCTTCTGAAATGATTGACTTCCACGTTTTACCATAATCGGTCGTTTTTAAGGCGTATGGTTTCATATCACCTGTTGTGTGGCCTTCAAAAACTGCGTAAGCCGTCCCTTTTCCATGTACACTGGCTTCAATGTGATACACCCAAGTATTTGCTGGAATACCTGTTAAATTTTCAGTAACGTTGTTCCATTTTTTTCCACCATCGGTTGTTACTTGTACATTTCCGTCATCAGTTCCTGCCCAAATAATGTTTTCATCTAAGGGGGATTCTGCAATTGTAAATATTGTCGTATGGTTTTCAGCTCCGCTATTGTCAACAGAAAGCCCTCCAGATTCTGATTGATCTTGCTTTTTAGGGTCATTCGTAGTCAAGTCGGGAGAAATTATCTGCCACGTTTCGCCCATATCTTCACTTTTATGTACAAACTGACTTCCCATATAAAAACGGTCTGGTGCGTGAGTGCTTACTGCCATTGGGGCATTCCAGTTAAAGCGCAATTCAGCATCTCCTTTTTTAGGCAAAGGTTGTATGGTTCGGGTTCTATTTCTATCTGCATCATATCGCCAAACGTTTTCAGCACCTTGCATTTCAGAATAAATAATATTTTTTGTTGGATGTTTCAACACTCTAAACCCATCCCCATAACCAACGCTATTCCAATCACGGGCATTTACCCCTCCAGGGGAAGAAGAAGGACCATACCAACTTCCATTATCTTGTAAACCGCCATAGACATTGTAAGGCTCAGCATCATCAGTGCTAATGTGATAAAACTGTGAAAGTGGAAGATCTTCAACAATTTCGAAAACCGAACCACCATTCCAAGAGCGGTACAGGCCACCATCCGTAGCTGAATACATAATGTCGCTATCATTTATATGGAATGTGACATCATGAATATCGGCGTGCATATTCCCCAGATTTTTAAAGGTTTTCCCACCATCCCGGCTTATAGAACCAGTAAGACCACCTTTTACAACAATATCAGGGTTTTTGGGATCGATAGTTATGCGTGAAAAATAAAAAGGACGGACGGTCAATCCAAAATCATTATTTAGGTGTTCCCAGCTTTTTCCGGCATCAGTAGATTTCCAAAGTCCATTTTTATCTTTTTCTTCGGTTTCTAATACCGAATACAAAATATTATTGTCACTTGGTGCCACTGCAATGGCAATTCTACCTAAATCACCTTTTGGGAATCCGTTGTGTATTTTATTCCAAGTTTTACCACTATCAGTAGATTTGTACAAAGCACTATTTTCCCCTCCGGAATTAAAACTCCATCCCGTACGTCTAAACTGCCACATAGAGGCATAAAGTACATTTGGATTTTTTGGGTCCATAATTACATCTGCTGCTCCAGTAGAAGGACCAACATATAAAACTTTATTCCAAGTTTTTCCACCATCGGTTGTTTTATACACACCGCGGTCTTCACTATCGCTCCATAATGCGCCTAAAACGCCTACATACACTTCATTTGTATTGTTAGGATTAATTACTACGGAAGCGATTCGTTCACTGTTTTCAAAACCGGGAATTTCTTTCCAATTGTTACCACCATCTGTTGATTTAAACAACCCATCACCAACAGAAACTGAGTTACGTGTCCAAGTTTCACCAGTACCTACCCAAATAGTCTGATCAGGATTTTTTGGATCTAATGTTACCACGCCAATAGACTGTACATGTTCATCAAAAATAGGAGTGAAGGTTGCTCCTCCGTTATTTGATTTCCAAACACCGCCACCAGCAGTACCAATGTAGATAATTCGTGTGTTGGTTGGATGCATTTCAATATCGTTAATACGTCCACTCATTAATGCAGGGCCTATGTGCCGAGCCTTCATATCTCCAAATAGCTCTTTTCCTTTTAAAGCGGTTTCTTGGGCTGAAAATGATATAGGCAAGAGAGCTAATATCAATAGGGTGTAGAATATTTTTTTCATTTGGTGGTTTTTTTAATTAGTTATGGTTAAAAATAAAAAAATCCCTGATGAACAGGGATTTAAATACTTAAACTAAAATTATTTTTTTTCTGGCATCGAAAAGTCTATACCTTCAACACTTGGGTTTATTTCAATATTATCCATTTTGATAGATTGACCAGTTTGCCCATTGTAACTTGTTTCGAGAGCGTAAGGAAAAAAGATATCTCCTGCTTCCTGATAATCACTATATTTAGTTTGAACGTTCATACCTTTCTGTGGTCCTACAGGCATTACCATTTCGCTTACAATAGGAACGAAGTTTTCTTTGTCAAAGTAGTAATAAGAAATATTTTCTTCTTCAACACCGTCTGACATTACTTTGTTTTTGGTAAGCTTTATTTTATAGGTCTCAGTGCCTTCTTTTGTTTCTTCTCCCATTAATTCAACTTGGTATCCTTTTTCTTCATAGTTAAGAAAAGGATCTGGAAAATCGTTAGCTTCATTTTTTTTATAATTTGCCGATGCTTCTGCATCCTGCGCTTCAGGTTGCATGGTTTGAAAGTTTAGGCCCCAAAGTTGTTCTCCGTCAAAAGCCTGAGGAGTTAGTTTTTGTCCTTGAAATTCAATTTCAGTTAACATCTTTCCATCTGTCATTAAATATTGTGTAAACGGAAATGATTGTGGTCCCATAGAGGCATCACCCGTCATTTTCATAGCTTCAATTTTATTCCAGGCATCTTTACCACCGGTATTTTCAAAATAATTGTCAATAATTTCATCTGCTGTTTGTGCTGTAAGTGGTGTTACAGCTATAACTAATAAAGCGATGATTAATGTTTTTACGGTTTTCATACTATTTATGTTAAGGTTTATTGTAAAAGTAAGACACTTTTTCAATGATTTTGTTACATAAATATAGAAATTTTTTCAGAAGAAAAGAGTGACAAAACCTGTATATTTACTTTAAAATAAAGCACACTATGAAATTTGGAAAAGTTGACGACCCCTCAAAAGTGGATTTTTCGTTACCTCCTGATCACCCAGACACTAAAAAAACGCTTTCTAACAATAAACCTGTTTCGGTCCCTAATCTTTATGTAGGTTGTGCCAAATGGAACCGGGCCGACTTGAAAGGGTTTTATCCCAGAGGCACAAAAGATGAATTGGAATATTACTCTAGGCAGTTCAATAGTATTGAATTGAATGCTACTTTTTATAGAATTTTCCCGGCAGATGTTTTTGCAGGATGGTACGAAAAAACACCAACTGATTTTCGCTTTTTTCCGAAGTTTTTTCAAGGAGTTTCGCACTGGAAGCGATTAAATGATTTTGAAGGTTATTTGAACGAGTATTTGCTAAACGCTTCAAACCTAAAAGAAAAGCTGGAAATGGCTTTTGTGCAAACGCATAATAATTTTAAACCTACCAATATGGATAGGCTAGACCCGTTTTTTAAAGCGATACCTAAGGATATGCGCATTGCTGTGGAGTTTCGGCATACCGATTGGTTTAATGACGAAGCTGTTTCAGAGGAATTATATGATATTCTTGAAAAGAATGATGTTACAAATATTATAGTCGATTCTGCTGGACGACGCGACTTATTACATATGCGAATGACCACCGATAGTGCTTTTATTCGATATAACGGCTCGAACCACGAAAGTGATTATACGCGTTTAGATGATTGGCTTGATAGACTGGAAGAATGGGTTAATCAAGGCTTACAGAACATCTACTTTTTTGTACATCAAAATGTTGAAAAGGCGTCGCCTTTACTTTCGGCTTATTTTATAGAAAAGGCGAATGAACGCTTTGGTACTGATGTAAAAATTCCAAAAATGGATAAAACTAAAACCTTATTTTAATGAACTTTCATACCCGTAAATGGATAAAACCTGAAGATTTAAACCCAAATGGCACTTTGTTTGGTGGCCGGTTGTTAGAGTGGATCGATGAAGAATCAGCCTTGTATGCTATCATTCAATTGGAAAACCCGAAAACGGTAACCAAGTTTATGAGTGAAATAAACTTTAGAAGCTCAGCAAAGAAAGGTGATATTGTTGAAATAGGGCTGGAAGCTGTAAAGTTTGGAACTTCTTCACTCACACTTGCTTGTGAAGTGCGTAATAAAATGACCCGTGAAGTGATAATTACCATCGACACTATCATTATGGTAAGTTTAGATGAAAACGGTAAGCCAAAACCCCACGGCAAAAAAGAAATAGAATTTGTAAAAGACCGGTTAGAAGATTAAAAGTAAATAGTTACATATCTAATTCTACTTTTTGAACACCATTAGCTTGTTCTTTAGCACGTTCCAATTGATCTTGAGTGGGTTTTTTAGGTTGTTGTTCTGCAGCGTTTTCAGGTTCAAAACTCAATTTAGTATAGGTAGGAAAATGATCTGAATTGATATAACTTCCCAACGAAACATCAATGGCTCTAAATTCACTTGAAATAAAAATATGATCTAACGGCCAGCGCATTATAAAACTTTTTGCATCAAACGTATTATAAAATCCGCGGCCTTTTCTTACATCTAATAATTCGGCAACATTATAAAACAACGAGGTGGTTGCAGACCAAGCAACATCGTTAAAGTCACCAATAACAAGGACTGGATACTTAGACTGTCTGCTCAAATTTGCTATTTTCATCATTTCTGCATCTCTATCAGAAGATTTTGGGTTGTGTTGAGGCATTGGTGGCGTAGGATGGATGGTATATAGTTGTATGGTGTCTTTTGAGGGTAACAAGACCTTGGTATGGATCGATGGGATGTCTTTATCCACTAAATACTTTACTTGCGGTTTTATTAATTCTAGTTTAGAGTAAAGCAGCATTCCATATGTGTTATCCAGCGGAACTGTTACTTTATAGCTATAGTCAACGGGAATATTTGCTTCAATTTTTTCTTTCCAATTAGTATTGGTTTCAACTAATAAAAGAATATCGGCATTGTGTTTTTCTATATCTTTAATGAGCCTCTTTTTCTCTTTGTTTTTTTGGTGCACATTTGCCGTGTATAATGAGATTGTTTTTTCAGGATTACTATTCTTAGCTTCTAATACTTCAAAATCTGCAAAAGGGGTGTAGGGATATATTTTTGTAAGCTGAAAAATAAAACAACAAAGAATACCTATAGCGAATAGATAATCTTCCATACGTTTAATTTCAAAACGCATAAAATAGGTGATAAGCGCTGTAAAGGTTAAAATAGTAAGTTGAATATGAGGGAAATCGAATATTCTAATCCACCAATAATCGATTGCAATTAAAGGAATTAGAGTTAAAACAATTGCTAACCCACCAAATATTTGGAGTATAGGTTTTAATTTCATGAAAGGGAAAAATAGTTTGTTCCCTTAAAGATAAAGGTTTGTTAGTTACTTGAATTCAATTTTGCAGAAATTTGAGAAACATCTTTTCCTGAAGGTATTTCAAAAAGCTCTAATCCAAAGTAGGGGATTGCCGCAATTAGGTGGTCAAAAATATCGGCTTGAATGTGTTCGTAATTTTCCCAGCGCTTGTCATAGCTAAAGCAGAATATTTCAATAGGAATACCACGGTCTGTAGGTGCTAAGTGGCGAACCATTAAAAAGAGGTCTTTATTTATGGCAGGGTTTTCATGTAGAAATGCATCTGCATATTTCCTGAAAATACCCAGGTTTGTTTGATTGCGTCCATTTAACAAAACAGATTTATCTGCTTCGGTATTGCGGTTGTATTTTTGAACATCCCGTTCCCGGTGTTCAATATATGGCTTGATTAACTGAATATTTTTCAATTCTTCAATTTCTTCCGAAGATAAAAACTTGACCGAAGTTTGCTTTATGAACAAGGAGCGCTTAATTCGTCTTCCTGCAGATTCCTGCATTCCACGCCAGTTTTGAAAGGAATCGGAAATTAAACTATAAGTAGGAATCGTTGTAAACGTGTGGTCAAAATTTTGCACCGTAACGGTAGCTAAGCTTATTTCGGTTACATAACCATCGGCTCCGTATTTACTAAAGGTAATCCAATCGCCAATTCGTACAATATCGTTTACCGAAACCTGAATACTGGCAACAAAACCTAAAATAGTATCCTTAAATATCAATAGCATAACTGCAGAAGCAGCTCCCAAAGTAGCTAAGCTAAAAATGGAATATCCCGTTAAAATATTGATTATAAAGAAAATACCAATTCCCCATCCAAATATCATCAAGACTTGTTGGTAGCTCTCTAAAGGCTTATCGTGAAAACGAGGTTTATGTTCTAAATAACTTCGTGTTGTTTTTAAAATACTTCGGAAAACAAGAACTGATAGTATAACTAAATATACATCGATTATTCGAAGTAGAAATTTCGAAATAATTGGGTATTCAGCAAAAATTATTGGGGTGGTATACCATACAATTACCACTGGGAAAAAATGAGCTACAAAACGGGGAAAGTTACTTTTTATAAGAAAATCATCAAAAGTAGACTTTGTTTTATCGCTAAAAGCTTTAAAAACTTGAACAATAAACTTTCTAACAAAAATATCAATAAGAGTAACTACAAAAGCAAGTACAATACTGTTAATAACTGTATTTAGGAATATTGCCAAATCTTCATTCATGCCAGAATTGACAAAATACTCCTGAAGCCAACAGAGATAATATTTTAAAGTTTCTTGATTCATTATAGATACTTACGTTCTGCGTAAAAAGGTCCGAAAGGAAGCACTGAACAGAGCATGACAATAGCTAGAGTACCCCACGACCATTTTAGCTTTTCTTTCATAAAATAAGCACCGATAATATAAAGAATAAATAAAATACCGTGTGCCATTCCGACGATTTTTACCATTTGAGGCATATCCCAAATGTATTTTAAAGGCATTGCAATACCTAACAAAACTAGAAATGATATAGCTTCGAGGGCACTAATTATTTTAAAAGATTTGGTTGAAATATCCATTATCAAAAATTTTATGCAAAGATACAGTATCAAAGCATAGTTTTAGTATTTTTAATACCCATTTTTAAACACCTTTTTAGGTGAATTACCATTCAATATCACACCAAAAAAACATGTTATGAAGTATTCATCAATCCTTTCCTTCTTTTCCTTCTTTTTTATTGCTTTATTTTTTAGTGCTGTTCAAGCACAAGATAAAGCTGCAACAACCGAGTTTTCCATCGATTATGAAAAATTTACTTTAGATAATGGTCTAGAGGTAATCCTTCATGTTGATAAAAGTGAGCCCATTGTGGCAGTAGCAACTATGATGCACGTAGGTTCCAACCGTGAAAAACCTGGAAAAACAGGTTTCGCACACTTTTTTGAACATATGTCTTTTAATGATTCAGAAAACGTACCAGTAGGTGCCAACCGTAAAATGATACCTGAATGGGGCGGTAGCCGTAATGGCGGAACGTGGAGTGATGGAACCGTGTACTATGAAGTAGTGCCAAAAGATGCTTTTGAAAAAATATTATGGATCGATAGCGACCGGTTTGGTTACATGATTAACACGGTAACAAAAGCCGCTCTAGAACGTGAAAAGCAAGTAGTTAAAAATGAAAAAAGACAGCGTGTTGATAACGCACCGTATGGTTATACAGATGAAATTATCCGTAAAAATTTATATCCAGAAGGACATCCTTATAGTTGGACAGTAATTGGATCACTTCCAGATTTGCAAGCAGCGACATTAGAAGATGTAAAAGAATTCTATAACAAGTATTACGGCGCAGCTAACGCATCGTTAGTAATTGCAGGAGATATTGATATTTCAGAAACAAAAGAATTAGTAAAGAAATGGTTTGGAGAAATACCACGCGGTCCAGAAGTAGAAGCTTTAGAGGCAATGCCCGTAACACTGACTAAAACCAAATCATTATATTTTAAGGACAATTTTGCCAAACTACCTGAATTACGTATGGTTTTCCCAACTATTGAAGCTTACAATAAAGATGAATATGCTTTGGAAGTGTTAGGTCAGTTATTGAGCGAAAGCCGCAAATCACCATTATATAAATCGGTTGTTGAAGAAGGTAAATTAGCACCTAATGTAAGTTCGTATAATAATAGTTCAGAGCTGGCTGGAGAGTTCGTTATCCGTGCCCGTGCTAATGAGGGTGTAGATTTAGATGATGTGAAAAAAGCAATAGACAAAGGGTTACAAGATTTTGAAGCCAACGGATTTGAAGATACAGAACTACAAAGAATTAAAGCTGAACTAGAAACCCAATTATATTCTGGAGTTGCAACAGTGCTTAATAAAGCGTTTCAATTAGTGCAGGATAATGAATTTGGTGGGGATCCAGGATATATAACCAAACGAGCAAAGTTATACCAAAAAATAAATCGTGCCGATGTAATGCGCGTGTATAATGAATACATAAAAGGCAAAAACTATGTAATGACAAGTGTTGTTCCCAAAGACTCACCAGATTTGGCCGTTTCTGGAGCTAAAGAAGCTAGTGTTTGGGAAGAAAAAGTAACCGCAATGGATGCCAGTGAAGAAGTTGCCCAAGGAGAAGAAGCGGAATATGAAAAAACACCTTCAAAATATGATCGTTCTGAACCTGCTTTTGGAGAAGCACCTCTATTTGTGATGCCTGAAGTTTGGAAAGCAAATATGGATAACGGTATGAAAGTATTAGGAATTGAAAATAATGAATTACCATTAGTAAACTTTTCAATTAGTTTTCCTGGAGGCCATAGATTAGATCCAGAAAATAAAGCAGGTTTGGCGATGCTCACTGCCGATTTGATGAACGAAGGTACCAAAACAAAAACGGCTGCAGAGCTTGAAGAAGCAATAGGTTTATTAGGCTCTAGTATTTCCATTCGTGGTGGTTTAGAAGAAATTAATATCTACGGAAATAGCTTAACTCGTAATTTTGAAGAAACTATTAAACTAGTTGAAGAAATGTTATTACAACCTAGATGGGATGAAAAAGAATTTAACCGTCTTGAGCAGGAGTTAGTGACATCTTTAAAAGGTAGGGAAGCAAACCCACAGGCTATTGCATCTATTAATTTTAACAGATTAATTTACGGAGATGGAAATATGTATGCAGTTCCGTCAGAAGGGACATTGGAAACAGCTAATAACATTTCATTGGCTGATGTTAGAGAATTTTATAAAAATCTTTCCCCTAATGGAGCTACATTTAAAGTAGTTGGTAATATTGAAAAACAACGAGTAACAGAAGCGTTATCTTCGCTTTCTGAAAAATGGAAAGGAGAAGAGGTAACAATTCCTTACGAAGAAATTTCAGAAAATAATTCTGAAGGGAATTTATATTTTATCGATGTTCCTAATTCTAAGCAATCTGTAATTTATGCCGGTTTACCAGCTCTTTCAGCTAATAATGATGATTACACGAAGCTTGATTTTGCCAATGAAATTTTAGGAGGTGGTTCAAGCGGAAGGCTTTTTCAAACCTTGAGAATTGAAAAAGGATATACCTATGGAGCTTACTCTTATATTCCGTCAAGAGATGAAACAGCACCTTTTACCATTAGCACGAGTGTTCGAGCGAATGCAACTTTGCCTTCTTTAGAGATTATAGAGAATATGGTAAAAGAATATGGTCCTGGTTTTACTAAAGAGGATGTTGAATTGACTCAGAATAAAGTAATAAAACAAAATACGCGTGCATACGAGTCATTAAACGCTAAATTAGGGCTCTTAACTCAGATAGATAAATATGGGAAACCGGAAGATTATATTAATAAAGAGCAAGAGTTGTTAATGAACATGAACTTAGAAAACTTTAAAAACATCATCAACAAGTATATTAAAGAAAGTGAGATGACTTATGTTGTAGTAGGTGACAAAACTACACAATTTGAAGAAGTGAAAAAGTTAGGTAAAAAAGTAATCGAGGTGGACATTCACGGAAACCCGGTGAAATAAAAAAAATATGTTTTTAACTCAAGAACCATCAGCTGCTGAAACAATATCGAATGCAGTAGAGGATTATTACGATCATTTTTTAACCGTACTGCCGCGTATTGCTTTAGGCATATTTATAGTGGTAGCTGGGATATTAATTGCACAGCTTATCACTAACCTTTTTAAAAGTCGCATTCTACACAAAGCTGAAGATCCTTTAATGGCACGTTTTCTGGCACAGGCTTTAAAAATTGTATTAAGCCTTGTGGCAATTATGATAGCCCTAGACGTGGCAGGTTTAGGAGGAATTGCAACGGGTATTTTAACTGCGGCTGGAGGAGCGGCTATCATTTTAGGATTTGCGTTTCAAGATATTGGAAAAAACTTTTTGGCAGGCATTATTTTAGCGTTTAACAGACCGTTTAATATTAATGATACCATTATGGTCGATACGCATTTTGGCAGGGTAAAAGCACTTAATTTTCGCTATACTCACGTAAAAACAACAGATGGTCGTGATATTTACATTCCAAATAGTGATGTGTTGACCAAGCCGGTTGAAAACTATACAGCCGATGGCTTTTATCGTGTTGATTTTACTGTGGGAATTGGATACGAAGACGATATAGAATCAGCCAAGTCTATTATCCAAGAAATATTGGACACCAATAAAGAAATAGTACACAATGACACACACGATAACTTTGTAATTGAGTCTGAATTAGCAACCAGTACGGTAAACTTAAAAGTACTGTTTTGGGTGCATACCATTGATTATAGAAAAGCTTCCCGGGTTTTGCGAGGACAAATTATTCAACAAGTGAAACAAGCCCTAGAACAGAAAGGATTTAATTTACCTGCAGACATAACCGAACTAAAACTCTACGGAAACGAAGAAGATATTCCCTTACGTGTTCGGAAAGATCCTCGGGATTTACTCGCTGAAGGGAAAAAACCTAATTAGGGCAGGTGAGTGGCTCGTTTAAAACCGGGTATTGCCAATTTTTTTGATACCCGTAATGCCACCATTCGGTTCTAATGGTTTTAAAACCATGTTTGCGCATTCCCTCAATAAGTAATTTACGGTTAGCGAGAATTTCTTTGGAAAAATTATAATTATCAATATGCGCTTCACGGCCAAAATAATCGTAATCGCTGCCCATTTCTACATAACAGCCTTCTAAGGTTACTAATGTGATATCTACAGCGGCACCACGATTGTGCACCGATGCACCATCATATGGATTAGCAACATAAGTTGCTCGCGGCACTTTTGCCCACATTTGTTTCTGAACGTCTAACGGCCTGTAGCAGTCGTAAAGTTTTATTTTGTACCCTTTTTCACAGAAATATTGGTTGGCTTTCACCAAAGCTTCAGCAACTTCCTTTACCAATAGGCATTTGGCACAATCGTATAAAACTTCACCAATAAAATTGTTTTCAGTAGCATAGCGCACTTCATAATCAAACTCGGTAGATAGTTCTGAAATATCAATTAATTTGTTTTGAGCTTTTATTTCCGAAGAAAATATAGAAAGAATTAATAACAAAAATACTTGACGATACATTTAGAAGAATTTACTGAAGATGGTATTCAAATTTAAGGATAAATTAATAACAATTGGTGGCGTGGCTTTGTAACTTTGAAAAAAACAAATTATATGAAAAATTTAAACGATAAAGTTGCACTGATAACCGGTGGAACAAAAGGAATAGGATACGGAATTGCTGTAAGTTTATTGCAACAAGGAATTAACGTTGCCATTACAGGAAGAAATGGTAATACTGCAAAAGAAGCAGCAGACACATTAAATAAAGCTAAAGACAATAATGGTAAAGCCATTGGTATTGAAGCAGATGTTCGTAGCTATGAAAGTCAGGAAAAAGCGGTAAATCAAGTAATAGAACAGCTTGGAAAGATTGATATTGTAATAGCAAATGCTGGATTAGGTCATTTTGGTTCGGTTGAAGACTTAACGGTAGAGCAGTGGCAACAAACCATTGACACTAACTTAACTGGTCCTTTTTATACATTGAAAGCTAGTGTAGATTCCCTAAAAAAGGAAAAAGGATACTTTATAACTATTTCTAGTTTAGCGGGAACTAATTTCTTTGCTGGAGGAGCGGCGTATAATGCTAGTAAATTTGGAATCACAGGATTCACACAAGCTGCTATGCTTGACCTTAGAAAACACGATGTAAAAGTAAGTACCATTATGCCGGGAAGTGTTTCTACATATTTTAACGGAAATGAACCTACTGAAGGTGATGAAGCTTGGAAAATTCAAATTGAAGATATAGGTAAGTTGGTGGTAGATCTATTAACGATGCACCCACGTACTTTACCGAGTAAAATTGAAGTAAGACCAACTGTGCCGCCAAGCGCAAAAAAATAATTGTAAATTTTATTATTAGTATTGAATAAAACAAAAAAGCTGCTATTTAATGATAGCAGCTTTTTTGTTTCTGTAACTAATTATCTAAAAAAGGCTTCCGCCCAATTTTCAGCATCTGTTAACTTTTCAAAAAAAGCGAAACTATTTTCAAAGAGAGATTGTTCATTAATAGCTCTTTCTCTTTCTTCAGGGTTTTCCGAAACGATTGCTAATCCTTTTAAATTATTAATTGAAATACTTTTATTCTTATAAAGGCTTAGGTCTATTTCGTGCTTAAAATTCCGTTCGGTAATTAATACGAAAGGTTTGTTTTGAAAGAACTCTTGAATTTTTTGATTAACAATGGTTGCCTTTTCAAGGTCATAGAAAACATTTTCAAAAACCTTTAAAATTGCATACTTGGCATATATGCTAAGTTCACAAAAACCTGTATCAATTTTTTGTATCATAATAACCTCGATTATAAGGAGAAGAGGTAGTATAAAAATACAAAATATTATGATTTATTTAACATTTATTTATAATAATTTTAACTTTTGTTAATTACTAATTATCAGTTAGTTATGTGGTTAAATAAAAAAAAGCGGCTCTAAAGCCGCTTTTAAAAATATCTATTTTAAGAATATTAATTAGCAGAAAGCAATGCTAAGAATTTGTCAAGGTTAGGAAGAATTACAATTCGCGTTCTTCTGTTCTTAGCAAAAGCTTCTTTGGTTTCTTCTTCGGTAAGTGGATGAAAGCTACTTCTACCTGCTGCAATTAATTTCTCTGGTGCCACACCAAAATCTTCTTGTAGTTTTCTAATAACTGCTGTAGAGCGTTCTACACTTAATTCCCAGTTATCTTTAACATACGATCCTGGCTTCACAGTTTGAGAATCTGTATGACCTTCGATCATTACTTCCATTGCAGGTTCACTATTGATAACCCCAGCTAATCTTTCTAAAAGATTATCAGCTTTTGGGTTAACACGTGCACTACCAGATTTGAATAATAATTTATCTGAAACGGTAATCATTACAACTGTTTCATCAATATCAATCTGAATATCGTCTTCTTCGCCTTCAGCAATCAATGTGTTATCAAGATTTTTCTTTAGGTTATGCGAAACGATAAGATTCATACTGTCTTCTAATGTTTTAGCTTGAGCCAATTCGTTTTGGTCAACATTAGCAAGAGCTGCTCTCATTTTTTCTTTGTCTTTATTAGAAACAACTACGTTGCCTTCTAATTGTAAGCGGCTATCATTCGTATCTTTTAAAGACTGAATTTTAGAGTTGTAGTCTGAAACTCTATCTTCAATCTTAGCATACTTAGCTTCAATTTCTTCTTTTTCAACTTGAGTTTTAGCTAGCTCTGAACGAGTTTCATTGTAATCGTTCTGTAGTTCAACATACTTCTTTTTCGATACACATGATGTGAATACAAATGCACCCGAAAGTAAGGTTAGTGTGATTAACTTTTTCATTATAATTAGTTTTAGGTTTATTGTTGTGACAAATATACGTGTAAACACGTATAACGGGGTAGTTAAGGTTTCCTATTATTTTGTTAAAAAAACTTAAAATCAGGACATTAAAAAAACGGATACTGCTGTACCCGTTTTGTTTTTAAGTATTTGAATAGATATTAATCTTCTTCTTTAGACGCCATTTGAAGTTTATTTTTTCCAAAATCCAACGTACGTATTGGAAAAGGAATATTAACACCAGCTTCGTCAAAGTGTTGTTTAATTAGTTTAATAGCTTTGTGCTGTGCCGCTAATTTTGGTTTAGGCTTTTTACTGTCTATCCAAAAACGGGTAACGAAGTTTATAGAGCTATCTCCAAATTCAGTAAAGAAAAAATCAATGGCCTCACCTTCTTGATGTGGAAAATTGTCCGAAATTATTTTGGTCACTATATCTTCAACTTTCTGCAAGTCGTCTTCGTATCCCACACCACAACTAACATCCACTCGAGAGCGTTCACTTAGAGAATAATTTGTAAATGGATTATCTACAAAAATTGAGTTAGGTATAACTACATATTCATTGTCTGTTTGACGGATAGTAATGTTACGGAGGCTAATTTCAGTAACATAACCTTTGTGATCTCCAGCTTCTACAAAATCTCCTATTCTTATTTTTGGTAAGAAGGAAAGCAGTAGGCCAGAAAAGGTATTGCTTAGCGTTCCTTGTAGTGCTAAACCAATTGCTAAACCTACAACACCGGCACCGGCTAAAACAGACGTCAATACCTTATTGAGTTCCATCACGCCTAATGCAATGAAAAACCCAACCAATAAAACCATAGCAAAAATTATTTTGCTTAGCATTTGCTTTATGGATTCTTCATTTATCTTTTTTAAGAGAACTTTTCTCGAAAATTTTGATAAGATTCTTGCCAGAAAATAAAAGATTACCATAACCAAAATAGCTACGGCGAAATTGGGTAACTTTAAAATGATGGCATCTAACCAGCCTCCTAATTTATCCCATAAGCCTGTAATTGCATCATTAACTGAAAATGTTTTCTCATCCATAGTATAGTATAATTTTATATTTAATTTTTATTAAAGTAATGTGGATAGCATAAAAGTACCCAAAATCCAAAGGATTAAGGATAAAATGCCTCCTATGATTAAAAAATGCCTGAACTTATAAAAGCCCATACCATATATTAAGGTGTTTGTTTGATACCCCATTGGGGTAAAAAAGCTGAAATTAGCTCCAAACAGTACAGCTAATATAAATGGCTTGAAAGGCAATTGTAATCCTACAGCCACCGAAATGGCAATAGGTGTCATGATAATTGCTGTAGCATTGTTACTAATTACACCGCTCATGACCATAGTTATCAAAAAAATAAGACCTATGATTATAACGTTTGATTTTCCACTTAAAACCATAAGTAATTGATCTGATATCCATTGGTCGGCACCTGTATTATGCATGGCAACACCCAAGGGAATCATACCTGCCAATAAAAAGACTACCTGCCAGTTTACACGATGATACACATCGGTCAATTTAATACAATTAGAAAGCAACAATAAAGCTACTCCCAATAAAGAACTTATTAATATTGTTAATAGCCCGCTTGCGGCCAGACCAACTATCAATAACAATATACCAAAAGCAATACTCTTTTTAAAATTATTTTTTTCCCTTGGTATTTCATGTTCCTGTAATATAGCTACGTTTTCCAATAATTCCAATCGGGGAATGTCTTCTTTTGGTATCTCCACTAAAAGCCTATCTCCTGGCTTTAAGGCAATTTGTCCTATGTCTTTTCTAATGAGTCTTTCCCTTGTGTTTCGAATGTTTTTACGTTTTCGTATCGCTATGGGCGTAGCATTTTGAATGGATTGTCTTCTTATTTCTTTTAAAGATTTACCAATTAATGCTGAACCGGGTAGAATTAATAGCTCGGCAAATCCTAAGTTTTCTGGGTTATCATCTTCTTCAACATCTTCTAGTTTGTAAACGGTTTCACTTACACTTAAGCGTTCATGGATGTCTAAGCCTTCAAATTCATTAAGGCGCATTAGGTTATCAAGATTGCAAAGCAATAGAAGTTTGTCACCTTTCTTTAAGGTAATATAACGTCCCGGCGCGTTATTGGTTTGACTGTTTCTTGAAATTTTAAGTAGTGAAATGTCTTCATTATTGAATAAAAAAGTGTCTTCAATTTTCTTTCCTATCAGGGAAGAGTTTTCAGTAACAAAAACCGAGGTTACATAATTTTCAATTTTATACTCATCTTCAATGGTTTCTTTCCTTTCTCCAGGCAACCATCTTGAAGCTATGGTTATTATCACTATTGAAACAACTAAAAATATAATACCGTAATAAGAAAACTCAAAAAAGGAAAACCGTTCGGCACCTAGGTTTAATGCTACTGAATTTACAATTAAGTTGGTAGAGGTACCCATTAACGTACAGCTACCACCTAAAATTCCTGCAAACGAAATAGGAAGCAGAAGTTTAGATTCAGGTAAATTAAACCGCTTAGCAATTTCAGAAATAATCTTGATGAAAACTATTACTACGGCCGTAGTACTTATAAATGCTGAAATCCCTGCTGTAATGAACATAAAAACAGGAAGCAATATAATAAAAGGTAATATGTGAAGAGATTTTAAAAACCTAGCAAGGGTAGAGATAACTCCTGTGTCTTCCATGCCAATAGCTACAATCATTAATGCAAGTACAGTAATGGTTGCCGTATTTGAAAAGCCAGAAATGGCTTCTTCTGGGTTTACCAAACCACATATTGCTAAAGAAACAATAATGAATAGTGCTATTTTATCAACGGGGAAAACCTCGAAGGCAAATAACAGAATGGTAATAAGTAAAATAGAAAAAACGAGTATAATTTCTATTGTCATATATCTTTAGTTGATTTACATAAAGATACATTTAGAAAGTATACTCGCTTCTAAAATATTCTTAAAATATTATCCTAAATACTTTTTCAGGATGTGACTTTTGGATTGTTGACGCAATCTACGAATGGCTTTTTCACGAATTTGACGCACACGCTCTCTACTTAGATCAAACGTATCACCAATTTCTTGCAAGGTCATAACGGGTTGTCCGCCAAGTCCAAAGTTTAGTCTTACAACATCTGCTTCTCGAGGAGATAACGTATCTAAAGCACGATCAATCTCAATTCTAAGTGATTCGTGAATTAAAGACTTATCTGGGTTTGGGCTTTCACCAGAGCTAATAACATCATATAAGTTGTTATCGTTTTCACCCTCTTGAAAAGGAGCATCCATCGATAAACTTTTGTTAGAGTTTTTCAATGAGCTCTTTACTTTACGTACAGAAATATCCAACTCTTTTGCAATTTCTTCTGCGGTAGGTTTACGTTGGTGTACTTGTTCTAAGTGAATAGCGGCTTTATTTATTTTACTAATATCACCAATTTTATTAAGCGGTAAACGCACTACACGAGCTTGCTCTGCAATAGCTTGTAAAATAGACTGTCTAATCCACCATACGGCATACGAAATGAATTTGAAACCACGAGTTTCATCAAAACGTTTTGCAGCTTTTACCAAGCCAACATTTCCTTCATTTATAAGGTCTGAAAGACTTAACCCTTGATTTTGGTACTGTTTTGCTACCGAAATCACGAAACGAAGGTTAGACCGCGTTAGCTTTTCAAGGGCTGCTTGATCACCTTCCCGTATGCGTTGTGCCAATTCTACTTCTTCCTCGGCGGTAATCATGTCAATTTTACTTACATCTTGTAAATAACTGTTTAAAGACTTTGTTTCCCTGTTGGTAACCTGCTTCGTAATCTTAAGTTGTCTCATATATATAGCCTATGTTTAATTTTAATAACAGGGCATGATAAGGTTTAGAATCCATAAATCCAAATTCTTAACATCTTTTGTTAAAAATTATGTCGAAAAGGTAGAAATTAAGTACTTTATACTAAAAGAAACAAATGAAAAATTATTTTTCAAGCTTCATTATAACCAGTATATTTTTAATTTCAAGTGCAGAAGCGCAAATCCCGAAAGAAGTTCCGCATCCAGATAATAATAAACCGTTAGATTTATCAGACCCGGCCGACATAATAATTTACATTGTTATCCCTGCAGTTTTTATAATTTTATTCTTCGTTTGGCGTAGTAGGCAAAAAAAGAACAAATAATTAGTCGTAACATAACAGTTGAAATAACAACTATTTTTCAACTTTAGTATAAAAAATAAACTTTTATGAAAAAAACAGTTCTAGGTGGAACAGTTTTAAATGTTTCCCCCATTATTTTTGGAGGAAATGTTTTTGGTTGGACCCTTAACGAGAAAGAATCTTTTGAAATGCTTGATGCAATATATAAATTAGGCATAAATTGTATTGACACCGCCGATGTGTATTCCCGTTGGGTTGATGGAAATTCAGGAGGCGAATCTGAAAAAATTATTGGCAAATGGATGAAAGAACGCGGAAACCGAAAGGATATCATTCTTTGCACCAAAGTTGGGATGGATATAGGACAGGGAGGAATTGATATTTCTGAAAAACACATAAAAAAGTCTATTGACAATTCGTTAAACCGCTTACAAACCGACTGTATCAACTTATACTATGCGCATAAAGACGATGAAAAAACACCTCCGGAAGAAACATTAGGTGCTTTCAAGGATTTGATTGATGAAAGAAAAGTACATTATATTGGTGCTTCAAATTTTTCAGCAAAACGTTTGCGAGAATCCATGATGGTATCAAAAGAGAATGAACTACCAGCGTATTCGGTTTTTCAACCAGAATACAACTTAATAGAACGAACTAAATTTGAAGGTGATATTGAAAATGTTTGTAAAGAGTTTAACTTAGGGGTAGCAACCTATTTTTCATTGGCAAGTGGATTGCTTACTGGAAAATATACTTCAGAAAAAGATATAGAAAACTCTTCTAGAACCAGTTACGTTAAAAAGCATTGGAACGAAAGGACAAAAAAAATAATTAGCACAGTAAAAGATATAGCAAAAAACCACCGTGTTTCTCCCGCTGCAGTTGCCATATCCTGGGTATTGCATAACCCCTTAATGACCGTCCCCATTGTTAGTGCTACAAAAAAAGAACACCTTGAAGCATTTAAAGAAGCTGCTATTTTAGAGTTAACGATCCTAGAAGTAGAAACTTTAAATAGGGCTAGTGCTTAATTTCTGTTTTTTTTAAGAAAATGCTTTGCACGCTTCTATATCTTTGGCGTGCTTATTGTATTTATTTTTTTAGAAATTATTGCAACTATGAAATATGTTTTGGCATTTATATGTTTTGGTTTTACAACCATCTACTGTGCAGCACAAATAGATAATCAAAATACCAGTGTCCGTTTTGAAGCTATTGAAAACACTCCAGATGATACTCCAACCGGTCTGGAACTTCCAGATCGTGATACACCAGGCCTTACCAATCCTAAAGAACCAAACGATAAAAATCCAGGGCTAGGGGAAGAAGATCCAGAGATTAACTTTAGCACAGATGATGGGTTGTTGGATTATAAAACAGATGAAGCACCAAAATACTTTCAGAAAAAAGACAAACCTGTTTTAGCGGCCTATTTGCAGAATCAAAATTTAGGGGATGTTACAACTAAAGGTGAATATGTAAACGTAATGTGCCGCGATCACGAATATGTAGATGGCGATCGCATTCGGGTATATGTCAATGAAGATGTGGTACGGTCCGATATATCATTAAACTCATCATTTACAACAATTAATTTACCTTTACAAAAAGGAATAAATACCATAGATTTTGAAGCGTTAAACCAAGGGACATCAGGTCCCAATACTGCTGAGTTGCATGTTTATGATGATAAAGGACAGTTAATTTCAGCAAAAGAATGGAACTTGGGTACTGGATATCGCGCTTCTTTTATAGTAATTAAAGAATAATAATTTTCTGAAGTACTTTTACTTCTGAAAAAAATAAAAAATATGCTTACAGATTTTAAAAACTTACCAGACGACTCTCGAATCTGGATATACCAAACCAATCGTAAATTTACTGATGAGGAAACTGCTGAAATTGAAACAAAAACAGCATCTTTTTTAAAAGAATGGACCGCTCACGGATCTGATTTACAAGCTGGTTTCGAAATTAAACACAACCGTTTTATCGTTATTGGCTTAAACCAATCCATTGCCTCGGCATCTGGCTGTAGTATTGATGCTTCAGTACATTTTATTCAATCATTGGAGAAAGAGTACAACGTGGATTTAATGGACAAAATGAACGTTACGTTTTATTCTGGTGATTATATAGCGCACAAACCTCTTTCCGACTTTAGGAAAATGGCAAAAAGCAAATCGGTTTCCAAAAACACGATTGTTTTTAATAATTTAGTGAATACTAAAGAAGAATATCTTGAGAATTGGGAAGTGCCTGCAAAAGAGTCTTGGCACAATCGTTTTTTATCATAGTTTTTGTACTTTCGGTTTATGAAAAAATTGCTATTAACCTCACTGCTTACATTACTTTTCACTTCCGCTTATAGTCAGCAAATCAACCCGTTGATAGTTAAAGAAGATTTTAAAAATCAACAAAAATGGGTGGATAGTATTTATGGCAATATGTCATTGCAAGAAAAAATTGGTCAACTTTTTATGGTCGATGTTTTTTCGAGTGCACCAAAAGCTAAAACCAACAAGGTAAAAGACCTAATCAACAACCAATACATTGGTGGGGTTATATTTTCAAAAGGAGGACCAAAACGCCAGGCAAAATTAAATAACGAGTTTCAAGAGCTTTCAAAAACCCCCTTATTAATAGGGATGGATGCCGAATGGGGCTTGGCCATGCGCTTGGATTCAACATATGCGTTTCCGTGGAACATGACTCTTGGTGCCATTGAAGATAACGATATTGTCCGTCAAGTAGGAAAACGAATAGGAGAGCAGAGTAAGCGGTTAGGTGTGCACATTAATTTTGCGCCCGTGGTCGATATAAACACTAATCCCAATAATCCCATAATCGGAAACCGTTCGTTTGGAGAGGATAAGGATAATGTGACCGAAAAATCCTTGGCTTTTATGAAAGGCTTTCAAGAAGCTGGAATCCTTGCAAATGCAAAGCATTTTCCTGGACACGGTGATACAGAGAGCGATTCACACAAAGTATTGCCAACAATAGACCATACGCGTCAACGTATTGATAGTATTGAGCTATATCCCTACAAAGAATTAATTAAAGAAGGGTTGAGCAGTGTGATGGTAGCTCATTTAAATGTACCATCACTTGAAGATAAATTAAATTTCCCTTCATCACTGTCAAAAACAATCGTTACCGACATTTTAAAAGGACAACTCGGTTTTAACGGATTGATTTTTACCGACGCTTTAAATATGAGAGGTGTTGCTAATTTTGACAAACCCGGCGAAATAGATTTAGCCGCTTTTTTAGCAGGAAATGATGTGTTGCTTATTTCAGAAGATATACCCAAAGCTCATGCCTTATTGGTTAATGCTTACCGTGAAGGAACAATAACCGAGGAACGACTTGCACATTCGGTTAAAAAAATTCTATATGCAAAATATAAAGCGGGTTTAAATACGTATCAACCTGTAGATACTACGTATTTAGTTGATGAATTAAACACAGTAAATGACGATGCTTTATATGAAAAAGCAATGGAAAATGCCTTGACGGTGCTTAAAAACGATCAAGCGATTTTGCCTATTAAAGATTTACAGAAAAAGAAAATTGCTTATGTAAATTTTGGTGATGATTCTGGAAAACCTTTTTTAGAAGAGCTTCGGAAATATGCTGATATAGATTGGGTAAAAGCGAATAGTCTGGATGATTACATACAAAAGCTAAAAAACTATAATTATGTAGTTATTGGCTTCCATAAAAGCAATGAAAACCCTTGGAAAGATTATAAATTTACTGAAAAAGAGTTGGTTTGGATCTACGAAATAGCCCGAACAAACACAGTAATTTTAGATGTGTTCACCAGACCTTACGCACTTTCAGAACTTAAAACTGCCACTAATTTTGAAGGGGTGATTCTATCCTATCAAAATAGTGAAGTATCCCAACAACTTTCGGCACAATTAATATTTGGAGCTCGAGAAGCAAATGGAAAGTTACCAGTAACACTGGGAGAAACATTTCCTCTTAATACACATTTTCAAACAAAATCACTAAAACGCCTACAATATGGAACTCCAGAAAGTGTAGGGGTAAACAGTTATAAGCTTAAAAAAATAGATTCTTTGGCGAAAGTGGGTTTATGGGCTAATATGATGCCTGGTGCCCAGATTTTGGTCGCTCGCAAAGGAAAAGTGATTTACGACAAAACCTTCGGCCACCAAACACAACAAAACAAGAATGCTATTCAGGGTAATAGCATGTACGATGTAGCCTCGTTAACTAAAATTTTGGCCACCTTACCTATGGTAATGAATTTATTTGACCGAGGAGTGCTTAACATGGATACAACGTTGGGCGAAATGCTACCGGAGTATAAATATTCAAACAAAGCAAATGTTACTTTAAAAGAAATGCTTTCGCATTATGCTCGGCTTAAAGCGTGGATTCCGTTTTATACGCATACCTTAGATACCGTTACCCATAAGCCAGCTGCCAAATATTACAGTAAAACACCAACCGAAAAGTTTAATATCCCAGTTGCGGAAGATCTTTATATGCGTCGTGATTACCAAGACAGTATTTTTAAAATAATAAAGGAGAGTGAGTTACGACCGGTTAGAGGTTATAAATACAGTGATTTACCGTATTATATTCTGAAAAAATATTTAGAAGAATTCTATGGCGCACCGTTAGAAACATTAGTGCAACGTAATTATTATGAGTCTTTGGGTGCCAACCATACAACCTATTTACCGTTAAATAAATTTCCAAAAAGTATGATTGTCCCAACTGAAGAAGATAACTCCTTCCGTATGCAGAAAGTGCAAGGTTACGTTCATGACCAAGGTGCCGCTATGTTGGGAGGTGTAAGTGGGCATGCAGGTTTGTTCAGTACTTCAAACGACATTGCCAAGATTATGCAAATGTATTTATGGAAAGGTTTTTACGGCGGAACACGCTATTTTAAGCCAGAAACCTTAGATGCTTTTAATACTTGCTATTATTGTGAGGATGATGTAAGGCGAGGGGTTGGCTTCGACAAACCACAGCTGGGTGATGTAGGTCCTACTTGTGGCTGTGTTTCCATGACTAGTTTTGGGCACAGCGGATTTACAGGAACGTTTGCTTGGGCAGACCCAGAAGCAGAAATTGTGTATATATTTTTATCTAACAGAACCTATCCCGATTCCCGAAATAGAAAATTGATAAGTAGCGATTTACGAACTAAAATTCAGCAAGCTATTTATGATGCCATTGATTATTAAAAAGAAAACCTAGAATGAAAATAGCTATTGTGTGTTACCCAACTTTTGGAGGTAGTGGTGTTGTCGCTACAGAATTGGGCATTGCCTTATCAGAGCGAGGTCATGAAGTTCACTTTGTAACCTATAAACAACCGGTTAGGTTAGAGCTGCTTTCAAAAAAAATATTCTTTCACGAAGTATCGGTGCCAGATTATCCGTTATTTCATTACCAACCATACGAATTAGCACTTTCCAGTAAATTGGTTGACACTGTTAAGTTACACAAGATAGATTTATTGCACGTACATTATGCCATTCCGCATGCATATGCAGGTTATATGGCTAAAAAAATGCTAGAAGAAGAGGGTATTTCACTTCCAATGGTGACGACTCTGCATGGTACAGACATTACCTTAGTGGGAAACCATGAGTTTTATAAGCCTGCAGTGACATTTAGTATTAATAAAAGTGATGTGGTTACTTCGGTTTCGCAGAGTTTAAAAGATGATACCAATCGTCTTTTTACTGTTGAAGATGATATCAAGGTTGTTCCCAACTTTATTGATATGGCAAAGCACAATCCATCTTTTACCGATTGTCAAAGGGAGTTAATGGCAGAACCTCAAGAACGAATTGTTACACACATAAGTAACCTTCGGAAAGTAAAACGAGTAACCGACGTAATTGAAGTGTTTGATCGTATTCAGAAAAAAATACCCGCAAAACTATTAATGGTGGGTGAAGGGCCCGAAAAAGAAGCCTGTGAAGAACTCTGTATTAAAAAAGGGATAAAAAATAAAGTTGTCTTTTTAGGTAACAGTAGTGAGATAGGTAAAATTTTGTGTTTTAGTGATTTATTTTTGTTGCCTTCGGAAAAAGAAAGCTTTGGTTTGGCAGCTTTAGAAGCCATGGCTAGTGGTGTTCCTGTTATTTCAAGTAATGCCGGCGGACTTCCTGAAGTTAATAAAAATGGCGTGAGCGGATACTTAAGTGATGTTGGCAACATTGATGAAATGGCCAAAAATGCTGTCTCAATTCTTTCTTCAGAAGAAACCCTTTCAACATTTAAAAAACAGGCTAGAGAAATAGCCCGTACGTTCGATACCAAAAAAATTGTACCTTTATACGAAGCAGTTTATGAGCAAGCTGTAAAAATGAACGTGTAAAATACATTGCTTATCTGCTTCATAAAAAAATGATACAGATGAAATCACTTTTTATATTTGTTGTAATACTATTTTCTGCTTGTAAAGGAGGACAACCTGTACAGGAAAACACACCTAGTGATGTTCCTTTTCAAGTACTCATTACTGCTTCACAAAGTAATATTGAAGAACCTCAACGGAGAATTATCGATAATCAAAAAGAACTGGAATTTCTTTTTGCTGAAATTAATAAAACCCGGGACCCGGAAATACCTATTCCAGAAATAGATTTTGACAAAGAAATAATAGCCTTTGTTAATCTTGGGCAAACATCTACAGGTGGATACACCATTACTGTTGAGAATATTGAGATGACAAAAAATGAAGTGGTCATCCATACAGGAGGAAAATCACCTAAACCAGGAGATAACGTAACTATGGTTATTACAACTCCTTTTACCATAGTGAAGCTTAACAAACAGATTTTACCAATTGTTTTTGAGCCAAAGTTAAAACAGTAGCTTTAATAATTTCTTTTTATAAACTCCATTGCGTTTTCACGCAAAATTCGCTCTACAATAGCTTCCCCTGTAATTCTATTAAAACTCTTTAGATTATTTCGGTTTTTAGCCATATAAGCATCGGCATGTTTTACCATTTCTTCTGCTAAATCACGAATATTTTCGGCGGTCCAAATGCCTTTTAGTGGATTGATAATTCCATCAAAATCACTGCCAATGCACTGTATGCCCCAACAAAAAAGACCTTCTTTGTTTAAGACTTCAGCGATATGCTCAATTTGTCGCCAAACTAACAATGATTTTTTTCGAAGCTGTTTTCGTTTGTTAGGAAAATAGATTTTAGATTCTTTTATAGCCTTTGGACTTCCTATTCGCCTTTCATCTAGTTGTATACCGAAAATCCCGTTGCTTCTTGCCATTCGTATAAATTCAGAATCGAAAAAATTAATGTCTATATGGTTAAAGTATTCAGCTCGATTAGGATAATCTGTTGTGGTTTTTTCGACTAATGAGCGATAACCGTTTGCTGCTCCGTGGCTGGCGATAACAGGGATATCTTCAGTATTAAATGTAGTGTCCAATAAGCCATAATACGTTTTTCGGGCATCTTCGCTCATATGTTTTACATCTAAGGGAATTCGATTTCCGTTTGTATTATCCAGTAATAACTTGATTGCCTCAAACCCTAAGGGTGTAATCCCTGTGTTAATACCACACTTTTGGTTATCCTCTAAAGCACCAATGCTTATACTTTTAGCATGCCCGCAAAGTTCATTGTAAAAGTGGTGCGCAAAGGTGATAAATAGCGGTCTATGTTCCCATTGTTTTACTTTTTGTATGTTTTCTTTTACTTCAATAGGGTTTGCGGTGTCTTCGTGCATTTTTAAACCGGTATTGAACGCGTGACCACCCTCGATAGAGATAATTATGTTGATTATCCTTTTAGTAGCTGTCTCTAGTTGTTTATTGGCTTCAATTTCAGAAAAACTTCTTACAATTCGGTAGGTGTAGAAGGTGTCTTTTAATTTTACAACTTGATTGTCAAGCTGCAAAAGAAACTCATATTCAGAAATTAAATCGTCAAAGTAGTTGTCGTGGCTTAATACGTAATCAATTCTACTTTGACTAATACTAGCTGCGAGGTTTACTAAAACATCTGTCAACCCTTTCCATCCCCACACTCGACGGCTTAAAAAGTGTTTTTCGAAAGGATAAAGGCTCACGATAACTACTTTAGTTTTGGCTTTTGCCAAAGCTGTCATATCAGTTTGGGTAAATTTTGTTAGTGTAACGATACGGTTAACGAACTTCTCTAAAAAGTTTGGTGGACTGTAATGCCAAATTGAATTTTTACGCCCTGGGTTTAACTCATTTTGTTTTTGTGGAGTGTATTTAAAGCTTTTGCTATAAGGTTTTAGCGAAGGGTGGCAATGGATGTCTACGTAATGGGTTTCCATAGTTGGTTTGTATAGTGTTGTATTTCATAAAGTTACTTAACAAATACCATATAAAAAGGGTGTTTTACCTGAAATATAACCCATAAAAAAACCCTTGCTATTAACAAGGGTTTAGTTTATTGTATTTTAAAATGTTTAAAACTGGTATCGAACACCCAATGCTATATCAAAATCAATATCGTCATTGTAGTCACCAAATCCAATTTCGGGTCTAAAGTCTAAAGACAGTAGTAACGGAATATCAAAATTATATTCAACACCAATATCACCAGCTAAAAACACGTAGGTTTCAGAGTCGTCGAATCTATCGTCGGGAAAAAAATCTTCATCATATTCAACATTTGCAATTCCCGCACCTGGACCGGCGTACCAATTAAAACCTCCATCAATGTTCCAAACCCATTGGTATATACCAGATAATTTAAAAGCAGTAAAGTCGTCGTTGCTTCTAAATCCTAATCCCACTTCCAAACGGTTATTTTCACTCAAAGCTCGTTGGTAGTTTACTTCAGGACCAAAGCCGTCATTACCACCAAGACGTAAACCAATTGCGTTATCTGCAATTTCTTGTGATTTTGCAGAAAATGAAAAGGCTCCAATAGCTAATAAAATCAATACAAATTTTTTCATAATTGTCTATTTTGTTTGTTAACTAAACAAATGTAGGTTGATTAAATGCACGTATGTGTTAACGCGTTCCTAACTTTAAAAGTGCATTTTAGAAAGTTTTGTTAAATAAAAAGGTCTTGTTTTTCTAAATTTACGAAAATCTATGAAAAAAGAACTTGCCAAATTTAAAGCTGTTTTTGAAGGTGATTTTCATTATGATGATCTTCATAAATCAATCTATGCAACAGATGCTTCAGTGTATCGTAAACTTCCATTGGCAGTAGCTTTTCCAAAGACTGAAGAATCTATTAAACAGCTAATTAAATTTGCTCATAAAAACAATACATCGCTTATTCCACGCACAGCGGGAACGTCTTTGGCAGGTCAGTGTGTAGGTGACGGTATTGTGGTGGATGTTTCTAAATATTTTACAAATATTATTTCGGTAGACACCGAAGATAAGACGGTAATAGTTCAGCCAGGAGTAATTCGTGATGAATTGAACAGCTATTTAAAGCAATACGGACTTTTTTTCGGTCCTAATACATCTACCTCAAACAGATGTATGATTGGTGGAATGGTTGGGAACAACAGTAGCGGAACCACCTCCATTCAAAATGGGGTTACGCGTGATAAAGTATTGCAGCTTAAAACTGTTTTGGCAAATGGCGATACGGCTGTTTTTAATTCAATGTCTAAAGAGTCATTCCTTAAGAAAACCGAAGAAGGTAGTTTTGAAGGAAATATCTATAAAACTCTTTATTCTGAATTAACTTCGGAAGAAACTCGGGCTGAAATTAAAAGGCAATTTCCAAAACCTGAAATCCATCGTAGAAATACGGGCTATGCAGTTGATTCGCTGATAGATTCTGAAGTGTTTGATGAAACGTCCTCAGAAAAAATAAACCTATGTAAATTACTCTGCGGAAGCGAGGGAACACTCGCCTTTACCACACAAATTACGCTTCAGTTGGACGATTTACCTCCAGAGTACACTGCGATGGTCGTCTCGCAGTACAAAAGTCTTGAGAATTGCTTGAATGATGTTTCCGTAGCGATGCAACATAATTTACATACCTGCGAAATGATGGATGATGTCATTTTAAATTGCACCAAGCAAAGCAAAAAATACGAACCCTATCGCTTTTTTGTAGAAGGTGAGCCTAAAGCCTTATTGCTACTTGAGCTAAGAGCAGAAACACTTGAAAGTCTTGAACAACAAACTGAAGCATTATTGCAATCCCTTTCCAAATCAGAACTGAGTTATACCAAACCTGTTTTAAAAGGGGAAGAGATTGAGATGGCGTTAGAGCTTCGAAAAGCGGGACTTGGGTTGCTAGGTAATATGGTTGGGGATAAGAAAGCCGTAGCCTGCATTGAGGATACGGCAGTAGCTTTAGAAGATTTACCCAATTACATAACTGAGTTTACTGCTTTGATGCAGAAATACAATCAAAAAGCCGTGTATTACGCACATGCTGGAGCAGGAGAATTGCATCTACGGCCCATTTTAAATTTAAAAAATGGGGAAGGAGTTGCTTATTTTAGAAAGATTACGACCGATATTGCAAAACTTACCAAGAAATATAAAGGGTCCTTCTCAGGGGAACACGGCGACGGAATTGTACGAGCTGAGTTTTTAGAAATGTTGATAGGAGAGCAAAATTTTTCTCTTTTGAAGAACATAAAAAAAGCGTTCGACCCTAATAATATTTTTAACCCTGGCAAGATAACCGATGCTTGGAAGATGGACGAATCGCTTCGGTATGAAATAGAAAGAGAAGAGCCAGAAGTTGAAACGATTTTAGATTTTTCAGATAGTGAAGGCATTCTTCGTTTAGCTGAAAAATGCAACGGAAGTGGGGACTGCCGTAAAACAGCCGAAACCACTGGAGCGATGTGCCCCAGTTACCATGCGACCAAAAACGAAAAAGATACCACCCGAGCCCGAGCTAATATGTTACGGGAAGTTTTAACCAACAATACTACTGCAAACAAGTTTAACAGTAAAGACCTTAAAGAAGTTTTCGACCTGTGTATCAGTTGTAAAGCTTGCGGAAATGAATGTCCCAGTAATGTGGATATGGCTACAACAAAAGCAGAATTTTTATATCAATATAATAAAGCGAACGGTGTTTCACTATCCAATAAATTGTTTGCAAAAAGTAGCCAATTGAACAAAATGGGAGCATGGTTTCCGAAACTAACAAATACTATTTATAAAAACGGATTTACTTCAAATATTATTAAAAAAGTAAGTGGCGTGGCTTCAGAAAGAAACTTACCATTAATTTCAAGTAAAAGTTTTAGTAAAATACTTCAATCAAAAGAAAATCAATTAAATATAGATAGTAAAGAAGTTGTCTTGTTTGTGGATGAATTTAGTAATTACCTAGATGCTGATATTGCTGAAGATGCGTATGATTTGCTAACTGGATTAGGATATAAAGTGAAGATTATTGATCATTTGGACAGTGCAAGAGCCATGATAAGCAAAGGTTTTTTAAAAGAGGCAAAAGTTGAAGTGAATAAAAATATTGGCTATTTAAAGAATATCATTTCAGAAGGACAACCATTGCTGGGAATTGAGCCATCTGCAATTTTGGGTTTTCGGGATGAATATCTTCGTTTGGCTGATGATTTGGATTCGGCAAAAGAAATTTCAAAAAGCTGTTTTTTGATAGAAGAATTTCTAACATCAGAAATAAAACTAGGGAATATAACCGCCGCTCAATTCACTTCCGAAGTCAAGAGCATTAAAATTCATAATCACTGTCATCAAAAGTCATTGAGTAACCAAAAAATCACATTCGATTTACTGAATTTGCCTAAAAACTATAAACCAACAATTATCACGTCGGGTTGTTGCGGCATGGCAGGTAGCTTTGGATATGAAAAAGAACATTATGAAGTAAGTATGCAAATTGGCGAGTTAAAGCTATTTCCTTCAGTTAGGAAAGCTTCAAAAGACACCATTATTGCTGCTAATGGCACAAGCTGTAGACATCAAATAAAAGATGGAACAGGCGTGCAAGCCTTACATCCGGTTTCTATATTAAAGCAAGCGCTTATTCATAAATAAAAGCTGATAGAAACTCAGGGTATGCTTCTGCATCATCGTCGGTAATTTCATCTAAAACCGGCTTTAAAAAAGGGTTCTTTTCACCGTGCGTGTATAACATCCAACGTTCGTTATTATACTCTAAAGCGGTTAAGTTTTCAATCCAATCGCCGCTATTTAGATACGTACAACTCCCTTTACTATTTGTCACTTTTTTTATGACTGGCTGATGAATATGGCCGCAAGCAACAAAGTCGTATCCCTCATCAATAGCAAGATCGGTTGCAGTAGTTTCAAAATCACTTATAAATTTAATGGCACCTTTTACACTGTTTTTTATTTTTTTGGAAAGCGAATATTTGTCTTTACCAAATTTTGCCAAACAATGATTCACAAAGCGGTTAAATAGTATTAGTAAATCATATCCCCAGCCACCTAATTTAGCAATCCATTTGGTGTGTTGAATGGAAGCATCGAATACATCACCGTGAAAAAACCAAGCCTTTTTTCCGTCGATATTTAAAATAAGCTTATCCAATATTTGAATATTCCCCATTTTCGTATCACTAAACCGGCGTAGCTTTTCATCATGATTTCCAGTTAAATAATATACTTTGGTGCCTTTTGCGGCCAAAGCAATTATTTTTTTAATCACTTGTAAGTGTGCTTTTGGAAAATAACGTTTTCGGAACTGCCAAATATCAATAATATCCCCGTTAAGGATTAATTTCTTTGGCTTTACGGAATTTAGGTATTGTAATACTTCTTTGGCATGGCAACCATAGGTACCCAAATGAATGTCTGATAATACAACGATTTCTACTTTTCTTTTCAAGACGTCAATTTGGAATACAAAGATTTTCATATTTGTCTATATTTCCTTTAAGTCAATGTTACCAATAGATAGTCAAATGGTTATGTTATGAACTTTTTATTTCTGAAATATTAAGGGGAATGTTTATTTTTAAGTTTCAGTTGTAAGATTTACATTTGTTGAAAACAGGATATGGCAGGCAATTCCTTCGGAACCATTTTTAAACTTACCACTTTTGGCGAATCGCATGGCGAAGCCATAGGCGGAATTATTGATGGATGCCCAGCAGGGTTGTCAATAGATTTAGATGCTGTTGAAACAGAAATGCAACGCCGAAAACCTGGTCAATCTTCCATTGTAACCCAACGAAAAGAACCTGATACTGTAAGATTTCTAAGCGGTATTTTTGAAGGAAAAACCACGGGAACACCTATTGGTTTTGTTATTGAAAACACCAACCAGAAGTCTAAAGACTATTCGCATATAAAAGATACCTACCGTCCTTCACATGCAGATTACACCTATGATAAAAAGTATGGCAATCGTGATTATAGAGGGGGAGGACGTTCTTCAGCTCGTGAAACCGCTTGCAGAGTTGCTGCTGGCGCCATAGCCAAGCAGTTATTAAAAAACATAAAAATAACGGCCTATGTCTCTGCTGTTGGCGAATTATCACTTCAGAAAAAATATTCAGAAGTAGATTTTTCAGAAATAGAAAACAACCCAGTTCGCTGTGCGGATGCCGATATGGCTTCAAAAATGGAAGCCTATATAAAAGAAATTAGAAAACAAGGCGATACCGTAGGCGGCCAAATAACGTGTGTCATTGAAAATGTCCCGATTGGTCTAGGCGAGCCTGTTTTTGATAAACTGCATGCTCAATTAGGAAAAGCGATGCTGTCCATAAACGCTGTAAAAGGTTTTGAATACGGCAGCGGATTTGAAGGCACTAAAATGCAAGGAAGTTTGCACAACGATTTGTTTAATGAAGATGGAACTACCAAAACCAATTATAGTGGCGGTGTACAAGGTGGTATTAGCAACGGTGAGCCTATTTATTTCAATGTAGCTTTTAAACCAGTTGCCACCATTATGCAGAAACAGCAAACTATTAACTCTGAAGGAAAACAAGTGGATATGCAAGGAAAAGGACGTCATGATCCTTGTGTAGTACCTCGTGCCGTACCTATTGTGGAAGCCATGGCAGCATTGGTATTGGCCGATTTTTGGCTGCTTAACAAACTCGCCAAACTCTAAAAGATTATCTGTATATTACGAAACATCAAAAAATAAAAGATCAATAGCATTATATATGAAAAAACTGGCATTACACTGGCAAATTTTATTAGGAATGGCATTGGGGGTAGTTTTTGCCCTTATTCTTACCAACTTTGGTTGGGGGCCTGGTTTTATTGAAGATTGGGTAAAACCTTTCGGAACCATTTTTATAAATGCCTTAAAGTTAATCGCCGTACCGTTAATCCTTGCTTCTTTGATTAAGGGGGTTTCCGACTTAAAAGATATTTCCAGTCTATCACAAATGGGGTTGCGTACCATTGTAACCTACGTAATTACAACTGTAATTGCCGTATCTATTGGTCTGGGAGTTGTTAACTTAATTAAGCCTGGGAAAACAATCACAGAAGAAACCCGAAGCGAATTAGTGGAAGCTTATGGGGGCGAAGCCGAAATGAAACGTCAAGACGCCCAACGTCAAAAAGATGCGGGTCCTTTAAAGGCTTTGGTTGATTTAGTCCCAGATAACATAATTGGTGCATCTTCCAGTAACCGAAATATGCTTCAAGTAATATTCTTTGCTATTTTCTTCGGAATTGGTCTGATATTGATTCCTGAAAAAACAGCCCAACCTGTAAAAGATTTCTTCGATGGTTTTAATGAAGTCATCCTCAAAATGATTGACCTCATAATGCTTGCCGCACCGTATGGTGTATTTGCATTATTGGCAGCTCTGGTTGTTGAAGCACCAAGCGCCGATCTTTTTGCCGCCCTTGGAATGTATGCACTTTGTGTAGTTGGTGGATTAGCTTTAATGATAGGTGTTTATATTCTATTAGTATGGATATTTACAAGACATACGCCAAAGAGTTTCCTTAATGGTATTGGTCCTGCTCAATTACTTGCTTTTTCAACAAGCTCAAGTGCTGCAACCCTTCCAGTTACAATGGAGCGAGTAGAAGAGCATTTAGGTGTAAAGCGTGAAGTGACAAGTTTTGTATTACCAATTGGCGCGACTATCAATATGGACGGAACTAGTTTGTATCAAGCTGTAGCAGCCGTTTTTATAGCACAGGCTTTTGGTATGGATCTCTCTTTTGGAACACAATTAGGTATTATTGCTACTGCTACGTTGGCTTCCATAGGTTCAGCTGCAGTACCTGGAGCAGGAATGGTAATGTTGGTTATTGTATTGGCTCAAGCAGGTATTCCTGAAGCTGGACTAGCCTTAATTTTTGCCATTGACAGACCTTTGGATATGTGCCGTACCACGGTTAATGTAACTGGTGACGCTGCAGTTTCTATGATGGTTGCAAAATCTCAAGGAAAATTAGGAGTGCCTGAAGTTAAAGATTGGGATGATAACTATAAAAAATGATAGTTCATCGAAATAAAGGGCTTTTAGTTTTAAGATATTAATTATTATTCTATTTTTAAAGCCCAAATCTTGCAAACTTTCTATCCTTAATTTGATATGCTATGATTCATTTTTAAAATCATAGTTATGAAAAAGTATTGCCTAATTACACTTTTTAGTTTTTTATCTTGTTTTGCTTTTGCCCAAGTGGGAATTGGTACAATAAACCCTTCGCCTGCCTCTATGTTGGAGGTGAGCGGTACATCAGATGGAGGTGCAACTTATAAAGGTTTTATGCCCGCCAGAGTTGACACTCAATCTAATAAGAATGCAATAAATGCTACTTCTTCAGATGTAGGGCTTTTGATTTTTGTTATAGAGACTGGTACATTAGAAATATGGAATGGCATAAGTTGGGAAACCATCTATACCTTGACTACTAATACAACCACATTGGCAGCACAAGATTTTGATGGTAACCTTTCGTGGAATTATTCTATAAACCCCATCGCTTATGAAAATGGAAATGATATATGGGATATTGTAAATTCATTAGGGACTGGTAACACTTCAGCGATAGATTTGGTTTCCGGTAACTTTTTAGGGTGTCGTGATTTGGATAATCCAAACGGAGGAGGAGATTTCTCACACGAAATCGTTTTCGAAAATGTAGATGTATCTTCCCTAACTAATCCGAGAATTGCGTTTGATTATGATATTTTTGAATTTGATAATGGTGATGATGTGAATTATGAAGTTTTTTACGATGACGTTGGTCAGGGAACAGCAAACCTTATTAATGGCTCTGGTAATCTCACGGTTCAAGGAACTGAAACGATTACAATTTCACCTTCTGCTACTAATGTTAGGATAACAGTTTCTATTGTACAGGATGGTGATGGTGATTTTGCAGGCTTCGATAATTTTAGGTTGTATGGCCAATAAAAATCAACTTTCATAACCTTTCACTAAAACCCTTTCATTTCTACTCATAATTAGTATATTTAAAATACTAATTAAAACCGACCCTCATGAACGTTTGCTTTATCATGTACCCTTGGGATCAAATAGATCCTGAAAACGACTCTACTTTAGCGTTAATAAAAGAATTTGCTAAGCGTGGACACGGAATAGTCATAACAACACCCGCTAACTTAACAATACGTGATAGTGTTGCCTTTGCATTTTCACGATGTTTAAAGCGAAAAGATAAATTGGCTAAGGGCTTAAAAGGGTTTCATTCAAAAGCAGAATTTTATGATGAAATGCTACCAATGGCGGGCTTTGATGTAATTATACTTCGTAGTAATCCACCTTTGGATATGATTATGCTCAACTTTTTAGATTCGGTAAAAGACGATGTGTTCATCATGAACGACCTCGATGGTATTCGCCGTGCAAACAATAAACTCTACACTGCTGTTTTTGAAGACGAAAACAATGAGATGATTCCACGTACGCATGTTACTAAAAACAAACAGTATTTAAAGAAAATAATTAAAGAAGGTCCCGACCGCATGATATTAAAACCCTTAAATGGTTTTGGTGGTTCTGGCGTGATTTTAATTGAAAAAAGCGCCATGAAAAGTATCAACTCTTTGTTAGATTTCTACATTGATAATAAAGATGGTACTACAAACTACGTGATTTTACAAGATTATATTGAAGGTGCCGACCAAGGAGATGTTCGTATTTTATTGTTAAACGGCCAGCCCATTGGTGCAATGCGACGTGTACCGGGTGATGAGGATCATAGAAGCAATGTAAGTGCTGGAGGTAGTGTGCAAAAACATACCTTAAGTAAACAAGAAAAAGAATTGTGCCGTCGTATTGGTCCAAAACTGGTAAAAGACGGACTTTATTTTGTAGGGATCGATGTCATTGGCGGTAAATTGGTAGAGGTAAATGTGATGTCGCCCGGAGGGATCACCTATATGAACAAAGTATACAAAAGTAAGATTCAAGAAAAAATAATTGACTTTGTGGAAGATAAAGTTGTGGAGCGTGTTAATGCCTTCGAACGTCGCCAAAAATTACGTAAACACGTAAGTGATGCCTAATGGAAAGATTAGCAGTTTCAGAAATTTTAAAAAAAATTAAAGCGGAAGAGTTATTTGAAGCTGTGGCAGATGATTATTCTTTCACCTTAAAAATTGACGAGTATGTACCCTACGTTTGTGGAGCGGTGCACGATGGACATCAATTTAGGAAAGAATTGTGGGAAAACTGTATTCATACTGAATATGAACGCTGGTTTGAAGAAGACCCATGTACTAAGGAGTTTGTAAAAACACACCCAATTGTAATAGCCGGTTGCGATAGTCGGTTTGAATATGACTTAAACCGCGATCCTGACAATGCAATTTTCGATTTAGCTTGGGGAAAACAATTGTGGAAAGAACCATTAAGTTCTTCAGAAAAAAAACAAAGCCTTGAAAAACATACCGCATTTTATACGGTTGTTCATGCCTTGATTTCAAAATTAGAAGAAAAGCATGGAACTATTGTGGTGTATGATATGCACAGCTATAATTGGCATCGCTGGGATCGAGAAGTGCCTGTAATTAATTTGGGGACTTCAAATATTGATAATGATCGTTTTGGCGAAATGGTGGAAAACTGGCGACAATCCCTATCAGAATTAAAACTTCCTCATGATATAAAAGCTACATCAAAAATTAACGATACCTTCTTCGGAAATGGTTATTTTTTGAAATTTATAACCCATAATTTTAAAAATACGTTAGTTTTGGCGACTGAATTCAAGAAAATTTATTGTGACGAATTGCGAGAAGTGATTTACCCTGAAGTAGTTTCAGCCATTGAGCAGCAGCTTCAGCAGAAAGTTAAAGAACACGCTTCGTTGTTTTACAATACGTTCAACAAATAATATGACAGATACGCAGGATATTATCGATACCTATCCTAACTTATTTAGGATTGATTATAATTTAAATAAACTCGTTCAGAAAATAGAGGTTTTAAACTTTGTAAACCCCATTAATATAGAACAAGAAAAAAGGAACTTCTTTGCTTCAAAATATAATGTAAACCCTAATTTTAAGTACCGAAAGCTCGATTTTAATGCCCATAAACTGCAACAAGAACTTTTTTCACAGGATATTGATAGTATTAAAGATGAAGAAACCCGGGCTTTTTATCGAGAAGTGATTTATGATTATTCAGGTTTGGTACAATGTGTAGAAACTGTTGGACAGAAAGAAAAGTTTTATTTTAATTCCTTAAAATCATTTGGGACACCAACCCAGAACAGTGTTGAAAATGCACGGTTTATTCTTCATTTTGAAAATGAGCCCTACGATCAGGAAATGATTCCTGTTTTTAATGCAACTGAAGCTTCTAAGTACTTTGAAACATTTACCAAGAAGTATGATTTTCAATTTACCATAAAACTATCCAATAAAATTTCTGCAGCCGCTATGGTGATGAACAATAAGCAAACACTTGTGCTTAAAAAAAATCATCGCTTTAGTGCAAATCAACTTAAAGTATTGGCCAACCACGAAATAGGAGTACATCTTGTCACTACGTTTAATAGCTTAAATCAACCGCTTAAAATTTTCCATAACGGTTTTCCTAAAAATGTGGAAACTCAAGAAGGGTTGGCTGTTTTTAGTGAATATATGAGTGGATGTTTAACCCTGTACCGTTTAAAAGAATTGAGTTACAGAGTGTTGGCAACTGATAGCTTACGAAAAGGTTTCAATTTTTGTGACACTTTCGATTTGTTGCACAATCAATATAAACTGAATAGGGAAGAGGCGTATAATATTACATTGCGTGCCCATAGAGGAGGTGGTTTTACGAAAGATCATTTATACCTTACTGGATTGAAAAAAGTGTACAACCTGTATCAAGATGGCGCATCTTTAGAGAATCTTTTAGCCGGTAAAGTAACCTTAGAAAAAGAATCTCTTATTAATAACTGGAAAAAGGATGGTTTGGCAAATGATAATCGTTATAAAAACTTTGCCTTTGAAAGTAACGAGAACACTAATTCAAAATTGGATTTTATTCTTCAGAATTTGAAATAGTATTACAATAAAATTAGTCTAGATTTATACGTTTATCCTTAGGGTATTTTACCGTGTATGAAAATTCTTTTTGATCTTTTTTATTTGAGGATAGTGTTAAGTTCCATTTTAAGATGCCCGTCTCTTTATAGTATTTTGCCGTTCCTGTATTAATATCATCCAGTTTTATTTTCTCATTCTGCGAAATGGGAATACGGTCTTCCATAAGTAAATTGACTGTAGTGTTTTTGTTGTTCTTTATTTCAATTTTATACCCTTTGTCAACAATGCGGTTGCTTCCTAAAAAGGATTTGCTTTTGTAGTTTTTCAGTTTTTCGCGGGTAACCACAACATTGGGGTCTGTCCCTAAGGAAAGGTTTAGGCTATCAGTCGCTATTTGAGGGTTTATAATTGATTTCCCGACGTAATTGCTTTCAAAATAAACATTTGCTTCACCAGGTAAAAAGTCATATTGCTCATAATTTTTAATAGTGGCGGTTAAAAACACGTTTTCATTCAACTCTGGGGCAGCGTAGTGTTGATAATTGGCCGGTAGGTCAATGGTTTCAATTTCAATATTGGTCACTTCTTCTGTGCTTGATGGGATAGAGTAAGATTTTTGGATTTTAAACAGAGTATTGGTAATTCCTGTTTCTTTTGTAAAACTAGGAACAGGTTCTTCCATTGCTTGAACTGCTGCATTGAAGTCACTATCGTCTTTCCTTTTTTTACGCCCACCATATCCAGTAACAACAACTTCTTCGAGTGTACTGCCTTGTTGTAACTGTACATTCATAATACTTGCATATACAGGTTGATTAAGACTTTCAAACCCAACATAACTATATGTCAACTCTTCACCATTTTTTATATCCAAAGTATAATTTCCATCAAAATCGGTTTGTGTTCCATTTGAAGTCCCTTTGACAATTACATTAACCCCTGGAAGAGGCAATCCTGTATTATCAAGTACCGTTCCACTTACCCGTTTTACAGTTGGATTATACTTGTGACTGCTTCGGCGTATGGGAGTTTGGCTTTTATACTGTCTACTTACAAAATTCAGGTATTTTGTTGAAATATCAGGTTTAAGATTATTGGTGTTTGGGTCACCAGTGGACAATGTTATGGCTACATTCTCCCAGTCTGTGCCACTTTGCTGATATACATTCGCTTTATACGAGATTTCAATTGGGGTGTTCGTGTTTTTAGCCTTTATATCGTATATCGGGAACCAACCGGCATTATTAATATTGTATTTAATAGCTAAAGAAAGGTTTGTGGTTTGTTTTGCGTTAAGTTTAACTGTTATTTTACCGCGTCTTTTCTTTCTGTCATCTTCTAGTTTATAAAGTTCTTTGGAATGATCCTGAATATTTTTTTCTAACTCGGAAAGAGCCGAGTTTTGATTGTAAATTGTATTTTTTATTTCAGTTACTCTGGTTCTGTAATAAGTTGACATTTCTTTCACTTTAACCAATGAGAGGTCAGTGGCATCACTATTTATGCGTTGGTTTTTTTCCAATAACTCTAATTCCTTTTGATAACCAGAAATATTATTTTGTATTTCATTTTTTTGCTTTTTAAGTTTATCAAGTTTGGTTTGCAAAAGTTTATATTCTTCTGAAAGCATCCCTTTTTCAAGATAGTCAATGGTATAGCCCATGGATAAAACCGTAGTGTTTTTTAATCCTGAAATCTGTATGCTATTTTCGTTTATATCGGGCGATAAATCATTAAAAACAACCGTGTTTTCCCCTGAAAGGATTTTTATAGATGCAGCTCTTTCAATCGAAGCACCATTAAGGTAGACAGTAACTTTTTTTATTGTTGAAGGTTTTGAGTCGGTATCAGAAGCAAAAACTAATAATGGAATTAAAAAAAATAGAAAGAAAATATTTTTCATAAAGTATGATTTATACTCACAAATCTAACATAAAATTTTAAATGAAATATTGAAATAAAAAAGCGGACAGTTTCCTGCCCGCTCAACCTAATTACATAGTAACTAAACTATGAGAAAAATTTATTGTTTAATAATTTTGTAGGTTCCTACTTGCCCATTAACAAACACTTTTAAAATATACGTGCCTGCTGATAAACTTGAAACAGAAAGCTCAGATTTTGAATTTCCTATATTCTCATCAATCACTTTTTGTCCTAACAAGTTATAAACTGTTACACGCTCAATTGTTTCAGTAGCGTTTAAGTTTAAAACATTTGATGTTGGGTTAGGGTAGTAGTTAAATCCTTCGATTGTGTTTTCGTTGGTTCCTAATAAGGTTCCATCAATTTCTATATCAGTTGTTCCACCAGTGTTTACTACAAAAACGTAGTATGCTTGCCCAGCGGTAGTTGTGATAGTAGAAGAGGTTCCTGGAAGACATTGATTAGAACCTTGGTTTACCAATGTAAGATCACTTTCTGTAGCATTTTCATTAGGTGCTTCAAAGAATGTTACTACACTTGTTCCGGCAGGGTCTACAATACTCGCTGTAGCTTCTCCATCACCAATAGATACAAAATTGTACCAAACACCATTTGCGCCGTCAATATTACACCCTGTTGGGTTTCCGGCTTCGGTAGTTGCTGCTGGCATTGGCACTGCAACATCTGTATAAGGGATGCCTACTTCGTCTACATCAATAGAATTTGCAATCATATCGTTTGCTGGTGGTACTGGAACGCAATCAACCGTTAAGTTGAAGTTACCCGTAGCCGTTCCAAAACCGTGCACCAAAATATAATACGTAGTGTTGCCATCTCCTTGAAAAGTAGCTTCAGATTGAAAGCCACAAGAATCATCGTTGTCAGTTTCACAAACTAAAGCACCACATTCTCCTGTGTAAATAGTTACTTTAGTATCATAATCTGAATCACAAAGAGATACAGTATAGTCTGTTACTAAACCACTATCATCTGTAAACGAGTACCAAACTCCTGGAGCTGTAATATCGGTAGCACATACTGGTGCATCTGTATCTATTGTAGCATCTGCCGTTGAGCCAGAAAGCGTTTCACCGCAATCGATTGGTAACGCTCCGCTACAAATATCGTTTTCTGGTAATTCTTCACAAGTAACTTCTAAGTTGAAATTCCCAGCTTCAGATTCAAATCCTTCTACCATAATAAAGTAGGTTGAAGTACCGTCTGATATAAATGAAACTTCAGACTGCTCACCACAAGAATCATCATTCATAGCAATTTCATTCGTTAATGTACAGTCTTCATAAACACGAAGAACTGAGTTGAAATCTGTATTGTTACAAAGTGAAATGGTTACTTCCTCTAAAGTTCCGTTTCCTGTATAACTATAAAATTCATCTGGAGCAGCGTTTCCTCCAGAGTCAGAATCAGAAACTGTTTCGCCATTTACTATATCACCACAAGTAACAGCTACGGCATTTTCACAGTTGTCATTACCTGTGCTAATTGTGGAATAACGAGATACATAAATGTCTCTGTTTCCATTGCTGGTTTGCGTGTCTTCTCCAGCAAAAGGGTCAAAATCAACAGATTGCTGAAAAACACCAATTGCAATTATTTGGTTATTTGGATTAAAAATAACTTGTTGGCTGGCATCTGCGGCAGGACCACCAATAGTCCAGTGGTTTCTATATACTCCGTCCGTACCCATTTCGACTAAAAAGTTGTCGCTGTTTCCGTTGGAGGTTGTCATTGCCTCTCCAGTGCCATTGTCAAAGTCACTAGTACCAATAAAGCTTCCCGAAACAAATAGGTTTCCAGTAGGAGCTTCAGTAATATCATATACAAGCTCTAAGTTTGCATTGCCTTCACCACCAGTTACGTATGAAAAATCATAGTTACCATCGGTATCAAATTTTGAAAAGAATGCATCAAAATCACCATTTGAAGTTACACTGTTTTCTCCAGCTGTAGGGTCTAAATCAACTGTCCCTGAGAACATACCGTTAATATAGATTCCCGATTGTAATACTTTAATTTGTTCTACGATGTCTAAACCAGATCCACCAAATACTTGTCCCCAGATGTAATTACCATCAATATCTGTTTTCGTGATAAAAATATCATCACTGCCATTAGTTGTATAGTTGTCAACATCTGTTCCGGTATCAAGATCTACTTGATTTCTGAACCTACCGGTAAGCAAAATATCTTCATTGGCGTCAAAATCGATGTTTTCAACTTCTACAATACCGCCGGCACCTTCATAGGTTTTTACCCAAACATAGTTTCCATCGGTATCAAGTTTTAATAAAAAACCATCTGGTGATTGTGAATCTGCTGAAAATAAAGTTACTTCATTATTAGGGTCTGGATCAAAATCTGCTAAAAGAAAAGAACCAGCTACATAAACATCTCCATTGCTATCTACTTCAATGGTTTGTGCATCTTCGTTTATAGGACCAAAACCAAAAGGGTTACTCACTTGTTTAGCCCAAACAAATTCTTGATTACTATCTAACTTGATAACAAATATATCTCTACTTAAACCAAAAGCTGGTTGTAATAAGGGAAACACATCTGGTCCTGGGTCAGCATCGAATGGGTTATTAGTGTTGGCTCCTTGAAAATACCCTGTAAGGTAGATATTGTCATCAGCATCAATGGCAACATCTATAACAACATCGTCAAATCCACCACCAAAACCAAGTACACCAGTTGGGTTACCATCGCTGTCATGAATGGCTAAAAAACCATCTGCATTACCACCAGCCCAAGTAACGGTATCAGGGCCTAGAGTAATAGAACCTGAATATAACCCTGGAGTGTAAATGTTACCTTCGCTATCTACTGCGGAATTGAATGAATTTTCTATAGAACTATCCCCAAAGGTAGTTGTTCCAAAATACTCTTGTGCTGTCACTGACAATAAGCCACCAAATAGTAGCATTTGCAATAAAAGCACCCTTTTAGTAATTGTTTTCATAATTAGTGTTTATTTGTGATTAATAATTGATTTTCCATTTATTTAGTGTTAAATTCCAACCCGATGCCTCTTACACTTTCAATGGTAATGGAAGGGTCGTTTTTTAAATATTTTCTAATCCTGCTTATAAATACATCCATGCTTCTTCCAGAAAAGAAATCTGTTTTCCCCCATATGTGGGTTAATATGTCTTCTCTGCGTATTAACTGGTTTCGATTGTTAAATAAATAGTATAGAAGCTTTGCTTCTTTGGCAGTTATTTTATTGACCTCACCATTAATTTTTAATTCTAAGTTTTCAGTGTCAAAAGTGTAATTGCCAATAGTTATAGATTTTTCTTTTGGCTCATCAGTCTGCAGGTTGTTTTGTTGTTCGGTACGCTTAATAATGTTTTTAATTCTGAAGATTAACTCTTCAGCTTCAAAGGGTTTTACCACATAATCATCAGCCCCTAATTTTAACCCTTTTACTTTGTCTTCTTTGGTTTTTCGTGCTGTTAAAAACAGAAATGGAACTTCTGGATTGATATCAATTATCTTTTTTGCCAGTGTAAAGCCATCCATTACAGGCATCATGACATCCAGTATGCATATATCAAATGTTCCTTTTGTAAATGCTTCAAAAGCCTCTTCACCATTCATAGCCCATGTAACCTTAAATTTATTTAGGGTTAGGTACTGTTTTAACATAGTACCAAAATCCTGATCGTCTTCTGCAAGTAGTACGTTTCTCATGATATAATTGGTATTTTAATGGTAAAGATTGAACCCTTATTAGTTTCACTTTCTACTGAAATTCTACCATCATGGCCTTTGATTATCTGACTAGTGTAGTACAGGCCAAGCCCCAGACCTTTATAGTTATGTGTGTTTTTTTCACTAATACGGTAAAATTTGTGAAAAATATATTTTTGATATTTTGGGGAAATACCAATACCATTATCCTGTATGGTAAATTGATGTGTGTTGTCGCCTTTATCAATTGTATAGCCTACTTTCAATTTTGTACCACCATATTTAATGGCATTATTTAGAATATTAATAATTGCGGTACTTAAGTAAAAGGTATCGGCTATTATGGGTATTCCGGTACTTTCAATGTTACGATCAATAGTTACGGATTGGGAAATTGTCAAGCAATAATCATCAAGTACTTCCTTTAAAAAAGTGCAGGCATTAAATGCTTCGGTAGATAGCTGTATTTGTTGATACCCTAAACTACTTTTTAAAACTTGATCGATTAAATTTTGTAACCGTGTGTTTTGTCTATCGATTATCTGTATCGCTTCCGAAGTCATCTCTTCATTTCCCTTTGCGTGTTCACTGGTAAGTGTTTTTGTGGCCAACGATAGTGTAGAAAGGGGAGTTTTAAGTTCGTGGGTAATGTTATTGATGAAATCGGTTTTTATTTCAGCAACCCGTTTTTGTTTTAATAAATTCTGAATGGAATAATATAAAAGACCCACTACAAATAGGAATAACAAACTTGAAAGTATTAAAAGACCAGAAAGTTCTCTAACTATTAAACTGTTCCAGTTTGAAATATTCATGAAAATACTAGATTTGAAGTCTAAATCGAAGACCTCAGAACCTTCATCATAAATAACTTCATGGTCTTTTTGCCAAGTGCTATTATTAATGAGTGTGCCTTCTTCTTGTTGAAAATTCTCCCCAAGAAGAATAATGGTATCAGTACTTTTTTCAGGATATAATATTTCTACATTTCCAAGAGAATCGGTAAGTGTGATAGAAGTTACAATTTTTTTGAATTGAACTTTATAATCATCATCAAACTGATTTAATCCCTTATTGAAAACATCGAGAAAACCTGGGTTAATTTCCGTAGATTTTTCGTCTAATAGCTGAAGCATTTCCTGTTTTGAAATCTTCTTATGTTTATATGCCTCAAGATGGTTTAAAAAATCGGTTCTGTACAACCAAGCAATTGAATCTACCGCAGGGGCAGTATAAATTTTGGCAATTGCATTACGGGCATCGATGGTTATGGTTTTCTGTTTTAACTCGTAACTATTATAAATAAGGTAGCCTTGAATACCTATTAAGGCAATCAGTGTAAAAACTGAAAATAAAATTAACACCTTAGATTTTAGTTGCATATCGTAAATATAGAGGGTTAGACTACTAAATATAGCCATAAAAATGTCCGTTAACTTATCGTTAACCTAAGATATTGTTTCTAAAATAAACTGATTATTATAAAAACTTAGCTTGCAATTCAGGTGTAGGAATCATACAGCTTTCCTTTTTGCCATACCATTTGTAGCGATTTTTTGCAATAAAATTATAAACTGAATCTCTTATAAATTTTGGAAGAATGATAAAAGAGTAGAGTAGTGGCCAACCTCCAGAAAGATGTTTAGCTATATGAAGTGCTGCCGAAGATTTTTCGAAATACTTTTCACCATCTATTAATATTATAGAATCGGTCTTTGAAGTATCTATGTTAAATTTTGAAACAAGTTTTTCACCAACTTCACTCTGCAATGCCGCAAACCGGAACAGGTCATTTTTATCACGTTTTATAGCAAAGATCACAGAGCTGTTACAAAGATTGCAAACCCCGTCAAAGAGGATTATTTTATGTTTTTTTTCTGAATTCAATTAAATCCTTATTTACTATGAAACTTTTTCCAACTCTTCCAAACTTACGTCGGCAGTGAACATGCCATAATTTACAATTGCTTTTTTCTTCTCAATTGTGTCAATGGTTCCAATAGCTCGGCCATCAATCATACGCACGCGATCACCAACTTTTAAAGTTACTTTTGGTTTTGGTGGTGGTGCTTTTTTGGCTTCGGCTTTTTCTTTCTTTTTACGTTTTCGTATAGCTGCTACTTTTTGTTCCAGCTCTTGCTTTACTTCATGTTTTTTTGCCTTTTCTACTTTTTCAGCCTGTTTTTGTGCTTTACTAACTTGTTTCTTTTTAGGTTTTGGTTTTTTACGTTTGCTGTTTTCTTTCAACACCAGTTTAAAAAGTTCATCTAGTAACGGTTTTTTCTTTTTGTTGTTGAAGAATTTTTCAGCTAACGAATCTACTCTTCTTCCTAAGGAAATCATTTTTTGGTTACTATCATATAACTCTTGATAGCTTTCCAGCTTTTCTTGAACGCGATTGTTTATTTCTTCAAGTTGCTTGCTTTCCTCTCTTGCTTTTTGCTCTTCGGTCTTTAAATTGGCTGAAGTTTGTCGCAATTTAGACCGCTCTTGCTGTAGCTTTGCAATTGTTTTGTCAAACCGAACTTTCCCACGTTCAATCTTCTTTTTTGCTTTATTAATTAAGCTGTAGGGGATACCGTTTTTTTGTGCTACCTCAAATGTAAAAGAACTGCCGGCTTCGCCTAAATGTAATTGGTATAAAGGCTCTAAACTCCGGTTATCAAACTGCATATTGGCATTTATTGCGTGCGGTAATTCGCTGGCTAATACTTTTAAATTGGCGTAGTGTGTTGTGATAATCCCGAAAGCTTCTCGTTCGTAAAAAACTTCTAAAAAGGTTTCAGCCAAGGCACCACCTAGTTCTGGGTCACTTCCGGTACCAAATTCATCAATTAAAAAGAGGGTATTTTTGTTACATTTCCGAAGAAATTGATTCATCTTTTTTAATCGATAGCTGTAGGTACTCAGATGGTTTTCGATGGATTGATTGTCACCAATATCAGTTAATACCCGGTCGAAAAAACTAAATTCACTCAACGGATCTACCGGTACCAATAATCCGCTTTGTAACATAACTTGTAGTAAACCAACTGTTTTTAATGTGATACTTTTTCCTCCGGCGTTGGGGCCACTTATCACTATAATTCGTTTTTCTGGCTCTAACGAAATGGTCTGTGGAAAGGTTTTTTCGTTTCGCTTTTTATTGGCCACCCACAATAATGGATGAAAAGCGTCTTTTAAGAGAAGGAATTTGTTTTCGGTTAAGACAGGCAAAACTCCATTAATGGCTCGCGCATATTTTGCTTTCGCATACAAAACATCAATCTTAGAAAGGTAGTTTTGATATTGCTTTAATAATTTTTTATACGGACGAACAAACTCGGTAAGTACTTTTAAAATCCGCTTTATTTCCTCTTGCTCTTCATAAATTAAGTTGCTAAGTTCATTTGTAAACTCAAGCGTTTCCTGAGGTTCAATATAAACTATGCTACCCGTTCTAGAGTTTCCTAATACCGCACCTCGTATTTTTTTTCGGTACATGGCTTTAACTGCCAATACCCGACGGTTTTCAACTACGGTTTCCTTAATATCATCAAGATAATCAGCTTGCGAATAATTATTTAACGCTTTTGTGAAAGAAGAATTTATTTGCCCCTTTACTTGGTTTAAACGTCTTCGAATGGCTGCTAATTCTTCTGAAGCTTCATTTTTAACATCACCAAACCTGTCTATTTTTTTCTCTATTTCTTCTGAAATGAGACTGGTGTAGTTTACTTTGTCTGAAAAACGGTTTAGGTAGATATAAAACTCTTCAAACTTTCTAAAGAATTTTAATAAATCGAAAGTGGTATCAGTAACCGAACGAATTCTTCTGAAACTTGAAATTTCCAATACACTGTTTTCAATATCTAAAAACTGAAGCGCTTTATTAATGGGTTCAAAATCGTGGTTGGGGATTGGGCTGTCACTTTCAAAAGAAGCTGTAAACTCTTTTACTCGATACAGCTCTGGTGTAATTTTATTCGTCTCTTTAAATGGCCTTATCTTTAAAACCCGCTCAGTGCCGGGTTCAGTAATACAATTATCTGCAATTTGTTGCAAAACGGATGGAAACTCCAAATCTTGCAATGTTTTTAAATCAATACGGACCATTCGCCTTTAATACTGTAATTTTATATTTTATAGATTACAAAAATACATATAATGGAAGTAATTATTGAAGAAAGTTGGAAGGACCAATTAGCTGGCGAATTTGAAAAACCGTATTTTAAAAACCTGATTGGTTTTGTAAAAGAAGAGTATGCTAAAAACACCTGTTTCCCTCCTGGAAGACAAATATTTTCAGCGTTTGACCATACTCCATTTAATGAAGTTAAAGTAGTGATATTGGGTCAAGATCCATATCACGGTTTGGGGCAAGCTAATGGTTTATGTTTTTCGGTTGCAGATGGTATAAAGAAACCACCTTCTTTAATCAATATTTTTGAAGAAATAAAAAGCGATATAGGAATACCCGTTCCGCCAAATGGAAATATAGAACGATGGGCAGATCAAGGCGTTTTATTATTGAACGCAACATTAACAGTTAGGGCACATGAAGCTGGAAGCCATCAAAAAAAGGGATGGGAACAATTTACCGATGCGATAATCACAAAACTTTCAGAAAATAGGGAAGGACTTGTATTTTTATTGTGGGGTGGTTATGCCAAGAAAAAGGGTGCAAAGATAGATGCAGATAAACACTTAGTTTTAACAAGTGGCCATCCTTCACCTTTAAGTGCAAATAGAGGATACTGGTTTGGCAATAAACATTTTAGTAAGGCAAATTCGTATTTAGAAAAAAACGGAAAAGAAAAAATTGAGTGGTAACCTATTATGGAGTAGGCTATCCTCAATTTTGAGATTTACTTTAAACTTAAATTTTTAGATCGAGCTTTTTTACTCGTCTTCTGGTGTTTCGGGCTCAGCAGCGTCGTTGCAACTAAATTGTAACAACAAGAAATTTGTTACCAGTAAAGCCCCTAAAATGATTAAAAATGTGGTCATGTGTTCTTACTTTACAATAGTAAGATGGATTAGGTTTAAAAAGGTTGCGTAAAAAATTAATATTTTTTTAAGAAGGCTTCCAAAGGATCTCTTCTGAAGCTATTTTGTTATCAATTAAATTTAATTCTATTAACTTTTCTTGAACGCTTTCTAGTTCTTCTTCAGTAAGATTTTTTTGACTCCACTCGGTTAGTGACAACCATTGCTGAACATCTTCCAGTTTTTGATCGTACCGATTAGAAATCATTTTATCTATAGATGGGATTTCTTTAAACTCCTTTGTAGTCTGGTTAATAGTTTCCAGTATAGAAGAAATAAGCTCACCATCTTTTTCTAAAATTTCATTACGCACTGCGATTACAAAGCAGGGCCATGGGGTAGGGCATTCGCCAACCAAACGAAATGGGCCATTATCTACATATGGTTTTGTAGTAAACTTTTCCCACATAAAATAATCACCATTTCCTTCGGGAAGATTTTTTAAAGCACCTTCTAAGTCTTTAATAACTTTAAAATCTAGGTCGTCTTCATAATTCCAACCTTGATTTTCGGCATTAACATACGCCATTAAGTGTGAACCAGAACCATAGCGGCTAATAGCTGCTTCGGTACCTTTTAATTCTGAAACGTCTTCATAGTCTGAGTTTTCGGCTACGTGAATTCCCCAAAGTAAAGGTGATTTTACAAACACCTGAACAATTTTCGCATCGTTTCCGTTTATAATGTCACGAACAATGCCTTCGGTTAAAATAACGGCCATATCAATAGTACCGTCACGTAGGGCTTTACACATTTCGCCGGTTCCGCCGTAGTAATCTTTCCAACGAAGATTAATATCTTCATCATGGTATTTTTTGTCACGAAGTGTTAAATACCAAGGTAAGTTAAAATGTTCCGGTACACCTCCTATGAGAAGCTTTTTCATCTCGTAATTATTTCTAAAGTCTTTAAAATTAAATTCTCCACAGTTTTTTGTGGTGTTTGGCTAAACTCGCCATTAGCCCTATTGGCTAAAATAGCGTTTAATGATATGGCTTTATGGTTCAATAATCTTGCCATACCGTAGATTCCCGATGTTTCCATCTCAAGGTTAGTAATTCTTTTTTTATTAATTGAGAAAGAAGCAATTTTGTTATTCAAGTTTTCATCCTGCGTAGAAAGTCGTAATACCCTTCCTTGCGGACCATAAAAACCAACATTTGTAGCTGTTATTCCTTTAATAAAATTTTCTTCGGAAAAAAGATTCAAAAGTGACTCGTCTGCATTCACTACATAAGGTGCTGATTTTTTGGTAGACCAATTTGTGTGTTGCATAAATGCTTCGGAAAAAGACTCGTCTAAAAAAGATGTATTTCCATAAAAGTGAAGCAAATTATCAAAACCAATAGCTATTTCAGAAATTAAAAAACTATCCATAGGAATATCGGGCTGAATGGCTCCAGAGGTTCCCACCCGAATAATAGTGAGCTGTGTATGAGTCTCTTTTATGGTTCTTGTTTCAAAATCAATATTGACCAAAGCGTCCAGTTCATTAAAAACAATATCGATATTATCGGTTCCTATTCCAGTTGAAATTACCGAAATCCGTTTACCATTATACGTGCCAGTATGGGTTTTAAATTCTCTTTTGTGAACTTTAACTTCTATGGAATCGAAATGTTTTGAAATGCTTTCTACCCGATCCGGGTCACCAACAGTTATGATAGTTTGGGCGAGGTCTTCGGGTTTTAAGTTAAGATGATAAATACTGCCATTGGGATTTAAAATCAACTCAGATTCTGCTATTTTCATCCCCCAACACGTTTAACGTTGAATCCCTTATCTTCAAGAAATTCCATAATTTCTTTTCGGTAATCCCCTTGAATGATAATCTGTTCGTTTTTGAAACTACCACCCACACCCAACATTTTTTTCAGTTCTTTGGCAAGTTGCTTAAAGTCACTTTGGGCACCATTGTAGTTATCAATAATAGTGATGGGTTTGCCGCGACGTTTTTCATATTTACAATGTAAGGGATCGTCCTGAAGCCAAACATTAGTTTTTTCCTCCTTTGGTTCTTCAGGTGTTTCGTGATCTGGGAATAAATTTTTTAACTGATCTTGTAAATCCATGAACTATTCTTTAATCAATCCTATTTCAACTAAGCGTTGGTGCAAAAAGTCGCCTGCCGTAATATCTGGAAATGCTTTCGGGTGCTCTTCATCTATACATTCTTCTAAGCAATTTAATTTCATGTCACTTCGTGGGTGCATAAAAAATGGAATGCTATAACGTGGGTTGTCCCACTCTTCTTTCGGTGGGTTTACCACTCGGTGAATGGTAGAACGTAGTTTATTATTAGTGTGGCGTTCCAGCATATCACCTACATTAATTACCAACTCGTCTTCTTGTGGAATGGCATCGATCCATTCGCCGTCTTTGCGTAATACTTGTAATCCTCCCGCTGAGGCTCCCATCAATAAGGTAATCAAGTTAATGTCCCCGTGAGCCCCGGCACGTACGGCTCCTTTTGGTTCTTCGGTAATAGGTGGGTAATGTATTGGGCGTAAAATACTGTTTCCGTTGGTGGCCCATTTATCAAAATAAGTTTCTTCAACACCTATGTATAATGCTAGGGCACGAAGCACGTATATACCTGTTTTTTCAAGCATTCGGTAAGCTTCCATTCCGGTAGGGTTAAAATCAGGAAGTTCTTTTACTTCTACATTATCAGGATATTCTTCAGGTAAATTTGCTTCTGCATCAGGTTCTTGACCAAAATGCCAAAACTCTTTTAAATCACCTTCCTTTTTGCCTTTTGCGTGTTCTTTTCCGAAGGAAACATAACCGCGTTGACCACCTAGCCCTTCTATTTCATACTTTTCTTTATCTTCAACAGGTAAAGCAAAGAAAGCTTTAATTTCTTTGTAAAGTTTTTCAACTAAATCATCACTTAAAAAATGATTTTTTAAAGATACAAAGCCTATTTCTTCATAAGCGGCACCAATTTCATCTACAAACTTTTGTTTTCTTTTTGGGTCATCAGACAAGAAGTCTGCAAGATCCACGCTAGGTATATTATCTGTCTCTTATACACATCTGACGCTGCCGACGATCTACTCTGTGTAGA
>OJAU01000024.1_pt1 | contig 138060 bp, 145 predicted proteins | sample 1589791 | NCBI WGS metagenome assembly OJAU01 (sample SAMN05416849, study PRJEB24817) | seawater metagenome | isolation source: Sea water | place: Canada:Atlantic | collected 2013-07 | reverse complement strand
AGTAGATCGTCGGCAGCGTCAGATGTGTATAAGAGACAGGCACCAGCGAGGTTGAGCATGTGCTGGCCACGCAGACGCTGCTCTTGCCCGCATCCAAAACTATGGAAGTCCGGGTCGAGGGCCAGCTTGGCCCCGGCATCACTTCCAAGGATTTGATCCTCCACATTATCGGTGTGGTAGGTACAGCTGGCGGCACCGGCTACGTGATCGAGTATCGCGGCGACGTGTTCGAACAGATGTCGGTCGAGAGCCGCCTGACCGTTTGTAATATGAGCATCGAGGCAGGGGCGCGTGCCGGTGTGATCGCACCCGACGATATAGTGTTCGATTATCTGAAGGGCCGTCCTTATGCGCCAACCGGTCAGGCGTGGGACGATGCCGTAAAATGGTGGCGTTCGCTCGCCACCGATCCCGGCGCGCCGTTCGACAAAAGCGTGGTTATCGATGCTGCGGACGTAGAGCCGACCATTACCTGGGGAACCAGTCCAGAAGACACCTCCCCCATAGGCGGCTCCGTTCCTGATCCTGCAAGCTATACCGACGCTTCCAAACGCAGCGCGGTGGAGCGCAGTCTGAACTATATGGGGCTGACGCCGGGCCAGAAATTGTCCGAGGTGCCGGTAGAGAATATCTTTATAGGCAGCTGCACCAACAGCCGGATCGAGGATTTGCGAAGCGCCGCGCAGGTACTGCGCGGGCGCACAAAAGCAGACGGCGTGAAATGGGCTATCGCCGTTCCCGGCTCCGGTCTGGTCAAGCAGCAGGCGGAGGCCGAGGGGCTCGACAAAATCTTTACTGACGCTGGGTTCGAATGGCGCGAGCCGGGCTGCTCCGCCTGTCTGGCAATGAACCCCGACAAAGTACCCGCCGGTGAACGCTGCGCTTCCACCTCCAACCGTAATTTCGTGGGCCGTCAGGGCCCTGGCGCCCGGACCCATTTGATGAGCCCTGCGATGGCGGCCGCTGCCGCAGTTACAGGGCGGCTCGCCGATGTCCGCGAACTGACCAGCTGACCCGTCTTCAACAGGGCTTGCACGCGCACGCCCGCAGCCCCAAGACAAACTTATGACCAAGAAAATACCTGTAAAAGCTGCCGCAAGTGTCGGCGCCGCTATTGGCTCTGCAGCGATTGCTGCGGCGCTGCTCTATGCAAACAAGCGCAAGACGAAGAACAAGCCCGAGCAGCCCGGCCCCATCCCATCTGGCGAGCAGCCGGAGACCGATTGATGAAACCAGTCCGTTCTGTAGAAGGCCGGGCCATTCCCTTCGGCGCGGCCAATGTCGATACCGACATCATCATCCCCGCGCACTGGCTGAAGACGATCACCCGCGAGGGGTTGGGGCGCGGCGCGTTCGAAACCTTGCGTGAAGATCCGGACAATATTTTCGACAGCGAAGAATTCAGCGGCTCGCCCATCCTGATCGCAGGCGATAATTTCGGCTGTGGGTCCAGTCGCGAACACGCCGCATGGGCACTGCGCGATATGGGCATTGCTGCTGTAATTGCGCCGAGTTTCTCGGACATTTTTGCCGGCAATGCCTTCAAAAACGGCATCGTCACTGTCTCTCTGCCGCAGGATGCCATCGATTGGCTGATGGAGGTCGCTGCAACCGATCCGGTCAGTATCGATCTGGAAAACCAGACTGTAACTACTCCTTTTCAGGATCGCTTCATCTTCGAAGTCGACCCCTTTCGCAAGCAGTGCCTGATGGAAGGCCTGGACGAGGTCGGGCTGACGCTCGCCCGTGATGCATCCATCAGCACCTATGAACAACGCCAGTCCGCGCAGATGCCGTGGCTGGCCCACCCCAATGGAGAGAAAGCCGCATGAAAGCCCTCTTGAGCAAAGAAACAGGTGGACCGGAAACTCTGGTGGTCGAAGATGTTGCCGATCCGGTAGCTGGCAAGGGCCAGGTGGTGGTGAAGATTGCAGCCTGCGCGATCAATTATCCCGACGCGCTGATCATCCGCGATATGTACCAGTTCAAACCTGAACGCCCCTTCTCTCCCGGCGGTGAAATTTCCGGCACCATAGAAAGCGTCGGCGAAGGCGTGAACGGCTGGGCCGTGGGCGACCGCGTTCTGGCGGGTGTTGGCAATGGTGGCCTGCGCGAGAAGATGGCTGTGGAAGCGGTCAAACTGTTCAAGGTTCCCGAAGGCATCGAACTGGTCGATGCCTCTGCTCTGCTGATGACATACGGCACGACTATCCACGGACTGAAGGATCGCGGCAATATCAAGCAGGGCGAAACGGTGCTGGTGCTGGGCGCAGCGGGCGGCGTTGGCCTCTCGGCTGTAGAGCTCGCCAAGGCTTATGGTGCGCGTGTGGTTGCCGCTGTCTCCACACAGGAAAAGGCCGACGTGGCTAAAAAGGCAGGCGCCGACGAGACGGTGATCTATCCCCGCGCTCCATTCGACAAGGATGTGTCGAAGGAGCTGGCTGGCGCGTTCAAGTCCGCTGTCGGAAAGAACGGCGCGGACATCGTGTATGACATTGTCGGCGGCGATTATTCCGAGCCCGCCCTGCGCTCCATCGCATGGGAAGGACGCTTTTTGGTTATCGGCTTCCCCGCCGGGATCGCCAAAATGCCGCTCAATCTGACTTTGCTGAAAAGCTGCGATATCCGCGGTGTGTTCTGGGGCGCATGGACTGCCCGCGATCCGGAAGCGAACCAGAAAAATATCGAAGAACTGTTCGCGCTTTGGAAGGCTGGCAAGATCAGCCCGATGGTAAGCGAGACTTTTCCGCTGGAACGCGCACACGAGGCGATCACCAAGCTGGAAAACCGCACGGCAATCGGCAAGCTTGTCGTCACGATGGATTGATCTAAGGGCCGTTCTGCAAGAGACAGGATATTGCCCGTGCGTGTGCGCAGCCTTATCTATCCGTGATAGATCCAATGGGAGAGCCCGATGACCGATTTCAACGACCGCGAAAAAGGCGAAGAACGCAAATTCATGATGGACGAGGAAACCGCGTTCAAAGTCGCCGCCCGCCGCAACCGCCTGCTGGGCGAATGGGCCGCCGGTCTGATGGGACTGACGCCCGAGGAAACGGACGGTTACAAGAAAGCCGTCGTTCAGGCCGATTTCGAGGAGGCCGGCGACGAAGACGTCATCCGCAAAGTGCTGGGCGATCTGACCGCTGCCGAATGCGACGTGTCCGAAGACGATATCCGTACCAAACTGGATGAGTGCGCTGTGGAAGCCCGCCGCCAGCTGATGAGCGAAAGCTGAGGGACGCGTACGATGCCAATGTCAGCCGCCGAGATAGAGGGCATGGTGAAAGCCGCCCTTCCCGATGCACAGGTCACCATGACCGATCTTGCGGGCGATAACGACCACTGGGCCGCCCATGTCGTCTCCCCTGCCTTCATCGGCAAGAGCCGGGTTGCGCAGCACAAGATGGTCTATGATGCGCTGGATGGAAAGATGGGCGGTGTGCTCCATGCCTTGCAACTGACCACTGCGACCCCAGATTAGCCCTGCAGACATTTCATTTACCAAACGCTTTTCAGTTAGCGAGCAGGCTCTTACCCATGACCGATACCAAATCACGCATTTCCGGCATTGTCGGCGACCATGATGTTGTCCTCTTCATGAAAGGCACGCCCCTGTTCCCGCAATGCGGTTTCTCCAGTCGGGCGGTGGCCATTCTGGACCATTGCGGTGTCGCCTACGAAAGCGTGGACGTGTTGCAGGATCAGGAAATTCGTTCGGGAATTAAGGAATTCTCCGAGTGGCCAACCATTCCCCAGCTATACGTCAAAGGCGAATTCCTTGGCGGTAGCGATATCATGATGGAAATGTTCGAAGCTGGCGAACTGCAGCAGACGATGGATGAAAAGGCTGTGAAGAAGGCGACTTGATCGCAGCTTCTGATACACCTCACCAATACAAATAAAGGCTCGCAGCAATGCGGGCCTTTTTTATTCCGGCAATTTGGGGGTGAAGCTTCGGGGAGGCGGGGCCGGGAGACCAGTGTGGCCCCGCCTCTTTAGTCGAAGACCATTCGGGGTACGAACAGCAATGCAGGCCCCGTGCCAGTTTCGTCATTGCACGCAAGGCTGTGCCATTCGATGGTTAATTTTATGTTACCGCTTGCCCAGAGTGTAAACAATCCCGACAATGCCTTGGTCTTAATCTACAGTCTTAAGGCCGCCTAGGCCCAATGCGGGCTTGGCAGGGCTGGTGATGCGTGCCTAAACAATCATCATGGTGAAAACAGTCTCGAACACAGCGCCTGCAGGCATCCCTGCAGCCACTGTCATAATCTTCCGCAATGGCGGCGAAGGCCAATTGCCCGAAATCCTGATGACGGTGCGGTCGCGTAACATGGCCTTTGCCGGCGGAATGGCCGTGTTTCCGGGCGGCCGGGTCGATCCGGCGGATTTCGCGCTGGGCAAGGCGCTCTCTGGAGCAATCGAGCCGGATGAAGCCGCACACCAGATCGCTGTCGTACGCGAAACACTGGAGGAAACCGGCCTCGCGATCGGACTTGCGGGCGACATAGATGCGAACAAGGCACGCGCCGCGCGCGATTTGCTGATGCAGACACAGGCGCTCGCGCCGGTGCTGGACGAATTTAACTGGTCTCTCGATCTGGCGCAGCTGACACCCTTCGCCCGCTGGTTTCCCCAGAACGAGAAGATCCCGCGCGTTTTCGACACCCGCTTCTATCTTGCCGATCTGGGCACCGGCGCAGTCGATATCGAAGTCGATCAGACGGAAAACAGCCGCCTGTTCTGGATAGATGCCCAGGGCGCTCTGGACATGGCCGAAGCCGGAGACATCAAGCTGATCTTCCCCACACGCCGCAATCTGGAACGGTTGGCCCTGTTCTCCAGCTACGAAGAAACAAAAGCGCACGCCGAAGCCACGCCTGTAAAGACCATCATCCCCCAGATAGACAAAAGCGGTGACAAGCCCATGCTACGCATCGTGGAGGATGCAGGCTATCCGATTACCTCCGAACTGCTGGAAAGTGTTGCGCGGGGCTGAAATCGTCTGGTTAGCTATACTCACAAGATGAGCGATCACGTTTTATCCATGCCAGTGCGCCGCAGCTCAGCGTCAGAACGAGCATGATTGCCGTAATTGCGACGCCAGCGGAAGAGAACGCGTCCGTTCCGAAACGGGTGAAATAGGCTGCTGTAGTTGAAAGCAAGGCGATAGCCATGATCGCCCAGCCGAGCTGGCTTGTCCGAGACTTGCCAAGCCAGAGACCCAGGACCAGCGCGCCTGCAAGGCCAAGCCAGAACAAGGCAACCAAGCCAATTCCCTCAATGCCTGACAATGCCCCCGCCATCGCGAAAGCCAGCATTGCCGGGGTCCCCCAAACCAATCCGGTCCACGCGCCTGCAAATCGCGGTGCGGGGCGCCCATTTGCCTCCCTTTTTGCAAAATAAATTTTCAGTCCGCTTGCGACTATTGTGCACAGGGCCAGCCCAAAGACGAGGTAGGCGAACTTCACCGGTAGCCCGCCCCAATTGCCGAAATGGACATTGTAGACGGCGCCTGTAATCTGCTGGCCGGCGGTCCCGTCCGCGATGCCGACCGTCCCCTCGAATTTGCCGGCAGCGTCGAAATTGTAATACTCGCCGAAGATCAGACGGTCGGGATGTTCGGCTATGACCGATACGTGCTGGCCTGCCGTTCCGGGATCATGAAGAATGAAATATGCAACATTAACTTCGGGGTGCTCGCGAGACATATATCGCAGCGGTTCGGCAATTGCCGCAACGGGTGCGGCAGAGGCATTCATTTCGGGCTCGTCGCCGAACACTGGTGCAAATACCTGATCGGTATCGCTATCGAACCCCGCAGCTGCTATCGCGAAAGCGAGAATACTGGCGAGACCCAGTATAGCGCCCGTCAAAGCATTCGAGAAATGAAAGGGCAGCGTCCAAACGCTTAGCCTGTTGTGCAAATCGGCTATGGTAAGTCTGCCTCGCCCTCTGCGAAAGGCAAAGGCATCACGAAATATTCGTGGATGGGCCAATATCCCGGAAAACGACAGGCCAAGCAACATCGCGCCGAGCGCCCCCACCACTGTTAATCCAAGGATGTGTGGCAGATGCAGGTAATAATGCAGATCGAGTAAGAACTGTGTCCAAGGGAAAGTCTCTTTGGCGGCAACAGTCCCATCGGACGCGGCAAAAAAGGCTTGTGTATCCGTTGTGATGACAGTGCGCGGCAGATCCTCTTGCGGGAAATTGACGTAAAGATGCGTCGTCGGAGTTTCTTCGCTGCGGAATACCGATAGCGCTGCCTTTTCAGCTGCCTCTGGCGAGATCGACGTCATTTCCGGCGCGTCGGGCTGTTCCCAGCGCTGGAACTCGTGATTGAATACCGAAAGTGTTCCGGTCACGGCGAGGATATAGATCAACCCGCCAAAAACAATGCCGAGCAGGCCGTGCGCCTCGAGCGAACGCGCGACGCGTTTTGCGGACGGTTTTGGTCTACTGTCAGTCATGTCAGCCGCCTTTCATACCCAGCGCAATCACGCAAATAGATGCGGCGGCAATACCGGCTAGTACAACAGCCCTGCCCTTCGCGCTTTGGGAATAACCGATATACGTCGCGATCACGCCCCACAGCATCGGAAAGCTGAACATCGTCAGGGTAAGATTTGCCGTATGCTCCAGCCCCGCAGACCGGCTGCCCATAAAAATTGCAGTGCTCGCGGCTACCGATACAATCAAACCGGCCAGGATAATCACGAGTGCTCTTATCGTCACGGGCCATGCGTTGGGTTTGTGAACCGCAGTGATTCTGGCTGCCCTAGCGGGCCGCGCCATTTTCTCTGGCGAACGTAGCCCCACAACCGCAACCGCAAGCAACCCCGACAAAGTTACAACGACAATTCCGAGCGCTGGCCCCTTGTCGATCCCGCTCGTCTGACTCCACGATATTATCGCGGCGGTCACGAGTGCCCATGCAATGGCAAGGCGCGGCCAGTCGCGCCCTTTTTTCTGCCAGGCAGCATAGAGTGAGAAAATCCCCAGAAGAGACAAGATCGTCCCTGCTATCTGAAAAGTCATCACCCCGTCCCTGCCTAGAACCTGAAACCGAGTGTGCCGACCACCGTGCGTTGCTCCCCGGGGAAACAGTCACCGCGAGACAGGCAGGTGGAGTAATATTCCTTGTCGAACAAATTGCGGGCATTCACCGACGCGAACAGGCCGTTCCCGAAATCATAACCGAGTAAAGCATCAAATACCGTGTAACCATCGGTTACGACGCGGAAAGGCGTCGGTGCGAAGCCGTTTGCTGCAAGGAATGCCGTGCCGTTGCTTTCGTTCTGGCTAGCATATCGCACACCAGCACCCACACGCAGGCCACTGAGACTGGAAGTAGAGGGTTCCCACATCGTCCAGAGCGACGCCGTTGTGTCTGGAAGGCTTGCTCGCGGTAAGGAAACGCCAGTGGCATCGGTCTCCACCGCATCCTGATGGCGAAAGTTGAAATCAAAAGAGAGATCGCCGAACTGTAGTTGCACTTCGGCTTCGACGCCTTTCGCACTGATCGTTAGGCCCGGCTGGGTCTGGCCAGTCGTAATGAAGTCGACCAGATTGTCTTCCTCCAGGTCGAAATAGGCAACCGACAGATAGATCGGCTGGCCGGGCGGCTGATATTTCAAACCGACTTCAATCTGCTCTCCGCGGCGCGGCAGCAGCGGACCACCGGCAATCGCGTCCGTGCCGACAGTCGCGCGGAAAGATTCGGCATAGCTGACATATGGGTTAAGACCGATTGAGGTGCGATATAGCGCCCCTGCGGTAATGGGATATTCTTCGTCTTCCTGATTGTTCATCGCATCGCTGGAATCAACCGAAGAGTACCGTATGCCAAGGTCAAGAATCAGGTTGCCGATAGCCATCCGGTCAATGAGATAAAGATCGGTTGATCGTGTCTCTGATTCACTCAAAGATTGTGCAGCTGCGAACTCGGCGTCGGTCGGGAAGCCTGTGCCATCGTAAACCGGGTTGTAAATGTTGAAGGCCGTAGGCTGCGCATAGAAGAACGCCTGATTGTCGAAAGTATCAACATCTTGGTAATTTATGCCCGCCAGCAGCTCGTGCTCGATGATACCCGTTTCAAAACTTGCGCGAAGTCGGGCATCAAAAGCGAATTGGTTCGATCCAGCCGGGCCACCAGTGATGCTGCGACCGATCAGAGTGCCGTCCGGCAATATGCGCGCTGTGCCGTTACCAAGAAATGAGGCCCAAGCCTGCTGATAGATTGCTTCGTTGTCCCGGTAACGTGCTGTGCCTTCGAAGCGCAGAGCGTTTGTAAAATCGTGGGTCACGAACACAGTGCCGGTTATGGATTCGGTATCGTAACGATTGAAAGATGGATCGCCTACATAAGCCGAAGGATCAACCGCTTCGGCAGGCGCATTGGCACAGAAACCTGTATCGGAAATCGACACCTGACTCGATTGGCAGCCAGTTGCAAAAAGCGGTAGGAACTGCGCGCTCGCATCGCTATTGCGTTCAGTATAATTGAACAACGCCGTGAGCGAAGTGCGTCCATTGTCGTAAGTGATAGAGGGCGCGATTACGATGGCGTCGTCATTGACGAAATCGATCTCCGTTCCGCTATCCCTGGCGACTGCAACCATCCGGCCGGTTAATATGCCGTCGCCGCTTAGATCGAAGCCCAGATCAGCCGCACCCTGATAGCGATCGAAATTGCCGATTTGGCCAACCACTTCCCTGTCGAGATTGTCGGGACCGGCGATTTTGGAAATAGTTGCGATGATCCCGCCTGGCGCAGCCTGTCCGTACAGCACGGATGCCGGCCCCTTCAGCACTTCGACCTGTTCAAGCGTGTAAATATCAGCCCGAGCATTGTTGTAAAAGCCGAACTGGACCTGGAGATTATCCTGATATTCGGGCGCATCCAAACCGCGGATTGAGAAGAAATCGCCACGCGAAGAGAGACCGAAAGCGTTGCCCGTTACGCCGGAAGTATAGTTTACGGTATTCGCTAACGAGATGGCGCCACGATCTTCAAACTCATCCGATGTGATGACCGAGATGGAACGCGGAGTTTCGGCAATCGGTGCATTGGACTTGGTTGCGCCAAACGTGGAAACCGCACCAGTCACAACGATCGTGTTGTCATCACTCTCATCCCGCTGGCCTTCCGATTCTTGTGCATGAGCCGAAACGCCCAGACAACTTGAGGCAAGAAGCGCGATTTTGAAGATGTTGCGAAAGGCGTGGTGCATTTTAGAGGTCCCCGAAAGATTCTGGAGCGGAAATCCGCAGGCATGTGATTCGCCGACCTTGCTATTGCGAGTAAGTCGCATTTTCAACAGAGATTTTTCTGATTTGCCCGGCGGATGTCCCCTGCCAGCATTCGATGGGCAAATTTGCCGTATGAAATAAGTGAGTGTTTTTAATTCGTTGCAATGAATGCACGAGCAAAGATGGAGATCATCCGACTGATCGCACACTCGCATTTTCCGCTGCAGCCTAGCTCATGCGCTACAAAAATCTCGCCTGTTTAGCGACTGTCGAACCAAAGAGACCCTGACCCTGCATCCATCCGTAGATCGACTATACCAACTTAAACCGTCCACCTTTGATCTATAATCCTTGCCAAGATCCGCAACCTAGGTTTTACCCAGTGTAATTACATATGGCGATCAACGACCTCGCCCTTCTCCGTCCGTGCCTTCACGATTTTTCGGTCTTCAGCCATTTCAGCACATCATCGCGAATATAGCCGAGACTATACTTGTTTAGGCCTGCTTTCTTCATACGTGGCGTGAGCGTTGATGGTGGTATGAAAGGTTCGCCGAGAATCCAAGCCAGTTCGCCGAATGCCATATACCTCTCCGCAAGCTCGAGCACATCATTTTGGCTGATCGTTACGCTCTTGTACCGACCGACTGTCGCTCTGACTTCTCCTGCTTTGATAGCTTCCGCTAGCGCCTCTGTCGTGACCCCCAGCACTTCGGCGGCATCGAATTGGCTATAACTCCCACCAGTGCATTCCCCGCTTGGTTCTATGGACAACATGTTCGTCTGGAACATATCCGCGTCCAGCAGCAGCTTGGACGAGAACCTGAGATGTCCAGCGCGACCTTTGTTCGGCTGCAGTATGCAGTCGATCTTCTTGCCGAAAATCAGCTCCCACATCTTCGCCCATGGCTTCTGGCCTGGATATCGACGCAGGAGCATTGCCGCGGATTTGAAACGCTTCCCCTTCGCCACATCGGGTTGGAGAACGACATCATCGAGCGCGGTCAGGAAGTCTGCCATGCTATCGTTGGCAATACGTTGACCGAGTGACAGATCTACGAATACCTGGTGCTCTGCAGGAAGAAGGATACCTCTGCTGGTCATCTGGGCGAACGCGTATTTTGGCATCGACCAGCGCCAGGATGCGGTTTCGACCGCAGTGGATCCATTCATGGCTTTTATGATGTCGACCGCCATATCGTACGGCAGATGGACGCTTTTACGCTCCTTCCCGGTTACCTCCAGATGGCTGAAACTTTCTGCGTTCTTTAATATCTTAAACTGCGGCGATTTTAACTTCGCTTGAATCAAGAATTCTCGGATCGGATAGCCCGCAGAACGCAGGGAGGATGCAGACTTGCGGTAACTGTTGCACAGTTCGGGAAGGTCACGCCGAATAATCGCGACGGCGTCGTCGCTCGCCCGTTTCGCGTTGACAAGGCGGGCAACCACATTCGCCCTTGAACCGAGCGCGCTTATCTGACGGTCGAATGTTTCGCTCAGGTGTCTTCTGAACCCATCCGGCCAATTTCGCAGCAACTCGCCTCCCTCCGCCATGCAAGCCGCGAGCCGTCTGGCCTGCTCAGGTTTGGCTTTCTTTCCGTCGAGTTCGTGACCTTCAGGCACGACATATCGACCGATGACGAATGCGAGGTTGATGAGATCGGTAGGTCGGTCGTTCCGAAGGTTGGGCGAGACCGAGCCGAACGCCTTTTCCACGATCCCTGGTTCTCGCGACGACAGACTGGCTATCAATTTGTATCCCGGGTGGTGACGCTCTGCCAAGGCATCATCATTAGAAGGTTGCAATCGCTTGCCGCATTCATCGCAGTTTCCAAGGCCCTTGGTTCTGCCCCAACGCTGTTTGGTGCCGCAGCGCGCACATTCGTCCACCAGCCTCTCGAAGCTTATCGGACAGAACGGCAGATACCGTAGCATCCATTCCTCCCTATGGAATGGTAGATCAGAGTAAGTCGCGGGTGCCATGCTGCGATATTTCGTATCCACCTGGCGAAGCGACAGCTTGCCCTCACCCCACGTAATCGACACGGTGCCGACGACCTTATTTTTTTCAGTTTTTCGCGTTCGGCGTATCATAGCCCTATCGTCGATGTCCGATGCATTGCATCCAATGATGTCGGCGAGGTTTGAGCGGAGTTGCCCGTCGGCTTGCACTACTTCCGCTGGATTCGGGTTTATGCCGTTGAGGAGGAGCGCTTGGCGAATGCTGCCGATGCTGTTGCGCGCCGCGGCTCGGGCGAACAGTCCGAGCAGGCTCTCTCCTGCGAACGGTTTTGTTGGATCGAGGAACGGCATCGCGCCGTCAACGCCATCTTCGTCTTCCATGACCGTGCCACCCATCAAATTAGGAACGGGTTGGTTTGGCAGTATCCCTTCGGAATCGCGAAGGTATTGACCGCGTTTGCAAGATCGTAGGGTTCAACGTTGTCTGCATTGCGCCTAGCCGCCTGCTCCACGGCCACGCCGACTATGCGCATGACCCGGCCCACGTGGCCCCTTGATGCAGCACGAAGACCTTTGATCATCCTTGGCGTGCTGAAATCGGTGCGATGTTTGAAGATGCTTTTGGCCGTGATGGCGACCCCAAGATTCACGCAGAAGGACTTCATCATCACTTTTTGTTCGTTGCTGTTTCCGGCGACCGGATTAAGTTCCATGGCGTCTCCCAGCCTCGCCGCGAGTTGATCATTCTGGGTGAAGAAATCGAGCGAGTCCTCATTACCCGCCATCACGATCGGGACTATACCGGTATCGAGGAGGGCCTTCAGCCCGTCCGTGATCTTGCTCTTGTCCTTGCTTATGCCTTCTAGGTGCTGCGCTTCGTCGATGATAAGCAGCTCGACATCGAACAGCTTCATGTATTTGGCCACGCGTTCCTCGACATCGTCCGCATTGCCGATGTCTTTGTATTTATCGCCAAACACACCGAGGATCCGCTTCTGCAGCATCTTCAATGTGCCTGACGCTTTGAGCCCGATGTATATTACGCGAAACTTGTTGATGACCCCGTAGCGGTTGAGGGTGGAATTCATCTCCTCGGCGAAGCTTCGCAGTACGAACGTCTTGCCGGCTTGACTTAGTTGGCTGAGGCGGCGGCCTTCCAACCCGATGCCCTGCCCTCGATCGTCGATGTGGGTGAGACGCAGGATGTTGATACGGCTTCGGATCTCCAGCTGTGATTTGTGAGGAATGCTGATGGTCTTGAACTTGGCGTTCGCGACGGCCGTGGCCTTGTCGACATGGTCCCCCACCGCCGCAAACGGTTGACCCGTTTGCGGCGGTGGAATCTGTTTCGGCGCTGTGTTGGTATTACTCATAATCAGGCACTCCGTTCTTCGTCGTCAGTGTCCTCATCAAGGTCGTCGTCATTGTCGCCCTGGTGTTGCAGACCGTTATGGGTGTCGCCGTCCAGGGTCGGTTCGATTGCATCCCACTGCGCATCGTCATCGTCGTCGTCATCTGCACAATCTCCAGACAGAAGATCGATGCCCTTGCTGTGTAGCTCGTCATCGCTTTCAGTGATCCGGTCCCCCTTGGGCGATTCTACGTCATCGTTTTTAGTGTTGTTGACGTCGGAACCTGCGAAAGGATGGGGTTCAAACGTCTCGTGCTTGAATGTCTGCGGTGCGATAACCGCGAGCGCGTCGTCCGTGATTTCGCGAACGAGTTTGTCTTTCTTGCTCTTGCGCTTCTTCGCCTCCTGCAGAAGCGCGAGGTTCGCAATGTCCCGCCGACGTTGGAATGCCAGTTTGGGCACCTTTTCCTCGATGGAAGCGAACAGGCGGTATTGCGTCGCCTTGCGCTCCTTCTCGGTGTTGAATGCTTCGTTGCGTTGCCGGGCGAGCCGTTTGAAGGTGTTGTGCTCCCACTCGGTGAGGCCACGGGTGTACTCCGGCTGCGTCGAATAGAGTGTGATCCAATCCTCGTTGTCCTCGTCGAACACCTGGATGGTGTCTATGTCGCCGGGGTTCAGCTTCACGAGGACTTCGAAGGCGAGTTTACCGTCCTTGCGCTTGGCGTCATCCATGCTCTTCTCTGCCATGGCGTCGATCAACCGGCTGACGCCACGAAGTTCGCGATAACGCACGCTGTTGATCACGATCCCATCATAGGTGAGGGAAACCCTCATCGTTTTGCCCAACTCACGACGCAGGCGCTTGATATCCGTCACCACTGGCAGCGCATTTCCGCGCACATGCTCCTCCCACAATTCTGCTGGCGAAGGGCTTCCGTCCGCCGGCCTGGTGCAGTTGATGGTCCAGATCACCTCATTGATGACCTCTTCGAGCACGGCCAGCGTTATGCATGCCTCTTTAACCGCGTCCCGGTCGGTATCCGTGCGCCGTTTCGGGTCGGTCACGGTTCCCGGCAAGTGCGCGATCTTGGCCTTGATGATTCCAAATGCGCGTTCCAATCGGGCCTTCGCCTGCGGCATCTCGATCGGTGGCTCGTGTATGATGATTCGGGCATCGAGGAACGACTGGATCGTAGCGGGTCCGACGAGCGACTTCGCGTTGTCCGGCAGGATACCGCGCGGCTTGCCGAACATCCATTTGGCGATGGGATACCGTTCGAGCAACCAGTCCGGCACATCGGGCGGCGTCGCCGCGTCAATGACCATTTCGATGGTCGTTTCCGCGCGTTCGGGCCCTGGATGCACCTTGTGGGCGACGATGGCTCCCGTCTTGAGGCACATGCCCATCGTGAGCCGGACACGGCACGCAGCCAGTTCCTGATGCGTGTCGAATGTCACGATCTGATCGAGGTGTGTGCAGTCAGCAAGAAGGATTTCAAGCGGGTGCGTGACTCTGATGGGTTCACCCGATCCGTCGCACAGTTGCGCGGCGCGCTTCTTGCCCAACTTCTTTTCGAGCCGTTCGCGGTTGCGGAGCTTCTTGATGCGTTTGCGCACCGTTTCCGACGAAGGGCATCTGAGTTTCGGCTCGCCTTCCGGAAGGGTCGCATTGTAGCGTTCGACGAGTTCGGACAGTTGGTCGTGAGCGCTGGTGATGGTCGTGCGTGGAGAGCAATAGAAGCCCTCGGCCACGGCATGGACGTAACCGTCCAAGACCGGATCCAGCGGACTGAAACCATGCTTGCGTCCCCGGTCGAACACCAGCGTATAGGGCGTGTCACCCATCTCGTCATATTCGCGCAACCAGCGCTTGACTGTCGAACCCGCTGGCAGCGGGCGACCTTCGTCATCAGGGTGCATACCGTGGTTGGCCGTGAGCCAGGTCGCGATTGCCTCATCGGTGCGCGACACTTCATCGGCGGTGATGCGCCGACATACGGACCGGCGGTAGATCGATCCGGGATTGGTTGCCCGCAAATAGTCGGGATCACCGTATTGGTCCCGCAGTTCGAATTCTGCGTGGGGACGAGCACTATCGAGCGGGCTAATTTCGCCGCGGATCATGTGCTGCAGCAGCCAGTCCAATGTCGCCGGGATGACATTGCCGGTCTTCTCGCACTTGATTTGCACGTTTCCGAATGTGACGAGGTCAGTCAGTTCCATGACTTTGTTGTCGTGGATCTTGTCGATCCGGATCCTGCGTCCGAAGATCTCGAAGCAGTCGCCTGCCACGATGCCTACGTTCGCGGGCGCGGGCATGGCTTTCGGGCCACCAGGATCCGGCAGATTGGTGTTGTTGTTCGTAGTCATGGTATTTGTCCTTTCTTGGACTTTTCCCGGGGGCCGCGGGATTGCGATCCCCGGAAGGGATCGCAATCAGGTCGGGACGACCAGATTGAACGAACTGATGTCGATGGTGGTCAGGGGCTGGCGGATGGCTTTCACCTGCGCATCCCGGTCGATTGGTTTGGTGAGGTCGAGCGCAAGCACGCGATTGCAATGCATGGCCATGGCTACAGCATCGGCGGACCGTGTGTCTTTGCGCAGAATTTCTCGGATCTCGGCGAGTGCGACGCCATTCCTGCCAGCGAGCAGGTTGTTGACCGCCTCGGTGTCTGTCGGGGTGAAAGCGGTTTCGGCATAGTAAAATGCGGTGACGACGTTATGCCAGTACAGGCTACCCGAACTGGAGCGGATGATGTCAGCCGTTGTATGTTTCTGGAAGGACACGCGGACGGCGGAACAGGCGCCGGCGATGCGCCGCATCAAGGCTGCGTAAACGGGTTCGCAGAAGAACGTCCAGTCGGCTTTCACTTCGCCGAAGATGAGCCCGCGCTCGGCATGCCAAGCCACGTAGTCGAATGTGTAGGTTACCTCACAGCTCGAGTAGCGCGCACCCTCCATACTGAAATTCACGATGTCCGGGTTCGTGGCCAACGCCATGAACATGAAGAGTTCGCCGGGACCGGTCCCTTCGCTGTGGTCGACCACTTTCGCCGCTGCAGCGGCCCAGGTGAAGATGGTCTTGTTGAACGTCACCCGCACGGTGGGCTTATTGGAATGTATGCGAGCGGGCCCATTCGGCGGGTCGCCACCATCGTCATTGTCGTTCACGGCCTGCAGGTCCGCGGGCGTGGCGAAACATGTGACGCCTGGTCGTTTTGCCCAAAACTGCCGTTCGGGTGCCGAAGAGCGCCGCTTGCAATTCAGATCATGCGGCCTTCTCGGCAACACCCTCCCACTAAACGGATCATTGTCGTTGTCTGCCGTATACATTATGGTCTCCAGTCGTTATCTGGACACTGTCTTACAGATACTGGAATAGATGCGTCAAGCAGATTCCAATGCTTATCTGGACAAGACGCTATTTTGTTGGTTAACGGCAGACCTGTTTTTTGCTATGGCTTTGGTGTGTCTACCCAGTCCTTCCCTGTTAGATATTTTCGCGACAAGCCCGACCCGGCTCAGCTGGCTTTGTGGGAGTCGATGAGTGAAAGCGCGCGCGAGTCGTCGCTTTGCCGGCTTGAAGCGATCGCGGACTTTCAGAAGACAAAGGGCGGCATCACGGCAGCGGTCGCCGCCGAACGACTGGGCCTCAAGATAAGCCGGTTCTACAAAATGGCAGCGGACTGGAAGTCAACGAACTCGCTGGCTTCCCTTGGGACTATACCTGTTAAGCGATCGCGGAGGACGAAGCTCAAGCCCGAGATCATCGCCAAGCTTAATGCAGTCGTTCCGCGCGTGGTGGCCATGAACGCCGATCTGTCGGTCGCGCGTCTTGTCGACTTAATGGTCGAAGAGGCCGGAGTCGATAAGGGGAAGCCTTCTAAGATGAAGTTGCGCGAGATCGTGGAGGCTGAGAAGCGCAGGGTGGAAGCGATAGGAAATGCAGGCAATTCAATTGCTTTCGATTGTTGCGCGCTATCTGTAGCGCGCGATGAGCAGACCCCCTTCGTGCTCTTCGCTGTCCTTGACCGTGGGACACGGGCGTGGCTCGGATATTCGCTCGCCCGGTTCGAAGAGCCCGAGCGTGGCTATGCCGATGCCGCCTCGCATGCGGCATCCAGACTGGCGGACCTCGATCTGCCATGGGCGAAGGATGTTCGACATCTGCAGATCACTGCTGGAGAGGATCTGGAACGTTTTGAGACGATCGTAGAGGAGATTATCAAACGCTTCGCAATCCCCGCGCGCAGAGCGTCCAACCCCAAGAGATTCGGAGGTTATCTGCGCGAGATTATCGGGCCGCGTATTGGCCCGATCGAGTTCGCGTCGCGGCGCACTGTCTCCGGTCCCCCTATCAACGTCAATGGAAGTCCGGCGATCATGGAGGAAAGCAAGGTTCGCGAATGGATCGACGAGGGAATTGCCGAACATAATCGCATCGAGGTCGCCCGAAGTACCAACGGCATGTCCCAGCCGCCAGTGCAATTGATAGACGTGTTGGGCTACGTAGCTTCGCTCGCCGACTGATCAGACAGCGCCCGCTGTGTTGCGGCGTTATGCTTGGCGATGGCATCCTCGACCGCGGTGATGGCCTCTGTCGGTGATAGGGCATTGTTGAGACCCGCTCGGACTTTGCGCTCCAGCTTCTCATCAGCTTTTGGATGATTGAGGTGGAGGATCGACTGCCCACCGAGCACGCGTCCGATCAGCGCCGAACCGGTGCAATCTTTTGGACGGATCCTTAGCCGGGGCCGAAATTCGTTTCTTGTCTGGGCAATGACCTTACCCGAAGCCAGAACGGGTGGACTGTCATCGCCTGCGTCCATCGTCGCGAGGAAATCTTCGACCACTCGGATGATATCAGCCGGTGCACCTATCAATATCTGGAAATGCGTAATGGTTCCGATCGGCATTTGGAGAATGCCGGCGATGTGTGGAGCCTTGATTTCACCGCGATGATTAACCGGTATTTCGAACCGGGCCTGAAAGGCGATGTTACGAGGCCGGGGATCATCGTTCTGACGCACCGAACGCGCCTTCATTATACGTTCTTGTATCGTGTTGCGGCTCGGCATAGCGAGCTGCTGTTTGGCGCAGCTTTTTTTCACCTCCTTGGATACACTTCCAATGGATGCTTCGGGGCCCTCATTGTTAATTGCCTGTCCGATGATGTCGACCACGCGTTGATCAATACGCGGCTTCCGTTGTTTGGGCGGTTGTGCACCGATGATATCTGACGGAGAAGAGCGAAGCTTCCAAGCTCTGACCAGATTGTAGAACTGTGATTGTTGCATTCCCAGCGAGGCAGCGTGATCGGACGTCTGTCGACCAGTCGGTTTCTCGATGGCGCAATACGCCTCCAATACTCTTTTGCGTTCGAGCACGCTCTTAAGTCTTACGGGATCTACGCCATCGAATATAATCGTCATCACTTCTCTCCATCGGTGGGTTTGATTTGTCGCAGGCAAGCAAAAGCCCCCGCCAACTGCATGCTGGAGGGCCCTGTCATTCTGCGTTTGGTATTGGTGGTAGAACTGCTAAGTGCTCCAGCATTCGCTGGGTTCGAAACGGCTGACTCAATTCTCTGTCAACGTCTTTGCGCCGCCCGTGTTGGCTTAATCACCGTGCTACGCTCGTTGTGGGAGGCAAGGTTTTTTGGATCGCAGCAGAGCCGGGAGCAAACTCGTCGCAAACATGGTTCCTTGGCGGAAAAGAACGAGCCTGTAAGGCTTCGGGGCGATCAGAATACCGCTCTATTGGTCATCGACGCAGGCTGTTGTTCGTTGCGTTCATTGCCGCTTTGCCAGGTCATTGCGATGGCAAAATCGTGAAACTGTTTAGCTGTCCGCTCTCAAGCGCTGCTTTTCCTCAAGCACTCAACTATCACTTTACCTAACCACCAGAATATCAGCTTATGGAGACCATCTTGATAAGAACGCGCTGGCGATCACTTCGGCATGGCGGTTTTGCACGCTGCTCCCTTATGTCGCGTTCTACCAAGCAATGGGATCGGTCGTTTGGCGCTCCGATCAGACATTTCGGCGATGAGAGACGACGGCACACCAAAAATTGGTCTGAGAAATGTAGCGATGTCGAACTTCGTCGTGAAAAGTCGGGGTGGTCACTGGCTATGAAGGCAATGGAACAATCACTCGACGTTTTGATGTGTCAAAGTTAGATAAGGCCGTAATCGAAGTTGGATTAAGACGAATGACGATATGAAAGACTGGCCCACTCAGGACGACGAACCAGATTGGAAGATACGCCTCGAATTCTGGTTCATCGCAGCGCTCGCCGCAGTTTCGTTATCGGTGATCGTATTCTCTGTCATTACGCCGCAACCTGCTGCAGCGCATCCCGGGCGCACGGCGGCGGATGGCTGCCACAATGATCGCAAGAATGGCGGTAGGCATTGCCACGGCGGCAGCAAGACGACACCTAAGCCTCCTGTGCGGACACAGCGTGCGAGTGGCCGCGTTCATTTCGCCAATTGCACCGAAGCGCGTGCCGCCGGAGCTGCTCCTGTTCGCCGCGGCGATCCCGGTTACGCTTCGCATCTCGACCGGGACAATGATGGCATCGGCTGCGAATGAGTAAAGAGAACCTGCCGGAGACTCCAATCGATGACTTGGAGCATGACCAACGTGATGCGTTGGCCGCCACTGGCCGTGCTTTGGCAGGCCTCGTCCCAATGTTCGGCGGCGTTGTCGGCGAATTGGTTACACGCACCATTCCGGAACAACGCACCGACCGCGTGGTCCGTTACGTCCGGGGATTGAACGCAAGGTTCGACGGTATCGAGGCTCGGTTGCAAGAACTGCTTACCGACCCAAATAATGTCGATCTGGTCGAAGAAGGTGGTTATCAATCAGCCCGTGCGACCAGTGATGAACGCATCCAGCATATCACCGCGCTAGTAGCCAATGGCCTTGATGCTGATGACGCAGATGTCATCCGCCGTAAACGCTTGGCTAGGCTCTTGGGCCAGATCGATGATGACGAACTGGCCTTGCTGAATGCATACGGCCAATCATATGGCGGAAGCAATCAGAATCCGTTTGCGGCGATATCGCGTCCCGACCCCGCACACCTGGGTTCCGGGATCGAAGAGATTGATGCCGAAAAACTGTATGAAGCCGGAGTCGAACATCTTCTGTCGCTAGGATTGCTAACGAAGAATTATCGCAATCCCCCTCGCGGTGAAGCACCGAAATTCGACGCTCGGAAAGGCGACTATGAGCACAGTCGCGAAGTGTCCTATCTTGGACGATTGTTGTTGCGCTTCATTGATCGACCGTCGCCGATCGACATCGAGAAGTGAGCTGCGGTGCGTGAGGAACCTGACGCTGTTCCGAAATAGGCCGCATCGTGATAATTGTGCGGTTCTCTTTGCGGCTGAATTGACGATTGATCCGTTATAAGCGTTCACGAAATGCGTCTTTCAAGGTTACGGCAAGCAGAAGAGAGGAATGTTTAGATCCAATCACGGTCTTTCCTGGACAATCTTCGACTGGTTACCGAAAGGTGCCTACTGGCGAAGAAGACCCATTCTTCATAACGCTGTTCTCATGGCGATATCGCTCGACCGGAACTGCGCTCGCTATTGAGTTCAGGCCGGTTCGCAGCGGAATCTAGCTCTTCGACTAAGGAAGGAGGGCTCGGGCTGCCGGAACGGCTGAGATACAATTCTTTATTTCGACCCATCACCGGTGGAGCTCTATTTCTGGGAAGCGCTTGCGATCATCGCACTCGCATGCTTCTTCGTACCTCTATCGCGTAAGATGGGTTTGGGCACGGTTATTGGTTATCTGGCATCGGGCATCGCCGCCGGTGTGATGCTGTCGCTCAGTTTCTAGACGCATCCTGAAGAGCTGTTGCATTTCGCCGAGTTCGGCATCGTGCTCTTTCTGTTCGTCATAGGACTGGAATTCAGGCCGGACCGCCTTTGGCGGATGCGGAAAGCCATATTCGGGCGCGGCGCTACCCAAGTCGCGCTGGCGGCACTGTTGCTCTGCATACCGGCATTTCTTTACGGCTATGACTGGAAGGTTGCCCTGGTCGTCGGCCTCGGTCTCGCTCTGTCCTCGACTGCGTTGGTCATGCAGTCTTTGGAGGAGACGGGACAGCGGAGCGGCGAACACGGGCGGACTTCGGTTTCAATACTGATCTTCGAAGACCTCGCAATCGTCCCGATGCTCCTTCTCGTCGCCTTCCTCTCCCCATCTGACAGCGCTAACGGATCGACGATTGGAAGCCTGACCAGTCTTGGTTCGGGCATCGCAATGATAGGGGTTCTGGTCGCGGCGGGCCGCTACCTCCTCAACCCGATATTCGCGATCCTGGCCCGGACTGGGGTTCAGGAGGTCATGACCGCCGGCGCGTTGGGCGTAGTTATTGCCGCCGCGCTGATGATGGACATGGTGGGACTTTCCTATGCGATGGGATCGTTCATCGCTGGAGTGATGCTTGCCGGTTCGCGATTCCGTCATGAGGTTGAGGCAGATGTCGAGCCGTTTAGAGGCCTTTTCCTCGGTCTGTTCTTCGTCGCGGTCGGCCTGTCCTTGGATCTTGCCGTCGTTGCGGCCAACTGGCAGCTCATCGCGGTCGCTGTGCCGCTGCTGTTGTCGCTCAAGATCGTTGCGGTCTATTTCGCCGGTCGTCTCTTCGCAGTCGGTCACAAGGCTTCGAGCAAGACAGCACTCACGCTTTCCCAACATGGTGAGTTCGGCTTCGTCCTGTTCTCCGCAGCAGCTGCGAGCTCGCTCATCGACCCGAGGACTGCCTCGATACTCGTGTCCGTCATCACATTGTCCATGGCCGTGTCTTCCATCGCCAACAAAATGATTGCACTCCCCCGAACCGAGCCGGATGCGGACCCGGATCCCGTGGAAGCCGACGACCATGTTGATGTCCTTCTGGTTGGTTTTGGCCGCTTCGGTCAGATAGTCGCCAAACCATTGCTCGATGCCGGATTGAGTTTGTCGATCATCGATCGGAATGCGGACAGGGTGACACAGGCCAGAGCCTTCTGCTCGACACTACAATTCGGTGATGGAACGCGTAGGGATGTCCTGAACGCGGCGGGCGCGGCCCGGGCGGGTATCATTGTGATAGCTGTGGATGAGGCGAAGGATACCGAAGTCATCGCTGCGATGATCGGTCGCGACTTCCCTCACGCCCGCTTGTTCTGCCGGACTTATGACAGGCGCACCGCCATACTGCTGCGTGAAGCAGAAGGCGTTGTTCGCGAAACGGCCGCGGCGGCTTTCGAGCTCGGTCAAATGGTGCTGGAAGCCGCAGACGTCACGGAAGAAGAAGCACGCGATCTGGTCGAGGAAACACGCGAAAGAGACCGGACTCGGCTTTTGCAGCAGATGAGTGAAGCAGGGATGCGAAGAAACGACATCTCATTTGCAGAAACGGTCCGCCCCAGAAGCCAATGAAGTTTCCTGGTGGCAACAAGTATAAGCACATGGCGGACCATCTATCGAAGTGATTTTCGTGTCTGCGCGGTGAAACGGACGTTCCGGAGATTTGAACGCGGCAGCCGTCAATAAGGATTCTGATTACGTCGAAATCGCCGTGCAGAATGGAATTCGAAAGGGTTTCGATGCTCCGCAGCACTCGCTCTAGGCTGGACTTGTTCCAGCCGAGCTTTCGAATTTTCGCTTCAGAGATCTAGTTCCGGTGAAGCTGTTGCAGCTTCTGAATCTTTGTTCGATGGTAAATAGTATTCGGTCAGTTCGTTATGACCGGCGAGAACCGGTGGCCGGTATGTTGTGCGCGTCTCGTGGCGGGTGACGACAGGCAGAGCGAACCTGTCATAGACTGATTGGTGCAGCTCGAAATTGGCGCCGATGCTCCGCTGCTTCCGTCGCCAAGTCAGCTTTTTCCGGAACGGCATCCAAGACGGGAACTTCTCGCGGAGCGACTTGACCTCGTCGTGCTGCATTCCAGCAGGATCGGGCGATAGGTTCAGTCGGCCGTCATCGATCAGAGGCGGACGTTCGACCTGCCTTAGCTCGCCTACCATCCACTCGAGAGCGATGTCCGACAGCCTGCTTTCGTTTTCAGGGTAGCTTCCACCGATGTCGGAATGGTTGCCAGCGAACCAGATCTGCCGCAGCCACTTGGGGTCAAGATGGTCGAGCTTGGCGACGTCCGAACCATACGCCCAGCCCACCAGCGGGAAACGCGCACGGTCCTCGTCGATCGCGCGGGCATGCCTCGCATATCGCACGCTTGTGTCGAGGTATCGATCGTAATGGTCCGAGTTCCACGCAGCCATGTGCCTGCGCTTGACCTTCTTGCCGTCCTCGACCGCTTCGAACGTCTTCTGCTGCCGCCAAGTGATCCGCGCGAACCGCCAAGCGAGCCAAGCCGCCGGAATTGCCAACAAAGAACCGACCACCGGGCTGCCTGAGGCGAACGCGAACGCGGCGAGAACTCCCGATACGATGAACGCGGCGGCCATCACCCAGGCAGCTAGGCTGGTCCCCAAGGAAGCCACCGTATCAAACACACCGATGAAATGCGGAGCGACGTTCCCTTGCTTTTCGCCGTCCCTGCCTATGCCTTGCGACCGGTATTTCGTCCTGAAGCGATCAGCCTTCTCTTCGCGTTCGTCCTCGAATTTCTTCCTGTCGTGCCCGAGGCCGTGGTCATGAACGTCATAAACCGCCTCCGCAGCGATCTTCCGCAGCTTCTCGCCATAGCGCGGCAGCGGACCGCCATCGCCATCAGTCATCGGCACTCCACACAGGTTAAGAACGCGCGCGACCGATCGCGCCGTGTAGGCGCCGCGACTGAAGCCGAACAGGAATATTCGGTCGCCGCGTTCGTAATGTCGCAAAATCGCTTCATAGCATTCGATGACGTTCTCGCTGATGCCGGTGCCGAACGCGCTGGCCGAGATTTTCAGCAGCCTACCGAACAGGCCGCCGCCACCTTCCGTCGAACCAAGACCGGCATCGTAGAACGCAACCTGCCGAGCTGGACCGATGTCGACGTTGTCGTCGGGTCGAACGGCTCGGTAGAGCTTGTAGACGTTGGAAAGGCGCTGATCAGGCTGCAGACCACCGACCTGACCCGTCCCATCCGAGAATATCAATATGTCCTTGCCTTTCGGCGACCAATAGGTGGGGTCGGTACTCGTATTTGTCATCTGTTCCCCATACACATCCGAGAACGGCGCGGCCAAATCATTCCGCGGCCATACCTCACGGATGCCCGATTATTTTATTATGCCGTTTCTTCGAGATATTGGTGGACGAAGGTGACCGCCATGGCGCCCTCACCGACTGCAGTCGCGACGCGTTTCACCGACCGGTGCCGAACGTCGCCCGCTGCGAAGGATCCCGCGACACTGGTTTCCAGAAAATGGGGTGATCGATCCTGCTGCCATTCGGGAGGCATGGCTCCATCCTTAAGAAGATCTGGCCCCGTAACCAGATAGCCCGCGCGGTCCCTGACGATGTCGGTGTCCTTGGCCCATTCGGTGTGGGGAACACCGCCGATCGCTACGAACAGGCGGCTGGTGTCGGCCCAGCTTTCGCTTTCCTCACCCTTTCGGATCTTCAGACGCCCCAAAGTTTCGTCGCCTTCGAGTTCGGTGACTTCGCTATTGTATAGGACCTCGACATTGGGCGCTTCCTTGATCCTGTCGATTAGGTAGCTGGACATCGATGTGGCGAGCGCATCGTCGCGAACCAGCATCGTGACCTTCTTGGCATGATCGGCGAGATGCATCACCGCCTGACCCGCCGAATTGCCGCCGCCGACGATATAAACGTTCTCGCCCTTGCACAGCGGTGCCTCACTCGCTCCGGCACCATAGTATACACCGGAATGTAACAAGCGGTCCTCATTAGCGAGGCCCAGCCTACGCCAATCCACGCCGGTCGCGCAGATGTTGGATCGGGCCACCATCGAGCCGCCGTCGGCGAGGTCTACCCAGATTTTCCCCTCCCTGAACTCCGCCTTCACCCCTTCCCGCATCATCAGGATCTCTACCCCGAACTTCAGCGCCTGCAGACGAGCGCGCTCCGCGAGGTCGGCGCCCGCGATGCCTTTGGGAAAGCCCAGATAGTTCTCGATCATCGAAGTCGTACCGGCCTGACCCCCGACGGCACCGCGCTCGATAAGGACGGTGCGCAACCCCTCCGATGCCGCATACACTGCTGCAGACAGCCCAGCCGGTCCGGCGCCGTAAATGGATACGTCGTATTCCCGCAGGCTTGGGTTAGCCATCAGGCCGAGCCGTGATGCCAGTTCCTTCATCGTGGGCGAGAACAGCCGTTCGCCATCGATCAGCTCGACCACCGGCAGCCGGATGTTCTCCAGTTCTTTCATGCCCAGTTCGCGCGCGCAATCGTCGTCGCATTCGAGCTCGTGCCATTCGAATTCCACGACGCTTCGTTTAAGGAAATCGCGCAGTTCGTATCCCAGAGCGTCGTCGCGCTTCCCATACAGCTTGATCAGGTTCGCTGGTGCGCCGTTCTTCGTGTCAGTGTTCGTCATGCGTCGTCCTATCTGGTTTTGACCGAATTCTTGCCGAGTGAAAGACCGAGGTGGCTCATCGACCGACCAGCCGGTAATCTGGCAGCTTCATAGGCTCGAAGCGCTTCGCTGACGTTATCGGGACGTCTTCCGATAGCGTCGGCCAGAGCCATCGCATCGCCAGATGCCTTGGCAGTCGCGCCCGCCGTGTGCGGCCTCACGACGAAGGCGGCGTCCCCGAGGAGACACACCCGGTTATGGGCCATGGTGCCCACGGCAAGATCTTCGATTGCCTGTATGAACGGATCTTCGGTCAGTTCGATCAACTGCTGGAACCAGGGATCGAGCTTGTCCTGCGCTCTTTGGACGAGATAGGTTTTTGGCAGATCGGCAAGCATCCCGGCCGTGATGGATCGCTTCTGCTGCACACCGTCTCTGTCCATCAGGAGATGATTGAGATCGGCCCCTGCTTCGACCGTTTCATACCAGACCCAATTGAGCCGCCGCGAGCCGATCGCGGTTCGCCACTCGTCGCCCGGAATGAAATAGCACAATGCGTGTCCGCCATCCTTCGCTGCAGTGAACGTGAAGCGATCGTGGAAGAACGCCTGCAGGTCATTCGGCAGATCCGCTTCGGCGACCGTTCCACGCCACGCGATGTAACCGGCGTATTCAGGGGTCAAGTCGGGATCGAAGCGCCGGCGTCCGTATGAACCGGATCCGTCCGCGAAGACCGCAAGATCCGCGACGGAACGTTCGTCTCCGAACTCCAGCGTTACGCTACCCTCCGACTGTTCGAACCCGGTCAGCGTCTTGCCCCGGTGGTAGCATTCCGCCGGGAACGCACCCTTTATCGCTTGAACGATGGCTTCCCAGGAGGTGAATTGTTGCGGCATGACCACATCGCTGTGGCTTCCCGTGACTGCATCGATCTGACGCCTGGTCATGCATGAGGTCAACGGAAGGTGCTGCCCAGCGATCCCTCTGACGAGCCGCGACAACTGCGGTTGGACGACTATACCTGCACCTCGGCCGCTCAGGTCGCGTGCGGACCGTTCATAAATGTCGGCCCGGCAGCCGATCTGGTGGAGACATATGCCTGCCGCCAAACCGCCGATCGAACCGCCGATGATGGCGGCACTGGGAAGAGTTTCGCTCACGAGAGGTAAATCGAGCTTGCAGGCCCGGCATCCTGTGGGGATTTCGCAGCGAGTTGCAGCGCCTCGACCATAATTCTAACGGTCTGCGCACCGCTATATAGAAACAGTTTTCCGGCCAAGACGCTCGGCACGCCGGTGATCTGAGCCCGCTCAGCTATGTCGAGTTCTCCTCGCACCGACGCTGCTACAGAATTGGTATGGGAATCCTCGGGAAAAACCCCCGCTTCAATCGCGACTTCGGCGGCCAGGTCGGTGAGCACGCTCGGATCGCCGACGTCCCGGCCCTGCTCGAAATAGGCCGAGAACAGACGTTCGATCACATCACTCTGGAGATCCGCTCCACCTTGCTCGAAAGCCATCCGGACAAGGCAATGCGATCCGAATGTGTTTGGCGTCTTCTCCATCGCATCGTAATCCCATTCAATCGATGTATCGACGGAAGCTTCGATCACTCCTGCATCCAGGGACCGGCTTTTCTCCCAGCTGCCGAATTTGGCCGAACGATATGCTTTCCGATCGAGACCTTCAGGCGGCATCTGCGGGTTGAGCTCGAAGGGCCGCCAGATGGTGGTCACACCATGTCCCTCTTTTTCGAATTCTTCGATGGCCCGATCGAGCCTGCGTTTGGCGACGAAACACCATGGACAGATGGTGTCGGACACTATGTCTAGGACGAGCGAATGGCGTTCCGTTGAAGCTGATCCGTTGTCGGATGTTGTGGACGTTTCCACCGAAGAAATCCTTTGCCTATTCCAGGTGTCATCACGATATGCGTTACCGGTTTCCGATTGGCGAGTAGGCACTCGCGGGTAACCTGAAAGATGATTGGTATGGATGTTGAAGACGAACCCACGATCGACGAGCTTTATCCGGCGCGTAGACTGCTAGATCAGATCGCTGACAAATGGACGCCGATCGTGCTGTTTTGCCTAGCTTCAGGCACTTCGCGCTTCGGTGTGATGCATCGTAAGATACCGGGCCTGTCCAAGAAGATGCTCACACAGGTCTTGCGTCGGCTGGAGCGCGACGGTTTGGTGCATCGCACCGTCTTCCGTGTTGTCCCACCTAAAACCGAATACGTCCTGACGGACCTAGGGCGGCGGCTGCATGAGCCGGTAGCGCAATTGTGCAGATGGGCGGAGGACAATGTGGATGTCTTGGATGCCATCGAGCAATCACGTGCCGAGGCGGAGAGTTCGGAAGCGGGATGAAGGACGATTGGCTATGAGCTTCTTTGATGGTTGCCGAAAAGTGTGACCACCAATGCTTTGATAGAAATAATCAGTTCGCAAGCTTTTTCGTATTCCGCAACTGCTCATACCGCATTGCTACTTCAGGCCAGAGTTCGACGCCGTCGTGGTCGCCGGAACTCGTCAGACGTTCCACCTGTGCACATATATGATTTCGCCCGTGCGCACCGTGCTTTCGCTCTACCCATAATGCCATTCCCCAGAGTTCTTGTTCACGGGATATCATTCGCATTGCACCAGCCATCCAGTCATCGAACCCACCGCACCGAACGCGATTGGGAACTCGAATCAATAAGCCCCATCATTGAGCGCTTGAGGAGTTTCTTCCAGCCTTAATCGCCGCAGACATTTCATAACAGCTACCGTAAAGTGCGATGCACAGCGTGTAATTCGTATAGGGCGGGATAGTGTCTCCTTAACAAGACCCCCGCGATCGGCTGGCCATCGGCCGAAGCAGGGTAGGCGTGAAAATTTTTTCGAACAAATATGTTCCGCATTTGTTCTGGCGCGTCCTATAAGGCCAGCATGCTATTATCGTCTCTCGAACTTGACCGCCCTACTCCGATCTCATGTCTGCCCGACGATCTGCGGCTGCGGATAGTCGATGCTGCGGGTGCTGGCTTTCCCAGCCCGGCGCAGGACTGGGAGGATCCGACCCTTGACCTGATCGAACTGTTGCGTCTCGACCGCGCAGCCAGCTTCGTGTTCCGGGTTTCCGGCGAATCGATGCGCGATACCGGCTTCTTCGACCGGGATGTCGTCGTTGTGGATAGGGATCGCAGGCCGGCAAACGGATCAATCGTGATCGCGATCGTCGATGGCGGGTTCGTCATTCGGCAAATGGTCGTACGCGGCAATGTGCCCTATCTCGAAGCGCGCAACGCTTTAATGAACGCCAATCCTGTTCGGTGTGACGAGGATGTTGAGGTCTGGGGCGTTGTCCGTGCCAGCATACGCAACGTTATCGGCTGAACGTTTGTGTGGGCCATCCTCGATATCACGAACTTCTACGTATCGTCCGAACGGGTTTTTGACCCGTCGCTTCGCCAAATGCCTGTATGTGTTCTGTCAAACAACGACGGCTGTGCGATAGCCAGGTCGGAGGAGGCCAAGGCTCTGCACATCAAAATGGGAGCACCCGTTTTTCTGATGCGTGACAAGATCAAGCGTCACGGAATCGAGCTGCGCAGTTCGAACTATGAACTCTACGCCGACATGAATCGTCGCTTCAATCAGGTGATCGGCGAATACAGCGACCAGGTGGAGATATACTCGATCGACGAGACATTCTTCCGCTTGCCCGTATTGGCCAATGGTCTGGGCGACGTAGCAACCGCACACGAAGTGCGCCGCGCCGTGATGCAGCAAACCGGATTGCCGACAAGGATCGGTCTGGGCCCGACCCGCGCACTGTCCAAAGTGGCGAACGGGTTGGCAAAGGCATCGGAGAAGGTCTGGGGCGGCGTAATTGATCTGCATGACGAGGAGTTGCGCGCGAGGCTGTTCCGCGAATGGCCCGTGGAAGAGGTCTGGGGCATCGGTCGGCAACTAGCCAAACGACTGAGGCCTTTGGGTGTTCGCACGGCTGCCGATCTTGCCGCCCTCCCTCCAGCCCAGGCTCGCGATGTCGGCACCGTGGTCATGGAACGGCTGGTTCGCGAACTGAATGGCATCGAATGTGATGGCTTCACGCCGCAGCCAGACAAGCTGAAGAATACAGCGGTTACGCGGATGTTTGCGGAACCGGTCAGCGATCAGACCGTGCTGCGGGAGGCCATGGTGCGCCGGGCAGTGCGGGCTGCAGAGAAGATACGCGTGCAGGACCTTGTGGCTGGCCGCCTCATCGCGTTCGCACATGGCAGCCGGTACAAGCCGGGAGCGCCTTCGCATAGCCGGTCCGCAACCATATCGCCGGCAAGCAATGATCCACGCATTATCGGCGCCATGGCGGGAAGAATGGCTGACGCGATGTTCGCGACAGGTGACGTCTATACGAAATGCGGGGTGATGCTGGAAAGCCTGCATGAAGCTGGCGCCGGGCAAGGCGATCTGTTCGCCTGCGCCGACCCGCGCGATGCTGGCTTGATTTCTTCAATGGATGATCTGAACGCCCGGTATGGGCGTGCAGCAGTAACGATAGCGTCTGCAGGGCACGGCGCTCGATCTCACGATACCAAGCGATCAATGAAGAGCCCGGCATGGACGACACGTCTTACGGAAGTCCCATTGGCTCGATGATGACCGATCACCCAACGTATGACGCATCTGCTGTTCAGAAGGTGCGACACTTCGAACTGGCTTTCGCTTGTGTATTACAATATGATACCTCATGAGGTCGTATCTTGATACAAGCATTAAGAGACGCGCGAAAGGGGTGTGGTTGGACGCAACGCGTTCTGGCCACGAAGGTTGGCGTGTCGACCCAATCAATCAAGCGGCTGGAAGCGGGCATGGGGTCTGTCTCGACGCTGGTAGCTGTCATGGGTGCCCTCGAGTTTCGGCTAACCGGGCTAGGACCAGGCAAAACACTTGGTGAGCAACTGCGCAATAAGCGGCTTGCGCGAAATTGGTCGCTTCGGAAAACAGCAGACAAGACAGGCTTGGCCGTCAATACGGTTGTTTGTCTCGAGGGCGATGGTGGGTCCGTTGCCAGCCTACAGGTCTTGATCCAGAAGCTTGCTCCGACAGCACGCCGTCGCGCGCCAGAACGTGCGTATTGGGGTCAGGGTGATAAGGAGGATCGCGACGCCCGCTTCACGCCACCTGGATTGCTGGGTGCTGTAACCGAGGCATTTGGGTCAATCGATATTGATCCCTGCGGTCATGAGCTCAGTCCTGTGCAGGCGAAGCGCAGCATATTGCTTTCGGAAGGCGGCGACGGATTGCGCGACGATTGGTCAGGTCGCCTGGCGTTTGTGAACCCGCCATTTAGTGAGCAGCAGAAATGGCTTCGACGCGCGCATGACCAGTGGAGTGCAGGCAGGATCGAGGTTGCTGTCTGCTTGGTCCCGACCCGTACTGACTCCCAATGGTTTCACGAAGTCTTGAGTCAGAGTGCGAGCATTTATTTCCTTAAGGGTCGAGTTCGTTTCACTGACCCACGCGGAAGAACGCAAGCTACGCCGCACTCGGTAATGCTCGTGATACTAGGAGCGGCGGAAAACGAAAAGGTTACCCTTGCCTCACAGCTTCCGGGCGTCTGGATGCTGTAAGGCAGCCTGTTTTGGTGTTGGAAACGAAACGCTTCAAAAAGAATGGTCCACTTTGTCTATCGGAAATATCGGTATGACGGCTTTCAATTTTGTAGAGTAGCCAACAAGCCCCCTGACGACCGCTTTGCGCCCCCATCCGGCCGTTCGGCCTTGTCGCTGGCGATCCCGAAAGCCGCCATTCGTTCCGCAAGCGCTCAACTGGTTCAGACCCGACATTGCGCTGACGGCCCAACAGGCGTGGCCAAAATTATATTCGGAGTGCATCAATCAGGGCGTCCCGAGCCATGGCCACGCGCGGGTGTCGCAGCGATGAGCGTGCCCACACGAGGTAGAAAGCGTTGCGCGGCACCGTGATCGGCGCGGGTATCTCGATCAGCGTGCAGGCAGCGCGTTCGCTGCGGGTGAGATAGCCGGGCAGTACCGTCCAGCCGAGGTCCGCGCACAATCCCGACCGTATCACCCGCAGATCGGGCGCGGTCAAGGCGGGCTGGCTGGTCAGCTCGATCTGGTTTGCCTCGAGCCAGGTCCGCAGCAGCGGCCGGTCAAGATCGTAGGCGAGGTGGGCCGTCCGGTTGAGCCCGTCGGCAAGCGGCAATTCGGCAATCCGGCTCGCCACGGCGGGCGAGGCTATGGCGCGCAGGTGTTCCTCGCCCAGCGCATGGAAGGCCAACCGCGGATCTTCTGGTTGCGAGGCGGTGACAGCCAGATGCACCTTGTCTTCGAGGAGCACGGCATAAAGCGCCTCGCGCCCGCCGATATGCAGGCGCAGGTCCAGCCCTGCTTCCAGCAGCGGAGCCAGTCGAGGCGTGATCATTTCGCCCAGCAGGTCCGACGGCGCGGCGATGTGGACCGTGCCCGAGATGCGCGACGATCGGGCCCGCGCGCTGGCCAGTGCCGATTCCGCCGTGTCGAGGCTGCTTCCGATCGAAGCCGCGAGATCGTCGGCAATTACTGTCGGTCGAACACCCCGCGAATGGCGATCAAACAAGGGACGGCCCAGTTGCGCCTCGAGCGATGCGATGTGCTGCGACGCCGCCGGTTGGGTGATGCCGATTGCCCGGGCCGCTTCGCTCAGCGAACGACGGCGGTAGACTTCGACGAAGGTGCGCAACTGCAGGAGGGACATTCCGGTTCCATAACCGGATTTATGGCCGTCCGCCATTCCCGCTGGATTTCATGATGCCGTTCCCTGCGTATATAGGCCGCCGAAAGGAACGATTGAATGCAAAATCGCCGCCAACTGCTGAAAGCTCTCACCGCTGTCTTTGTGGCGGGTGCGGTTGCGCCGGTTGCGTTTGCTCGTATCCCCAACATCAATGGAAAAGGACAATTGACGATGACCCGCATTCTCATGCTGGCCACCTCCGCCGACCGCATGACTCCTGGCACCGAACCGACGGGTGTCTGGCTCGAGGAACTTACCACCCCGTATTATGCCTTTCGCGATGCGGGCGCCGAGGTGACGCTGGCCTCGATCAAGGGCGGCGCCATCCCCGTCGACCAGCGCAGCGTTAACGCCGACGGCGAGAACGACGCTTCGGTCGAACGCTATCTGAAGGACGACGCGCTAAAGACCGAGGTTGCCGGCACCATTGTATTCACAAGCATCGATCCCGCCGGCTACGACGCGCTGTTCCTGCCCGGCGGCCACGGCACCATGTTCGATTACCCCGGCAGCGACGAACTGGCCCGCCTGGTCGAACGCTTCGACCGCGAAGGCAAGATCGTCGCCGCCGTCTGCCATGGACCAGCAGGGCTGGTCTCGGCGAAGAAGGCCGATGGCACGCCCCTCGTGGCTGGCCGCCGTGTCGCGGGCTTCACCGACAGCGAGGAAAGCGCGGTCGGCCTCGATCAGGCGGTGCCGTTCCTGCTCGAAACGCGCCTCAAGGAACTTGGGGGCAAGCACGAGGGCGGCCCCGATTTTGCCCCCTTCGCCCTGCGCGACGGCAATCTGGTGACCGGCCAGAACCCCGCCAGCGCTACCCGCACCGCGGAGCTCGTGATGGAAGCCCTCAAGGACAAGGTCGCCTGATCATGCGCTATCTCCACACCATGCTGCGCGTCGCCGATCCCGAGGCGGCGATCCGTTTCTTCACGCTGCTGGGTCTCAAGGAGACCCGGCGCATGGAGAACCAGGCCGGACGTTACACGCTGATCTACCTTGCCGCCGACGAGGAATTCCGCGGCGACGGCGAGCAGGGCGATGCCGAGGTCGAGCTGACGTATAACTGGCCGCCCGAGGATGGCAGCGCTGCCGAGAAATACACGGGCGGCCGAAACTTCGGCCATCTCGCCTACGGGGTCGACGACATCTACGAAACGTGCTCGCGGCTGCAGGCGGGCGGCGTGACGATCAATCGCCCCCCGCGTGACGGATACATGGCGTTCGTCCGCTCGCCGGACGGAATCTCGATCGAACTGCTGCAGAAGGGCGAACACAAGGCTCCGGCCGAACCCTGGGCCTCCATGCCCAACACGGGCGAATGGTGATGGCAAAATTGTTCGAATCGATTGAGGTTGGCGGGCTGCGGCTCGCCAACCGCATCGTCATCGCGCCGATGTGCCAGTATTCGGCAGTGGACGGCGCGATGACCGACTGGCACCAGATGCATCTCGGCCAGTTGGCGCTCTCGGGCGCGGGCGCGCTGACGATAGAGGCGACCGCGGTCAGCCCGGAAGGGCGCATCACCTACGGTGACGTCGGCCTGTACGATGACCGTACCGAAGCGGCGATGCGAAGCGTGCTCGAAAGTGTGCGCCGATGGTCGGACATGCCGCTGATCATCCAGCTGGCCCATGCCGGCCGCAAGGCTAGCTGCGCCAAGCCGTGGCAAGGCGGAACGCAGATCGCCCCCGATGCGGAGAATGGCTGGCAGACCGTGGCACCCGGCGCCATTCCCTTCACCCCGGACGACCATCCCCCTGTCGAACTGGACAAGTCAGGGCTTGCCCGCATCCGGGAGACGTTTGCGGATGCCGCCCGGCGCGCCGGCAGGCTCGGCATCGAAGCCATCCAGATCCACGCCGCACATGGCTATCTGCTCCACGAGTTTCTTTCGCCGATCTCCAACCGGCGCGGCGACGACTACGGCGGCAGCCTCGACAACCGGATGCGGTTCCCGCTCGAAGTGTTCGATGCCGTGCGCGATGCGTTTCCGGCCGACCGCCCGGTGACCGTCCGCGTTTCCGGGACCGACTGGGTTGAAGGCGGCTGGACAGCGGAGGAAACCGCATTGTTTGCACAGGAGCTGGAGCGGCGCGGTTGTTCGGCAATCCACGTCTCCGGCGGCGGCCTCGACCCGCGCCAGCAAATCCCTGTCGGTCCCGGCTATCAGGTGCCGCTGGCGAGGACGGTCAAGGACGCGGTCGCCATGCCTGTCGTGGCGGTCGGAATGATCACCGATCCGCACCAGGCGGAGCGCATCCTCGAAGACGGGCATGCCGACGCGATAGCGATAGCCCGCGCTGCGCTGTGGGATCCGCGCTGGCCCTGGCACGCCGCCGCCGCGCTTGGCGCATTGGTAAAGGCGCCCCCGCAATATCTCCGGTCCGAGCCCCACGAAGCGGGCCGCATTCTCAAGGAAATGATCCCATGAAAATCTCCGTCAAACTGCTTCTGGCCGCTGGCGCTGCCCTCTCGCTTGCCGCCTGCTCGACGACCCGCGAGGGTGCATCCGCGCCCCAGATCGAACAGGTCGCGACCTTCGATGGCGCGATGCCGACTGGCGTGACCGTCGCCCCCAACGGGCGCATCTTCGTCAACTTCCCGCAATGGGGCGACAACGCGCCGTTCACGGTTGCCGAGCTGGTCGACGGCAAGGCGGTGCCTTATCCCGACGCCGCGACCAACCAGCCCGATCCGGCCGACCCGGCTGGGCATTTCATCTCGGTGCAGAGCGTGGTGGCCGACGGCGCCAATCGCCTCTGGGTGCTCGACACGGCTGCGCCCAATTTCTCTCAGCCGCAGGCCGGCGGTGCAAAGCTGGTGGCAATCGACCTTGCGACCGACCGGGTGGTGAAGACGATCGTCCTGCCGCCCAGCGTGGTGCTGCCCACGACCTACCTCAACGACGTGCGCTTCGATCTGCGTCAGGGCGCCGAGGGCGTCGCCTACATCACCGACAGCAGCAACGCGGGGATCGGCGGCATCATCGTCGTCGATATCGCCAGTGGGCGTGCGATCCGGCGCCTGTCGAACCATGTGACGACCAACCCGGAGCCCGGCTTCACCCCGGTTGTCGACGGTGCGGTGCTGATGAATCGCCCGGCACAAGGGCCCGCGACGCCGGTAGCAATCGCGAGTGATGCGATCGGGCTCAGCGCGGACGGCAGTCTGCTCTACTACGGGCCGCTGTCGGGCCGCACGCTGCATGCGGTGCCCACCGCTCTGCTGCGCGACCCTGCGGTGTCCGAAGATGAACTGGCCCGCGCAGTCCGCAGCCTGGGGCGCAAAGGCGCTTCGGACGGGATTGCCGAAGACGACCGGGGCCGCGTGTTCGCCGGCGATTACGAGAACAGCGCGATCCGCGTGCTCGACCAGGGCCGCTGGACGACGGTGGTCAGCGCCCCCCGCATCAGCTGGCCCGACACGCTGTCGATCGGCACCGACGGCTATCTCTACTTCACCGCCAACCAGCTTCACCGTCAGCCAGGCTTCCACGGCGGGCGGGATTTGCGCCGCAAGCCTTACGAGCTGCTCCGCATCCGGGTGGGCGCCGGGCCCGTCCTCTTGCGCTCACAGTGATCCCATCAGGCCGGGCAGGCTCGCGCGGGGCCGCGATCCGGCAAAAAAATCAACAACTGACTTGAAGGAATACAGACATGACAAAGGGTATCGAAGGCAAGGTCGTTCTCATTACCGGCGGCAGCAGCGGCATCGGCGCGGAAACAGCGCGTCTTCTCGCGGAACGCGGCGCGAAGGTGGCCATCGCCGCGCGGCGCAAGAACAGGCTCGACGAGGTCGTCGCGGACATCGCCGCAAACGGCGGCACGGCACGTAGCTACGCGCTGGACGTGACCGACAAATCGGCGGTCCAGTCCGTCGTCGCCGCAATCATTGCCGACTTCGGCCGCCTCGACGTGCTGATCAACAATGCCGGACTGATGCCGATCCGTCCGATGGCCGAGGTCAACACCGACGAGTGGGACCAGATGATCGACGTCAATCTGAAAGGTACGCTCTACGGCATCGCGGCGGCCCTTCCCGGTTTTCTCGAGCAGGGCAGCGGTCACATCATCAACTTGAGCTCGGTTGCGGGCATCAAGGTCTTCGCACCGGGCGGCACGGTCTACTCCGGCACCAAGTTCGCCGTCAGCGCGATCAGCGAGGGCTTGCGCCACGAGGTGGGGGAAAAAGTCCGGGTCACGTCAATCGAGCCTGGAGCTGTCGAAAGCGATCTGAAGTTCACGACATCCGGCACGGCTGCCGAGACGGTGCTGGACTTCTACAAGCAGGCCATTCCGGCGGCATCGGTGGCGCGTGCTATCGCGTTCGCTGTCGAACAACCTGATGACGTCGACGTCAACGCGATCGTCATCCGGCCGACTGCACAGGAGTTCTGATTTCGACGAGGAGGCGGGGCCGCGTGTGCTCCGCCTCATGGGGAACGCACGGGCCCGCTCGTCCGTTACTTTCCCGAATAATATCTGTCCGTTTTACTTAAGGAGTAAATTATGCCCAAACTTGCCCTGTATGTGCCACTTAAGGCAAAGCCCGGAAAAGAGCGCGATGTCGCCGATTTCCTGACCTCGGCATTGCCGCTCGCTCAAGCTGAGCCGGGCACTCTGACCTGGTATGCGATCGAGGAAGGTCCCGGTGCGTACGCGATCTTCGATACGTTCGACACAGAGGAGGATCGGCAGGCCCATCTTGACGGCAAGGTTGCCGCCGCACTGATGGACAAGGCAGAAGAACTGTTTTCCGAACCGCCGCAGATTCATAAGTTCACCCTGCTGGCCGCGAAATAGCGGAGCGGTCGCCACCCTACGCTGCCATTTGACTGCAGTGTAAGGCTCGTGTTTGCATCTGGAATGGATGGCCGGGTCTAATCGGGAAATGAATAAATGAATACGACAGGCCATCCGCGATAGTGGATGGCCTTGTCTTTTGCGCATATCTCACCTCTGAATTTACTGATGAGGCGCCGTTGATGTGTCGCGGCGTAACGGCACCATTGGTTCGCGGGAGATTCTTGAGCACATCAATTTGGCGCGTTATTCGGCCGTTCTGGCCCAGTCATTCAGAAAACCGCCGTGAATCGATCCCAGAATGGCTCTACGGGAAGGAACCTTTCAGGTAGCAGAAGGTTCAGGACACTGAGATCAGTTGGAAAGATGCGAGTTCCTTCGCCGTTGCGCTGGATCGGATCATTAACAAGCGCTGGCCTTGATGACGTCTTGAGCAGCGCTACGAAAGGAAAAGTCTATGAAAGCTGTCGTATACAACGGACCCAAAAACGTTTCCGTGGAAACCGTCGACGATCCCAAGATCGAGAAACCGACCGATGTGATCATTCGGGTGACCACCACCAACATTTGCGGGTCTGACCTTCACATGTACGATGGCCGTACCAGTTTCGAGAAGGGCAGGGTCTTTGGTCACGAAAACCTTGGCGAAGTCATCGAGGTCGGCGCTGCCGTAGATCGGATCAAGAAGGGCGATCGTGTCTGTATGCCGTTCAACGTGGGTTGCGGGTTCTGTGAAAATTGTGAACGCGGTCTGACGGCGTTTTGCCTCACGACCAACCCTGGAACCGCCGGCGCAGCGTATGGCTTTGCCGAGATGGGGCCGTGGCAAGGCGGTCAGGCCGAGTTGATGCGCGTTCCTTATGCGGACTTCAATTGTCTGAAGCTGCCCGAGGACGCCAAAGAGAAGGAGGACGACTATGTCATGCTCTCCGACATCTTCCCGACGGGTTGGCATGGCGTCGAACTGTCAGGTTTCCTGCCTGGCGAAAGCATCGCGATCTACGGCGCCGGTCCGGTCGGTTTGATGGCCGCGCATTCAGCCGAAATTCGTGGTGCCTCTCAGATCTTCGTGGTCGATACTCACGATGACCGCCTGAAACTGGCCGAGGCGATGGGCGCCATTCCGATCGACATGCGCAAGGGCGATCCCGCCCAACAAATCCTTGACGCGACCGGCGGCCTCGGGACCGACCGGGGGGTCGAGGCGGTCGGTTATCAGTGTTGCGATCGGCACGGCAAGGAGCGCAGCAATTACACGATGAACTCCCTCGTCAAAAGCACGAAGGCCACCGGCGGAATCGGCGTGGTCGGCGTGTTCGTTCCGGAAGACCCGAACGCGCCCGACGATCTCCAGAAAGAAGGCAAGATGGCGTTCGACTTCGGCAACTTCTGGTTCAAGGGCCAGAAGATCGGCACCGGACAATGTAATGTGAAGCATTATAACCGGCGGCTGATGAGCCTTATCGAGCATGGCCGGGCCAATCCTGCCCAAATCATCTCGCACCGGCTGCCGCTTGATCAGGCACCAGACGCCTACAAGCATTTCGACGAGCGCGATGATGGTTGGACGAAGGTCTTGCTCAAGCCGGGCGCCTGACCTCAGTCTTCGACGGAATAGGGAATAAATTATGACTTTAGAAGGCAAATCAGTTGCCATTCTGATCGCACCCCGCGGGACGGAAGAACCAGAGTTCTCGAAGCCCAAGCAAGCTGTCGAGGACGCTGGTGGCAAAGTGACCGTGGTCAGTTTTGAATCGGGCAAGGCTCGCACAGTCAATGGCGATCTTGACGAGGGCGGCAGCTATACTATCGACAAGACGTTTTCCGAGGTCAAAGCCGACGATTTCGACGGACTCGTTGTGCCCGGAGGGACTGTCGGTGCCGACAAGCTGCGCGGCAGCGACGAGGCAATTGGTTTCATCCGGGCTTTCTTCGATCAGAAAAAACCTGTTGCGGCTATATGCCATGCACCCTGGACTTTGATCGAGGCTGGCGTGCTCAAGGGTCGCACCTTGACGTCCTACCCGACGCTGAAGGTCGATATCGAGAACGCTGGCGGAGCATGGACCGATGAGGAAGTCGTGGTCGACAACGGCCTTGTTACCAGCCGCGATCCCGATGATTTGCCCGCCTTCTGTGCCAAACTCGTCGAGGAAATCGCAGCAGGGAATTAAGACGGGGCGTTTCGACGAACCATCTGAGGGCTCTTTCCCCGGAGAAGGTCCGCACAAAGCGAGCGTGGCGGATGGCCAGCGATTGGCCGTCCGCCACGCCGCGTATTACACGAACAAAGCACACCTGACGGCACTGAAACCCTGAGCCGCGTCAACCGCGGTGACACATCGCCGGCTCCCTTTCCAGATTCGACCCATTCCAACGTGTGGTTGAGATGCACCTGATCGAACGTGCGTTCGGCCAGATTTACGACCTACAGCGCCGCCTTCAGATAGCGGGCGGTGAGACTGCCTTCCGCTTCCGCAACGACGCCAGGGATGCCGCTGGCAACGATACGGCCCCCATCTTCCCCGGCCCCCGGTCCCAGGTCGATGATCCAGTCTACCTGTGTGATGGCGCGCATGTCATGTTCGACGACTACGACGGTATTGCCGGCGTCTACGAGGCCCTGCAGGTGTCGCATCAGCCGGTCGCCATCGGAGGGGTGAAGCCCCGAAGTTGGCTCGTCGAGGATGTAGATCGTGTTGCCGCGTTGGGCGCGTTGCAGTTCAGTCGCCAGCTTGATGCGCTGCGCCTCCCCGCCAGACAGCTCGGTCGCCGGCTGACCGAGCCTCAGATAGCCAAGACCGATCTCCCGCAACACGTCGAGGGAACGCATCACAGATGCCTCGCCAGCGAAGAAATCGCACGCATCGTCGACCGTCAGTTCGAGCACCTGGGCGATATTGCGCCCGTTCCATTCGACTTCGAGCGTTTGCGGGTTGTAGCGAGAGCCATGACAGGTCGAGCACGGGGCAAAAACGCTCGGCAGGAACAGCAGCTCCACCATGACGTATCCCTCGCCCTCGCACACAGGGCAGCGGCCTTGCGGGACGTTGAACGAGAACCTTCCCGGGCTGTAATGCCGCCGGCGGGCGAGCGGCGTATCAGCGAAGATCCGTCGCACATGGTCGAACATGCCGCTGTAGGTGGCTAGGTTGGAGCGCGGCGTGCGGCCGATCGGTTTCTGATCGACGCGCACCAGCCTGCGAACATGCTCCATGCCTGCGACAATGCGTCCTTCAGTATCGTTCTGCGCAATATCGAGCAGCGGATCGATATCCTCCTCCTCGGCCACGGGGGAGCCGCCGAGGTGTTCCGTGACGAGCTCGGGCAGCGCCTGACTGACAAGACTGGATTTGCCCGATCCCGAAACGCCGGTGACAGCGGTGAAGCAGCCGATGGGAAACGCGACGTCGAGACCAGGGAGATTGTTCCGCCTGATCCCTTCAAGGCGTAGCCATGCCTTGGGATCGCGCGGTGTGCGCTCACTGCGGAGCGGCTCTGCGAACAGGTAGCGGCGGGTGATCGAAGTCTCGACGTCGGCAAGCCCATCTATCGGCCCGCTATAGAGGACTTCACCGCCCTTTTCCCCGGCACCCGGCCCGACATCGACGAGCCATTCCGCGCGGCGGATCACGTCGAGATTATGTTCGACGACGAACAGGGAGTTGCCCGCCGCCTTGAGACGCTCGAGGATGGTGAGCAAGGCTTCGCCATCTGCCGGATGCAACCCTGCCGAAGGCTCGTCAAGGACATAGACCACGCCGAAAAGCTGTGACGACAATTGCGTGGCAAGCCGCAAGCGCTGCAGCTCTCCGGAGGAGAGCGTCGGCGTGCTGCGGTCGAGCGAAATGTAGCCAAGGCCAAGATCGATCAGCGGCTCTAGCCGCTCGAGCAATTCGCAGGCAAGGCGTTGGGCGGCGATCCGCTTCTCGTCGGAGAGATTGGGCGTACGGCGTACGTCGGGCGCGCTCTTGTGCGCAGAGCCGCCCGCCGCAACCCGTTGTTCGACCGCTGCATCGCGGGCCGCTTTTTCCAGAACATCGCCCTTTGAGGGGGCGGAGACCGCCCCATACGCGCCATGCGCGACGGGCATCAGCAAGTCCTTCAGCTTGAGCACCGTCAGGTCGCCGAACTCGGCAATGTCGAGGCCGGCGAATTTTACCGACAGGGCTTCGCGCTTCAGGCGCTTGCCATCGCAAGTCGGGCAATCGCGGCCGATGATATATTGCGAGACGCGCTTCTTCATCAGCGCGCTTTTCGTGTTGGCGAAGGTTTCCAGCACATAGCGGCGCGCGCCGGTGAAGGTGCCCTGGTAGCTCGGTTCCATGCCGCGCTTGAGCGCCGTCCGGGTCTGTTCGGGCGTCAGTCCCCCATAGACCGGCACCGTCGGCGACTCTTCAGTGAAGAGGATCCAGTCGCGATCCTTTTTCGGCAGGTCGCGCCACGGCGTATCGACGTCATAGCCGAGCGAAACGAGGATATCGCGCAGGTTCTGGCCATGCCAAGCGGTCGGCCAGGCGGCGATCGCCCGGTCGCGAATGGTGAGGCTGTCGTCAGGAACCATCGTCTCTTCGGTCGCGTCATAGAAGCGCCCGATGCCGTGACAGGTCGGGCAGGCGCCGGCGACCGTGTTGGGGGAGAAATCCTCCGCATAGAGCATCGGCTGATGGCGCGGATATTCGCCGACGCGCGAATAGAGCATCCGCACCAGGCTGGAGATCGTCGTCACGCTGCCGACCGAGGATCGCGCGTTGGCCGAGCCGCGCTGCTGCTGCAACGCGACCGCAGGTGGCAAACCGTCGATCGCGTCGACCTCCGGCACGCCGGCCTGGTCGATCAGGCGACGGGCATAGGGCGCAACCGATTCCAGGTAACGACGCTGGGCTTCGGCATAGAGGGTGCCGAACGCGAGCGATGACTTGCCCGAGCCCGATATGCCGGTGAACACCACGAAGGCGTCGCGCGGTACATCGACGTCAATATTTTTGAGGTTATTCTGGCGCGCGCCGCGAACCTGCACGCAGGCGGGCGGCCCCGTATGTCCATGATCGGTGGCTGGCGTCGTCGCGTTAATGTCCTTGCTCTTCAATTCTTTCTTCCTGCCTTATACGCCCGTGCGGCTCGTGGTTCATCACAGTCGGGTAAAAGATGAATGCATTTCGACGCGTTGCCCATTTGCCAGAGCGCGCGTCATCATGGCCGGGGTCGGGCCATGATGACGGCCGAATTGTCGATCCGGGCGCCTCGCGCCGCTTCGGATCGACGGGTCAGTAGTGAATGACCGAGCGGATCGACTTGCCTTCGTGCATCAGTTCGAAGGCCTCGTTGATCTCCTCCAAACCCATCGTGTGGGTTACGAATGGGGCCAGATCGATATCGCCTCTCATCGCGTCCTCGACCATGCCGGGGAGCTGTGTCCGTCCCTTGACGCCACCGAAAGCGGACCCCTTCCATACGCGGCCCGTGACGAGCTGGAATGGGCGGGTGGAGATTTCCTCGCCCGCGCCGGCAACGCCGATCACGATCGACTGACCCCAGCCACGGTGCGCTGATTCGAGCGCGGCGCGCATGACGTGGACGTTGCCGATGCACTCGAAGGTATGATCGATGCCCCAGCCCGTCATCTCGATCAGCACTTGCTGGATGGGCTTGTCATGGTCTTTGGGGTTGATGCACTCGGTCGCACCGAACTGGCGTGCCAGCTCGAATTTGGACGGATTGGTGTCGATGGCTATGATGCGACCCGCCTTCGCCTGGCGCGCACCCTGAATCGCCGCGAGGCCGATGCCGCCGAGGCCGAACACGGCGACCGAGTCTCCGGGCTGGACCTTGGCGGTATTGTGGACTGCGCCGATGCCGGTCGTGACGCCGCAGCCGAGCAGGCAGACATGTTCGGGGTTTGCCTCGGGATTGATCTTGGCGAGCGAGACTTCCGCGACGACAGTATATTCACTGAAGGTTGAACAGCCCATGTAATGATAGAGGGGCTGACCATTGTACGAAAAGCGGGTGGTCCCATCGGGCATCAAGCCCTTGCCCTGCGTTTCGCGGACAGCGACGCACAGGTTGGTCTTGCCCGACAGGCAGAAGTCGCACTTGCCGCACTCGGCGGTGTAGAGCGGAATCACGTGATCGCCCGGCACGACGCTGGTGACGCCTTCACCAACCTCGACAACGATGCCCGCGCCCTCGTGGCCCAGAACCACCGGGAAAACACCCTCCGGATCACTCCCCTCCAGCGTGTACGCGTCGGTGTGGCACACCCCGGTGTGCGTCACCCGTATGAGGACTTCGCCTTTCCGTGGTGGGGCGACATCGATCTCGACGATTTCGAGTGGCTTGCCCGCCTCGAAGGCTACAGCGGCGCGAGATTTCATGTTGGGATACCCTCGTTGAGTTAAACTGATTGCTGGTGGGAGGCCGTCGCGTCAGCGCAAGTTCGACGACATTCCCATACTGGCAGGGAGTATCGTTATCATACTCCCTAGCAGTATACAAGAGGTGTCCTGACGAGGATCTCAAACCAGAGAAGGCAGCAGGGGCTGGCTTCTAAGTTAGGGAAAACACGGACAAGAAAATGAGCCTGAAATTGTCATTTAAGATAAGTACGCAGAATTTTCATTACGCCCTCCACGCCGTCATCGTGATCGCCACCTGCGCCTCCGACGGCCCGAACTGTGCCCGAACCAAATGTTTCCCTGAGATGACTCTCCATCACTTCTGCCATCAGTCCATTTGTCGCACCACGCATGGCGACAATTTGCTGCAGCAGGGGAGCGCAATCGGCCCCCGCTTCGATCGCGCGTTCCAGAGCGTCCGCCTGACCCTTGATACGCCGCAAGCGTGTGATTGCTCGCTTCTTGTCCTCTGATGAATGTGGCATTGCTCTTTCCCGAGAAATCGCTCCAGCATACTGTACAGGGGGGGGAGTTTCAATCCTGCACAGAGCGGGGTGTTTTTATGATCGGGCGAGGTTCCGGTCATGCTCTCAAGGATGCGCCATGAGCAGCCTTGGCACGGGCGCCGCAAGTCCGATTCTCTGTCGGGGAAGGGGGGCGCGATCGCTCACTCCCCCCACCGGTATGCCGGTCAGACCGTAACGACGACCTTGCCGATCTGTTCGTTCGATTCGAGGAAGCGGTGCGCGTCTTGGATGGCATCGAGCGGGAAGGTGCGCGCGATCCGCGGCTTGAGCGCGCCCGATTCCAGACCCGCCACGATGAACGCCTTGGCGCGATCGAGGGCAGCGTCGTCCGAGACGATCTCGCTGTAGATATAACCCTTGAGCGTGAGGCTCTTGCCCAGCACGGAGAACAACGGGAACGGCGTCGGCTCGTCGCTGAGCGCGCCATATTGGAGCAGGATGCCGCCGCGCGCCATGCTTGCGGCCAGAAGTTCGAGCAACGGGCCGCCGACCGGATCGAGGACCACGCGCGCCCCTGCACCATCGGTTATCTCCATAACCCTCGCTACCAAATCCTCTTCCCCGGTCGCGACGACATGATGTGCGCCGGCATCGATCAGGGCCTGGCGCTTGGCGCCGGTACGCGTCGTCGCGATTACTGTCGCGCCGACCATCCGCGCAATCTGAAAGGCAGCAAGGCCGACGCTGCTGGAGGCGGCAGTGACGATGACGAAATCGCCCTCGCCGAGTTTCGCCTGCTCCACCAGCGCACCCCAGGCGGTGACATACTGCATCCACACGGCCGCCGCTTCCTCGAACGACAGCGCCGCCGGATGCTTGACGACGAGGCGGGCAGGCACGTTAACGACTTCGCCATAAGTGCCCCAGCGCGCGATATCGAGCGGGGGGATGACGCTGGCGGCTTCGCCTTCCGCAAACCCGGTCACGTCCGCGCCGACCGTAACGACAGTCCCGGCAGCCTCATATCCAAGGCGGCTCGGGAACTCGGCTTCCTGAAGGTAGGCATGGTTGCGGAACATCACCTCGGCGCGGTTTATGCCTATCGCCTTCACCCCGATCTGCACTTCATCGGCCGCGGGCGCGGGGACTGCCACATCTTCAATCCTGAGGACGCTGGCGTCGCCATATTCGTGGATACGGACAATGCGGCTCATTGGAGACTCCTTGATTATTGAACGATCGTTCTGTAAGCGGGTGGACCACCAGTTTCAAGATATTATTTATCGATCGTTCTATATCGTGCGCCAGAAATGACAGAGACGAAAGCCCGTCGCCGCGCAGGTCGCCCTCGTGTGTTCGACACTGACGCTGCGCTCGACAAGGCGGTGCGGCTGTTCTGGCAGCGCGGCTACGAGGCGACATCGATGGCCGATCTGGTGGCGGAGACCGGCGTCGCCGCTGCCAGCCTTTATGCAGCGTTTGGCAACAAGGCGGGGCTGTTTGCGGCGGTGATCGAGCGCTACGCCGCGACGTTCAGCGTCCACCTCTATGCACCCATCAACGATCCGGCGTTGTCCACCTACGAGGCCGTCAAAGGTCTGCTGGAACGAGCGGCGTCATCATTCTCGGAACCTGGAACGCCGGCCGGCTGCTTCATGTATTCGGCAGCGGCAGCCGTTTCGCCGGCGTCCGCCGCCATCGAATGCCTGCTGCGCGACAAGCGTATCGCGGCGGAGGCCCTCCTGATCGAGCGTCTGCAACGCGGCGCCGCGCAGGGCGACCTTGCGGCCAACACCGATCCGGCCGTGCTAGGCAAATTCATCAATACGGTCATGGAAGGCATGTCCGTTCAAGCGCGCGACGGCGCTACGACCAGCGAACTGCTCTCCGTCGCCAAAATGGCACTCGATCGATGGCCGGCCGCGATATGATCGTTACATGGTGGTCATCTGCCAATCTGCCCCCCGACCGAACAGTCGAACTCATCTCATAGGACGAAAGCACATGAAACACGTGACGTTGCCCGGCGGGGAAGTGGTTGCTTCACTGGGTCAAGGCACCTGGAAGATGGGCGAACGTGCCGAGCGCCGATCCGATGAGATCGCCGCGCTACGCGCCGGTGTCGAACTGGGCATGACGCTCATCGATACCGCCGAAATGTACGGCGATGGTGCGGCGGAAACGCTGATATCCGAGGCGCTGGGCAGCGTTCGCGACCAGATGTACCTCGTCAGCAAGGCATATCCGCAGAACGCATCGCGCTCCCGCCTTGCCGGTGCGTGCGAGGCGAGTCTGAAGCGGCTCGGCACCGACCGGCTGGACCTCTACCTGCTCCATTGGCGGGGATCGGTGCCGCTCGCTGAGACAGTGGAGGCGTTGGAGGCGCTCAAATCGGCAGGAAAGATCCGACACTGGGGTGTCAGCAATCTCGATACCGACGATATGGAAGAGCTTGTCGCTGCGGGCGGGGATGGCTGCGTGACCGATCAGATCCTCTACAATCTGGTCCGGCGGGGCCCTGAATTGGACCTGCTGCCGTGGCTCGCCGAGCATAACATACCGGTTATGGCGTATAGTCCAGTCGAGCAGGGACGACTTTCTACCCACCCCGCTCTCAACAAAATTGCAGCCGAGGTTGGCGCAACCCCTGTGCAGGTCGCACTTTCGTGGACGTTGCGGCAAGATGGTCTCATCGCCATCCCGAAAGCGAGTTCAGTCGCACATGTGCGGGAGAACCGCGCGGCCGCCGATATCGTTCTTTCCGACGCTCAGCTTGCGACACTCGACGCGGCATTTCCCAGGCCACGCGACCGCCGTCCACTCGAGATGCTTTAGCGTCAGATGACGATATTATCGCTCGAAGGAACAGAGCGCAAACCGGATCGGCGGTAGAAGCCGAACTTAAACTTGTTGAGCCTGCCACTGGCGGGTGAAGTATCACTTCGCAAGCCTTCGCGCAGCAAGGTGAACCACTAGGAGTCTTCTTATGGATCGGATGCCCGCACTCTTTATCGGCCACGGAAGCCCGATGAACACGCTCGAGAGCAATGGCTACACCTCGGCCTGGCGGGCATTCGGGCCTGAGTTGCCCCGCCCCAAGGCGATCCTCGTGGTTTCTGCACATTGGTATTTCGGTGCTACGGCGGTGACGGCCATGGCACGCCCTCGCACAATCCACGATTTCTACGGTTTCCCACAGGAGCTGTTCGACTTTGAATATCCGGCCGAGGGCGATCCGGACCTCGCGAAAGAGATCGTTGAGCTGGTGAAGCCCGAGTGGATGGGTCTCGACCAGGATCAGTGGGGTCTCGATCACGGAACGTGGTCGGTGCTCGCGCACCTCTACCCTGAGGCCGACATCCCGGTGGTGCAGCTCTCGATCAACGCGCTCAAGCCGCTGAGCTATCATCTTGACCTTGGCGCAAGACTGGCAGCCTTGCAGGACCGCGGTGTCCTGGTGGTCGCTAGCGGAAATGTCGTTCACAACCTCCGAGCCGTGCGCTGGAACCAGCCCGATTTTGCGTTCGACTGGGCAGAGCGTTTCGACGAAGCAGCGGTTCGCCAACTGGCAGAAAACCCGGGCGATCTGCTGCGCCTTGTGGAGCATCCCGATTATGCCGCGGCGGTTCCCACGCCCGACCATTTCGTTCCGCTGCTTTATCTTGCCGGAATGGCGGCTGCCCGCGACGAAACCCTTGATCCGCTGGTGCGCGGCTATTCGATGGGTTCACTGTCCATGACCTGTTACGGTCTTGGCACTGAAGGTTTGGCATGCTCCGAAAAAACGGGCGCGGCCAACTTGCCGAGTGATGTGCCGGCCGACCAGACGAATACATGATCCCTCGGCACACGGCGGACAGGCATGACGAAGTCAGGACGGAAGATGCGAAACGTCGGAGTTCGTCTTGATCCTTGAACACGGGAACATGTCGGAACCCTGGCTCTGCCCTCTCGGCTCGCGAAGTCGCGCCTAATGATCTTGCCTTCCTAAAGGACGTGTTCGACCGAACTGACGAGGATCATGCCGCGGATTTTCTCGACCATCAGCTGTGGACGCTGCGCACAAGCCTCGACCAAGACGCAATAATCGTCCCCCTCTTTGTCGATGACGGCACGATAGACAGTTGCACCCTGTAGCGACATGAGGTCGAGCACACGCAAAGGCATGTCGAGCGAGCCGACCCCGCGAATAAGAAATCGGTCCACGGTCACGCAGCGACAGCGAGTTCGTCAGGCGCGTCCAGCGAGGCGTTGGCGATCCGCTGCCGAGCCAATTGGTCGGCAGCGGTGTGTGGCGCGACTCCGTGCGTTTCTGCGTGGGTGAACACGTCTGCCAGACGATCTGCGGTCGCTTCCACCCGTGCGTTCGAATCTGCTTGGGGCCAGCCCAGATATTCCGCAGCGACGTTGATGATTCCTCCTGCATTCACGACGTAGTCAGGCGCGTAAAGAATATCGCGCTCGGCAAGACGGTCGCCGTCCGCCGTAGTGGCCAGCTGATTGTTGGCAGCCCCGCAGACGACCTTCGCCCGCAATTTGCCCGCCGCCACTTCGTCGATCACGCCGCCTAGCGCACAGGGAGCGAATATGTCCGCCTTGGCCGAGAGGATGCCGGCGGCGCCAACGTGACCGACGCCTTGAATGGCGATCGTGCAGTCGGACAGTGGCCGATGCAGCCTTCGGTGGGCGGCAAGCTCCATCGAAAGAAAGACCCCCTGCGCGGTCCATGGCGATGGATCGCCGCCGACGCCATCAGCTTCCAGCGGTAACCCGTCGACATGGGCCGTATGTGTTCGCACCAGCGCCATGTCTTGGGGGGGGCGTACCGACGTCCGCTGCCGTGACGTACTGCCCATTCAGATTTGCGACGGCCCGCCCGAACGCTTCGAATAGCGCGCGCCGGTCGAACTGGCCTTTGGGCTGCCGGACCACGCCCTTGCCGCCGCCGATAGGAAGGCCTGCAATCGCGTTCTTGTAGCTCATGCCTTCGGCGAGCCGGCAGGCGTCGTGCGCCATCGCCGAAGCATCCTGATAGGTCCAAAATCGGTAACCGCCGGCTGCGCGACCGAGGGTGGTAGAATGAAGCACGATTACCGCGTCCAGCCCTGCGGTCTCGTCGGAGATCCGGTGAAGGCTTTCGGCCGGAAGTGCGTTGAAGTGCGATTTCATGGTGTCGGTCCGTTTGTGGCTGCAGGCCGACATATGACCGATCATGCAGGGTGAATCTAATCTAACTCTTGCGCGTTTGGCTTGCCTTGCGGCATGGATTACCTGGTTTTTGAATAATCGAGAATAAAATGATCAATCTCGATAATTTCGAGCGAAAAATCGTGCGCGAACTCCAGCGCGACGCTGCGCAGACAACGGCAGAACTCGCTGCCAAGGTTGGTCTGTCCGCTTCACCTTGCTGGAGAAGGATCGACCGCCTCAAAAAGGAAGGCGTGATAAAAGGGCGGGTGGCTGTGATAGACCGCCGCAAGATAGGCCTCAACGCGCATATCTTTGCGCAGGTGCGGCTCAATGCCCACGGCCGATCCAATCTCGACGAGTTCAGCGAGGCGATCCGCTCGTTCCCGGAAGTGCTCGATGCCTACGTCCTGATGGGCCAGACTGACTTCATGCTTCGGATCGTTGCGACCGATATTGATGCCTACGAGCGGTTCTTCTTCGAAAAGCTGAGCAAATTGCCCGGCATTCAGGAGATTACTTCGACCGTCGCACTGTCTGAAATAAAATCGACACTCGAGTTACCGTTGGGAGACCAAGGCCCATAATGAGACATTCGATAAACCCTCAGAGATTTGTGAGGGCTAGACTGCTGGCCTCGATGCTAGGCGTATTTGATTTTTCGATGGCGCTCCAATCAGTTCGACGTCCCTGGGGTGGCTTTCTCGGGACTCGAAACTGAGTCTCTCCTCTTGAAAATTGGGCGGGATCAATGTCTGCTTTGCGCCCTCAATTCGGGACGTTCAGGCTTCCCCTGCGGATGCCTGAAAGCGGCCCGGCAACTTTGCTCCGGTAATGATTACCGCGAATGTCCGATTAGGGCTCGTTTGCAGTCGGGCCGCTTTTATCGTGCGTGTGCGATTGGCGGACAGTCAGCTTTGAGGCGCTCCGACAACACGCGGAAAGGTCTGAAACGGGGGGAACGGAATGTCTAGTTTGTTGTTTATTTTGGTCAAAGCAGACATAAAAACAACTACCAGTCAGTTTTGAGGACCTACAGTGAACATCGAGATCGAGCGGAACCCTTCGAAAGCTGAGGCGGACCTGCTCAGTCGCGGGATTAAGTCATTCAACGAAGAAACCGTTCGCGATCTCGAGCCGACGGAGGAAGAGAAGCGGTTTCACGTGATGGCTCGAGATGACGAGGGATCATTACAAGGTGGCATCCGTGCAACATGCTATTGGAATACCCTTCACATCGAACTTCTTTGGATTTCCGAGACTGCGCGCGGCAGTGGAATCGGGCGTAAGCTGATACAGAAAGCCGAGGCTTTTGCGCGCAACAATGGTTGCGAAAATGGTTTAGTCGAAACGACCAGCTGGCAGGCAAGGCCATTCTACGAAAAGAACGGCTACAACCACATGGCGACCCTTTCCAACCGACCCAAGGGACACTCTTCGCACTATCTCAAGAAGGTGCTGATTTGATTTTCGGGCGTTTGCTTTCGAGGTAGTTTCCGCTCAAGTTAAACAACCGAGCTTAGGGTCGTTAGCCGAACGGCAGCTTTCAGCATTCAGCCACCTAAAAGCGGACCGCCTTCAACTGGCCCAAAAAAAGTCCGTAAGCAGGACACGTGTCATGGCCATCGCGCCTTTAGAGTAGGTGCTCGCGGCAGACACCGGCGCCGATGCTGGCTCGGCCTCTCGGTTGTTGTGTGCAGATTGGCATAGCGCTGCCTTTCTTTGCAGCAGCGATTTTGCAGCTTCCTCAATGATCCGGGCGGGGGCCTATCCGATAAGCTAGCGTACCAGCTCCGGTAGGTTCTGCACATGGTTGAAGACGGCGGATATGACGACCGAGCCTTCACCGACGGCCGAAGCGACGCGTTTGACCGATCCCGCGCGCACGTCTCCAACAGCGAAGATTCCGCGATGGGAGGTTTCGTAAGGCGTTTCCGCGCCGGCCGCTTCACCGGTGTACACGAAGCCTTTGGCATCGAGATTGACCAAACCCGAGAGCCAGTTCGTATTGGGTGCAGCACCAATCATGATGAACAGCGCGCGAGTGTCCATGCCCCACTCTCCCTGCGCATCCATTACCGTCACTGCCTCAAGATGATCCTCGCCATGCAGCGCAGTGATCTGGCAGCCATAATGAATCTGGATGTTGGGCTCGGCTTCCAGCCGTCGGCTCAGATAGCTCGACATAGAATCCGCCAAGCTTTCGCCACGAACCAGGACATGGACCTGCTTGGCCGCGCGGCAAAGATACATCGCGGCTTGCCCTGCGGAATTGCCTCCCCCGATCACGATCACATCGGTGTTGCGGCAAAAGCGCGCTTCCATGTCGGTCGCCGCGTAGAATATCCCCGCGCCTTCGAATTCCTCGAGCCGGTCGAGCGGCATGCGGCGATATTGCACCCCGGTCGCGACCACAACTCCCCGCGCACAGACATGGGCTTCGTCATCCAGCGTCACGCGAAACAGGCCGTCGGGTCGCTTTTCCAGTTTTTCAACCCGGCGCGGCATCGCAAAGCAGGTGCCGAACTTCATCGCTTGTATCTGGCCGCGATAGACGAGGTCGGCACCGGAAATGCCGGTCGGAAATCCCATATAATTCTCGATCCGGCTCGAAGTCCCCGCCTGACCGCCGATAGCAGTATCTTCGACTAGGAGCGCCGACAGGCCTTCCGCCCCAGCATAGACCGCAGCTGCGACGCCTGCTGGCCCTCCGCCTACGATGAGAGCATCGACAATCGTATCGCCGGCGACGTCGAGATCCAAATTGAGGATCTGGGCGACCTTGCGGGGAGTGGGATCATCCAGCTTGCGATCCTGCCCCACGATGACGGCCGGTTCGTGATCCACCAGATTGCACAGGCGCGAGGCCTCATCATCGCTGCTATCGAGGTCGAAGGACTGGAAGGGCACGCGGTTGCGCGCGAGGAAGGTCTCCACGCCCTGGACCGCGGCATCCCGGTCGGCACCGATCAGCTTGATCATGCTGTTCTTGAGTTCGAACTGCCTGCGTCTGCGCGCGGCAAACACCGTGATAATATGATCCGAAAGCTCGGGCACGCGGCCCATCAGATCGAGCATGTCCTCACGCGGAACCTCGATGACCCGCATGTCCACTGTCGCTCGCATTGGAAGAAAATGCGACCCCGCGTTGAGAAAGGAAATGTCGCCCATGAATTGAGTCGGCCCAAGGCTTGATTCCAGTAAGCGCTCACCGGAAAAGGGATCGACGACTTCGATCTCACCTTCGATGACGTAGACGAACGTATCATGAGGTTGGCCGATTTCGGCGACCATCTCACCCTTGTGATAGGCGCGCTCATGGCCGATTGCGCACATCGCCGTAACATGCTCGTCTGCCAGCGGCACGCGCTTCATGACTTCGAGATCAGCGCCGATGCTTTCCATAGTCTTCGTTCCCCTCCGCCTGAACAATTCCACACACCGAACGTGGATATGCGAATAAAAGATTGATTCATCAACTGGCGGGAACGAAAGTCATTTGCGTAAGTCGAAAGTCAGCTTACGACAGACGTAACGCTCCAATAGCAGACAGTCCGGAAACGGCCCAGTTTCAGTCGTTAATGTTTGACTGGACGGTGGCTACTGGCGATTGTGATATTGATTTGGTATTGTGCAGGAGTTCGAGGCACTTCTGGTGCCGGTGCGATAGATACGCGAAACCCATCTCCGTATCCGCGGCGCGTGACGTCGCGGACGTATCCAGTTCTTCTCAACCATCACCGATGCTTCTGGTCGTAAGCGGTTTGACCAACCCGGCTGCAATCGAGGCAGCAAAGTTCGCGTAGGCGATTGGGGATGCGGGGGAATTGGCACCCTACGCCGAAGCTATTGGCTTACCAGCTTTCAGACGTGTCAATAAATTGATTGGTGGCATGCCTCAGAAACGCGCGGGTTCCATCAGCGGCAACGGCCTCAGCGGATCCATAGCTGATTTGCCAGCGGACCTAGCGAGAGTAGGTCGCGGCAACGCTGATTTCTCGATATCCCAGCTTAGCACTTCGGCTACGATCGTTACGCAATGCGCGAAGACCCTGCCCTCGAAACACAGGTCGACCGTGACTTCGGTTGCCATTCGGGTCTTTTCCGTCCGAAGCATTTCCTTTAATTTATGCGGATTGTTGTAGCGTGTCTTCGGGCTGGGCGGCTCGCGCCCATCACCAGTCATAGCCATCATATAGCTGATCATCATCTTCTCCTTCATTGTTGAACTGAAACGTTGTCTGTCGCTTCGCAATATGGCGCAGTGACCTAAGCCCAATTGGACTAGCTTAGGTGCGCGGATGGGAGCGTCGACTGTTCACGGTGCAATCCCGGTCCACCTCCATCGACGCTCTGCAGAAGTTGTACTCTGACCGTGCGATCGGGGCTTATCCTGCCTCGTATGGAGACTTATTGACCATCGCGTCTGGAAGTGGCCCTTGCAGCTCCAGGCTTTCATCTCCGCCACCTAGCCAACGCTGCGCTTCATCCGCCTCGGTGATTATCACCGGCATGGCCTTCGGATGGATTGCTGCCACAGTAGGGTTGGGTTCGGTCGTCATGAACGCGAACAGCTCCCAATTGGCAACCTGTCGCGCGCGACGCTTTTTCCCCTCAATCTCTTTCAACCGCTCACCGTTCCACGGTCGCCAGAAACCGACGAAGAACGACTGTTCTGCTTCGATAGTGAACCATGCGTTTCGCTTTTCCGTACCGTCCCATTCCGCGAAGCGGTCGAATGGTATCAGGCAACGGTATTCGGCATTTGTGATGTAGTCGCCGTTGGCACCACGCCACCATGAGCTTTCGAGATTTCGGACGTTGGTGATCGGCTTGCTGCCATCCTTCCACGATGGAAAGCCCCAGCGGCGCATGTGCATGACCACCTTACCGTCTTCGACTGCGAACACCGGGCCATCGGCATCGGCGCCCACATACGCTGGTTCGTTGTTGTCACCGGTTGGCGCTTCCAGGGAAGCGAGGCCGGCACTTTCGAAGAAGAGCTTGGCGTCGGCTGAACTTACGGAATGATGGTACAGGTTACACATGATATGCGGTTTTATAGTCGCTGATCCGGGTAAAGACACCCAAGCGAACTTGGACCCGCCTTTCAGTCCTGATAGTCTATTTCAGCGGGGGATCCAGGATGAGCAAGAACATATTGATATTCTCGGATGGCACCGGTCAGTTCGGCGGTCTCAAACCAGATCAGCGGCTGTCGAACATCTACAAGATGTATCGCGCGATGCGCCCGGGGCCCAGTTCCCCGATCAAGCCGTCCGAACAGGTCGCGTTCTATGATCCGGGCTTGGGTGCCGGTGAAGTCGGTGGGGTAACCTTCAAGCGTTTGCGGAACGGTCTGGAGGCTGCGGTCGGCACAGGCATCGATGACAATGTCATCGACTGTTACGAGAAGATCATTTCGTATTACGAACCCGGCGATCGTATCTTCCTGTTCGGTTTCTCGCGTGGTGCCTACACCGTGCGTTCCGTGGCCAACGTGATGAACCTGTGCGGCGTACCGACCCGCATGCCTGATGGATCATCCGTCCCCAAATATGGCCCGCGCTTGCGCAAGATCGCTTCCGATGCCGTGAAGTTCGTCTACAACCACGGTGCCGGACATCCTCGTGACCATCCTGAATACGAATGGCAGCGGGAAGAGAAGGGCAAGCGCTTCCGTGCGAAATACGGCAGCGCGCCCGATGACGGTAACCCTGATGTCCAAGGCAACGTCCAGCCTGATTTCATCGGGGTCTTCGATACGGTCGCAGCCTTGGGCAGTGCCGTTGTCACCTGGGCCGTGCGTGTCAGTTTCATGCTTACGCTTCTGGCGCTGATCGCCGTGGGCTGGTTCGCCCCGTCCCTTTGGTATGCAGTGCCGATCGCAGCACTTTTGGGTGTGATGGCCTATTGGTATCTCAAGCTGTTGCGTGACCAATGGAAGTATTTCTCGCCCGATCCCGATCGGCCGCTGCGTTTCCGCAACCCTGCCTATTGGTGGGCGATCTATCGCAATGGCCATCGGGCTGCTTGGAACAGGAAGCATTACGACCGCTGGTTGGACGGGGATGTGGGCCATGCTCGGCACGCCCTGGCCATTAACGAGGACCGTGCGAACTTCCCCCGCGTTGAATGGGCGACGTTATCGGAAGTCGAGAAGAACAAGGACAAGCAGCCGGTCTGGTTGAACCAGGTCTGGTTCGCCGGGTGTCATAGCGACATCGGCGGCAGTTATCCGGAACCTGAATCCCGCTTGAGCGACATAGCGCTGGACTGGATGATGAAGGAATTGGCGAAGTGCTTTTCCAATGTGCATGTTCGCGAAAGTCTGCTGGTGCGATCACCCGATCCGCTCAGTCTCCAGCACAAGGAGGAATACATGTTCAAGAAGGGCTGGTTCTTCCGACGATGGCCACAAGGGCCACGTAAGGTCGAGGCGTTGTTCCGGTTGCACTCTTCGGTCATCACCAGATTGAAAGCGGACAGCGTTCCACAGATGGGGGTCGTCGAACCCTACCGTCCTCCGCAATTAAAGAACCATCCACAAGCCAAGGAATATTATTGAAGCCCGTTATAACGGATACCGGTCGACGTTGACATGATTTCCCTCCCGGTCAGCTTTGCGTGCAGGCGCAAGCTCGCCGCCGGATAGATGTCGGTTACACATTCGATCGGCGACGTTCCCATTCAACCATCCGCCTCCATCCGCAACTCGGACGAAGGCGGATGGGGTTCAGGCGGCTTTCAGGAAGCTCTTCCCCGCTTGGCGCGCGCCCGGTGCCTCTACCTTGGCACGCACCTTCGCGAGACCGCGCTCGAAGCCCTTCTTGGTCAGTCGGCTCTTTTGGATCGCAACGTAATCCATCCCATCAACAGTAAATGTATGCGCGCCCTTCATACCCTCTGGGTGGAGCATCACTTCCCCGTCGTCACCGATCCACAGCTTGAGGTCGCGTTGGCATATATGGACAGGCTCGCGATACGCGACCGAAATTATTTCGGATGGTCCTTTCGCCTCCTGGCCTTCTTCGAAAGAGAGATAGATCAGATCCGCGCCGACCGCATTCGCACCCTCCGCCAGTGAAATTAGCGTGAGCTGATCGATGACTTGTCCGGCAAGCACGACGACTGCCGTGGGTCTCGCGAGCACCGCGTGACCTGGGTTGATGATGTCGTTCATGGCAGCCGCCCATTTTGCGATGATGGTTCCGCCGATATCGTTCGTTTCGTTATTCATGTTTCTTCTCCTGTTTACTTCCTGCGAAGCTTTTTCCCCTCCACTCGGAGAGACAATAACTTCAATTCATAAACAGTTTGTAGCCATGGATGATTTTCCGATCGGACAGGACCGACAGATTCTTAATTCGAAGCTGTGACGAGAAAGAGCGCCACCGCACCGGTTGTCCGTGAGCGAATGATAGAGTTCAATCCACGCTGGCTTCTCATCGTTCGGAACGCCGCATTGCGGTCGGCGGTATATCGCGCATTGGCGGCATCATCGGCCGCAAACGTCAGAACAACTCGAGAAACTCGTTCATTCTATCGTTTGCTTGAACACTTTGGCTTCTTTCCCGGCTGTTCCAATGTTTCTTTCCCGATCTCCCCCAAGCGCGCATGAAGCTTGGTGTTCTCGGCCTTCAGTTCCTTGACGAACTTCGCGATTTCGTCGCGCTCCTTCAGCGCTCGTGCGAGTTGAAGTAGTGCGCGCCGGACGGAGATCCTGCGATCACGGCAGGAGGGCCTTTTGCACTTGATTGAAACTTTGGGCGACGAACAAAAGGAAGCGCTGGATGAAATCGCGTATTCCATCTTAGCACGTTTTACCACGACGCCGATCGAGAGAGGTTTTATCTGCCGGTTCTGTGATCAGGAAGTTTGCGATCAAGACCGATGTCCCGTTCACCTTGAGGCTTCTGCGCTATATCTTTCCGGTAGGGAAGACTGACGATCAGCTTTTGAAAATCAAAGCAATGAGGCGGCGTCCGATGTGTGGAGTAGCCTCGGTCACACCGCGCACCGAGAACCATTGCCGTCCCGTCCAACTGCTGTTGAATGGAAATGGGGCGTCGGGAATGTGCAGAGCGGTATACGGGAATTCCATCGCTATCGCTGACCCGAGTTCGGCCATGCTGTCGGCATCCGCTCCGACCCCATGCAAAAGCATAATTAACATTGTCTTTTCGGCGCCATCGCCGTCCGTGATTTCAACCGGCGGCATGAACCTGATCCCTATCCAATAGGGGTGCCAGTTGCGACGCGTCCCCGAAGCCGAAGATGTCCGTGGCGAGCACACTATACGTCGTGCTTTGATGCAGTGTCGCATAGTCGCCAAGAACATCGCTTCGCTCATGCGGCCCATTTCGTTCTCTACACGATTATGATCCTCCTGCCCGTAACGGGTTATCTTGGAACAGGTCTGGCTACGGATTTCTTCTGGCTTTTCGAGATCCCGCGTTTTGCCGACACCGCCGTTTTCGAGTTTGTGGTTTTTGCAACGATGGGGCTTACCTTCGAGCAGTTCGAAGTCCCAATCGGCTTCGTCCATAAGAAGGGCGGAGCTTATCTGTTCTGGGTTCTGATCTTGGGCCACGCCTGCGCTGCTCTGTATCATCATTTCATCCGCAAGGACGACGTGCTGCGTCGCATGACCACAGGCATAAAAGCAGCCAGATTAAAATGAACTCTGAACGGCTCTGATCCTTTAGTCTTAACGCACAATCGCTCGTCTGTAGCCGGCTCGTTGTGCTGCGGCTTCGGAGCAGAAGATTTCTTCTGCGCGCGTCACTTCGTAGTATGGCATGCCCGGCAGATGATAGATCCATTGACCTTTGCGGTTCCGATTGCCCTTGATGGTACATGATCCGTCACGCTGCCGAAGCCCTGCCGATTTCGCGGTTCGCCCAGAGGCCGCCGATTTACTTGTGGACTTAGCCTCCTGCTCTGCTGATCGTTTGGCGACTCTATGAAATTCCGGCAGATCGAACTGTGATGACCATATTCCTGCCCGTGCCGACTTGGCTGATAATTCTGCAGCGGCATAGGCGGTGGAGTATCGCTTGAACGCGATCGCCCATCCCTGCTCAACCATCGTTCGATTGAGCTCCAGATAGCCTACGGTGCAAATTGCGAGTGAGCGGCCGTACACGTCAAGATCGTTGACGTCGCAAGTGACCGATTTTCCATTGATTAGGGCGGCCAGTTCCAGACCGGCCTGGGTTCCGCAGGACCAGTCCACATCGTCCTTGCGGCACATCTGATCAGCTTCAGGTGCATCTATACCAAAAAGCCTGATCGTTGTGCCATCGATACGCAGACTGTCGCCATCGATCACATGGGCGACGCCCGAAACGGTCTCCGCGCTTACCTGCGATGGTGCGAGGCCAAGGAATGGGACCAGGAATGACAATTTCCACATCAGATATCTTTATCGCAGTTTCGTTAACACCGGATCGATGCCGAACGGTTTCTTCTGATGTGTTCAAACCTGTTCGATCAACCTGCAGTGAGAGCAACCGCATATCAAACACTGGAAGAGTTATCGCGATGACGTCCTGGTTTTTCGATTCGCAAAGAGCCAATCCGCCGCCACTGTGAACAGTGCTTAGGATTACAAACCCAAGAAGCAACCAACGAAATTCTTACCGAGTTGCAAACCCTTCGCATCTATCGTGTGCCCGACACCTTGCGAGATGTGGGTCGATACATCGAACCCAGACCTTTCCAACCCGTCCTTCGCAGCATGCAGGGCTGCGATGGGGACAACGGGATCGGCCGAACCGTGCACGAGCAGTACAGGTGCCTTGGCTCCATCGTGGGCAGGAAGGTTCGCGATACCGGTCAATGCGCCGGAGTAGCCAACGATTGCAGCGACAGGTCGCGGTCGTCGCAGTCCGACCTGCAACGCCATCATGGTGCCCTGACTGAAACCGACGATTGCTAAGTCTGCTTCGGTCAGGTCATATTGGGCAAGCTTACGGTCGATGAATGTGTCGATGGCGGGTGCCGCTGATGCAGCTCCCTTCGCCAAGGCGGCGGGATCCATTCCCGAGAGACCGAACCATTGGTAACCGGCACCCATCATTGAGCACTTTGTCGGAGCGTGCGGCGCTAGGAACAGCGAATTCGGCATCGCGTCCTGCCATGTCGGCGCGAAAGATAGTAGATCGTTCCCGTTCGAGCCGAAGCCGTGAAGGAGTAGAACGATCTGCTTTGGTGCCCCGCCTGAGCGATGCTGCAGGCTCACGCCGTTGGTAATCTTTGACAAACCGGTCTCCAGTGTTCGGGTGCTGGCCCATCAGACTGTGGCGACCCTGCGTGGCGTCCGCTATGATGCTGCGATGAGCTTCGCAAGCATCGATCATTGGATAGGCAGGACGCTGTTTGTCCCGTTGATCGTCAAACTTTGTCAGACGACGCGGCAATCGCAGTTCGCCATATCGCGAACCTTCTGGTTCCTGGCTGCAGTAGATGGTTTCTATTATGCCGAGACCATGTTCAGCTCCGTTCTTTGGGGTGCGGTCAGCCTGCTCATGATGGTGACAGCGGTCACGCGGGCCGATAGCCCCACCCGGAGCATGATGTGGTTTCGCCTGATAGCAATTGCAGCGTTGATGATCGACGTCGTGATTGGGATCGGCACGTCGGCCTGGTTTGGCATTGAGTTCTGGGTTCTCGTTTTGATAGCTGAATACGCTTCGACCATCGCTACGATACCTCCGATAAAAACCAAGACGAGCATAACAATACCTACTGCTCAGTCGCGAAGATGACATGCTCGACCTATCGATCCTCCGCTCATCCACCTGAGCGTGTGTACGACACCATGGGCGTTCCTCGCGAAGAACTAGAACCCGACCTCACGGTGGAAGCCGGACAGGACATCCTCAATCGCGTATCGCAAAGTTGCTGCGTAGAAATTTATCGAGATTGAAGGGCTGCAGTCGACTTTTGACATTGTAAGCTTGCAGTGATTGGTATGGCGAACTCAGTTATCGCCGCCCTGTTCTCATCATTCCTTACCGTCGACGATGCCAATCAGAAAATCGGCCAGCTTCCTGACTGCCTTCGGCTGCGCGCGGTGAACGACAGAACGACCTTCCCTAGTCGATTGGATCAGCCCGGCCGCAGATAGTACCGTCAGGTTGACAGTAGCGGTGTTTATCAAAGTGCCTGCCGCCTTCGCGGCGTCGGTGGTGTTGAGGCCGTCGTTCGAGTTCGAAATGGCTTTGAACAGAGCCAATCGGTTGGGTTGTGACAATGCGTTGAACGCCATGGATTGAGGTGTCTTTTTCATCGCTTAACGATAGAACGCCATGGACTGCGTTTCAACTATTCAATGGTATTGAAACCATGAATCCGTGGATAGTTTTTTGGTTGTCAGTTTTAACCGTCGAGATCGGAAAGCGCCATTTCCCATTCTGAGCGATGGTCCTTCCGGAAAAAATATTCAGTTCTAAGCCATTGAATAACAACCAATTCGTGAATAGCCTATGTTTCAATATTTCAATACTCTTGAAACATTGAAACATCGCCGTTATATTTCTTCGCAGCGGTGCGGATCGAACGCACCGATCATAGGACGAAGAGGTGCATGATGGTTGATACCACGAATGGCGGTCGGACGGTCTGTCCGCAATACGCCGCGGCAGGGTCTTGGGGTCTCGATCCGCTGATCCATGATGATGCGGATGATGAATTCGTCGAACTGAGCAAGCGGCAGTTGGTGAGGATCGCCCTGATTGCGACCGAAGTCGGCGCCCGGTTCCAGCGCGACGGCAATACCCACGATCCCATGGCATGGATGTTGGTCCCCCGTCGCATGTTCGCTGGCCGGCCGGCGATCGAAGCCTGCGGCGAACAGGCCCACTGCCTTCGCAGTGTTGTCGTGCACGGTTTGGGGCTGGGCTTGGACGTTGAGGCGGAAGTGATCGACGCGCTGCTCTCTTCGAATTTTGACGATGATGAGACCACGCCGGACCTAACCGGCATGGGAGGCAGGAATGTCGGGTGCGTTCGTGATCATTGCCCTCAATCGGCCAAGCATGAATTCGCGCTGGCGGAAGACCAGTCATGACCTGCGGGACGGCCCGCGACGCGACTGCTTTGAGCTTTTCTGAAAGCCCGCACCATACCCAAACCACGAAAGGTAATCAAATGAACAGCCACAGCGCCGCGATGGTCACTCCGAACGATGACGTCCGCACACTCAAGCGCATCAGGCTCCGCGCAGGGGTAACCGGTATCGGCAACCTCGACGGCCACACCACCACGGCGGTAGTGGTGGACGTCGAAACCACCGGGTTGGACCAGGAAACGGACCAGGTCATCGAGTTGGCAGCACGGCGCTTCCGTTTCGATGACGACGGCATCATCATCGAGATCGGCAAAGCCTGGTCGTGGCGTGAGGATCCGGGGTTTCCTATTGCCGCAGACATCACCAGGATCACCGGACTGACCGATAGCGACCTTGCGGGGCAGCGTATTGATGACGCTACCGCGATGAAGGTGATCGGTGGCGCTGATGTCGTGATCGCACACCACAGCGCATTCGACCGGCCCATGATCGAGAAGCGTCTGCCTGATCTTCCTGGTCTGCCTTGGGCATGTTCCATGGATGGCATTGCTTGGCGGGAGGCCGGCTTCGAAGGGCAGTCCCTTGGCTACCTTTGCATGCAGGCCGGCTGGTGGTTCGACGCACATCGTGCGCAAGGGGATGTCGACGCGGTAATCCAGCTCCTGCAGCACGAAGGCACAGACGGCGTTCCGCTGCTCTATGAACTATATGAGCACGCCTTGTCCGACAGTCATCTGATCGAAGCCGTCGGGGCGGCCTTCGAGGTGAAGGACGCACTCAAAGCGCGCGGTTATCGCTGGAACCCGGATGATGGGGTCTGGTGGACCGAGGTCATCGACCGCGATCTGCTGGCCGAACAGGCTTGGCTCGCTCTCAACGTCTACGCCAGCAGCAAACGCCCAACACGTCACGCGCCACGCATGACGCAACGCACGGCGTTCGACCGTTACCGGTAGTTTTTCGCCTACCCCGAAGAACCTACTCAATTAACCAAGTGAAAGGATGAATATGATGGCGAAGAAGCCAGCCAAGACTCGCGCCAACGGCACACAGCTCGCGAAATCCGAACTGCCCGAAGGGCTCGTCAGTTTGGCCCCCGTGACTTACCCGGTGGCCGATACTGCCGTAACTGCACTGCAGGTGTGGCACAACGAAGATCGCAAGCCGTCAGGCGACGGTCCTTGGAACGATGAGGCCGACAAGGTCGCTTGGTTGGACGAAGCAACCGGCTTCGGCGCGATACTGCTGCGCCAGGAGAACGGGACGCTGAGCGGTTATGTCGGTGTCGGCCCGGACCACCCCCTCTTCGGCTTTACAGCTGACGCCGTGCCTGTCGGCATTTCCAATACCGTTCACGGCGGGGTGACCTATGGCAAGGAGTGCGAGGTTAATCGTTTCGAGCAAGAGGAATACGGCGATCCCCGCACCGAACGCTATACTGTCTGCCATGTCACCTATACCAAAGTGTTTCGCAACTACCGCACGGTGCAATCGACTGAGGACGAGTTCGAGCACGAGGACTTGTGGTGGCTGGGTTTCGATACCGATCATCTTGGCGACTATATTCCCAAGGGAATCAATCGAGATAATCGCAAGGAAGATGTCTATCGCGATCAGGCTTTCGTCTACGGTCAGATCGTCGCGTTCGCCAAGCGTTTGAAGGCTGTCTCCGATGCGAACCCCGGTGTTGGAGATGACGCAGCAACACCCTTGCAGTTGGCACCGCCGGCCAAGCAGGGCGGAGAGGACTGATGGCGGCTGGCTTCTCCCACATCTTCGGCGAACCCGAGCCGATACGTTACGACGAGGACCGCCACCCGGACTTGCCATGGGGTTATTGGCTAACCTCTATAGGTGATGTAGCCGGCCAACCGCCACTGATGGATGAAGAGGGCCGCGAATGGCAATCCGTTCGCGAGGCTTTCTGGGCCGCACGCTTGGGACTGGCAGACGTATCCTGCTGGCAGTCCGAGGAAACTCTCGACTTCATGCTTCACTACATGGCGATCGTCGACGGACGCTTCGTTGCATCGGAAGAGAAGGCTCGCGACATCTTCATGGGAGATCGTCACTTTGGGGATTTCTTCGACGTTTTCCTGCAGGCTGCAGGACTGGTCGAGAAGCATGGTAGGAGATTGACCCTCGAAGGTCGCGCCGTCCTGCAGATGCTCATCGCGACCCGCAGACGCGAATATGCGAACGAGGACATCGGGCTGGACTGGATTGCAGCCACAAGAGGGCTGGCCCGCTCCGCCGAACGCAGGGCGGCAGCAGAACTGGTCGAACAGCGCGAGCAGGTTGCGGCTCGCATGGTGCATCGTTTCGCGACCGGCACCATCGATGGCGTTCCGGTAGTCAAATTGATCGGTCTTCGTATCACGAAGGAGGTTCCCGTCCGCTCCACCCTTTGGTCGATGTCCTGGCTCGAAGGCGACCGGCACGCTCGCGACTGCTTCTATCTCTGGCTGGTCGAACGCATCGACCGTTGGGATGTCTGGAGTGAGATGGTGACCGAGCATGGCACACGCGCACTCACCGAGCACTTCATGAAGCTCGCTTTCTGCGACCGTTTCGCGGCCGCGATGCCGGGCGCAGCTTGACATGGGTAGGCCATAAGGTGGGCCGATGGACCGCTTTTCCTTCACAAATCACTATTTCCGGTATCGATATGCTATGAGCACTGCCACTCGTTCCTCGAATAAGCACCCATCCAGCCTCGTGGCGCTCGTCAATGTGGACGGGCCTGTTGGCGATGGCGAAGGCTACCGGCGATTGTCATGCTATGGAGCGCTCGAAGTTGAGATCGTGGATGGTGATCCGGTATTCACCGCACGGCATGTGTCGACCACGGACAATGATGATAGGCGACGCCTGTTCTGCGATATCGGGTCGTTGTCACATGAGCGCCATGTCGTTGTCGGATCTTGTGAGGCGAATGAAGACTTTCGGGACCGCAGGCACATCCTTGAGGCGGGATTGGTCTATCTGGATATTATCGACGGCCTCAAGACCATCCAGCCGGCCAATCTGAACCTGATGGGCGCACCTGAAGAGGCGATGATCCAGCTGGCGTCTACGTTCGGTCTGCGCAACTGTTACCAAACAGATGTTCTGAGCCAAGCGCGCGCAGCCGGGGTTCGCGCCCAGATCGTATGGCTCGCCTATGTTGCGGCGACATTGGGGCGCAAGGAGACTCGCAAGCTGTTCGCGGCCTTCCAGGCTTGGCAGGCGCTGGAGATGGCCCGACCGATACCGTTCTGAAGTATTGCAGCGGAACGCATGTAGATCGACAGTCTCACCGAAGTGCATTTCAGCGGTCTGCCACCTTTGGGTCGGAGCTGGTTTAGCGACAACAGCGATGTGATGAACGATAAAATGTCGGACTTCCGCATCATTGATTTTCGAAAAGCACGGTATGACAAGGTCGTCAAAATTTCGAATTTGGTATATTGATACCGAAGTATGCCACTATCACCCAATACTGATCTGACTCCGTCGGCGCTGGGCCGTATCGGTGAGAAGTCGTTTTCCGCTGCCTGTTCGAAATTAGGCATTACCTGCAATGCATCAACCGAGGATGATCATGGCTGGGACTTCCTCATCGAATGGCCGATGCAGGTCCAGTCCAATTCTCCTGATATGGCTCCGGATAGGGTTCGCGCCCTAATACAAGTGAAGACGACCCGAAGTGAGCTGCCGATTGCGAGACTCAAATTGTCGGCGGCATTGAGCTTGGCGAAGGCGGCAATGCCGGCGTTCTTAGTCCTCGTCCGTGTGATGCCGCGCGGTGAACCTATTGCCTTCGCTGTTACACATATGTGGGGTGAAACCATTCGGCGCACCCTCTCAAATGCGAGGAAATCCGAGAAAGACGCGAAGCCGATTTGGCGTCAGATGATCACGTACCGTTCGGATCGCCTCTTCGATCGTGCTTCATCCGCTATTGAAGCAATTCACAATGACATAACGGCCAAAGGTCAAGAATATTTGGCCGTAAAATCCGAGTTCGAGAAGAATGTTGGTTACGATCCTCTCGGCTCGGAGATGAAGGTAACGTTCGATCTGGACTCCGAAGAAGAGCTTATCGATTGGTCACTGGGACTGGGCGATGGCCTAGCGGTTAGCAAACTGGATGCTTGGGTGAGCAGGTTCGGTATAACGCTTCCTGATAGACGATTGACTGCATCCTCCGGAAGGATGTTCATCGAGCCCTCCAACCGCGAAGCGATTTTGCAATTCCGGCTGCCTGATGGGAACTCGTTCTCCGAACCGGTCGAAGTAATTACAAGCGCTCTTCCAGGCCTTCCGACCGAGAAACAGAAGTTTCGGCTGCGGTGCGATTTGTTCGATGTCGTGATTGGGGGAGGAGCGCCCGGCAAATTCTTTCTGAAAGCAGAACCTGTCTCGGGTGAACCGCAACCTATGGTTCGGGTTTTGCGGATCGCAGGGATGCGCGCGTTCAAGAATGGTAGCGAGATTGGACTGACCCTTCGCGCCGACGGTCGCAGTCAATCCATTGGCTCGATCAACTTCGATGGTGACTCTTTCAACCCCTATTGGTCGGTCATCGCTACCGGTCTGCCGTTCCTGATTGATATTTCAGCTTCGGTATTGAATCATAACGGTGTTTGCCTTCCGGACCTGTTCGCTCATGAAACGTTATGGGCTCTCGATATCATTGCAAAATTGGCTGGCAGGAACAACATCTGCATCGTGTTCGATGCCGAAACAGCTCTTGATGCTAGTTACGAAACTGTGCGGGGGCATTTCGGCGTGCCTGTTGGTGAGGGGTGGTATCACGCTTTATTCGAATGGTCCGTGAGGTCCGACACGATAAAGGATGGCCATCGTCGGCATATGACACTTGGGCCGGTTGACATGCGCGATGCCTTGGTGGTTCGTTCAGGCGATGGGGACGCGAATGCCGTCAGCGACCATTTCAACGCAATCGTCGACGAGTTGCCGGCCCCGGAACGTTCATTGTATCTGGGCGACCTTCGAACTCTCCTAGACAATCGATGAGAGTTTTTGATGCTTTGTCGCTTCCCGCCGATCATCGCTGGAGCTTGCAGCTTTCTGCTTCACTCGGAACCAGCTGCAGGCAGTCTGCCTGCTTCGTCACGGTTTGGCCTGATCGGCGTAGCGGCACCCTTCTGTCCGAAAGCCTTAGCCCATAACCCCTTCAAACCCTTTTTTTCCGGAGCTCTCCTTTCAAACAGAAACGTTCCTTCTGAGCCCTGGTCTGTGAAATAGGTTCCGCGCAATTCATCCGGGCGGCCCGGTGGCACTTCCATCACGGCGGTTCCGCGGTAGCTTCGGGCGGTATTCGGCAGACCGTCCCTGGATTTGTTTTCAAAGATGTAGAAGAGGCGGAAACGAGAGAAATCCGGGTCTCGTCCAGCATGAACGACCAGTGTTTCTGATGTCGATTCGTCCGTCTCCAGGATCAGACGGATGTTCACGAGGGTCTGATGGACGTGGAGATTCGCTTCGCGCCGACCGGTTTTTTCAGCGGCTTCACCATCCGCAACATCGTCAGGCAGGACGAATTGAAGACTACCATCCCAGCTACCATCGATATGCGGGAACAACCAGCGAGCCGTTAATCCCGGTAGTCTGTGCCACAAATAATAAATCAGGATCGCGAGTATGGCCTCCGCGCCCAGCACCCATCGAAGGACGCTTGTCGCCGTAGTGAAACCGGATCCGGTCGTTGACTGACCGAATATGAAGACAACCATCACGGCGAGGACCGTGACGCCTAAGGCAATTCGCACTATGGACCGCAGTGGAAGTAGGTGAAGCATTGTGACGGGAACCAGGACAGCTGAGATGGACGACGGCATCGCCGAAATCGAAAAGACCCCTATCGCGGCAATACTCAGGCACGTCCACTTGGAAGACTTCGTATCGGGGCCGGTTTTGTTGTGTCTGACGACCGCATCAGAGGAGCTGGATTGTTTCGAACAGATGTTTCGTCAACCGATGCCGGCCGTTGGCTACGCATTCGACGAGACCTTCGTCGAACGCTTCAAAAAATCGATCGATCAGAATTCTGCGATACATGATGGTGCGATTGTGTTGCGGCGCACCTCACCATCGAAACCATATAGAGTGACCGGTTTCTCGCATAGGCTGATAGCGAGGATGGATCCGGGATTGGAACCGACGGCGAACCGGGGTTCGGCTTACAACAGTTGCCTTGCTACATCTGCATATGAAGCTGTGGATGGCGTCTATCTAATGTCTCGCTCATGGATCCACCATTTCGTTGGCGGTGTGGAAGTCGCTACCGTCCAACTTTGAACCTTCAGGCTGAACGCCGATCTCGATTTCCGAACCTGCAGGATTTTCCGATGTCCAATGAAGCTAAAAGACACCACTATGTCCCGCGTTTCTACCTCAAACGGTTCTCGGATCAGAACAACATCAAGAAGGTCATGACTGTCGAACGTCATGGAGAATTCATTGTCGGTTCTCGAAAATCGATACGGAGCATCGGTTATGAGGTCGGATTGCATGATGCACCTGACCCTTCCAACGTGGGATCGATGGAGGGCGAACTGAACGACAAGATCGAGACGCCATTCTCCAGCAGTTCGACCTGGAAGAAGATTTCTGCTGGTTCCTTCGCTGACCTAGATGAAAGGGATGGTCTATCGATCTATGGTTTTGCCAGACATCTCCAGCGTAGGAATATCGCTACCCAGCGTTTTATCGCCGAACAGAACGCTCGGTTTCTTGCTGGCGGACTCGTGGATGTAACTCCAGAAGAAAAAGCCATGCATGAATGGCTGGCAGACCATCCCGATGCGAAGCACCGACTGTTTCGAAGCGGCGCACTGGACACCGCGCTTCCCGAAGATGCAGGTGACATCAACATTCTGATCTGTCGTTCGCCTATCAAATTGCGATCATCGACCAATCCCACCCTCATCTTCTCCCATCCTGGCGAACAATCGATCTTTGGGTCGATGTTCAACGATCTGCGCACCTGGTGGTTGACGCTCGACCGTCACTGGGGAGTATTCATCGTATTGGGTGGACCATCCGGCTTCAGCATCGACTTAATTGATGCAGACGTCGCGCGGGTCGTGAACCGGAGATATCTCGTTCAGATGACGCAGGGAGCCGCGCGGTATGTGTTGGCTGACGACAATCATTTGCACGAAGATTTGGAATGGGCGGGCGGGTCGCTTGTCGACCAGGCCGCCGCAGGATTTCGATATGCACTTCCCAACCAATAGTCGCACGTTCTTGGCTTGTATTGAATTCTGGATATTTGTCGCTCTGAAAGCAATTGGCCTGCCTTTTTCGCCTTGGTTTCGACGAGATCGTGATTATTTCCTTTCGAGCGATTGGTAGCGAAATGTATCGGACGGCACCCGATCCCGCTTAGAGACCGTTTCCAGGGGGAAGGATATCGAATGCCGGCACCTTTGCGTGTTTTGACTATAGATGGCGGCGGAATGCGCGGAGTGTATCCTGCCGCATTCCTGCATGGGTTGGCTGATCAGTTCGCCAAGGATCGCGGCGTCGATGGGTTGGACATCGGTAAGGCTTTCGACATTATCGTAGGAACGAGCACAGGCGCCATCATCGCCTGTGCATTGGCCAAGGGCGTCCCGATGCTGAAGGTGGTTGAGCTCTATAAAGAGCATGGCCCCAAGATTTTTCCGCAGAAGCTCGCGAACGGCGTAGGCGTTCTAAAGCAGATTCCGACGCGCAAGCATCATTTGCGCAAAGGCGCGAAGGCGTTGGAGAACGCGCTGCGCGGCGTTCTGGAGGATGAGACCTTTGGTTCGCTTTATGCAAGACGTGGTATCGGTTTGGCGATCCCAGCCGTGGAAATGGCGCAGCAGCGGAGTTGGGTGTTCAAGACGAGCCATTGGGGTGGACACCGCGATGACGATGTCACCCTCGTGGATGCGTGTATGGCCACAAGCGCGGCACCGATCTACCGATCGCTCTCATCGATAGATGCCGACGATGACCTGGATGGCTACCGCGTTTTCGCCGACGGTGGTCTGTGGGCGAATAATCCGGCACTTGTGGGTCTGATGGAAGCGTTGAAGATCGATGCGCGCACACCAGAGGAGAAGACCCGACCGATAGAAATCTATTCCGTGGGAACCCTGCCGTGCCCGCAGGGAGGGCCAATTCCGAAAGCGAAGCTCGCCAGAGGTATTGTGGGCTGGAAGTTCGGCGGCGAAGCGGCCAGTTTGAGTATAGCTGCACAAGAAACGGCTTTCGATCACATCGTTGGTTTCCTGGCCGAGGAATTCACCTCGCTGGGTCGGCAGGTGGAAACCCATCGCTTTCCGCGGGGTGTACTCCAACCTTCCAGGATGCCGTATCTTGATCTGGACGACACGTCTGACGAGGCCAGGAACGCACTTCTGGATCAAGCTCGCGAAGACGTGAACGTCGCTCGTATGGCGGCGAGTACCAAGAATGATCCGACCGGGCAGGCGATCAATTCTCTTTTCATGATGATGCCCGAAAGGACTGAAGACTGATATGTTCGACACTGCAAGAGAAGTCGCTCGCTTCCAAAAACAGGAAGTCGCGTTGGGATCCGAAGCTCGCCGCAATATGACGAAACGGCGTGATACGAACCGCGACAGATTGAAGGCTGGATTGAAGGCGAACGAAAATCCCAAGCCGATCGGTTGTCATACCCAGGGGTCCTACAAGATGTGGACGATGGTCCAGGATGCCGATCTTGATTACGACATCGATGACGGCGTGTATTTCAATGCTACAGACCTTGTAGGTGATCGCGGTGGGGAGATGAGCGCGAGAGCCGTTCGTGAAATGGTCTGTGCAGCTCTTCAGGATGAAAAGTTCGCTCGCGCGCCAGAAGCGCTGAAGAATTGCGTTCGGGTCTATTATGGCGAAGGTTATCATGTTGACGTTCCCGCTTATCGCCAAATCCAGAAATCCAGCCTGTTAAGCGGCACGAAGCAGGAATACGAACTTGCTGGTGCGACCTGGCGAGAATCCGACCCGCGGGAGGTCACGAACTGGTTCAGCCGGACGAATGCGGCGCTCAGTCCTGATGACGGCGATGGCCAGTTCCGGAGGATAGTCAGGTTGCTGAAGATGTTCTCCAAGTCCCGTCCGACATGGAAGACCGGCAATCTCAGCGGTTTCGCCCTGACCGTGGTGGCTTCCGAGCGTTTTTACGCCGATGCTAACCGTGAAGATATTTCACTGCGCGAAACCATGAAAGGTATTGCTGCGCGTTTGGAATATGATCAGGCAATCGGTCACCCGGTCTTGAATGAGAAGTTGACCGAACAGGGTGACGCCTCGGCGAAGCGATTCTACGAACGGTTGAAGAACAACCTCTCCCACCTTGATGTTTTGGATGATGCCGATTGCGATCACGAGACGGCCATGAAGGCGTGGGACAAGGTGTTCGCCCGCAGCTGGTTTTCCGACCAGCCGCCATCCAAGGACTCTGGAACACCAACGCGGGCTGTCGTGAAGAAGGGTGACGCGCGCTACGCAAAACCCCTGTGACATTCTTTGGTGACAGACATGCGCACGCCGCCGCCGAAGTCGCGCACTACCTGACCGAGACCTATCCCGGAACGGTGGAGGCTTCGCACGCCGAACTGGTGAATGCCGGGATTGGTTCGGGGTTCACCGGCTGGATTGTCTCCATACCAGGTAGTTCACCTTTGCTGTTTGCGATTGATCCCAGCTTTCCTTACTCGCTACCCCGAACCGGCTTCAAAGACCGACCTCATCTTGTCGGCACTCCGCACATCGAACCGCCCGGCAGGCTATGCACATTCGGCGATGAAGCCAGTTCTGACCATGTCAATCCCGCGACCATCGCACGCGATTACATAGCGGCCTCATTGGCACTGATAGAGGAGAACGAGATAGCCCCTGATCTGGATGATTATTCTCGTGATTTCGAGGCCTATTGGGACCGAGCCTCGGGATCCTCACCGATCCGCATTAAAGCTCTGCTCGACCTTGAACCGCCAAGTAGGGAAGTGGCCGCCTGGTTAGGTAAGGATTTCGTTTTCGTCGCCGAGAATCAAAGCTCGGTCACAAACTGGCTAACGAACCGATACGGCGAGAAACAACCCTCCCGGGCCGCAATGGCAGGCTTGCTCTGGTGCGACCCCCTTCCGCAGCCCTCCCATTACCCAGACAACGTCGCTGCCTTGCGCAGATTGCTGGCTGATCGCAGTCCGGAAGCCCTGCCGGTGCTCGAAAGCGTAATCGGCAGCTCCAGCGGTAGGAGGATACTGACCCTAGTTGGCAATGCCGATCATTCTCGTCAGGCTGCAGGAGCGATCGTCCTCGACAAATTGCCCAAGGTTGGTCGGAATCGTGGCGCTGGGCCAACGAAGGGGTTTCGTCCCGGCAAGGTCCCGGCGAACATCGCCGGAATGCGCACCAGTTTCGCTAGGACAAATGTGAAACTTGTCGATGCGACGAGGGCCAGAATGCCTGGCACGACATTCGAGCGACTACGCACGAAGAAAGTCGCTGTGATAGGATGTGGTTCGCTGGGAGCAAGTGTCGCGCGACTGCTTGCGCAATGCGGCATCGGTAATATGACGCTGTTCGATCCGGATGATCTCTCGTGGTCCAATGTCGGTCGGCACGAACTGGGCGCTCCTTCGGTTGGTAGGAACAAGGCCACGGAACTCGCAAATTCGTTGAAGCGCGACCTTCCTCATATCAACGAGGCGAAAGACTTCAGTGTATCTTGGATTGAAGCTGCCGCGGGGAACGAGATTGTACTCGATGGCCATGACCTCGTGGTCAGTATGACAGCAGATTGGAATGCCGAGAGTGCTCTGACCGATTTCCAGCGCCATCGTGGTATGCAGATGCCATTCTTGTATGCATGGCTCGAAAGAGGTGCATTCGCCGGCCATGCCGTGCTGACGGGCCCATCTGGACCTTGTTTCAAATGTGCGTTCGACGAGCTGGGTCGACATCGTTCCCCGCTGATCTCTTGGTTGGAACCTGAGCGGATTGCGCAGTGCTCGAATAGCGGTTCGGCTTATTCAGCCGTCGAATTGGCCAAGGTTCAGGCTCTGACCGCAGGCTTGGCGATGGACATATTGCTCAACAAAGCTCGTCCACCAGTTCACCGTGCATGGCTGGGATCGACGTCTGATGTGGAGCAAGCCGGTGGAACGTGGTCGAAATCGTGTATCGACCAAATTGGTGATCCCGGTGCAGGTGGCATGATCACAGGGTTGGCCCTGACCAGTCAGCCTAGTTGTGTATGTGGGCAGACGAGGAAGTGAATTATCGGCTTAATGACGATTTGAAGCTTCGATTAAGTGACGCGGTGCTGTTGAAATTGTTGAACAACCGTCAGCGTACCTGTTTTCACAAAGAGGCTGGTGGGCAATTGTTCGCGGAGATATCGCAAGGGCTCTGGAACATAACTGAAACCACAGGTCCGCGAAATTCGGATCGCCGGTCGCGATACGGCTACGTTCCGCACCGAGGCGCTGAGCAGATGGAGATCGACGAGCAGTTCAGTATGGGCAGGCATTATGTCGGGGATTGGCATACACATCCTGAAAGACGGCCGAGGCCCTCCAAGCCCGATCTGTCGAGCATGCGGAGGATCGCGAGGCAGTCGAAGCATGAGCTGCCGGGCCTGCTCCTCGTTATAATCGGAACGAAGAAGACGCCGGATGATATGTGGGTTTCGCTGCATGACGGCGCTGATATTAGGGGCATCCGTCTTGTAACTGCTTGACACCTATCGCCGACCGGAACGACCTCACCCACTACTTGGCGTGCAGAAGGACCATCAATTTCGTGAAGCGTGCATGGGTTTCGTAAAAACGTCGAAGCGGCAACGCCGCCGCAGTGAAGACTTTCCATCCACAACGAACAGGTATAGAACAATCACATTCGGAGATACGCGATGCGAATGAATTCCATCAAGACCATAGAATTGGGCGAGACCGCCCACCGCCGCTATGGTAGCTGGCAGAAGATGCGGGAAGCCATCGGGCAAGGTGATCCGGGCAAGGCGCCTACAACGATGCGCGAGAAGAAGTCGGGCAAGGTGAAAACGGCAGCTGATACGCAGTCGGTCCGAAGCTAGAGATGTCCTTCAGCTTGGCCCTGGTCGCCAGTCTGATGATGCTGTATCCCGGTTTTTGTGCCCTTGGTGGCTTCTATACCGGTAGCCGGGTGGACAATCTTAGCCCAGCCCCCGAAAAACCGAACTCGCTTCAGAATCTGACGATAATCGTCACCGGAGCTTTGGCAGCCCACCTGTTCGGTGCAGGTTCGATGGCATTGATGGAAGGATGGTGCAGTTTTCGTCCGTGCTGGACTGTAAACCATCAACCAAACCCCTACGTGGCTTTGCTGACAGGTTACCGCGATGGCACGCCGAACGGTGTTACCATTGTCGGGCTTCTGTTGGGCATAGCGGCGTTGGGACTAGCCATGTTCTACCTCGCAAACTGGCTGGCGACGAAGGAATGGATCAGAAGCCTCGCTGCACCCGCAGGCTCCAAGTGGTTCAGGGACATGGTAAGGGATGCTGCCGACGACCGGAAGGTAGTGACTGGCTACGTTGTTTCCAAAATGAACGAGAAGGGCAGCTATGTCGCTTATGAAGGAATGGTGCTGCATCTGGCGCAGGACGAGAACCAGGCGATCACGAACATTGCGCTACGTTCCGTTGATCGGTTCATCGTGAAGATCGACGATGACGGATTTTCGAGGGTGCAAGGAGAATCGGACACGATTGAAACACTGATGATCCGTGCCGATGAGACAACCAACATAGCTTTCAGTATCTTCGAATTACCGGACGATTCGGAATGATAATGTGACGAATGGATCGACATTGTTTCGATCACCAGTGGCTCGGAACAGAGATCGATGCATTGATTGAATGCGGACCGATGGTTTCTATAGATGCATCGTTTATCGAAAAGCGACGACCAAAAATATGGTTATTACAAGAGCCAGTCTGACCTTCCTTTCTAGCGCATAGACGCACAGTCCCAGCAATCCTGCGATAAAGTAAAGATATATATACTGTAGAACTTGAAGGAACGCGTCGTCATTGATCTTCTAAATCGGATCGGAAGCTTCTTTCAAATTGATCGCGCGTTCGTTGCCGCTGCATTTGCCCTCATCGCAACTTCGATTTTGGGATTGTTCGGCATGCTGGTCAAAATTCACAACAGCAAACACGGTTCCAATGTTGTGGTGCGTTCGAACGCCGCCGTCCTCATGATATAGGGCTTGTCCATGACGTGCCGGGATAATGGACCGAGCATGGTTGGCTTCGAAGTTGTCAATGTAGGTAGAACAGCTGCTCGCAATGTTCTGGTCACGTCTGCAAACCGAGAAATTGGTTATGCCAAGGTGTTGGTCCTGCCGTTCCGGATCTCCGCGACGCTGGAGATGATCGATATTTCGGAAGACATATTGTTCACCTTGGAGATTTCGTTTGAAGACTTTATGGGTGAGCAGTGCCAGTCCGTGCACATACTGGTGGTTAGCGCCGACCAGCGTAGCTTCGTCGAAGTGCATGGTGGTGCTAGGCTAAAGCCCTGAACCAAGGGCGAGCCCGGCATGCGCCGCAGAGCTTGGCACCATTGTGTAGATTATGATTGAAAGGAATAGCCGGAACCACCTGAGCGAATTCAGTTTCCGGCTATTGCGAACCTGGTGCGCGAATGCCCAAGGGGACCGATGCTGGACCTGCAGCATCACACCGTCTCCACCGAATAAAGTTGGGGGAAGGTCAGGGTCACTTTGGAATGACAGCGACATGGGAATGGCGCGCCCGGCAGGACTCGAACCTGCTGCCTCAAGCTTAGAAGGCTCGCGCTCTATCCAGATGAGCTACGGGCGCGCACTGACGGGGTAATAGCGTGCTTTTCACATCCGTAAATCCGCGATAGGCATCGGTGCGATGAAAAACACGTCTCCGCCAACGGCTCCGCGGCAGCACGATGGGTCGACCCGGGCGATTCGTTTCCGCTATTACGATCTCGCCATGGCAGCGTTTGTCACCATTCTGCTGCTGTCCAACCTTATCGGCGCGTCCAAGCCCAGCTACATCACCCTGCCCGGCGGCCATATTTGGTCGTTCGGGGCAGGCGTATTGTTCTTTCCAGTTAGCTACATCATCGGCGACATCCTTACCGAAGTGTATGGCTATGCCAGGGCGCGCCGGGTGATCTGGACGGGGTTTGCCGCCATGCTGTTTATGGCATTCATGGCATGGGCCGTGGTGTCGCTGCCGGCTGCGCCGGGCTGGAATGGCCAGTCAGCTTACGAATCTGTTTTCGGCAATACCTGGCGCATCGTGTTCGCTTCCATCATCGCATTCTGGGTCGGCGAATTCGCAAATTCACTGGTTCTGGCGAAAATGAAGATCTGGACAAAAGGCCGCGTCTTATGGTCGCGTACAATCGGTTCTACCGTAGTGGGGCAAGGTCTGGACAGTCTGATTTTCTACCCACTGGCTTTCTGGGGCATTGCTGGCTGGCCGCCCGAATTGCTGTGGCAGGTCGTGCTCTCGCAGTGGCTCATAAAGACAGCGTGGGAGGTACTGCTGACACCCTTCACCTATATCGCAATCAACTGGCTGAAGCGGAGCGAAGGGATCGATATCTATGACACGGGCACCAATTTCTCCCCATTTGCCAAGCAGGCTGACTAGCTGCCCCGCATCCGGCTAACCCACAATCGAAAGGCCGCCGGATACGGCCAAAGGCGTATTCGTCTCGACAGACTCGACCACTTCCATACGCGCATCCAGCTTCAACTGGCTGGCCAGCAGTCCCAGATCTTTCTCGTTGGGCACTCCGAACAGGGCCGCATGGCTTTCCTGCAAGCGCAGGATAAGAACGCCGTCTTCGACCAGTAGTTGGCTTGCCTCGAACGATCTGCGTGAACGTCCACCCAGACGGCGGCACAGCCGTGTGGCGAAGCCCCAGCAGATTGCCTCTTCCAGGGCGTCCTTGTCGGCAATGGCATACAACTCATCCGGCAAATCCAGCGCATTGCCATTGGCGCAGATTGCAGCCGCAATCATCGCCCGGCCAATCGGATCGATAGCCAGCCAGCGTTTATGAAGCGCCCATTCAACGCCCTGTCGGATACGCAGGTTCGGCTCTATCTGCATCGCCGCAAGAGACAGCATAGTCGCTGCAAGCCGCAGCCGTTCGCTGCCGCGCACATCGCTCGCCACGGCCCCAACGGTCCATCCGGCAACGCGGGTAGCCAGCAGAGGCGGCGCGCCGCGCTGGGCCGCAAAATGGGCGATGCCCGCGAGTAAGGGATCCTGCCGGCGTGCATGATCGGGCAGACGGCTGAACAGGAGCCCTTCACGCAGACCCCACGCGGAAATGACCACTTTCTTCGGCTTCAGCTGTTTGAGCAGAGCCAGCATTAGAACAGAAGCATCTGGCAACATCGCGGCCCGCATCGAGGAAATGCGTGGCTGCGCGCCGAGCGCATTGCCGTCTGCATTTGCCAAATCCTTCGCCAGCGCCAGCGCCTCGTCATACGGTAGGCTAAGGCCGTGGGGATCGGTCAGCGGTGTTCCTGCCCGCTGCATCGCAATCACCGCCATTGCGCGGAATGTACCGCCGACAAGATACAGAGATCCGTCGATCTTTCCGACTTCGGCTTTACGCAGCACCTTCTCGAGCGCTTTTTTCAGGCCGCTATGGTCATCCGCCAATTCAGGCAGTCGCAAATTGCCGATCGGCATGCTCTTGGCTTTGTTCGGTTCGCCATCGGCAACATTGACCAGTTCCAGACTGCCACCGCCCAGATCGGCGACTATGCCGCGCGCTTTTGGAAAAGCACCGATTACGCCCCATGCGCTGGCTAGGGCTTCTTCCTCGCCACTCAATATCCTTGGCGCAAATCCCAGACCGCGCAATTCATCAAGAAAGGCTTCGCTATTAGAGGCCTCCCGAACGGCAGCCGTCGCCACCACTTCGATATCCGCAATCCCCAGATCGCCCAGCATCAGCGCGTATCGCCGCATGCCGCGCATTGCCAGATCGACCGCTTCCCGTGCAAGTTTCCCCTTGGTGGTAATGTCGCGGCCCAGCCGTGCAGCGACTTTTTCGTTCAGCAGAACCTTCGGCGCGCGCATCGAAGCGCCGTAAAGAACAAGCCGGACCGTGTTCGACCCGATATCGATAATCGCGCGCTCTGCTTTTTCGCCGGAGAACAGGCCGTCCCGGTCTGTCTTGCGCCCTCGCAAACTCAACGGCCGGCACTCTTGCGCAGCGCCAGCTTGGGCACATCACCTGCTTCCAGCGCGCCGCCACGTCCTGATAGGGAGGGATTGGTCATGAAATACCGGTGACAGTTGAAAGGCTTTTCCCCGTCGGGAATACGTTCGTATCGGCCATCGGGCAGCAGCTCCCAACTTTGTTCGCTATCCAGCAGATTAGCCAGCAACACCTGTTGCAATATCTGGTTGTGGACAGTTGGATTTTCGATTGGCACCAATTGCTCCACCCGGCGGTCCAGATTGCGGCCCATCAGATCGGCAGAGGAAATGTACAGCCGTGCATCCGCGCTGGGCATCGGGTGCCCGTTACCAAAGGCATAGACACGGCTGTGCTCCAGAAAGCGCCCGATAATGGATTTGACGCGAATGTTCTCGGACAGGCCCTCCACTCCGGGCCGTAGATTGCAGATGCCCCTCACCACCAGCTGGATTTCCACACCTGCTTCGCTGGCTGCATACAGACGGTCGATAATGCCGCTGTCGCTCAGCTGGTTCATCTTCATCCAGATATTAGCCGGACGTCCAGCGCGGGCGTGGTCCATCTCTGCATCTATCCGTGCATATAATTCTTCACGCAAATCGATGGGAGAAATGGACAGCATCTCCATCTTTCGCGGTTCCACATAGCCGGTGACGAAATTGAACAACTTCGCCGCATCGCGGCCCAGCCTCGGGTTGGCCGTGAAGTAACTGAGATCGGTGTATATCTTGGCTGTGACAGGGTGATAATTGCCCGTGCCGAAATGGCAGTAGGTGCGAAATCCACTGTCTTCCCGCCGCACGACCATCGCGACCTTTGCATGGGTTTTCCATTCCACGAAGCCGTAGATGACCTGCACACCCGCCCGCTCCAGCTGGCTGGCCCAGTACAGGTTCTGCTCTTCATCGAAACGTGCTTTCAGCTCGACTACGGCGGTCACCGATTTGCCGTTCTCGGCTGCTTCTACCAGTGCCTCGATTACCTTGGACTGCGTGCCTGCACGGTACAGCGCCTGCTTGATCGCCACCACATTGGGATCACGCGCTGCCTGACGGATGAAATCGACCACCACATCGAAACTTTCATACGGATGGTGGATCACGATGTCTTTTTCGCTGATGGCGGAGAACAGATCGCCGTCATGCTCCAGCACGCGCTCCGGATAACGTGGTGAATAATGCGCGAATTTCAGATCCGGCCGGTCTTCATCGACAATACCGGACAACCCCTTGATCCCCAGCATCCCCTCAGTCTTGATAATGGTGGCACCGGGCGTATCGAGCCGCTGGCGCAGCAGCGCCTCCGAGGTGGGGCAAAAATCATCTTCCAGCTCCAGCTGGATGACCTGCCCGCGCCGCCGTCGCTGGATTGCCGTACGGAAAGTACGGACCAGATCTTCTGCCTCTTCCTCTATCTCGATATCGCTGTCGCGCAGAACACGAAACGCGCCGTCGCCGACAATGTCGAACCCGGGAAACAGGTAATGGGCGAAACGGGTGATAAGACTTTCGATGCTGATATACAGCGCCTCGTCGCTGGCCCCCGTTCTTGGAACGCGCAGAAAACGGGGTAGAGCAGCGGGAATCAAAATCATTTCGACCAGTTCCTGATCGCCCTTGTTGAGGGTGAACAGCAGGCCCAAACCTTCATTCTGGATAAATGGAAACGGATGCGCAGGGTCCAATGCCTGCGGCGTAATAATTGGCGCGATTTCATCGAGGAAATACGCCTTCAGCCATTCATACGCCTCTGCATCCACCTGGCCTTCATCGGTGATATGGATGCCGGTGTCAGAAAGACTGTCCTGCAAATCGCGCCAGGTTTCCTGTTGCTTGGCATTGAGCTGCGCCAATCGGCCGTGGATTTCGGATAGCTGACGCTGCGGCGATCGCCCATCGTCGGAAACACGATCGATGCCGCGCTGCACCTGCCCCACAAGACCGGCGACGCGAATCATCAGAAATTCATCCAGATTGCTGCCCGAGATCGACAGGAAACGCAGCCGTTCGAGCAGAGGATAGGCGGGGTTGCGCGCCTCTTCCAGCACGCGGTCGTTAAACTCCAGCCAGCTCAGCTCGCGGTTGAAATAGGTTTCGCCGATTTCGACAGAGACGGCATCGGCCTCCGTATCTGCATGGGATCTGTCACCAGCCAGAGCGCCATGCGCGACAGCCTGGAAATCGTCATTGCTCGCCCTGATGCTCATGCAAGTGCCTATGCAGCCCCCCGGGTTAGTATAGCGTTTCCCTAGTCAAACGACGGCCCACCCGCAATGCGTCTGATTACAGCAAAACACGCCCGCCAAGACAGGCTTATCCTTGACCGAGTGGCCAGCCTGCGTCCACCAATGCTGCGTAAATGGAGAGAGACAGGAACATGGTCGAAAGAACACTTGGCGGAATGCAGAAGTCGCTTGCCGCAGATAGCGAATCACATTGGCTGGAACAGGCAAAACGTCTGGACTGGTTGCGGTTTCCTACGCGAGCCGATGAAAGCTCTTTCGACAAAGCGGATTTTGGCATCCGCTGGTTTGGCGACGGGCAGCTGAATGTCAGCGTCAATTGCTTAGACAGGCATCTGGACAAAAGCGGCGACCGGACTGCCATCGTTTTTGAGGGGGACGAGCCTGGCGAAGGCCGCCAGCTTACTTACCGCGAAGTGTACGAAGAGGTCTGCCGTTTTGCCAATGTGCTGAAAAGTCGCGGCATTGCGAAGGGCGACCGGGTCATCATCTATATGCCCAACATTCCCGAAGCCGCCTTTGCCATGCTCGCCTGCGCGCGCATCGGTGCGGTGCATTCGGTAGTGTTTGGCGGGTTCTCTCCCGACAGCCTGGCCGACCGGATCAGTGATTGCGGTGCGACTGCGCTAATAACAGCCGACGAAGGTACTCGCGGGGGCAAGCGCATACCGTTGAAAGCCAATTGCGACGCCGCGCTGGAGAGATGCCCCGATGTCCACACGGTGCTGATGATCGAGCGTACCGGGGGCGATATGGCGTTCACGAAAGGCCGTGATGTATGGTGGCACGAGGCGCGCGCTACGGTGGAGCCGGAATGCGCACCCGAACCGATGGAAGCGGAAGACCCGCTGTTCATCCTCTACACCAGCGGGTCGACGGGCAAACCGAAGGGCGTACTGCACACGACCGGTGGATACCTGCTGTGGGTCACCCTGACATTTGACCTGTTGTTCGATTCTGGGCCGGATGATCTGTTCTGGTGCACAGCCGACGTCGGCTGGATCACCGGGCACAGCTATCTGGTCTATGGTCCGCTGGCCAACGGCGCGAAGACGGTGATGTTCGACGGAGTACCCAATTATCCCGATCCGGGCCGATTCTGGGAAACCTGTGAGCGACTGGGCGTGAGCATTTTCTATACCGCCCCGACGGCTATTCGCGCCCTGATGCGCGAGGGTGAGGAATGGGTGGCGAAACATGACCTGTCCTCTATCCGTCTGCTGGGCACCGTGGGTGAACCGATCAATCCGGAGGCATGGAACTGGTATCACCGCGTCGTGGGCGGCGGGAATTGCGAAATTGTCGATACGTGGTGGCAAACAGAGACCGGCGGCGCATTGATTGCCCCGGTCCCGGATGTGGTAGCGACCAAACCGGGCAGCGCCACTTTGCCCTTACCCGGCGTACATCCTTTGCTGGTAGATGCTGAGGGCGCTACGCTGGAAGGGGCGACGCAGGGCAATTTGTGCCTGACCCAAAGCTGGCCCGGCCAGATGCGCAGCGTTTACGGCGATCACGAGCGTTTTTTTGAGACCTATTTCAGCACTTACCCCGGATATTATTTCACCGGCGACGGGTGCCGCCGGGACGAGGACGGGTATTACTGGATTACCGGGCGCGTAGACGATGTCATCAATGTCTCCGGCCACCGGATGGGGACCGCAGAGGTCGAAAGCGCACTGGTTGCACATCCCGATGTGGCCGAGGCCGCTGTTGTCGGCATGCCGCACGATATCAAGGGCCAGGGCATCTACGCCTTCGTCACGCTGATCGCAGGAATCGAAGAAACGGACGAATTGCGCGGTGAGCTTCGCCAATGGGTGCGCAAAGAAATCGGACCGATCGCCACGCCCGACGCGCTGCAATTCGCGCCCGCTTTGCCAAAAACCCGCAGCGGGAAGATCATGCGCCGCGTCCTGCGTAAAATTGCCGAAGGCGCGCCCGACCAGGTGGGCGATGTCTCGACACTGGCCGATCCCGCAGTGGTCGACGATCTGGTCGAGCGCCGTATTATATTATGAGCGGACCGCTATCCCTTAGGGAAGCAAGGCACTTGATTATAGACGCCTGCACTACGCTCGATGTGCAGGAACTGCCTCTGGCCGATGCGCTTGGCATGGTCGCTGCTCAGGATGTGACGGCGGTTGTATCGCACCCTCCCCACGCTCTCGCGGCGATGGACGGATATGCCGTACGCAATGCCGATTGCGCGCTTGGATCATGCCTTGAAATTATCGGTGAGAGCCGCGCCGGTGCGCCCTTTGACGGGAGTATCGCGGAAGGCAAGGCGACACTGATTTCTACCGGAGCGCATATTCCGGACGGGGCCGATCGTGTTCTGATTTTGGAGGACGGAGAACGAAGCGCAAATACTGTGCGCGTGACCGATGAACAGTCTGACGCTCGGCATATCCGGCACGAGGGGATCGATTTTTCCTATGGCGATATTCTGGTTCACAGCGGCACACGCCTGACCCCGGCAGCGCTGGCTCTCACCGCCGCAGCGGGCCTCGGTACAGTTGCTGTGCAACGTCGCCCGCGCGTGGCTGTGCTGACCAATGGGGATGAATTGCTCGACCCCGGCACATCGCCGGCCGGGCCTACGGTCTACGATAGCAATTCCATCGCTTTGCCCGCGCAGTTCACTGCTTTCGGCGCAGAGGCGCATTGGATTGGCCGTGCTGGAGACCGGCAGGACCAGGTCAAAACGATGCTTGCGCGCGGAGCGAACGCCGATTTGCTAGTCATTGCAGGCGGTGCATCGGTCGGCCCGCATGACCTGGTGAAGGGGGCATTTGCCGCACTTGGCGGAACAATTGTGTTCAGTAAGGTTGCCCTTAAACCGGGTAAGCCGGTGTGGTTCGGAAAGCTGTCGTCGGGCACCCACGTCCTCGGCCTGCCCGGCAATCCCGCCTCGAGCTACGTCACCGCCGAACTGTTCGGCAGGCTTGTGATCCAGTGCCTAACGGGCACGCCGCCCGCCTTGGATGTGACCGACACGTTCCGCCCGGCGCTTGTCAGTGAAAATCTGCCAGCCAATGGCCCTCGCGATACTTTCCAGCGCGCCGTCCTATCCCTCCGCGCCGACGGCACCACGGCTATTGCCCAGACCGGATCGCAGGACAGCAGTCTGCTGCGCCCGCTGGCCGCCGCCAACGCCTTGCTGTTCCGAAACGCAAACGCCCCGGCTATTCAGGCCGGGGCGCTCGTTTCGTACCTGCCCTTATGAAAGGGCACTCCGGTTCTTAAACCGGTGCGTTTTTCTTCAACATGATGACCTGAGGGTAGGTAAACTCAAGCAGACCTTCCTTGCCGTATTCCGCACCCAGACCGGACTGTTTATGCCCGGCAAACGGCGTATGCGGTGTCAGCTTCAGGAACTGGTTGACCCAGACCGTGCCGGTTTCCAGCTGCTCGGCGATTTTCACTCCGTTCTCTTCGTCCTTCGTCCAGACTGCGCCCGCCAGACCGTAATCGGAGTTGTTGGCCCGCGAGATAGCTTCTTCCTCGGTAGAGAATTTCATCAATGGCATAACAGGGCCAAACTGCTCCTCGGCCACGATGCGCGCATCTTCCGGCGGATTGTCGAGAATGGTCAGAGGCACAAAATAGCCCGTGCCCGAAGGATCGACATCACCGCCCGTCAGGAACGGATAACCATTGTCCTTCGCATCCTGAATCAGCTCACACACACGGTCGAACTGCTTCTTGTTCTGGATGGGGCCCACGCCCGTGCCCTGCTGCGAACCGTCACCGACGGTCACACCCTTGGCATATTCCGCGATGGCCTTGGACATATCCTCATAAATGTCCTCATGAATATATACGCGCTTGGCCGCGATGCAGATCTGGCCTGCATTCGTGAAGCTGGCCCAGAACAGCTGCTCCGCCACTTTCTCCACATCGGCATCGGGCATCACGATGCTCGCATCGTTGCCGCCCAGTTCCAGGGTGATCCGTTTTAGATCGCTGGCAGCGCCTTCCATGATTTTCTTGCCGGTAGCGGTGGAACCGGTGAAGGTAATCTTATCGATATCCGCATGCTCGGTGATGAGCGGGCCGAGTGTGTCTTCACCGGTGATGATGTTGACCACACCAGCAGGCACCTTGTCGGCGATCAGCTCGGCAACCTTCAATGTTGTCAGCGGAGTGAACGGTGATGGTTTGAGCACGATAGTGCAGCCCGACAGCATAGCGGGCACGATTTTCTGGATCGCCATCGAGACGGGGAAATTCCACGGCACGATGCCACCGACCACGCCGACCGGAACGCGGCGCGTGCGGATCGATTCCTTCTCGTCGTCCTGAACCATCTCGTCATCAAGATCGAGCTTTGCCTGCGCGGACGCCATATAGGCTGCGCCCATAATTTCGCCCTTGGCCTGCTCGTGCGGCTTGCCCTGTTCGCTGGTCAACAGACGATACAATTCTTCGGAGTTCTCGCTGATCGCACCGGCGATTGCGTTGATTGCCGCGCGGCGTTCGTCCATCGACGTTTTCGACCACGTTTTGAAAGCTTTGCGGGCAGCGGCAACGGCAGCATCCAGTTCTTCCGAACCGCAGGCAGGAACCTGACCAATAACCTGTTCAGTGGCCGGATTCACCACGTCGAGCCAGCCGCTCGCTTCGACCATCTTGCCGCCGATAAGATTTTTATATTGGGTCGCCATAAGCTGCCTCTCCTGATCTATGTTTTCAAATCAACCTCTGTCCAACAGATGGAGGCTCTCCGCCGGTTAAGCAATCAGTTTCCGCCATAAGGATTAACGGTCACGACAAAGCGATGCGTCTTTCCAATACGCTACCGATTGCGGTCGCCCTGCATTGCCTTATTTGTGGGCGTAGATAGCCAATGGAGAAGCACACAATGTCCCAATCTGCAGCCGATCTCGTCATTTATGGCAGCCCAGTCTCGCCCTTCGTGCGCAAGGTGGCGGCCGCTTGTATTGAGAAAAAGATAGATTTCGAGATCGAAGGCGTCGACGTGTTCAACCCGCCGCAGTGGTTTGCTGATATCAGCCCGATGAAACGCATTCCGGTGCTGCGCGACCGCGCGATTGCCGCCGAGGGACCGGGTGGAACCATCGCGGATTCGAGCGCAATCTGCGCTTATATCGAGCGCAAGGAGATCGCCACTCCGTTATATCCGGCAGAGGCCTTCGACCATGCGCGGGCGCTGTTTATCGAGGAATACGCCGATACGCATCTGGCCGCTACGGGCGGGCTAGGTATTTTCCGGCCGATCTTTTTCTCGATTTCACAGGGCAAGGAACCGGATATGGACCGCGCCCGCGCCACCTGGTCGGAAAAAATGCCGTCCATCCTTGGCTACCTCGACGGATCGCTGGAAGGCGGGGATTTCTTCGTCGGCGCCGATTTGACCATCGCCGATATCACTGTGACCGCTTGCATGATGCAGATGGCGCTGGTGGCCGATCTGGACCTGTCGCCTTACCCTGAGCTTGCCGCGCATTGCGAGCGGATGGCGGCGCGCGCCTCTATTGCCGGGCTCTATGCGCAGGCCGATGCAATTGTTCGCAAGGTAATGCCCGACCGCGTCGCGTTGAGCTGATTTAGCCTATTGAATGCAGGGTATGGCGGAGACGGTGGGATTCGAACCCACGAAAGAGTTGCCCCTTTACACACTTTCCAGGCGTGCGCCTTCGACCACTCGGCCACGTCTCCGCATTCTGCCCGCTCGTCCCGCTTCGCTTCTTAAGCGCATCGGCCTGTTTGGACAGAGGCGCGCGCTTAGCGGTGATGCGATTGCACTGCAAGCCTCTCGCACCTAGCTGGAACAGATGATGCGCACTTTCGCAAACGCCTGCACTCTTCTCGAAATGGAAGCGATGGCCCGCGCCGCGGTGGAGCGGTTGCCGCCTGCCTTTCGGGAGCAAATGCACGACCTCGTGTTCAAGGTGGAGGATTTTGCTGCTCAGGAGGTGCTGGACGATTTGGGTATCGACAATCCCTTTGCCCTCACCGGCCTGTATGAAGGAGAGGCATTGACCCAGCGGAGCATTGAACATTCTGGCCGGATGCCGCCAACCGTGTTCCTTTATCGCCGCCCGATCCTGGACGAATGGGCAGAACGCGGGGACGAGACGCTGGAGCATCTGGTGGACCATGTGGTGATCCACGAAATCGGGCACCACTTCGGGCTCAGCGATGAGGATATGCACGCGCTGGAGGATGGTGAAGAAGACGGCGCGGAGTAGCATGTTTTACGAACCCGCATCCGCGCGCTCGTCCTCAGAGCTGTTTCTCCGCTACGCCCTTGCGATCGGCTGGGCGCCGACCGAGCTCCGCGACACTGCAGTGAGCTTGGGATGGCTCGAAGCCCGAAGGTCTTGCAAGGCCCCGCAGGTGTCCGGCCCGGCACGGGCCAAAACAGCACCGAGGACGCGCCCAGGGATGGGGGAGTATGAGACAAGGACGTCACCTCTAGGCGCTTGGCTTCCATCGTGGCAGAACCCTCTTCATGAAACATCTCCTCGCCGCCACCGCCGCTTTCGCCCTGACTCTGCCCGTCTCCGCTCAGGAGGAACCCAAAGGCGCGCCATCCCCGAACCAGATCGTCGAGAGCGCAGCCGCATCGGAGTGGGTGGCGATATCTCCGGAAGATCTGTTGGTGATGACGCTCGCGCCCGACGCGCAAGGCAAGGCCCGGCAGGTGGTAATCCAGCTGATGCCCGCGCCATTTTCGCAAGGCTGGGTGGAGAACATCCGCACCCTCGCCCGCGCACAATGGTATGACGGCATCAGCGTGAACCGCGTGCAGGACAATTACGTCGTGCAATGGGGCGATCCCAATGTCGACAATCCCGAAGCGGACGGCCCGGCAAAGCCGCTTCCAATAGGGCTGAACAAGGTGCCGGAAACCGAATACATGACGGAAGCACTAGGGCTGGCTCTTTCGATGAACGAAGTAGAGATCGAAGAAGACCCCTACGCGGAAACGAGTTTTTTCGAACAGGGTTGGCCCATTTCGTGGGCAGAGGCACAGAGTTGGCCCGTCCACTGCTACGGCATGGTCGGCGTTGGCCGCTCCTACTCGCCCGATACCGGCTCGGGCGCGGAACTCTACACCGTGATCGGCCACGCGCCGCGCCATCTCGACCGCAACATCGCGCTGGTCGGGCGGGTGATCGGGGGGATCGAGCATCTCTCCAGCCTGCCGCGCGGCAAGGGGTTGCTGGGATTTTACGAAGATGCGGGCAAGCGCGTGCCCATCGAAAGCATCCGCATAGCGAGCGATCTGCCTGCTGCCGGGCAACCTGACTTTGAATACCTGAACACCGGAGGCGAGACCTTCGCCCGTTACGCCGATGCGCGCGGGAACCGGCGCGATCCTTTCTTTATTACCCCTGTGGGCGGCGCGGATATCTGCAACATTCCAGTGCCCGTCAGACGTATAAACGCCACGAAATAGGGTTGCCGGAGAGGCAATCCACCGCGCCCTTTTAAACCTATTTGGTTATCAAGGCCGCTGGTGTAGTAGCGGTTTGCGCTCCGCTTGACGTCAAGGCGTTGACGGTCGGCGTTTGTAAGAGGGGTCCACCTTAGTCCCCATGCAAGCGATTCACCGGCGATCGCAGGGAGCCGACCCGCCAGCAATGCAGGAGTGTGCCCTCGCGTTAGGGACAAGGGCGCGGTCCGCACCGCCGGCGCCCGGTGGTCCAGCGCCGAACAAATGTTAAAAAGTGCGGCGGCGTTTCCGTCATCAACTTACCAAATCCGCACGAAGCTACTCCCGTAACGCTCCGCGCCAACCACGCTCCGGTCGTCACCCGATGATCTCGTGTGTTCAGTGAAGGTCGCCCTTTCCGTGTTCGGCAGAATGCGCGCCCATAGTGAATGTCCGATTATGGGGTGGGAGGCGGACTGGCTGCTTTTAGGCCGCAAAGCGGTCGTTTGCCGACTTTACGCGCGTCTCGCGCTCGACAGGTCACGGTTGTTATTGCAGTCACTACCTGGAGACTGGCTCTTACTAAAAGAGTTCGTAATTAAAAGCGCTGTATATGTAACCATTCACTAAAGCAGATTTGACGCTGATGCCACAACGTTAGTTGCCATGATCGAACTGCAAAGATTCAAGTGCTTCATTGGCAGCACCGACAAAGCGAACAATATGTGTCAGTCGCGCCCACGGGGTCGGTTGAGACAACGCATTTTGGATGCTCTCATCGACGAGCAAGGGTTGCTCGATATTCGTTTCGCTAAAAATTGTTTTCGAAAACTCTAATGGTTTAGACCAAGCAACAGATTTATCGCAACTTTCTGGACCATTGCGGAGAAATTACTCAACGAGATCGCAGCGATTTTTTTCGCCATGTATGTCAGCAGTCCATTTGCTACTGGCGTACCAACGATCAATCGTTCCGCCAACATCTTGCCGCCGACTTCCTCAAGATAGCTATCCCGCTTAGCGGATTCTGGATACACACCTAGAGCTCTAATCCTTGATCTCCACAGTGTGCTCATCGCGCTCATATCGAGCAACTCATCTTCAGCGTCGTTCATGATCGCTTTGGCGCCGGAAACTTCAGCAGCGTCGAGATGCGCAGCAGCCTTATGTCGCAGGGCAATCCGGTCAGCCAAGTTGAAATAGGGATCATTCCAACGGTCGACCATGATGGACGCAAGCCCGATATCACATGATCGGTCTTTCTCCAACAACTTGACAAACAACAGGCGGTCGATGCTGCCTGCCATAATCTTCTTTCGATTGCGCACAAAATTCGTCGCCTATTCGCACCGGTCCGCTCTTATCAGAATCATAGAAAATTGGCTTTGTGCATCACGCCGTTCGTCTTCGGACAGGCGCTCATTGAGATGTGCGGCGTCGGCTTCAAGTCGGCCGGCTAATATTGCGCACTCAATAAGTTGCGCCAATCGCAACTCTTCGTTGGCGATTGGCGCATCAGTGTTCTCGTCTTTGTTTGACGCGTTCAATGACAAAGAGCCGCTCAATATGGCAAACGCGAACAGAACCAATTGCATTGACTTCACCTGCCTAATAAAATTTTGCGCATTATATCTAGGGTAGCGTCTGAAAGCTTTCGTTCTTTTATCCGTTGATTTCCAGATTTTTCAATTAGGAGTAGATGAACCTGTCTGGACGGCAGCTTTAGGGCGTTGTCAACCTAACACTGAGCGTCCGCAACTGGGTCGCTAGCGGGCTGGCTGCTTTTGCGTGCGAAGTGCAGTCACATACCGCCTGCAAACGTGCTGAGGTGCAATCAACGCGATACTAAACCTTGAATCTTCTGCATCAATTCCACCCGGTTTCCGAAAGGATCGCTGGTGAAAAAGCGATCATAGCTCTCGATCGGAGTATCGTCTTTCGTTTCGTGGCCTGCTTGCTTCAGGCGCTTGCGTAAGGAAGCGAGGTCGTCGACCCGGAAGGCAGGGTGGGCCTTCGTCGCTGGGCGAAAGTTGGGGTCGATGCCGACATGCAAGGCCACCTGTCCGCTTTCGAACCAGCAGCCGCTGGGTGACAGGTTGGCGGGCTTGGCTACCTCGGTAAAGCCGAGCAAGTCGCAGTAGAACGCCCGAGCACGATCTTCCTCCCCGGCGGGGATGGCGAGCTGAATGTGGTCGATGGCGAGGATAGTCACCGGGTTTGATTCTTTTGCCTCAAGCGCCGGCGGTCGCAGGGTCCAAACAAAAACACCCGCCCTCCGCCAGCGGCGAAATTTCTAACACCTCTAACATCCTACCCCCTGTCCGCCTGCGCCACCGCATCGCTTGCCCGTAGCGCACTTAATATCCGGGTCAGATGTGCCAGATTCTGCACTTCCAGTTCGATTTCGTAGCTGGTGAAAGGATGGTCCAGTTGAGTCTGTTGCAGGCTGCGGACATTGACGTGGTTCTTGGCGAAAATGCCCGCCATTTCGGCCAGCGTTCCCATCCGGTCGTACAGCGTCACGCGCAGAAGGCCATATGCACCTTCGCTGTCCTTCGCCCATTGCAAATCCAGCCAGTCGGTATCGATCCCGCTGGCCAGCGTCAGGCAGTCGATCGCATGGACCTGCACGCTGTCAGCAGGTCGGCGCAGGCCCACGATGCGGTCGCCCGGTACTGGGTGGCAGCACTCGGCCAGCTCAAACCCGACACCCGGTGTCAGCCCGCGGATGGATATGGCCCGATCGCGGCGAGCCCAGTCGCCATCGCCCTTTTCCAGCCCGTCGGTGCAGCCGGGCACCAGAGCTTCCATCACCGCCCGGTCGTCGATCTTGGTAGCACCGATGGCATGCATCAGATCGTCCTCGTCCTCCATATCCAAACGGTTTACGGCGGCACGGATGGCTTTCTTGCCGATCTTCGCGGGCACCTGGTCCGCAATATCCTCGAACAGCTTACGGCCAAGGGTGGCGATTTCCTCGCGTTCTTTCAGCCGCACGGAGCGGCGGATGGCAGCCCGCGCCTTGCCCGTAACGACATAGCCCAGCCATGCCATCTGCGGCTCTGCCGTATCCGCCTTCACGATCTCCACAACGTCGCCATTGCTGAGCACCGTGCGCAGCGGCATATGCCGCCCGTTGATTTTTGCGCCAACGGTCTGCGCGCCCAGATCGGTGTGGACGGCGAAAGCGAAATCTACCGGCGTCGCGCCCTTGGGCAGCTGGAACAGCGCACCCTTGGGGGTGAAGGCGAAGATGCGATCCTGATAGATCGCCAGCCTTGTATGCTCCAACAGCTCCTCTGCATCGTGGCTGGCATCCACGATCTCGATAAGGTCACGCAGCCACGCGACCTGCCCGTCCTGTTCGTCCGCCTGTTTGTAAGCCCAGTGCGCAGCCAGCCCGAAGCCGTTGGTACGATGCATATCGTGACTGCGTATCTGCACCTCCACCCGCATGGACTTGTCGAAAATCAGGGAGGTGTGGAGCGACTTGTAGCCATTGTTCTTGGGCGTCGAGATGTAATCCTTGAACCGCCCGGGAATGAATTGCCAAGTCGTATGGAGGATGCCCATCGCGCGGTAGCAATCCTCCTGGCTCTCGGTCAGCACGCGGAATGCGAAAATATCGGTGATGGCATCGAAATGGACGTGCCGTTCGGCCATCTTGCGCCAGATGGAATAGGGCTGCTTCTCGCGCCCGTGCACCTCCACCTGCAAGCCTGCCTCGGCCAGCGACTGTTTGATCTCCAGCGCAATCGCATCGACCTGCGCCCCGTCCTCCTTACGGATCTGGTCAAGGCGCCCGGTAATCGTCTTGTGGGCTTCCGGCTCCAGATGCCGGAACGCCAGTGCCTGCATCTCGCGCATATATTCGTACATTCCGATGCGCTCTGCCAGCGGCGCGTATATATCCAGTGTTTCGCGCGCGATGCGCTGGCGCTTCTCTTCCTTCTTGATGAAATGCAGGGTTCGCATATTGTGCAGCCGGTCCCCCAGCTTCACCAGCAGGACGCGGATATCCTCACTCATAGCCAGCAGGAACTTGCGCAGGTTTTCCGCCGCGCGCTCGTTCTCCGGCATCTGCTCGATCTTGCTGAGCTTGGTCACCCCGTCGACCAGCCGTGCGACGTCCGCGCCAAAGTTTTCCTCGATATCGTCGATCGTCGCCAGCGTATCTTCGACCGTATCATGCAGCAGCGCTGTCATCACAGTTGCCTGATCCAGTTTCAGGTCGGTCATCAATCCGGCGACTTCTACCGGATGGCTGAAATAGGGGTCTCCGCTGGCCCGTTTCTGGGTGCCGTGTTTCTGGACGGTATAGACATAGGCGCGGTTCAGCATCGCCTCGTCGGCGTCCGGGTCGTATTCCTTGACCCGTTCCACAAGTTCGTACTGGCGCAGCATAGGGGGTGATGATGTGGCCTGATGGTGACAATTTGCAATGCAAAAAGCACAGGCGCGGTTTGTCTTCAGGACGAAAATGCGTAGTGGAGAAAGAAAAACGGGTCGATCTAGCCATTTGAGGGATAAGGTCGATGCAATCATTTCGAGTAATACACCGCCCTATCGCCGCGGTCATTATCGCGGGGCTGGGCCTTGGCGCATGCAGCCAGACTGCCCAGCTGACGGAGCCGGGGGCTTTTTGCGGCTTTGAAACGGTGGAACTGGTAACCCGGGCGCCTGACCCCGGCTTGCCCGCTGTGGCAGCAGCTATGCCTCCACCTTCTTCTGTATCCGCTCCTCCGGCTCCAGTCCCGTTGGAAATTCCTCCACCTGCGCCTATTCCGGCCCCCACCATTGCAGCAGGGTCGGACGAGCGATCAGCGCGCACCATGCCTTCATCTGCCCAGCCCTCTGAACCTGCTTCCCCACTGGCACAGATGATCGAAGATAGCCTGACGGCGCCTGTCAGGGCTCCGCCGCCGCCCGCTCCTCTGCCTCCCCCTCCCCGCAGCGTCACGGGGGCGTCCCTTCCCCCGCTACCGTCACTGCTACCGTCACCGCCACCGGTTCCACTGCCTCCTGTGCAGCATACGCCCGACATCCTTCTGGCGCTTTCGGGCGGGAGCGAGAACGGCTCATTCGGTGCAGGCATCCTGTCTGGCTGGAACGGCCCGCTGCCTGAATTCCGGACAGTCACCGGGGTCAGTACCGGAGCTATTCTGGCCAGCTTCGCCTTCGCAGGAAGCAAGGAAGGCGCGCGGCTGGGTTATACAATCGACAAGGAAACACAGCTTCTGACGCCTTACGTCAGACCCACCGGCGGCAGTATAACGGCGCGTAATTTCCCGACTCTGCTGCGGCGCGGCTCCTTCGCCGATCTGGTCCCGCTCCGCGATCGGCTGAAGCATTTCCTTGACGATGCGATGATGGAGCGGATTGCAGCGGGGCACCGTGCAAAGCGCCGCCTGTATGTCGGCGCGACGAATGTCGATACGGGCGAAGGCGTGGCGTTCGATCTGGGCCATATGGCGACGCGGTATTCCGACACCGTCGATCCTGCCGGGAAGGCTCGCTGGAAAGATTGTTATGTCGAGGCGATAATCGCTTCCTCCTCCACCCCGATGGCAGCACCGCCGGTATTCATCGACAATGCGATGTATATCGACGGCGGCAGCCGGTTCGGAATGTTCTCCGCACCCATGATGGAGGTGCGCCGCAAACGCGCGGCGTTGAGCGGACAGGGTCTGATCGCGCCGCCTCCAACCATTTACGCTGTGGTCAACGGCACGCTGGACATGCCCCCGCCCAAATGCCCCAAGGAAAATCCGGCGATGTGTCAGGCCTTCCCCCCTGATGGCGGGAATCAGGGCAAACACCGGAAATGGAATATTCTGGAGCTGGCGCTGGGATCAGAGAAGGTGTTGGTCAATCAGGTGTACCGCTTCTCTGCACAGGAAGTGGGCCAATCCACCTGCGACGAGGCTGGCTGCCTTCACTTCATGCGGATCGGCGCTGACGTCGCGCAATTCACCCATACCCTGCCCAACCCGGAGAATGGCGGTGCGCCCGACAGCCTGACCTGCCGGCAATGGCGCGATGTGGACAACCGTGTGGACAACCCTGTGCAGTTTCACAAACGCTTCATGCGCTGCCTGATTGCCTACGGGGAATACCGGGTGCGCAAGGAAGGGTGGGGCCAGTAAGGGCAGGCCCTTTCGAGGTCCCCACCCTTACTCGCTTTCGTCCATCACCCGGTCCACTCCGCGGCGGGTCACGGAATGGTAACTGCCGCGGGTGGTGGCATAGATGCTGGTCGCAATCGGGCGGCCCCAGTCGCCCTGTTCCCACAGCGTTTCGAACAACGGACGAACGAATTTTGCCCTGCCGACCGTGGCAAGAAAGCTTTCTGCCTGCGGCACCGCCGGATCGTAGCGATTGGCCAGTGCAAGTTCGAGCCAGAGAAACAGTTCCTCGTTATTCCCGCTGCCTGACAGTCCAAGTGCATCGTCCAGCGTGGCAAGCTGGGCCGCCGTCCGCTCCTTGGGGATGTTATCGAGGAAGCGCTGACGCTCGGCACTGGACCAGCCGGCCCACGCAGCTGGAATGGTGCCGGATTTTGCATAGATGCCCACCGCTCTATCGACTTCGGCAAAGGCGGCGGGATCAGGTGCAGCGACATTTGACGGCAGCCCCGGTTCGAAGATCCACTCGCGCAAACTCAGGCTTTTTGCCTCTGCATCGCTGCGCACCAGATTTGCCATCATATCTTCGTAGAACAGTTCGCTGGTCGCAGGCTGGAAGGCGTGGTTGTCGAACCACTGGCGCAGCCAGCCATCGAACCGCTCGCGCCCCACTATGCTTTCCACCGTCATCAGGAAAAACGCGCCCTTGTCATAGGCGATTGCGCTGCCCAGTTCGTATTCACCATCTGTACTGAGCGCAGTGCCCGGCGCATGCGTGCCCACCTCGGCAAGGGTTTCCTCGATATTGGCAAACATCAGTGCGGCTTCCTGGCTTGCCCGTTTCTTGCCGTAAACTTCCTCCACGATCCGATTCTCAAAATAGGTGGTGACACCTTCGTTCAGCCAACTGTCACCCCACACCGCATTCGTAACGAGATTGCCCGACCAGCTGTGCGCCAGTTCATGCGCGACAAGGCCGTTGTTCGACCGGTCGCCTGCAATGAAAGTGGGGGTCAGAAAGGTCATTACCGGGTTTTCCATTCCGCCATAAGGGAAGGCGGGCGGCAGAACGATCATGTCGTAGCGGCCCCAGCGATACGGTCCGTAAAGCGCCTCGGCTGCCTCCACCATCGCTTCGGTATCGCCGACTTCCTTCGCAGCGCGCGCCAGTACGGAGGGTTCCGCCCAGACGCCGGTGCGCGGACCGGTCGCTGCGAAATCGATGTCGCCTGCTGCAATCGCGATCAGATAGGGCGGCACCGGTTTGTCCATAACAAATGTAAAGGCGCGGCGTCCGTCGCCCGTGTCCACCGGTTCCCCCTGTCGCACGCCGCTCATCACGACATCCAGCGGTTTTGGCGCAGTGATACGGGCCTGCCATGTCTGGCGGATGCCGGGGCTATCCTGCGTGGGTATCCATGTGCGGTTGAGCGTCGCCTGTCCCTGGCTGAAGAGGTAGGGATGTACGCCGCCCGCCGTCTGTTCCGGCGAAAGCCATTGCAGCGCGTCGGCATCGGGTGCGGCGCGATAGGCGATCCTGATCTTTCTGGCATTGCCCATCATGATCGTCAGCGGCGCACCCTTCCCTTCGACAGTTTCGCCGAGAGTGTATTGCAGCGCATTGCCTGCAGCGTCCGTCACCCGGTCGATCCGCAATCCGTTGCTGTCGAGCACGATGTTATCGGCATCGTCCTGCGCCAGTACGTTCAGTACCGCCGTCCCGCCCATACTCTTGCCCACGAAATCGAGCGCGAGGTCGAGATCGACATGAGTCACGCGGGCCACCTGCGGCTGTGCAAAGGTCTGCGTGTCGACCGCTTCCGGCGAAGTCAGTATCGGCGACACCATGCGTTCGGTTTGCGCGGGCTGGGCGATGGGCGGTGTCTCCATCACGGACGTCGTGGCGCACGCGGCGGTTGTGGTCGCAAGAAGGACGGCGAGGATCGGGCGATGCATGGAAAAACTCCGGTCAGATATCTAAAACTTTTCGATTGGTTGCCTGCATAGCACAGTGGGCCTGAACAGGCGCTAGCATATAAGACCAAACGCCTCGATCCGGCCCGATACCATCACCTCTTCACCCGGTGTGATGATCGTGCCGCGGCCCTCTTGGTGCACTGATATACAGATCACCGTTCGCTACCGAGACAGCAGCCGCAGGGCCAAGTGTGCAAGGCTTGCCACTCGTCTCCTGCCCGCCGCCAATCGGAAAGCGGTAGCCGTGCCACGGGCAGGCCAGCAATCCGTCTGCGATCGGAGCATCGGCCAGCGGCCCCAGCAGATGCGGGCAGACGGCGGGGTGGGCGATCCATTCGCCGGCATGATGGCGCACCGCATAGTCGGCACCGGCCAGCATGACGCGGTGGACGATGCCGCGATCCAGATCAGCCTCGTTACCAAGCGAAACGCTGCACGGATCATTCGGAGACGCTCTGCCGGCAAAATTGTGAGCAAAAATATCCAGAGCTTCCTGACGCCCGACCATCAGGGCCTCGTCCTGATCGTACAGACCGGCATATTGCGCTTGCAGATAGCCCAGAATCATGGCCGATTGCTCGCTCGTCTGCGGGGCCCGCGGCAGATAGAAACGAACATCGATTTCTATGGCATCGGGGAAGTCCGGTCCGCCTGAAACATCCGTCGCTTGCGTATGTATCTGGGTGCCCTGCCCCAGCCCCTCCACCACGGTCGTCGCCCAATACGCTTGCGCTGTATCGACCAGCAATTCGATCAGCTGGGTTCCGCCCCCGCTCTCTGCTGGCAAGCCCGCTTCCGCGCGCCAGCCCCAGCGACCTTCCTCGGCAATGGTAATGGAGGAAAACGCCTGCGGATGGACGAAGGGCAGATGCTCCCAGTCATAGGCGTTTTCCATCATGCGCGGCAGGTTGGTCGGCATCCGCCGGACGTAATTGCCCAGATAATGCAGCGCGCCCAACTGACTACGGTCGATTGCGGCAATGCGCCCTGCAAAGCCTCCGCTTGTCATATCCCGGTCAGCTCCATTCTGCGCGGGGCGGCAGGCTCATCAGGATGGCATCGATATTACCGCCTGTCTTCAACCCGAACAGTGTGCCCCGGTCATGCACCAGATTGAACTCGGCATAGCGCCCCCGCCATTCCAGCTGGGTGCGGACATCGCTGTCGGTGAAATCGGCATCCATACGGCGGCGCACCAGCTGCGGATAAATGTCCAGAAACGCCTCACCCACATCTCGGGTAAAAGCGAAATGCCGATCGAAATCCTGCTCGCTCTCGCATTCCAGATGGTCGTAGAATATTCCGCCCACGCCGCGATGCACCTGCCGGTGGGGGATGTAGAAATACTCCTCCGCCCATTTGCTGTAGCGTTCGTAATACGTCGGGTTATGCGCCGCACACGCCGCGCGGAGGCGAGCGTGGAAATCGGCGGTATCTTCCTCATAGGGGATTGGCGGATTAAGATCGGCCCCGCCCCCGAACCATGCCTTGCCTGTCACCAGGAACCGCGTGTTCATATGCACGGCGGGCACATGGGGGTTGGCCATATGCGCCACCAGACTGATGCCGGTGGCGGTAAAGGTCGGATCGTCCGGATCGACGCCGTTCATCGTCTTGGCGAACTCGGGAGCGAACCGGCCATGAACGGTAGAAACATTGACCCCCGCCTTCTCGAACACGGTGCCTTTCAACAGGCCGCGTGTGCCGCCACCGGGATTGTCGTTGCCTTCTTCCTCCCGCTGCCACGGCGTGTATTCGAAGGAAGCATCGGAACCCGCCTCGCGCTCGATGTCCTCGAAGCTGGCGCAAATCCGGTCACGCAGGCTTTCGAACCATGTCCGGGCGCGGGTGGTATTGTCTGTCCAATCGGTCATCCGCCTCTCTTGCCAAGCAGCGAAGCGTTCGGCAATAGCACCATATGGTTCCCCTTTCGTTCGCCAATACTCAGCTTCACCTGACGCCCGGCCGCGCGCTGTACTGGCCTGCGCAGGGTGCGTTACTGGTGGCCGACCTGCATCTGGAGAAGGCCAGTTTCTACGCGCAGCACGGCCAGATGCTGCCCCCCTATGACAGCCGCGAAACGCTGGAACGGATTGCAGCGGAAGTCGCAGCGACGGGGGCGAGACGGGTCATCACGCTGGGCGACAACTTCCACGACGCGGATGGTGCATCGCGGCTGGACGATCATGCCTGCACCATGCTGGAGGATATGACCGGCTCGCTGGACTGGATCTGGATTACCGGCAATCACGACTCACGGCGCGATGGTAGCGTGGCCGAGGCGATGTGTGGCGGCGCGATGGTGAAGGAATTGGAGCTGGACGGCGTCGTGCTGCGCCATCAGGCGAAACCGGGTGAAACGCGCAGCGAAATCTCCGGGCACTTCCATCCCAAGTTACAGTTGAGGGTGCGCGGCCGCCGGATCAGCCGTCCCTGTGCGGTGGTGGCAGAAACCGGCGATGGCACCCACCGGATGATTGCACCTGCTTTCGGCGCGCTGACCGGCGGAATGCCAGCAGGCGATCCGGCGATAATCGGCGCGCTGCAACCGGCCTGCGCAATCGACGCTGTGGTCCCCGCCGGGGGACGTCTGGCGCGCTTCCCCCTGTGGCGTGCAGGCTCTGGCATGGTGCAGGCCGCCGCGTAAGGCGAACAAAACCCCCGAACCCACCTAGCAAATGCTGCATTTTCGCATTACATAGCCCTGCACATGCAAACAAATAAAGGAATCGCCCCATAGCTCGTCCACCCCGTCGTTCCCTGCAGCCGCCGACCAAGAGCGGCCCTCGCTACGACCAGTTCATCCAGTCCGAGAAAGTCCGCGTCATCGACGGTGAAGGCGAAAATCTCGGTGTCATGTTCACCAATGAAGCGATCGAGCAGGCGGCGGCTGTCGGCCTGAATCTCGTGGAGGTGTCCCCGAACGCGAACCCGCCAGTGTGCAAGTTCCTCGATGTGGGCAAGCACCGGTTCGAAGCGCAGAAGAAAGCGAATCTGGCGCGCAAGACCCAGAAAACGCAGGATATCAAAGAAGTGAAGATGCGTCCGAATATCGACGTTCACGACTATGATGTGAAAATGCGCAACGTGAACAAGTTTATCGACAACGGCGACAAGGTGAAGGTCACCCTGCGGTTCCGCGGGCGTGAAATGGCTCATCAGAATCTGGGTATGGATCTTCTCAACCGCGTCCGCGACGATACAGCTGAAACGGCTAAAGTCGAAGCGTTCCCGCGTCTCGAAGGCCGTCAGATGCTGATGGTGCTGTCGCCGAAGTGAGCAGGCCGCGGCCATTCATGCGGCCTGGGTTCAATCGCCGAAAGCAGAGCAGGGCCGGCTGGTTCGATATGTTTCAGGACTGGTTGGGAACAGGCAGGACTCAAGATCGACGACCGAAACCGCCGCGCAAGCCCTTCCCGCCCAGCAGCGGCATGCCTGCCGATCCGCCGGACAAGCCGGGCAACCCTCCGCTCGCAGGCGGTGCAGAGGCAAGGTTGAATTTCGACGAGCACGGCGCACATTGAGCTGACCTGATCTCGGAAGGGGGCCAAGCCAAGCAATGACACCGCGCCTCATCGGCCTGACTATCGGCGCTCTCGCTCTCGCGCTAGCCACTTTCCTGCCACCTCCGGCGGGAATGAGCCGCGAGGCGTTTGTCGTCGCGGGGCTCGTCGTACTGATGGCGGCGTGGTGGATGACGGAGGCTCTGCCGCTAACCGTTACTGCGCTGATGCCGTTTCTGGTTCTGCCATTTGCCGGGGTCAGCGATGCGCGGGCCACGGCTGCCACCTATTATTCGCCGATTTTGTTCCTGCTGCTGGGCGGGGCGTTCATTGCATTGGCGATCGAACGGACCGGACTGCACAAACGGCTGAGTCTTGCGATCCTGCGCGGGATCGGCACGGGCGGCGGACAGAGCAGATTGCTGCTCGCCTTCATGGTCAGCGCGGCTCTGCTGTCGATGATGATTTCCAACACGTCCACCAGTCTGATTATGATGCCGATGGCGCTGGCCGTTCTGGCGGGCGGAACGGCCTCATCATCATCAACATTGCAAAGTGCCGGAGGCGATATGGCATCGGGTGGCGGTGTTGAGCAAAACGGCCTTCACGGCGCTCTGCCGATGGGAATTGCCTTTGCCGCCAGTATTGGCGGGCTCGGCACATTGGTCGGATCGCCGACCAACGCCATTGCCGTCGGGCTGTTGCAATCCACTATCGGAATGGAAATCACCTTTGCACAGTGGACACTGTACGGCCTGCCCATCGTCATCATCGGTGTGCCGCTTGCCGCCCTGGTTATTTCGAAAGTTCAGAAGGTCAGTGCGCACCCCTTCGACGTGTCGGCTGCGCGGGATGCCATTCAGGTGCCCAGCCTGTGGTCGAGCGCGGAGCGGCGGCTGGTGCCGGTGGTCGGGCTAACATTCCTGCTGTGGATGACACGGCCTTTGATTGCGCCCTATCTGCCCGCGGGATCGCTGACCGACGGAACCATCGCAATCGGAGCCAGCCTGCTGCTGTTCCTCGCGCCGGACGGTACGGGCCGCCCCCTGCTTAACTGGGCGGAAGCTGATCGTGCGCCGTGGGGCGTCATCATGATGTTCGGGGGCGGACTGGCGCTGGCGGCGGGGATGAGTGCGAGCGGGCTGGCTGCATGGCTGGGCGATGCTCTGCTGTTTCTGGAGGCGGTGCCGCTGCCGCTGGTCGCGCTGGCGATTGTGGCGATGGTTATCCTGATTACCGAATTTGCCAGCAACGTCGCCACGGCCAGCGCGATCATCCCGGTGGTTGCCAGCCTGGTCGCGGTACTGGATGCCGATCCGATGCTGCTGGCCATGCCCGCCGCGCTGGCCGCCAGCTGGGGCTTCATGCTTCCCGCCGGAACCGGTCCAAACGCCATCGCATGGGCAACCGGCCGTATCCGGATCGAACGTATGGTCGGTGCAGGGTTCGTGCTCGATCTGATCGGAGTGGGCCTGATCGTAGCAGGCGTTTGGGGCATGGCAGCAGCCTTGGCATAAGGGGGAGCCAAGCAGGACCGATAGGTTTGCCCAGTTCAAGTTCGCTCGATGACAAACGGTCCTTCCATGATACCAGTCCAGACGGATGGCTGTGCAAGGGAGTGCTCTCGCTCGTCCTCCTCACCCGCTTTTCCCGATACGGCGAAGCGCACGATCTCAAAGAAGTACGCAGGCTGCTCACACCGATTGAATTTGCAGCGGCCAGGCAATAGGTTGCAGGTTCAAGATACGCATCCGGCGGAGATGCGCTCCTGCGGAGGTTAGGAGCGGGCCGCCCCCGGCCGCGCCATAAGCTCCTGCCTTCCTGGGAGCGTTCGTATCAGGAAGCCTACACCATGACCGATGCCGTCGACGCAACCGACAAACCCACACCGCGCCGCAATCCCAAACCGAAGATCGGGACACTGAACGGCCGCAAGATGAAGCCCAGCACATTGATGATGGGCCACGGCTATGACCCGTCCCTGTCCGAAGGCAGCCTGAAAGCGCCGATCTTCCTCACCAGCACATTCGCATTTGAAAATGCAGCGGCGGGCAAACGGCATTTCGAAGGCATTACCGGACAGCGCCCCGGCGGCGCGGACGGCCTTGTCTATTCACGGTTCAACGGCCCCAATCAGGAAATTCTTGAAGACCGGCTCGCCATCTGGGACGGGGCGGAAGACGCGCTCAGCTTCTCCAGCGGGATGACCGCGATCTGCGTCCTCATGCTGGCCTGCTGCAACGCGGGCGATGTGATCGTCCACTCAGGCCCTCTTTATGCCGCATCGGAAGGCTTCGTGGCCAAGGTGCTGTCGAAATTCAACGTGACCTATCTCGATTTCCCCGCAGGTGCCACGCGTGAAGAGCTGGACACGGTGCTGTCAAAAGCCAAGAAGCAGGCTAGCGATAACGGCGGCAAGGTGGCGATGATCTACCTCGAAAGCCCCGGCAACCCGACCAATGCTCTGGTCGATATAGAGGCCGTGAAAGATGCCCGCAATGCGGCGCTCGACCCGGAATGCCCGATTGCCATCGACAACACGTTTCTCGGCCCCCTGTGGCAGCGCCCGCTGGACCACGGTGCTGACATCGTATGCTATTCCCTGACCAAATATGTCGGCGGACATTCGGATCTGGTTGCAGGCAGCATTGCCGGTGACAAGAAATGGATGGACCCCGTCCGATCCTTGCGCAACACGATGGGCGGCATCACAGACCCCCACACCGCATGGATGCTGCTGCGCAGTCTTGAAACTGTAGAACTGCGGATGCAGCGCGCGGGCGAGAATGCGGCCAAGGTGTGCGCTTTCCTGAAAAGCCACCCAAAGGTGGACGGCCTCGGCTATCTGGGCATGATCGAGGACGCGCGTCAGCAGGACATCTATGACCGGCATTGTCTGGGCGCAGGCAGTACGTTCAGCGTGTTTCTGAAAGGCGGTGAGGAGGAATGCTTCCGTTTCCTCGACAATCTGAAAATAGCCAAACTGGCGGTCAGCCTCGGTGGCACGGAAACCCTCGCCAGCCATCCGGCCAGCATGACACATCTGTCAGTTGCGCATGGCCGCCGTCAGGAACTGGGCATCACCGATGCGTTGGTCCGCATCAGTATCGGGATCGAGGATGCCGACGATCTGATCGCCGATTTCGAGCAGGCGCTGGAAGCGGTTTGAGCGCGCCGCGCACCTCCGCTGCGCCTAGCAGGCACGCTTTCAAGCCTCGCCCCCTTCCGGCATTCTGGAGGGGCCGTGAGGCTGGGCGAACAAGGGATGTGCTTGGCTGCAACAGATCGAGCATGGCCCGTCAGCGCCAAATGCCCGGCCTGTCGCCAGACATGCGTAACCCCCTCCCCCAGTCGTTGGCGCAGATGGGCATAGGTGCGAACTGCTCGGTACGTTTTAGCGTATGAACTGGATTTGTGTCCTTACAACGATACTGCATGGCGAAATTATTAAGGTGCGGAATCACTGATGGCCTTCACTGCGAAAATTCTTCTGCTGGGTTCGGGCGAGCTAGGCCGTGAATTCGTAATTTCGGCGAAACGGCTGGGCGCCTATGTGGTGGCCTGCGACGCCTATGCCGATGCGCCTGCCATGCAGGTGGCTGACGCATCGGAGGTTTTCTCCATGCTGGACGGCGATGCCCTGCGCAGCGTGATCGATCGGCACGCCCCCGATTATGTGGTTCCCGAAGTGGAGGCGATCCGCACCGAAGTGCTGGCCGAGGTAGAGGCATCGGGCGTCAACGTGGTGCCCAGCGCGCGGGCCGCGCAGATGACCATGAACCGCGATGCTATCCGCGATCTGGCTGCGCAAGAACTGGGCGTTGCCACGTCGACCTACCGATACGCGGAAAGCCTGGAAGAAGTGCGCATCGCCAGCGAAACAACAGGCTTCCCCTGCGTAATCAAACCTGTGATGTCCTCCAGCGGCAAGGGTCAGAGCACAGTGCGCAGCGCGGGTGAACTGGAATCGGCATGGGAATATGCCTGCGCGGGAATGCGCGGAGACCGGGCACGGGTCATCGTGGAAGCGTTCATTGATTTCGATTACGAGATCACGCTGCTGACCGTCAGGCACAAATCCAGAGACGGAGACAGCGTTAGCTTCTGCCCGCCTATCGGTCACCGGCAGGAACGCGGTGATTACCGTGAAAGCTGGCAACCTGCCCCGATGGCCGATGCGGCAATTGCGGCCGCACAGAATATGGCCCGCAAGGTGGTCGACAATCTAGGCGGATATGGCCTCTACGGAGTGGAGTTTTTCGTGAAGGGCGAGGATGTTATTTTCTCCGAACTCAGCCCCCGCCCGCACGATACCGGAATGGTAACGCTGGTCAGCCAGAACCTGAGCGAATTTGATTTGCACGCACGCGCAATTCTTGGCCTGCCTGTACCCGGCACCGTCCGTGCGCGCCCTGCCGCCAGTGCCGTTATTCTGGCCGACCGGAACAGCGACGATTTCGAGTATTCGGGATTGTCGGAAGCGATGGCATACGGCGCGGATATACGCCTGTTCGGCAAGCCTGTTACACGCCCCTATCGCCGCATGGGCGTGGCACTGGCAACCGCCGGTGATACGGATGATGCGACACAGACAGCGCGAACGGCGGCCGACACTGTGCAGATAGACTACAAAAGCTGAACGCTAGGTAATCTGCGCCCGCAACAGTTTGGCTTCGCGGAATGTTACCAGCTTCTGCTGGCCCTCGTCCCACAGTGCCAGCGTCAGCGCGCGCCATGTCTGGCCCACCCTGAACCGGTTGAAATCCTGAAGATCCGGATATGCCTTCAGCACTTCGGGCAGCCGGTAAAACGGTATCTGGCTAGCGAGATGATGCACATGATGCACGCCGATGTTGCCTGTGAACCAGCGCATCGGCTGGGGCAGATGAAGATAGGAGCTACCGCTGAGCGCCGCATCGAAGAACGACCATGTTTCCCGCTTCTGCCAATGCGCGTTGTCGAACTGGTGCTGGATATAAAACAGCCACACGCCGACCGACGCCGCCGTCAGCAGCACGGGGAAGAACACCGCTGCCGCCACGCCGAGACCGAAGACATAGATCAGGGAACCGACAATCAGCGCCAATGCCGCATTGGTGGCCATTGCGCTGACCCAATAGGTCCAGCCGGCCTTCATGAACCCGACCGGCAAACGATGCTGCAGCAGGAACAGATAGGCCGGGCCGACCCCCAGAAGGATCACAGGATGGCGGTAAAACCGGTAAACCAGCCGCCGCAACCGGGTCTGCTGGGCAAACTCCTCGACTGTCATCGTATCAACATCGCCGGACCCGCGGGCATCCAGATTGCCCGTGGAGGCATGATGTTTCGCATGTGCACGCCGCCAGCAATCATACGGGGTCAGCGTCAGCACACCCAGCGCGCGGCCGATCCAGTCGTTGCCTGCCTTGCTGGGCAGGAACGATCCGTGGCCACAATCATGCTGGATTATGAACAGCCGCAGTAGCAGCAAACCTGCAATCGGAGAAAGCAGCAGAGCCAGCCAGTATCCAGCATCGACGGCGAACAGGATCGCGGTGAAGAGGGCCACGAACCCGCCTAGAGTAACCGCGAGTTCCCAGCTGCTGCGCCCGGCACGCGGTTTCATAAAATCCTTCAACTCGCGCGCCAACTGCCGGGGATCGACAACTGGCGCCTCGGCAGAAGGTGCAGTAGCGTTTGCGGGAGCGATGGTTTCGATAGGGGCGTTTTTCACCAGCAGAGAATAAGGTGCGCGCCGGTGATTGTCACGCGCGGTGAGCACCGGTGTAACGATTATTCTGCCCTACCCCTTCCAGGCGCGGCGTTCTTCGCCCGCCTTCAGCACTTCGTAAGCCACCTGGATTTTCTGGAATTCCTTGGCCGCCTCTTCGTCGTCGGGTTTGACGTCGGGGTGAACTGCCTTGGCCTTGATACGAAAGGTCCGCTTGATGGTGTCGAAATCAGTGTCCGGCTCCAGCTCCAGCATTTCCAATGCAATCAGCTCGTCGGCCGACCATGTGCCATCGCCGCTTCCGGCCCACCCGTAATGGGAGGCTTCTGTATAGGCGCTGGCATCGCGCTGCTCGGTCCGCTTGCGTTCGGCGGCCTGTTCCTTGTCCAGACCTTCGAAATAGTCCCAGCCTTTGTTGTATTCCGCCGCGTGCTTCTGGCAGAAATACCACCGGTCCGGGCTGTTGGGCGATTTGGGGGCGGGGCACAGGCCCGCTTCGCCGCAACCGTGGCGGTCGCACTCGCGTTGGGCCACGGTTTCACGCCCGCTGCCATATTCGCGCCAGCGGGGAAAACCCCAGTCATTGGAGCGGCCGGCCTTAGCCACGGTTCATCTCAGATTGTATTGGTCCGATTGTCATGCCCGTTGATCTAGAGAACATTGCGTGGCGAAGGAACCCATGGGAGCCAGTTGCAATTAGAAATGCTGCTCGCAACCGAATGTTCATTGGCAGTTGTTACACCTAACCTATAAGTCAGATCATGAGTAAACAATTGTCCGTCTCTGCTTTCGCCAGCGTTGCTGCCATGGCGCTTTTCGCGCTGACGGCCGGAATCGAAGAGCATATCCCGCGTCACGGGCAAGCCGCTCCGGCGTCTTTCATACCTACAGCGCTGGTGGATTGAACCAAATCCCAATAAAAAAGGCCCCGCCAGATGGCAGGGCCTTTCTCGGAAAATCAGACTGATTGCTGTTTTCAGTTCACTACAATGGTGACAGCGCGGCGGTTTTGCCCCCACGCTTCGGGCGTAGAAGCCAATGCCGTCGGGCGTTCCTCGCCATAGCTGACGGTAGAAATGCGATTGGCCGCAACGCCGATCGAGGTCAGATAATTCTTCGCTGCATTGGCCCGGCGCTCACCCAGCGCAAGGTTGTATTCACGCGTCCCGCGTTCGTCGGCATGGCCCTCGATGGTGATGGTCACACTTGGATACTGGCCCAGATACTGCGCCTGCGTCTGCAGGGCGGCAGCGTCGGCGCTGTCGATATTGTAGCGGTCCGTGTCGAACAGAATGACGTTCTGGCCGTTCACACCAGCCACAAAATGTTCGTTAGTGCCGACGCCGGGGGCGACAGGACCGGTCGGAGCCTGGGATCCGGCATTGGGATCGATCGGTGGTGGCGGCAGGTCTTCCGGAGCGTCTTTCTTGCAAGCACCGAGTGCGAGCGTTCCGGCGAGCAAAATGGCAGTGGTCGTTCGCAGTGTCATAATCGTCTCCTCACATTACCAACAGATAGTAAGCGACCTTTTTCCGATTGTCCGCATTTTCCGGCAATCGATTCATTTTGGGCTCAAGATAAGGCCCGGGATGAAATTTCAAATCATGGCAGGATCGGCCCCCAGGCGGGGTCGGATGCATTCACCGGGGTCGGCAAACGGCGCTCGTTCTCTCCAGTCAGATCGACCTGATAGATCGCTGTCTTGCCCGAATTCCGCTCGGTGCGGAAGAACTGGATAATCCTTCCGTTGGGCGACCATGTCGGTGCCTCGTCCTGCCAGGCACTGGTCAGCTTGCGGAAATTGCGGCCGTCGGGGCTCATCACTGCAATATTGAAATCGCCGGGGATGTACGTGAAAGCGATCTGGTCGCCCCGGGGGCTCCATTCCGGTGTCGCTGCGCGCCCGCCGAAAAAGGACAGGCGACGCTGATCCGCACCATTGGAGCTCATCACATAAATCTGCTGGCTGCCCGAACGGTCGCTTTCGAACACGATCCGGCTGCCGTCGGGGGAGTATGACCCACCGATGTCGATTCCCGGCGCATCGGTCAGCCGCACACTAGGGCCCCCACTGCTGGAAACACGGTAAATATCTGTATTGCCGTTTACCGCCATGGAATAAAGGATCCACTTACCATCCGGTGACCAGCGCGGTGCGAAGGTCGGATTGCCGGTCTCCGCCACCAATTGCTGACGACCGCTGTCGATATCGTAAATATAGATCCGCGGGTTGCCGTCGACATAGCTGAGATACAGAAGCTGGCGATAATTGGGCGAATATTTGGGTGTCAGGGCCGTTGATCCGCCCAGCGTCAGGAAACGATGATTGGCCCCGTCGCTGTCCATTACGGCAAGCCGCTTGGTGCGATTACCCTTGGGCCCTGTTTCTGCGATATAGGCGATACGGCTGTCGAAGAACGGATCTTCTCCGGTCAGACGCGAATAGACCAGATCGGAACATTTGTGCGCCGCACGGCGCCAGTCGGATGGCGGTACAACCCAGCCAGAGCGCGCCAGTTCATCGCGCAGGGCCATGTCATACAGATAACAGCCGACAACCAGCCGTCCGTCCGCCTGTGCACGAACATAGCCATGCACCAGCATTTCCGCGCCGCGGCTTTGCCATGTTGTCCAGACAGGATCGGTGATTTGCGGATAGGTCGGACGCGGCAGGGCATCGGGCCCGGTCGGCTTGAACAGGCCATTATTACGCAGGTTTGCCGTGATGACGCGGGCAATTTCCGTGCCTAAGGCCGCCGTTCCACCGGCATTGGCCGGCGTCGGCATATCGCGGTCTGCAGCGAAAGCCGGGATAGCGATGCCGAGATCGTCGAAATTGGATTCATCGGTAATGGTGAAGGTCAGACCGCCTTCATCACCGCCCGGCTCGGATGCCTCCGCCTCCACAGTTTCAACGGATGCTTCGCTACCCACCGGCTCTGCCAAGTCCTGCGCTGTGGCAGGCATAGCCAGGACAAGGGCCGCTGCGGTAATTACCATGAGTTTCATCGGGATAGACTCCTATCGAAGCGTGCGCCTCTTATGGATTTCCAAGCGTTATAATACTCGTCCGGCAAATCGAACGGAGCCGCCAGTTGCACCGCGCGTATCGCGACTTCTGCATGGCGGTCTTTCTGGGCCTCGTTTGCCGGTGTGACACCGCTTTGGGATACCACACGCGGCCGCCCTTTAAGAGAGCCGTTTTCGTTCAGTTCGAAAGCAAGCACGGTGACCAGCTTTTCCGCATCGGCCCCGGTCGGCACCTTTCCCTGAAAATGAGGCCGCACTTGCCGGGCAATGGCCGAGACGATGTCTGCCTTGGCGCTGTTGCCGATCTGGGATGCCGGAACTCGGGTTTCCGTGCTTGAAGCGCTGGTCCCTGCTCCGGGGAGGAAATCATCGCCGATGCGGCTCCCGCCGGTTCTTACGGGCGCAGATGTCGGGCGGGGCGCCGGCGTGGATGTTCTTCTGGGCGCGGGCTGCGAGGAAGGGGTGGGTGCAGGCGCAGGGGTTCTGGTCCGGGTCGGCCGCGGCCGCGGCTGCTGTGTCTGCGTACGCGTAGAGGGTCGCGGCGCTGTCGTGGGCTGCGGCGTCGGCTGCGTTAGCTGCGGCAAGGGCACCGGCACTGGCGGCGCAGGACGGTCCGACAGTGTCGGAGCCTGAGCAGCGCGGCTTTGCGCCACAGGGTCGGGCGCAGTGGAAGCCAGCCCGACCTCTTCTGACAAACTGACCACCACGCGCTCGGGAAGCGGTGGAGGCACACGGTCTTCGGGTTGCAGCAGCAGAACGGCAATCAGCGCGACATGCAGCAACCCTGCCCCGACAAGCGCGGCAGTTTCGTCTGTCCTGAGGGTGAGTTCTGGCATTATCGAAAAGCTATGGCTGCTCGACTGAACCGTTGGTGACCAGCGAAATGGAGTTGAACCCGGCGCGGTTCAACTCGCCCATCACGCCCATCACCAATCCGTAATCGAGCGTCTGGTCCGCACGCAGGGTCACTTCGGGCCGTTCACCCGACGCGCTAAGGTTTTCCAACGCTGCGGCAAAGGTTCCAGGTGCCAGCAACTCGTCGTCCAGATAGATTGTCCCGTTGGTGATAATCGAAACGGTTATCTGCTCCTGATCCTGAGGCAGGGCATTGGCCCGGCTTTCCGGCAAATCGACGGGCACGCCCGAATTCAGTAGCGGAGCGGTGACCATGAAGATGATCAGCAGAACCAGCATCACGTCGACAAACGGCGTAACATTGATCTCCGCCATAGGAGCGCGACGCGACCCGCGACTCGGTCCGCGGCGACCGGAGGAATGAAGGCCCATCGGCATCTAGACGCGCTCCAGTTCCCGGCTGAGGTTGGAATGGAACCTGTCGGCAAAACGCTGCAGCCGCGCCTCGAAAGTGTTCACTGCGCCGGAGAACCGGTTGTAGCCGATAACGGCGGGAATAGCGGCAAACAGGCCGATGGCCGTAGCGAACAGGGCCTCGGAAATGCCTGGTGCAACCACGGCTAGGGAGGAGCTTTCCTGCGCCCCGATCTGGAAGAAGCTGTTCATTATACCCCAGACCGTGCCGAACAGGCCGACAAATGGCGCAACAGAGCCGGTCGTGGCGAGAAAACCAAGCCGATCGGCAAGCTCGTCCGCTTCGGCCGCGACCTGACTTTCCATCGCGCTGGCGATCCGCTGGCGCGCGCCGTCACGGTCTTTCAGTCCGCCTTTGGTAGAGCGTTTCCATTCCAGCATGGCGGCATTGGCAACCCGGGCGCTGGGCACGTCTTTCTTGTGATGATCGCGCATGACACTGTCGAAATCATCCGCCTGCCAGAATTCCGTTTCGAAAGCCTTGGCCCGCCGCCGGGCCCCCGATATCCGCATTCCGAAACTGATGATGATCATCCAGCTCCAGACAGACGCCAGCAGCAGACCGACCATGACGGCCTGCACAACAATATCCGCGTCCATAAACAACTCGATCGGGCTCAGACGGGTTGGCACAGCCGCAGCGGTGGCAGCAAACAGGTTCATTGAGACATTTCCTCGGTCAAAACAGTTTTGAAGGCATCACACCATTTCTCGGGCTGGCGGCGGGGGCGGCCATCGGGCGCGACGAAGCCGATCCTGAGACTGGCCGTGCACAACACGTCTTCCCCGCGCAGCGCATGCTGGCTCATCTTTACAGAGGCAGCGCGGATATCGGTACAATATGTCCGGATTACGATATCATCGTCCAGCTTCGCCGGGCGCAGATATTTCAGCGCCATGTCTGCAACCGCATAGGCGCCCGTACCAGCCTCTATCGCAGCGCGTTGATCGATTTTCAGCAGGCGCAGGACATCGGACCGGGCACGCTCGAACCACCGCAGATAATTGGCGTGATAGGTAACGCCCGACAGGTCCGTATCCTCGTAATATACACGCACCGCATAAAGGTGAACCGGGCCATCGAAAAGGCCGCCAGGAGGGTGCGGTTGAGTGCTCATTTTATGCCGCCAACCTCTAGCGGAGAGGTTGCATTAGGCGCAATCGAAACCGACGAAGCGATTTAGATGTGCGATGAAGCCCCGGCCCGGCCCGGAATTATTCAGCCAGACTGCAAAATCATCGGCCCAAGCGGCTGTCCGCCAAAAATATGTATGTGGAGGTGGGGCACTTCCTGCCCGCCATGCGCGCCGATATTCGCCATCAGGCGATAGCCGGGTTCGACCAGTCCCTTTGCCCGCGCCACATGGCCGACCGCGCGGATGAAACCGCCGATTTCCGCGTCGGGCGCATTGGCGCTGAAATCGTCCCAACTGACATAGCGCCCTTTGGGTATCACCAGCGTGTGTATTTCGGCCTGCGGGTTAATATCTTCGAATGCGAAGGCCCATTCATCCTCGTAAACCTTATTGGAGGGAATTTCCCCGCGCAGGATCTTCGCAAAAATGTTGTTGTCATCATAGGGGGCGGTGGCATCGATCGGCATCAGTTGCTCCTGCTCGCTTTCTCTTCCAGGCCCGAAAGTCCCTCGCGCCGATCCAGTTCAGCCAGCACGTCGGCAAAGGCAATGTCGCGGTCGGCCAGAAGGACCATCAGGTGGAACAGAAGATCGGCGCTTTCGCCGATCACTTCGGTATCATCGCCAACCAGTGCCGCAACGGTCGTCTCAACCGCTTCCTCCCCCAGTTTGCGCGCCATGACCGGGCGGCCGCGGGCGGTAAGCTGGGCAACATAACTGCTGGACGGATCGGCCATACGGCGCGATGCGATAGTGCGTTCGAGGCGGGTCAGCGTATCCATATCACGCTGCAATGACTGTGCATCAGCCCTCGCGTCAAGCCGCGAGATCAATCCTCGCCGTCAGCGCGTCTTTTTGCCGCGTGACGGCCGATCACCAGTCCGGCGAGGCCAATTCCGAACAATGCGAGATTCGACGGTTCCGGGATTGCGGTACCCGCTTGCGCAGATGCCGGGGTGGCCAAGCACAAAATTGCTGCAGCAGAGGTAAAGGACCGGATCATACGGGACCGGGAAGCACGAAAGTTTGCGGCCCCGCAATCGCAGCGGAGATGGCCGTCCCGTTCTGGAACTGAAAATTAAATAAATGTTAATCCCTGACGGGAAGCCCCGCCTTGCGAAGCGCGTCGTGCGCATCTGCAACGGTGTGCTGGCCGAAGTGAAAAATGGATGCTGCCAGAACCGCGCTGGCACCGCCCCGCGTCACGCCTTCTACAAGGTGTTCGAGCGTGCCGACCCCTCCGCTGGCGATAACGGGGATGCTGACGCTATCGGCAATAGCGCGGGTCAGGGCAAGGTCATACCCTGCCTTGGTACCGTCGCCGTCCATAGACGTTACCAGCAACTCGCCCGCACCCAGACCGGCGACCCGCCGCGCATATTCCAGTGCATCGATGCCTGTGGCCTGCCGTCCGCCATGCGTATATATTTCCCACCTGCCGGATGGTGTAAGTCGCGCATCTACTGAGGCAACCACGCACTGGCTGCCCATCCGCTCTGCTATCTCCGCCACCAGTTCCGGTCGCTTCACCGCCGCACTGTTGACTGCGATCTTGTCCGCGCCTGCCAGCAACAGCGCCCGTGCGTCCTCCACGCTGGCCACTCCGCCGCCCACGGTCAGCGGCATGAAACACACTTTCGCGGTGCGCCGGACCATATCGAGCAGAGTGCCCCGCCCTTCATGCGTGGCGGAAATATCGAGGAAACACAGTTCGTCTGCTCCAGCGGCATCATAGGCCTGCGCCTGCTCGACCGGATCGCCCGCATCCTTCAGATCGACGAAATTGACGCCCTTCACCACGCGGCCATCGGCCACGTCGAGGCAAGGGATAACGCGGACGCGGACGGTCATTCGGCGCGGGCCGCCATTGCCAGCGCAGTGGCCAGATCCAGACGCCCGTCATAAATCGCACGGCCCGTGATAACGCCTTCGATACCGTGATGCGCCTGCATGCCCAGCATGTGAATGTCGTCGATGCCCTTCACGCCGCCGCTGGCGATGACTGGCAAATCGCTTTGCTGCGCCAGATCGACCGTCGCCTCGATATTGCAGCCGGTCAGCATTCCGTCACGCCCCACATCGGTAAACAGCAGGCTGGCGACGCCGGCATCTTCGAACCGGCGGGCCATATCGCCTACCGGCACATCGGACACTTCGGCCCAGCCCTCGGTCGCAACCATTCCGTCGCGGGCATCCACGGCGACGACAATCCCGCCTTCGTATTCGCGGGCCATGTCTTTTACAAATTCGGGATTCTTGAGAGCAGCAGTGCCGATTACCAGCCGCGAGACCCCAAGATTGAACCAGCCGTCCACTGCAGTGCGCTCACGGATACCGCCGCCCAACTGCACATGGCCCGGAAATTGCTCGACAATCGCCTCGACGGCGGCGCGATTGCGGCTTTCGCCGGCAAATGCGCCGTCAAGGTCGACGACATGGAGATATTTCGCGCCGGCTTCGGCAAACATCATGGCCTGCGCAGCCGGATCATCGCCATAAACCGTCGCGCGGTCCATATCGCCTTCGGCAAGACGGACGACTTCACCGTTTTTCAGGTCGATTGCAGGAAATACGATCAAGGTTTCCACTCCAGGAAGCGAGATAAAAGGTCGAGGCCATAGCGTTGGCTCTTTTCAGGATGGAACTGCACGCCCAGAGCCGTCCCTTCCTGTATTGCAGCCACTACAGGTCCGCCATGATCCGTAACGGCGCGAACCGAACTGGCGGACTGAACCGGTTCGAAAGCATAGGAATGAAGGAAATAGGCTTGGCCCGCCTCGACCAGTGAACCCGGACCTGTCGGGGTGACCGAGTTCCAGCCCATATGCGGCACTTTCACATCGGCAGATGCCGTCATGGCAGCGACCGATCCTTCGACCCAGCCCAGCCCCTTGTGCGTGCCGTGCTCCAATCCGGCCTGCGCCATCAGTTGCATGCCCACGCAAATGCCAAGGAATGGAACGGCGTCCTTGAACACGCGCGTTTCCAGCGTTTCCGACATGCCGCCGATCGCGCTCAGACCATCCATGCACGCCTTGAAAGACCCAACCCCGGGCAAGACAATCCGGCTCGCCGCAGCAACATCGCGTGGGTCGGCGGTGACAACCACGTCCGCACCCACTGCCAGCAATGCGTTCTCTACCGAATGAAGATTGCCCGCGCCGTAATCGATCAACGCTACGGTGTTAGCCACCCAGTTGCCCCTTGGTACTTGGTATCGCGTCGCCCTTGCGCGGGTCGCGCTCGACAGCCTGACGCATTGCTCGGGCAAATCCCTTGTAGATGCTCTCGCAGATGTGGTGGTTGTTCTGGCCGTACAGCAGCTCGATATGCAGCGTTAGTCCGGCTGTCTGGGCAACGGAATGGAACCAGTGCTCGATCAGTTCGGTATCCCATTCACCCAGCTTTTCCTGAGTGAAGCCCGCCCGCCACACCAGATAGGGACGGCCGGAGATATCCAGCGATACGCGCGACAACGTCTCGTCCATCGGTGAATAGGCGGCGCCGTACCGGCCGATCCCGCCCTTGTCGCCAAGAGCCTCTGCCAGTGCCTGCCCCAGGGCCAGCGCGCTGTCTTCGGTGGTATGATGCTGGTCGATATGCAGGTCGCCGTCCACCTTCATGGTGACATCGATCAGCGAATGGCGGGAAAACTGCTCCACCATATGATCGAGGAAACCGATCCCGGTGCTGACATCATACGTGCCTGTCCCGTCGAGATTGACCTCGATGGCGATTTTGGTTTCCGCAGTGTCGCGGCTGATCCGGCCTGTTCGCATAGCTGCGCGATATAGGGGATGACTGTTCGCAAGCAAGCATTCCCGCTTGACCGGCGCGCTCGCCAGCGCCACTTGTCTGCGCGATATGAGCGATGATGCACCAGACAGCCTGATCCCCTATGACGAGATCGTACAGGAAGCCCTGCGCGCCGTGGTTGGCCGCGTTCTTGGCGAAATTGCCAAGGGCCCGAACGAACTGCCGGGCGACCACCATTTTTACATCACGTTCAAAACAGAAGCGACGGGCGTATCCATCCCGCAGCACCTGAAGGAACGATTCCCTGATGAGATGACTATCGTCCTGCAGAACAAATTCTGGGACTTGGAAGTCAGCGAAGAAGGCTTCAGCGTCGGCCTCAGTTTCAACCAGATGCCATCGAAGCTGGACATTCCCTATGCGGCAATCACCGCTTTCGTGGACCCTGCGGTAGATTTTGGTCTGCAGTTTCAGGCGACTGTAGCTGACATGACTCCGGAAGAACACGACACGCCAGAGAACGACGAGACGGAACAGGGCGCGCATCCGGCCGTTACAGATAGTGACGACGGATCAAACGTCGTTACGGTCGATTTCGGTCGGAAGAGTTAGAGCGCCAGGCCAGAACCGGCCCGGCACACCGCATTTCGGTGCGGGGGGCAGAGTTTCAGGGGCCATCTTATGGTAAAACACGTCGAGGAATATGGTGCCAAAGCGCTGGATGAAGTTCGCAAGGAAACGCCGGGCAGTCGGCGCGACGTCCCCGGCCCGACCCCCAATCCGGCGAGCAATCTCATTATGGCGGACATCGCCATGCGCACCGGAACCTATGTCCTGCGCGGTGCTGTAGAGAAGGGGCTCCTTCGCGGACGATACGGCAAGGATGCCGCTTCCGAGATGGTCGAAAACCGGTCACTGGCAAAATCGCTGACCGGATTCGCGCTTGCGAAGCTGGCGACACGATCGTTGCCCGGTGCGGTGGTCGTGGGTAGCGGTATGCTTGCCAAGACGCTGTTCGACCGGGGCAAATCGCGCAGGGCACGGCTCAAGGGCGACAGGGAACTGATGAAACAGGCATCCGACGACTAAATCCGGCTGCTAGATTCGGCCGCGAAAATGACCGGCGCTCTGCTTATGCTTGATTTCCCCGTTGCTGAAAGGGCAAGAGCGGGCATGACCAGTGCCCCGTCCGATAAAACACAGGATTCCGACACCCTCCACCGCCGTGGACTGATGTTCATTCTTTCCTCGCCATCCGGTGCGGGGAAGACCACGATTGCGCGCAAATTGCTGGCTTCCGACGAGGAAATAAAACTCTCGGTCAGCGTGACGACCCGCCCTCCCCGCGAAGGCGAGATAGAAGGCGTGCATTATCATTTTGTCGATGATGCGGGCTTTGATCGCATGGTCGAAGAAGACGATTTTTACGAATGGGCCCACGTGTTCGGCCATCGCTACGGCACGCCGAAGGGACACATCCGCAATGCGCTGAAAGATGGACAGGATTTCCTGTTCGATATCGACTGGCAGGGCACGCAGCAGCTCTACCAGAAGGACCAGCAGGACACCGTCAGCGTGTTTATCCTGCCGCCCAGCATCGATGCCCTGCGCCACCGGCTGGAAGGGCGCGGAACGGACAGCCCCGACATAATCGATTCACGCATGGAACGAGCCAAGGCGGAAATCAGTCATTGGGCAGAATATGATTACGTCGTGATCAACGACAATCTGGAAATGTGTTTTGCCAAGGTAAGCGAAATCCTCAACGCAGAACGCATGCGGCGGACACGGCAAACCGGCCTGATCCCATTCGTCCGGGAACTAACGCTTTAGAATTATAGGCAGGAAGGGGGGAAAATCTGCGCCCCCTTCCTGCCCGATATATCAACCTCCCGAAGGATCGACGAAGTTGCCTGCACCGATATTGGCGTTCACCACGCCGCCATCGATTGGGATCGTCGTGCCCACAACATAATCCCCTGCCCGGCTGAGAAGGTAGATTGCGCCGGCGGCCATATCTTCGGTCACACCGATGCGGCGCGAAGGGATGCCCTTCTCGACCAGGTCGGCATTGTCGCGGGCCGCCCGGTTCATTGCGCTGGGAAATGCGCCCGGCCCGATGCCGTTGACGATGATATTGTGCCCGACCAGCTCGGCCGCCATGCGGCGCGTCAGGTGGATCAGGCCCGCCTTCGATGCCTGATACGGATAGGTGGGCCACGGGTTTGATTTCATCCCGTCGATGGATGCAATCATCAGCACTTTTGCAGGGCGTTCCTTGGTGGCAGCAGCTTTCAGCAGCGGCATCAGTTTCTGCGTCAGGAAAAACGGCGTTTTCAGGTTGAGGTCCATCGTCCGGTCCCAACCTGCTTCGCCGAATTCCTCGAACGGCTCGCCCCACGCAGCGCCGGCGTTGTTGACCAGCAGGTCCAGCCTGTCTTCGCGCGAGGACAATTCATCGGTCAACTGCGTGATACCGTCCATCTGCGACAGATCGCCGATCAGCCCGACGACCTTGTCACCCAGTTCGGCGGAGGTTTCATCCACCTGCTCTTTCTTGCGCGCGACGATATAAACCCGCGCGCAGCCAGCTTCCAGAAGGCCTTCCACGATCATCTTGCCGATGCCGCGGCTGCCACCGGTGACCAATGCGATTTTGCCTTCTAGGCCGAAAAGTTCGTTCAGTTTCATCATTGTCCGGTCTCCCTCAGTATCCGCTCAGTTCAGCGACACGGTTGGTATGGTAATATTCGTCGCCCAGAAATTCCTGAAGGGCCCGGTCGCGCTTCATGAACAGGCCGATGTCGTATTCGTCTGTCATTCCGATGCCGCCATGCATCTGCACGCCTTCCCGAACCGACAGGCCGGCAGTTTTGGACGCCTTGGCCTTTGCTACCGATACCATCAGCGATGCTTTCTCCGATCCGCCGTCGAGCAGTTGCTGGGCCTTGATCGTCACCGCGCGGGCGATTTCCACTTCGGAGTAAAGGTGGCTGGCGCGGTGCTGCAACGCCTGAAATTCACCGATCAGTCTGCCGAATTGTTTGCGCTGTTTGAGGTAATCGATTGTCATGTCGAACGCGCCGCCCGCCACGCCGCAACCTTCTGCAGCGGAACCGACACGGCCTGCATCCAGCATTGCATTCAGGATTTCGCGTCCGCCATCGACCTCGCCGATTACTGCATCGCCGTCCAACTCGACACTATCGAATTTGGTGTGTGTCGCCATCGAACTGTCGACCAAGCGAACGGAATCATGCGTCATGCCAGGCGCATCTCTGGGCACGGCAAAAAGCGTTATCCCGTCCGTATCGCTGTCACCACCCGAAGTGCGTGCCGCCACGACAAGCATATCCGCACTGGCCCCATAGACAACAAAATTCTTCTGCCCGGACAGTTTGAAACCGTTGCCAGATTTTTCTGCTTTGCAAGCAATGCGTTCAGGACGGTGCTTCGCACCTTCGTCGATCGCCACGGCGAAGACATGCTCCCCCGCGATCAGTCCGGGAAGATATTTGCCTTTCAGGTCAGTACCGCCATGCTTCAACGCTGTTGCCGCAAGAACCGAGCTGGTCAGGAAAGGTGATGGGGTCAGGTTGCGTCCGATCTGTTCCAGCACAATACCTGCTTCGACGTGGCCCATGCCCAGGCCGCCATCGTTTTCGTCTATCAAAATTCCGGTGAACCCCATTTCGCCGAACTGCTTCCAAAGGCCGTGACCGAAGCCGTCCTTACAATCGCGGTCGCGCCAGTGGCGCAGTTGCTTTGCGATGGCACCTTCTTCGCTCATAAACTGAGCGGCGGAGTCCGCGAGCATCGCCTGATCTTCGTTGTGATACAATGGCATGGTGTTTTCTCTCCCGTCATTCCGGCCCGTCATCTCGGCGGGTAAAGGAATGTCGCTAATCTCAAAGTCGAATGAAAATCGGCTCGGTCAAGGACCGCGCCGGTGAAATTGCTCAGCTATCGGGCAGTTCGAGAATCCGTTTGGAAATAACGTTCAGCATCACTTCGCTGGTACCGCCTTCAATCGAATTCGCCTTTGTCCGCAGCCAGTCCCGGGGCTGCTTGCCGCCCTTGGTTTCTTCACTGTCCCATTCCAGAGCGGTGCTGCCACCAGCAGACATCATCAGTTCGTGGCGACGCTTGTTCAACTCGGTTCCGACATATTTCATCATATTTGGCTGGGCAGGATGCGCTTTGCCCACCTTGATCTCGTCGAGGAATTTCTCACCCATCGCAGCATACGCCAATGCATCGACATCGAACTGCGCCATTTCGGCCCGCAACACTGGATCCAGCGCCCCGCCCTCTTTCGCAGCCCGCCGCTGCATGGCCGAACCGATCGCCGCATTGCGATCGCCGCCACCAGCGCCTGAAATCATCTCACGCTCGTGACCCAGCAGATATTTGGCAACATCCCAGCCGCGGTTCACTTCACCTACGAAAGCCGGAACATCCTCCCCGTAACTCTTGGGCACCTTCACATCGTCCATGAAGGTTTCGCAGAACGGGCTGTTGCCACTGATCAGCAGGATCGGCTTGGTCGTAACACCGCCACCGGCCATGTCGAACAGCATGAAGGTGATACCCTTGTACTTGTTCGATTTATCGGTGCGAACGAGGCAGAAAATCCAGTCCGCCTCGTCGGCGTAAGACGTCCAGATCTTCTGGCCGTTGACGACCCAGTGATCGCCCTTATCCTCCCCATAGGTTTGCATCGAGACGAGGTCGGATCCACTGCCCGGCTCCGAATAGCCCTGACACCAACGGATTTCACCACGAGCAATTTCATTGAGGAAGCGCTGCTTCTGACCTTCAGTGCCGAAATGCAGCAATGCAGGGCCAAGCATCCAGATGCCGAAGCTCGACAGAGGAGGGCGAGCGCCTATACGCGACATTTCCTCGCGCAGGATTTTCGCCTTCGGGGCATCCAGACCCGCGCCTCCATAGGCCTTGGGCCATGCCGGAACGGTGTAGCCTTTCGCAACGCAGGCCTCGAACCACGATTTCTGAGCGTCGGATTTGAATTTTGCGTTGCGTCCGCCCCAATAAATGTCGTCTTCGTCGCGCACCGGCTCACGCATTTCGGCGGGACAGTTTGCCTCCAGCCAGATGCGAGTTTCGCTGCGAAACGTTTCCAGTTGAGCGGCTGTGTCAGACATCCATATTCTCCTGAAGGGCATTGAACAGTGGGCTTATCACCCCCCTTGTTTGACGTAAGCGTAATCGCATTTCCCCCGTCGGTGCAAGCCATGCCTTTAGCCACCAGCGAAAGCTCGAGCTTGCCGTAGCGTAAGCGATTCTCGCGTTGACGCACGCGGCAACTGGCCTAGGCTGCGGGGCATGGGAGATGAAGCGACAAAGGCAGGATTCGCACTGCTCGGGCAATCGAGTCGCGTGCGTTTATGACGATTGCTGCCACCCGTATCCCGCATCCTCTACCGATGCGGCTGAAAATCATTCACGGCTTTGGCGCGGTGGCTTTCGGGGTGAAAGATACCGGCTTTTCGTTCTTCCTGCTGATTTTTTACAATCAGGTTCTGGGTATGGATGCTGGAGTAGTCAGCGCCGCCTTGCTGATCGCCCTGTTGGTCGATGCTGTAATCGACCCTATTCTCGGCAATCTTTCGGACCGTACCTACACCAAATGGGGCCGCCGCCTGCCATGGCTGTATGCAGCACCGATACCGCTGGCCTTGATGTGGATAATGCTCTGGTCGCCCCCGGGCGGAGAAGCGCCGAGCTTTCTTGGTCTGCTCGCAATCGCCATCAGCGTTCGTGCATTGCTGTCGGCCTGCGAAGTTCCCTCGGTCAGCCTCGTCCCGGAACTGACGCAGGATTACAACGAACGCACCACGCTGTTCCGATACCGCTATCTCTCCGGTTGGGCTGGCGGTCTTCTGATGATGGTGCTCGCGTACACGGTATTTATGCCCGGGCCGGAAGGTCTGTTGCAGCAGGACGGTTACATCGTCTTTGGCATCTTCGGAGCGATATTAATGGCCGTTTCGGTTATTGGTTCAGCTTATGGGCAGCATAAACTGGTCGCGCATTATCCAGCGAATAAGCCGGAGCCCTTTTCTCTGGGCCTTGCCTTCTCCGAGGTGCGGGAGGCATTTTCAGAAAAAGCGTTCCTGATCTTCGCCGCTGGCGGCCTCGCCGCCTATATCAGCCAAGGCATGACCTTTTCCATTTCGAACTATCTGAATCTGTTTGTCTGGCAGCTCGATCGCAATGCACTGATCGCCTATCCTGTGGTCCTGTTCTTCAGCGTGATTCTGATGTTTTTCATCGTCGGCCCGATGCACCAGAAACTGGGCAAGGCGCGAAGTGCAGCTTACAGCGCGCTTGTTTCCATGGCTCTGATTTGCGTTCCCTATCTTCTGTTCGTCGCAGGCATCTGGCCCCAGGTCGGCACCCTGCCTTCTACTGTCCTGTTCTATGCTTTTACCTTTCTGGCCAACACTCTTGGCGTAGTGGTAATGATCTCCGCGTCCTCCATGATCGCCGAGATTGTCGAGCTGTTCGAAGAGCGTGGGGGTCGGCGGGCCGAGGGGGTCTTTTATTCCGGCAACTGGCTGGTACAAAAATGCGCGACCGGATTTGGTATTTTCCTGACCGGACAGATCGTTTCCGCCTCGCAGCTGTCGACTGGAGCTTTACCGGGTTCGGTTGCTACGCCGGTGCTGAATGAAATGGTGCTGATGTATCTTGGTGCCTGCGTATTGCTGGCATTGTTTGCAGCTTTCTGGTTGCTCCGCTTCCCGATAGACAGGGCCGATCACGAAGCTCGGCTGGAGAAACTCGGCCAGCTTGCGCGGGCGGACGCTACTCAGGAAGGTCTGGTGCCTTGATGATATCTGCCCTTATAAAATTACACTTTAACACGCTGCCAATTGTATTTTCGACAACCCTAATAAGGATGCCCTAACATGGATTTCCAACCCACAGACCGTCAACGCCATTGGCGCGACCGTGTGCGCGACTTCATCGAAAGCCACGTTCGCCCCTCCGTGCCGACGTATCAGCAACAGGACGCCGAGGGTGACCGCTGGAAAGTCATTCCGGTCGTCGAAGAACTGAAAGCGAAGGCTAAGGATCAGGGCATTTGGAACCTGTTTATGCCACCGCGCAATGACGGCCACCATCATGTGGAAGAAAGCTTCGAATTTGAAGGTCCCGGCCTGACCAATCTCGAATACGCGCTATGCGCAGAGGAAATGGGCCGCATCGGTTTCGCTTCCGAAGTGTTCAACTGCTCCGCGCCCGACACCGGCAATATGGAAGTGTTCCACCGCTATGGTACGCGCCAGCAGAAGGACGAATGGCTGGAGCCGCTGATGAACGGTAAAATCCGTTCTGCGTTCCTCATGACCGAGCCCGATGTGGCCAGTTCCGATGCCACGAACATTGAATGCCGCATCGAACGCGATGGCGATGAATATGTGATCAACGGCCGTAAATGGTGGTCCTCCGGCCTTGGCGATCCGCGCTGCAAGGTCGCCATTGTTATGGGTAAGACAGACACCAGCGCCCAGCGTCATGCCCAGCAGTCGATGGTCCTGATGCCGATCGACGCCAAAGGCGTGAATATCCTGCGCCACCTGCCGGTTTTCGGTTACGACGACGCGCCTCACGGCCACATGGAAGTAGAAATGACCGACGTGCGTGTGCCCGCCACAGCTATGCTTCTAGGCGAAGGACGCGGTTTCGAGATCGCGCAGGGGCGCCTCGGCCCCGGCCGTATCCACCACTGCATGCGCACCATAGGCGTTGCTGAAGAAGCGTTGGAAAAAATGTGCAAGCGTCTGCAAAGCCGCGAAGCCTTCGGTAAGCCGATCTACAAGCATTCCGTATGGGAAGAGCGTGTGGCCCGTGCCCGCATCGATATCGACATGACCCGTCTGCTTTGCCTCAAGGCGGCCGACATGATGGATAAGGTCGGCAACAAAGCCGCCAAGCAGGAAATCGCTATGATTAAGGTGCAGGCCCCGAACATGGCCCTATCGATCATTGATGATGCCATTCAGGCGCATGGAGGCGGCGGCGTGTCGAATGATTACGGTCTCGCCAATGCCTATGCCCACCAGCGCACGCTGCGTCTGGCGGATGGCCCAGACGAAGTTCACGCACGCTCTATCGCGCGCATGGAATTCGGTAAACACGTACCAGGAGAAGATGATATGGTCGCTTCACTGCGCGGCTCGACTGCCCATTCCGCCAGCGCAGGCAGCGCTGCAGCAGGAGGAGATCGCTAATGGCAAAGGCAGCAATATTAGAAACGCCAGGTCAGGGTTTGGTAATCGGAGAGGTAGAACTCTCCGATCCCGGCCCGCGCGAAGTGCTAATCGACACCAAGGCCTGTGGTCTTTGCCATTCGGACCTGCATTTTATAGATGGTTCGTACCCCCATGCCCTGCCCGCAATTCCCGGACACGAGGCTGCGGGTGTCGTGCGCGCCGTGGGCAGCGAAGTGCGCTCTGTGAAACCGGGCGACCATGTCGTTTCCTGTCTCAGCGCATTTTGCGGAACCTGCGAATTCTGTGTCACTGGCAGGCTGGCACTCTGCTTGGGCGCAGATACCCGCCGCACGAATGGTGAACCCACGCGGATTACCAGAAACGATGGTGAACAGGTCAATCAGATGCTCAACCTGTCCGCCTTTAGCGAGCAGATGCTGATTCATGAAAATGCCTGCGTCTCAATCGACAAGGACATGCCGCTGGACCGGGCCGCCATCATCGGATGCGCTGTCACCACAGGAGCCGGCACGATTTTCAACGCAGCCAAGGTCGTACCAGGTGAAACGGTTCTGGTCGTGGGCTGTGGCGGAGTTGGCCTTGCCGCCATTAACGCAGCGAAAATTGCCGGGGCCGGAATGGTCATCGCAGCTGATCCGTTGCCGGAGAAACGCGAACTCGCCAAAGTTCTGGGCGCAACGCACACTATCGATGCAATGGCTGACGATGCTGCAAAGCAGATCATCAATCTATCGGGCGGCGGTGTCCATTACGGTATCGAAGCCGTGGGTCGTCAGGCCAGCGCCGACCTGGCAGTGGCAAGCCTTCGACGTGGCGGCACCGCGATCATTCTGGGCATGATGCCACTCGACTGCAAAGTCGGCCTCAGCGCGATGGACCTGCTCGGCGGGAAGAAATTGCAAGGTGCGATCATGGGGGAAAACCACTTCCCGGTCGATCTGCCACGCCTGGTCGGCTTTTACATGCGTGGTCTGCTGGATCTGGACACCATCATTGCCGAGCGTATCCCGTTGGAAGATATCAACAAGGGATTCGACAAGATGCGTGCTGGCACCAGCGCCCGCAGCGTTGTGGTGTTCGATTAATGAGCACAAACGCGCCTAAAATCGATTACCAGAAGGAAATGGTCGGCACGGTCGAGGTCGAGGATCGCGACAAGCTTGACATGGACACGCTGACCGAATGGTTCGAGGCCAACGTGGCTGGGTATGAAGGCCCGATCAGCTATTCCAAGTTCAAGGGCGGGCAGTCCAATCCGACCTACCGGATCGATACGCCGGCCCGATCCTACGTCCTGCGCCGCCAACCGTTCGGCAAGTTGCTCCCCTCGGCTCATGCGGTGGACCGGGAATATCAGGTCATGACGGGTTTGCATCCGACTGGCTTCCCCGTGCCGCAGACCTTTGGTCTGTGTGAAGACTCTGACGTGCTGGGTTCAAAATTCTTCGTCATGAGCATGGCGGACGGCAGGTCGCTATGGAATGGTGCTCTGCCGGACAATACGCCCGAGGAACGCCGCGAAATCTACTTTGCAATGATCGACACGATGGCGGAACTGCATTTGCAAAAGCCGGAAGAAATCGGGTTGGGTGATTTCGGCAAAAGCGAGGATTATTGCGCGCGCCAGATCAGTCGCTGGAGCAAACAGTACAAGCTGTCCGAAACCGACACGATCCCTGAGATGGACCGGCTGATCGAATGGCTGCCCGAAACCATTCCGCCGCAGCACGCCAGTGGTATCGTGCATGGTGATTACCGGCTCGACAATATGATCTTCCATAACGACACGAACACTGTTCAGGCGGTGCTCGACTGGGAACTGTCGACGCTGGGCGATCCGATTGCCGATTTCAGTTATCTGATGCTCAATTGGCATAACCCCGCCGACGGGCGCGCAGGATTGGCGGGTCTGGATATCGAAGCATTGGGCATCCCATCGGTCGAGGAAGCAGTGGCCCGATATGTCGACAAGACCGGCTATCCCGTTCCGCCGATGGAATGGTACTGGGCTTACAATTTATTTCGGCTCGCCGGAATTATGCAGGGCATCAAGAAGCGCGTAATCGACGGCACAGCCAGCTCGTCCCACGCCAAGCAGATGAGCGAGCGGGTCGCCCCGCTGGTTCAGAGTGCCTATGCATTTGCCTTGCAGGCCGGGATGCCTGCCTGAAGCGCCGGGATACCTGCCTGAAGCACTGCGCCCGGGTTTGAACTATGTCAGAGCGCCTGCACTAAAACTGGCGGTTCCAGCGCAGGACCAGTCCGGCATCATCGGGTGCCTGCGCGTAATGCCCCGGCTGCGAACGCAGGAACACACTGCTGGAAAATGCACCGCCCGCCAGCATGCCCTGCCATGACAGCTCACCCATAAGCTCGCGCCCCTCTGGCGTCAGCGATATCCGCTGCGTACCATAAACAGGGCTCTCGCTGGCATAGTCATACGCGGTCGGCAGAGTAATATCGAGCCCGCCGCCGGTGACCCGCAATGGCTGGGCAATGCGCAGTCCCAGGCTGTCGCCGCGCATGAACGCGTGGCGCTTGCTCAAATCCATTGAAAATGCGTTGGAAGAAAACCGCGATCCGCCATCCAGCAGACCGCCAGATTGCGCCCGCGTGATACCTCGGCGATAGGCTGCGCCCAAACGCCAGCCGGACGCGAAATCGAACCCCAGCGATCCGTCGAGAAAAACGCTGTCCGCGCCTCCTGCGCCGAACTCCTCGTGCCAGTATCCGCCCAGAACCGTGCGATCTTCGAACAGCCATGTGCCCCCCACGATCGCCTGAACAGGCCCGATGGCCCCGTCCATTGCAAAACCCAGACTGCTGGTGCCGAAACGCTCGCGCTGGCGCGATACACTATCAACCGCACTCCTGCTGGCACCTAACACGGCATCGCCGCTGGCACCGTTAACTGTTAGGCCCAGCTTGCCCAGTTGATGCCGCATCGCAAATGCCATCTTGCCGGCCTGTGCAAAGCCCGTGTCGCCTGCCGTTTCCCGCGCAACCATAAATGCCGGACGACTGTGGCCCGCTTCCCCGCCCTGTAGATGCGCAACCAGTCCCTCCGCGCTTTCGCTGAAGGAGAAGCCCAATTTCGTACCGGGCGCGGCAGCTACCATCAGGCGTCCCGCCAGGACCCGCGCATCCGCAGCTTGCGCGCTGGACAAGCGGAGAGGTTGCAGAGCATCACGATCACCCGCCGATCCGGGAGCCCCGACAGTAAAGGCCAGCGAAAGCTTCTTGGCCCCTGCTGCAACCCTGCGGCCATTGCTGGCCACAATACCGCGAAGCACCGGCGCAGGAGCGCTCCCGCGCAGGCGGCTGCCCAGTTGAAAACCGTATGCCCGATCATAATCGTCCAGCACGATGGTCTGTAGCGTGCTCGAGTCCAGCGCATCGCCCATCGCTGCAGAACCAATGGCGAAATCATCCACCGATTGCAGACTGGTGGTGGTCCCGGCGACACGGGTGGTTCCCTGCGGTGCAATCGCGGCGGCAATATCCAGTAGGCCGCGTCCGAATGTTGCATCAGTTCCTGCCGCGCCGGCTTCCGCCGCGGTTTCCAGCAGTATCTCGACGATCTGGTCGCCGCTCAGATTGGGGAATGCCTGCGCCAGCAGTGCAACCGCTCCTGCCACCTGCGGTGCCGCAAAACTGGTCCCGGAAAACAGGGTTACGAAGGTAGAACCATCGCGCGTTGTCTGGCGCAGTACCCCGTCTTCGTAAATGCAGCAGACCCGCTCCCCGCGAGCCGAGAGGAAGGATGCTGCGGAATCGCCCGCTGCATTGCTGAAATCGGAAAACTCGTTCTCCGCATCGACCGAACCGACGATGATGACATTCGCCCCGCCGGCAGCCAGCAATCCAGTGGCAAACCGGTCCGGATTGGCGGGATCGATATTCGCATCAGTCGAACCGCCATCATTGCCTGCGGAAACGACAATGACGATACCAGCTGCTGCTGCTGCTGCGACGGCATCGTTCAGCCTTTGCCCCGGATTGCTTCCCCCCAAGCTGAGATTGATGACGGTAGCACCGGCATTGGTCGCGCGGGTTACAGCATTCGCAATATCAACATCGGCGAACCGGCATCCATCCAGTGTCGCCTCGACACCGGTCGTGCACGATCCGGGACGGTCGGAGCGCAGTGCCAGAATATTCGCATCGTAAGCAATGCCGGCCACTCCGGTCTGGTCGAGGGCACCGGCAGCCACCAGCGCAACATGGGTGCCGTGGTCGTTGACTTCCTGAGCGTCGCCGGTGCCCGCTACATAAGTTGAACGACGATCGATCCGCCCTGCAAATTCCGGATTGTCGAGATCGATGCCAGTGTCGATAATCGCGATTATCTCTCCATCACCGGTCGTCCCGTCTTGCCACGCAGCAACGGCATTATGCTGCCCTGGACCATCAGATCGGTTGATCTCTGCCGTATCGAATGTCGGAGGAGGAGCCGGCGTGGGGGCAGGTACCGGTGTGGGCGATGGGGATGGCGCTGGCGAAGCAGGCGGCGGAGATGGTGTGCTGACCGGACCGCCGCCGCCCCCGCCGCCACAAGCAGTCAGAACGGCTGTTGCACATCCAAGCATTAGGGCTCGAGGGAACGCGATACCCATAGGGACCGGCACAGAAGATTGGCGTTTCAATGACATGCGGACACCTTTGCGGAAGACGTCTGACGCTTTTCTTAACATGGGGCTCCGCCTTTTCCGCTGCAATCGAAGAACCTAGGTCCAAAATCCGTATCTTTCCAGCACCTGCATTGCTTGCCGAGACGCCCGCCTGTTTGTAGCAGCGAGAAAACGCATCACATGCGGTGGAAACAGGATACGCCGATAATGACCGACACCCTTGCTCAAACCATAGAAGCCGCGTGGGAAAGCCGCGATACCGTCGGCCCGGGAAGCGACGCAATTGCGAAAGCCGTTGAACAGGCCATTGCTCTGATAGATACCGGCAAGGCCCGGGTGGCCGAACCTGACGGAAAAGGTGGCTGGCAGGTCAACCAGTGGCTGAAGAAAGCGGTGCTCCTTTCGTTCCGCTTGCGTGATAATGCTGTAATTGAAGGCGCGGTAGGCTCTCCGGCATTCGACAAAGTGCCAAGTAAGTTCGAGGGATGGGACGATACCCGCTTCCGCGATGCCGGTTTCCGTGTCGTGCCCGGCGCCATCGTGCGGCGCGGCAGCCATATCGGCCGCGGCGTGGTGCTGATGCCCAGTTTCACCAATATCGGTGCTTATGTGGGCGACGGCACCATGATCGATACATGGGCCAGTGTCGGTAGCTGCGCGCAGGTCGGCTCCCATTGCCATATTTCGGCAGGTGCGGGGATTGGCGGCGTGCTTGAGCCATTGCAAGCCAACCCGACAATCATCGGTGACAATTGCTTTATCGGTGCGCGATCGGAAATCGTCGAAGGCGTGGTCGTGGGTGAAGGTGCGGTTGTAGCGATGGGGGTCTTCATCACCCAATCGACCAAGATCGTTTACCGCGACACCGGTGAGGTTATCTATGGTCATATTCCGCCGTATTCTGTCGTCGTGCCCGGCACACTTCCGGCGAAAAACGGCGGGCCTTCACTCGCTTGCGCAGTAATTGTAAAAACGGTCGATGCGCAAACCCGCGAGAAAACGGCAATCAACGATTTGCTGCGCGACTAGGGAACAGTTAGCCCGGACACCGGTTCGAATTAACAATCACATGCGCTTTGGAGGGTAAAGTTATGAACGATAGAAACGGCAAAATTCACATCGAGGGCGACCATGCGTCGGCTGGCGAGAAAACCGGCGTTATGCGCTACGTCTTGGCCATCAGTCTCGTCCTCGCTCTAGTGGCTATGTCTGCTGTCTGGATCATCCCGGCAATGTTTCAAGGTGACGTGGAGGAAGAGGCAACCGTTTCCGGTGCAATTCAATCCACGGCCGAAGAAGGTGACGGTACCGACAGCATCGTGATTGAGGATGCCGACGAAATCGAAGGCGCTGACGATACGGCCCCGGTGATGGTCGAAAACGAACCCCAGAACTGATCAGCATGTCGGTCTCGTATCGTGACTGCCCATAGAACCAACGGTCTCAAATCTGGATCAATTGCGCTTTAAACCCTTGAAAGAGATATGTTATGAGCGATTCTAGCAGTTTTCAGACCGGCCAGTATGTAAAATGGAACTGGGGTGATGGGGAAGGCAAGGGCCAGATTAAAGATCGCTTCGAACGCGAGGTGAAGCGCACGCTTCAGGATTCCGAAGTCACCAAGGACGGCGACGAGGACAATCCCGCTTACCTGATAAAGCAGGAAGACGGCGACGAAGTCCTGAAGCGCGGGTCCGAACTTTCAGCTGAGGATAGCAGACGATGAAAGCCAAGAGCAAAGCGCAGCAACAGGCAGCCGGTGCTGCCTTGGCCGCCAAACGCGGCGAGCAGGACAAAAACGACCTGCAGGGCGCGTCGCAACAAATGTTCGACAGCATGACCGAAAGCGAGTTGGAGGAGATGGCCTCCACTGAACGGTCAGGCCTGCCCGAAACTACAGACGATAACGATTGATGGGGCCGCACTCGCAATAAGACTTATGGTGAGTCTTACCTCTGCGTAAATTTGCAGCCCAAGCAACTCGGTGATGAAAACGCTTCAGGCGAAGCCACCAGCTACAGATCGGGGCGCCGCGTCGTCTGTATAAAGCGCAGGAAGAGGGATGATCTGACCAGCAGCCCGGGGAATTATATGGGCAAGGTCATAGGCTATGTTCACCACCACATTGCGCAGCGCCTTGACGGCGATGATGCCGATAGCGACTGCCGCTATAGTTTTGAAGACTGGAGCTACGACCCCGACGACACCGTTTGACCCCTGGCATCAGACGGCAGGTTACTCAACGCGGCGCTCCGGCTGGATATTCATATGGCTGCATATCCGCCATCGACGCCGCAACGGCTTCTGCGCGGCGCATCACGCGCATCATGTTGCGCATCGAGATTTTCTCCAAATCGGCTTGTGAATATCCTCGCCGCGCCAATTCCTGGAACAATGCGGGATAAGTCGACACGTCTTCCAGCCCGGGGGGCGCGAACGGTATCCCGTCATAATCGCCACCGATGCCGATGGAGTCGATACCTGCAATGGCACGCACGTGATCGATATGATCTGCCGCCTGCGCGATTGAGGATTGTGGAAGCGGGTTAGCTGCGTCCCATGCCTCCAGCCTGGTTTCGACCTTATCCGGTTGCCCCTGCCACAGCGCTTCAAGCCGCGCCTGCTCGCCCGCGCGATTGGCGTTCCATACCCGTGCTTCCTCGCTCAGGAACCCCGGCACGAAAGTGACCATGATAATCCCTCCATTATCACGCAAACGCTGCAACACGCCGTCCGGTACATTGCGCGCATGGCCGTTCAGCGCGCGGGCCGACGAATGACTGAAAATGACCGGCGCGCTGACGGTATCAAGCGCGTCATGCATGGTCTTTTCACTGACATGGCTAAGATCGACCAGCATGCCGATGCGATTCATCTCGCGCAGCACATCCTTACCGAAATCTGTCAGGCCATTGTTGCGCGGCTCGTCCGTCGAACTGTCCGCCCAGCCGAGCGTCTTGGAATGGGTAATCGTCATATACCGCGCGCCCAGATCATAGGTCTGACGCAGCACGGCCAGACTCGAGCCGATCGAATGGCCCCCTTCCATCCCCATCATCGAAGCCATTTTACCCTGAGCCAGCGCCTGCTCCACATCATCCGCAGTAAGCGCGAGAACAAGGTCATCAGGATAGCGCGCAATCAGTCGTTTTGTGACATCGATCTGCTCGATAGTAGTCTGGACAGCTTCGGCTTCCTCAAGCGACGCGCTGACATAGACAGACCAGAACTGTGTCCCGACTTTCCCTCTGCGCAGACGGATCAGATCGGTGTGCATCGCATTGCGGCTATCGGTGCCAGTGGCGTTGGCGGTGGCGGTGGCAGTCGTGTCGGTAAAGTCGAAATCGTTGATTACATTGTCGAACCGGCTGCGTAGCTGAATCGGCACGTCGTTGTGGCCATCCCATACCGGCGCCGCCTCCAGCGCAGCTTCGGCCACTTCTTGCGGAGACTGCGCCGATAATGGCAATGCCATCATTGGAGCCGCAATCAGTGTAGAAGCTAGCAGGGCAGGAAACAGACGCATGGTAAATCCTTCGGAACGTGTCGCGATGCTCTTCGCTAACCTAGCGCAAGTGCCTGGTATTTCAAAAGCAGAACGCATTTAGCGAAGGACATCGAATATGCCCATTGAAGCCCGCTGGAATGGCGAAACAATCGCCCGCGCTGACGAAACCGTGATGGTAGAAGGAAACCATTATTTTCCACCTGCCAGTGTCAATCGCGGCAATCTTGTCCATTCGTCTAAGACCACTCATTGCCCCTGGAAAGGCGATGCGAGCTATTTCTCCATCGATGCAGGCGGCGACATCAACGTCGATGCCGCATGGACTTACACCAATCCCAAACCTGACGCGGAAAACATCCGCGATCACATCGCGTTTTGGGGCGACGTCGAAATCACCGAGATCTGAGTTGAAATTATATCTGTCGCCTCGTGCATAGCCGTGCAAAGGCTGCCGGATGATAGGCTCTATCCTCCGCTGGGTGCTGGCCTGGCTCTATGCGATCGCAGGGTATCTTCATCTCGTCCGGCCCGATAGCTTCATGACGATCATGCCGGATTGGGTACCAGCCCCGGAAGCTGTCGTACTGTGGACAGGCATTGCCGAAATTGTCGGCGCGCTGGGTCTGCTGCAACCGTGGTCGCAGCAGTTGAGGCAGGCGGCCGGTATCGGACTGGCGCTGTATGCCTTGTGTGTATGGCCCGCCAATATGAACCATTTCGCGCTTGATATGGCCCGGGCGGAGACTGGCGATGGAGGGGGCCTTGGCCTTGCCTATCATGTGCCGCGAATGTTCGCGCAGCCCCTGATTATCTGGCTTGCATTATGGGTGGGCGAGGTGACCGACTGGCCCCTCGCCCGCCGCAAATAGATACTTAGCTAAGATGCTTTGACACCGCAGCAGTCATCTTGAACATGGAAATTTCTTCCTTGCCAATGACCGAGCCCAGCTTGTCGTCAGGCACGATCACGCGCTTGTCGGTAGGCTTCTGGAGGTCATGCTTCTTGATGTATTCCCATACCTTCGACGTTACCTGAGCGCGCGTCAGCGGGCCTTTGCCAATTACGTTTTCCAGTTCGGGCGAAACCGTCACAGGTTTCTGCAGTGCGTTGTTCTTACCAGCCATTAAAATTCTCCTTTTACTGTAATTCAGTCGTCGTCTTCGTTATCCCAATCGCCATCGGCATCACCATCAAATCCGCCAGTGGAACGATAGGTTGCCGTCAGTACGGCTGCGGCGGATACCTGCCCTTCCATCGAAGCGAAAACGTCTTTCGCAGACGCGCCCGGCATCAATGTCAGCGGCAACTCCAGGGCGAACAGCTGGAACACATAGTGATGCTCCGCATCTTCTGCCGACAATGCCGGCAACAGCCATTCCGAATTCTTTTTCGAGTTCTTACCGACGCGTGGAGGAACCTCGCCCTCCAATAACTTCCCACGCTGCCCTGCCAGACCCCATACCGACCAGTGGAGCGTCGGCGGACTGACACTGGCGTCTTCCACCACCAGAACCATTTCCTGCGTGCCCGGCGGCGGTGCGGTCCATTCCAGCGGCGGTGCGACAGCATCCTCTTCGTCGGCGGTGAAGCAAGGGTCTAATGCTTCTCCTGGCGCGAAGGCAGGGCTGGTCAGCGTCAGGCCGGAGCGGCCGATGCGGCGCTCTTCGGTAAGGCGTGCAATGGCCAGCCCGCTATTGCGGGGGCATCCCTTCGGCAGGACAGAATCAAGCCATTCGGCCATTGTCGGTATTCTCCAGCTATCAATTAACACAAGTGCTATGACTCAGGGTGCTAGGCCCATTCCCCCTGCGTGGCGAGGGCGTACCGATGGGTTTTTCCACTTTTTCCAGCGCCAAAGCGCCGATTTACGCATGATTTGCGCATCAAGCGGGCACTGTTTGGCTCCAACTCTTCCCATTCACGAGGTATCAACTATGCTTCGGTCACGGGAGTTTGCGGGAATTCCGCGCATTTGAGTGCCGCGGCAAACAGGGAACGGGATTTATGGATATCGGTCGGAACATCATCGCGGCAACACTGGCTATCTCTCTCAGTGCATGCGGTGGCGGAGGATCGAACAATTCGTCGGGCAATAATGGCGCGGCGCCCACCCCTCCCTCGACAGGCGGCACCTGTTCATTGCGCTCACGGCAGGACTGGGCCCGCGAGCAGATTGAGGAGTGGTATCTTTTTCCAGACTTGCTGGACCTGTCGGTCGATCCTGCAGCTTTCAACAATATCAACGACTATGTCGATGCACTGGTCGCCCCAGCCCGCGCGCAATCGCGTGATCGATTTTTTACGTATGTCACTTCGATAGAAGAAGAAAACGCCTTCTTTGAATCCGGCTCCAGTGCCGGGTTTGGAATACGATTGGGATATGACACGTCGGCCAACCGGGTATTCGTTCTGGAAGCATTCGAAAACGCTCCCGCTTTCGACAACGGCTTCGATCGGGGGACGGAAATCCTTGCGCTCGGTAATACGACTGCCACTCTGGAAGACGTAGGCACGATCATGGCTTCAGAAGGTCCGCAGGGAATTGTCGACCGGCTGGGCCCGTCCGATGCCGATGTGACCCGCTCTTTCCGCATTCAGGACCGCAACGGGGGACAGCTGCGTACAGTCCGCGTGGCCAAGGCAGACTTTGCACTCGATCCGGTCAGCGACCGTTACGGCGCGCAGGTGATCAATGATGGCGGCAAGCCGGTCGGTTACATCAACCTGCGCACCTTTATCGATACGGCGGACAATGATCTGCGCACCGCCTACGACGCTTTCCGGCAGGAGGGTGTCCGCGAAGTGATCGTCGATTTTCGCTACAATGGCGGCGGGCTGGTGCGGACTGCAGAACTGATGGGTGATCTGATGGGCGCAGACCGTGTCGGCAGCACTTTCAGCTTCACCAGATTCCGCGCTTCCAAATCGGAAAACAATTCGACCGAATTGTTTGAACGGGCATCGCAGGCCATTGCGCCCACCAAGATCGCTTTTATCGGCCGCGGCGGAACAGCTTCTGCCAGCGAACTGGTCGCCAATTCCTTCATCCCGTATCTGAACGATAACACTGCGCTCATCGGGACCAACACATTCGGCAAACCCGTCGGCCAGATCGGGCTGGACCGGGCAGCGTGCGACGACCGTTTGAGAGTGGTCGCGTTTCAGAGCGAGAATGTGAATGGAGAAGGGGAATATTACACTGGCCTCGCCAGCGTCTTCCCCCGAACATGCGAAGCAGCAGACGATATTACCAGCCAGCTGGGGGATTCGGGTGAAGCGTCTGTCTCGGCCGCGCTCGGTTTCTTGCGCGGCGAAACCTGCAACGCGATTGCCGGTACTAATGGCGAACAGGGCGTGCGCTCCGCCGGATCGCGCCAACAATTGCTGCAATCCGCCCGGCCCACCGCAGCACAACGTGAAACCCCCGGCCTGTTCTAGCCCGGTTTAAAGGAGACTGATCCGTGGCCGACAAAGAATACACCAGTTTCGCCGCATTCTGGCCGTTCTATCTGCGTGAGCACTCTCTGCCACAAACGCGCGCACTGCATTATATAGGCACATCGTTGGTCGTGGCATTAGCGGTCTATGCAGTGATCAGTGGAACATGGTGGCTGCTCGCAGCCATGCCGGTAGCCGGCTATTTCTTCGCGTGGATCGCGCATTTCCGGGTGGAAAAAAACCGGCCCGCCACATTCACTTACCCGCTGTGGAGTTTGTATGCGGATTTCCGCATGTGGGGGCTGTGGATCACCGGACGGCTGGGCCCGCATCTTGCGAAAGCAAAGATTACCGAGGCCTAACCGACTTCTGGCGTTAAGGGTTCTCTAGCCCCTCGAACGGCTGGTCATCGGTGTGCGCGCAACCATTGCGTTGCCCGCCATCCAGCATCAAAGTGACTGTGTAGGGATAGGCGCGATCGCTCATTCCGTCGCCACATTCACCCGGCGTGACTGTCATATCAAAGGTCTGGCCTGCCAGCGTGCCGGAGAATCCAAGCCCGCCCTGCCCGGTAAACCGTTCGACCGTGATTGCGGTACCGTCAGGGTTTTCGGGTGTGGTGTAATTCAGGCGGTTACCCTGCACTTCCCCACCCCAGAATGGCTCGGTTCCACCGAAGTAAATTATCTCGTCTGCGGCGATCCCGGTAAAGCCATCCGGTGATGTTCCAGGCGCATTTTCTGCGTCTTGCGGACCTGCTTGGCAGGCGAGCAATCCCAGATTTGCGAACAGCAGAACATAAGCTCTCATTTTTGCTTCCCCATCTGGACGGCAGTTATGTGGGCGAATAAGGTCAACCGGACTGCCACAGAAGCAGCCGACTATGGGCTTGTGGGAAGGTGCGTTCTGTGCCGGGATTAGGGATGGCTTGTTCGAGATCGAGGGCCAACATACGTCTAAGTTTTCGGGTCCACCATATGAGCAGAGCGTGCCTTTTGCAGTCGCTGCGGCAGCAATTTATAGTTCCGATTTCTGCCTGCAGATCATCAATATGCTCTAGCGGGACTGTTCGATTAGGTCCGCTCGAAAGCCGAATTGCGAGCACGCACGAATCTAGTCCAGAGCGGCTTCGCGCTGGACGGCCTTCTCTTTTTCAACTTTAGCACGTTCCATCGCAACAGCGCGTGCCTGATCGGCAAGGCCGCGCCAAGTGGCTTCGGCCCGCAGTGCGCGATCTCGAACATTGTCGAGCGCAGCAGCTTCCGCCTCGGCGGCCGCTTCGTCTGCGCGGGTCATATAGAATTCGTAACCCTGGCTCATTCAGCCCCTCCCAAGGGATGGTAAAAATGGGAAATTGTCGGCTTGAAACTGCGCCATCAAAGGCAGGGGCACCCGGGCTGATTGTCCCGGGCGCCCGTCCCGATAATTAGTCGGCAGACGTCAGATTGACGGCGCTTTCCTTGCCATTACGGCCGGTTTCGACTTCGTAGCTCAGACGCTGCTCTTTATCGAGCGTGGTCATGCCAGCAGCCTGTACTGCAGTAATGTGCACGAAGCTGTCCGGGGAGCCATCGTCGGGCTGAATGAAGCCGTAGCCCTTGTCGGTGTTGAAGAATTTTACGGTGCCGGTCTTCGACATAATTGTTTCCTTTCAAGAAACGAGATTGCCGCGCGGTGGGAATACCGGGCGGTGGTCGCGTCAAATCGTCAAATGATAGGAAGTCGTCGTCCGGTTTACGCCGGGGCCTTACAGGCAAACGGCGGAGCGCAAATTTCGAAGTCCGTCGCATATTTCGACGTCAGCATATCAACATATAGCAGCTGAGCGGCCATTTGCCTAGCAATTGGTTCAAAGGACGAAGAGCGTGAGTCCTTTTGCATACGGCCTGCCCTTGCTAAAAGTATAATGATATTAGCGATTACTCGGACAACAGCACCGTATCGATGACAAGGATCAGACCGTTCGACATCTCCGCATCGGTGGCGTTAACGGTTGCCATCGCTCTCCGGCTAAGTCGGCTAGGGTCACTCTGCCGCTTGTCGCCGTCGTTGTGAGCGAGCCTTCTTTGATAGCGTTGATTGTGTAGCCAGCGGCACCGGCTTCGGTATTGCTCGCGTCAGGGTTGCCGTATCCTCCAATTCATCGGCAAGTGGCAAGTCAGAAGAACCGAGCTTCTCAGCCTTTTCTTTGGTCAGCTGTTCTAATGTTCCCTTTGGTAAATTGGCGCCTGCTTCCATCGACCATCGTATCGCCTGCACACCATTCATCATTGCCTCCTCGTCACCCTCTCCCGACGATAGCTCCTTACACTGCTCTGACTCACGCTACGACCGACCTCCACCACCACTGTTCCTTTTGCGCAGACATCCCTGTCGGCTGCCGCTAAACACTTCGCATGACCGATACCCCATCCCCTGTCATTCTGGTCGATGCCGATGCTTGCCCGGTAAAGGACGAGGTGTACCGCGTGGCACGGCGCTACAAAGTCGCCGTTCGGATTGTCAGCAACTCTCCTTTCCGCATTCCCGAGCACCCGTTGGTAAAGCGAATTGTTGTGTCCGACAGTTTCGACGCGGCGGATGACTGGATCGCCGATAATGCGTCTGCCGCTGCAATTGTGATTACCGCCGATATTCCTCTGGCAGACCGTTGTCTCAGGGCGGGCGCGACAGTGCTGCGTCATGATGGCAAGCCGTTCGATGCTGCCAGCATCGGCAATGCTTTGGCAACGCGGGCTATCATGGAAGATTTGCGGGCCGGGATGGACGGGCCCCTTGGCGGAAATATGGGCGGCCCTCCGCCATTTACCAAGGCAGACCGTTCGCGGTTTCTTCAGGCATTGGATACGGCGCTTGTGAAAATAGTGCGAAGCTGAAACTTCGGCAAAGCCTTTTTCTGTGCCCACTGCGCATATCTACCACTTTGATCGAGATGTAGCTTACCCAGACAAACAAACCATATTACTCATGATTTGACCGACTGCGAGAAATTTCTTCCTAATAATCAAACGAAAAGTGGCCGACTGCATTGAAAAAACTCAAAAGTATTGATAAAGCTTCTACCTTTTAACATTTGTTAAATCTAAAAATTGGAAATTATTGAATTTTTTACCTGCGGAAAAGCAGCGGGGACACACCGTTGGTTGCAGCTTTCGTTTTCAAGCATTATAAGATAGACAGCTGTTACATCCAAAGTGGATCTATTTGAAGCGACAGGGGTGAACCATCGGCGAGGAAGTTCTCAAAGGCCGGCAATCGGATTGCATGAAACTGGTGAAACAGGGCTTGCGCTCGAAAGAAATTGCCCGCGAACTTGGAATTTCCCCGCGCACAGTCGACCAGCATATTGCCGCAGCAATGGAAACCCTTGGAGTACACAACCGTCTCGCCGCCGTATCCCGGTTGCGCGAGCTAGAGTGGGGCGAACCTCCACCCAATCCGGAGCCCGGACCTCCTGCGAAATCCCCTACGTTCTTTATCCTATATGACACCGCTCCCGCGCCTGTACTATCCCTCGAGTCCGATCCGAGCAGTTATGTGCATGATTATGTTGAAGATGCACAGGCAACGACACGCAAAGATGCGCACCGTCCGTCTCCTCTCCCCCCGATAGGCGGTACGCCGAATGCGGCGCCGAACAAGGTTCGCTTGGGCTGGATAGCCCGGATCGCTATTTTTTCCGTAATGTTCAGCTGCGGTCTGATCCTGTCCATTCTGGGTGTAATCGAATTGGTCGAGGAAGCGACATAATGCTCATATCTGCGCGCCGCCAATCTTTCGGGCGGCTATGTAAGGATCGAATTATGCATACAATTGACAAGGGTGCAGGCCAGGTTGTGGCCAGCGATACGCAGATCTCCATTGCAGCCGTCGAGCACGCGGTAATGTCTTTGGCGAACCTATGCGCCAGTATAGTGGAAGTGAGTCAGGCGTCCAGGCTTCCCGTCAGCACCGCCCAAATGGCATTGACCAATGCCGGAAAAAGCCTCGAAAACCTGATTGCCAGCCGCGGGAACATCAGTCACGCGACTGCTGAGATGGCAGCAGTTCAAAATGGATCAAACCTGCGAACAGTAGCGTTCGGTTGCCCCGGCGGTCTGCCCGACACTGGCAGCGCAAGCGCCAGCGATACTGCGACCCCCGTCACAGCCCACGCGGCCTAGAGGAATAGAGAAAGTCATGATCCTTCCGCTTGTCTTCTGGATGTTTCTGGCCGGTGCCATTGCCATCGGATGGCAAGCGGGGGATCGGGCAGACCGACGCGTTCTTCTGACAATATTTGTCACTGCAGCAGCTACCTCGGCCGCGCATAATCTGGCGGAGTATCCGCTATCCAACATCGTCGTTGTACTGATCGACATAGCGTTGCTGATATTTGTAGTTCGGTATGCTCTGGTATCGGACCGTCACTGGCCAGTCTGGTTTGCTGGATTTCATGCGGCAAGCATCATACTCTCGATCAGCGGTATCCTGCTTCCGAAAGGCGATAACGATTGGCTGACTATTGGCGCCGCATTCTGGGCCCTTCCCGCACTTGCCTTCATGGCGGCCGGCCTTCTTATGGATCAGCGCCGAGGAATCCGGAATACTGTGCAATAGGAGCTAGGGGCAGCGACACGGGGCGCACCGCACTACACTTCAAAGAACACGAAGTTGACCGAAGCGAGGCGGGATCGCGAAGAAAACTGTAGCACGTGGCGAGCAGCGCAAAATTCAGTCGTTAGTCGGACACATGTGGTGCGACAACCAACTACCCTTTTAGATATGCGGCTTCTCCATACCATTCAGTGCGCGGCCCTTTGCCACAGCCCACCCTGCGCCGAGAGAACACTGAAACGCGCATCTCACACCATATCGAACAGGCCACTGCGCAGCCGTGCTGTATTACGGCTGTCTCTTATACACATCTCCGAGCCCACGAGACGGACTCCTATCTC
>OJAU01000021.1_pt1 | contig 143505 bp, 151 predicted proteins | sample 1589791 | NCBI WGS metagenome assembly OJAU01 (sample SAMN05416849, study PRJEB24817) | seawater metagenome | isolation source: Sea water | place: Canada:Atlantic | collected 2013-07 | reverse complement strand
GATCTACACAGAGTAGATCGTCGGCAGCGTCAGATGTGTATAAGAGACAGCCCACACCCACTGGCACCGCTGCCTGCATCGCCTGCCCGCGTGATTTCAGCAGCCGCGCGGTATCGGCCAGCGAAAATGCGCCCGCAGCGCACAGCGCGGTGTATTCGCCCAAAGAGTGTCCCGCAACGCAAGCACCTTTGTCCGCTAGCTTCATGCCGCCTTCCTGCTCCAGAACCCGCAAAGTTGCGACGGCATTGGTCATGATCGCGGGTTGCGCATTCTCGGTCAGGGTTAGCGTATCTTCGGGCCCTTCGCGCATGATCTTCGACAGGTTCTGTCCCAGCGCATCGCCGACTTCTTCAAACACTTCGCGCGCGTGGATGCTGGCATCAGACAGGTCGGCACCCATGCCGACCTTTTGGCTGCCCTGTCCGGGAAAGATAAATGCAATCATGGAATTCGGCTTTCGATAATGTTTGGATCGGCCGCGCGGCTATGCACCGCCGAAAGGGCTGGCAAGGCCGAAAGGCACAATTCTGTTGGCAGAAGTATGTCCGATTTCTGCTCGCCCGAGATAGGGAATGCCTGCTCGATCGCACCAGAACCGCGCAATTTCTTCAGCCGTCTGACCGAACTCGCGGTCATTTTCAGGGACGTTGGTAACCGACCCGAGCCTCAGCCCTGCAACCCTGGGAAGCGTATTGGCAAGACTGAAGAACAACCGGTCGATAGCATAGAGATGCTCACTAACCTCTTCCACCATTACTACGTGGCCCGACAGATCGGGCAGTAAAGGCGTGTCTACCAGCATGGCGAGTGTAATCAGGTTGAACGCGACAACCGGCGTGCTGCCATCCAGAGAAGGTTCGAGCCCGCTATTGTCACCGCCCAGCCAGCGCAGCACCCGGCGCACCGCTTCTCGCCCGCGCTCACTGCGCGCACTGACTGGCATGGAGCCGTGGACCGGCTGACCCACCCCGTGGCGATACAGCGCGGCCAGCAGATACCCCATGTCGGAAAAGCCCACATAGGTTTTCGCCCGCGCGTGATCGTTCATCCGGGCTATTGCTGCCTCGGCGATACGGTTCGACCCATATCCCCCCTTGGCAAACCAGACGACATCGTAGTCGGGGTGGTTGGCGCATTCGACCAGCGCCTGCATCCGCTCCAGATCGGTACCGGCAAAATGCGCGTGGGTGCGGAAGCATTGATCGTGAAACCACACCTCGTGCTGGGGAAACTCTTCGGCGATCAGCGCGCGCATGGCGTCGGCATGGGCGGGTGTAATAGCGGTCGCGGGCGCGCAGATTGCTATCCGGGCATTCGGGCGTATCATACTCACGACCATGCCCCTAATGCGTTCAAGGTTGCAAGGGTAGCCATTGCCGCTAGTCAGCTTTTCCATGACCGATTTGCCACAGCCTTCGCCGTCGCCCCATTCCGATATTGCCTCCGATCTTACGGCGCGCCCTTGGTTCTTTTGCGGTATCGGTGGCTCCGGCATGCAGCCGCTGGCCGCCATTCTGAAAGGACGCGGCGCCTCCGTGGCCGGTAGCGACCGCAGTTTTGACCAGGGGCGCACGCCGGAAAAATTCGCCGCGCTGGAGCGGCAGGGCTTCGCGCTGTATCCACAGGATGGCAGCGGCATCACCAGTGACAATCAAGTGCTGGTCGCCAGTGCAGCAGTGGAAGACACGGTGCCCGAAGTGGCCAGGGCAAAGGAAATGGGTCTACCCCGTCTCACCCGCGCAGACCTGAATGCCGCGCTGTTCAACGCCAGCGCGACTGGCGTTGCCATTGCCGGAACCAGCGGAAAATCAACCGTTACCGGAATGCTGGGCTGGATACTCGAACATGCTGGCCGGCAACCGACCATCATGAACGGCGCGGTGATGAAAAATTTCGTGAGCGAAGACCGCCCCTTTGCAAGCGCCGTCGTTGGAAGTGCCGATCTCTATGTGTCCGAAGTAGATGAAAGCGACGGGTCTATTGCGCAATACCGGCCCACCGTAGGTGTGCTTCTGAATGTCAGCCTCGATCACAAAAGCATGGACGAATTGCGCGTTCTGTTTGGCGATTTCCTTAAGGTGTCGCAAACTGCCGTCATAAACGCCGATAATGACGAAGCTCTTGGCTTGCTGGAATATGCAGGCTCCGCAATTACCTTCGGCATACGTGACCGGGGCGCAACCATCGGAATAAAACCCGGTAGCAGAGCAGACGGCCCTGTTCGTCAGGCAGCACTGGTGGTCGACCGGCGTGATGAGAGTGAGCATCCGCTCGTGCTGAATATGCCCGGACGGCACAATCTCTCCAACGCACTGGCCGCCATTGCCGGCGCCGTTGCCTGCGGTGTTACAGTGGCCGATGCAGTGGCGGCACTGGCAGAGTTCAAAGGCCTCGCCCGACGGTTCGATATTGTAGGAGTATCGCCGGCAGGTGTAACTGTAATCGACGATTTCGGCCATAATCCGGAAAAATGCGCGGCCACGTTGCGCACTCTCAAATCCAATCCCGGCCGCGTGCTCGCTTTCTTCCAGCCGCACGGATACGGTCCGCTGCGGCAGATGGGAGAGGAGCTCGCCGAAACCTTTGCTCATGAACTCGGCCCAGAAGACATCACCTTGCTGTGCGACCCCGTCTATTTCGGTGGTACAGTTGACCGTAGTCAGGGCAGCGAGCGAATTGTGGACCTGATTGCCAAAGGTGGCGGCAAGGCAATCCACATCAACACCCGCGAGGGATGCGGAGATTGGTTGGTCGCCAATGCCAAACCCGGTGATCGCATCGCCATTATGGGCGCGCGGGACGATACGCTGAGTGGTTTTGCAGCGAATGTGTTGGCGCAGCTTTCTTAAAGGCCGTCTGCGCCTGCCGTTTCACCCGCCTGCGACCGCCAGTGTTCCTCCCACCTAACCGGTCTTCCGCGACAGGCTTTGAGTGCATCGGATATGTTCTCATCCAGCCGCACACTTTTGGCGAGCACCAGGGCATATCCCGCACAAACGCCGGCCAGAGTGAACCGGTCGGCGCACGAAACTTGCGGGTCTATCTTCACAAGCTCAGGGCCTTCTTACGCGGCAGAACCAGCAGCCTCTGCCGCCCGTGTTGCACGCAGGCTACACGTGGCCTTGGCAGGTTTGGAGAACGGAAAGGGTCAATGCGCCGCACCCTTATCGGCGTCGGCATGTCCGATCCTGAATACCTTGTGGATCACCAAGAACAGCACTGCGCCCAGCCCAAGACCGACGGCGGCACTGATGGCCGCATAGGTTGCCCAGCCCAGGATACCGCCCAGCCCGCCGGTCAGCTCTTCCACGCCGTGTTCCAATCCTTGACCGAAATCTGCCAGCGTATGAAAGCCCAACTCATGCAATCCATGAATGATGATGCCCCCACCTACCCACAGCATCGCCACAGTTCCGATCACCGAAAGCGCGATCAGAATTTTCGGCATGGCATTCAGCAGCATCTGCCCGATTTTTTTCGCCGAATCAGATGGTTTCTCAAGTATATGGAGCCCGACATCATCCAGCTTCACGATAATCGCGACTGCGCCATATACGAATACCGTGACTGCCACCCCGACCAGCGCAAGAACGATACCGCGCGTAAGCAGTGATTCCATCGCGACTTCGTTCAGGGTAATCGCCATGATCTCTGCAGACAGAATGAGATCCGTGCGGATTGCGCTGGCAGTACGTTTTTTCTCGAATTGCACAGGGTCCTCGATGGGATCCTCCAAAGTCTCGCCATGCTTTTCGCCGGAGAGCTTCTCCATCAACTTCTCGGCACCTTCGTACGACAAATAGGCCCCGCCCAGCATCAGCAGAAAGATAATCGCTCCAGGCAAAAACTCGCTGAGCAACAACGCGCCCGGCAGCAGTATCAGCAGCTTGTTTTTCAAACTGCCCTTGGTGATGTTCCAGATCAGGGGCAATTCGCGTGCCGGTGACATGCCTGTTACATAGCTGGGCGTAACAGCCGCATCGTCGATCACCACACCGGCAGTCTTGGAACCCGCCCTCCCCGCGGCCGCCGCAACATCGTCCACAGACGCAGCTGCCGCACGGGCGATGATGGAAACGTCGTCGAGAAGTGCAGCCAAGCCACCGGGCATAAATCGTGTCCTTTTTTCAGCGCCTTTACAGCGTTGAAACCCCAACGCATCAGCTGGAGTATAGTGTCCGCTGTGCAGTGCAAAACCCTTGCATTTTCCCTCTGCCCGGTTATGTGCCCCGCTTCCCTGTATTACGGGGGAACTTAAGAAAGCCGGAGGGGCCCCGCGATCCGCGCGGACCAGCCAACGATCGGCATACACTGAAAGGAAGTTGCATGGCTCACTACGAGCACGTGTTTCTTGCGCGCCAGGATCTGAGCCAGGCTCAGGTTGATGCATTGGCAGCGCAAGCCACCGAAATCATCGAGAAGAACGACGGCAAGGTCACCAAGACGGAGACCTGGGGCCTGAAATCCCTCGCCTACAAGATCGACCGCAACCGCAAGGCGCACTTCGTCATGCTCAACATCGAAGGCCCTGGCGGCGTCGTTGCAGAGCTGGAGCGGCAGACCCGCATCAACGAAGACGTTATTCGTTACATGACCATCCGCATGGAAGAGCCGGAAGAAGGCCCCAGCGTGATGATGCGCAAGAATGACCGCGACACGAAGAAGCGCCGCGACCGTGAGGAACGTAACTGATGGCCCGTCCGTTTTTCCGCCGCCGCAAGTCCTGCCCGTTCCAGGGCGACGATGCACCGAAGATCGATTACAAAGACGTACGTTTGCTGCAGGGCTTCATGTCCGAACGCGGCAAGATCGTTCCGTCCCGTATCACTGCAGTTTCAGCCAAGAAGCAGCGCGAACTCGCCAAGGCGATCAAGCGTGCGCGTCACATCGGCCTGCTGCCCTACCTCGTGAAGTAAGGGAGAAGCGTAATGGATATCATTCTCCTCGAGAGGATCGGCAATCTGGGTTCAATCGGTGATGTAGTCACCGTAAAAGACGGCTATGCCCGCAACTTCCTGCTTCCGCAGAAGAAGGCACTGCGCGCCAATGCTGCGAACAAGCAGGTTTTCGAAGCCAACCGCGAACGGCTTGAAAAAGAAAACGCTGAACGCCGTTCTGAAGCTGAAAAGACCGGTGAAGGTCTGGGCGGCACCGAAGTCGTGCTGCTGCGCGCTTCGTCCAATGCCGGCCAGCTTTATGGTTCGGTCAACGTCCGCGACATCGTAGCTGGCCTTGCCGAGAAGGGTCATGAGGTCGACAAGAAGAGAGTCATTCTGGGTAGCCCGATCAAGATGATCGGTATGCACGATGTGACTGTCGCTCTGCACCCTGAAGTCCACGTAACGGTTAAGGCAAATGTCGCCCGTTCCGAAGACGAAGCAGAATTGCAGAGCCAGGGTGTCGACGTTCTGGCCCAACTGTTCGAAGAAGAGCAGAAGGAAATCGAGGATGCTGCAGCTTCTCAGCAGCGCGATCCTACGCTGGAACCGGGCGAGATCCCTGCCGATATGCTGGAAGACGGTGTCAGCACCGAAGAAAGCATGTCCGAAACGGAAGCATTGGTAGAAGAGACCAAGCCCGAGGCAGAGGGCTGAAATCCATAGCTTTTCAGGCCTATGAAAAAGGGGCGCGGTGCAAACAGCACCGCGCCCCTTTTTGTAAGAGCAGCCCGGACGGGGTGCGGAGCAACAAGAAGCACGCTAAGGACACTGGCAATGGCCGACATCTCTTCCATCATTGATGAACTCGCACGGATATACGATGCAGCGACGGAACGCCTGCGCGCAGATATCCTCACCTATGCCCGCACCGGGGATTTGCCCTCGCGCGAGCGGCGCAGCGACGGCTCTTACGCCTATCCCGAACTGGTGCTGACCTATCGCGGCGAAGAACCTCGCTCGGAACGCAGCCGCGCCTTTGGCCGGTTCAACATCGCCGGAACCTACGCCACCACAATCACTCGGCCACGTCTGTTTGCAGACTATCTGACCGAGCAGCTCAGCCTGATCGCGGAAGACTACGATGTGGAAATGCATGTCCGGTCCTCGCGGCAGGAGATACCGTTTCCCTACGTTCTGGACGGCGCCGCCGGGGCCGAGCTGGCCGGAATTTCACCGCAGCTGATCGCGCGCCATTTCCCTCACACCGATCTGGCCGACATCGGCGATGAACTGGCCGACGGGATCGAACTGGACGAACCTGACCAGACAATCCCGCTATCTCTGTTCGATGGCCTGCGAACCGATTTCAGTCTGGCCCGGCTGGCGCATTATACCGGCACCTCCACCGATCATTTCCAGCGGTTTGTACTGTTCACCAACTATCATCGGTATGTTGATGAATTCGTTGATTGGGCAGGTGAGCAGCTGGGCAAAGACGGATATACCGCTCTTGCGGGGGCAGGCGGTCTGTACCTGGACGAACCTACGAAAAATGCACGCACGCAATTGTCCGACACCGCCTGGCGCAAGCATCAGATGCCAGCTTATCATCTGGTCGGTGAAGGACGTGGCGGGATAACGCTGGTGAACATTGGCGTCGGGCCTTCCAATGCAAAAACCATTTGCGATCACTTGGCCGTTTTGCGCCCCGAGGCATGGCTGATGATAGGACATTGCGGCGGGCTTCGCGGAAGCCAGAAGATCGGCGATTACGTTCTGGCACACGCCTATCTGCGAGACGATCATGTGCTGGACCCGGTTCTGCCGCCTGAGATTCCCCTTCCCGCGATTGCCGAGGTGCAGCAGGCGCTGACCGGTGCTGCTGGCATTGTCAGCGGCGAAGGCGAAGCGGACCTGAAGCAGCGTATGCGCACCGGCACCGTTGTCACCACCGATGATCGCAACTGGGAACTGCGCTATTCCACCAGCGCGAAACGCCTGTCGCTCAGCCGCGCAGTCGGCATCGATATGGAAAGCGCTACCATAGCCGCCCAAGGCTACCGCTTCCGCGTCCCCTACGGCACTCTGCTGTGCGTGTCCGACAAGCCCCTGCACGGCGAGATCAAACTGCCGGGTCAGGCCAACACGTTCTACGAGGAAGCCATCGCCGCCCATCTACGAATTGGCGTGACGGCCTGCGGTATCTTGCGCGAAGAAGGCCAGCGGCTGCATTCAAGGAAATTGCGGGCTTTCAACGAGCCGCCGTTTAGGTGATTTAGCTCGCCTTCTTGTCTATTTGGTTGATAACCCCTTCGCAACGGGTGTGGTGGGCTGTAGCGCTTAGCTCCATCTCGCAGCGTTGACGGCCCATGTCAGCGGCAGGCAGGGTCCGCCGCTTGTGCGGGATTGAGAGCGGACAGGCCGGGTTGGCTGCACCGCTCGCACCTCACGCAGGCGCACAATTCAGGGGTGTGCCCCTGCGGAAACGAGCGACCTTGCTGGTTAGACCTCGTTACCGCCCGATCCGACAGGACCGAACGGAATGCAATCGCATGGCGGCAAACCGGTCTTCAGCAATCGCTGTCAGCGATTTCAGGCCACGCAAAGCAACGCCCGCAATGCAAAACTTCTCTTTGTGAAACTTCTGTAACCTAAAAAAGCTCCGGGGAACTACCCCTTACCCTTCGTCTTCGTCTTCCCAGCCTTCGCGTTGCCCTCGATAAACTCGACAATCTGCCCGGCGATGTCCTTGCCCGTGGCATTCTCGATGCCTTCCAGGCCTGGGGAGCTGTTCACTTCCATGATCACCGGGCCGTGATTGCTGCGCAGCAGGTCCACGCCGCACACATTCAGGCCCATCACCTTTGCCGCACGAACGGCTGTGCTACGTTCTTCGGGCGTAATCTTGATCAGCTGCGCACTGCCGCCGCGGTGGAGGTTGCTGCGGAACTCGCCCTCGGCGCCCTGCCGTTTCATTGCCGCGACGACTTTGCCGCCCACGACCAGGCAGCGGATGTCAGACCCGCCTGCTTCCTTGATAAATTCCTGCACCATGATGGCGATATTCGCGCCGCGGAACGCCTCGATGATCGATGCGCCGCCTTTCAGCGTTTCAGCCAGCACCACGCCGATGCCCTGCGTTCCCTCCAGCAGCTTGATAACCACCGGCGGGCCGTTCACCGCCTTGATGATCGCCTCGGCCTGTTTGGGATCGTTGGCATAGGCGGTCAGCGGCAGGCCCAGACCGTATTTCGCCATGATCTGGGTGGAGCGCAATTTGTCGCGACTGCGACCGATTGCCACGCTTTCATTCAGCGACCAGACCCCGCCCATTTCGAACTGGCGCAGCACGGCCAGGCCATAGGCCGTGATCGACGCGCCGATACGCGGAATGACCGCCTCGTACCCGCTCAGCGTCTCGCCTTTATATGTGACAGTGGGGCGATGGCTGGCGATATTCACAGTGCAGCGCGTGGTATTGAGAATATCGAGCGTGTGCCCACGCGCCTCTGCCGCCTCTACCAGTCGCTTGTGCGAATACAGGTTCGGATTGCGTGCAAGCATGGCGATTTTCATAAGATGATTTCTCTGGCGTCGGAGGATTGCGAGACGAGGTAGGATCGGCCGGGATTGACCAGAAAGCGTTTGCGCAGCGCCGTTCGCCCGACCAGCATCGGAAACACCATATCAGACCGGTCGGCCAGACTGAACTCCGCGCGAAATTCTATCCCGCCCATCGACAACGTTGTTTTGACGATAAGCCGTTCTTCGGCGACCCCGTTGGAACTGGTGATAAATCGATGGGCGACCCGCGTTGCCTCGCAATGGCGAGTGGGTTTCTCACCGCCGAAATCCAGATCGAAACGGGCAAATTCCAATCCATCGCGGTCGAACAGATCGATGTTTACAGCATGAAGTGACGAAGTGCGCGCACCGGTGTCGATCTTGGCCGGAATGCCCAGTACCCCAAGCTCGGGCAGAGCCACGACTTCGCGCCAGCCGACAATCGGGCGGCGGCGCATATCCTTACGTCTGTCGGTTTCAGCCAGTTCGCTCATTTGCCAGAAATTTTCGGCGCCGCTGCAATGATTCCCAACCCGTCTCCTCCGTCGCCGGTAGAAATCCGCCGGAGGACTTTACCGGAACGATACTCCACCTCGGCAACGGTGTCCGTACCTGTTTCCGCGACATAGATGCGCTCCCCATCAGGCGCCCACAGAATGGTAACCTGTAAGCGGGTTTGGGCATTTGCGCGATCATCGATTGTAATCGTCCGGACCAGTTTTCCTGTCGCTAGGTCGATCACGCTGAGCGTTGCATCGCTTAGATCGGAAGTGACTGCCACATCGCCCTGCGGGCGTATCGCAATGCGTAAGGGAAAACCTCCGGTAGCAACTTCGCTGCGTATCTCCAGCGTCACGGGATCAAGCGCAAATGCCCTGTCGGAACCACGCGCAGACACCCACAGGGTCTTCCCGCCGGATGTCAGCGCAATCCCTTCGGGTTCCATGCCGACCTCCACCGAATGGGGGGCGCGGCGGGTTTTCAGATCGACAAGCGTTACTGTTTTTGACCCGATATCGGTTGTCCACGCATGATTGCCGTCAGGCGAAACGGCAAGCATGTGGCTGCCCACTTTGCCCGTTCCGTATTCGAAGGTTTCCGCCTTCTCTAACGGATTGCGAACCCAGAACACCGATTTGCGGCCTTCCGCTGTAGAGTAAAGGTCCCCGTTGGTGTGCCACACAATTCCATGCGGACGAGCGTTGTCACCCAGCTCGATGCTTTTCACCCGCTCCAGCGTGTCGGTGCGGAAAAGGTCGAGCCGCGTTCCCCCATAGCAGGCGAGCGCTACATGCTGCCCATCAGGAGACGTCGCCAGTTCATGCGGATTGGCACAGGCATCGATACGGCGAAGCTCTCGTCCGGTCGCAAGGTCGATCTGCGACAGCGAATTGCCGAACTTGTTGGCGACAAACAGCGTGCCGGTAGCTTCGGTGGCAGCAGAGGGCACGCGCTGCGTATCGCCCACCGCAGCGCACCCGGGCAGGCCCAGAAATGCCAGCAGGGCAAATGGAGCGTGCGCCCTCACCAGCCCGCTTCCACGCCCTCGTTCTGCTCGTCCAGCCATGCCTTTAGCGGGGCGAAGTATTCGACCAGGGCAGCGCCGCTCATTTCGCGGCTGCCGGTGAAGGCTTCCAGCGCGTCGGGCCACGGCTTGCTCGCGCCCATTTCCAGCATCGCATTCAGGTTGTTGCCAACATCTTCATTGCCGTAAAAGCTGCAGCGATGCAGCGGCCCTTCCCATCCTGCCTGATCGCAGGCCGCCTTGTAGAACTGGAACTGCAGGATGCGCGCTAGAAAATACCGCGTGTAGGGTGTGTTGCCCGGAATGTGATACTTCGCGCCAGGGTCGAAAGCATCGGCGGGGCGCCCGGTCGGCGGCGTAATCCCCTGATACTCTTCCTTCAATTCATGCCATGCACTGTTGTAGGTATCGGGCGTAATCGAACCGTCGAACACGCCCCAGCGCCATTTGTCGACCAGCAGACCGAACGGAAGGAACGCGATCTTGTCCATCGCCTGACGCAGCAGCAGGCCGATATCCTTGTCGGCACCCGGAACGTCCGCACGATCGAGCATATCGATCTGCACCAGATATTCCGGCGTAATAGACAGGGCGATCATGTCTCCGATTGCTTCATGGAACCCGTCATTGGCCCCGTTGAGGTGCAGATAGTCCTGCTCGTTATAGGCCCGCTGGTAATAGTTGTGCCCAAGTTCGTGGTGGATCGTAGTGAAGTCGTCCGCATTGCGCTTGATGCACATCTTAATGCGGATATCGTCCTTGTTATCCAGATCCCATGCGCTGGCATGGCACACCACGTCGCGGTCGGCCGGCTTGGTAAACAGGCTGCGTTCGTAAAAAGTATCAGGCAGCGGCTCGAATCCGAGTGAGCTGAAGAACTGCTCCCCCACCTTGACCATATCGACTTCGCTATAGCCCTTCGCTTCGATCAGATCGGTCAGATCATAGCCAATGTCGCCAGCACCATCCGGCGCGACCAACGGATATATATTACCCCATTCCTGCGCCCACATGTTGCCCAGCAGGTCGGCACGGATCGGCCCTGTGGCAGGCTGCACCGCATCGCCATGCTTCTCGTTCAGCTTGGTGCGGACGTAAGTATGAAGCGACTGGTAAAGCGGCGCGACTTCCTGCCACATCCGCTCAAGTTCGGCGGAGAATTCCTCGGGCGGCATATCGTAGCCCGAGCGCCACATCGCGCCAGTATCGCTGAAACCCAGTTCCGCTGCGCCCTGATTGGCGATGTCCACCATGCGCGCGTAATCGTTCTTCATCGGCGCGCCGACCTGCGTGTGCCAGCTGGACCACATTTCGGCGAGTTCGGCAGGGGTACGTTCGATATTGCCCATTTCCGCTTCGATGTCAGAGCCGTTGATCGGTTGACCGTTCAGCGTGCCCATCCCCCTGCCGTACTGGCTGTTCAGACGGGTGGCGATCTCATTCAGCTCGGTCGCTGCACCTTGCGTGGTAGGGGCTGGCAGGACAATGCCGTTGCGCAGCATATCCAGTTTGCGCGCGACTTCCGCATTCAAACCAGGCACAGTCGCGTACTTCGCTGCTTCCAAAGCATAATTGACGCTCTTCTCAGTACCCTCTGCGCCGACAGCCGCCGCCATCGCATCGGTATCCTGCGTCAGATAGGTCGCATTGACCCAATACACCCGGCCCGCCTCAACGGAAAAGTCGTACATATCCTTCTCGACCATCGCGACCCAGTTTGCTGCACCCTGCGGAGTCATTAAAAATTCGGCGTTGGTCTCCATCGAAGCGGAATGCTCTGTATGGCCATCGGCCAGAGCAGGCGAAGCAAGCGAAATGGCGAGTGCGCCAAGCGCGACGGATGCGAATTTCATGAGCGGCAATCCCTTTATGGTAATCAGTTTCTATTGATACCGGAATGCACTTGGCCGCGCGCTTAATCAAGCAGCACGGCGTTCCATCACCAGGCCGATGATCGGCAGCACGAAACAAGCAATGAAACCGAAAGCCTTGGGCCAGTACATGGCAGCGGCAAGCGCAGCTTTTGCATTATCGCCCTGCCCCGCTGTCAGTTGCTGGAGTTGAAGGGCAGTTTCGGTGAAATCGGCCCCACCGAACACCAGCGCAGCGAAGACCAGAAGCGCGCCTAGAATACGCATTTTTCCGGTTCCCCCGCGCAGAAAATAGAACCCGCCCAGCAGGCTGCCCAACGTATAGATCGCGATAAAGCCAAGATCGCTCAGCATTGCGGTCAGCGCATCGCGGTAAACCCCGGCCTTGCTCCACGCAGCTTGTACTTCGTCCACACGCTCAGCCGTTCCTGCACGCTGATGCGCCGTGATGCCGTCTGGCACAGCGTCGATAGTCAGGGGCAGATGCAGCCAGATTGCGACTGCAAAAGCCAGCAACCCTCCAATCCAGAAAATCAGGAAACGCTTGCGGGAAATCATCCGGTTTCCGAAAGCCAGCCTACAATGACGCGCCCCAGATCGGGCTTCGTCACACTCGACATATGGGTGCCTGGCACTTCTCGGTAGTCCGCTTCTGGGAGCAACTGAGCCAATTCCTGCGCACTGCCATTGTCGCGGTCTTCATCGCCGCACACTACCAGAGTGGACATCGTCACATTTTCCAATTCGGCCGCATCCATGTCTGGTAATGTCTGCAGCAACAGCCGCGCCGCTACACGATCGACGCCCTGACTTTTCAGGAACTGCATGGAGAGATAGGCCGGATCGTCGCGCTGGATATTCTCGAATTCGTCAATCACCCTCAGAAAATACCCGCTGCGCTTGGACCATTCGCCCAGCCCGGCCATGCCCATGCCGCCGACCACCAGCCGCTGCGGCGTCAGCAGCCCCTGCGCCACAGCATGGAGCGATGTGCGAGCACCCAGCGAAAACCCGCCCAGCACATAGTCGACCAGTCCCAGATGCTCGACTAGCGCAACTACATCGCGCACCAGCACATTCTGGGGGTATTTTGCCGGATCATGCGGAGCATCGCTTTCCCCATGAACCCGAAAATCAAGCATCAAGACTTCATACCCAGCGGCCACAATGGCTTCGGCATGCCCCCATTTGATCCAGTTCATCTGCGCACTGGAGAACAGGCCGTGCAGCAGAACGAATGGCGGGCCGGAACCGGTGCGGTGAAGTGCCAGCTCCGTTCCATCGAAAGAGGGGAAGCGTTCCGTTTTCATGTCTTCTCGAGCCCTTTTTGCTCCATCCGCCACAAGGCCATCTCGATGCGATCCTGACCGAAGAATGGTTCATCATCGAACACCAGCGTTGGCACGCCCCAATGGCCGACCTGCTCCAATGCAGTCTGGTTGGCCGCGATTTCTACGTCCAGTGCTTCTGAATGAAGTTCGGCTTCTGTCTCAAGCTCGACCAAGTCCAAGTCGGCCCGCGTCGCTGCACCAGCCAAATGGTCGCCCAGATGCCAATCCGTTGCTCCGCCCCAGATCAGTTGACCCGCTTCATGCGCAAACGCCAAGCCCTTGTTCCGGCGCGCCGCAGCTTGACCCAGCCGGGTGATGCGTTTGATATAAGGCTGCTCCGCTGCAATCGTGCGGGTTGCCATGTTTTGGATGATCGGATCGGGATTGGGCGCGCCGAAAGGAATACCATGAAACTGCGCCACCCGCATCATATCGCGCATGGTGTAGCCCAGCCAGTTGGGATGGTTGCGCTCGAAGAAATCGGGCTGGCGTACCGCCAGAGGCCAAACGGGGCGCAGATCAATGGCGAGATCGTACTGCACCGCCATCGCGCGGTATCTGCCCACCGCCAGATAGCTGTAGGGCGAACGGAAACTGAAATAAAGCTGGGCTGTCAGAGTCATTCGCACATCTTGCCCTCAGGTAATCTGCAAGTCACCCCTTCTTCAAATGCCGCCGACCCAACAATTCCGCGATTTGTACGGCATTCAGCGCCGCACCTTTGCGAAGGTTGTCGGATACGCACCACAGGGTCAGTCCGTTTTCCACCGTCGGGTCTTCACGCACACGGCTGATATAGGTCGCGCCATCACCGGCTGCCTCAATCGGCGTTACATATCCGCCATCCTCGCGCTTATCGACCAGCATGATGCCCGGTGCCTCACGCAGAATGTCCATTGCCGCGTCGGCGCCGAGTTCTTTCTCGAATTCGATATTCACTGCCTCGGCATGGCCTACGAATACGGGCACACGTACGCAGGTCGCGTTCAGCTTTATCTTGGGATCGAGAATCTTCTTCGTCTCGACCACCATCTTCCATTCTTCCTTGGTCGATCCGTCGTCCATGAACACATCGATGTGAGGAATGACGTTGAAGGCAATCTGTTTGGTGAAGGTTTCAGACTCCACCGGATCGCCCACAAAAATCGCGCGGCTTTGCTGGAACAACTCGTCCATGCCCGATTTACCGGCGCCGGAAACCGATTGATAGGTGCTAAGCACAACGCGCTTGATGGTGGCCGCCTTGTGCAGCGGGGCAAGCGCCACGACCAGTTGCGCGGTCGAGCAGTTGGGATTGGCGATGATATTGCGCTTCGTATAGCCGTCGATGGCGTCGGGATTTACCTCGGGCACAATCAGCGGCACATCGGGGTCCATCCGGTACAGCGAGCTGTTGTCGATCACGATGCAGCCCGCAGCAGCAGCCTTGGGCGCGTACTCCTTCGCAGGGCCACTGCCTGCGGAAAACAGGGCAATATCCCAACCTGCCCAGTCGAAATGCTCGATATTGCGGCATTTGAGCATTTTGCCGGTGTCGCCATATTCCACTTCGGTGCCGTGGCTGCGGCTGGAGGCGACGGCGGCGATTTCGTCGGCCGGAAACTCCCGTTCGGCGAGGACCTGCATCATCTCGCGTCCGACATTTCCGGTCGCTCCGACGACTGCTATGCGATAGCCCAAATTACTTCTCCGAATGATTGTGCAGGAACCCTCCTGCCTTACAGCAGCGCGGTAAAGGCGGGAGAAGGCGTTTGAAACCCCCTTTTGCCATATCGTTGCGATGATTGAGCCTGCAATGCCTCTGGGAAGAACGAAGCTGCACGCCCGCTGGCGATGGCTCCTGGCTTTTCCATGACGGCATGAACCAGCGCCGGCTTTGGGCAACGCTTGGCACAAGGACTCGGTTACATTTGGAAGCTGATCTGCCAGCATCTCCAGCTATCGGATTATGCACAAGCTGCTGGGTTATATTCCCAACAGGCAGTCAATTCCGACCGGTGGTTTTCCGCGCGGTACGAACAATTGTCCGATACCCGCCATCATTATATCCTAAGCGCAGAGCAAAACCCACAAGTCGCGGCGCCCGAAGAAGTTGCCCGTATCGCACTGGAATGGCTTAATATTTCAACGTGATGCATAGTTAAAAACCAGAAAGGGCGTTCCGGCCTAAACCGGAACGCCCCCTCTCTTGGTGTCTTTTCAGACTGCAACGCCCGTAGGCGTGTGCTCTTCTATTTCTACTTCGCGTCCTTCGCAGGACGAACATCGCGGCGCTCTGCGATACGTGCAGCTTTACCGGTGCGACCACGCAGGTAATACAGTTTCGCACGGCGCACAACACCGCGGCGGACCACGGTCAGGCTATCGACGATGGGCGAGTACAGCGGGAACACACGTTCCACGCCTTCGCCAAAGCTCATTTTGCGTACGGTGAAATTGCTGCCCATACCGCGGTTCGACCGGGCAATGCACACGCCTTCGAAGTTCTGCACACGCTCACGCGTACCTTCGACGACCTTCACACCCACACGCACCGTATCACCGGCGCGGAAGTCTGGAATTTCTTTACCGAGGTTATCAATCGCTTCGGCTTCGAGTGTCTGGATCAGATTCACTGGTCCGTATCCTTATGTTCATGCCGCGCGCCAGAGGCAGACTGGACCCGAGCACCCCGATAGCGCTCCCATAAGTCCGGCCTGCGTAACCGTGTGTCGGTTTCCGATGCAGCTTTACGCCACGCCGCAACCTTCGCATGATCCCCCGATCGCAGCACTTCAGGGATCGTGCGCCCTTCCCATTCCTGAGGTCGGGTATATTGTGGATATTCGAGGAGCCCTTCTTCGAAGGATTCTTCGGTTCCACTAGAAGCCGCGCCCATTACGCCCGGCAGCAGCCGAATGCAAGCATCGAGTATGGCCAATGCGGCAGGTTCTCCGCCCGACAAGACGATATCGGCCAGACTGATTTGCTCTATATTGCGGGCTTCAAAAACGCGTTCGTCGAAGCCTTCGAACCGGCCACACATTATCGTGACACCGGGACCCGCCGATAACTCGCGAATGCGCTCCTGCGTGATCGGCTTGCCCCGCGGTGTCATGGCGAGGACTGGCGCGCCCGGTTGCCGTTCCTGCGCGTGGTCGATCGCAGCGCCCAGCACATTGGCTTTCAGCACCATGCCAGCGCCACCTCCCGAGGGAGGATCATCAACCTTGCTGTGCTTGTCGACAGCAAAGTCGCGAATCTGGACCGTTTCCATGGTCCAGTCGCCGCGATCCAGCGCCCGCCCTGCGAGAGAGACGCCCAGCGGCCCGGGAAACATCTCGGGATAGAGGGTCAGAACTGTGGCAGCGAAGGACATACTCTCGCGCTTAGGAGCGCTTACGGAGATAAAGCAAGGCAGCAGTAAAGCAGGTAATCGCCAGACCGGCGAGATACCACGCTGTGTAATCGCCCCATGTCAGCCCGCTGACACCCAGCAGAAAAGCTATTAGAAAGGGCACGAGCGGGATCGTCAGCGCCGCCAGCAGCATTGCGCCGCCGCTGCGCCAATTGTCTCGAAATGTCACGCAGGTCAGCCCGATCGAAGGTAGCGCAATCATCAGTATCACGATGACTTGGGTCCAGTGATAACCAGCGATCATGCAGCTTCCTTAATGGATAGTTCCGCTACGACAAACAGCACCATGTCCGCAGCCCCATTCCAGCACCGCGATTCCAGTTCTGTCAGTTAACGCCATACATTATGCGAGTGCTTACGATAAACTCGGACCACAGCCATCGCTTACGTGATGGAATGGCGCAGGCTGGCAAAGGCTGACCGGTCATTCGCAGAAGGCTGAGGAAACGACCATGCGGTCTGAGTCCCACTCGATCACGGCCTGTTTCGTCATCGGAATCATGAAAGTTTTCATACCCTTTTCAGGAGCAGGGTCCTTCTTGATCTCGATCACGTCGGTCGCGCCGTAATTCTGGACGTCGACAACTTTCCCGACGCATGCGCCAGCGTCGTTCACTACTGCCAGACCCATCAGGTCGGCATGGTAATATTCGCCCTCTTCCAGCGGAGGGAGCGTTTCACGAGTGACTTTGAGCTGGGTACCGCGCAGTTTTTCAGCTGCGGTCCGGTCCGCGATTTCGGCGAAGCGGCCAATCGCTCCGCCTTTGTTGTCGCTGCGCAGTTTGGTCAACGTCAGCGATCCATCATTAAAGCTCTTGTGAGCCTTCAACGCATCGAAACCATCGCCCAGAAGCTTCAGACGGACCTCGCCCGCCACGCCGTGCGCGCCTGTGGCGGCGGCAAGGGTGACGGGCGCTTCCTTCGACAAGGCTTATTCGCTCTTGGTTTCTTCGTCGGCAGGAGCTTCAGCCGCAGTTTCTTCGGCGGGAGTTTCTTCAGCCTTCGTTTCTTCCTCGGCAGGAGCGTTCTTGGCTTCTTCTTCGGCAGCCTTCAGTGCTTCAGCAGCGTCGGCTTCCTTCTGGGCCTTTTCCTCGGCCCGCTCGGTGGCTTTTTCGCCGGGCTTCGCTTTGTTCGGGTTGTTGCGGGCTTCACGCTCGCGAATGCCAGCGGCATCTAGGAAGCGGGCAACACGGTCGCTCGGCTGCGCGCCAACGCCCAGCCAGTATTTCGCGCGGTCTTCGTCCAGCTTCACGCGGCCCGGATCGTCCTTGGCCAGCAACGGGTTGTAGATGCCGATCTGCTCCAGATACTTCCCGTCACGGGCACGGCGGCTGTCGGCTGCCACAATGCGGTAATAGGGGCGCTTTTTCGCGCCGCCGCGGGAGAGACGAAGTGCAATTGCCATGATATTTTCCTTTGGTAATTCGTTTAAATTTAATGCGCTATTTCTTCTTGTTCAGTAAATTCGCAAGGTCAGGCGGGATGTTCCCGCCGCCGCCCATTCCGGGCAGGCTGGGCATTCCGCCGCCTCCGCCCGAGGGTGCTCCGGCACCGCCCATACCGCCGCCGCCACCGCCAAACATGGCAGCGAGGCCTTTCAGGCCGCCCATCTTCTTGATCTGCTTCATCGCGCGGGACATTTCCTGATGCATCTTCATCAGCTTGTTCACGTCCTGCACAGTCGTGCCGCTGCCCGCTGCCACACGCTTCTTGCGCTTGGCATTCATCAGCGCGGGATTGCCGCGTTCTTTTGCTGTCATGGAGCCGATGATGGCGTCCAGACGATTGAGGTATCCGTCGTCCACGCCGCTGTCGGACATCGCCGCTTTGGCCTTCTTCATACCCGGCATCATGCCAGCCAACGCGCCCAGCCCACCCATATTCTGCATCTGCTTCAGCTGCATCCGCAAATCGTTGAGGTCGAACTGCCCCTTCGCCATCCGTTTGGCGAGGTTCTCAGCGTCTTCTTCCTTAATCGTAGCGGCGGCTTTTTCCACCAGGCTAACGACATCGCCCATACCCAGAATACGGTCGGCAACGGAGCGCGGGCGGAATGGCTCCAATGCATCCAGTTTCTCACCCGTACCGGCAAATTTAATCGGCTTGCCTGTGACAGCCCGCATCGACAGTGCCGCGCCGCCACGCGCATCGCCGTCCATCCGGGTAAGGACCACACCGGTCAAAGGAACTTCGTCAGAAAAGTTCTGGGCAACGTTGACCGCGTCCTGACCGGTCAGCGCATCGACCACCAGCAGCACTTCGGTGGGACTGGAAACGGAGGCAACTGCCTTCATCTCGGCCATCAGCGCTTCGTCGACATGCAGGCGACCTGCCGTATCGAGTATCAGTACGTCGAAATTCTGCAATTGTGCGGCTTGCATCGCACGCCGAGCTATATCGACCGGCTGCTGCCCCTCGACAATCGGCAGGGTCGCGGTATCTACCTGAGTGCCGAGTACAGCCAACTGCTCCTGCGCCGCAGGGCGATTAACATCGAGCGAGGCCATCATGGCCTTCTTCCCGTGCTTCGCGCGGATATGCATGGCGAGTTTGGCAGTCGTGGTCGTCTTACCGGAGCCCTGCAGGCCGACCATCATCACAACGACCGGCGGCTTGGCCTCCAGATTGAGCGGAACATGGCCATCGTCGCCATCCTCTCCGCCAAGCATCGCAATCAGTTCGTCATTGACGATCTTGACCACTTGCTGGCCTGGAGTCACCGATTTCAGGACGCTCTCGCCGACGGCCTTCTCGGTTACCCGGTCAATGAAGTCGCGCGCCACCGGCAGGGCGACATCCGCCTCCAGCAGGGCAACCCGCACTTCACGCATCGCATCGCGCACATCCTGTTCGCGCAGGGCACCCCGACCGCGCAGGCGGTCGAACGTGCTACCAAGGCGATCAGAAAGAGCGTCGAACATAAGCGAGCCTTAATTCCTCAAGAAACCATCCACCCAGCTTGGGGCCAACGGAATACGAAAAACGCCGGCGAACGAAACCTCGTTGGCCAGCGCGCGAGGCAAAGATGCCCCGACTTTTTCTATAAAACCATTTTATCGTACTTTGGCTCAGGTCGGTAGCGAAAACCGTGCTTCGCGAGAACCGGAACTGAGCGGACATCAGGTCCGTGAGCACCGGAAGCGCAGCGAAGCGCGGTTTGCAGCCCGTCCTGAAACAAAAGACGGTGAAATGGTGGAGCCTAGCGGGATCGAACCGCTGACCTCAACACTGCCAGTGTTGCGCTCTCCCAGCTGAGCTAAGGCCCCAATCATTTATTCAAAGCAGCACGCCTTTCAGCACACTACCCCTTTCGAAGTAGCGCCCCTTAGAAAGCGCGCCACCGCGATGCAAGAACTAACTTAGGTCTCGGGACCCTCATCATCGCCCTTGCCCTTGGATACGCCAAGATCATCGTCGCCACCAAGATCAACTTCGTTGTCCGGGGAATCATCATCCTCGTCAACGTCGATATCCAGATCGTCATCGGCCAGATCGCTGTCTGCCGCGGCGTCTTTCTTCTTTTTCTTCTCGTCTTCTTCGAAGGTGATCGGCTGCTTCGCCTTCAGGACAGGCTCGGGTGTCCACTCTTCACCACATTCGATGCAGGTGACGGGATCTTCCTTACCCAGATCGTAAAAACGGGTTCCGCATTTGGGACAGCTACGCTTGGTACCCCATTCAGGCTTCGCCATGATGTCAGTTTCCTTTGGTCGGGCCGCTAGGGACGGATGCCTATCGCCGCGCAAAATTTCGAGGTTCAATGATGGGCATCCGCAATGCCCGAATCAAGAGTGCGGCGCGCCTTGCCATGCAGGTCTGCCACTGTCAAAGCCGCGCCCGATATCATGACCTCTTCAAATAGCCATTCCGGCCCGACGCCCCGCCCCCACCGCTTCATGCCATCCGGTTCGTTAACCGGCCGTGTTCGTGTGCCGGGCGATAAATCGATCAGTCACCGCAGCATAATGCTGGGTGCGTTGGCTATTGGCAAAACGAAGGTAACAGGGCTTCTGGAAGGCGAAGACGTTCTTGCCACCGCCACTGCAATGCGGACGATGGGCGCGCGGGCAGACCGTATCGGAGACGGGGCCTGGTCAATCAATGGCGTAGGTGTTGGCGGATTACTGCAACCCGGAACTGCGCTGGACATGGGCAATTCCGGGACATCAACACGTCTGTTGATGGGTCTGATTGCCAGCCACGGGATTACAGGAACATTCACCGGCGATGCCAGCCTGTCGCAGCGCCCGATGGGCCGGGTGATAGAACCATTGTCGCGTATGGGCGCACAGTTTCATGGCTCACCCGATGGCACTTTACCGCTGGTGGTAGAGGGAATGTGCCCCGCCGTACCAATTGAATATCGGCTGCCGGTTGCCAGTGCACAGGTCAAAAGTGCGGTGTTGCTGGCGGGACTCAACACACCGGGCATCACGACTGTGATCGAGCCTGTGGCAACACGCGATCATTCCGAGAGAATGCTGCGCGGCTTCGGAGCAGAACTTAATGTCGAAGAGCTTTCCGGAGAGCGCATCATTACCGTTCAAGGCGGAGCGGAATTGCATCCGCAAACCATCGAAGTGCCGGGCGATCCCTCTTCTGCGGCATTTTTCGTCGTAGCGGGCCTGTTGGTCGAGGGCAGTGATCTGGTAGTCGAGAATGTCGGCCTCAACCCGACCCGCGCCGGATTGTTCAATGTTCTGCGCGAAATGGGCGGGCATATCGAGGAACTGAACCGCCGCGATGTTGGCGGAGAGCCGGTGGCCGATCTACGGGTGAAATATTCCGCCCTGACCGGAGTGGATATAGACCCCGCCCTCGCCCCCAGCATGATCGACGAATTTCCGGTCCTGTTCGTCGCCGCCTCGATGGCCAGTGGCACGACTACCACCTCCGGGCTGGATGAATTGCGAGTAAAAGAAAGCGACCGCCTGTCGGTAATGGCCGCGGCGCTTTCAGGTGCAGGCGCACATGTGACGGAGCACGAAGACGGATTGGTGATAGAAGGAACAGGCGGTATACCTCTACGCGGATTCGCCAACAGCCGAACTAAAACCCACCTCGACCACCGCATAGCAATGAGCATGGCCGTTGCTGGTCTGGCATCGAAGGACGGGGTGGAGGTGGATGACACGCGCCCCATTGCGACCAGTTTTCCGAACTTCATGACGTTGCTGGACAGGGCAGCAGATTGATGCTTGCTGCCACTTGGTCCTATCTTGGCAAAGGCGGGGGCCCCGCTTTCCTACAACCGGCGCTCCTCATTTTGAATTTCCGCGTTCGCGGGAATAACGATGGTTCGGAATACGAAACATGACCACACCGCTCGACATCTATTCCTGCATCGGATTTTTCGGCACAGCCTGTATTATCGGTGCCTACGCCTATCTGACGCTGAGCAAATCTGTGAATCCGTATATCCTGCACGGCACAAATCTTGCCGGAGCCGCACTGCTAACCGTCTCGCTGGTCGTTCACACCAACTGGCCCAGCCTTGTGCTGGAGGGGTTCTGGGCCGCCATCGCTATAACCGGTCTGACCAAGGCCTTTCTCACCCGAAAGAAAACGCCATGATCATAGCTGTCGACGGCCCCACTGCATCGGGCAAGGGCACTATTTCCAAGGCTCTAGCGGTGCATTTTGGGCTGCCGCATCTGGATACGGGTCTGTTGTATCGGGCTGTGGGGCGGCAGACGTTTCTGAATGGCGGAGAGCCTGACAATGCAGACGATGCACTGGCCGCCTGCGCATTTCCCGACAAATTGTTGGCTGATGCGTCCCTGCGCAGCGAAGTAGCGGGCGGCATGGCGAGCCAAGTCTCGGTCCATCCTGCTGTGCGTAATGCATTATTCGATCGTCAGCGCGCCTTTGCTCTGCAGGACGGGGGCGCGGTGCTGGACGGTCGGGATATCGGCACGGTCATCGCGCCTGATGCCGATGTGAAGCTTTTCGTTACCGCCAGCATTGAAGCCCGCGCCCAGCGCCGGTTTGCGGAAATGCAGGGCCGTGGCGAGGACGTGCAATTGGATGTGATCGCCGAAGATTTGCGTCAGCGCGACGAGCGTGACCGATCCCGTGCCGAGGCCCCGTTGGTAGCAGCGCCCGGTGCACTTGTTCTCGACACCTCGGCGCTGAGCAAAAGCGAGGCAATTGCCGCAGCCATCGACGCTGTCGAACAGGCGTACGGATAGGCAGTAAGAGCGCCACACCGGAGAAAATCTGTTTGGCCGTAGTCTAAAGCGCGTAGGTTATTAAATAGCGCCTTGTCCTTTCCTCTCGCCGGATTGCTCTCAACGAAAGACCCACTCGCTTTATACAATTCGGCACGGCAAACCTCGGCTTCCGATATTTCCAGCACGACGCTACAGATTTTCAAACCGGCTTTCAGCGTTCCAGTCTGGCGGCCAAACTGCTTGCTTTTCGCAGCCGCTCGGCCTATGCGCCCGCCGGTCTGACAGACCAAACTCACGCACACACTGTCGCAAAAGACACCTGCATCGGCATCCGGCCCTGCGGGTACATCGGCCCTCTTGGCCCGCCGCGCGCAATTCCGCGAGTGGTGGAGAAAGACCCCGGTAAAACCGGTGGCCGGAATACTTGACGAACACAGGACTGCAAAACTTTATGGCAACTCAAGAGATGCCCACGCGCGACGATTTCGAAGCGCTGCTCAACGAACAACTCGGCAATGCGGATGATGGCGGCTTCGAAGGCCGCGTCGTCAAGGGCACCGTCACCAGCATCGAAGCTGGCATGGCGATTGTCGATGTTGGTCTGAAGAGCGAAGGTCGTATCGACCTCAAGGAATTCATGCGCGGCGAAGACGATCACGGGCTGGAAGTCGGCTCCGAAGTCGAAGTCTATGTCGACCGTGTCGAAAACAGCGATGGCGAAGCCATGCTCAGCCGCGACCGCGCCCGCCGCGAAGCTGCCTGGGACAAGCTGGAAAGCGAATTTGGCGAAGAGAAGCGCGTCGAAGGCCGCATCTTCGGCCGCGTCAAAGGCGGCTTCACAGTTGACCTTGATGGCGCTGTTGCCTTCCTGCCCGGTAGCCAGGTCGATATCCGCCCCGTACGCGATGTCACCCCGCTGATGGAACAGCCCCAGCCCTTCCAGATCCTGAAGATGGACCGTCGCCGCGGCAACATCGTAGTCAGCCGCCGTGCCGTTCTGGAAGAGACACGCGCAGAACAGCGCAGCGAACTGATCGAGAAGCTGGCTGAAGGCCAGGTTATCGACGGCGTCGTCAAGAACATCACCGATTACGGCGCATTCGTTGATCTGGGCGGCATCGATGGCCTGCTTCACGTCACCGACATGAGCTACAAGCGGGTCAATCACCCCACCGAAATGATCGAAATCGGCCAGACCGTGACCGTTCAGATCGTTCGCATCAATGCCGAAACACAGCGCATCTCGCTGGGTATGAAGCAGCTTGAAAGCGATCCGTGGGATGGTGTTTCGGCGAAGTATCCGGTCGGCATGAAGCTGAACGGTACCGTCACCAACATCACCGAATACGGTGCGTTCGTGGAACTGGAAGCCGGCATCGAAGGCCTGGTCCACGTTTCCGAGATGAGCTGGACGAAGAAGAACGTCCACCCCGGCAAGATCGTCAGCACTTCGCAGGAAGTCGAAGTGGTGGTGCTCGAAGTCGACAGCGAGAAGCGTCGTATTTCGCTCGGCCTCAAGCAGGCCCAAGGCAACCCGTGGGACGATTTCGCAGAGCAGTTCCCTGTCGGGGCAAAGGTTCAGGGCGAAGTCAAGAACGCTACCGAATTCGGTCTGTTCATCGGCCTGCCCGGCGATGTGGACGGCATGGTTCACATGTCCGACATCGCATGGGGCATCTCCGGCGAAGACGCTCTGGCGCTGCACCGCAAGGGTGAAGAGGTCGAAGCGATCGTTCTGGATGTCGATATCGAGAAGGAACGCATCAGCCTCGGCATGAAGCAGCTCGAAAAGGGTGCACCGAGTGCAGAAGGCGCCGGCGGCGACGAACTGCGCCGTGGCCAGGTGGTCACCGTGACTGTCCTCGAAGTCCGCGATGGCGGCCTCGAAGTGCAGGTTGGCGAAGACGGGGCGACCGGCTTCATCAAGCGTTCGGATCTTGGCCGCGACCGTGACGAGCAGCGTCCCGATCGCTTCCAGTCCGGCAGCAAGGTGGATGCACAGGTTACCGGCTTCGACCGTTCGAAGAAACCGACCTTCTCCATCAAGGCCCGCCAGATCTCGGAAGAGAAGGAAGCAGTGCAGCAGTTCGGCTCGTCCGACAGCGGCGCATCGCTTGGCGACATTCTGGGCGCGGCCCTGAAGAAAGACGACGAGAAGAAGTAAGCTTTCCAAGGCTGAAGAAAGGCCCGCCTTCCCATATGGGAAGGCGGGCCTTTCCTGTTTGGAGCGAACCGCGTAACATGAGCCCATGCTTGAAATTCACCAGTTCGCCTGCCTGTCCGACAATTACGGATTTCTCCTGCACGATCCGGTCAGCGGCGAAACTGCCGCAATCGATACTCCGGACGGAAAGGTCTATCTCGCGGAGGCAGAGGCCAGGGGTTGGACGATCACTCAAATCTGGAACACTCACTGGCATCCCGATCATGCGGGCGGAAACGGTGTAATTGTCGAAGCGACAGGCGCGAAGGTAGTGGCGCCCAAGGAAGTGGAAAAGCTGTCGACCATCGATGAGCTGGTTACGCATGGTGATATCGTTACGCTGGGTGCGCACACTGCCCACATAATCGACGTTTCCGGGCATACTAACGGGCACATTGCTTTTCATCTCCCGGACGCCTCAATCGCTTTCGTCGGCGATGCCGTATTCGCTCTGGGCTGTGGGCGGATGTTCGAGGGAGAGCCCAAGCAGTTCTGGGACAGCCTCGACCGGATCCGCGCCTTGCCTCCGAAAACCACACTGTACTGCGCGCATGAATACACCGCCGCCAACGCCAAGTTCGCGCTGCATGCCGATCCGGGCAATGCCGCTCTGCAGACCTATGCCGATGAAATCACGGCCAAGCGCGAGCGCGGCGAGCCGACCGTCCCCACTGAACTTGGCCTCGAACTGGCGACCAATCCGTTTCTAAGGGCTGACGATCCGGCGCTTATGGCGAAATGGGGTGGCAAGGCCCCGCACGAGACATTTGCAGCCTTGCGCGCAGCAAAAGATGCTTTCTGAACTTTATGCGCGCGCTGGTCGTCTCCCGGCTGTCTGACGACCTTTCAGGCATCGAACTGATCGACCTGCCGATACCCGAGCCGAAACAGGGTGAGGTTTCAGTGCGGGTGCATGCCGCATCGCTTAATTATCCCGACCTATTGATGACCCGCGGCGAGTATCAATTTAAACCCGAACCGCCTTTCGTCTCCGGCATGGAACTGGCGGGCGAAGTCATCCTTGCGGATAGCGAATGCCCTTTCCAACCAGGCGACCGAGTGACCGGCGGCACCAAAACCGGCGGCTTTGCACAAGTGGCCAGCGTGCAAGCGCGCAGTCTGCGCATCATCCCCGATGCCATCAGCTTCGCTCAGGCGGCGGCAATGGGTGCAGCCTATTCCACCGCCTACACAGCACTTATCGAGCTTGGTGGACTCTCGGCAGGGCAGACTGTGCTGGTCCACGGGGCAAGCGGCGGTGTCGGGCTCGCAGCATGCGATCTGGCTGGCGCATTCGGAGCGACGGTGCTTGCCGCAACCCATAGTGAAGCGAAAGTAGAGCGACTGAAAGCAGCCTCGGGCGCGGACCACGTAATCCTTAATAAGGGGCGTTTCCGCGAGAGCGTGGCCGACCTTACAAATGGCCAGCTGTGCGATCTCGTGTTCGACCCCGTAGGCGGTGATGTATTCGATGAAAGTACACGCTGCGTGGCATTCGGGGGCAAGCTACTGGTCGTAGGTTTCGTCGCCGGGCGTATCCCCGAAATCGCACTCAACATTCCACTCATCAAAGGTTTCTCTCTCGTCGGGGTGCGCGCCGGAGAATATGCTCGACGCTTTCCTGAACGCGGGAAAGCTATCCATGATGCAGTCGATAAGCTGATGGCTCAAAAGCGCCTTGCACCGCATATCGACAAGATACTGCCGCTGGAACAGTGGCGCGATGCATTCGGCTCCATGCAGTCCGGCGAAATTATGGGCAAAGTGGTCCTGGAGCCGTAAAAGCAATCCGGTCATACGAAAAGGGCGGCCACACCGGACCGCCCTTCTCTAAGCTTACGTTCAAACAGGCTTTACAGCGCGGCGATAACTTCGTCCGCCAATTTGCTATCAGCCGCAGCGTCATGCTTGTCGGCAATAAGTTTGCGACTGGCAGCAGCAGCGGCCATCGCTGTGCGGGTGCGGACATCCGCCACTGCTTCACGTTCGGCAGCGGCGATCGTATCCTGCGCCATCCGCTTGCGGCGCTCTATGAGCGCTTTGCTGTCTGCTTCAGCCTTTTCGACAATTGCATCCGCTTCGCGGCGGGCATTATCCATCATGCCTTCCGCGTCCTTTTCAGCACCGGCAATCTTGCGCGAATATTCGTCGCGTAATGCTTCGGCTTCGGAGCGCAGTTGCTTCGCTTCATCCAGCTGTTCACGGATGGCTGCAATGCGAGCGTCTAGTCCACCGGTAATCATCCCGGGGACTTTTTTCCACACCATGACAGCGATCAGCACGGCCATAGAGATCGAGACGATCACATAGGGTTCCATGCCCCACAGCGATGGCCCCAACGATTCCGGGATATCCTGCGCGGTAAAGACTTCAGGTGCGTTAGACATGTGCCAGCGCCTCCTTAACGGCCTTGCTCGCGCTAGGCTTGGTTACTTTCACACCTGCGAGGCGCTGGGTGATGTCCTGCGCAGCTTCGGCGGCAACCGCCTCGATTTCGGTCATCGCGCTATCTCGCGATGCAGCAATGCGGGTTTCCGCCTCGGCAAGCTTGGTATCGAGCCGCTTCTGTGCAGCGCCGATTTTCTTTTCCGACTGAGCCGCAGCATCCGCTTTCGCTTGCACCACCAGAGCCTGAGCCTGATTGCGGTTTTCGTTTTCACGTATGCGCCACGCGTCTTCTTCTTCGTCCGCTCTGTCCCGCGCAGCCTGCGCCGCAGCCAGATCGTCAGCGATCTGTTTATCGCGGTCCCCCACGGTCGCCATTACACGCGGGACCATGCCCCGGCCGATGACGAAGAAAACGAGGCCGAAGAACACCAGCAACCAGAATATCTGGCTGGAGTATGTCTCGGCGAGCTGGGCTATCTGAGGCATTGCTTACGTCCTGCGAGGTGGCGGCCGGGAAGAACATCGATGCGAGCCAGGGAAACCCCGGCCCGCATCGCTATAATCTTCGTCGATTAAGCGACGAAGATCAGGATCATCGCGACAACGAATGCCAGCAGGCCGAGAAGCTCGGCTGCGGCGAAGCCGATGAACAGGCGGCCCTGCTGACCGTCTGCTGCTCCGGGATTGCGTAGAGCGCTTTCCAGAAAGGAGCCGAACACGTTACCCACACCGATGGCGGCCATGCCGGCACCAATTGCTGCGAGGCCTGCACCGATGAGCTTTGCTGCTTCTGCGTCCATTAGAAAATTCCTTTGAAGTCTGTCGTTTGAGAAAACTGGTTTGAAAAACTTAGTGAAGGTTCTCTGCGTCGTTGATGTAAAGCGACGTCAGGAGAGCGAAAACATAGGCCTGAATGCCTGCGACCAGAATTTCCAGCGCACTGATGCCGATCATCAAAGCGAAGCTGGGCAATCCGACCAGAAGGCCAAAACCGATGCCCGCATTGGTCCCGTCGATCACGAAGCTCGACAGAACTTTCAACAGAACGTGTCCGGCCATCATCGCCACGAACAGCCGCAGCGCAAGGCTGAACGGACGGACGAGGAACGAGATGAGCTCGATCGGAAAAATAATCGGAATCATCGGCAGCGGCGTGCCGTGCGGAACGAACAGGCTGAAGAAGTGAAAGCCATGCTTCCAGAAACCGACCAGCAAAACAATGGCGAAGCTGATGACTGCAAGAACGCCGGTAACCGTGAAGTGGCTGGTAAAGGTAAACGGATGCACGCCAATTATGCCCAGTGGCAACAGGCCGAGGAGATTGGCAAACAGTATGAACATGAACAGCGAGAACACGTAAGGGACGTATTTCTTCCCCTCCTTCCCGATATTCGCATCCAGCATATCCTCGATAAAGCCGGTCGAGCTTTCGACCATGACTTGCCAGCGGCCAGGCACCAGATCGCGCTTCATGCCGCCCCATACGAACAGGAAGAGCACGATAGCGGTTATCATCATCCACATCGAGCTGTTGGTAAATGCGATGTTGAAACCGGCAATTTCCCAGTTCTGCGAACCCAGAATGGGTTCGATGTGGAACTGGTGCATCGGGTCGACTTTGCCTTCTTCGGCGGCCACGATAATTCCCTGTGCGTTTACGCAAAAAATATGCGCGTTCGGTTTCTGACGAACCTGAGCCTAGCCGTCGTCCGACGGGGTCTGGCCCTGCGTGCTCGCCATCTTGAAAATGTTTCTGAAGGCCACGATTATCCCGAGGAACAATCCGATCAACAGACCCCAGGGCGAGGTATCGAACAACGCGTCAACCGCAAAGCCGATAACCAAACCGCCAAGAATCCCACCAAGCAAATCCGCAAGCACCCGGTTACCACTGCGGTAGTTCGCATCGGCACCGGTTGCCTTGGGACGGTTACGTTCACTTTCCCGCTCGGTTGCGGCCTTTAACCGCTCTTCGAGCACGTCAATTCGCGCATCCTCGGCAATGGGTTCTCGTGCGGGCTTGTCATCACTCATGCCATGCTCCTGTTTGGGAATGCGTAGCACGGGCGAAACCTGCCCGCCGAGGGCGCGATCCCCCTAGGGGTGGGTCGGAGCCAAGTCAACCAATGGAGACGAGGTAATCAGTGGTTTTTAACGCGCAGTATGAGCGACTGGATTACGGGCAGCGAGGGTCTCGCTGGGGCGCGCCTGCACCGCGGGTCTGCCAATTGCCTCCGGGAGCCTGATATTTCTCTCCTGGTTGCGTCCGATTGATCAGCACGCACCCTTGGGTAAAGGCGTATTCCTCGATCGTGGCATTCTGCGATTGAGCGCGCTGGGTATAATTAGCCCGCCGCTTGATATTGAGATCTGCCACCAGCTTGCGAATCGACGCGTCCTGATTACCGACCACGCCGAGATAGCCGTCCATCTTCTCCCCGATTGCGCCGTTCGCACGTGCCGCTGCATAAGCGGGGTCGCGCTGGGCCATTGCGGCAGTGGGCATAGCGAACGACAGCGCAGTTAGGCCCAGCAGGCCAGCTTTCGCAAAATTCGTCGCATTGGTGCGCATTGAGGTAGGCATTGGCATTTCCTTGTTCGCCGAAATCAAAAGATATCGGGGTTCTCATCGATGTTGTCGCGAACATCTGCCGCGAGCTGATAAATCACTTCCTGCCGGATGTTGATGTTAAGTTCGATCACAATCGCTTCATCCGGCGCATTCACCTGAATGCAGCCACCCAAACCGAGCGGTATCGCCATCAACACCGGCCATCGTACTGCCCCGCGTGGTCGCGTATGCAAACCTCCCTGCCGGGAGCACGTTTTCGCAAAGCGAAAGCAAGCCGTTAATTTGGGCGAATTCATGGCAGATTCTCGCTTTCGGGGGTCTGAACGGGGGTTGATTGCGTTGCAGTATTGTTGGGGTCCGCAAAGTCGGGATCGACAATCTCTGGCGCCTCTTCACCGCTGACAGAGTTCCGTAACTGCACCCCATCATTCGAGACGAGGCCCAGTTCGCGGGGATCACGAACGTATGCCGGGTCATAAATCGAACGCACATTCGTCAGCAACTGATAGAACGGCGCCCGGATATTTATATTGAACCGCAGGGGCAATCTGGCCAGTCGACGAGTGATAAAATTGCGTTTTGCCCCTTCACCCTGGCTCACCCCGTCGAACCGCACCTGAGTCAGGATATCGCCGGTCAACGGGCCGTCGATGCCTACTTCCATCCGCTGATACTGTAGGGATCGCAAGGCATCGAAGGCAAAGTTCGCAATCGGCGACAGGTCTTCATAAGTCAGTTCCCCAACGTAAGAGAGGCTGCCACCGGGCGGGCGCGAGGTCAGGAGCCCCCGATCTATCCTCCCGTTTCCGATAGCATCGAACACGATAATCAACTGCCCGTCAAACGTGCCACTGGCCGAGAAATTGGCAAGCTCCATTCTTTCCAGCAACTGGTTGGCCTCGAGCCCGTTGATGGTGAAAGAATATTGCCGGATTTCGCTTTGACCGATGGTGATAGCAGTGGGTTTCATTTCCAGCGTTCCACCTAGAAACGGCCAGCTGCCGCCCTGTACCGACAGAAGTTCCCCATCGCGAAGTTCAAATTGTACCGTCCCGTCGAACACCTCGATACCCGGATTGATGGCTGCCACTTGCAATCGCTGTTCCGGCGCAGTGGTCAGGCCCAGCAGATCGTCGAACACTATTGTGCCGCGCGCGCCTTCTACCGGACCGAAGATGGCAGCTAGGTTCAGCCCGTCGGAAGAGAACCGCCCGGTGCTGGTCACCGAATCGGCATTCCAGTCGATACGCCCCGAACCGGTAACCGCGCCTTCGACATTGGCCACCACGCCCAGCGCCAGATTGGTCAGGTCGGTCGGCTGAAGCGCGTCCCCGAACCGGATGCCGAGAACATCCAGATCGGCGAAGCCCGCCGCGCTGATCAGGTTATGGCGGATATCGACGCTGGTCACTACAGCGTCACTGACCGGTGTCCGCATCACGGCTTGGGCATTAATCACATTGTCCGCCAGGCTCAACGTCGCCTTGCGGGCCACCAAGGGTTCAAAACGGGCCACTTCAGCCCGGTCTTCCAATACGAATGCACCCTCACCGATCGACAGCACACCTCCGCGATAAGCCCAATCCCCACTGGCCTGGAGAATATCAAGCGGAACAGCAGCCAGCCGGATGTCGGCTTCGGCAAAGCTACCTGACAGCTCTCCGCCCAGCTTTCCCGTCAAATCGGTGACGGCGAAGCGCACTCCGGATTCCGGTGGTCCCAGTTCGACATCGATAGCGCTGGCCGTAAAGGTCCCGGGCCATGCAAACCCCACTGGACCGCTGGCCAGCCTTAACCTCGTACCGCCGACCCTTCCCGACACATCAAGTGTCGGCACCCCTGCAGCGATCCGGAAGCCGCCTGCACCGGCACCCGTCCCAGCTTGCAAAATCGGTTTTCCGCGCGCCGGACACAGGGTAAGGCTCTGCCGGTCCAGTTCCAGATTGGCATAAACCAGCCGGTCGAACTGCGCGCGGGTACATTCATTCCACAGGGCCAGACCCGCTCCGCTGGTCCAGCGCCCTGAGACCGGTAGCTCCAACCGGCTGACACTGCCGCCAGGTAATCTGCCACTCGCGGTGATTTCTCCGTCAAAGGAAACAGTCCCGCTGCGCGACTGGCGAAGGGAGAGGCGCGGGATCGCTACCCGGTCCGCTCCGACCCCATATTGCGCCATACCCAAATTCAATACCAGTTGGCCGTTCGCATCCTGCTCCATCCGCCCTTCCATGCGGGGCAGGTCAGGGCCGCCGGTGGCGATATTACCGGAAAGCCGGGGAATGTCCGCTCCCAGAACCGCGCTGCCCCGAGTGAGAGACGCGAGAATCGCTCCACCGCGACTGGCCAAGATTGCCCTTGGGACCGTCACCGTCGCGCCATTTTCAGAACTACGGTAGCGGGCGGTGGCGCGCAATTGCGAACCCGGCACCTGACGTTCCAATGCAATAGACAATTTGCGGATGATAGGGAATAGTAGCGTATCCCCCGCCCCATCCTGCAGACTAGCCAGGCCAGACGTGAAGCCACGCGTGACAGCGATATCCTCCGCCGTCCCTTCCGCCGATACGTCCCATGGAGCCAGCATATCGCCGGATCGGAAACTCCCCCCCATAACCAGCCGCCCTGCACCGAACTGGCTGCTTTCGATAGCCCGCGCCGTTATATCGTAGCTGCCAACAATCCGGCCATCGCCATATTCCATACGGCCTGATAGATCGGCCGGTCCCGCAGCCACAGCGCCGCTAGCCAAACTGGTAATACGGCCTTCGAACGCCGCTGTCAGTCCCTGAAAATCTTCGTCTGCGGTCAGCACCAAAGGCATGGCAACGTCTGTTACCTCGATCCCGCCATTGCACCGCGCATCCGCCATGCGAAGAGGGCCGCTGATGCGGGGCTTCCCCGCCATGATGGTGAATTTGCCGAATAAAGTTGCATCGCTGGCCACACAATCACCAGCCATCAGACGCGGTGCATTGATCGCCAACATCCCCAGGAATCCATCGGCCAATACGCCCTGCCCGTCGGCTTTGATACCGAACGCGCCATACGGCGTTTCAATCCGCGCTCTGCCATCAACCACCGCAAGGTTCAGATCGGGCAAACCATCACCATCTTCGCTTTCAGGAAGCAGCAGAGCATCGAGCGAACCGAAATTGATACCTTCTGGCCCGGCCTCACCCCAGAGACGCGGACGTATCACGCGGATTTGACCGATCTGAGGCCCAGACAGCCGGTACGCCAAATCGATCTCAACCCGCTCGATCGTAAGATCAGGCTTTGCAGGATCGCCGATTACCACATTGGTGATGACCTGCCGTTCACCGGAAATACTCTTCACTTCATACGTGATCGGCAGATCGTATGGTTCGAGCTGTTCATCGATAAGGTCGGCCGCCAGATCGGTACGGTTGAGCCACAAGGACAGCAGCACCGCGACTAGGGCGAGGAAAAATGCCAGCATAACGCGCCCGCGCCATTTGTGGCGGCGGCGCACAGAACCAGCCGCAGGCACAGCGTCAGCTTCGTTTTCCGGCAGTGGTTCTTCAGACTGACCCATCCTGCTCCACTTGCGCGAGCGTAATGGCAAAGGCAATGCTAACGGTCGACCGTTCCACCCAAGCACATACGGGGAAGTCTTGCCGCAAGCTACCGATACCAACCATCTGCCTGCCGGAAAGCCTGCATTGCACAGCGGCACCGGACATCGCCAACGTCTGCGCGACCGGCTTCTGACCGGCGGGGCTGAGGCGCTGGCCGATTACGAGGTGCTGGAGTATCTGCTGTTCGGTGCCCTCCGGCAGGGTGATACCAAGGTTCTGGCAAAACGGCTACTCGACCGGTTCGGATCGCTGGGCGCTGTACTGGATGCCGATCCCGCAGCCTTGGCCGAGGTAAAAGGTATGGGTCAGGCCAGCGCTGCCACCCTCAAGGCAACCGCGCTGGCTGCGCGCCGAATGGCCCGTAGCAAGGTGCAGGATAAGCCGGTGCTGGGCAGTTGGCAGGCACTGCTCGATTACCTGTCGATCGATATGGCCAATCTGACGGTGGAACGGGTCCGGGTGCTGTATCTCGACACGCGCAACCGCCTGATCCGCGACCACCATGTCGGCGATGGATCGGTCGACGAGGCGGCTATCCACCCGCGCGAAGTCATCCGCCGCGGGCTGGACGTTGGCGCAACCGCGCTGATTCTGGTCCACAACCATCCCAGTGGAAATTCCGAACCAAGCCGGGCGGATATACAGATCACTCAGCGCATCGCCGAGGCCGGCCGGTTGCTGGGCATAACTGTGCATGACCATGTGATCGTGGGCCGCGAAGGCCATACCAGCCTGCGTGCGAAGGGATTGATTTAAGCACCGGCCAAGCCTAGCCGCGCGGCACACCCCTGCCGTCTACTATCGGAGCTTTCAGACTATGGTCCCCCGTTACGCCCGCCCCGCCATGACCGCTCTGTGGGAGCCGGAAGCGAAGTACCGTATCTGGTTCGAGATAGAGGCTCACGCGACACAGAAGCTGGCCGATCTGGGCGTCGTTCCGGACAGCGCAGCCAAGGCGCTGTGGGACTGGTGGGTAACGGAGCCCAAAATCGACGTCGCTGCAATCGATGCCAAGGAAGCCGTCCTGAAGCACGATGTAATCGCGTTTCTGGACTGGGTCGCAGAACAGGTCGGTCCGGAAGCCCGCTTCATGCATCAGGGCATGACCAGTTCGGACGTGCTCGACACCACGCTGGCGGTGCAGCTCGCACGCTCTGCCGATATTCTGCTGGAGGATCTGGACCAGTTGCTGGCGGCCATCAAAAAACGCGCCGAAGAGCACAAATACACGCCAACCATCGGACGCAGCCACGGCATCCATGCAGAGCCGGTGACCTTTGGCCTCAAGCTGGCGCAGGCCTATGCAGAGTTTTCTCGCAACCGAGAACGGCTGGTCGCGGCCCGCCGTGAAATTGCCACCTGTGCTGTCTCGGGCGCAGTCGGCACGTTTGCCAATATCGATCCGCAAGTGGAGGAGCATGTGGCCGAACGCCTCGGCCTCGCCGCCGAACCGGTCAGCACACAGGTTATACCGCGTGATCGGCACGCCATGTTTTTCTCCGTTTTAGCGGTCATTGCCGGTTCGATTGAGCGGGTTGCTGTCGAGGTGCGGCATCTGCAGCGCACCGAAGTTCTGGAAGCCGAGGAGTATTTTGCCCCGGGCCAGAAAGGTTCGAGCGCAATGCCGCATAAGCGCAACCCGATCCTGACCGAGAATTTGACCGGCCAGGCACGCATGATCCGCGGTTACGCCATGCCGGCCTTGGAAAACGTCGCATTGTGGCACGAGCGGGATATCTCTCACTCCAGTGTCGAGCGTTTTATCGGTCCTGACGCCACCATTACGCTCGATTTCGCTCTTGCCCGTCTGACCGGAGTAATCGACAAATTGCTGGTATACCCTGAACGGATGCAGGCCAATATGGACAGGATGGGCGGGTTGATCCACTCGCAGCGCGTTCTGCTGGCATTAACGCAAGCAGGCATCACCCGCGACGATGCGTACCGGCTTGTCCAGCGCAATGCGATGAAGGTGTGGGAGTCCGACGGCCGTACATCGCTGCTCGAACTGCTCAAGGCGGACCAGGAAGTGACCGCCGCTCTGAGTGAGGAACAGCTCGAAGAGAAGTTCGATCTTGCTTATCACTTCAAGCATGTCGACACGATCTTCGCGCGCGTTTTTACCTAGCCGCACCCCCAGGTCGGTACACGCGCACTTTACCTGTTGCCGTCCCGTCCCTAGCGTTGGCAGGCAACAACGGAGATACCGACCATGCAATTCGTCCGCACGTTTTTGTGGGTTCTGATCCTATTCGGCCTGCTGGCCTTTTCGTACTTCAACTGGCAGCCGGTCGAAGTCACTATTTGGGAAAATCTGGTGCTGGAGACCAAGGTTCCGGCGCTGGTCGTGGTATCGTTTCTGCTCGGCTTGCTGCCCATGTGGCTGATTCATCGCGGGGCGCAATGGCGGGCGAAGCGACGCATTTCATCGCTGGAAGCGGCAGCGGAAAGCCAGCGGCGTCTGGCTACGCCCTCCACACCTCCGGCAGATACCACCGCTAGCCCTGCACCTTTCGCCAGCAGCACAACAACTACGACGGCAAGACCTCCGGAACCCGATGCCGGCCCACTCACCAGCGATCCTGTCTAGGATATCAACATGAGCAACCCTGTCTATCTTGCGCTCGACCTGCCCCGTCTCGAACAGGCGACGGCACTGGTAGAAAAGGTGAAGGCACATATTGGTGGGGTGAAGCTGGGGATGGAGTTTTTCTACGCACACGGCGCGCACGGGGTGCACGAAATCTCCCATTGCGGCCTGCCAATCTTTCTCGATCTGAAACTGCATGACATTCCCAACACCGTGGCGGGCGCGATGCAGGCGATCCATGTCTTGGAGCCTTCCATCGTCACGGTTCATGCCAGCGGCGGACGCGCAATGATGGAAGATGCCAAAGCCGCTGCGGCCGAAGGCACGAAAGTTGTCGCCGTCACGATGCTGACCAGCATGGACGAGCGTGATCTGCAGCGTACCGGAATTTCCGGAACCCCGCATGAACACGTTCTGCGTCTGGCCGAGCTGGCGGAGGCAGCCGGGCTCGATGGTATCGTCTGCTCTGGCCAAGAAGTGGGCGCAGTGCATCGTCAGTGGAAAAACGGCTTCTTCGTTGTCCCGGGCTTGCGCCCTGCGGGTTCTGCAGCGGGTGACCAGAAACGTGTCGTAACCCCGCGGCAAGCACGCGATGACGGAGCCGGTGTGCTTGTTATCGGCCGCCCGATCAGCCGCGCGGAAGACCCGGCCCGGGCAGCCCGGGAAATCGAGGCGACGCTATGAAACTGCTTAGAGCCTTAGTCATTATCGGTGGATTGACCGCCTGTGTCCCGATGGGTGAAATCCATGATCGTGCCGCCGTGCAGGAGCAGGTCGGCGAAGTGACACGCTTTGGCGATGTCGCGCTTCGCGAACTCGCGCCAGGTGTGTGGCAGCATACCACCTATCTCGATCTGCCCGGAATCGGCCCCGTACCTTCCAACGGCTTGCTGGTGGTGGATGGCGAAGCCACGCTACTGGTCGACACCGCATGGACAGAACCGCAAACCGCACAGATCGTCGCATGGGCAGACGGCGTACTGGAAAAACCGATCCGTGCGGCTGTAATCACGCATGCACACAAGGATAAGATGGGCGGCATTGCGGCGTTGCATCAGGCGAATATCTCAACTTATGCCCATCCTCTCACCAATGAAGATGCACCTGGCAACGGGTTTCAGCCTGCACGCAATGTTCTCACGTTTGGCGGCAATGGTTGGTTGAGCGGCGATCAGGTGGCATTCCTCGATCCGCTTGAAATCTACTTCCCCGGCGGGGCGCACACCCGCGACAATATCACTGTTGCCGTTCCCGCAGCAGGCATCGCATTCGGCGGCTGTATGATAAAAGGAACCGAGAGTGAAACGCTCGGTAATCTGGCCGATGCGGATGTAAATGCCTATGCTCGATCGGCTCGCAATTTCGGCGCTGCTTTTCCCGATTACGCAGTGATCGCCATGAGTCATTCGCAGCCCGAAGGCCGTGAGGCGATTGCCCACACGGTTGCACTGGCTGAAGAACTTTAGCACCGGCCGTTCATCATGACCCAGATCAAGATTTGCGGCATCAGCAATATGCGCGGGCTTGATGCAGTTATTGCTGCACGGGCCGACTATGGCGGATTCGTTTTTTATCCGCCCAGCCCGCGTAACGTGCAGCCGGGCGAAGCAGCTGAACTAACCAGTCGCGCCAAAGGACATCTTGGCCGAGCTGGACTATTCGTGAACCCGCAGGACGATTTTCTGGCCGAAGTCCTCTCATCAGCCGATCTTGACGTTGTGCAGTTGCAAGGTAGCGAGAGCCCTGAGCGGGTCGCACAAATAAAATCGCGGTTTGGCATCCCGATCTGGAAAGCGGTCTCGGTCGCCACGAGAGAGGATGTCCAACGGGCCGAGATATATCGCGAACTCGCGGATTTCATTCTTTTTGATGCGAAAACTCCGCCCAGTGCTCTGCCGGGTGGGATGGGCCTGAAATTCGATTGGACCCTGCTGGCGGACTTTGATGTCGGCATGCCGTGGGGTCTCGCGGGAGGCTTGGATGCCGGAAATGTGGATGACGCAATCGCCGCGACCAACGCCCCCCTTGTGGATGTGTGTTCCGGAACCGAAAGCGCTCCTGGTATCAAGGACGTGGACAGAATCGCGGCCTTCTGCAAAGCCGCAAGAAACTCAGGATAACCCATGAATATCCAGCCAAACTCTTATCGTACCCAGCCTGATGATCGCGGGCATTTCGGCGAATTCGGCGGACGTTATGTCGCTGAGACCCTGATGCCGCTGGTTCTCGATCTGGAGCGGGAATACCGCGCAGCGCAGGCCGATCCCGCGTTTCAGGCCCAGTTCGACGATTTGCTGGAGCATTACGTGGGCCGCCCCTCTCCGCTCTATTTTGCTGAGCGGCTGACCGAAGCGCTTGGCGGGGCGCAAGTCTGGTTCAAGCGCGACGAACTGAACCACACCGGCGCGCACAAGATCAACAATTGCATCGGGCAAATCCTGCTCGCCATGCGGATGGGCAAGAAGCGGATTATCGCGGAAACCGGCGCGGGCCAGCACGGGGTCGCCACTGCCACCGTCTGCGCGCGATTTGGCCTGCCTTGCGTGATTTATATGGGCGCAGAAGACGTGAAGCGGCAATCCCCTAATGTCTTCCGCATGAAGCTGCTCGGCGCAGAAGTCGTCCCCGTCACCAGCGGCGGCGCGACGTTGAAGGACGCGATGAACGAAGGGCTGCGCGACTGGGTCGCGAATGTCCACGACACGTTCTACATCATCGGCACGGCGGCAGGGCCGCACCCCTACCCCGAAATGGTCCGCGATTTCCAAAGTGTGATCGGTACCGAAGCGCGCGCGCAAATGCTTAGCCGGACGGGGCGCCTGCCCGATCTGCTGATCGCCTGCATCGGCGGCGGATCGAATGCGCTGGGCCTGTTCCACCCATTCCTCGACGATGCCGATGTGAAGATGCTCGGCGTGGAGGCGGCAGGCCATGGCCTCGATGGCGACGAACACGCCGCCAGCCTGCTGGGCGGATCGCCCGGCGTGCTGCACGGCAACCGCACCTATCTTCTGCAGGACGAAGACGGCCAGATCACCGAAGGCCACTCGATCAGCGCGGGTCTGGACTACCCCGGTATTGGTCCCGAACACGCATGGCTTAAAGAAACCGGCCGCGTAGAATACATCGCCGTGACGGACGACGAAGCGCTGGATGGTTTCCAGCTACTTTGCCGCACCGAAGGCATCATTCCCGCGCTGGAGCCTTCACATGCGATTGCCGCCGTGACTGATCGTGCGAAGACGATGCGTGAAGATGAGATCATTCTGATGAATCTGTGCGGGCGAGGCGACAAGGACATCTTCACCGTAGCTGAAAAATTGGGAGTGAAGATTTGATCCTAGGCTGGCTAAATCGCTGGTGGGCCTGTCGATATGGTCTGCTGCTGCCGCTGGCCTTGTTCGGTTTCGCCGGAATTATCTGCCTCTACCTGTTCGACGCCTGGAAAAACGCAGCTTTCGTCCGCTCGCTAGTATTTGGAAGTTTTATTCTCACAATCCCTTTTTGGCTGCGTACGACCCTAGGAAACAAGAGCCAGTTTTGACCCGCTTCTCAACCGCCTTCGCCAAACCTGCCCTTGTCTGCTTCGTCACTGCTGGCGACGGAGACACTGGGGCCAATCTCGACGCGCTGGTCGAAGGCGGCGCCGATGTCATCGAGTTGGGGATGCCCTTCACCGATCCCATGGCCGATGGACCAGCAATTCAGGCGGCAAATATCCGCTCGCTGGGCGCAGGGACTAAGACGGCCGACGTCTTCGCCATCGCCGCCGCCTTCCGCGCGCGCCATCCCGACGTGCCGCTGGTGCTGATGGGCTATGCCAATCCGATGGTGCGGCGTGGGCCGGAATGGTTTGCCGATGAATGTGCCAAGGCGGGCGTGGACGGAGTGATCTGCGTCGATATTCCGCCGGAGGAAGACGAAGCGCTTGGCCCTGCCCTGCGCGCGAAGGGCATTGCGCCGATCCGTCTCGCCACTCCCACCACCGACGCCGCGCGCCTGCCCACAGTGCTCGGTGGGTCTGACGGATTCGTCTATTATGTCTCGGTCGCAGGGATTACTGGCAAACAACAAGCCGCTCAGGCCAGCATCGCCGATGCTGTCGCGCGGTTGAAGGCCTCCACCGACCTGCCGATAGCAGTGGGTTTCGGGGTCCGCACTCCGGAACAAGCGGGCGAAATCGCGAAGGTTGCCGACGGCGTTGTGGTCGGTTCGGTTTTGGTTGAACTGGTTGGCCAGCATGGGGCCGACGCCCCTCAGCATCTCAAAGCGCTCACTGCATCCCTTGCCAAGGCAGTGCATTCAGCGGCAAAGACTACCGCATGAACTGGATCACCCGCGTACGCAATTCGCTCCCCTTCGTCGCAAAACGCGAGACGGCGGAAAATCTCTGGGTCAAATGCCCTTCCTGTCAGGAAATGCTTTTCGTCAAGGAATACGAGGAGAACTTGCATGTGTGCCCGTCCTGTGGCCATCACGGCCGTATTGGTGCCGACGCGCGCCTCGGCCTGCTGCTGGACGAAGGGTATTCCCTCCTGCCCCAGCCCGAGGTTGCGGAAGACCCGCTGAAGTTCAAGGACACCAAGAAATACACCGAGCGGCTGAAACAGGCGCGCGCGAAAAACCCGCATAAAGACGCCTTTACCGTGGGTTCGGGCAGTATTCTCGACCAGCCTGCCGTCGTCGGCGTGCAGGATTTCGGGTTCATGGGCGGCAGCATGGGCATGGCTGTGGGCACCGCGCTCTGTGCAGGCGCTCAGGAAGCGCTCGACCGGAATTGCGGTTATATCGTGGTAACCGCCGCTGGCGGCGCACGAATGCAGGAGGGCATTCTCAGCCTGATGCAAATGCCCAAGGCGACCGTGATGACGCGCCGTCTAAAACAGGCAGGGCTGCCCTATATCGTCGTGCTGACGGACCCGACCACGGGCGGCGTGACAGCCAGTTACGCAATGCTGGGCGATGTCCAGATTGCCGAACCGGGTGCTCTGATCGGCTTTGCCGGGCAGCGCGTAATTCAGGACACCATCCGCGAGCAATTGCCTGACGGTTTTCAGCGCGCGGAATACCTCCACAAGCATGGAATGGTAGACCGCGTTGTGCACCGCAAGGACCTGCGCGAGGAGCTGGCGATACTGCTGGATTACATGCAGGGTGAGCAGGCCGCCTGACTTCCTGCCCGCAGACGGCAGGGGGTGATTGATGGACTTCGCGACTTCCGAAAACGCAGCTGTACAGGCGCAATTGAACAGGCTGGGCGCGCTCACCGTGCCCGATGGTCGGCTGGGGCTCGGCACGATCCGCGCTTTGCTGGATCGGCTGGGCAATCCGCATCGTAACCTACCGCCAGTTTTCCATGTCGCGGGCACCAATGGCAAAGGCTCAACCTGCGCCTTTTTGCGGGCCATGCTGGAGGCCGATGGCAAGCGTGTCCACGTCACCACCAGCCCGCATCTGGTGCGCTATAACGAACGCATCAGGCTGGCGGGAAAGCTTATCGAAGATGATGCGCTGGCTGCGCTGTTGAAGGAGGTGCTGGATGCAGGCGACGATCTGTCACCCAGCTTCTTCGAGGTCACCATCGGCGCCGCCTTCCTAGCCTTCAGCCGCACGCCTGCCGATGTGTGCGTGGTAGAAGTCGGCCTCGGCGGAAGGTTCGATGCGACGAATGCGCTGCAGTCTGGGGCGATTGCAGCCTGCGGGATCGCCGCGCTGGGGATTGATCACGAACGCTTCCTGCTGGCACCCGAGGATGGGGCACCGGGTGATCCGCTGAGCCGAATTGCTTTTGAAAAATCGGGCATCGCCAAAAACGGCAGTTCGCTTGTCACCTTGTCCTACACTGACGGTCCGACACTGGAGATCGAGCGTGCTGCGGCGAAACACGGTGCACCGCTGGCTATGCGAGGCCGGGAGTGGTCTGCAACCGTTAGTGAGACGGCCCTGCACTATACGGACCGGCATGGCGAACTCGCCCTACCCTTGCCAATTATGCTCGGCGTGCATCAGGCGGAGAACGCCGCTCTGGCCGCCGCGATGCTGCGCCATCAGGATATTGTTACAGTATCCCCCGATGCGATTGCGAAAGGCATTCGCAGTGCGCACTGGCCGGCTCGGCTTCAACGATTTTCTAATGGCAAGCTCGGCGAAATTGATTTCGGTTTCGACTTCTGGCTCGATGGCGGACACAATCTTCAAGCTGCCCGGGCCGTTCGGCTGACTATTGAGTCTGATCCCGATGTAATACGGCAGCTTCCCAAAGGGTTTGGCGTAAATGTCATCCTTGGCATGTTGGCAAACAAAGATGCCGAAGGTTTTATCGCTGAAATTGCACCGATTGCTCGCCAGTTTGTTGCCGTGCCGGTGCCGGGCCATGATCATCACTCAACCGTATCGCTGGAACGGATGGCACGGTCTGCCGGAATTGAAACAGTTCACAGTGCCGACGACGTGCTGGGCGCTCTGAACCTGCTTAATACCGGACGTCCTGGAGATGCCTGGAAACCTACTGCAATCATCGGCTCGCTCTATCTTGCGGGCGAAGTGCTGCGGCTGAACGGCACGCTGCCGGACTAACTACTCCGCCGGATCGCCCGCCAGTTTCGGGTCAGGTGCAACCACGCCAGATGCTTTGCCCAGCCGCGCCTGACGGATCCATTCGATAATACACAGCACTACTGCACCCAGTCCGATCAGCGTAGTCAGAATGAATACGTCGTAATAGCCGCGCTCCTCAATCATCTGGCCCAGCGCGCCACGGCCAAGCGTGCCTACCAACAATGTGAGCGATGACAGCAGCGCATATTGCACTGCGCTGTATCCCTTGGATACGATGCTGGAGAGGTAGGCGACGAACGCTGCTCCGGCGATGCCAACAGCGATATTCTCACCCGCAATCGCCATCATCAGCGTCGCCAGCCGGTCATCCCCGCCCATCGCATCGACAGCCCACGTAAAGCCAACCATATCGGAAAACGCCTGCACCCGCGCGCCGCCAAGCGCCAGATCGGCATAAAGTAAATTGGTAATCGCTGCGAGGAACGCGCCCAACGTCAGAGTTACCATCCGGCCGATCGCGGTGAGCAGATAACCGCCGAAGGCCAGCCCGAAGAGCAACGCACCAACGCCGAAGAACTTGGAAGCCACCGCGACCTCGTCCTTCGTATATTCCAGCTCGCCCAGATAAAACGGATACGCAAATGTGCCCCAGATCGCATCGGTGATGCGGTATGTCAGGACCAGCGCGATAACGATGATGATTGCCCAGCCCAGGCGGCCGATCAGGTCGGTCAACGGCAAGACCAGTGCGCGGTAGAGATGATCCATTGCCCGGTCACCAGTCGACTGTGCGGCATAGTTCGAAATGGGCTTGCCGCTCTGAATGCCGGGTCCATCTTCTATCCCTGCGGGAATAACGTATTTGCCCCTCTTGCGCGCGCTTTCGAGCCACGCGGCGACCATCGCCGGTAGCACTACGGTCGCGATAACGATGAGCGGCCCCATGTTGGAGATGAACTCGACCGAGTCCGGCCGCGCATCGGGATTGCTCGACAGGCTCCGAACCATGAATACGCCGACTGTGACCAGTGCCCAGCCCCACAGTAACCCGACGATGGCCAGGGCCGTCAGACGGACCCTTGGCAGCATCTGCCCAGCCTTGCGAAGGCCGTAGGGATCATCACCAAGTGCGGCCTGTTCGGCTGCTATGTCGGACGCGTTGGCATCGGGTGCCCACAAACCGGCGAAGCCAACCGCCAGCATCGTAAGCCCCATACCGAAATAGGTCGCAGGCCACCCGACCCGCTCGGCTGAAAACAAAGCAAGCGCGCCGCCGACAAGTGCAGCAATGCGGTAACCCATCTGGTAAACGGTAGAGAGAATGTCGATCGTCGCGACATCATCCGCCACGTCCACACGCCATGCATCGATCACTACATCTTGAGTGGCGCTGGCAAAGGCAGCGAGCCCGGCCAGCAGGCTGAAGACGCCAATAGTGGAATTGCTCGGCGTGATGAAGCTCAGCGCCACCAATGCACCGCCGATAATCAGCTGGGCGGTAACGATCCACTGTTTGCGTTTTCCCAGCTTGTTTACAAAAGGAATATCGATCCGGTCCAGAGCAGGCGACCAGAGAAACTTAAAAGCATAAGCAAGCCCTATAAGCGAAAAGACGCCCATTGTTTCCAGATCGATGTCACCCGCATCGGACAGCCACGCATACAGTGTCCCCAGAACAAGCGCATAGGGCAGACCGGCGGCAAAGCCGAACAGCAGCATATACCCGGTCTTGGGTTGTTTCAGCGCAGCCAGTACAGCACCCCATCCCGGTTTTGCTTTTTTTGCTGCCGTCGCTGCCATGACCTTGATCCCATCCGCACATTCGCGATAATCTGCCCCCCTAGCCTTTGGCACCAGCAGAGAAAACCGTTTGCCTACATGGTATCGTGGATGATTGGTGTGCCCTAGGTGAACCAGTATGGCCCGGCAGACATTGCACAGCACGAACTGAAAGCCTAACCGCAGCCCTTATGGCGCATACCGAAACCCGATCCCCCGACCGCCCCGATGGCGACCGCATTGCAAAGCTGCTGGCCCGAGCCGGAATTGCCAGCCGCCGGGAGGTGGAACGGATGATTGCCGAAGGACGAGTCTCGCTGAATGGGAAAGTGGTGGAAACACCTGCGACCTTCCTTGAAAGCCTGCGCGGTATTACCGTGGACGGCAATCTGGTGGGTAAGGCCGATCCCACGCGCCTGTTCGCCTTCCACAAACCGGTCGGGTTGCTTACCGCAGAGCGCGATCCCGCCGGACGCGCTACGATTTACGATGCGCTGCGCAATGCTCTGCCCAAGGATACCCCGCGTCTGATGCCGGTGGGCCGTCTCGATCTCAACACCGAAGGTTTGTTGCTGTTGACTAATGATGGCGGGCTAAAACGGCAGATGGAGCTGCCTTCATCAGGTATTCCGCGAACCTATCGCGCGCGCACCTACGGCGACATTGCCGAAAGCGATCTGCACGGCCTGATGGAAGGCATCACCATAGACCGGATGCGCTACGGCCAGATTGACGCCGACATCGAACGCGGCGGTGGCAAACAGGGCGCGAACAAGTGGATCGTAATGACGATTACCGAAGGCAAGAACCGCGAAGTTCGCCGCGTTCTGGAACATTTTGACCTGAAAGTCAGCCGCCTTATCCGCGTATCATATGGTCCGTTCGATCTGGGCGAATTGCCCCGCGGCGCTGCGGTGGAGATTGCCAAACAGGATGTTGGCCGTTTTCGCTCCAGCCTGCCCAAGGATGGTAAATGAGGATCATCGCGGGCGATTGGCGTGGCCGGAAAATTATCGCACCCAAAGGGGAGGAGACGCGCCCCACCGCGGATCGGACGCGGGAAACGCTGTTCAATATGCTCACCAGCCGACTTGGCACATTCGAGGAATTGTCGGTTGCCGACCTGTTCGCTGGTTCGGGCGCACTGGGACTGGAAGCCTTATCGCGCGGTGCAGCGCATTGCCTGTTCGTCGAGCAGGAGAAGCCTGCGCTCGATGCCATTCGCGCCAACATAACCGCGCTGGATGCACGCAGGCGCACTACAGTCAGTGCTGGGTCCGTGACCGCCCTCGCACCAGCGAAGGCTCCGCATGATTTGCTACTCCTCGATCCACCTTACGGAACCGGCGCTGCCAATGTCGCGCTGGACAGGATGATCCGCCTGGGCTGGATTGGCGAGGCAACATGGATCGCGGTGGAGACCAGCGTGGCAGAAGACGTCGAGGTTCGGCTGCTGAAGACCGATAAGGAACGCAAGGTCGGCAAGGCCAAGATTACGCTGTTGAGGCTGGCCTAGCTCGCAGTTTCAGTTTGGGGCGGAAACCGCTCGAATTGCGGCAAATGATGCGCTTCTGCCATCCAGCTGACCCGTTCTGCTGTTTGAATATGGCACTCGGCCGGAAGATCGTCGGGTTCATCCAGCGTACCGGTTTTTACATCGACCATGCCGGGCAGCATTGCATCATTGGAATAAAACAGCCCTGTCCCGCACTGGATGCAGAAGTGGCGGCGCGCATCCTCGGACGATGCGTATGTGCTCAGTTCACCGGTAATAGACAGCTGATCATCCCGCATCATGGTCCAGCCCGTCATCGGAGCGCCCGACGACCTGCGGCAATCGACGCAGTGGCATAACGCATGGTTCAACGGATCGCCGGAAATCTCGTACCGTATCGCGCCGCAATGGCATCCACCTGTCAGCATGTTTTTCCTCCATCAAAAGATCAGGAAATCACTAAGGCAGGTGCGCACCGGATCGGCAAGGTCGGATGGTGGCTCAAACATTCCTTCCCGGGCCGGCGCGCGATGCCTGAACTTACCGGGGGCTATGATCCTCCACTTCGTTCATCGCATCGTCTCCACGGTCTGCACCGTGCGGTGCAGGTTCCGATGGTGCGGTGCCAGCCGGTGGTTGGCTAGCCAGCATTTGCTGCTCCAGACGGGTCCAGGTCTGTTCCTGGTCAGCCACGCTCATGCCGATCAGCGTCAGCCGGTCAGCATCGCTCAGCATCCAGAACACTTCCTGCCGTGGCGGGGTGAGCGTCCAGAAATACATTTTGGTTTTCTCAGGCCAGCTATCGAACATCGCCTGACGTTCTTCCGGCCACAGGCCATAGGTGCGTATCTGCTCGGGTGACATAGCGGCATTCCCCGCCATATCATTCGGTCTTGTTTCACTCGCAGCCTCCCCAGGCATTGGAGCAGGTGGCACAGCCTCCTGTGCCATCAACGGTGCTACCGCCATCGTAATAGCCGCAGCAGCGGTGTACTTTATCAATCTACGCATAGGAATCTCCGAAATTAAGGGATACCCAAGCGTCACGAACACATTCACTTCCAGAACCGATCCGGCATCTCGAAGCCGATTTCTTTTGCCGCAGTCTCGAACCATAGTTCAAGGCGCCTACTCTTGCTTCATCGCGACAATGCGGCGTTTCGTCAGCAGCCGTTCTGCTTTTGGGACCAGATACAAAATGGGGGCCAACCACCTCAATCGGCAGTTGGCCCCCATTTTTCAAACGGCGCTACAGCCGATTACCGGTCATATTTCCCTATCGGACTAAGCGAACCACCAATCATCGGTTTGCAACATCGGATCTGCGCGAAAAGCCACTCAGGGGTTAACGCAGTTGTCAGTACGACCGTCATTGCAGACGGGGTATTCACCATTGTGCGGTGCCGGGGCGTTCTGAACCACGGCATTGCTTACAAAACGAACGTCAGAGTTTGTTGAAGTGGTACGAGCGCTCATTGCCGGCGCGGCAGGAGCCGTACCGATTTGGGTCGCAATACTGCGCCATGCCATAGCCTGATCGGCTGGCGTCATCCCAAGGATCTGGAGCCTTTGAGGATCATCCAGCATCCACCAGCCCTGCTTCTGATCTTCGCTTAGCGTCCAGTAATAAGCCTGCGCTTCTTTTGGCCAGCCCATATAGGTTTCCTTACGATTGGCAGGCCAGGTTTCCATCATGGTCTTTTGCTGTGCATTCAGCATGATATCGTCACCCGAACCATGATTATCGGCCATTACGGGACTTGCAGTGATCGCGAGACCAATGGCGGCGGCAGTGGCAAGAATGGTTTTCATTTTTCGCTCCTAATTCGTTCATCGAGTTTTCACGTCGTCACGATGATCAACCAGCCATCTATATAGAGGTTCCGAATTTCTCGGAGTTGCAACCCGTCGCTTGCGAATGGTTCACGCGTTCTTTACTTGTTCACTCGGAAATTATGACCGATCAGACCCACCCCCATCGACCACCCGCCGCTGTAGAAACGGCACCACCCCCTGTGGAAGGAAATATACCGTCCTATGCTGCACGGTTGAACGATCCCCAGCGCGAGGCTGTACTGACCACCGAAGGCCCGGTGCTCATGCTGGCAGGAGCAGGGACCGGCAAGACCGCGGCACTTACCTCGCGGCTCGCCCATCTTGTTGCGATGCGAAAAGCCTGGCCGAGCGAGATCCTGTGCGTCACCTTCACCAATAAGGCGGCGCGTGAAATGCGTGAGCGTGTGAGCAAACATATGGGCGACGCAGTGGAAGGGATGCCGTGGCTGGGCACGTTCCATTCCATCTGCGCCAAGATGCTGCGCCGCCATGCTGAGCTGGTCGGGCTGCAATCGAACTTCACCATTATCGACACCGATGATCAGCTGCGCCTGCTGAAGGCGCTGATTGCGGACAATGATCTGGACGAGAAGCGTTGGCCCGCACGGCAGCTGGCCGGGCTGATTGACCGGTGGAAGAACCGCGGCCTCAACCCCGATGATCTGGATGCGGTCGAAAACGAAAGCTACGCCAACGGCAAGGGCGCGCAGATGTACCGTCTTTATCAGGTGCGGATGCTCGCGCTGAACGCCTGCGATTTTGGCGATCTGCTGCTGCATATGCTCAATATTCTGCGGCGGGAGAAAGAAATCCTGAAGCAGTATCAGCAGCGCTTCAAATACATTTTGGTGGATGAGTATCAGGATACCAATGCCGTCCAGTATCTATGGCTGCGACTGCTGGCTCAGGAGCGAAAGAATATCTGCGTCGTGGGCGATGACGATCAATCGATATATTCATGGCGCGGGGCAGAAGTCGCCAATATCCTACGGTTCGAGAAGGATTTTCCCGGCGCGAAGGTCGTCAAGCTTGAGCAGAATTACCGCTCTACACCGCATATTCTAGGCGCGGCATCCGGCCTGATAAACGCCAACAGCCAGCGGCTCGACAAGACCTTGTGGACCGAGATGGATGCGGGTGACAAGGTGAAGGTCATTGGCATCTGGGACGGCCCCGAAGAAGCCCGCCGCGTGGCCGAGGACATCGAAAGTCTGGAGCGTAGCGGATCGTCGCTCGACCAAGTCGCCATTCTGGTGCGGGCATCCTACCAGACGCGTGAGTTCGAGGACCGGTTCATTCAGATCGGCCTCAATTACCGGATCATCGGGGGCTTTCGCTTTTACGAGCGCGCAGAAATCCGCGACGCGTTGGCCTACCTACGGGTGATCGCTCAGCCGCGCGACGATCTGGCGTTCGAACGGATTTACAACCAGCCCAAACGCGGTCTTGGCGCGAAGACGCTGGAAAAGATGCACCTGCATGCGCGGCGCACGAACCAGCCGCTGGCTGCGGCCTCGCTGCAACTCGCGGATAGCGACGAACTGCCCAAACGCGCAGCTACAACCATCGGCAATCTGATGCGGCAGTTCCTCAGCTGGCGGGAGCGGGCAGAGGAAGCTTCCCCTTCGGAACTGCTGCGGCAGGTTCTGGCAGAAAGCGGCTATGACGACATGTTGGCGGCGGATCGCAGTGCCGAGGCAGCCGGTCGGCAGGAAAACCTGACCGAACTGATCCGCGCGATGGAGGATTACCAAACGCTCGGCGATTTTCTCGAGCATGTCAGCCTCGTGATGGATAATGATGCCAATGCGGACGAACCGAAGGTCACGCTGATGACTATCCATGCGGCGAAGGGTCTGGAGTTCAACCATGTGTTCCTGCCCGGTTGGGAAGAAGGCGTGTTTCCCAGCCAGCGCTCACTCGACGAGGGCGGTCTGGCGAGCCTAGAGGAAGAACGCCGCCTTGCTTACGTTGCGATCACTCGCGCCCGTCAGCGCTGCACCATTCTGCATGCCGCCAACCGGCGGATTTACGGCCAATGGACCAGCTCCATCCCCAGCCGTTTTGTCGAGGAATTGCCGGACGAGCATATCGAGAGCGAGACCACGATGAGCGGAGGCGCATCGCTGTGGCGGGCCAATTACAGCGAGAGCGAAGACCCTTTTGCGCATGTAAGCAGCAGTCGCCCGGAGCGTTCTTCTGCGCGTGGTCCCGGTTGGCAACGCGCTTTGGCGTCTGGCTACGATACAAAACCGGCCCGTGTACGGGAAAATCGTCGCAGCGCCGCCAGCTTTGCCGCCCAGTCCCGCACCGATATCGCCATTGGCGCCCAGGTAATGCACGACAAATTCGGCAGCGGAACGGTAATCGATCAGGAAGGCAACAGGCTTGTTATCAATTTTGAAGATGCAGGCGAGAAGCGCGTCATTGACAGCTTTGTGACGTTGGCGGCGCCATAAGGGCCACCCTTATTGCCTTGTCGCCGCGCGCAAGCATCGCAACGCGAGGCGCACCCTAATCAAGTCAATCGAATCCGACGTCCAGAAAACCCGGCTGTGGGCCATTCCATTCGCCTGGTGGAACAGGTTCTTCGTCCTGCTGGCGTCCACGCCCACGCTGCGGCTTCGCGTTATGATCGGCATTGCGAGTATCATCGCGGCTTTTATTGCCCTCGCTGCGGCGCGGACGACGGCCGCGTGCTTTGTCGTCGCCAGCGCTGTCGTCGGCGCCAGGTTTTTCCTGACGTGGTTTTGATTGACGGCGCGGCTTCTCGTTTGTGTTCCCAGTCGAGTCATCATCGTCGGATTTGCGTTTACGCGTTGCGCGCTTTGGCTTTTCTTCCCCATCACCTACCGCGTCGTCTTTTGATCGACCCTTGGGCTTGGCGTTCGAGCCGCTGCCATCCTTCAATTCGACGCGGACATCATCCTTGCCAAATGTCGGGATGACATTCTTCGTCAACTTCTCGACATTGTCGATGGCTTCGGCGTCTTCCGGCGTCACAAATGTGAAGGCGCGGCCTTTGGCCCCTGCCCGGCCCGTGCGGCCGATGCGGTGGACATAATCATCGGGGTGCCACGGCGTATCGTAATTGAACACATGGCTTACGCCCTTGATATCCAATCCGCGTGCGGCGACATCGCTGGCGACCAGAATGTTCATGTCGCCTGACTTAAACCGCTCCAGCTCTTTCTGGCGCGTAGCCTGATCGATATCGCCGTGAATCTCGCCGCTCTTGAAGCCCTTGCGCTGCAGATACTGGTTCAGATCGCGCACAGTGGTTTTGCGGTTGGAAAAGACGATAGCCGTTTCCACCTGATCATTGGCTAGCAGCCATTCGAGCGTATCGCGCTTCTGGCGCGCGCCGACCATCACTTTGAATGCAGTGATGTCCGCATTTGTAGTGGCAGCCCGGCTCACTTCGATCCGCTTGGGATTGTCCATGAACGTTTTCGCCAGCTTCTCGATTGGAGGCGGCATAGTGGCCGAGAAAAGCATGGTTTGCCGCTGTTCGGGCAATTTGGAACAGACGAATTCGATATCGGGAATGAAGCCCATGTCGAGCATCCGGTCCGCTTCATCGATCACCAGCAGTTCGCAACCATTGAGCAGGATTTTGCCCCGCTCGAACAAATCCATCAGGCGGCCCGGTGTAGCAATCAGAACATCGACGCCTTCATTCAGCGCCTTCACCTGATCGCCCATCTGCACGCCACCGATAAGCAACGCCATTTTCAGATCGTGGTTCTCGCCATATTTCTCGAAATTCTCGGCAACCTGGGCGGCCAATTCGCGCGTCGGTTCCAGAATCAGGCTGCGTGGCATCAGCGCCCGGCGGCGGCCGCTGGCCATGATGTCGATCATCGGAAGCACAAAACTGGCCGTTTTGCCTGTACCCGTCTGTGCGATGCCGATGATGTCCTTCATCATCAAAACCGGGGGAATTGCCTGTTCCTGAATCGGGGTCGGCGTATCATAGCCGGCCTTGTCGACCGCTTTCAGCAATTCAGGGGAGAGGCCGAGGTCGGCAAATTTCATGCATAAGTCCGAAAATAAAAAAGGCAGATAAGGAAGTAGAGGGTGCCCGCGACTGTCACACAGGCCGCAATGGTACGCTGCAGCTGGCCAAGATTATAAGCGTAGCTGCGCGCGTCCTGTGGGCAAACGCCCCCGTAATGTCAAGAAATCACGGAGGCCGGCAGCCCCGCTATACCCCTGCGGCTCACACTCCGGCTGGCACCAACTGGCGAATGCGGTCCATTTGGCAGGACGCGCCGCTGCGCGACTGGAGATTGTCCCGTTTGACGCACAGCTTTCCATCCCTGCTCGGTTCCACGTAAAAGCCGGAATAGAAATCGCGCGGTCGGCAGCTTTTCTCGAGCCGGGCAGAGATAATCCTGCGATCATTCGTATAAAGCAGCAGCCGCGCAGCATCTGCCTGAACGGCGATAATGCTCTTCAACTCAAGGCAATTGCCCATCTTGCGCTCGATATAATCGGATGGAGGACGGGCGGGCAGTGTTGCGACAAGGCTTTGGCGGCTGCGGCGCGGCGAAACACGGATAATAACACGTTGTTGAATACGCACCTGATACCAAGGTTGCGCTGAGTTCAGAGGCATGATCACCGGCCATTTGACCGGCAATGCTTGCTCACCTGCATCCGCTTCAACATCCGGGGTCAGCCGGGCCATCTCTTCTGCAGGAGCAGCATCGCTCGCCGCCGGAATGGGCAGCAACAGCGCGAGCGGCGCAAACAGATCGATAAAAGCGGGCATTGCGGTAACGGGGCGTCCGTAAACTCTCCTTGTTAGTACGCATCACCATAGGCGCACCAATGTGTACGGAGACGATATGCCTCCCCGCGATTGAATGCTGGCTTAATTGTCCGTTCGCAGAACGCAAGTGCTGGTATTCTGTCCTTCCACTGTGGCAAAGGTGCATCATGCAAAGTAGGGCCAAATTCGTCGAAAACGCAGCGACGCTGTTGGGAAAACGCGGATTCACGCAAGACGTTGATCTGATCGAACCCTGGCTGACCGACTGGCGTGGCCGCTATTCGGGAAAAGCCCTCGCCCTTGCCTCCCCCGCCAATACACGCGAAGTTGCCGAGCTGGTGAAGCTGTGCAGTGAGGCGGACGTCCCGATCGTGCCCCAAGGCGGGAACAGCGGAATGTCAGGCGGAGCAACGCCGGATGCCAGCGGCGCTTCGCTGCTGTTATCGCTGCGCCGTCTGAATACCATTGAGCCGATCGATATCGACAGCCAGCACGTCACCTGCGGCGCCGGTGTGGTTTTGCAGACCTTGCACGATGCTGCTGCAAGCGAAGGATTGCGCTTTCCGCTGACATTGGGCGGCAAGGGTTCTGCCACGATCGGCGGGTTAGTATCGACCAACGCCGGGGGAACACAGGTGCTGCGCCACGGCACGATGCGTGCACAGGTGCTGGGTCTGCAGGCCGTGATGGCCGATGGGCAGGTGTTTGATTCACTCACCCCATTAAAGAAAGACAATCGCGGATTCGATCTGAAGCAGTTGATGATCGGCAGCGAGGGAACGCTGGGAGTTGTTACCGCCGCCACCTTGCGGCTACTTCCTGCCGTTGCATGCCGCAGTGTCATGTTTGCCGGGATGGAAAGCATCACTGATGCGCGCAAATTGCTGGTTCATGCAGAGCGGGAAATATCCGATGTGCTGGAAGGCTTTGAAGTCATGCCGCGGCACACGCTTCAATCCGTGCTCGCCCATTATCCCGACACCCGCGATCCACTGACAGGGGAGCACGATTGGTACGCGCTGATTGAGCTGGCGGCTGATGAAACGGGAGCGGAAACGCTCGATGCGAAGGCAGAAAGTTTCCTCGCAAGCGGCTTTAAAAAACAATTGCTGGACGATGCGACCATCGCCGCCAGCGAATCGCAGGCAGAGGCATTGTGGAATTTGCGAGACGGAATCTCGGCTGCAGAGCGGGCGATCGGCCCGGCTATGCAGCACGATATCTCCGTTCCGGTCGAGACGATGGCTGATTTTGTGGAACACGCTTTGCCTACAATGAATGCGACCTTCCCCGGAACGACAGCGGTCGCATTCGGTCACCTGGGCGATGGCAATGTCCACTTCCACGTTCTGGCCCCTACCGGTGCAGAGCGGGGAACATGGGAAGAAGCCGAAGGAAAGGAAATCAGCTGCAAGCTGCACGATCTGGTCACCGAATGGGGTGGTTCGATCAGCGCAGAACACGGAATAGGTCAAATGAAGCGCGACGAACTGGGCCGGCTGGGCGATCCTGCAGCCCTGTCCATATTGCGTTCGGTTAAATCGGCGCTCGATCCGCAGGGCTTGCTCAATCCGGGCAAACTGGTCCCGCTTGCACCTGCGCAGGCTAATGTTTAAGGCGCCAAACTATTGTGCTGCCAAGGGGTAAAACCCTAGCACTGCCTCGACCATATTACTTCTCAATCGAACGATCCGGAGACCGCCGATGGCCAGCGCGCCGCAGCCAACACTGCCCCTTTTTTACAAAGACCTCATGCCGCTGAATTCGCGCGACCATCTCAAATGGAACAATCGCCGAAGCGACTCTGCGAAATGGCTTGCCGGTCAGCATGCGATACCATTGACAGCAGATGAATTCGTGCAGGCACAGCGCAATTTCCCGATTGTGTTTTCGGCTGGGGACGATCCGCTGCCATTGGCGCTCATGGGCCTGAACGAAGGCGTGAACACCTTTGTCGATAAAAACGGAAAAGTGTCAGAGCCGATTTATATCCCGGCTTATATCCGCCGTTACCCTTTCATGCTGGCCAAGATTCAGGTGGGTGCCGATCAGCTATCGCTGTGCTTCGATCCTACCAGCGATACTGTGGGCGAGTTCAAAGAAGGCGAACGCTTGTTCACCGAAGATGGCAAAGCCACCGACGAAACGACTAGCATCCTGAATTTCTGTGAGAAATTTGAAGAAGCTGGGCTGAAAACAAAAGCGTTCGTCGATGAGCTGAAAAAGCATGATTTGTTGATGGAAAGTGAAATCTCCATCTCTCAGGATGAGAATGCCGAACAGCCATTCATCTATCGCGGCTTTAAAATGGTGGATCAGGAAAAACTGCGGGCACTGGACGCCAAGGTTTTAAAGGAATGGACTGAAAACGGTTTGCTCGCGCTTATCTATGCTCACGTCTTCTCACTCGACCTTATGCGCATCATCTTTTCACGTCAGGTGCAGCAGGGCACGGGCCCCAAGCTTCCGGCGGATGCGGCTAAGGCCACGGCCAAAAAGTAGGCCTGCACAGCTTATCCTAACAGGAAATGACGGCGGTCTCTCTTGGAGGCCTCCGTCATTTTTTGTTTTCCTGGACGGCGCAAATTACTCGGCTGCTTGCTGCCAGTCCCTGTTTGGCAAAACCTCTTCCGCGAGCGTTCTGACCAACCCAGCTAGCAGTCCGGCAATTTCCCCAGCTTGTTCACTAGGCGCCAAATAGTCGTTTTCTAGATAGAGCGAGCGACAAACCTCGATCTGCATAGCGTGAATACCCAAAGACGGTGCGCCATGCCGGTCCAGCACATAGCCTCCGGCATAGGGCCGGTTGTGCGCCGCGCGAACATTCACTTGCCCGAAATATCGCATGGCCGTGGCTGACAGCATTCCATTACATGATGCGCCGAACCGGTCCCCAAGCACATAATGCGCAGGCCGATCAGCGGGACGCCGCGGCCTTAGAGGGGGCATGGAGTGCAAATCGATCAGCAGCGTGGATCCCCAGCGCCTGCGAATGCGATCCAGCGTCGATTGAAGAGCAATGTGATAGGGCTCATGCACTTCGGCAATCCGTCGCTGCAATTCTGAGTATGAAATACAGTCGCGCCAGATTTCACCCATACCGTTCAGCCGGCGTGGAATCAGGCCGAGCCCACCTCTCGCCCGCCGATTGGCAGCAGAATGAGGAGCAGGGCGGACCGCCGTGTCAGAGCCTCCCTCTATCACCATCGACCAGTCCATGTCCTCAATCGCTCGGTTCAGATCAATCATTGCGCGCGGCGCACTGGCTATCAGCAGGCTCGCGCCTGTCTGCCGCGCGACATCGCGGGCCAACAAATCGACCAGACGGTCTTCCAGGCGGAGGGTGGAAAAATCGGGATTGCGCATCGAGGCCAGCAGGTCCGGAGGATAATCCCGGCCCGCATGGGGCACTGCGATCAGCACCGGAGATGATAAGCCATCACTCATGTCCAGCCTATAGGCTTTCGAGGCAACACCAGCCGAAACGCCTTCTCCAAAAACAGACTGCTCGCCGGCAGCTCCTTTTCCGCTCTTCATCATCGCAGTCGTTCATGGCAGATGGGGCAAGTGTGTCAAAGCAGGTCGCCGGTGTATCGGCCAAAGATTTCTTAAGCACCTGAGGCTAATGGGAACAGATGAACGAAACTAACCAGTCGCGCCGCATCCTTCTGGCAGAAGATGAAGAAGCCATGCGTACCTATCTGGAACGCGCGCTTGAGAACGCCGGGTACGAGGTCGATTCGGTCGACCGCGGAACGCTGGCCATTCCTCTGCTCGAAGATTCGCATTACGATCTGCTACTTTCGGACATTGTGATGCCCGAAATGGATGGCATCGAACTGGCGCAGAAATGCAATGCTATCAGCCCGGCAACAAAGGTGATGTTTATAACCGGATTCGCCGCCGTATCGCTGCGCGCCAGCGCCGACCAGCCGCGCGCCAAGGTTCTGTCGAAACCGTTTCACCTGCGCGATCTGGTAATGGAAGTGGACCGGGTATTCGATGATCGCAAGGAAGCATCGCTCTAACGCATTTGCACACTTGCGTACTGACAGCCTCGCGGCTAGATGCGCGGTCCGTCCAGTGGCGAAGTGCTGCTGGCGTTTATTCGATGGTGCGGGCGTATAGCTCAGTGGTAGAGCACTGTATTGACATTGCAGGGGTCGGGAGTTCAACTCTCTCTACGCCCACCATCGAAGCAACGGACGCCCTGAAACCCTCGCTTATCTGCGAGTTTTTGTATCTGGCGTTAATCGAATGTGGCTGCCACAATTCGTCTGCCTACGGGTAAGAACGCAGCCTCAGCATCTGCGGCATTAAGCAGATTTTCTAGACAATCTCTGTGACTAATATTGAACAGCGCGAAGTCGATGTTCTGAATAGCGATCTCGGTAATTCGATGGAAACGCCACCTGCATTGTTAGAAAAATCCTGCCGATCTGATGCATTGAGGCGCTTTGAACACGTGCCATTCCCTTGCGCCCCGCCCCCCCTCTGCTAAGGCCCGCAGCAACCGCATGAAACTGTAAAGACACCCCACGAGAGGCATCATTCGATATGGCTAAAATCAAGGTCAAAAACCCCGTTGTAGAACTCGACGGCGACGAAATGACGAAGATCATCTGGCAGTGGATCCGTGAACGTTTGATCCTGCCCTATCTCGATGTTGACCTGAAATATTACGACCTGTCGATCGAAAGCCGTGATGAGACCGATGACCAGATCACCGTGGATGCGGCCAACGCTATTAAGGAGCATGGTGTGGGTGTAAAATGCGCGACCATCACTCCCGATGAACAGCGCGTAGAGGAATTCGGTCTCAAGAAAATGTGGGTCAGCCCAAATGGCACGATCCGCAACATTCTGGGCGGCGTGGTCTTCCGTGAGCCTATCGTGATCGACAATGTTCCGCGTCTTGTTCCCGGCTGGACCGACCCCATCGTGGTCGGCCGCCATGCTTTCGGCGACCAGTACCGTGCGAAAGACACGCTGATTCCCGGCCCCGGTAAGCTTCGCCTCGTATTCGAGGGAGCTGACGGCAAAAATATCGATATTGACGTGTTCGAGTTCGAAAGCTCCGGCGTTGCTATGGCAATGTATAATCTGGACGCGTCGATCCGCGATTTCGCACGCGCAAGCTTTGCCTATGGGCTCGACCGCAAATGGCCTGTCTATCTCTCGACGAAAAACACTATTCTGAAAAAATATGATGGCCGGTTCAAAGACCTGTTCGAGGAAGTGTTTGAAGCTGAATACAAGGATAAATTTGACGAAGCTGGCATCCATTACGAACACCGTTTGATCGACGACATGGTCGCCGCTGCGATGAAGTGGAATGGAAAGTTTGTCTGGGCTTGCAAGAACTACGATGGAGATGTCCAGTCGGACGTCGTCGCGCAGGGCTTTGGCTCTCTCGGACTGATGACGTCAGTCCTGATGACGCCCGATGGCGAAACGGTGGAAGCCGAAGCCGCGCATGGCACGGTGACCCGCCATTACCGCCAGCATCAGGAAGGTAAAGCGACCAGCACCAATCCCATCGCCTCCATTTTCGCATGGACACGCGGTCTGATGTATCGCGGCAAATTCGACAAAACACCCGAAGTGGTGGAATTTGCCGAGACGCTGGAGCGTGTTTGCATCCAAACGGTAGAAAATGGCCAGATGACAAAGGATCTGGCCCTGCTGATCGGCCCTAAACAGAACTGGTTGACGACCGAGCAGTTCTTCGAGGCGATCGTGAAGAATCTCGAAAAAGAAATGGCCTCGTAATAACCGATAGAAAGAAGGGGCCGCCATCCATGGCGACCAAATCAGAGGCCCGGCTCGAAGTCCGGCAGGCGCAATCGTCCGACGTGCGCGCTATCGCCGACCTCGTTCGCCGGGCTTACAGTGATATGCCTGCCTACACCCACGGTGAAATTCGCGGGCAACTCAATAATTATCCCGAGGGATGTTTCGTCGCGAAGATGGACGGCAAGCTGGTTGGCTATTGCGCGTCCATGCGTTTGTCTGAACGTCTCGCTTTTGCGGAAAACAGCTGGGACGAGGTGACCGGAAACGGCTTTGGTAGCCGTCACAATGCCAAGGGCGCTTGGCTCTACGGCTATGAAATGTGCGTCGATCCCAAATCGCGCGGCACCCGTATCGGGCGGCGTCTTTACGAGGAACGGCGCGCGCTGGCCGAGCGTCTTGAACTGGAAGGGATCATATTCGGCGGACGGATGCCGGGCCTGGCAAAAGCCATGCGCCGCAAGACCAACCGGGCAGACACTCCGGACGAATACCTGCAGATGGTTCTGGATTCCAAAATCCACGATCCTGTTCTGCGTTTTCAGCTCGCCAATGGCTTCGAGCCGCAGGGGGTGATCGATAGCTACCTACCGGAAGACAAGCAGAGCAAAGCGTTCGCTGTGCGGATGGTGTGGCGCAACCCCTATGTAGATAGCGACTCGCCAAAAAAACATCGCGTGCCCCGCGATGTAGAGAGTGTCCGCATCGCCACCTGCCAGTTGCAAGCCCGCGCAGTCACCGGCTTCGACGAATTCATGAAACACGTCGAATATTTCGTCGATGTTGCAGCGGATTACGAAGCAGACTTCATTGTTTTTCCCGAACTCTTCACCCTGATGTTATTGAGCGCAGAGGAAGAAGAGCTGAGTCCGATGGAGGCCATCGAAGCGCTGAGCAAGTACACCCCCAAGATCCGCACTGCGCTCAGCGAGATGGCGCTGAATTACAACATCAATATTATAGGCGGTTCGCACCCCACCCGGCTGGACGACGGTGACATTCATAACATCGCCTATGTTTGTCTGCGCGATGGATCGATCCACAGTCAGGAAAAGATCCACCCGACTCCGAATGAAGCTTACTGGTGGAACATCAAGGGCGGCGACAGCATCGATGCCATACAGACCGACTGTGGCCCGATCGGTGTACTGATCTGCTATGACAGCGAGTTTCCGGAGCTGGCCCGCCGATTGGTGGATGAAGGTGCCCGGATCATTTTCGTGCCGTTCTGCACGGATAGCCGTCAGGGCTATATGCGCGTGCGTTATTGCGCGCAGGCGCGGGCAATTGAGAATCAGTGCTATGTGGTCCTGTCGGGCAATGTCGGGAATCTGCCCAATGTCGGCAATATGGACATTCAGTATGCGCAAAGTTGCATTCTGACGCCATGCGACTTCCCGTTCGCCCGCGACGGGATCGCTGCCGAAGCCAGCGAGAATGTCGAAACGCTGACTATCAGCGATGTCAATCTGGCCGATCTCAGCTGGGCGCGCGCCGAAGGTACTGTGCAAAATCTCGCGGATCGACGCTTCGATTTGTACCGTATCGAATGGGACAAGCGTGTCGGACAGGTAACGCCCCGAATCGGTGACACCACGGATGACGAGCATGAGGGCGAGAGCCAGCCTATGGGCCGCCATTCGCCGGGTGGCGGATAGCGCGATCTAGGCCGTATTAACTGCCGCCAACACGCGCTAAAGGATTCTCATGGCTGGCGAACTCGCACCCTCACCGTTTTTATCGGACGCGCTCGTCATTCTGGGCGCGGCGGGTATCGTGATACCTGTATTCGCCCGTTTCCGCATTACCCCGGTTATCGGATTTATTCTGATCGGCATTCTGGTTGGCCCTTTCGGCCTCGGTAAGCTGGTTTATGATGTCGACTGGCTCAAACATATAACCATTACCGATCCGGAAGCTCTGGATCCCTTTGCGGAATTCGGCATTATCCTGCTGCTGTTCACCATCGGTTTGGAACTGTCATTCAAACGCTTGTGGCAAATGCGTAGACTCGTCTTCGGACTTGGCTCGCTGGAATTGCTTATCGGGGGCGCCTGCATTGCTATCGTCTTGGCGATGATGGGCCAATATTGGACAGGAGCTATCGGCCTTGGCCTTGCTCTGGCCATGTCTTCTACCGCGATTGTCCTGCCGATATCCGGCACATCATCCCCTGTGGGTCGTGCGGCGCTGTCCATGCTTTTGTTCGAGGATATTGCGATCGTCCCGATCATCTTCCTGCTGGGCGCGCTGGGCCCCTACGCGCAGGCCGATGGAGCAACTGGACTGGTCGACACATTATGGCAAGGCGCACTAGTGGTAATTGCTTTGCTGGTGGTTGGGCGTATCGCCCTACCCCGACTGTTCGCTCAAGCCGCGCGCACGAAAAGCCCGGAGCTGTTCCTTGCTGCCAGCCTACTGGTTGTAATCGGCGCAAGTCTGGCCACCGCCGTTGTGGGCCTGTCGCCCATAGTTGGTGCATTGTTGGCCGGATTGCTGATCGCGGAAACCGAATATCACTCCGAAGTCGAGAACATCATGGAGCCCTTCAAGGGCCTAGCGCTAGGGGTCTTCCTGATTACCGTAGGCATGAGCATCGACTTGCTGAGCATCTGGGATAACCTTTTCGCCATTATCTCTGCGGTGTTGCTGGTGCTGGTGTTCAAAGCATTGCTGACTGGTCTCCTGCTACGCAGCATGGGCGCTCGGCGCAGCACTGCGACAGAAACCGGGATTTTGATGGCTAGCCCATCGGAAACTACACTGATCGTTATTTCTGCTGCCGGTACAGCTATGTTGATCCAACCCGGCACCGCCCAATTCTGGCAGATCGTGACGGCCATCGGTCTGACCATCACACCGCTGCTCGCAATGCTGGGCCGTGCTGTCGGTCGCCGTGTAGAACCCGTTCCCGAGCTGGAGGTGGATGATAACGGGGAGCCGAAGGTAATCGTCATTGGTGCGGGCCGCGTGGGCAGGCTTATCGCCGATATGCTGGACCGGCACGGCAGGGCCTATGTTGCGCTTGATTCAAATTCCGACTTGATCGAGGAAGCGCGGCGCGAGGGAGTGAATGCGACATTCGGCGACGCAGCACGAGGCAATGCGCTGGACCGACTGGGCATACATAATGCCGCCGCTGTGGTGCTGACCATGGACGAACCTGTTCTGGCAGAGCGCCTGACTCAGAAACTTCGCAAATCGCACCCCGATCTTTTGATTGTGGCCCGTGCCAGAGATGCTGACCATGCCGCCTCGCTTTATCGTGCTGGCGCCAGCCATGCTGTACCGGAAACCCTGGAGAGTTCGTTACAATTGTCGGAAGCAGTCCTCGCCGACATCGGCGTTGCGATGGGACCGGTAATTGCGTCCATTCATGAACGGCGCGACGAATTCCGTGCGCAAATACAAAAAGGCGGCGCATTGGAGCGCAAACCAAAACTGAAGACCTCGACCGCGGGGGTCGCCTCTGCAAGCTGATTGCACGATCACTTTCTCGGACCCCTTGCGCGTTCCAAGCATTGGGAGAGAAAGGAGAAAATCAATGTCCAATCCCGATCCGACTAAGCCGACTTCCAACAAAGAGAAGTTCAAGCCGCAGAATGTGGCGGATCCGCAATCGACCGTCGAACCGCCAAGCCGCAATCCAGCTAAGCCTTCAGACACGAATGGCGAAAATATCCCTCGTGGCAGCGAACCCGAAACGCGCCGCTAAAATTTCTTGCCAACCACTATCCGGCAAGGCTTGAGCGTACTGCGTTCAATGCCTTGTCGGCTTTTCTACCCTCTGGACCACCGCCCTGCGCCATATCGGCTCGGCCCCCACCACCTTTACCGCCAAGCGCCTCGACACCGGCGCGAACCAGTTCAACTGCATCATAACTGTCGGTTAAATCATCGGTAACAGCTACAGCTATCGCCGCGCGCCCGTCATTCACAGCTACTGCGGCCGCAATACCTGATCCCATACGTGTTTTCGCTTCATCCAGTAAGCCGCGTAAGTCTTTGGGATTCAGCCCTTCGATCACCTGGCCGCTAAATGTAATGCCATCGATGGTCTCGTCGGACGATGGAACAGCTGATGATCCGCCGCTGCCACCCAGAGCGACCTGCTTCTTCAAACCGGCCAGCTCCTTTTCGAGAATCTTCCGTTCGGCAAGAAGCGCCTCGATCCGCTCGGCAACATCTTCCGGTGTAGTGCGCAACAAACTAGCTGCGGATTTGAGAGCGTCTTCCCGCCCGGTAAACCATTGCCGAGCCGCTTCACCGGTGAGTGCTTCGATCCGCCGAACACCGGAGCTGACAGCACTTTCATTTATGATTCGGAATAGCTGAATGTCTCCAGTAGCATTCACATGGGTTCCACCGCACAGCTCGACCGAGTAGAATTTTCCCTCGTCCCCTGCGCTTCCCATCGAAAGTACGCGGACTTCTTCGCCATATTTTTCACCGAAGAGTGCCAGCGCCCCTGCTTCCACTGCATCGTCAGGGGACATCAACCGCGTTGTGACGGTTTCGTTCGCGCGGATCTCGCCATTTACCTCGGCCTCAATCGCTGCGATGTCCTCATCCGAAAGCGGTTGTGGATGGCTGAAATCAAACCGCATGCGGTCCTCTGCAACCAGCGATCCCTTTTGCGTGACGTGGCTACCCAAGCGGTTGCGCAGCGCTGCGTGGACCAAGTGAGTCGCAGAATGGTTCGCACGGACGCGATCGCGGCGCCCGGCATCGACTTGCAAATGTACGACATCGCCTAAGGCAATCGTGCCGCTTTCGATGCTGGTTTGCTGAGTATGCAGACGGCCCAGAGGCTTGCCGGTATCGGAAACAGCCGCGCTGAGGCCATCGGCGCCTGTTATCATCCCGCAATCGCCTTGCTGCCCTCCACTCTCGCCATAGAACGGGGTTTGATTGGTCAAGACGATGACTTCATCCCCTGGACCTGCTCGATCAACTTCTGCGCCGTCTCTAACCAGAGCGACTACGCGTCCTTCGCCGCTGGTGGCAGTATAGCCAGTAAACTCGGTGGCGCCTTCCCGTTCGGCGATATCGAACCAGACCTGACTATCAGCCGCCTGCCCGCTGCCCTTCCACGCCGCACGAGCTGCGTCTTTCTGACGCTCCATCGCAGTGTCGAAACCGGCGCGGTCTACGCCGATGCCGCGATCGCGCAATGCGTCTTCGGTCAAATCATAGGGGAAACCGTAAGTATCGTAGAGTTTGAACGCGACTTCGCCATCGAGTTGTTCGCCATCGCTCATACTGTCGGTGGCTTCTTCCAGAAGGCGCAGGCCGTTCTCCAACGTCTGGCGGAAACGGGTTTCCTCACGTTCCAACGTTTCTTCGATCAGCGGCTGTCCGCGCATGAGTTCGGGGAATGCCTGGCCCATCTCGCCCATCAACGTGGGCACGAGGCGATGCATCAAAGGATCTTTCGCACCCAAAATATGGGCATGGCGCATCGCGCGGCGCATGATCCGGCGCAAGACATAGCCACGGCCTTCATTGGATGGCAGCACACCATCAGCAATCAGGAAGCTGGTAGAGCGCAAATGATCCGCGATGATGCGGTGGCTGGCCTGCTGCTCGCCCTCGGCCTTCACGTCCAGCAAGCTCTCAGACGCACCTATCAAGGTCTTAAAGGTATCGGTGTCGTAATTGTCATGCACGCCCTGCATCACTGCTGCGATACGCTCCAACCCCATGCCGGTATCGATATTCCGGTTGGGCAGGTCGCCAGTAATCTCTCCGCCGCGCTGTTCATGCTGCATGAAAACGAGGTTCCACACCTCCACGAACCGGTCGCCATCTTCGTCTGGCGAACCGGGGGGGCCACCGGCAATGTGATCGCCGTGATCGTAGAATATCTCTGAGCACGGACCACAGGGGCCATCATCGCCCATAGCCCAAAAATTATCCGAGGTTGCAATGCGAATTATGCGCTCTTCCGGCAGACCTGCAATTTTCCGCCAGAGATCGAATGCCTCATCATCGGTATGATAAACGGTTGCGGTCAGCCGAGAAGCATCAATGCCCCATTCCTTTGTCAGCAGAGCCCAGGAATGTTCAATCGCCTGTTCCTTGAAGTAATCGCCAAAGCTGAAATTGCCCAGCATCTCAAAGAAAGTATGATGTCTGGCGGTGTAGCCAACATTATCGAGATCGTTGTGCTTACCGCCGGCCCGGACACATTTTTGCGAACTGGTCGCAGTGGACGCTGGCGGCGTTTCCAACCCTGTGAACACATTCTTGAACGGGACCATCCCTGCATTGACGAACATCAATGTCGGATCGTTGTGCGGAACGAGAGGAGCGCTGGGTACCTCACGATGGCCGGCATCGACGAAATAATCGAGGAAGCTGCGGCGGATATCATTTGTCGATTGCATGGCAGCAGCGAATTAGGCGTTGGCGACGCGCGCGACAAGCAGGGAGTTCATTATTGTAAGTGTTGGTAATACAGACGGGCTGTTCCGTACCCGGGCGCCGCGCCTATTTAGGAGCACGGCCAGTTACCAGCCAGGCCCCCGCATTCAGTATTACCAGGCTGTCATTACAGTGCCGCGCCAGCAGAGCGCGTAGGTCATCTGAGAAACGCTCGCGTGCTTCGGGCTCCAATCGTGATGCTGCCCCCGCGGCAGGGCCAATAGAAAGGAAGAACGAGTGCGCGTCCTCCACAGGATCGTCTCCTCCGCCCGCAATATATGGATAGTCGAAAGCTTCGAAATTCAGATCTTGCCATCCTGCCTGTTCCAGCATCGACCGCGTTGCCTCGGCATCACCAAATGCAAAGGGCCCCGGGCCCGAAGGCGGTGTCGCCGAATTACCGGGAATCAGAGCCGACAGTTCCGAAGCCCATATGTTGTCCGAAACCGATCGAAAGCAGCTGAAGGCGAGCCGGCCACCAGGCGCGGCAATACTGCGTAGATGGCTGAACGCGGACTGCGGGTTTTCGAAGAACATTACCCCATGGCGCGAAACGATCAGATCGGGTGCATCATTATCTGAAGGCGGAGTCCAAATGGATGCATCGGCCACTTCAAACGATACATTGCTCCGGCGCTCTCCACGACTGCGGGCAGCCGCGATCAGCGTATCACTGATATCGAGTCCATGAACGCGAGCATCAGGATGCCCGCGCGCGAGTGCAAGAGACACTTCTCCTGCGCCGCATCCCACATCAAGTGCACGATCAAAGCCTCCGGCGCTGGCCAGTCCGAGCAGACGATCGGTCAGAGCTGAAAAGCTGCGATCGGTCCGCGACCATTCCTTTGCCCAGCTGTCACCCACGCGTCCTTGCCAGTCAGTCTTATCAGTCATCGGAGCCCCATCTTACCATGCTTGCCGCAGACCTATAGCGACGGGCTCAATAAACCAATGAAAAGTCGGCGTTGAGGTAGGCTCACTGCCACGTCGGCAAATCTGGTTTGTGCATGAAACTAAAAACGCACTCGCTTATGCTCAGCTTCCGCCTTCGTCATCCTCTTTATCAGGGCCGGTCATCATCTCTTCGGCGACCTCATCGGTCTTGCCTCGAATGGTAGCTTCCAGCTTATCGCGCATCTCGGTGTTTTCCGTGAGAAACGCCTTTGCATTCTCACGGCCTTGGCCAATCCGCACGCTATCATAGCTGAACCAGCTGCCTGATTTCTCTACCACACCGGCTTTCACGCCAAGATCGAGAATTTCGCCAATCTTGGAAATGCCCTGTCCGTACATGATATCGAACTCGACCTGCTTGAAGGGCGGAGCAACCTTGTTCTTCACCACCTTGACGCGGGTCGAGTTGCCGACCACTTCGTCGCGATCCTTTATCTGGCCGGTACGGCGAATGTCGAGACGGACAGAGGCGTAAAACTTAAGCGCATTGCCGCCCGTGGTTACTTCCGGATTACCATACATAACGCCGATTTTCATCCGCAGCTGGTTGATGAAGATTACCATGCATTTGGAACGGTTGATCGATCCGGTGAGCTTGCGCAAACTCTGGGACATAAGGCGCGCCTGAAGGCCGACGTGCGAATCGCCCATCTCTCCTTCGATTTCAGCGCGAGGAACCAGTGCAGCCACAGAATCGACCACCAGCACGTCTACCGCATTGGAACGTACCAGAGTGTCGGTAATTTCAAGCGCCTGCTCGCCTGTGTCGGGCTGAGAGACGATCAATTCATCTACATCGACCCCAAGCTTCTTTGCGTACACCGGGTCAAGCGCATGTTCGGCGTCGACGAAAGCGGCGGTCCCGCCCGCCTTCTGCGCTTCTGCAATGACATGCAGCGCAAGTGTCGTTTTGCCCGAGCTTTCCGGCCCATACACCTCGATCACGCGCCCTTTCGGCAGACCGCCGATGCCCAGAGCGATATCAAGACCAAGCGAACCAGTCGAAATCGCTTCTATGTTCATCGCTTCACGAGAGCCCAGCTTCATAGCCGAACCCTTGCCGAATGCGCGATCTATCTGCGCGAGTGCGGCGTCGAGCGCCTTCTGACGGTCCACGGTTTTTTCCTTATCAACCAGTTTAAGATTGGCGGACATCGCACGCTCTCCCACACTTGACTAGGGGCCCATTACCCTTATCGACGGTGCAGTATGTATCGCCTTTGTTCCAAAAGAACAAGTGTGGAACATAAATTAATCGGCAATCTTTCTTTTGTCGCCCTATGTTCGTTTCCGTAAACTGATGACTTCACCAGCTTTCTGGGAAATCTGCTGTACGCTGAAGGGTTTGGCGATGAAGTGCATGTCGGGCACATCAATGTCTTTGCGCAACTGCTCCTCCGCATAGCCGGACATGAACAGTATCGGGATATCGGGCATTACGCGCCGGATCCCCTTTGCCATGGTCGGGCCATCCATACCCGGCATCACCACATCGGAAACAACCAGATCGAAAGCGTCGTTATTGGCGAAGGCAGCCAAACCTTCCTCTCCATCAGCGCATGCTGTTACATCGAACCCGGCTCTGGCTAAGGCACGTTCTGCAACGGCGCGGACCATATCCTCGTCCTCGACCAGCAGGACTCGTCCCCCAGCTGCCCATTCTCCGGCAGGTTCGGCTAAGGGTTTGGCAACAGGCTCCACCCGGCCGCGATGAACAGGAAAATACAGCGTAAAGCGCGCGCCCGGCTTGCCGCCAAGGCCGGCTTCCATGTTGTCAGCAAAGATAAATCCTCCCGACTGTTTCACGATGCCATACACGGTTGAAAGCCCGAGGCCCGTGCCTTTGCCCTGTTCCTTCGTCGTAAAGAATGGCTCGAAAATCTTGCCAAGCACGTCGTCGGGAATACCGCCGCCGGTATCTTGCACGATCAGGGCGGTATAATCTCCGACGGGGAGGATATCGGAACCCATTGCGCGCACGTCTTTGGTCGAAACCCTGCGGGTAGCCATCGAAAGCTTGCCCGAACCATCTCCCCGGGACTGAATGGCATCGCGCGCATTGACTGCCAGATTGACGATCACCTGCTCCAGCTGCCCCGGGTCCGCGCGCACCGCTCCAAGATCACGATCATGGCGGACGGTGAATTCAATACGTTCCCCTACCAGACGTTTGAGCAGCTGACTCACCTCACTGACCACATCGGGCAGCTGAAGCACTTCGGGTTTAAGCGTCTGCTGGCGGCTGAAAGCGAGCAATTGCCGGGTCAGGCTGGCAGCACGGTTGGAATTCGCGCGAATCTGCTGGATGTCATCATAATCGCTGTCACCGGGTGTGTGACGCAGCAGCATCAGATCACAATAGCCGATGATCGCGGTCAGCACGTTGTTGAAATCATGCGCAACCCCGCCAGCCAGCTGACCGACCGCCTGCATCTTTGTGGCCTGCGCCACCTGCCGCTTCAGCTTCGTTTCCTCGCTGGTATCGGCAAGGCTGAGAAGCACGGCCGGTTCGCCCAGCCCGCGCACACCGGCAAGGCCCATCGATACCGGGTCCTCCGGTGCATGCCGCAGACGAATGGCCATATCGCCATTATTGACCGGACCACGGGCGAAGCGACGGACGGAGTCGGCCAGCGCGCTCTTGTCCTCAGCCACCACAAGATCGGACGGATATTGCGGCAGCCCGCGCTCCTCCCGTTCAGCTGCCCGCAGGAACGGTGTGTTGGCGAACAGCAACCTGCCGTCCCGGTCCGCCATAGCCAGGCCGAGCGGCAGGGCTCCGAGAAGCGCCTCGAGCTGCGGTGCGGCATTTTCGGCGCCGCTATTCGCGCCCACACCAACTCCATGCTCCAGCAGAAGCATAAGCGACGGTGCTGCGTCGGCATTGGCAGCGGAAGGATCGTCCAGCGAATTGAGCGGGACATGAACCATACGGTTGGGCGCGCCCTTGCGCCCTTCCCGCTCGAAATAGATCCGGTCCTGTTCGTCCGTTCGCAGGAAGCTTACGAATTCCTGCCCCGCCAGAGTTGCAGTATCATCGCCCGACGCACGGCGAGCAAACCCCGGCGCAGCTGCGCGGATAATGCCATCCGGCCCTACCAGCGCGATTTCAATTCCGGCGCGTGCAAGAATACGTCCCAGGGGCCCTGCAACCTGGCGTGCGAAATCGGTTGCTATGTCGTCCTGCCCCCGGGCGGTAAAGCGCCAGACCAGGTAATCATCGCCCCGCCCGGCGCGCTTTGCACTGGCTTGCCAATGGCGTCGGCCATCATGACTATCCAGCCGGTCCACTTGCGCCTCACCATCGCGCCATGCTTTGCGGGCGAGCACCATCAGCGCTTCTTGCGACGGTTTGTCCAAAGCAAGACCCGGCGGTGCTGAGTCTTCGCCAAATTGCGCGACATAGACGGAACTAGCACAAACCAGCCGGTTGGCACGGTCGGTAATAGCTACGGCCGTATCGGGCCGCTCGATAGCCTGCACCGTGACCGACCAGTCGGGCGAAGCCAGCGCCAGCTGCATCGGCGCAGGCCGCAGCCGCGCCAGGGCGATGCCCAACACAATAAGAGTCGCCAGCCCGCCTGCAAAGGCCGCAGTCACCAGAGGAATACCACTGGCGAACCAGACAGCGGCCACACTGCCCAGCAATGCTGTGCCAAGCGCGATCCAGCCCCACGGCAATGCGCCACCTGCCGCAGCAGAACGGGTGCCCGGTAAAGCCATCAGGCGGTTTCTTCCGTGGTTTGGCCAGGCTCTTTAGGCCGCTTTTCGCTCAGCCGTTCATCCAGACGTCGCTCCATCCGGCCAAGACGTATTTTGCGGCGCTGCGACACACGCCAACGCCAAACCCAACTAGCCACCAGATATCCCACTGCTGCCGATACGATCGCCAGCACGGCGAACCCGAAAACCGTAACTCCGGCGGCCTGAAAGAAGCCGCTGAAAGTGCGCCAGCTTTCGGAATTCATCTGGCCTTCCATCGTACCGGAACCGACCTCCCTGTCGATGTCCAGCATCATCTTGCCTACCCGGTTGGCAACCACCAGCCAGAACGGAAAAGTGAAAGGATTGGTCACGAAGGTTACCAGCGTAGCCAACGGGACATTGGCGCGTGCAGGCAGGGCCATGAAGGCGGCAAGGAATATCTGGCCGAGCGGAATAATGAAACCGCAGAACAACCCCAGCGCTATTCCCCTCGGCACAGACCGACGAGTAAACCGCCATAGTTCCGGGCTCAGGAACCGGTGCGCGATCGGTGCCAGCAACTTGCTGCGCGCCATTTCTTCCCGCGAAGGCATATGCCTGCGAAACCAGTCGGCCAGAAATGTTTTGCTACCAAGGCTCATAATACGCCTTTGCTCATGCTCGCCTGTACGCGTGCTTTCAAGGCCGGACAAAAAGGAAATCGCGCAAGGATCATTACAAGCGGCATGCTTAGCTGCACCTGCATGGCCAACCGATAAAACCGGCGCCAGCGAAATAGTTCGCTTGGTCAGTCAGAAAATCAGTTCTGGTCCCGCATAATCCGCGCCTTGTCCCGCTTCCAGTCGCGGTCCTTGATATAATCGCGCTTGTCTTTTGCTTGCCGGCCCTTGCCCAGCGCCAGTTCCACTTTGGCCCGCCCCGTCTTGTTGAAATAAATCGACATCGGGACCAACGTCATCCCCTTCCGCTCTACTGCGCCCAACAGGCGCTGTATCTCGCGGCCATGCAGCAGCAATTTGCGAGGGCGACGGGCCTCGTGATTGGCGCGGTTGCCGTGGCTGAATTCCGGAATATTGGCGTTGATTAGCCAAGCCTGCCCGTCGCGCACCTCGGCATAGCTCTCTGCGATAGTCGCCTCGCCAGCTCGCAGAGCCTTCACCTCTGTTCCCTGAAGGGCGATGCCGGCCTCGAACTTGTCCTCGATCGAATAATCGAATTTCGCGCGCCGGTTTTCGGCGACGGTTTTTTGCTTGTCAAAAGTCTCGGGTTTTGGACGGGCCATGATGTGCGCGATGTAGGGGCATGGGGCCATTAGTAAAAGCCCCAGCCTGCATTCCTTCTGTAAATGAGTATCTTGCGACTGCGTACATTCAGGCTAAAATCTGAAAAGATTTGCACTGACGGTCATCATAAACTTGTCGTCACGCAAATTTCGCCGCAATCTTGGCGCGCTTTGCTGGGAATGGCCGCTGCCCCTCTAGCCTCGCCAAACGCTTGCGCCAGCCGGAGCAATAATATGCACCCCCGGCTTCGCCCTCTCTACTTAGCCAAATCGGCGGGCAGACTGGGTTCGCTCAACAGGCGTTCCATACGGATCCATTTGGTGTCTGTATCGGCCCCGCCGCGCTCGATCCATTCGCGCACCATATCGCGGCCAAGCCCATAATTTATGATGTAGCTGCGATAAGTGTCTATAAATCTTAAGGACTGCATGGCGCGCTCGGGTGATATCAGCTGGTATTTCTGGAGCAGCGCAACCGCTTCTTCGGTGGAAGTATCGCCGGAAAGATAGCCTGAGGCAATCGTGTAACGTGCAGAGCCAAGGTCGCTTAGGGCCTCCTGCAATGCGGCATAATCCGCGATCTCACTGCTTGTCAGTCCGGCTAGCGGAGCCAGCACCTGCGTCTCGAATGCAATCTGCTCGGCTGGAGTAAAGGCCAGTTCTATGCCGTAATTGGCGGAACCCTCAGCAACCAGCGATTGCGGTGAATACAACGGATAAACCGAAAATTCGGTCCAGCCGCGATCATTCACGAGATTCTTTTCCAGCAGCGCGTTGAAGGCGTGATGGCCGGGATATCCCTCGTGGCACCCCAGATCGATGGCCCGGTCGAGCCTGATCGGCAAATCGGTGTTCACTTCGATCTTGGAGGCATATTGTCCCTGGTAGTAATTATAACCGCTCCAGGGCTTGTCCGTGACAAACCCCAACGTGAAACTCTCCGAAACGGGCAGCGCGACATGCGCCATCGTGCGCCGCTTACATTCAGCAATCGAGGCTTCGAACACGGCCTGTAGACGGTCAGAAGGAATATTGAAGCGAGAGCTGTAACGATCAATTCGCTGCCACAGCGGATCACCCCCTTCTCCGCCGCCCGGTACCAGCTTGTCGATTTCGTCAATGATCGGTTCGAAAGTGGATAGCGACGGCAAGTCTGGCGCCACGCCGAAAAGGCCCTGCGCTTCATCGACAAAGGACAGCTCTGCACCCTGCATCATCTGCAGTCTCGTATATGCCGCAGTTAGCTGCGCCACCAGGAACCGCGCACGACGTTCGTCAATGTCGGTGCCTTCAACGCCATCATCAGTATAGCGCTCCACCCTTGTGCGCAAAGCAGCGGTGAGGATTTCCAATTGCGGCAGATCCTTGCTCGAAAGCTCGATCAGGGCACGCTCGCGCAATTCCTCCGGCCCATAATAGGCATCGATATAGCCACGCTCTTTCTCGCCAATAGCCAACTGCAGCGCGACATAATCCTGCGCCAGTGTATCGAGCGTTTCATCCGGCTGCGGCAATGTGGCGCAGGATGCGAGCGCGCTTGCGGTGATAGCGAGGAAAGCCGCACGGCCCGGGAATGCACTCACTTCTTTTCTCCGAATATCAGCGAATATATCCGCTTCCAAAAACGTGCTTCTGCAAGCATCATTTTTGCCATTAACGGCGGTACGCCTTGTTTGATCAGGTGCTCTTTCTCTGGCTCTGCACCGAACACATATTTTGTAATCGCGATCAATGCGCCAAGTTCGAACAGGATCAGCAATGGCAGAGCGATATATCGCAGCCACGCTAACGTCGGAAGCACAGCCCCTGAGCCTTCAGGCATTAAATAGGCAGCATAAGCCAACCCTGCCCCTGCGAGTACCAGCGCTCGCATGATGGATACCCTCAGCGTGTTTCTTGTTCTCAAATAAAGGAAGTAAACAAACGGCAGAAAAATGCCGAAGTCGAAGAGAAATACTTTTTCCAGTGTACCTGGCGCAGCGATAGCCTCGGCCGTGCCTGCAAGGTGCCAAGCAGCGCCCAGCCCTACAGCCAGCAATATGTAGAACCAGTGCGTAGCCAACTTCCTTACAATAGTCACCAGCCTTACTCCTTACAGCAGCCCCGCATGGGCCAGCGCTTCGTCGACAGCTTCGCGCGATGCATCGCTGGCACTGACCAGTGGCAAGCGCACATCCGGCTCCACCCAGTCGTGCACCCGGCTTAATGCGTATTTTACCGGAGCGGGGCTGGCATCGGAGAACATAGCGTAATGCAGCGGGAAAAGGCGGTCATTCAGTTCGCGCGCCTTTACCAGATCATTGGCTGCAATCGCTTCGTGAAATTCCGCGCATAGTTCCGGGGCAACATTGGCGGTCACGGAAATGCACCCCGCACCGCCGGCCGCCGAATGCGGCAACCACAGCTCGTCATTGCCCGATAGCTGGCAAAAATCATGATCCAGCCCCATCCGGTGGTCCGCCACCCGCGAAAGATCGCCGCTCGCGTCTTTGATGGCGACGATCCGCTCGGGAAATGCGCGGACAAGTTCAACTACCGTCTCGTCTTCGATATCGGTCACCGTTCGGCTCGGCACGTTATAAAGAACGATGGGTAAGTCGCTGTTTTGCGCGAGATGGCTGAAATGCGCAATCAATCCGCTCTGACTTGGCCGATTGTAATAGGGCGCCACGCACAGCCCCGCTGCCGCGCCTGCCTTTTGCGCGAACTGCATATGCAGCAGCGCATTACGGGTATCGTTCGATCCGCACCCGGCGATCACCGGAACGCGGCCAGCGGCCTGCTCTACGCACACCTCGATAACTCGGTGGTGCTCGGCATTGGATATGGTCGAAGCCTCTCCCGTCGTGCCGCATGGCACCAGACCTTTCGATCCGCTTTCGATCTGCCAGTCGACCAGTCTCCGGAATGATGCCTCGTCAAACGATCCGTCGCGAAAAGGAGTCACAAGAGCCGGAATAGAGCCTGTGAACATTTGCCGTACTCCTGCATTGGTTTAAGGTGAATTCAAACGATTGCACCATTCGGAGCGATCGCCCCATTCAGTCCCTGATAAGGAGCAGCCGGACATGGTGTCCAGCATGAACAGACTTCCTCTATTTGCCGCGATCCTTGCGGGCACCACCGCATTGGTGCCCTTCACCCCCCTCAGCGCCCAAAATGCGATGACCGAAAATGCCCGTGCCGGCATGGTTGCCCAGCAGCCGACCCGTATGGCCGAAGCCGTAGACCGGTGGGAATATCTGATCGGTCAGCGCAATTTGCCGTTCGAACAATATGCCGGTTTCCTGCTGCGCTATCCCGACTTTCCGCAGGCTGAAACTTTGCAGACACGCGCCGAAAATGCTCTGGATGATTCGACCGCCTCGCCCGAAAGGCTGGTCGCGTATTTCGACGCATTACCGCCGGTGACGAATTCCGGCCGTGCGCGCTATGCGCTGGCACTAGCTACGCTGAACCGGCCCGAGGCGTTCGATATCGCGCGCGCAGCATGGCGTGGCGGCACGATGAGCGGGACTGCAGAGGCCTATATGATGGGCCTGTTTTCTTCCCGTTTCGGACCAGAGGATCACGACGCGCGGATGGACGCGCTTCTTTGGCAACGTAACGCAGAGGCGGCTGCGCGGCAGATAGCCTATGTTTCACCCGCCATCCGCGATACATCGATGGCCCGCCTTGCCATCGTACAGGGGAGCACCCCGGCACAGTCCGGCCTTACCGTTCCTGCCGAAGCGCGCAGCGATGCCGGCTATATTTACAATCTGGCCCGCCATTACCGCGTAAACGGCCAGAACACGCAGGCCGTTTCGCTGTTGTCGAGCCGCCCCAATTTCTCTGCACCTGCCTTCGATCCCGAAGTAATGGTGGGCGAATTGCTGCGCGTTTCGAAGCCCGCCAGTCCGGCCGACACTGTGCGCATAGCGCAGAAGGTCGACGATATCTTTCCGGCGAACACCGATATCAGCAAAGAAAGCTATCGCACCCGCGACGATTATACATCGCTAATGTGGGCAGGCGGCACCAATGCCCTGTGGCGTCTGGGTGACGGGCGCTCTGCTGCTCCGCTGTTCTATCGCTATGGCGCTGCTGCGCAGACCCCGCAGACCCGCTCAAAGGGGTTTTACTGGGCTGGTCTCGCCAGCAAACGCAGCGGTGATAGCGCCGGTGCGAACCGTTATTTCGAGATGGCTGCGCGTTATCCGGAACGGTTTTACGGACAGTTGGCGCTGGGTGAACTGGGCCGCAACGTGCCCTCGCTGGCCGTTCGGGCCGATGCCCGGCCGAGCGAACAGCAACGAAACGCATTCCAGAACAGCTCCATCGCCAATGCAGCGCGCGAAGTTGCGCGTGGCGCGCCTTGGCGCACAGGCATACGTTTTTATCAGGAAGTCGCCCGCAGCGCCGATACAGCGGAAGAACATCAGCTGGTTGCCGATCTGGCGTTGCAAACCGGGCGCCGCGATCTGGCAGTGAATGTTACCGAAGCAGCCGGAGCCGACGGTATCGACGGCTTCATCTTGCAAGGCTTCCCGACACTCCAAACACCTGCAAGTGCCAACTGGACTTTCGTGCACGCCATTGCGCGGCAGGAAAGCCAGTTCGCCGAAAATGCCATCAGCCATGCCGGGGCAAGTGGCCTGATGCAGTTGATGCCAGGCACAGCTCGCGAGCAGTCGGGCATGCTCGGCATGAGCTATCGCCAGACTGATTTGATCAATAACCCGGCCTATAATGTGCAGCTGGGTAATGCGTATTTTGCACGGATGATGGACTATTTCAGTGGCAGTTATCCGCTGGCCATTGCAGCCTACAACGCCGGGCCGGGCAATGTGAACAAGTGGTTGCGCGCCAATGGCGATCCGCGCAACGGTTCGATCGACTGGCTAACTTGGATCGAACGTATCCCGATTTTCGAGACGAAGAACTATGTCCAACGGGTGATCGAAAACGCTGCGGTGTACGAGCATCTGTATCCTGAACGCGCCGAATTCGGCCGCGCTCGCACGGCCAGCGAATTCCTACGCTAGAATGAAGCGGATTATGAAGGGGGCGCAAGCGGCACTGCTGCTGGCAGGCGTGTTTGCGCTCCCGTCGCCATTATTTGCAAAAGACAGCCTGGGGATTTTCGGCGATTGGGGCGCATTTGCCGATCCGCAGATGCCGCGTTGTTACGCCATTGCCAAGGCCGCCCCAAGCCGCCTCCAGCGTGATTTCGAACCCTATGCCAGCATCGGCACCTGGCCATCACGTGGTGTGCGCGGACAGGTGCATTTTCGGCTCTCCCGCAAAATGGCAACGGACCGACAGATTACCCTTCGGATTGGCGATCGAAGCTTCAAACTCACTGGCACGAACGGTGATGCCTGGGCTCCGAACCAGAGTATGGATGCGGCCATCATTGCTGCCATGCGCGCCGCCGGATCGATGATCGTAGGGGCCACCGACCAGCGCGGGAGACGCTTCTCCAATACTTACAACTTGGACGGGGTCGCGACCGCGATGGACGCGGCAACGGTTGGCTGCGCCAATCTTTAACCCGTTTTGCGCACGAAAAAGGGCGGAGGATTGCTCCCCCGCCCCATTTTTCAGCTTTAGCGTTTCCGACTAGAACCGAAGGCCAACGCCGGCCACGATCTGGTGACGGTCGGTGTCGATATCGAAACGGCCGCTATCGCCGACATTTTCATCTTCGAAATCGATCTCGCCTTCCGAGTAGTTGGAATAGCGGTACTCCAGCTTCACGAAGGTGTTCTCGTTTACCGCATGCTCGACGCCTGCGCCAATGCGATAACCGTCAGTGTCGATACGGCGGTTTTCGTTGATCTCGCCATCGGTTCCGGTGAATTCGAACCGCGCATTGGTATAACCACCCTTGGCGTAAAGCAGTGTGCGATCCGACACGAGGCCGCCGATGCGGGCACCGAGATATAGATCACGGCCAGCTTCCACACGGCCGAGACCGAATGATTCGAGATCGCCGGTCTGGTCACGCTCCACCTTGGCGGTGGAATCGGTCAGTTCGGCGTCGGCACCGATCACGAGGCTACCAACGGCAACATCGTAACCGATAGCTGCACCGTACATGAAGCCGTCGACATCCTGGTCGTCATTGTCGTTCTGGTCGTTGTCGATATCGCTTCCGGCCTTGGCAATGTCATACCCGATCACGGCTTCGACCCGGGGGCCGGTAAAAGCGGAAGTGTCTTGCGCCATTGCCGGTGCGGCAATGGCAAAAGTGGATCCCGCGACGAGAAGGGCTGTAACTTTTTTCATTCTTAACTCCATTGAAAAATCGCCGGCTCTTTGTCCGGTCGAGTTGCAGTAACGAGGCGAGAATGAGTTTGGTTTCATTAACCTGAAGCAACATAGATTTGTGATATTTCAGCAACATGATCGCTGTTAGTCGCATAGAAAAAACGGACTGTCGGACGGCAGCGAAATTGCAAAGATGGCGTCAGAGACGATGCGCGCCTATATACGTTCGGCCATGCCAGACACTTCCTCCATGCCTATTCCGGGCCTAGTCGATCCTGTTCCGACCCCGCGCGACGTTACGCCCAGGAGGGACGGACGGGTCGATGTGCTCGGATTGCCACGCACGCGCATCCGCGAATTGTTCAGCCGCGCCGGATTGGATGAAAAACAGGCCAAGCTGCGCGCCAAGCAGGTGTATCACTGGCTGTACCATCGCGGCGCAATCAGTTTTGCCGACATGACCGACATTTCCAAGACCATGCGCCCGTGGCTGGAAGAACGCTTCGTGATCGGCCGTCCCGAAGTGGCCGAAGCGCAGCATTCCAATGACGGTACGCGCAAATGGCTGCTGCGGACCGATGACGGCCACGAGTTCGAGATGGTCTTTATCCCCGATGCCGATCGTGGAACGCTGTGCGTATCCAGTCAGGTCGGTTGCACGCTCAACTGCACATTCTGCCACACCGGAACAATGCGGCTGGTGCGCAATCTGACACCCGGCGAAATTGTCGGCCAGGTGATGCTCGCACGCGATTCTCTGGGGGAATGGCCCAAGGGAAAGATGGATGTTTCCGACGATGCGGACGAAACGGAATACCGCGCGGACGGCCGATTGCTGACCAATATCGTGATGATGGGAATGGGCGAGCCGCTGTACAATTTCGACAATGTGCGCGACGCGCTGAAACTGGTGATGGACGGCGAGGGGCTGGCCCTTTCCAAGCGCCGCATCACCCTGTCGACCAGCGGGGTCGTGCCTGCGATGGCCCGCTGCGGCGAGGAAATCGGCGTGAATCTCGCGGTCTCGCTCCATGCAGTGAACAAGGAAGTGCGCGATGAAATCGTGCCGATCAATCGCAAATACGGGCTCGAGGAGCTGCTGCAGGCCTGCGCAGATTACCCCGGGGCCTCTAACTCCAGACGCATAACATTCGAGTATGTGATGTTGAAAGACAAGAACGACAGCGACGAGGACGCGCACGAATTGGTTCGCCTGCTGCGCAAATATGATCTGCCTGCAAAAGTGAACCTGATCCCGTTCAACCCGTGGCCCGGCAGCATCTACGAATGTTCCGAGCCGGCCCGCATCCGCTCGTTTTCCAACATTGTGTTCGAAGGTGGCATCAGCGCTCCGGTTCGCACCCCGCGCGGGCGCGATATCGATGCGGCATGTGGCCAGCTGAAAACCTCCGCTCTGAAGAAAAGCCGGGCCGAGCTGGACCGCGAGGCAGAAGCGGCAGAGTTGGCGCAGGCGTGAATTTCGACGCGGCAACCCTTGAGTATTACGAGGCAGCCGCGCCGCATTACACCGCCAGCACCGCGCAGGACCGGCACCGACATCTCGATCCGTTCCTCGACCGGCTGGCAGCATGCGCCAAGGTTCTGGAACTGGGCTGCGGCTGCGGCGCGGATGCAGCGCATATCGCCCGTCGCGGTTTCGTTCTGGATGCCACCGACGGAACACAGGCAATGGTTCGCAAGGCCCGGGAACGCTTCGATGTCAAAGCCCGCGTGATGCGGTTCGATGAACTGGAAGCCGACGCTGATTACGATGCTGTGTGGGCTCACGCAGCCTTGCTTCACGCGCCCCGTGCCGCCCTGCCCGCCATTGTGCAGCGAATATCCGCTGCCCTGAAGCCGGGCGGGCTCCACTACGCCAATTTCAAACTGGGCGATGCGAAACACCCACACGAAGGCCGCGACCCGCTGGGCCGCTGGACCAATCTGCCAAGCGCGGCATGGTTGGCCGAGACCTACCGAGACGCTGGTTTTGCGATTATCGAGCGCGAACAATACACCGGCAATGGCAGCGACGGCGTGGTTCGCGAATGGTTTGCCCTTACTGTGAGAAAACCATGAAGGTGGAAGTACACTCCCTTTGTGTCGGCCAGCCCCGCCCGTTCAACGGCGCAGAGCTGAGCGCGATCGGCAAGCTGCCGGTGGATGGGCCTGCCAATATCCGCAGCTTCGGGATCGAAGGCGATATGGTGGCCGATACCCGCGCACATGGCGGGCCGGACATGGCCGTGCATCTGTATCCGCGCGATCATTACGGCTGGTGGCGGGGACAGCTGGGCCCCCATCCACTGCTCGATAGCGCCAATGCCTTTGGCGAGAACATCGTCGCCAGCGGTATAGACGAAACGATCGTCGCGATCGGTGACCGGTTCCGGCTGGGCACGGCGCTGCTGGAAATCAGTCAGCCGCGCCAGCCATGCTGGAAGATCGAGCATCAGTTCGGCACGAAGGGTATGGTCGCAAAGATCATCACCAGCCACCGCTGCGGCTGGTATTTCAGGGTGCTGGAAGAAGGCATCTGGCAGCCAGGCGATGTTCTGGAGCAGGTGGACACGGGCCATAGCGAGTGGCCTGTCGCACGCCTGTTCGCCAAACTGTATGACAAGGCGCATAAGGCAAATCCGCAGGAACTGCGCGAAATCGCCGCGCTGGACCGGCTCTGCGAATTGTGGCGCAGCAAGGTTCGCACAGCGATGCAGCCTTGAAGCGATAACGGCCTGCCGCGTAAAACACTCGGTTCATCGCGGATATTGCTGGAAAATGACGCGTTCATCCGAGGTTGTGGAGCCTGACCGTGCCCCGAACATTGCTTTTTCATAACACTTCAACCGAAAGGTCCAGATTATGAAAACGCTCGCCCTCGCAATAGCTGCATCCGCCATGACCATCACCGGTGTAGCCGCAACCCCCGCGCTGGCCGACCCGCCCCGCCATGCGAAAGCATACGGCAAGAAAGCCAAAGATTCGCACATCTACAATTCGCGTGGCCAATATGTTCAGCCGCGGCGGATTAGCCGGAACGACCGGGTCTGGCGCGGTGATGGCGGCCAGTATCACTGCCGCCGCGACAACGGAACCACCGGCCTTGTTATCGGTGCGGGCGTAGGCGCGCTGGCCGGACGGGAAGTTGCCGCAGACCGCACCCTGGGTGCGGTCGTCGGGGCCGTGGCCGGCGGGCTGCTGGGCCGTGAAATCGACAAGGGCAGCATCAGCTGCCGCTAACCTGCCGCGACAACAGGTAATTGCATACAGGCGCGCTGCCCCGTCCGGGCAGTGCGCCTTGTGTATATCTGTGCAGAAGAAAAACCGGCCCTCCGGCTTTCCTACTGCGGCGCCCTGTGCTCCAAGAGGCTGATGCGTAACGTTTACCCACCTCGATCCCCGGGCTTTTTCCGGCATTGTACAGGAGGCGGGGTCTCTGCTGTCAGCCTGCGCACGATATGGCCCCGGCTTTCGGTTCCAATGGCGAAAGCATGAACAGGCCGGCCGTCCTTATCACCGGAGGTGCCCAGCGTATCGGGGCAGGTCTGTCACAGGCTTTCGGCAAAGCGGGCTGGCATGTCGTTATCCATTACCGCACCAGCCGCGCAGAAGCAGAAACGCTCGCCGCCAGCCTGCCGAGCGCGGAGACGATCCGTTTCGATCTGGCCGATACGCATGAACTTTCAGGAACCGTGGCTGCGCTGGCCAAACGTCTGCCCGATTGGCAGATGCTGATAAACTGCGCCGCCGTCTTCAAAAATGATTCCGTAACCGCGCTGGACCCGTCAACATACGGACGGGCAATGGCCGTCAACGCTCTGGCCCCGGCATTGCTGGCCCAGGGTTTTCTGCACCATGCGCAATACACTGGCGGGCGAAGGGTGATCCAGTTTACCGATCAGAAGCTGGATAACACCAATCCCGACTTCTTCAGCTATACAATGAGCAAGCACGCCGTTGGTGGCGCGATCCCGATGCTGTCAATGGCCAGGCCGCGCCCCGCCGACCGGATATATGGCCTTGCCCCCGGTGCCATTCTGGCCAGCCACGATCAGGCGGAGGAGGAGACAGATGTTTCGCACCGCCTCAACCTGCTCCGCCGCAAGACTGGTCTGGACGAGATATGCGATGCCGCACTGTTCCTGGCCGGGGGATGGCTGGAAAGCGGAACCACATTGTTCGTCGATAGCGGCCAGCATCTGCTCCGGCAGCAGAGGGATGTCATTTACCTGGCACGAGAGGGCGCAACCCGATGAAAAGCGGTACCAGAAAACACGCATTGTCCACCCGCCTCTGGCATTGGATCAATCTGATCTGCATCGCGGTGCTGTTCATGTCCGGCCTCAACATTTCCAACGGCCACCGGCGCCTCTATTGGGGCGATTGGGGTTTCGCCCCCGAACAGGCCTGGCTGGAGGTTCCGCGCTTCCCCGGCTGGATGACCATCCCTGATTATTACAGCCTTGCGCAGGCGCGGGACTGGCATATTCTTATGGCGTGGCCCTTTGCCCTGATGCTGCTGTTCATATGGGTTGCCATGCTGGCGAACCGCCATTTCAAGCGCGATATTTCCACCACCCGCCGCGAATGGAAACCGGCCAATGTGTGGGCCGATATCAAGGCCCATGCCCGCTTCGATTTCGAGCATGGGGGCGGGAAATACAATTTTCTGCAGAAGGTTTCCTACGGCCTGGTTCTGGGTATTTTCCTGCCGATGATGGTCTTTACCGGCATGGCAATCAGCCCCGGTGTGGAACCGTGGTTTGGTTGGCTGGTCGATATTCTGGGCGGCCGCCAGAGCGCGCGTTCGCTGCACTTCATTTTTGCATGGGCAGTGTTCGCATTTTTCGTGGTCCATGTTGCGCTGGTGATCGTGCACAAACCGCTCAAGCATATGTGGGGCATGATTGCCGGTGGCCGTATCTCAGGCCCGGACACTGCGGAGGAACCATCATGAAGCGCCGCAATCTGCTGATCGGAATGGGCGCCGCTTTTGTCGCGGGGTGCCAGAAAATCGGTGAAACAGCGCCGGGCAAGGCCCTGCTGGAAGCCGCGCCGAACTGGCACAAAAACCTCCACGACGCGCTGGGCGGGCGCACGGCGCTCGCGCCGGAATTCCAGCCCGAGGACATCTCGCCCGATTTTCGCGGCAATGGATCGACCAATCCGGCCAATGGTGATTATCAGGCTCAGGCGGCTGCCGGATTTGCCGATTGGCGGATCACGGTGGGCGGTATGGTCGATAATCCGATGACGCTGACGATGGCGAACCTGCGCGCCCTGCCCCAGCGCACCCAGATTACCCGCCACGATTGCGTCGAGGGATGGAGCGCGATCGGCCAGTGGACCGGCCCGCAATTATCGACCCTGCTGGATGCAGCCAATGTGCAGGACGGGGCCCGCTTCATCGTGTTCCGCTGTGCCGACAACCTCAATGGCGACGACTATTACGAAAGCGTCGACATGCTGGACGCCTACCATCCCCAGACGATTATCGCCCACCAGCTCAACGGAGAAAACCTGCCGGTGAAAAACGGCGCACCTGCCCGTATGCGGATCGAACGGCAACTGGGCTACAAGCACGCCAAATACGTGACCGCCATCGAAGCGGTCGCCAGTCTGGACAATATTGGCGCAGGCAAGGGCGGCTATTGGGAAGACCGCGCCGGATACCAGTGGTATGCCGGTGTCTGACCGGCAGCGGCGCCGTCAATCTTCCGGATAAAGCCGCTGCATCGCGTCCCAGTCGTTTTGGATCAGTTGCTCCAGAATATCCGCATCTACATCCGCCAGCTTATTGATATACAGGCAGCTTTTGCCGGTCTTGTATTTGCCCAGCCTGGCCAGCAGGGCGTCGCGCACCGCGCCTGTCTGCGTGTCGCAATACCCGCCCATCAGGTACAGCGAATGCTTCGCCTTGCGCGGGCTGAACCCCGCACGCAGCCAGTGAACATTGCGCCCGCTGGCATAAACGGTGCGATACGAACCATAGCCTACGATCGCGGGGCCCCACATCGCCGGTTTGCAGCCGGTCACCTTCTGGAACAGCGCGTCGATCGCCAGCGCGTCCCTGCGCTTCGCCTCCGGCTCGACCGCCTGCAGGAAGACCTTCGGATCCACGTCCGTTATTTGTGTTTTCGCCTCTGCCATTTGCTCCACTCCGCACAGTCGCCACCCGGCGCGAGCATACTTCATTCGCCCACGCCGCCCAAACAATCCTTCACACCCCCCGCCGCGCCTGATAACCGGCGGCAAATTTTCATATAAAGGCCGCCGACATGTCAGATATCAAACGGGTTGTTCTCGCCTATTCCGGTGGGCTGGACACCAGCGTCATCGCCAAATGGCTGGAAGTGGAGCGCGGCTGCGAAGTCGTCACCTTCACTGCCGATCTCGGCCAGGGCGAGGAAATCGAACCCGCCCGCGAGAAGGCCCGCGCGATGGGTATTCCTGACAAGCACATTTACATCGAAGATCTGCGCGAAGAGTTCGTCCGCGATTTCGTGTTCCCGATGATGCGCGCGAATGTGCGTTACGAAGGGGACTATCTGCTCGGCACCTCCATTGCCCGGCCCCTCATTTCCAAACGTCTGGTCGAAATCGCGCACGAAACCGATGCCGATGCGATTGCCCACGGCGCCACCGGCAAGGGCAACGATCAGGTGCGGTTCGAACTCTCCGCCTATGCACTCGATCCCGACATTCAGGTGATTGCCCCGTGGCGCGAATGGGATCTTACCAGCCGCACCGCGCTGATAGCCTGGGCAGAGAAACACCAGATTGCCGTGCCCCGGGACAAACGCGGCGAAAGCCCTTTCTCCACCGATGCCAACCTCCTGCACACCTCGTCCGAAGGCAAGGTTCTGGAAGACCCGTGGGAGGAGACACCCGGTTACGTCTATTCGCGCACCGTCGATCCCGAAGATGCGCCCGATACCCCTGAATACATCACGATCGACTTCGAGCGCGGCGACGGTACTGCACTGAACGGCGAGGCGATGAGCCCGGCCCAGCTCCTCACCGCGCTCAACGATCTGGGCCGCAAGCACGGTATCGGCCGGCTCGATCTGGTCGAAAACCGGTTCGTCGGCATGAAATCGCGCGGGATGTACGAAACGCCCGGCGGCGAAATCTATGCCCGGGCCCATCGCGGGATAGAGCAGATCACTCTGGATGGCGGCGCAGCGCATATGAAGGACGAGCTGATGCCCCGCTATGCCGAGCTGATCTATAACGGTTTCTGGTTCGCACCGGAGCGCGAGATGCTGCAGGCCGCCATCGATCACAGCCAGCAGCGCGTTTCGGGCACCGTCCGGCTCAAACTGTACAAGGGCACCGCCGGCGTTGTCGGGCGCAAGAGCCCTAACTCCCTGTATTCCGAGGCGCATGTCACGTTCGAGGACGATGCCGGCGCGTATGACCAGCACGATGCGGAAGGCTTCATCCGCCTCAATGCGCTGCGCCTGAAACTGCTCGCCAAGCGGGACCAGCGTTTGGACTAGAGGCGATGCGGGCCCCGCAGGATCGCGGCCCGCATCCCCTGCCTCCAACGGACAGTCGCACGGCATATGCGGAGCGAATCGGCGCAATTTCGCCATTCGCGCCGATGGTTCCCTGCAATTCGCGTCTTTTTGTGCAGGTGCACAACGACTCGTCCCGATTCAGCAACGACTCAAGGTAAGGCGTTGGCAGTCCGCGTCAGGGCCACAGCCGCGTTGTTCCCTTTACGCATACGTCATCTGTATGGAGGCGCCATGCTTACACGCACCCATATATCCAGCCTCGCCCGCCCTGCCGTCCTGTTCGGCATCGCTGCGATGATCGCCCTCCCCGCCCAGGCGTCCGCGCCGGGTTCGCAGTATGTCTCCGCACCAATCGTGCAGGAGATCGAGCCCGATGTCGCCTCCGCCTTCACGCGGTTCGACGCGCTGCCCGATTCGCCAGAGCCTTCAGGCAATGTGGTCGATATCGATACTATCGAGCCGCCGATCGAAATCGTGGAACCCGTCGCCGATACCGCCAGCGGGCGTTCGCTGGGCCGCGGCATTGCATCCTATTACGGCAAACGGTTTCACGGCCGCCGCACCGCCAATGGCGAGCGGTTCGACATGAACGCGCTGACCGCCGCGCACAAGAAGCTGCCCTTCGGCACCAGAGTGCGCGTTATCAATCCCAATAATGGCAAGTCCGTCATAGTCCGCATCAATGATCGCGGCCCCTATGCGCATGGTCGCACCATCGACCTGAGCCGCGCCGCCGCCCGCAAAATCGGTCTGGTCTCACGCGGTCACGGCAGTGTGAAGCTTGAACAGCTGTAGAACGCCAGCGCGATTACCCGGCGCAGGCGGTAGGCCGTCTGCAGAGACACCGCCGCGACCCGGCTTGCCCAGCGCACCTGCCCGCCGATGGACAGCGCCTACAGAAACCGCACATGCCGCTTGCGCAGAAAGCTCGGCGGGGCGAGGGAAGCGGAGACGGGAAGGTTTGGGGAGCGGGTTAGGGTCATCGCTTCACCTGTGATTGGTGCTCAGGGAACCGGACCAGTTATACAGCGCACGGCGTGTAGCGCAGAACTACCGATCCAATTTTTTTTATTTTCCGCAAGCGCATCCGCGCTCGCGATTTCCTCACTCACGCGGCTTTCAGCCGCGTCGCTGCGGGCGGGCGCCCCTATTCTTCGGCGCCCTTGCGGCGCTTCGCGCCGAACCAGCGCTAGATTTGCGATCGCGGGTTAGGGTTCTTGGGATGTGATTGAGCCGGTACGCCAAGGTTCTTGCTGCCAGCCAACAAGGAAGCGCCAAGCGTCCAAGCACCATCCACGAAGCTAGAGCACAATTCCGGTCGGCGACCAGCCGACCGCAAGCGCGACCGCGCGCCCGAGCCTATGCGAGGCAGCAAGGCGGGCGGATGCCCGCCGCCCGCAGGGTCCAAAACAAAAAACGCCCGCCGCGCCTCTTGGTGCAACCTCGCAACCAGTCACCAAGAACCTTGGCGCACCCGTCGCTACCCCTTCACTTCAACTCCCCCAGCACCGCCAGCTCGTTCTTCGCATGCCGGATTTTCTGCGCAGCCGTCTGCGTCGGCACAGACCCTAAACGCCCCGCCGAAACATGCCCCCGCCACTCCCGCGCATCGGAGAAATGAAGCGGATGGCCATTCGGATAGATCGGAAAAGTCATTGGTTCACCTGTGATTGGTTTTCAGAGAACCGGGTCAGGTATACAGATTGAGGTTTGTAGGACAGGATGAACCAATGATTGATGATGCAACCGTTCCGGAACTTGCAGCGGCCATAACCGCGTGTGTCCAGATGCACCGCTTCGGAGTGTCGGCCCTCAGTGATCGGTACGACCTCAATGCCGATGGCCCGGACAAGGTATTTCCGGAGGCGAAAGCGACTGGTTGTTATTTCATTTTCGATGCCGACGATCGCTTGCTCTATATCGGCAAAGCGTCCCTCAAGAGCACGATAGGCCGCCGCCTTTCGACCTACTTCCGATGGAAAGCAGATCGCCTCGAAGTGCGACACTCGGCCTGGTCACCGGACAAAGAACCCACCTTCGTTCGCGCTGTATCCGTGGCGGAGCCATATCAGGCTGCATCGCTCGAAGAGTATCTGATTGATCGATTACAGCCTTCGCAGAACACTCGGAAGTAGGCTTGCGGTTTTAAGTATACTGTACCCGAATTCCATTACCTGTTCCTTCGCTATTGGCGTTCGAATAAAAATACGGTGGACAGCTCTCGGAGGATACTTGACGTCTGAAGTACTAATTTTAACATGAATTTATGGCAAAACTCGTACGAAATTACCCCAGACGCACGTTAGAAAAAGCACTCGTCATCGCATCAGCCATCGTCGAGAAAGGTGCCGGTCAGCCGATGGACAGACTCCTCGTCGCTGACGCTGTTGGGCGCACTCCGAGTAGCAGCGAGTTCAAGATGCTCCTTAGCTGTTCGCGCTCTTATGGTTTAACTGTTGGCACCGAAAAAGCAGACAACATAAGCTTAACAGACCTAGGCTCGAAGATTCTCAAACCCACCCATCCGAGTGATGAGACGCATGGAAAGCTCGAAGCGCTTTTGAAGGTCGAGTCTTTCAGGCACGTGCTTGAAAAATTTGACAAAAGTAGACTCCCCGATACTAAGTTTCTGCAGAATACGCTTGAAAAATCTTTCGGAATCGATAGCAATCATTCGGACGAATTTGTCGAGATCCTACTGGAAAATGCGAACTTCGTTGGCGTGATCCAAGAAATTAGCGGGTCCGACTATGTGAGGTTGAGTGCTATCGACAGTGGCCCCACTTCGAATGGCGGCCAGAAACAACCGAGCATCGATGACGATTTGGGCGATCTAACGCAGTCTGCTGAGGGTGCGACGCCTACAATTGATCCTAGCATACTCCAGGAAGATGACAGCGCTGGGAATAGTCCAACGTCAGAGGAAAAAGCAAATGCTCCATCGAAGCCAAAACAGCTTTTTGTTGCGCACGGGAAGAACCATCCGCCACTAAATGAGCTGAAGAAAATTCTAGATGAGTTCAAAATACCATACAAAGTAGCGATAGACGAAGCAAACAAAGGGCAGCCGATTTCGCGCAAAGTTGCCAAGCTTATGCAAGAGTGTAGTGCTGGTATTTTTGTATTTACGAAGGATGAGCAGTTCTATCGTAAAGACACAGAGACAGAAGAAATGACAGAAATCTGGCGCCCCAGTGAAAACGCTGTCTACGAGCTGGGAGCCGCATGTATTTTATATGAAACCAAGATCATAATCCTCAAGGAAGACGGTGTAGTTTTCCCATCAGATTTCAGCGACATAGGTTACATCACCTTCTCCAAGGGTGAGATCAAGAGCAAAGCGCTTGAAATACTTAAAGAGCTTGTAGGTCTGGGCTTGGTAAAGGTTCAAGCTGCATAGCTAGAGAGAATGTGCAGAAACAAGTCGTTGGTCCCCACTCACCACTTCCCGCCCACTTCCTTGATCGCCCTAAGCAGCGCTCGTTTGCTGGGAGAGCGGTAAGTGCCTGCGTTGCACGGTGGGCCGGACAGGGCCTGTTCGCCCTCGCGCGCGGGGTTGCGGCAATCGACTAATGCCCTCTCGGAAACCAGCCTTGTGCATTCCTTTCGGGCAAATCGATACCATGCGATTCGAGATGCCTTACGAAAACCGGCTCAAACACTGGACCGATGCCGTCCCAGTTTCCCGAAAAGCAAGAGCGACACATCGACATCTGATATCGGCTAATCCATTTGCCGTCGTACCTGTGCGGCCCCATTTGAAACTCGGTGCCGCACAAATCACATCTGATCATTATCTTTGGCTTCATTCCGCCGCCTCTCGCTGCCGGTCTGCGCTCTTGACCAACATAGGCACTAGATACCCCCCGGTATAACTCCCCTCAACCTTCGCCACCTGCTCCGGCGTACCTTCAGCCACAATCTCCCCCCCACGCACACCGCCACCCGGCCCAAGATCCAGCACCCAGTCAGCCGTCTTGATCACGTCCAGATTGTGCTCGATTACCACCACGCTGTTCCCCTGATCCACCAGCCGGTGCAGCACTTCGAGGAGTTTGCGGACGTCTTCGAAATGTAGGCCGGTGGTCGGCTCGTCGAGGATATACAGCGTCTGGCCGGTGCTGCGTTTGCTCAGTTCCTTGGCCAGTTTCACCCGCTGCGCCTCCCCGCCCGATAACGTGGTGGCCTGCTGGCCGACCTTGACATAGCCGAGCCCGACCTCGTTCAGCATGTGCATCTTGTCGCGGATCGAAGGTACGGCCTTGAAGAAGCCTTCCGCATCCTCGATCGTCATGTCCAGCACATCGGCGATGGACAGGCCCTTGAACTTCACCTCCAGCGTTTCGCGGTTGTAGCGTTTGCCGCCGCATTCCTCGCACGTGACATAGACGTCGGGCAGGAAGTGCATCTCGATCTTGATCAGGCCGTCGCCCTGACACGCCTCGCACCGGCCGCCCTTCACGTTGAAGCTGAACCGGCCCGGCTTGTACCCGCGCTCCTTCGCTTCGGGCAGGCCGGCAAACCAGTCGCGGATATTGGTGAACGCGCCGGTGTAGGTCGCGGGGTTGCTGCGCGGTGTGCGGCCGATGGGCGACTGATCGATCTCGATCACCTTGTCGCAATATTCGAGACCGGTGACCTTGTCGTGCGCGCCCGCGATCACCCGTGCGCCGTTCAGCGTGCGGGCCGCGCTGGCATACAGCGTGTCAATGGTGAAGCTGGACTTGCCGCTGCCCGAGACGCCGGTGACGCAGGTAAACGTGCCCAGCGGGATGGATGCGGTGACATTCTGGAGGTTGTTGGCCCGCGCGCCGTGGACGGTCAGTTTGTGCCCGTTGCCCTTGCGGCGCTTCTTCGGGACGCTGATCTCGCGGCGTCCGGTCAGGTAATCGGCGGTGAGCGACTTCTTGGATTTCAGGACCTGTTTCAGCGTACCCTGCGCCACCACCTCGCCCCCGCGCACACCGGCGCCGGGGCCCAGATCGACCACATGATCGGCCTGGCGGATGGCATCCTCGTCATGCTCCACCACGATCACGGTGTTGCCCAGATCGCGCAGGCGCTTCAGCGTTTCCAGCAGCCGGTCATTGTCGCGCTGGTGCAGGCCGATGCTGGGTTCGTCGAGCACATACAGAACACCCGACAGCCCGCTGCCGATCTGGCTGGCGAGGCGGATGCGCTGGCTCTCGCCCCCGCTCAGCGTGCCGGAAGTCCGGTCTAGATTGAGATAATCCAGCCCGACATTGTCGAGGAAGCCCAGCCGTTCGTTGATTTCCTTCAGGATGGCCTTGGCAATCTGGCTTTGCGTTTCGTTCAGCTGGCCGTCCAGCGCGAGAAACCAGTCCTTCGCATCGGACACGCTCATCCGGGTGGGCTGGCTGATATCGATGGGGCCGGCTGCACTGGGCACCTTCACGGCCCGCGCCTTCTCGTTCAACCGCGCGCCGCCGCATGTCTCGCATGGCTGCGCGGTCTGGAACTTGGCCAGCTCCTCGCGCATCCAAGCGCTTTCGGTCTGCATCAGGCGGCGATTGAGATTGCCGATTACGCCCTCGAACGGCTTGTTCACGGTGTACTGCTTGCGCCCGTCCTTGAAGGTGAGCGGGACGCGTTTGCCCTTCGTGCCGTGCAGGATGATGGAGCGATTATCCTCGCCCAGATCTTCCCACGGGGTGGTCAGGTCGAAGCCGTATTCTTTCGCGAGCGAGCCGAGCACCTGCATGTAATAGGGCGACGGGGGGTTGCTCTTGGCCCAGGGGACGACCGCGCCTTTCTTGAGGCTCAGCCCCTCGTTCGGCACCACCAGCTGCGGATCGAACAGCTGCTTCTCGCCCAGCCCGTCACAGGTCGGGCAGGCGCCTTGCGGCGAGTTGAAGGAGAAAAGCCGCGGTTCGATTTCCTCGATGGTGAAACCGCTTACCGGGCAACTAAACCGCTCCGAAAACACGATCCGGTTAGCCGGAATGCCGGCCCCCTTCATCGCGCCGCCAGCGCCCCCTCCTTTGGCGGCATCGTCTTCTCGGCCCGGCACCACGCCGTCGGCCATGTCCACAAACGCCAGCCCGTCGGCAAGTTTAAGCGCGGTTTCAAAGCTGTCGGCGAGGCGGCCTTCAAGGCCTTCCTTCACCGCCAGCCTGTCCACCACCACTTCGATATCGTGCTTGAACTTCTTGTCGAGCGCGGGCGCTTCGTCGATTTCGTACATTTCGCCGTCGATCCGCACGCGGGTGAAGCCGGCCTTCTGCCACTCCGCCATCTCGCGCCGGTATTCACCCTTACGTCCACGCACCACGGGCGCGAGGAGATAGAGCCTCGTGCCCGCAGGCAATTCCATCACCCGGTCGACCATGTTGGAGACGGTCTGTGCCTCGATCGGCAGACCAGTCGCGGGCGAATACGGCACGCCCACCCGCGCCCACAGCAGCCGCATATAGTCGTATATCTCGGTTACCGTCGCCACTGTCGAGCGCGGGTTGCGACTGGTTGTCTTCTGCTCGATGGAAATCGCCGGGGACAACCCGTCAATATGCTCCACATCGGGCTTCTGCATCATCTCCAGAAACTGGCGCGCATAGGCGCTTAGAGATTCGACATAGCGCCGCTGTCCCTCGGCATAGATCGTATCGAACGCGAGCGATGATTTGCCCGAGCCGGACAGCCCGGTAATCACGATCAGGGCATCGCGCGGCAGATCAATGTCCACGCCTTTGAGATTGTGCTCTCGCGCACCGCGAACGGATATTTTTGTCAGGGCCATAGGAGATGCATGTTCCGGTAATGTTCGGGTGAGTCAAGGGTGCGGCTGAGCCAATAGGTGAGGATGGCTCTCGCGCCTTTCAATCGGCAGCAATAAACCTGCGTGGCAGAACTACCATCAAGGCTCCGCAATCAACCAGAGCGTGTTGTTTACCCGATACTAACTATGATTGCATACTTCTTCCGGAACGCGATGCGCCCTTCGCTATAGCCCGAGGAACCAGAACCGGTGTTTCAGGACCGATCATTACCAAAACCTGATCCCATACTGGAGGAAGTGCGGTGGCGTGAAGCAGTGCGGCTGGAAACAATTCGCGGTGTATCGGATATCGAAGAGCGTGCTCTGGCCGCCAATCTGATCGGTCTGCTGGTAATGTCGTTATCGGCTCTGGCCCTGCCCCAACCCCACCGCGGGGTCATGATTATTCCCCTCGTGATCCGCGCACTGGCCATTCAATCGACCCGATTTGGATGGCGCCGTTTGCGCACAGAGCTGGCAAAGCCTGACGTTACCGAGGACGATATCCGTACACCGATGGATATTCTGCAATGGACACTGGTTTTGGGCGGGGCCAGCTGGGCCCTGTGCTTTCTGCCTGTCATCATTGATCCGCCGATGCACCCCGCACGGCTTGGCATTGTCGGCGGAGTGCTGGTCGGCGTCAGCCTGGTTTCGGCCATGCTGGGCCCCTCCACCCGTCTTGTCGTCGCTTTCAATCTCGGCTTTCTCGGCACGCTGGCCACTGGTCTGCTGACAGCACCCGTTTTTCTGGGGTGGACGTCGTTCCTGATCATACTCGGCCTGGTGATCGCATTCGTCGCCTACGCCTTCGCGTCCTCTCTTCAACGCAAGAGCGCAGCCGTGACCCTGATCGAAAAACGGCGACTGGCTGATGAACTTTCCCGGTCGCTGGCATTGTCCGAATTTCTGGTTCGGCGCGATCCACTGACGGGTTTGGCAAATCGTCGCAGCTTCTTCGCAGACAGCGCAGAATATCCCGCAGGCCAACGGCCAATCTTCCTGCTGACGATGGATCTGGATCACTTCAAAAAGATCAATGACAGTTTCGGGCACGCGATGGGCGACCGGGTATTGGTCGAAACCGGCCGCATCCTCACCAGTTTGGCCGAAGCGCTTCCCGAAGGGCCGCATTTGCCGGTCCGAATGGGCGGAGAGGAATTCGTGCTGATGCTGCATGGAATGGGCCGCGAAGCCGCACTGGAAACTGCCGGTACACTTCTCAGCCATATTGCAGATATCGGCCCGTCCCTCGACAGGACAGGGAAACTGGCCACAACAGGGTCCATCGGAATTATCGAGCTCGGTCGGGAGGAAACTCTCGATCAGGGCCTCGCCCGCTCCGACGGGGCCATGTACCGCGCCAAGTCGCGCGGACGCAATCAGGTGTGCGTGTAACTGACAGCGGGTTCGCACGCTGTTTCGGGGCGGCCCATCGACAGCGGATATATTGGCTGAGCCTGCACAACGCGGCGACTGATCAATCGCCTCCGCAAGATTGCGACATTGAGCGCCGGAACCGAAGCAGGGACCGTTTGCCCGGCCCAATCGTTGGTTAGGCAAGACCGGTGTTTAATACATCGCAAGTACAAACTGTAATTTCGAGCCGATGGATATGTTATGACCCAGACTAAAACTGCACTTCCCAATGATGCCGATGCATCGAAGGAGAGCCTGTCATAGTTTCCGCCACTTCATTACATTACAACACTACGGCCCAAAGCGGGCCAGATTCATCAAACAACAAAAAGCGCACACGGGGCCGGTTGCAGACAGGTTTCCTGAGACGCCGCGAAACGATAAAAAACCGGCTGCGACAAGAAAAAGCGCGAATTCGTTCTCAACGGCAGTCGCTTACAACAGCCTGGCGCGGCGGAGGCATCGTTCGCGGAGCACCGATGGCCCTGGTTGCAGGGGGAATGGCCCTGAATGCAGTCGCTGTCGAAGCGGCCAGTTCGCATAAACTGAATAGTGCGGCCATCGAATTTCTTATCGGAACTGACGAGCCAGACCCCCGGACAGTCCGTGTATCTGCGACAACCTTGTCGGCAAGTGATGCGCTGAAGCAAGCTTTGATCGAGGAAGAAGGTATCCGGTATTCTGTTTATACCGACGTTGCCGGAAACCCCACGATAGGGGTCGGCCATCTTGTTCTGCCGGAAGACAATCTGAGCGTGGACGAGCATGTCAGCCACGACCGGGTAATGGGCTTTCTGACGAAGGATTTGAAAGCTGCCGAAGCTGGCGTCTTAACAATGCTGGGGGATCTGAAAGTCTATCAGCATGAATTCGATGCCCTGGTAGATCTTGTTTTCAATGTCGGTATCGGCGGTGTGTCAGAACATCGCAGTCCGAAACTGAATGCTGCCATCGATGCGGGCGACTATACTGCGATCGCAGCCGAACTCGACTACACCAGTGCCGGGAATGCCGTCGCAGGCGGGCTCGTCCTGCGGTCCGAGCGAAGATCTGCGATCTTTCAGGGTGGTGACTACGAGAACATACGTAACGCTTGAGCCAGCAGAGACCGTCTTGCCGAGACGCGTTAGCAAGGTCTCACCCTGTCACCAGCTTGCAATCACAAGTATTTTTTGGTTCAAGCAGCACCATTATACCAAGGGGAAAGCACTGCACGCACGGAACCTTTTGCAGCGTCAGAGCAAATCCCCGCTAAGGAGCAATACCACCTTATGAAAATCACCTTATTTTCCAGCGTCGCCCCCACAGTCTTGGGCGCAGCGCTTCTCGCAGGATGCTCGACCGTGACCGATACCGAAATGGGCTCCGCTTCCGACTACGATAACTTGGCTGAAGAATCGGTCGGCGTGGCTGATAATTCCACCAATGTCGAAGCCACCGGTTATTTCGCTGAAACGAGCACCCTGCCATTGCAGGCACCCGACTTTACGAAAATTTCGGACGAGGATTACCTGCCCGCCTTCAATCAGGCGATGGCGCTTCACAATGTTGAAATCGATGCGATCCGTAACAATCCGGAAGCGCCCAATTTCACCAATACCATCGTCGCAATGGAAACATCGGGTGCCATGTTGGGCCGGGTGGCGACTGTGTTCTTTGCTCTGACCGGGGCGAATACAAATGATACGCTGGACGCGGTGCAGGCAGAGATCGGGCCCAGGCTGTCCGCGCATTCCGATGCGATCACGCTGGACCCAATACTGTTCGCCCGGGTGAAGGCTGTTTACGACCAGCGCGCCGCAATGACGATGGTGCCGGAAGATTCCGTGCTGCTGGAAGAAACCTACGAAGGCATGGTGCAGGCCGGCGCCATGCTGACCGACGGTCAGAAAACAGAGGTCAAGGCGATCAATACGCGCCTGTCCGAAGTGACCACCGAATTCAGCCAGCGCGTGCGTGCTGCCACGGTGGACAATGCACTGATTGTGGATACCCGCGAAGAGCTGGCCGGCCTGTCGGACGGCGAGATCGATGCAGCGGCGAAGCTTGCGGCGGAAAAGGGAATGGACGGCAAGTTTGCCATCGCTCTTCAAAACACCACCCAGCAACCCAGCCTGCCAAATTTGGAAAACCGGGCCGTTCGCGAAAAGTTGTTTACCCTTTCGCGTGACCGCGCCGTGATGGGTGACGATAACGATACCCGCGCTCTTATTGCGGAGATCGCCTCGCTTCGCGCACGGAAGGCGGCGCTGTTCGGCAAGCCCGACTGGGCCAGCTACGTCATGTATGATCGCATGGCGAAAAACCCCAAGACCGCGCTCGATTTCATGGAGCAGATGGTCCCCGCCCTGGCCGCAACGCAGCGCCGTGAAGCGGCGTTGCTGAACGAACAGATCAAGGCTGGCGGTGACAGTTTCGATGTCAAACCGTGGGACTGGTATCGCTACGCCGAACAGGTCCGCAAGGAAAAGTACGACCTCGACGAAAACGCGGTGAAACCGTATTTTGAACTGACCCGTATTCTCGAAGACGGCGTCTTCTTCGCCGCGAACAAGCTGTACGGAGTGAATTTCAAGCAGCGCACCGATCTGCCGGTGTATCATCCCACTGTAACCACTTACGACGTGTTCGATAGTGACGGGTCGCAGATGGGTATCTTCTATTTCGATCCGTTCCAGCGCCCCAGCAAACGCGGCGGCGCATGGATGAGCAACTTTGTCGACCAGAGCCATCTCAGGGGCACGAAGCCGGTCATCTATAACGTGCTGAACATTCCGCAGGCAGCCGAGGGCGAGCCACAGCTGGTCAGCTTCGACAATGTGAACACACTGTTCCATGAATTTGGCCATGCCCTGCACGGCTTCTTTGCGGACCAGAAATACGCCAGCCTTTCCGGTACGGCCACAGCGCGCGATTTCGTGGAATATCCCAGCCAGGTCAACGAGATGTGGGCGACCTACCCCGAAATCCTGTCGAACTATGCCAAGCATTATGAAACTGGCGAAACGATCCCTGCGGAACTGATCGAGAAGATCGAGGCAGCGGCAAAATTCAACCAGGGCTATGATTTCGGCGAGGTGGTGGAAGCCGCCCTGCTCGACATGAAATGGCATGCCCTTTCGCCAGCAGAAGCGGCAGCGATAACGACACCCGAACAGGTGGATGCATTCGAGCGCAACTCATTGATGGAACTGGGCCTGGAGATCGATCTGGTACCACCGCGCTATCGCAGCAGCTATTTCAACCACATTTTCAGCAGCCCGACGGGCTATTCCAGCGGCTATTACAGCTATCTGTGGACCGAGATGCTGGATCGTGACAGCCGCAAATGGTTCATGGATAATGGCGGCCTGACGCGCGCGAATGGCGACCATTATCGTAAGACTGTGCTGAGCACTGGTGGCACGATGGATTATTTCCGTATGTTCGAAAACTTCGCCGGTCGGCAGCCGGACGTTACACCGATGCTGGAAGCCCGCGGCCTTGTGGCAGGCGGTGACGGTGAAGCGGAAGACACACCTCCGACGGCGCATTGCCGGGCCGCACCGTGGGCACGAAGTAAGCCCTGCAAATACCGAACTGGCCGTCAGCCCTCCGGGGTTGGCGGCCAGCTTTGGACAACGCGCCCGGTCATTCCCGTACTCAAAATCGGACGGTCCGATTTCGTCTGACCCAATTCGTACCTCAGGTCGGCAATGACATAGCCTTCGTCCCCTTCCGTCATACTGACCGATTGGCACGATGTTACATGCGCCGGGATCAGCGCCTTCTGACCGGCAAGATCACCGCCGAGAACTTCGACCACATAGAAATTCGGCCATAACCGATCCTCGCGCCCCGTCCGATCTCCATCGTAGCGAACATGGTAGATATTCATGCCCGGTGGCACGGCATCGGGTGCAGGCCGGTCCGACATGACGGGATAAACCGTACTCTCGAATTGAACGCCCATGCACGCCTGAGCAGGCGACGATGTCAGAACCAAAGCAAAGGCGGCGGCGGACAGAGAGCGTTTCATGTGATCGGGCTACTTTCGATAATCCTGAATGTCTCTGTCCCGGCAGGTCTTAATACCGGCTGACCGCTGACCCTTGTCCAAGCACGCTGGACCTTACCCCACCACTTCAAGTCAGCCACGTTCTGTAGCCACCGACGGCATAATGTCGCGGGTCAGTTCAAACCATTGGTATTCAGTGCTGCACGGTCGATATTGCGATATCGCTTCATGCCAGCACAAGCGCCTGCGCACCCGGTTGGCCCAGCCACCGCACATCGACATTCCAGACTCTACGCAATATATCCACTGACAGGGCATCTGCCGGTACGCCATCCGCAGCAATACGGCCTTGGTCCAGCACGACCACCCGGTCGGCATGGTTCATCGCCAAAGCCAGATCGTGCAGCACGATAACTACGCCCGAACCATTCGCAGCGCGGGCCTTCAAACTGCCGAGGAGCGAGAGTTGATGCGCCAGATCCAGTGCCGCGAGAGGTTCATCTGCCAAAATCCACTCGGGCTCCCCGGCAAACACCCGCGCCAGCAGAGCCCGCGCTCTTTCGCCGCCTGACAGGGTAGAGATCGCGCGGTCGGCGAGGTCGTCAAGTGCCAGCTCTGTAATCGCCGCATTCACCACATCATCTGCCGCGCCCCCATGCGGCAACCGCCCCAGTGCGACCACGCTGCGCACGGCGATGTCCCACGCGACTTCACCTGATTGCGGGAGATAACCGATCCGCCGCGCACGCTCTTTAGGCGGCAAATCGGCAAGCGCGCGGCCCTCCAGCATGGCTAGCCCGCTATCCAGATGCTCCAGGCCCGCAAGCGCGGATAACAGCGTGGATTTGCCTGCGCCATTCGGGCCGCAAATGGCGGTCACCTGACCCGGCGAAAGCGCCACGTTTGCATCGGTCAGTCGCTCGCCCAGCGTGCCATGTTGCATTGCCAGTTGCGCGCTCATCCAATCAGCTCCCCGCGCCGCATCCGGAGCAACAGCCAGAGAAAGAATGGAGCGCCAATCAGGCTGAGCGCGATGCCCAGCCGCAATTCGGTCACCAGCGGGAGGACCCGGACCACGCTATCCGCCACCAGTACCAGCAAGGCACCTGCCAAAGCGCTTGGCAGCAACAGCGACGACGGCCGACGGTCCGTGAACGGGCGTACCAGATGCGGTACGATCAGTCCGACAAAACCGATAATGCCTGCCACTGCCACACCGCTGCCGACAGTCAGCCCGATGCCGATAATCAGCAGCCACAGCAGCCGTTTCGTGTCCACACCCATGCTGCGCGCAGCAGCATCGCCCAGTGTCAATGCATCCAGATCACGGCCTGCAAACGCCAGCACGGTTATGCCCGCCAGTGTCAGTGGTGCGGCCAGCCATACATCGCGCCAGCTCCGATCCGTCAGCGCGCCCATTAGCCATGTGACGATTTCCGACATGGCGAAGGCATTGGGCGCGAGGCTGATGGCGAGCGATGTGAGCGCGCCTGCCAGGCTTGCGATCATCAAGCCCGCCAGAGTAAACAACGCAATGCCGCCTGTACGCCCGGCAATCAGCGCCAGCAGCGCCATAGCGCCTGCCCCGCCCAGCAGCGCCATGATTGGCAGCGCCCAGACACTTGCCTGATACCCCAGCCAGAAACTCGCCACTGCACCTAGGGCTGCTCCGGGTGCGATCCCGAACAGGCCGGGATCCGCGAGCGGATTTCTGAGGTAGCCCTGCATCGACGCGCCCGCCGCGCCCAGTCCCGCACCAATCGTCATCGCCAGCAGACCGCGCGGCAGGCGCAATTCGGCAAGAATGATCGATGCGTTGGGCGTGCTTTCCGGATCGATCCAGACGCGGCCTGCCAGCATGGAAATGGGAAAGGCGATCGCGAGCAGAATGGTCAGGATGATTGCGATGCGGGTCATCTCTTACCGCTCCCGCTTGTGGCAGTATCTGCGAGACTTGGTTGCGGCATTGGATCAGTCTCTGCGGCGCGGGTCGCAGCGGGCGGGAAACGATACGTCTGGCGCCGCACCTCGTCCAACCGCTTCATTGCACGCAAAATAGTCGGCCCTCCGCAATAGAGCAGTGCCGGATCGAAGCGTTCAGTTTGCATATCTGTCAAAGTGGCAAGCGCGGGATGCTTCTGCGAGCGCTCACGGCCCGCCACCAGTAGCAATTCGGGCGGATCAGCCAGCATTGATTCGAGCGGAAGGTAATCAGCTTGCCCCATTCCCCGCGCGACTGAGAGATTGACCAAGCCTGCCTGCTGCAACATTCGGCTGACTAGCGCGCCTTCCCCCGGCACGATCCCACCCGGTTGCCAAAGAACAGTCTGGACGCCCTCGCCCGTGCCTGCCGCACCCGCCCAGGCCTGTTGCATCCGGGCGACCAGCGCCTCCCCCCTGTCCCGCGCGCCGGCCATATCGGCCAGTCGGCGAACCTGCGTAACGGAATCCTCCAGACTGGCGGCAATACCGACCGGCTCCACACGGATACCCAGATCATCGAATGCCGCGCGAGTGGCCGGAGCCATGAACGTGGAGGCCACCACCACATCGGGATCCAGCGCCAGCACTTCTTCCACAGTGCCGCCGGTTGCCGGGAAATTGCTAGCCGTTTCCATGTTCATCGAACTGGCCCGCGGATCATGGCTGTAATGCGAAATGGCCAGCAGGTTGGCGGGCGCAATTTCAGCCAGAATGGCATCGCTGCACGGGTTCAGGCTGATGATGGTGGGGGCTTTTTTTTCAGCACTGGGCACACCCTCGCCGCTACACCCCGCCGTCATCCCCGCGAAAGCGGTGAGCCAGAGCAGCCGGGCGCACCCTGCCACTGTGAACTCCCGCCGACGCGGGAATGACGATAAGGCTAATAGAGAAGAAATTGGAAACCCAATCAGAACCCGAACCTGATCCCGCCAAACACGCCGGAACCTGCCTGCGCATAACCCGCAGCCGTCTGATAATCTTCACCGGTAACATTCTCGACCCGGCCGAACAGCACCAACGGACGGTTTCCACCGAGATCCTGCAGTACCACTTCGGCGCGCAGATCCAACAACAGGTAATCGTCAAGCGGCACCGTGTTGAAAGCATCGTCGAAACTGTCCGACACATAGCGCAGATCGAAGCCAAGCTTTGGCGCAAAGTTCTGAGCAGGGAATAGCGGCAGGTCTCCGCTCAGTGTGGCTGCATGGCGCGGGCGACGGGCAAGTCGATTGCCCTGCGTAACGCTGCCTTCGGTGCGGTCCTCGCTATCGATAAAAGCGTAGGCGATGCGCAGTCTGCCCGGTCCGACTGCCGCACCGGCTTCGACTTCAATACCTTGCGAACGCGCCTTTTCCACGTTGTCGTACGTACCGAAAGGGCGATCTGCACAGATGCCAACATTGGTTTCAAAGCAGGATACGAAATCGATCAGATCCTCGCTGTCACGGCGAAAAGCAGTGATACCAGCATGGAATGGCTGGCTGCGATCTTTCCACGCTATGCCAAAATCGATACCGGTACTTTTTTCGGGGCGCAGCGTTTCGTTGCCGAAATCGGAAAACAGCTGGAACAGCGTGGGCGCTTTGAACCCCTCACCCACACTCGCTCGCAGGCGAATATCGGTGGCCACTTCGTAGCTGATATCCGCACCAAAGCTGGTCGCGCCGCCAAAGCGTTCGTGGTCGTCATGTCGCACACCCAGATGGCCCGACAACGCGCCGAATTCGATACCTGCCTGGGCATATGCACCGATGATACTGGTCTCCTGACGGGCGGTGAAATTCGTTTCCAGCGATGTCCATTCCGCTTCGCCGCCAAACGCGACCAGCAGCGGGCCGATGGGCCGGTATTCGCCGCGCAGGTCCAGCCGGTCGGAATGGCCGTCGCTGGTGAAACCTGGGTCGGTTCCAAAATCCGGATTGAAGTTCGACCGCTCCGTATCAGCAAAGGAGTAGCGCGCCTGCACGTAGAGCGGGCCGGTGTCCTGCGACAGGCCGACCGAGGCGCTGTACTGCCGTGTTTCCTGAAATTCGGGAGTGTCGTTCAAAGTGAAAGTGGGCGCAGGAAAACCGTCAAAGTCCAGATCACTCTCGGCATAACGCGCGCTGGCAAAGGCCTGTATGGTCGTGGACAGATTGGCAGTGCCCCGTGCGGAAAGAGCGAACTGCTCGAACCCGTCGGCTTCGGTGCCGGCCTCTGCCGCAGAAAAACCGTCTGTCGTGGTGTAGCCGCCCGCCAGCCCGATAAAGCCTGCCTCGCCCTCGACACCGCCTGCCAGCGTGCCGGTGAAGCTATCGCGCGCGCCATATTCGGCGCTGCCGGACAGGCCGGTTTCGGCGCGTGTCGTGATCGCCATCACTCCGCCAATCGCTTCGCTGCCCCAGATGGTGGAATTGGAGCCCCGCAGCAAATCGATCTCGGCAATCGTTCCTGGCAGCAGAGTTCCGAAATCGAACCCGCCGGATGGCGCGGCAGGATCGGCCACGCGCGCGCCGTCGATAACCACCAGCGTCTGCTCTGCCTGTGCGCCGCGAATGCGCACGCTGGTCACGCTACCCGGCCCGCCATTGCGGCTGATCGTCACACCCGGAGCTCGCCGCAGCACGCGAACAATATCAGCTCCCTGCACAGCCTCGATTTCTTCACGACTTATGATCGTTACCGCCTGCCCGGTATCCTCGACTTCAATGGGGGTCCCGGTGGCTGTTACCGTGATCTGAGGATTAGCCGGCTCGGCGCTCCAAGTCGTATATGTTCCAGTGCTACCGATTTGCTCGGCTTCGCCTGCTTCTTGTGCAGAAACAGGTGCAGCGATCGCGGCGCAGCTCAACAAAAACAGATATTTATGCATAATTCCAACGTCACCAGCTTGCGCTGCCCGTGACGGAAGGCACGCCAAAGGCGGCGCGCCCTTCCTCCGTTGCCATCGGTGCACCCCGCCCGTTGGCTCAAGCAGCTGTCTCAGGCAGGTCTCCTGGCTCCCGGATCGATACGATGCACTCCGCCTTCCCGGTGAATTCACCAGTGGCAATTGAAGCGCGCGCTCCCCGGTCACAGTTGCGGGGGCAGCCGGGACTTTCCTAATCTACCGATTGGCAGATGCAGGCATCCCGTTCCCTCTTAGGCTTGGGCTAACAAGCACCCATGACAGACCCGCGCCTTTACGCATCAGTTTCGCGCCATGCAAGACGGCAGATTGTGGAATACTGCAGAATCCGTACAGTTTCCCACCCGCCGGTTAACCCCTTGGTTACTGCAAATCTTAAGCGAGTGCTTCAGGCTGTGCCGCCATAGGACGCCTGCTGACAGCGCGCTCGCCCGCAAGCGGCGATCCGGCTATTTCCAGCATCCCAAACACCAGCACCGGACCGTTTCTTTGAGCTCTTCTCGCGCCAACCTGAATACCCCCCGCCGGTCGCGGCGTGTTGACGTGCGCCGTCCGGGCCCGCGGATGAAGGCGGCGCTGATCCTTGCGGCGGCCATCGGCGTTCCCGCATTTGCTGCACCGGGTGAATGGCGCAATTTTGAAATGAAGGCCGAAGCTGCCGCGCCCGAAACAGTCGATCCGATGCCGTTCGAGGAGGCCGGGTCCAGCTTCCCCGGGTCGGCTTTTTTCTATCTCGATGATACGCCGCAGATGGCTTCGGCACCCTCCGGAGGCAATACTGCGTCGCTGGATACTCGCGCAGGTGCGGGCTTCGGGTCGGATACTCTGGAAGACGGAACGCAGGTTTTCAACCCGCTGGCGGTCATCAATGGCGATCCGACGCAGGCTGTTGAAATACGCGCTGCCGGGCCAGCCGCCCGCGCGTTTCGCGGGGGCGGTACGGGTATGGACAAGGCCCGCGCCCTGCAATGCCTGACACAAGCGATCTATTATGAAGCAGCCAGCGAAAGTAATAGCGGGCAAAAAGCTGTCGCGCAGGTCGTTCTTAACCGCGTGATGCATCCGACTTATCCCGCCAATGTTTGCGGCGTGGTTTATCAGGGCAGCGCTCGGCGAACAGGCTGCCAGTTCAGCTTTACCTGCGATGGAAGCATGGCCCGCAAGCCCTCAGCCGGAGCATGGGCCAGAGCGCGCGGCGTGGCGGCGCAGGCACTGGCCGGCAATGTTTACAAGCCCGTCGGTTATGCCACGCATTACCACACGATATGGATCAGCCCATACTGGGCCAGCAGCCTAAACCATATCGGCACTATTGGTGCGCACCGGTTCTATCGCTGGAAAGGGAGCGCGGGCACACCCCGCGCCTTCCGCGCAGCTTACGTCGGCGGAGAACGCATCCCCGCCCCTACACGCCGCAGCCTGGCCCCGCTTCCGGCCAGCGCCAGCGCTACGGCAGGCCGCGACAATGATGCAGTCGATCCGGTCGCACTGGCGCGCGCCTATGAAGAAGCCCGCGCCAAGGCTGCTGCCGAGGCCGGTCGCCGTGCGCCTTCCCCCGTCTATACCGCGCAGGTAGAAGCCGCTGGTGGTGATGCGCAGTTCACGGCGGATAAATTGCCTGGTGCAGGCACTGTCAGGGCCGAATATGCCAATGCAGGTCAATGGAAAGCCGACACTAAATAACGCTCCGGCGCAAACACTTAACGCCCGCGCAACCTTAAGCGGCAGCAATAGCTTAGGAGCCGTCTGTTTAAAGAGGTTGAACAGCCCCGGGCGGTCCCAACCGTCACCGGACAACCAGTTCAGACCGAAGGAATTTCCATGTCGATCCATTTCGCCGCTGCACGCTGCGCGACCTGGTCACCAGTGGCGCGTGCTCTTGCCCGGCGCGTGCGACGCCGCGCCGCCAACGACAACAGCGATATCCCTACGATGGACGAAGACACCTTGCTGCGCAGAGCGCTGGAACATCTGGGTGCCCACGGTCTGGGCGCAGCACGCAATGCCTATACCCAGGCCGAGCGGGCACTGGTCAGCGGCGAACGCGAGGAATTTGCAAAATGGTACGCCATCTGCTGCGCGCTCGACCGCTCGCTAGCCGAACGGCTGGAAGCCCGACAGCGAGTACTGAACGCCTGTGCGTAATTGCAGGAGTGTGGTTACAGGCCACCGGAATCCCCTTACGTTGTCATTAACCAAAAGATGACGCATTTGTCCGAGATGTGATGAATGTTGGTCGCTCAGCACATGAAACGGATGCGCAACGCTGTGGGTCGCCGCCTTGGCGACGACGCTAGCAATGAGCGTGTGAAACGCACGCTCGTCCGTTCTCTGTATACCCAACAGACCAGTCTCGCCATCGGTGCTTTCAACGGTATCGTGGTCAGCATGGTGGCCGCTTATGTAGTGCAGGATTTGCTGTTCACGGCCGCCGCGATCCTGCTCTCCCTGATTGCAGTGGTGCGAACCGCACTCGCTTTCTTTCTAAAGATCGACGGTAACGAAAATTCGACGCCTTATCTCGAGTTTATCTACGAGCTGGGTGCTTTCGCTTATTCCGGGATGTTCGGCCTCTTTGCAGCCATGTCTATTGTCATGCATGCCGGTGCACCTGTTGAAGTGCTACTGGTCGCCCATGCTCTGTGTTACGGGGCCGGCATCTGCGCCCGCAATGCCGGCCGCCCGTTTATTGCGATGGGCCAGATGGCGCTAGTCTTTCTTCCAGTCATGGTCGGATCGTTTATCGAAGGTTCGCTGCCATTAATTGTGCTGGGCGCGAGCATCCCGCTGGCCATTGTGGCGCTGGCTTCCATCACCAGTAATGTGTTCCGCACGCTCCACCAATCCATTGCCAGCGCCGATACCAGCCGAAAACTCGCCGCAAAAATGGAGCGTCTCGCGCTCAAGGACGTGGTCACCGGCCTCGCCAATCGCGCCGGGCTCGATCATGCGCTGGAACAGGCGATGGTAGTAGCCAGAGACGAACAGCCAGTCGCACTGCTATGGCTCGATCTCGACCGCTTCAAGGAAGTCAACGACCTGCTAGGCCACCGGGCGGGCGACCGTGTGCTGGTCGAAGCGGCCAAGCGACTGGTGAATATCGTGCCCGCAGGCAGCACCATCTCTCGCTTCGCCGGCGATGAATTCGTGATTTTCTGCAAGGTAGTGGGCCGCGCCCATGCCCGGTCTCTTGCGACACGCATTCTGAACGATCTGCTACGCCCCATGAAGATAGACGGTGAACGGTTCGAAATCGGTGCATCTATCGGGATTTCCATAGCGCCCGAGGATGGCACGGATGCTGAAACTCTCCTCCAGCGCGCCGATCTGGCTCTGCATCGAGCAAAACGGGAAGGGCGCGGCTGCAGCCGGTTCTTCGATAGCTCCATGACCTGCGATCTGGCCGAGCGCCGCGAGATGGAGGCCGAACTGCGTTTGGCCATCCAACGTGACGAGTTGTCGATTTTCTTCCAGCCAATCATCGATCTGAAAAGCGGGAGGATCCACAGTTTCGAAGCACTGGTGCGATGGTTCCATCCCGAGAAAGGCGAATTGTTGCCCGACCTGTTTATTCCGGTGGCCGAGAAAACGGGCGTGATTGTAACTCTGGGCAACTGGATTACCGCACAAGCAGCGAAAGCGTGCGCTACATGGCCAGACGATGTTTCGGTTGCCGTCAATTTGTCGCCGCTGCAGATCAAGGCCCCCGGTGCAGCGCTAGGCATCGAAGCTGCACTAGGCGATGCAAATTTGGCGCCTCACCGCTTGGAACTGGAAGTGACCGAAAGCCTGTTTGTAGAGGATAGCGAAGCGACGGACCGGTTTATCGAGTATTTGGCGGCCAAAGGTGTCCGCTTTGCGATGGACGATTTCGGTACCGGCTATTCCTCGCTCGCCTATATCAACAAATATCCGTTTTCGAAAATCAAGGTTGATCGCAGCTTCGTCTCCGGACCGGATGTGGGCAAGAAAACCGGAGCCATAATTCGCGCTGTAGCAGAAATGGGTTCGCAGCTTGGCATGGAAATCGTTGCCGAGGGACTTGAAGAAGTGGCGCAAGTCAATGCGGTCCGCGAGGCCGGGTGTACGCTTGGCCAAGGCTATTATTTCAGCCGCGCCGTGCCGGATTATCTCGCGACCTTGCTATTGGCGCAGGAACGTGAGGATAATGGTATTGGCGTCAGGCTGCGCGCATCGGGCTAAATCCGCACATTCTTGCTTTAGCGCAGTGCTTATCCAGTCATGCGCCACCCGCGCTATTGCAACTGCGAACCAATCGCAAAGATAGCTGGCGCCACCTGCTTTTTTGGCGGTTGCATTCAGACCCCTGCCCGCCTAATTCCGAATGCGAATTTGCCGGGTAATGCCTGTCGCGGGACAAAGGGCATCGCCTTCGGCTTCTCCCTGTCCCGCCGAAGCAAGGACTTCTCAGCACCTATGGCCAACACAACCGCCCATTCGACCGGACGCAACAAGATCGCCCTCGTCGGCGCTGGAATGATCGGCGGCACGCTCGCCCATCTCGCAGCGATGAAGGAAATGGGCGATGTCGTCCTGTTCGATATTGCCGAGGGGATGCCTGCGGGCAAGGCGCTCGATCTGTCGCAGGCCGGCCCGGTAGAAGGCTTCGACTCAACCCTCAAGGGTACTAGCGATTACAAGGATATCGCCGGTGCAGACGTAGTAATCGTCACCGCCGGTGTGCCGCGCAAGCCGGGCATGAGCCGCGACGATCTGCTCGGCATCAACCTTAAAGTGATGAAAGCCGTGGGCGAAGGCATTGCTGCGAACTGCCCGGATGCCTTCGTAATCTGCATCACCAATCCGCTCGACGCGATGGTCTGGGCGCTGCGCGAATTTTCCGGCCTGCCGCACAACAAAGTGGTCGGCATGGCTGGCGTGCTGGACAGTGCACGCTTCCGTCACTTCCTCGCTGATGAATTCGGCGTTTCGATGGAAGACGTCACCGCCTTCGTTCTGGGTGGACACGGCGATACGATGGTTCCGATCCTCGAATACTCGACCGTCGCCGGTATTCCGGTGCCCGACCTTATCAAGATGGGTTGGTCGACGCAGGAAAAGATGGACGCAATTGTCGACCGCACCCGCAAGGGCGGCGGCGAAATCGTCGGCCTGCTGGGCAATGGTTCAGCGTATTATGCCCCCGCCACCAGCGCGATCCAGATGGCCGAGGCCTATCTGAAGGACAAGAAACGCGTCCTGCCCTGCGCAGCCTATCTTGAAGGCCAGTATGGCGTGGATGGTCTCTATGTCGGTGTCCCCATCGTGATCGGTGCGAGCGGCGTGGAGCGGATCGTCGAAATCGAACTGGACGACGAAGCCAGGAAGGGCTTCCAGGTCAGCGTCGATGCGGTCGAGGAACTGCTTGCGGCGTGTAAGACGCTCGACAACTCGCTCGCCTAAGATCTTTTTAGAACACAATTAAGGAGAGGCCGCATGAGCATCCTCGTAAACAAAGACACCAAGGTCATCACGCAAGGTATGACCGGCGATACCGGCACCTTCCATACCCAGCAGGCGCTTGATTATGGCACCAAGATGGTCGCTGGCGTGACGCCTGGCAAAGGCGGTACCGAGCATATTGGCCTGCCCAATTTCAACACCGTGCGCGAGGCAAAAGAAGCCACCGGCGCGACCGCGACCTGCATTTATGTGCCGCCACCATTCGCTGCGGACGCTATCTGCGAAGCGATCGATGCGGAGATGGAACTGATCATCACCATTACCGAAGGCATTCCCGTGCTCGACATGGTGCGTGCCAAGGCTGCGCTGGAAGGCTCCAAATCGCGCCTGATCGGCCCCAACTGCCCCGGCGTACTGACGCCCGAGGAATGCAAGATCGGCATCATGCCCGGCTCCATCTTCAAAAAAGGCAGCGTTGGCGTAGTCTCGCGCTCCGGCACTCTGACTTATGAAGCCGTGCACCAGACCACGATGGTCGGCCTGGGCCAGACCACCGCTGTTGGTATTGGCGGCGATCCGGTGAACGGCACCAACTTCATCGACGTGCTTGACCTGTTTCTCGACGACGAAGAAACCAAGTCGATTATCATGATTGGTGAAATCGGCGGCAGCGCAGAAGAAGAAGCAGCGGAATACTTGAAGCAAGAAGCTGCCAAGGGCCGCAAGAAGCCGACGGTCGGTTTTATCGCAGGCCGCACGGCGCCTCCGGGCCGCCGTATGGGTCATGCCGGCGCCATCGTCTCTGGCGGTAAAGGCGGTGCGGACGACAAGATTGCGGCGATGGAAGATGCAGGCATCCGCGTCTCTCCCAGCCCCAGCGAGCTGGGCACGACGCTGGATGCCATGCTGAAAGAGATAGCCTGATTGCGCGGCGCGGATAAACTCTCCGCTTTTCGGGGAGCTTTCCGCGCACGCCGGGCATTAAAGGTATATCCGGCAACCGCGCCGGTGCGAAAGGGCCGCCCGAATGGGTAACGAAACACACGATTTCCTTCCCGAAATGGGCGATCAGGACGGGCCGCAGCCTGGCCCCAGCTGGGGTAACCCCAACTGGCTGAAAGAAGCGGTCGATTCCGACGCGGAACTGACGCAGGCGCTCGACCCCACCGCGATGAAGGTAGCTGTGGAGAAGGCTGCCAAGGTATCGGGCAAACAACTGGACGCCAAAGCCATCGAGGAAGCGGCCGGCGATTCCATTCGCGCTATGTTGATGGTGCGACTGTACCGTGTGCGCGGACACATGGCGGCGAATCTGGATCCGCTTGAGTTGTCCGGACGCAACGAACCGGGAGACCTCAGTCTGGAATGGCATGGCTTTGCCGGTCAGGAAGACAGGGAAGTGTATGTCGGCGGTGTATTCGGCTTTGAATGGGTCACCGTAGGCGAGTTGTATTCCGCGCTTCGCAGTACTTATTGCGGCGAAGTCGGCCTCGAATACATGCATATTGCCGACACCGAAGAGCGCCGGTTCCTGCAGGACAAGTTCGAAACACCCGACGAGACGATCCAGTTTACCGAAGAAGGCAAGAAAGCCATTCTCGGCGCAGTCATCCGGGGTGAACAGTTCGAGGAATTCCTCGGTAAAAAATATGTCGGGACCAAACGTTTTGGACTTGATGGCGGGGAATCGATGATTCCCGCACTCGAAGCGGTTATCAAATATGGCGGTGCGGATGGCGTACGCGAGATCATTTACGGCATGGCCCATCGCGGCCGCCTGAATGTGCTCTCCAACGTGATGGCAAAGCCCTACAAGGTTATATTCCACGAATTTCGTGGTGGTAGCGCCAACCCAGACGATGTCGGTGGTTCGGGCGATGTGAAATACCATCTTGGCACCAGCACCGACCGTGCCTTTGATGGCATCGAGGTGCATATGTCGCTGGTCCCCAATCCCAGCCATCTGGAAGCAGTGGATCCCGTCGTACTCGGCAAAACCCGCGCGCAGCAAGCTATCCGTGACGATCTGGCGCAGCACCAGCAGGTGCTTCCCGTGCTAATCCACGGCGACGCTGCGTTTGCCGGCCAAGGCGTAGTATGGGAAAGCTTGAGCCTCTCTGGCGTGCCCGGTTACAATACCGGCGGCTGCATCCATTTCATCATCAACAACCAGATCGGGTTTACCACCAGCCCGAAATTTGCGCGCTCCAGCCCCTACCCTTCCGATGTGGCGAAGGGCGTTCAGGCACCGATCCTGCACGTCAACGGCGATAATCCCGAAACAGTGACCTTCGCCTGCAAGCTGGCTGTCGAGTATCGTCAGAGGTTTGGCCGCGATATCGTGATCGATATGTGGTGCTATCGCCGCTTCGGTCATAATGAAGGCGACGAACCCAAATTCACACAGCCGCTGATGTACGATGCCATTCGTCAGCATCCCAAGGTCAGCGTGATTTATTCCGACCGGCTGATCGACGAAGGCGTGATCGAAAAAGGCACCGCGCCGCAAATGCGCGATGAATTCGTTTCCCAACTGGAGCAGGAATTCGCTGCAGCCGAAAGCTACAAGCCTAATGCGGCCGATTGGTTCGGCGGGCGGTGGGCCGGTCTGAACAAACCAGCCGATGCCGAAACCGCACGGCGCAATGTCGATACAGCCATCGAGAAAAAACTGTTCGACAGCCTCGGTAAAACTCTGACCGAAGTGCCAGATGATCTGAACATTCACAAAACGCTCGGCCGTGTGCTCAAAGCAAAAAAGGAATGGTTCAACAGCGGTGAAGGTTTCGACTGGGCTACCGCTGAGGCTTTGGCGTTTGGCAGTCTGGTGACCGAGGGTTTTGGCGTGCGCCTGTCTGGCCAAGACAGCGGACGAGGAACATTCAGCCAGCGCCACGCCGTTTGGGTGGACCAGAAGGACGAGCGCAAATACATCCCGCTAACCACCCTCCCCCACGGGAAGTTCGAAGTATATGACAGCACATTGTCCGAATATGGTGTGCTCGGTTTTGAATATGGCTTTGCTATGGCAGAGCCAAAAACACTGGTAATGTGGGAAGCGCAGTTCGGCGATTTCGCCAATGGTGCACAGATCATGATCGATCAGTTCATTGCCAGTGGCGAAGCAAAATGGCTGCGCGCCAATGGCTTGGTCATGCTTCTTCCACATGGATATGAAGGTCAGGGACCGGAGCACTCCTCCGCCCGTCTCGAACGCTTCCTTCAACTGTGCGCGAACGATAATATTCAGGTCTGCAACATCACCACGCCGGCCAACTATTTCCATGTGCTTCGTCGTCAGATGCTGCGCCCGTTCCGCAAGCCGCTGATCATCATGACTCCGAAATCGCTTCTCCGCCATCCAATGGCGAAAAGCACGGCGGAAGAGTTTTTGGGCGACCACCATTTCATGCGGATCAAGTCGGACACGACCGAAATCGCCGACGAGAAGGTGAAGCGTCTGGTCCTGTGCAGCGGCAAGGTTGCCTATGACCTGATCGAGAAGCGCGACGAAGAAGGTCTGGCGGATGTCTCTATTGTGCGCATCGAACAGATCTATCCCTTCCCCGGAGAGCCACTGGCTGTGCGGCTGGAGCGGATGAAAAACCTTAAAAGCGTCGTCTGGTGTCAGGAAGAACCTAAAAATAACGGCGCATGGTTTTTCGTTCACGAAAAAATCGAACAGGCGCTGGACAGAGCCGGCCGCGGCGACATGGGCATCAGCTATGCCGGTCGCGAAGAAGGCGCATCGCCAGCTACAGGCTTCGCCGCACGTCACAAAATGCAGCAGGAAGCTCTTGTTTCCATAGCGCTCGGTCTTGCCGATGGTGGGGACGCGAGACGAGCAAAGAGTAAGGGTAAATAATGGCTACCGAAATCCAAGTTCCCCAACTGGGCGAATCCGTTACCGAAGGCACTATTGGCGAATGGCTGAAAAATGTCGGCGATGCTGTTGCCGTGGACGAACCGATTTGCAGCCTGGAAACCGACAAGGTTGCCGTCGAAGTTCCGTCGCCTGTTGCTGGTGTCATCCAGTCATTGGGCGCGGAAATCGGCGACACCGTGGAAGTCGGCGCAGTGATTGCCACTGTGGAGGAAGGCGCAACTGGCGCTGCCACTGGCGAAGAAGCTGATCGCAAAGAACAACAGGCCGAAGATGGGCAGGAATCGCGCAACGATGAAAAACCCGCTGCAAAATCGCCCCCCGCTTCAGATGCTTCCCAGACGCTCAGCCCTGCCGTTCGCCGCGCCGTTCTGGAACACGGGGTCGATCCTTCGAATATCAAGGGCACAGGCAAGGATGGTCGTCTGACGAAAGAAGACGTGATCGCTGCAGGCAAAGCGAAGGGTGATCCCGCGCCTGCTTCCAGCGCTACATCCCCTGCTCCGGCCCCTGCTACAACTGGCGAACGCCGCGAAGAGCGTGTCAAGATGACCCGGATGCGCCAGACCATAGCCAAGCGCCTGAAAGGGGCGCAGGACAATGCCGCGCTGCTGACCACTTTCAATGATTGCGACATGAGCGCCGTTATGGAGGCGCGAGGCAAGTACAAGGAATTGTTCGCCAAGAAGCACGATATCAAGCTGGGCTTCATGGGCTTCTTCGCGAAAGCCGCCTGTCTTGCACTGAAGGATGTGCCCGCCGCCAACGCCTATATTGAGGACGACGAGATCGTTTATCACGATTACGTCGATATTTCGGTAGCCGTCAGCGCGCCTAACGGTCTGGTCGTGCCGGTAATCCGCGATGCGCACGCCAAGGGCTTTTCCCGGATTGAGAAGGATATCGCTGACTTCGGCAGCAAGGCTAAGGAAGGCACGCTGACAATGGACGATATGAAGGGCGGCACCTTCACCATCTCCAATGGCGGCGTGTTCGGATCGCTGATGAGCACTCCGATCATAAACCCGCCGCAATCTGCCGTGTTGGGCCTCCACCGGATCGAAGACCGTCCGGTCGTCGTGAACGGTGAAATCGCAATCCGTCCGATGATGTATCTCGCTCTGTCCTACGATCACCGTCTGATCGACGGGCGAGAGGCTGTAACGGCACTGAAGATCATCAAGGACGCGATCGAGGACCCAACGCGCATGTTGATCGATCTGTGATCAGGTTCCGCATCCTCTTTTCTTTGCCTCTGGTGGTTGCTGCGATCGCGACAAGTGGGTGCGACGATATGACCGAGGATGCATCCGAAGCATTCGACGATGGTTTTGCTTCGGAATTTGTTTCCACGTGCACACCCGAAATTGTCAGTGCAGGTGCGCCGGAGCTGATCGCTAGAAAGATCTGCACCTGCGCAGCCAATCAGGCGAATGAAGAAATGACCATGACCGAAAAAATGGGTGGTGGTGTTGAAAAAATCGAAGGCATTATGGAGGCTTGCATCGAGAAATTCGATGCTACGCCTGCCGAGCCCGTTGAATAAACAAGTTGATTTAGGCTGACTTTTTATGGCTGACCATTCCTACGACTACGACGTTCTTATCATCGGCGCTGGACCCGGCGGCTATGTTGCTGCCATTCGTGCGGCTCAACTGGGTCTGAAAACGGCCTGTGCCGAAAGCCGTGATGCGCTGGGTGGTACGTGCCTCAATGTCGGGTGCATCCCGTCCAAGGCTATGCTTCATGCGTCCGAGTATTTCGACGCTGCAAGCAATGGAACGATGTCCGAAATGGGGGTCGATGTGACGCCGAAACTCAATCTGTCCAAAATGCATGATCAGCGTATCGATGCTGTCGATGGGCTGACCAAAGGTGTCGCGTTCTTGTTCAAGAAGAACAAGGTCGACTGGAAAAAAGGCCGTGCCGCTTTCCAAGATGCGCATACGGTGAAAGTAGGCGACGAAACCGTCACGGCTAAAGATATCGTGATTGCAACCGGCTCCTCGGTCACTCCGCTGCCCGGTGTGGACGTTGACAATGCGAAGGGCGTCGTAGTCGATTCTACGGGTGCGCTGGAACTGCCTTCTGTACCCAAGACGATGGTCATCATTGGCGGCGGCGTAATCGGACTGGAACTTGGCTCGGTCTGGCGGCGCCTTGGCGCTCAGGTCACCTGCATTGAGTATCTCGACGAGATCCTGCCCGGCCTCGATGGAGATGTCCGCAAGGAATCGCGGAAAATCTTCAAGAAGCAGGGAATCGACTTCAAGCTTTCTACCAAGGTCACCGGCGTTTCCGTGAAAGGAAAGAAAGCCACGCTGACAATGGAGCCCGCTGAGGGGGGGGAAGAAGAGACCATGACAGTGGACTGCGTGTTGGTGTCGATAGGCCGCAAGCCAAACACCGACGGGCTAGGCTTGGATGCAATCGGGCTGGAGACCAACAAGCGTGGCCAGATAGAAACCGATCACGATTTTCGGACGGACGTCGATAATGTCTGGGCCATCGGCGATGTCGTTCCCGGCCCCATGCTGGCGCACAAGGCCGAGGACGAAGGTATCGCGGTGGCAGAGAACATCGCGGGCCAGACCGGCATCGTGAACCACGATGTAATCCCCAACGTGGTTTATACCTTGCCCGAAATCGCCGGTGTGGGTTTGACGACAGAGCAGGCTATTGAAAAGGCAGGCGGCGACAAGACGAAAGTCAGGATCGGCAAATTCCCGATGATGGCCAACAGCCGGGCTAAAACAAATCACGAGCCGGACGGTTTTGTAAAAATAATTGCCGATGCCGAAACCGACCGCGTCTTGGGTGTGTGGGCAATCGCCAACGTCGCCGGTACCATGATCGCCGAAGCGGGCATCGCAATGGAATTCGGAGCCACGAGCGAAGACATCGCTTATACCTGCCATGCCCACCCGACACATTCCGAAGCGATAAAAGAAGCGGCAATGGCGGTTCAGGGCAAACCGATCCACGTCTGATACCAGAGCGGCCGGACGTGTCGCATACGTGGGCAAAGAGGCGGTTGGAGCAAAGGCTGCCTCCCCTGCTTACCCTACTACTACCGGTGGGGGCCGGGCTGGCCTACCTCATCAGGTTCGGCGCGCCGCCGCAATATATTGCCATAAATGCCGCGGCAACGGGCGTTGCAGCGATATGGATCATCCTCGGCCATGCTCCTTCAGGCATTCGTGCGAGCCGCGTCCTAATTGCCGCATTGCTGGCCTTGTGCTTCGTGCCGCTGCTGACAGGACCGGACATCAACGGGATTGCCCGGTGGATACCCGTGGGCGCGGAAACCCTTCACACAGGCGCACTCCTGTTTCCCGCCATCGCCGTACTGGCCGCTCAGGACCGCGATTACGCCTCTCCAATGCTGCTTACTGCCCTGTTCGCCGCCCTTCTGCAGCCCGATGCGGCTTTCGGTTTTGCCGTGGTATTTGCCGCTATCGGTCTGCATGATCAGAGCCGGGACTGGCGCCACGGTCTGGTCGCGATTGTCGGCTTCGTCGCCGCGCTGATCATGGCCATAGGCGGGGAATTGCCGCCTGAGCCTTTTGTAGAACGGGTGTTTGCCGATACGCTCACCACCACCCCGCTGATCGGGGCATCCCTGTTGGTGGCTCTTGGTGGCGGGCTAATGGGGATGCTGTTTTGCGCCCCGTTCGAAGCGCGGGCGCGTTATGCTCTGGCAGGTTCGCTGTTTGGCTTTGGTATGATGTCGATCATGTCGCATTATCCCACCGTTCTCATCGGCTACGGCGCTGCTCCGATTCTGGGTTACGGACTGGCGCTCGGACTAAGACAGAAAAACCCAGCGTCACGGAGCAGTTAATGACCATGCCCCCATTTCACCTTGCCTTTCCGGTTCACGATCTGGTCGCAGCACGGCAGTTTTATGGCGACCTTCTGGGCTGCCCAGAGGGACGCAGTGCTGCCGATTGGATCGATTTCAATTTTTACGGTCATCAGATCGTGGCCCATCAGGCGCCCGCCGCCGTCGCGCGCGGCGCGGGGGCGTCCAATCATGTCAATGGAGAGGACGTGCCCGTTCCGCATTTCGGGGTCGTTCTGCGGATGGCCGACTGGCGCACTCTTGCCGACCGGCTCACAGCAGCAGATGTGGATTTCCTGATCGAACCGACCATTCGCTTTGCCGGAGAGCCGGGCGAACAAGCGACGATGTTCTTCCGAGATCCCAGTGGCAATGCGCTGGAGATCAAGGCAATGGCCGATCCGACGGCCTTGTTCACAAAATAACCACGCATGGGACTGCTGGTTTTCATAATGTGGCCCATCCACGAACGAGTTTGATTGCATCGCGGCTGATGAAGGAATAGGGCGCGCGCCAGCACGGCTAACCGGCCGGAGGAGATTGCCTGTGCCCCGCCCCAAATGGATGCCCCGCTTCGCCCGCTGGCATGTATGGCTGGGCTGGCTGGTCGGTATTCCGATCCTGATGTGGGCCGTGACCGGTCTTGTCATGGTAGCCCGCCCGATCGACGAGGTGCGGGGCGAACACCTCAGCAAAGATATGCCGGAGCAGATGCTACCGGCTGTCAATCCGCCCGTCCTCGACTTTCCGATAGAGAACGCTGCGAAATACAGCGAGATGCGGGCAGTTATGCAGGATGATCGCCCCATTTGGTTGCTGACACGCGAAGACGGAACGACCGAACGGCTGGCCGCCGATATGAACGACGCGCCTCTTCCCGAAATCGATGAGGCCTATGTGCGCAGCCTCGTGGCTCGCCGGATCGTCGGCGGTGAGGCGGTGGCAACTATCGCCTCGTTCACGGCAGAGCAGGCACCCTTGGATCTGCGCCGCGCCATTCCGTCATGGCAAGTGGCGCTGAAAGACGGAACCAATGTATATGTTCATGCGCAGACCGGAGAGATTGCAGCTGTGCGGACCCGGTTCTGGCGAGTGTTCGATTTCATGTGGGGTCTCCATATCATGGATCTCGAAACCCGTGAGGATACCTCACATCCTACCCTTATCCTGTTTGCCGTATTGGGGGTTTTTGGATCCCTGCTTGGCTGCATCCTGATGTTCCGTCGCCGCACAAGACGAGTACCCGCATGATCACCGATCCTTCACAAATTCTCACCCCTATTCTCGATTGGCTGGACATCGCCGGGGTGGCTGTGTTCGCCCTTTCAGGAGCTTTGATCGCAGCCAAAGAACGGCAGACCATCGTGACCGTCGTATTCTTCGCTTTGGTAACCGGCGTTGGCGGGGGAACCGTGCGCGACCTGCTGATCGATGCGCCGGTATTCTGGATAAAGGATGCGTGGGTCGCGGCCACCTGCCTGATCGTCGCCCTGTTGGTATGGTTGACACCGACACGCTGGTGGGAGGGCAAGCTGCTGGATTACTCCGACGGGTTCGGCCTCACCGCCTATGCCGTGCTCGGCAGCGCAAAAGCAATCAGTTACGGTTTGCCGCCTATTCCGGCAATGATGATGGGAGTGGTTACAGGCTGCGTAGGCGGGATTATCCGTGATGTCGTAGCCGGGCGCCCATCGATCCTGATGCGGCCGGAATTGTACGTCACCGCCGCTGCGCTTTCTGCGACGATTTGTGTGGTGGGCAGTATGGTCGGAGGAGAGCCTGCCCTGGTGTGGCCGCTGGCGACTGTAGCTGGCCTGATCCTGCGCAGCGCAGCAATCCGCTTCAATCTGGCACTACCCACCTATAATGAACGTTCGGCAGCTACCGACGCGGAAGGTGAATTGCCGCCGAGACAAGTGGCGGACTGAAGCCCTCGCCCCGGCTGCATCATGGAGTAACGGTAAGTCTAGCCGCCGTACGCGTCTTCGTTGGCATATTGTGGCGCACCAGGAACAGGGCCACCCGGATAGGCTGGCTGTGGACCGTCTGTCTGAACGGCTGGCCCATCATACGGTTGCGATGCACCGTTGCTGACAGGGGTGTAGCCTGACTGCGCACCGGGCATATCCGGTTGTGTGTATCCGGCAGTCGTGCGGGCTCGGGCGTAGATGCTGTCATTCCATTGACGGTCATCGCGGGACACGGAACCGGGCTGGTACACTGCGCCTGACTGGCCGGAATACCCGTTTCCTGGGCCGTAATCGACGCCTTCGATACGGCCATTCGATCCAATCCGGCAGGTGAAACCGCTCCCATTGAACAGCGATCCGGTGACCAGCCAGCCCGAAGCGGTGCGATCCGCACCGTCGACCGCGCCAATCCGGGCATCGCGCTCTACCTCACGGACGCACTGATCCACTGCACGGTCAATACCGCTGGAACGGGTGTTATTCGGAGATGACGTTGGATAGCGGCGGTCACGATACCGATCCTGATCGCGGTTCTTGCTGGCTGCGCTGGCAATAGCTGCGATCCCGCCCAGAATAACAACACCGGCAATGACATCACCTGCATCCACACCATTGCGACCGCGATAGCCGCGATACCCCCGATAACCACGGTGGCCGCGATACCGATGCCGCTGAGCCGTCTCTTCGCCAATGTCATACGAAGCAGCGGGCGCAACCGTACTTCGCTGGGTGGAGACCGGTAACTCGGCGGCGGCAGCGGGCATCGCAGCGAGTGACACAGTTGCCCCTGCGGCAATGATTGCGGAACGGATAGTCATGAATTCGGCCCCTAAATACTCAAGTGCGGCACGTAGCTCAGACCGCAAACAATACAATAAAGCTAGGCGGTCCAGCCTGTCATCAGGCTGAACCGCCCGGCGGGTGGTCCGTCATACTTCACAACCGATCAATGCAGGCCACGGATACCCTTGTAATCAATGTCTATTACGCGGCCACGCTGAATATCACAGGTGAAACTGCCTGTATCTTGACGCCCCCGGTTGTATCGCGCGTCATGTCGATAGCCGCGCTGGTTACGGTCATTGTAACCACGGGCATCGTCAACCGAGATCCTGCCTTTCACACGCCAGCCATAACGGGTGTCATCGACGTCGCGGATATCCGTAACCCGCACTTTGCGATAACCGTATCGCCTCGCGTTCTGCTGAGCTGCGGAGACGCACCGCTCAACGGCAGTACGCGGATTACCACGGGCGCGATAATGATCGTCGCGATAGTCACGGTCATAGCGGTAATCGCTGCGGCTCCGATCTTTGCCAATCGACGAAGCGATCGCGGCAATCCCACCAAGGATCACAGCACCTGCGATGACTTCGCCAGCGGAAATACCATCATTGTTGCGGTCGCGGGCGAATGCAGGGGATGCAGACGTTACCGCCATTGCGCCAGCGGTCATTGTACCGAGCAGGGCTTTGGAAACGGTTTTCATCTTTTTTTCCTCGTTCTCAACCAGAGGCAGAAGCGCCTTGGTTGATTACGGGTCTAGAGATTGATCCTTGAGTTGAGGCTGAAGCGGCTCGACAGGGGTTGTTCATAAAAATACGTATTTACATGAACAACCCCTCGAAGTGTATTAATCGCCGAATTTCAGACCGGTAAACCAGCCAAGGAACCCCAGTACATCGGCGGCTTCCTCGATTGCCTTATCCGTAGGCTTGCCCGAACCGTGACCGGCGCGGGTCTCGATCCGGATCAGTTGCGGTTTGTCGCCCAGCTCCGCTGACTGCAGCGCAGCGGTATATTTAAAGCTATGGCCCGGAACCACGCGGTCATCGGTGTCCGCGGTGGTCACCAGTACTGCCGGGTAATCCACCCCATTCGCTACGTTATGATACGGGGAGTACAACAGCTGAGCGCGGAAATCGGCTTCCTTGTCGGGGTAGCCATAATCATCCACCCAATACCGCCCGGCGGTAAACCGGTCGAACCGCAACATATCCATCACTCCCACCGCGGGGCTGGCCGCTGCGAACAGGTCGGGCCGTTGGTTCATCACTGCGCCCACCAGCAATCCGCCATTGGAGCCGCCACTGATTGCCAAGCCCCCTTCAGGCGTGATGCCCTGCTCGATCAGATATTCGCCTGCGGCGATGAAATCGTCGAACGTATTCTGCTTGTTCTGCAGGCGGCCCCCATCATGCCATGCCTTTCCGTATTCGCCTCCGCCGCGCAGATTAGCGACCACATAGGCACCGCCCGCTTCCATCCACGCTATGCGCGAAGGGCTGAAACCCGGGGTGAGCGAAATGTTGAAGCCGCCGTAACCGTATAGCAGAGTCGGCACGGCTTTGCCGCTTGTAGCAGCTTCCGTGGATCGGACGATGAACATGGGGACGCGTGTCCCATCTTTGCTAGTATAAAATTTCTGCTCGACCACAAAGGCATCGGGATCGAACGCAACCTCTGGCTTGGCCCATTCGGCACTGTCGCCAGTGGCCATGTCATAGCGATAAATGGTCGCCGGCGTATTGTAGCTGGTAAAGTAATAGAACGTCTCGTTCTCGTCCGCATCGCCTGAAAATCCGCCGGCGCTGCCGATACCTGGCAGGGCGACTTCACGCACTTTTCGACCAGCGAGATCGTACACCTCGATCAGGCTTTTCGCGTCACGCAGATAGCTGGCGACCAGCTTTCCACCGACCAGCGATACGCCGCCCAGAGTTTCTTCTGCTTCTGGGATCACCGTGGTCCATTCGGGGGTGTTCGCGGCGATATCGATCTTCACTACCTTCTCCAGCGGCGCGCCGTCATTGGTGGTGAAGAAGAAGGTGGAGCCGGTGTTGCCCACATAGGAATAGGAATGCTCGAAACCGGGAACGAGAATGCGCGGTGCGGCGCGCTCGGCCTCCCTATCGATCAGCGCTACTTCGTACCGGTCATCCGTTCCGCTGGAACTGGTAACGACCACATAACGGCCATCATCGCTGACCTGGGCGATATGGTTCAATTCCGGCTGGTCGGGCGTTTCATAGACCAGCTCGTCCTTCTCCTGAGCCTGACCCAGCGTGTGAAAATAAACCCGGTGATTGGTGTTGAGCGCCTGAAACGTCTCTCCCTCGCCCGTGGCGGGGAAACGGCTGTAGTAATAGCCGCTGCCGTCCTTGGCCCATTCGATAGCGGAGAATTTGACCCACTCGACTTCGTCGGAAGCAATTTCGCCGGTGGCGACATCCATCACCTTAACTGTACGCCAATCGCTGCCGCCATCCTGAATGGCGTAAAGCAGCTTACTGCCGTCATCATTAGGCTCCCACTCGCCCAGCGCGGTGGCATCATCGTCAGACCAGTCATTGGGGTCGATCAGTTGGCGCGGTTCTCCGCCCAACCCTTCACGGACATACAGCACGCTCTGGTTTTGCAGACCGTCATTGCGGGTATAGAAATAGCGTCCACCCTTTTCCTGCGGCAGACCGAACCGTTCATAATCGGTTAGTTCAGTGATGCGCGCCTTCAGCGCCCCGCGGCCCGGGATCGCCTCCAGAAACGCATCCGTTGTCTCGTTCTGCGAAGCGACCCATGCGGCCACTTCCTCATCCACGCGTACATCGTTTTCCAGCCAGCGATAGGGATCGGCGACCTTTACTCCGAACTGCTCTTCGACGACATCACCCATGCGGGTATCGGGATAGGCAATCTCAGGCATAGTGACGGAGTTTTCCTCGGTCATCGTGTGGTTCTGGGCGGAGGCGGCGGTGATTGGCACAGCAAGAGCAAGCAAGCTGGCAGATGTAGCCAAAAGGGTGGAGCGTATCATGGAAAGGAGACCTCTCTTACGTCGATTATCTTCTTCTTGTTTCGTGCGGTAGATATGGATATTCCGGCGGCGGGTTCAATCCTCCAGCGCAGTCAGCACATCGCGGGTAAACGCGGCGATATCGAAGCGGCTGCCGACAGGATCTTCTCCGCGTCGCACAATCACCACATCGCGGCTGGGCACCACAACGACATACTGCCCTCGATTACCACGCGCAGCGAAGGCATCGTCGGGAATACCCTCAAACGCGTTGCCTTCGGGTCGCTTGAACGTCCACCAGCCTGCGCCGTCGCCCCAATATGCCAGACAGCTCATACTGCTCGACACTCTCAGGTGTACGCAGAATGCCTGCATCGCGGGCGTGTCCTATTGCGCTGCACAGCATCAGCGCCTTGTATCCGGCAGCCAGCGCGCGGTTATACCGTGAATCCAGCGCCTCTTGCTGGCTTTGCGCTGCAGCTGGGCCTGCGGTGAGGACAAGTGCGGCGGCGCCTACTGTTCCGGCGGCAAATGTAGTGTGGATCATGGGCGCGACACTACCCGCCGCAAGCCAAAAGAAAAGGGCCCACCGGATTGCTCCGGCAGGCCCCTCACTCGGTGCTGCGGCGGAAGGCGCGGTTTACGCGTCTTCGTATTCTTCGTCGGCGTTCATCACCGGGCCGCTGTCTTGGCCGCGCGCGTCCTCGTCGCGGTCAACCAGTTCGATGACAGCCATCTGCGCAGCGTCGCTGGCGCGGTAGCCCGCCTTGATCACGCGGGTGTAGCCGCCGTCACGGTCGGAATACCGCTCGGCCAGAACGTCGAACAGCTTCTTCAGCTGCGTTTCGTCCAGCAGACGCGATTGCGCGAGGCGGCGATTGGAAAGGCCGCCACGCTTTGCCAGCGTGATCAGCTTCTCGATATAGGGACGCAGTTCTTTCGCCTTGGGCAGCGTTGTGACAATCTGTTCGTGCTTGATAAGAGCTTGGCTCATATTACGGAACAGAGCCTTACGGTGGCCCGATTTACGGCTCAGTTTACGCTGGGAAAGACCGTGACGCATAATTTATTCCTTTGTTCGATATGAGCCCGTGCGAGGTAGCCCGTAGCTGGTTGGACAAGGGACCAACCTTCCCGTTCTGTATTGTTTCGACCTTCCAGTCGATGCGGCCGGAACCGAAATCCCGACCGGAACTCTTAGCCGAGAAGCTCTTGCTCGAGCTTCTTGGCCATTTCTTCGATGTTTTCCGGCGGCCAGCCAGGAATATCCATCCCGAGGCGCAGACCCATGCTGGAAAGCACTTCCTTGATCTCGTTGAGCGACTTGCGGCCGAAGTTCGGCGTGCGCAGCATCTCGGCTTCGGTCTTCTGGACCAGATCGCCGATATAGATGATGTTGTCGTTTTTGAGGCAATTGGCGGAGCGAACCGACAGTTCCAATTCGTCGACTTTCTTGAGAAGGTAACGGTTAAGTTGGTTCGCATCCGATTCGGCAGGCTCTGCAGCCATCCCGATCATTGCCGCCTGTGGCTGCGGAATGCCTTCTTCGAAGTGGACGAACAGCGTCAACTGATCCTGAAGGATACGCGCAGCATAGGCCACGGCATCGTCAGGCGTTACCGTACCATCGGTTTCGACAGTCAGGTTAAGCTTGTCGAAGTCTAGTTCCTGGCCAACACGGGCCTTCTCGACCTTGTAGCTGACCTGACGAACAGGCGAATACAGGCTGTCGACCGGGATCAGGCCAATTGGCGCATCAACCGGGCGGTTCTGGACCGCAGGAACATAGCCGCTGCCAATGTCAGCCGTCAGTTCCATATTGAGGTTCGCACCATCATCGAGATGGCAGATCACCAGATCCTTGTTCATCACCTCAATGTCGCCGGAAACGGCAATATCACCGGCGGTGACTTCGCCCGGGCCGGTAACGGAAAGCTGCAGCCGCTTGGGGCCTTCGCCTTCCATCTTCAGCGCGATCTGCTTCACGTTCAGAACGATGTCGGTCACGTCTTCACGCACGCCGGCAAGCGAGGAGAATTCATGCAGAACATTCTCGATCTTGATCGAAGTAATGGCCGCGCCTTGCAGCGAGGACAGCAATACGCGGCGAAGTGCGTTGCCCAGCGTCAGACCAAATCCGCGCTCGAGCGGTTCGGCAATAAAGGTGGCCTTGCGCTTCTTATCGCCGCCTTCCTTGATTTCGAGGCTATTGGGTTTCTTCAGTTCCTGCCAGTTCTTGTTATTGACGGACATGGATTTCCCCTGGTTCGGATGCGGGTAGGACCGGAGCGCTGCGATAGGCGCGTCCGGTCCGTTAAAAAGGTTGGACGGCCCTTAGAAAGAGGCCGCCGAACTATTGCGGATCAGACGCGGCGACGCTTGGACGGCCGCACACCATTGTGCGGGATCGGCGTCACATCGCGAATGGATGTGATGGTGAAGCCAACAGCCTGAAGAGCGCGCAATGCGCTCTCGCGGCCAGAGCCGGGGCCCTTAACTTCGACTTCCAGCGTACGGACACCGTGCTCGGCAGCCTTCTTACCAGCATCGTCAGCAGCAACCTGAGCAGCATAAGGCGTCGACTTGCGACTACCCTTGAAGCCCATTGCACCGGCGCTGGACCAGCTGATCGCATTGCCCTGCGCATCGGTGATGGTAACCATCGTGTTGTTGAAGCTGGCATTGACGTGCGCGACGCCACTGCTGATATTTTTACGCTCGCGGCGCTTAACGCGGCCTGGTTCGCGTGCCATGATTGAATTCCTCGTATTCGTCTAAGCGGGAGAAGATGCCGGCGGGTTAACGCTTACTTCTTCTTACCAGCGATAGGCTTCGCCTTACCCTTACGGGTACGGGCATTGGTATGCGTACGCTGGCCGCGAACGGGCAGGCCGTTACGGTGACGCAGGCCGCGATAGGACCGAAGATCCATCAGACGCTTGATGTTCATCGCCGTCTCACGGCGAAGATCACCCTCAACCTGATGCTCGGCGTCAATCGTTTCACGGATTTGCAAAACCTCGGCATCGGTCAGATCCTGCACACGTGCCGAATGAGCAATGCCAAGCTTGTCGGCGATTTTCACAGCGGTCGTGCGACCGATTCCGTGAATATATGTCAGCGCGATAATAACGCGCTTGTTGGTGGGGATATTTACCCCGGCAATACGAGCCACTTAATTCTCCATGCTCCACAAGGGATTGGCCAATCGCCGACCCCCTATCTCATCGCTACAATTCATCGATACGGGCGGACGGGAAGCTATTTAAAACAAAAGCAAAAAGCCCGGACGTTGGCGCGCGTGATTGGCTGCGGCCGGCCGGACTACCCAAAGATGTATCGAATGAAGGGCGCGCTTACGTCGATTCGACGCGAACGTCAACTGTCAGCACACCCAAACAACGCAGTACGCCATATAGGATTCTCGCCTCCGAACTCAAGGTGTCTCGGTTTCGACCGCTCTTCATACGCACCCTGACTTTGCCGCCGCCTGCCTAATTAGCAGACTCATCGTCAGCAGACTCCGCGTCAGCTGGCTCACCAGCATCCGGCTCGTCGGCGGACGCTTCATCGGGACTATCCAGAACCCGATCCTCAGCTTCTGCATCGGAACGCCCACCCGTTGCTCCACCCAGCTTCTGCGCCAGGCCAGTCAATTGCTGGCTCATTACGCCGTCGACTGCCTGAGCGATGGTCGCCGTTTCGAACTGCATGTAACCGCCAACAACATAATTCCACGAAATATCGCTGCCCGTGCCGTCTTCGGTCGCTTTGATCGCAATGGTCAGCACACCGTCGGCAGGCTCGCTTTGCAATGGGCCCAGCCCTCCCCGCATACGCAGAACTCGGCGCGGGAAAGACTGCACCACGGTCATATGTCGCACGCTACCGGCAAGGCCGATTGCACCATCTTCCTCGGTAGGCGGAATACGTTCGCAGAAGCAGCCATTGGCCTGCGGCTCCAGCGTCATGTTTTCCGCATCGCCTGACCATGTATGCGAATCGCTCCACCACTCACCCGGACTGATCAGAGCCAGCCAAACCGCTTGCGGAGATGCTGCAGCGGAGATGCTGCAACGGTCGCGCTGTCGCGGGTCACAAAGCCTTCGCTGGACTGTTTGACGACCTTGGCTGGCAGCGGCGCTGCACCGAGTATAGCAACTAAGCCAGCGGCACAGATAAACGATCTCAATTGCATAATGGCTCGATCCCTTTCAATACGTGCCCTAACGCAAGCTGGCAGAGCAGCAAAGATCGGGTCAGGGCGTTCCCGAACCGTGCGCGGCCACTTATCTCAGGAGTGCGTCAATTGCATTGCTGACATCCTCGATGGATGCCATTCCATCCACACGGGAAACCAGATTGCGCGCTTCGTAATGCGGCAGGATCGGTGCAGTCTTGGCGCGATATTCCTGCATCCGCGTACGGACGGTTGCCTCGTTGTCGTCGGGGCGACGTTTAAATTCGGTCGAGCCGCATTCATCGCATTCGCCCGCTTTGACCGGTGGATTTGCAGTATCGTGATAGAGATGTCCGCATTCGGCGCAGGTAAAACGCCCCGTAATACGCTCGACCAGAGCATCTTCATCGACGCTTAGCTCGATAACACGCGTAAGCTTCCGATCATGCTTGTCCAGCAGGCCATCAAGCTGCTCAGCCTGTGCTTGGGTGCGGGGATAACCGTCGAAGATCACACCTCCACTGTCATCCATAGCGGTAAGCTCGGCATCGATCAGAGCAGTAACGATATCGTCCGAGACCAGATCACCACGATCCATCACGGCCTTGGCTTCCAGACCAACCGGCGTTTGTGCCTTCACAGCAGCGCGCAGCATGTCACCGGTGGAAAGCTGGCGCATACCGTAATGCTCGACAAGGCGGTGGGCCTGCGTACCTTTACCGGCGCCCGGAGGGCCAAGAAGAATGATGTTCACGCTTGCAAAACCCCCATCAGAACAACGCTGCCGAAGCCTAGCGCTTCCTGCCCTTTAATTTGGCTTTCTTGATCAGATCGCCATACTGGTGAGCCAGAAGATGTGACTGGACCTGGCTGATCGTATCCACAGTTACATTCACGACAATCAGCAAGCTGGTACCGCCAAGGAACAGCGGAATACCCGTTTGCGCAATCATGTATTCCGGAATGACGCATACAAGAGTGAGATAGATCGCACCCACCACGGTGATGCGGGTCAAAACGTAATCGAGGTAATCGGACGTCCGCTTACCAGGACGAATTCCCGGAATGAACCCACCATTTTTCTTCAGGTTCTCTGCAGTCTCTTCCGGGTTAAACACAACTGCGGTGTAGAAGAATGCGAAGAAAATGATGCCGATGGCATAAAGCGTCATATAGATCGGCTGACCGTGCTGCAGATACTGGTTCAGCGTCACGATAAAACCGCCCGCCGTGCTGTTCGTATCGACCGAATTACCAGCAAACTGGCTAATCGTGAGCGGCAACAGCAATAGTGAACTGGCAAAGATTGGCGGGATAACGCCTGCAGTGTTCAGTTTAAGTGGGAGGTGCGAGCGGTCGGCCTGCATCATGCCACGTTGCGTCGCGCGCTTGGGATATTGAATGAGTAAACGTCGCTGCGCCCGCTCGACAAAGCAGATAAACAGGATCAGCGCGACGACCATGATAATGAAGCCAACGATGATGAAAGCACTGATCGAACCGGTCCGCCCACCCTCAAACATATTGCCAGCAAAGCTTGGGAACTGGGCGACGATACCCGCCATAATAATCAGTGAGACGCCGTTGCCGATTCCCCGCGCAGTGATTTGCTCACCCAGCCAAAGCAGGAACATCGTACCACCGACCAAACTGATAACCGCGCCCACGCGGAACATGATCCCGGGATCGACCACCGCCTGCAGTCCGCTCTGAGCGCCGAAACTCTCCAGACCCGAAGCGAGAAACCAGCCCTGGATGGCAGTCAGGAATACCGTGCCATAGCGGGTGTACTGGTTTATTTTCTGCCGCCCACTCGCACCCTCTTTCTTCATCGCGGCCAGCGTAGGGTGCAACGCCGAGGCCATCTGCACCACAATTGAGGCTGTAATATATGGCATAACACCGAGCGCGATGAGGCTCATCCGCTCAAGGCTGCCGCCGGAAAATGTGTTAAACAGATCGAGGATGCCGCCGCGCGTTGTATCGTACAGATCCGACAGAACCAACGGGTTCACACCCGGCAAGGGCACAAAGCTAAGGAAACGAAATACGATCAATGCCCCAATGGTGAACCAGATGCGCTGACGCAGCTCGGTTGCCTTGGAGAAATTGGCGAGGCTCATATTGCTCGCGATATTGTCGGCGCGTGATGCCATCGAAACTGTCGAATCCTGAACTGTCGCCGGCCCTCCCGGCTATGCGGGACAGACATAGGGAGCGGCGAGCCCGATGTCGAACCCGCCGCCCTGGTTTTTCATCTTATTTGGCTTTCTTAGGCTTATCAGCCGCAGTGCCGGTCTTCTTCTCGCTCTTAACTGCGCTTGGCTTGGAAGACGGGGTCTTCACCTCGACCACCTCAACCGAACCACCAGCCTTTTCAACTGCTTCCACGGCACCTTTGGAGGCACCGGCAACAATGAATTTGACCTTTGCAGTCAGTTCACCCTTGCCCAGCAGGCGTACGCCGTCTTTACCACCACGGGCAAGACCGGCTGCCTTCAGGGCAGCGTGATCGATGTCTTTCTTCGCGTCGAGCTTCTTTGCATCGATAAACTTCTGGACCATGCCCAGGTTCACTTCAGCAAAATCTTTGCCGAAAGGGTTGTTAAATCCACGCTTCGGCAGACGCATGTGAAGCGGCATCTGGCCGCCTTCAAAGCCCTTGATCGCAACGCCGGAACGACTCTTCTGGCCCTTCTGGCCGCGGCCTGCAGTCTTACCTTTGCCAGAACCAATACCGCGACCCACGCGAATACGGGTCTTACGGGCGCCGGGATTATCTCTAAGGTCATTCAGTTTCATGTCGTGCACTCGCTTTCGCTTTTCTACGCGCTGGATGTTGCCATCCTGAAAACAGCCAGACCCATGCGTTTCAGCGGGATATGGCCGGGTGATGATTGGGCTGCTCCCCCGATACGGCGTCAACAACGCACACGGCAAGAATAACCGAAAGTTATAGCATTCCCATAAACAGAGCACCGCCTGCATGGAAAGCCTCTTTTTACGGGCCGACCTAATTCTGAGGCTAGTAAAAGCCTATGAGTTGCGTCCACTCCTGCATTTAAACAGGAAACTATCCGGCGCAGGAGCAGACAGCTACTCGTCAGCCAATCAGTCGACCAAAGCCACCATATGTGGCAGCTTCGCAATGGCTCCACGCACTTCAGGCGTGTCTTCCAGCTCTACAACCCGGTTCATCTTACCCAGACCAAGACCGATCAGGATCTTTTTCTGGCTTTCCGGGCGGCGGATCGGAGAACCAATCTGCTTGATTTTAATCTTGGTTTTTCCTTGAGCCATCGTCTTACTCCGTCACAGCTTCAGCGTCGGCCTTGGCCTCTGCTTCACTGGCTCCGCCGCGACCCAGAAGGTCGGCAACCTTCTTGCCCCGACGTTGCGCTACCGATTTCGGCGATGTCTGGTCGGTCAGCGCATCGAAGGTGGCGCGAATCATATTGTAGGGATTAGATGTTCCGACCGACTTGGTCACAACGTCGGCAACGCCAAGGCTTTCGAACACAGCACGCATCGGGCCACCGGCAATAATACCGGTACCTGGAGGCGCAGTGCGAACGGTCACCTTACCGGCACCGAAGCGGCCGTTGCCGTCATGGTGCAGCGTGCGACCTTCCTTAAGCGAAACGCGGATCATCTTTTTACGAGCCGCGGCGGTTGCCTTCGTAATGGCTTCCGGCACTTCGCGTGCCTTACCCTTACCGAAGCCAACGCGGCCCTGACCGTCACCAACCACGACCAGAGCTGCAAAGCCGAAGCGCTTACCGCCCTTAACCGTCTTAGACACGCGGTTGATATGGACCAGTTTCTCAGCAATGCCATCATCCGGCTCGTCACGGCCACCACGGCGATTTCCACCGGGACCACCACGGCCACGGCCGCCACCTGGGCCACCCTGACCGCCGCCACGGTTTCCACCACCGCCGCCGCGACCACCGCGAGCATTCTGTTGGCTGCGTGGCTGGCCTGCGGCGCCCTGTGCAGGGCTCTGGTTGGCAGCTGCTTCGGAAGGAGTATCGGCAATCGCCGGCTCTTCCTTTTTCACTTCGGGACCACTTTCAGCCGTTACCGCTTCGGCACCCTTGGTCTCTTCGACCTTCGGAGCGTCGGCAGCTGCAGGAGCGGCTTCGGGTGTTGTGTTATCGTCAGCCATGATCAAAACTCCAGCCCGCCTTCACGGGCGGCATCGGCCAACGCTTTTACGCGGCCATGAAACAGGAACCCGCCGCGATCGAACACGACAGTGGTTACGCCGGCTTTCTTTGCAGCGGCTGCAATATCGGAACCGACCGATTTGGCCGCACCCATATTCGCGCCCGAGCTCTTCCCGCCGAGGGACGACGCTGCTGCAACGGTCTTACCCGAAGCATCGTCGATAACCTGAGCGTAAATGTGCTGACCGGTGCGATGCACGGACAAACGCGGCTTGTCGCCGGAACGCTTGCGAAGGGCCGACCGCACACGGCGGCGGCGACGTTCGAAAAGGGAAAGCTTTGCCATCTTACTTCTTCTTCCCTTCCTTGCGGAAGACATACTCGCCCTGGTACTTGATACCCTTGCCCTTGTAGGGCTCAGGCTTGCGCCATTGGCGAATGTTAGCGGCGAACTCGCCCACGGCCTGCTTGTCGATACCGGAAACGATCACAGTCGTTTGATCCGGCGTCTTCACCTCAAGGCCCTCAGGCACATCGAGATCGACATCATGGCTGTAACCAAGCTGCAGCTTCAGTTTCTTGCCCTGCGCCTGTGCACGGTAACCAACGCCGGAAATCACCAGCGTTTTGGTGAAACCATCGGTCACACCTTCAACGAGGTTGGAAACCAGCGTCCGCTGCATGCCCCAGAAGGCGCGTGCCTGCTTGGTATCGTTGGCCGGGTTGACCTGAATTTCCTCGCCGTCGACCTTATAGTCGATGAGATCGGACATTCCGAGAGTGAGCGTGCCCTTGGGCCCCTTCACACTCAACGTACCGTTATCGATGGTCGCTGTGACACCACTAGGGATCGCCACGGCTTTCTTACCGATGCGGCTCATCAGAATACCTCCGCAAGCACTTCGCCGCCGACGTTTTCGTTGCGCGCTTCGTTGTCCGAAAGCACACCGCGAGGGGTCGAGACGATGGTGATGCCAAGGCCGTTGCGTACAGTCGGCAGCTCTTTCGAACCCGAGTAAACGCGGCGGCCCGGCTTGGAGACGCGTGAAACGTGCTTGATCGCAGGCTCGCCTTCGAAATATTTCAGTTCGATGCGGAGCGTTGGATGCTTGCCACTGTCGTCCGGCGAATAGCCACGGATGTAGCCTTCACGCTGAAGGACCTCGAGCACGTTTGCACGCAATTTGGACGCGGGCGAAAGGACAGAATCCTTTTTCGCCTGCTGGCCATTACGAATGCGGGTGAGCATATCACCCAAGGGATCAGTCATTGCCATTTATAGGATCCTCACCAGCTCGATTTTGTCAGGCCCGGAATCAGGCCCTTGTTACCGAGGTTCCGCAGTTCGATACGGTTCACGCCGAACTTGCGATAGTAGCCGCGCGGGCGGCCAGTGGTGGAGCAGCGGTTGCGCACACGCGTGGGATTCGCATTGCGCGGCAATTCTGCCATTTTGAGACGGGCCATAAGACGCTCGCCCTCGTCGAGGGATTTGTCGTCGGCAATCGCTTTCAGCTTTTCGTACTTCGCAGCGTACTGCTTGACGAGCTTCTTGCGCTTCTCGTTCTTGTTGATGGAACTCAGTTTCGCCATTGGACTTAAGCTCTCTTCCTTACTTGTCTGACCGGAAACGGATCACGCCGCTTCCTTTTCTTCCGACACTTCTGCCGGGAACGGGAAACCGAAAAGACGCAGCAATTCACGCGCTTCTTCGTCGGTTTTCGCCGTGGTGGTTACGATAATGTCCATTCCCCGAACGACGTCGATCCTGTCGTAAGAAATCTCGGGAAACACGATCTGTTCCTTCAGGCCCATAGCGTAATTACCACGGCCGTCGAAACTGGCGGGATTAAGGCCGCGAAAGTCACGAATACGCGGCATAGCGATCGTAACCAAGCGGTCCAGAAATTCAAACATACGCTCACGGCGCAAGGTAACCTTGCATCCGATCGGCATGCCTTCGCGCAGCTTGAACTGAGCGATGGATTTCTTGGCTTTGGTGATCACCGGTTTCTGGCCAGCAATCAAAGCCATTTCTTCGGCAGCAGTCTGAACCTTCTTCTTGTCCTGACTGGCCTCGCCCACACCCATATTAAGTGTGATCTTGGCGATGCTAGGGACTTCAAGGCGGTTTTTGTAGCCGAACTTTTCAGTCATCGCCTTGACGATTTCCTGCTCGAACTGTGCCTTTTTACGGGGTGTGTAATCAGCCATCGATCTTCTCTCCGGACTTGACTGCGATGCGAACCTTCTTGCCGTCCTTTTCTTCGAAACGGACGCGTGTCGGCTTGCCATCCTTGGGGTCGGCTACAGCAACCTTGGCAATGTGCAGCGGCGCTTCGATCTTGTCGATGCCACCTTGCGGGTTAGCCTGGGTTGGCTTGCGGTGACGGGACATCATGTTGACGCCCTCGACCACAACCTTGCCGTCTTTCGGCATGACTTTGGAAACGGTACCGGTAAGACCCTTGTCCTTACCAGACAGGACGACGACGCTGTCACCCTTCTTGATACGAGCGGAGCCCATTACAGCACCTCCGGAGCAAGCGAGATAATTTTCATGAACCCGCGTCCACGCAGTTCGCGTACGACCGGGCCAAAAATACGAGTGCCGATCGGCTCTTCGCTCTTGTTGACCAGGACAGCGGCGTTGCCGTCAAAACGGATAACGCTGCCATCACCTCGGCGAACGTCCTTGCGTGTGCGCACGATAACAGCGCGATGGACATCGCCCTTCTTCACTTTCGCACGTGGCTGGGCTTCCTTAACGGAAACCACGATCACGTCGCCTACGGAGGCAAACCGGCGCTTAGAGCCGCCCAGTACTTTAATGCACTGGACACGCTTTGCGCCGCTGTTGTCCGCGACGTCGAGATTGGATTGCATCTGGATCATGGATCCGGTTCCTTCTCATTGGCTTGCCGGGACGAAGGCGTTGTTTTCGCCCGGCAGTTCCACAGTCGTTTAATTCAGTTCAATTACCCGGAGTCGCAGCAGCAACATCCAGATCGGCCACAACCGCCTGTGTACCGCCCGCCGTGACCCGGTTCTTAACAGCCCAGGTTTTGGTCTTGGAGATCGGTTTGGTCTCCTCGATCCGGACGACGTCGCCCAAGGTAAATTCGTTCTTCTCATCGTGAGCGTGATACTTCTTCGAACGCCGGATGATCTTCCCGTAAAGGGGGTGCTTCACCTTGCGTTCGACCAGTACGGTCACGGTCTTGTCGGTCTTGTCGGAGGTGACAGTCCCGATCAGGATACGTTTGGGCATTGTCTACTCCTCAAGCCTTTGCTTCAGCCGAGGCGCTGTTCGCACGCTCGTTCTGAAGGGTCTTGATCTTGGCGATGGTACGGCGAACTTCCCGGACGCGGCGCGGAGCCTCGAGCTGGTTGGTTGCCGCCTGAAAGCGCAGATTGAAAGCTTCACGCTTCAGTTCGGTCAATTCAGACGTCAACTGGTCGTCGCTCTTCTGGCGCAGGTCTTCGACTTTAGCCATTATTCGCCTCCCAAGTGCGAAGTGTCGCCCAGACGGGCAACAACCTTCGTCTTGATCGGCAACTTCATGGCGGCACGGCTGAACGCTTCTGCGGCCAGCGGACCGGCAACACCGTCCAGTTCGAACAGAATGCGGCCCGGCTTCACGCGCGCTGCCCAATATTCGACAGAGCCCTTGCCCTTACCTTGACGAACTTCGGCAGGCTTCTTCGACACAGGCACATCAGGGAAGATGCGGATCCAAAGACGGCCCTGACGCTTCATGTGACGGGTGATGGCACGACGCGCAGCTTCGATCTGGCGTGCAGTGATACGATCAGGCTCAAGCGCTTTTAGACCATAGGAGCCGAAGTTCAGCGTGGTGCCACCCTTCGCGTCGCCCTTGATCCGCCCCTTGAAGGCCTTGCGGTATTTATGTTTTTTCGGTTGCAGCATAGCTTGTCTCTATATCTTGCCGAAGCCCTAGCGGGCCGGACGCACACCAGAGGTCTGCGATTCCATCATCAGACGGTCCTGCGCGGTCGGATCATGGCCGAGGATTTCACCCTTGAAGACCCAAACCTTGATGCCGATGATGCCGTAAGCAGTCAGCGCTTCGCATTCAGCGTAATCGATGTTCGCACGCAGCGTATGCAAAGGCACGCGGCCTTCACGGTACTGCTCGACACGGGCAATTTCAGCACCGCCAAGGCGGCCGCCGCACACAATCTTAATGCCTTCGGCACCCAGACGCATGGCCGATTGCATAGCGCGCTTCATCGCACGGCGGAAGGCGATCCGGCGGATCAGCTGATCCGCGATGCCCTGAGCCACCAGCTTCGCATCGACTTCCGGCTTGCGGATTTCGACAATATTCAGCTTCACTTCGCTGTCTGTCATCGTGGCAAGCTTGGAACGCAGCTTTTCAATGTCTGCTCCCTTCTTGCCGATGATAACGCCGGGACGCGCAGCATAGATCGAAACGCGGCACAGCTTGGCTGGGCGCTCGATTACCACCTTGGAAATCGCAGCCTGAGGCAACGACTTCATGATGTGCTTACGGATCTCGATGTCTTCCTTGAGCAGCTGCGCATAGTCACGCCCTTCGGCGTACCAGCGACTGTCCCAAGTGCGGTTGATCTGCAGGCGCAGACCGATCGGATTGCTCTTCTGACCCATCTTACGCCTCTTCCATCTCGCGCACGACAATCCGCAGCCGGCTAAACGGCTTCAGGATGCGTGTGCTCTTGCCACGGCCGCGGGTATGAAACCGCTTCATGGTGATCGCCTTGCCAACGCTGGCCTCGTGCACGACGAGAGCATCGACATCGAGATCGTGGTTGTTTTCCGCATTGGCGACTGCCGATGCTAGAACTTTGGTCGCGTCCCGCGCCATCGCCTTCTTCGAAAACGCCAGAATGTTGAGAGCTTCCTCAACCTTTTTACCGCGGATCAGTTCAGCAACGAGATTGAGCTTCTGGGCCGAACCACGGATTGTGGTGCCGACGGCCAGCGCCTCATTCTCGCCAACGCGGCGGGGAGATTTTGCCTTACCCATTATCGCTTGCCCTTCTTGTCAGAAGCGTGACCGGGGAAGCTGCGCGTGGGCGAAAATTCGCCGAGCTTGTGACCCACCATATCTTCCGAAACGGAGACAGGGATGAATTTCATGCCGTTATAGACATTGAATGTCAGACCGACGAATTGCGGCAGGATTGTACTGCGGCGCGACCAGGTTTTGATCGGCTTGCTGCTATTTGCATCCTGTGCGTCCTCCGCCTTCTTCAGAAGGCTGAGCTCGACGAACGGACCTTTCCAGATGGAACGAGCCATGTCCGGTTACCTCTTCTTCTTGGCGTGGCGCGAACGGATAATGAACTTGTCCGTCTGCTTGTTCTTGCGGGTGCGAGCACCCTTTGTGGGCTTGCCCCACGGCGTAACCGGGTGGCGACCACCCGATGTCCGGCCTTCACCACCACCATGAGGGTGATCGACCGGGTTCTTGGCAACACCGCGAGTAAGGGGCTTGCGACCCTTCCAGCGTGTACGACCGGCCTTGCCGAAGTTCTGGTTCTGGTTGTCGGGGTTCGAAACCGCGCCAACCGTACCCATGCAATCGGCCCGCAGGTAACGCTGCTCACCCGAGTTAAGACGGACGATAACCATACCGCGGTCACGGCCGACCAGCTGGACATAGGCGCCAGCGGAACGGGCAATCTGCCCGCCCTTGCCAGGCTTCATCTCCACATTATGACAGATTGTGCCGACAGGCATCTGGCCCAAAAGCATGGCATTGCCCGGCTTCGTATCGACCTTCTCGCCAGCGACAACCTTGTCACCAACATCGAGACGCTGAGGCGCCAAGATGTAGTTCACTTCGCCGTCTTCGTATTTCACCAGTGCGATAAAAGCCGTGCGGTTGGGATCGTATTCGATCCGCTCCACGGTGCCTTCCACATCCCACTTGCGACGCTTGAAGTCGATGAAACGATATTTCTGCTTGTGGCCGCCACCAATGCCGCGTGATGTCACGTGACCTTTGTTGTTACGACCGCCCGTCTTGCGCTTGCCTTCCGTGAGCGACTTAACCGGCTTGCCTTTGAACAGGCCGGACTTGTCGACAAGGATAAGACCGCGGCGGGCGGGGCTTGTCGGTTTATAATTTTTGAGTGCCATGTTTCGTTCCTGTCCCTTGGCCTCAGACGCCGCTGGTGACGTCGATGGAGTCACCTTCAGCCAGAGTGACAACCGCTTTTTTCATATCGGTGCGCTTGTAGGGACGACCCTTCCAGCGCTTCGTCTTGCCCTTTTGGACGAGCGTGTTCACGTTCGTAACCTTCACACCAAAGAGAGCTTCGACAGCCTCTTTGATCTGGGGCTTCGTCGCGTCGCCAGCCACCTTGAACACAACGCCATTGTGCTCGGACAGCAGCGTCGATTTTTCGGTAATGTGCGGGGCAACCACTACGTCGTAGTGATTGGCTTTCGCTTCCTGACCTTTAGCCATTGAACCGTGCCTCCAGCTTCTCGACCGCATCCTTGGTGAGGACCAGCGTGTCATGCTTCAGGATATCATAGACGTTGGCACCCATCGCTGGCATCACATTGATGCCCGGCAAGTTGCCTGCGGCCTTTGAGAAACCATCGTCGACGCTTGCACCGTCAATAAACAGGACCTTGCCACCAAGGCCCGCTTTCTGGAACTGACCCAAGAGAGCCTGCGTCTTCGCGTCCTTCACCTCGAGGCTATCGACGACCACGAGGCCATCCTTTGCCTTGCTCGACAACGCCATTTTCAAACCAAGAGCGCGAACTTTTTTGTTCAGCTGCTGATTGAAATCACGCTTGCGCGCACCGTGAGCCTTACCACCACCGATAAAGATCGGCGCGGCGCGGTCACCGTGACGGGCGCGGCCGCTACCCTTTTGCGGCCCGAATTTGGCGCCGGTGCGAGCCACGTCGGCGCGCTCACGCGTCGGGCGGGCCGTTCCACGGCGGTTCTCAAGCTGCCAGGTCACGACCCGGTGCAGGATATCAGCACGCGGCTCGACGCCAAAGACAGCATCGTTCAATTCGATGTCGCCGGAAGCGCCCGAGACTTTGGTGCCGTCTAGTTTCTGAACCTTGACCTTCACGATCAGGACTCCTTGCTATCGGCTTCGGGCACGTCGTTATTCGGCGCGTCCTCGGCATTCTGTTTAGTAACGGCGCTCTCGGCACCAGCCTCTTGCTCGGCCAGCAGCTTTGCCTGCTGCTCAGCATCGACCTGAGTGCCAACTTCTTGTTCGGCTGCGCTCTCGATCAGACCGGGCTGGGCTTCTTCCGAAGCGAACTCATCCTGATTTCGATACATCACACCGGGAAACGGCAGGTCTGCGTTCTTGATTTTCACAGAGTCCCGGACCAGCATCCAGCTGTTTTTCGAACCCGGAACCGAGCCACGTACAAACAGCAAACCACGCTCAGCATCTGTGCGAACGATTTCTAGGTTCTGCTGGGTACGCTGACGGTCGCCCATATGGCCGGCCATCTTCTTACCCTTGAAAACACGGCCCGGATCCTGACGGTTACCTGTCGAACCGTGCGAACGGTGAGAGATCGACACACCGTGCGTTGCACGAAGGCCGCCGAAACCCCAACGCTTCATGGCACCAGCAAAGCCCTTGCCCTGAGTATGGCCCGTTACATCGACCATCTGACCGGCAATGAAGTGATCCGCACTGATCCGCGCGCCGACAGGCAGTAAGCCCTCGTCGCTATCAAGACGGAATTCGGCGACCTTCATCTTCAGGCCAACCTCAGCCTTGCCGAATGCTTCACGCTGCGGCTTGGCTACATTTTTCGATTTCGCTTCACCCGAACCGACCTGCAGTGCGGAATAGCCGTCGCGTTCGGCAGTGCGGTGTGCGGTAACCTGACAATCTTCCAATGCAAGAACGGTTACGGGCACGTGCCGTCCATCCTCCTGGAAGAGGCGGGTCATCCCGACTTTCTTTGCGATAACGCCTGTGCGCATCGTAACAAACTCCTCAACAGAGGCACCCCGACCATTCGAGGTGCTTGCCAACCCTGGTTTCGTTACGTCGCCCCGTCCGGGCTGAGTGCAATCGCAGCCCGAAGGCCTTGAGAGCGAGACGGAGGACGCTGACCCGGCGTAGGCCCAAAGGCCAATCCGGCGGTATCCCGATGTCTTGCCACCCCTGCGGGATGACGGGGCTATCGAGCGCCCCTTTAACCTGTGGTCAGTTTTAAGTCGAGACCATCGACTGCGTCAAAATCAAGCAAGCTTGATTTCAACGTTTACACCAGCGGCCAGATCGAGCTTCATCAGCGCATCGACCGTCTGGGCATTGGGCTGTACAATGTCGAGCAGCCGCTTGTATGTGCGCACCTCAAACTGCTCGCGCGACTTTTTGTCGATATGCGGGCCGCGGTTCACGGTGAACTTCTCAATACGCGTAGGCATGGGAATGGGGCCACGAATAAGTGCGCCTGTACGGCGCGCCGTCTCCGCAATCTCGCCAGTCGCCTGGTCGAGAACGCGATGGTCAAACGCCTTGAGGCGAATACGAATATTCTGAGCTTCCATTACCTACACCGATGCGAAAGAGCCAAGCGAGCAATTTCTTACCCGCCAAAAAAAGAAAGGCCCGCCCCGCTTTTCCCGGTTCCCCGGAACGGGCGGCCTTGAAGAAATGTCAGTCAAACAGGACGAATCCCGCTCTGTATGGAGCGCGTATACGGAGATGCACAGATTCTGGCAACCCCCGATCTCCGGGAATTCTCTTCGCCTGCACCCCGCACCGCCAACCGGCTTTTGAGGGTAAAGCCAGTATATATAAAAAGGGCCCGAATCTCGAAAAGGAGAAACGGGCCCGATTTAATCGTTGCGCCTATGGCGCCCAGAATTACGCGGTGATGTCTGCAACAACACCCGAGCCAACAGTCCGGCCACCTTCACGAATAGCAAAACGAAGACCTTCATCCATAGCAATCGGGGCGATCAGCTTGACCTTGATGGTCACGTTGTCGCCCGGCATCACCATTTCGGTGCCCTCGGGAAGGATCACTTCACCGGTGACGTCCGTAGTACGGAAGTAGAACTGCGGACGGTAGTTGGCGAAGAATGGCGTGTGACGGCCGCCTTCGTCTTTCGACAGAACGTAGACCTCTGCGCTGAATTCCGTGTGCGGGTTAACCGAACCGGGCTTAGCAAGAACCTGGCCACGCTCAACGTCTTCACGGCCAACGCCGCGAACCAGAGCGCCGATGTTGTCGCCAGCTTCACCGCGATCAAGCAGTTTGCGGAACATTTCCACGCCGGTCACTGTCGTTTTCCCGGTATCCTTGATGCCAACGATTTCGACTTCGTCGCCAACGTTCACAACGCCGGTTTCGACGCGACCGGTAACAACCGTACCACGACCGGAAATCGAAAACACGTCTTCGATCGGCATCAGGAATGCCTGATCAACCGGACGCTCTGGCTGAGGAATATAGCTGTCGACAGCATCCATCAGCTCACGGATGGACTTCTCGCCGATTTCTTCATCGCGGCCTTCAAGAGCGGCCAAAGCCGAACCCTTGATAATAGGAATGTTGTCACCGTCGAAGTCGTAGTCGCTCAGAAGTTCACGAACTTCCAGTTCAACCAGCTCGAGCAGCTCTTCGTCATCAACCTGGTCAACCTTGTTGAGGTATACGACCAGCTGAGGAACACCAACCTGGCGGGCAAGCAGGATGTGCTCACGCGTCTGAGGCATCGGGCCGTCGGCAGCATTCACCACGAGAATAGCGCCATCCATCTGGGCAGCACCGGTGATCATGTTCTTCACATAATCGGCGTGGCCCGGGCAATCGACGTGTGCGTAGTGACGGGCATCCGTCTCGTACTCGACGTGAGCGGTGGAAATAGTAATACCACGCTCGCGCTCTTCAGGAGCCTTATCGATGTTCGCGAAATCCACGGCCGAGCCCATCACTTTCGTGATAGCGGCGGTCAGCGTGGTCTTGCCGTGGTCAACGTGACCGATGGTACCAACGTTGCAATGCGGCTTGTTCCGCTCGAATTTTTCCTTCGCCATTTTCTCAATACCTTTGTCTTGAAATAGTGTTTTGCGGGAGAATGGGCGGCTCCCGAATTTCAGGCGCCGCCACTAGCTGTCTTGCCTCGCTTAGGCAAGCTTCTCCTTGACTTCCTGTGCGACGCTGGCCGGAACCTCGTCGTAGTGGCTGAACTGCATCGTGTACTGCGCACGGCCTTGCGAGAAGGACCGCAGTTCGTTCACGTAGCCGAACATGTTGGCCAGCGGGACAAAAGCCTCGACAGCGGTTGCGATGCCGCGAGCGTCGGTGCCCTGAATTTGGCCGCGACGTGAGTTAAGGTCGCCGATGACGTCACCCAGATAATCTTCCGGGGTAACAACTTCCACCTTCATCACAGGCTCAAGCAATTTAATGCCGGATTTCTGTGCCGCTTCGCGCATGGCACCACGACCCGTGATTTCAAAAGCCACAGTGCTGGAATCGACATCATGGTATTTACCGTCGATCAGACGAATGGTGAAATCGATGATCGGGAAGCCAACCAGGAAGCCGCTCTCGGCCTGCTCGCGCATACCTTTTTCAACCGACGGAATATATTCGCGCGGAATGTTGCCGCCCTTGATCTCGTCTTCGAAAACGACGCCCTGGCCGCGCTCGCCGGGCGAGACGACAACCTTGGCCTCACCGAACTGACCAGAACCACCCGACTGTTTCTTGTGGGTGTAGGTCACTTCGACTTCGCGGCCGAGCGATTCGCGGTAAGCCACCTGCGGCGCACCGACATTGGCTTCGACCTTGAATTCGCGCTTCATACGATCAACCAGAATGTCGAGATGAAGCTCGCCCATTCCCTTGATGATCGTCTGACCGGACTCGTGATCGGTGGTGACGCGGAAGGACGGATCCTCGGCAGCCAGACGATTGAGCGCAACACCCATCTTTTCCTGATCGGCCTTGGTCTTTGGTTCAACCGAGAGTTCGATCACCGGATCCGGGAATTCCATCCGCTCGAGAATGATTGGCTTGGCCATGTCGCACAGGGTATCACCCGTGGTGGTTGCCTTCATGCCGGCCAATGCAACGATGTCGCCAGCAAATGCTTCCTCGATGTCCTTACGGTCATTGGAGTGCATTTCAAGAATACGGCCGATCTTTTCCTTCTTCTCCTTGACGGAGTTGAGGACGGTGCCCTTCTCCAGCTTGCCGGAGTAGATGCGCGTAAAGGTCAGCGAGCCGACGAACGGATCGTTCATAACCTTGAACGCCAGCGCCGAGAATGGTGCTTCGTCGCTGGATTCGCGCGAGGCCTCCTCTTCCGAATTCGGAAGAACGCCGCTGATGGCAGGCACGTCGAGCGGGCTCGGCATGTAGTCTACCACTGCGTCGAGCAGGGGCTGAACACCCTTATTCTTGAATGCGGAGCCGCACAGAACAGGTACGAAGCTCTGGTTCAGCGTGCCCTTACGGATCAACGACTTCAGCGTCTTCGTATCAGGCATATCGCCTTCGAGATACGCTTCCATCACATCATCGTCCTGCTCGACGACGAGTTCGATCAGCTGCTCACGATACTGCGCGGCTTCGTCAGCCATGTCCGCCGGGATATCGCCGTAGACATACTCGGCGCCCAGATCTTCGTTCTGCCAGGTAATCGAACGCTCGTTCACCAGATCGACAAGACCGGTGAGGTTCGATTCAATACCGATTGGCAGATAAAGAACGGCGGGCGTTGCACCCAAGCGATCGATGATCGACTGGACACAGTATTTGAAGTCGGCGCCGGTGCGGTCCAGTTTGTTGATGAAGCACATGCGGGGTACTTTGTACTTGTCCGCCTGGCGCCACACCGTTTCGGATTGGGGTTCCACCCCGGCAACTCCATCAAAACAGGCAACCGCGCCATCGAGCACGCGCAGGCTGCGCTCCACTTCAATCGTGAAGTCGACGTGTCCGGGCGTATCGATGATATTGATGCGGTGCTGCGGCGAGTTTTCGCGCAGAGCCTTGGGATCGCCCTTCGGGTCCATCGACTGGTCTTCGGGGTTCCAGAAGCACGTCGTCGCGGCGGACGTGATCGTGATGCCGCGCTCCTGCTCCTGCTCCATCCAGTCCATCGTCGCAGCGCCATCATGCACTTCGCCGATCTTGTAGGATTTGCCTGTGTAATACAGGATACGTTCGGTAGTCGTCGTCTTACCGGCATCGATGTGAGCCATGATGCCGATATTACGATAACGCTCCAGCGGATGTTCGCGGGCCATAATCTTAAGTCCTCGGGTCGATTGGGGAGCGACGCCCTTGCGGCGCTCAGCTCCCCATATAGTTACATTTGCGACAGCTTGAAGAGCACCAGCTTTCGCCCTGCCCTACAAGCGGCCCGCACTACCAGCGGTAATGGCTGAAAGCGCGGTTGGCGTCGGCCATGCGGTGCGCGTCTTCACGCTTCTTCACTGCATTGCCGCGGTTATTGGCAGCATCCATCAGCTCTGCCGAGAGACGTGCAGCCATCGTGGTTTCAGGGCGGCCGCGGGCGGACGAGATCAGCCAGCGAATGGCCAGCGCCTGGGCACGCTCGGGGCGAACCTCCACAGGCACCTGATACGTCGCACCACCAACACGGCGGCTGCGGACTTCGACCTGCGGCTTGATGTTGTTGAGCGCATCATGGAACATCTGGACCGGATCGGACTTCGCCTTGGTCTCGACCGTATCGAGAGCGGAATAGACGATGCCTTCAGCGGTGGATTTCTTACCATCCAGCATCAGGTTGTTCATGAATTTCGACAGCACCAGGTCCTTGAACTTCGGATCAGGCAGGATTTCCCGTTTCTCGGGACGACGACGACGTGACATATTTCTAAACTCCTTCGGAGTGGCCGCTTACATCCGTAAGCGTCCTGCGGCACCGGCCCGTCTCCCCCTCCCAACCACCCGATACCGTATCGGAGAATGATCGGGTGGTTGGGAGGGAGAGACGGGCTGGCACCGAGGAAAACGCGGATGCGTTTTCCGCACCCAACAAAAACTCAAACCTCACCGCCAGCACTTAGACTGCGGCAAGCTCCAAAACCTTACTTCGGCCGCTTCGCACCATACTTGGAACGCGATTGCTTGCGGTCCTTGACCCCCTGCGTATCCAGCACACCGCGCAGAACGTGGTAGCGGACACCGGGAAGATCGCGCACACGCCCGCCGCGGATCAGCACAACGCTGTGCTCCTGCAGGTTGTGGCCTTCACCGGGGATGTAGGTGATGACTTCGCGCTGGTTCGTCAGGCGCACTTTGGCAACCTTACGCAGAGCGGAGTTCGGCTTCTTCGGGGTGGTCGTATAGACGCGTGTGCAAACGCCGCGCTTCTGCGGGTTTGCTTCCATTGCAGGAACCTTGGATTTGGTCACCTGAGGAACGCGGCCCTTGCGGACCAGCTGGTTGATCGTCGGCATAGTTTCTCGCTTCACCGTTGTGATGATGGCGACTAGCGGAACGTCCGATGATGTGTCTGAGGTCTGCGCCCTTTAACCGTCACCCCGGACTTGATCCGGGGTCCAGCTAGACAAGATGCCGCGCGCTGCGCGTCCATCCTGCCTTGTGGCACAAGCCTGAAACACTCCACCAGACAGCCCACACGGCCACCGGGTTACTTTGACGGCTGCCCCGAACGATGCGCGCCTGAGACAGGAGGCACCGCTGCAATAGAAAAGAGCCACACCGCGCGAGGCAGCAGGCTCCCGGGACATAACCGGCAATGTTCAGCTCTATCTGTCCGGATGGTTGCTCCGGTTTGGGAGCGTGCATCGGATGGGAGGGTCTTTAGGGGGGTGTTGGTGGGGGGTCAAGGGTTGCATTTCACCGTAAGCAGTGCAGAGCGACCTTAACGAGAGGTAAGATATGCGCGAACATTTTACTGAGTATTATTCACCATCACGAGATGACTATAAAGCTCTATGGGAGAACGCGACCATTGTATTTGATACAAACGTGCTTCTTGATTTATATCGCCTTCCAGCGGCGGCGAGGGATCAATTCTTAGATCTCCTTGAACTCCTTAAGGATCGGCTTTGGCTTCCGCATCACGTTGCTCTGGAATTTCAGCGCAGACGCTTGACAGTGATATCAGGCGAGAGGCTTTCAACTGAAAAGACTTTAGAAAAAGCTCAAAATCTCCATGACACCGTCTTAGAGGCTGTGACCAACTTAGAAATTGAAAAAAGGGGATTGGGAATTGAGACGAAGCCCTTAATCGAAGCTTTCTCTGCTTCGAAAGACGCACTTATGGCAGCCATCGAAAAAACGCACGATTCATTGGCCGACATTTCCACACCCGACGCGATCCGCGAACGCATTGACCAAATTATTGGCGAGAATATAGGGCCGCCACCTAGCAATCAATCTGAATTAGATGAACTTACCAAAGATGGGGATCATCGCTACGAAAACGATATTCCACCCGGCTACAAAGATGCAATTAAAGACAAAGATCCGACCAACGCAAATTTTCGATATGACGGACTGACATACGCAAGCAAGTTTGGTGACCTCATATTATGGCGACAAATTCTCTCGGCTTTTTCGGTCCAGAAAGATGCGAGTGTCTTATTTGTTACCTCCGATCAGAAGGAGGACTGGTGGTGACGTGACCCCCAGCTTTCCCCCAGCTGGGATTAGAGTCTGGCCGCGTTGTTGC